>Ga0247610_10000004_pt1 | contig 404678 bp, 315 predicted proteins | sample 174DNAGHGhighgp2_FD_193483 | JGI IMG/M metagenome (GOLD analysis project Ga0247610, IMG submission 193483) | Sheep rumen microbial communities from Palmerston North, Manawatu-Wanganui, New Zealand - 1742 DNA GHGhigh gp2 | ecosystem: Host-associated > Mammals > Digestive system > Stomach >...
AGAATGGAAATGCTTGTCTATGGCCTGTTGAAACTCAAAAAACAAACAGGAGTTTATTTTACACCTTAGTGAAAAAAAAACATAAAAAAAAGAGACCGACTCAAAATCACTTTTTAGTCGGCCTCTTGTTTTTTCAGGCGTAGCGCACACGCACCATTCCGCTTGCTTGCAAGCGGAACCTCGCTTGGGTTTTGCGTTAACCCTGGGGGTTCCGCTGCGACAGCAGCGGAATGGTGATATGGTTTGGTGTTAACTTTTTTGGGGGCGCTGCGACAGCAGCGGAATGGTGATATGGTTTTGGGTTAACCTTGGGGGTTCCGCCGCAATGGCGGCGGAATGTGGTGGGTTACTTCGTTTTTCGTATGGGCTCGCAGGTGAGGCCAATGCCCAGTTTTTTGAAGATTTTGTGGTCCACCTCGCTTAGCATGACAGTGGTATGTGCTTGACAGCCATTTAGTTGAGGGAGACTGTCAAGGGCCTTGCGGCAATTTTCGTCATTGAGGCTGAGCATGGAGAGGGCCACCAGCACTTCATCGGTGTGCAAGCGCGGGTTGTGTCCGTGCAGCAGGTTCACTTTCGTTTTTTGTATAGGCTCAATCATCGCTTGTGGGATGAGTTTCACACTGTGGTCTATGCCAGCCAGGTATTTGGTTGCGTTGAGTAACAGGGCGGCGCTCGGTCCTAAAAGCGGGCTGGTTTTGGCGGTGATGATGGTGCCGTCGGCCAATTCGATGGCCGATGCAGCCACACCGCTTTCTTCCTTGCGCTTGCGTGCGGCTACAATGGATTTGCGGTTGTCAGCCGTGATTTGTGCGCGTTTGAGCAGCAGCGAAATCTTGTTCACCTCGTGATCGGTGGCCTTGCCGTCCGCCACATTGCACAAGGCGGTGAAGTAACGGCGGATAATCTCGTCCTTGGACGCTTCGCAGCAAACCTCATCGTCGGAAATGCAATAGCCCGCCATGTTCACGCCCATGTCAGTGGGCGATTTGTACGGGTTCTCGCCGTAAATGCCTTCGAAAATGGCGTTTAACACTGGGAAAATCTCAATGTCGCGGTTGTAATTGACGGCCATTTTGCCGTAGGCTTCCAGATGGAAGGGGTCGATCATGTTCACATCGTCCAGGTCGGCGGTGGCGGCTTCGTAGGCGATGTTGACGGGATGTTTCAAGGACAGGTTCCAGATGGGGAAGGTTTCGAACTTGGCGTAACCGGCCTTCACACCGCGCACATTCTCCTGATAGAGCTGGCTCAGGCAAACGGCCATTTTGCCGCTGCCGGGTCCGGGGGCGGTCACCACCACCAGCGGGCGGTTGGTCTCCACATACTCATTGCGGCCAAAACCCTCCGGCGAGTCAATGAGCTCCACATTGGTGGGGTAGCCCTCTATCAGGTAATGATAATAGACATGGATACCCATGCGCTCCAAGCGCTCACGATAGGCCATAGCGCTGGCTTGGCCGTTGTAGTGAGTGATTACCACACCGCTCACCATGAACCCTCTGCCAATAAAAATGTCGCGCAATCGCAATACATCTTCGTCGTATGTGATGCCCAAATCGCCACGCACTTTGTTTTTCTCAATATCTACTGCACTGATGACGATGATGATTTCAGCATCATCCTGTAATTGCGTGAGCATACGCAACTTACTGTCAGGCTGGAATCCTGGTAGTACACGACTTGCATGGAAATCGTCATACAATTTTCCGCCAAATTCCAAGTAAAGTTTGTGACCGAATTGAGCGATGCGCTCCTTGATGTGTTCAGATTGGATTTTCAGATATTTCCCGTTGTCAAAACCTGTTTTCATAATGAAATGATTAGCAATGTTTAATACGGGATGCAAATATAAGATTTTTTTTTTAATGCGGCTATCTCCCCCAAAAAAATCCGCATAGGAATTTCCTGTGCGGATTTTTTTTTTGGGGGGGGAGGGTTGACTTCTTTAGAATAGGGGTAATCCTAAAAGGGTGGCGAACAGCGAACCCAAATAGGTGCCGATGGCATAGCCCACCAACCCGATGGCAATGCCGCTGATGAGTACTTTGCGGTTGCCTAATGCTTCCACGATGGGCGGTACGAATGGAGGAGAGCAGAGCAAACTGATGTGTCCCACTGTGAACAAGTCGCCACTGACCTTGAAAATCTTACAGATGATGAGGTGCAGTACGATGGAGGTGACCATCACAAAGAGTATGAACCACATGATATTAAGCGATGAACTGTCTATTTTGGTCAAATCGAACATGGATGCCACCACCACGCTGAAGATGAGGATGAAGAACATGCCAAGTTCAAAAGTTTTGGGCAAATTGCGGACTTTTTTGCTGAATGAGGCGATGATGGCCAAAGTAGTGATGGTGAGGATGACCACCAGCTCATTGATTTTGCCGACGATGAGCATAGACAGGCCCACGCCAACGCCCAGCATGGCGATAGAGAGCAGCAGTCCGAGCATCATCTTGCTGAAAGTCTTCCATTTCAGCATTCCACGATAGTTTTCGAAAGTGCTTTCCACCAGAGCGTCATGGTCCACCTCTTCGTTCACGGACGTTTCGTCTTTGAAAGGCAGGAACTTGCGGAACAGTTTGTAGCCGCCGGCCAGGATGAAAATGATGAAGGGGAGGGTGACGATCTCCTCAAACGCCAGCGTGATGCTGATTGTATTGGGGTTGGCGTGCACCATTTCGCCCAACGCAGCGAAGTTCAGCGTGCCACCCGTGTAGATGCCAGTCATCATGACGGCCACTTTCTTGAACTCCTCGGCAGATCCGAAATCTTTGGAACGGAAAATGAAATAACCGGCCACCAAAGCGATTACCACAGAAATAACACCGCCCACCAGTACGGCCAGCGTTTTAGGCAGCGATTTGGTCCAGAGTTTGAAGTCGGAGTTGAACAGCATGAGCGGGATGGCTAAAGGCACGCAAACACTCATGAGGTTTTTCTGAACGGTGGTGAGCAGCTCGGCACCCGCCTCTCCGTCGGCGGGGAGAAAACCGAATGCGGTGTTGAGCAACGCGACAATGATACCGGCGGCATACGCCAAAATCACCGTGCCGATTTTCTGCGCCCAGCGGTATTTGTTGAATAATAAAATGATGATGATGGGGAAAATAAAGTATCCCGCAATGAGTAAATATGCGCTAATCATAAGCAGTTTTTTTGATTAAAATCTCTAAAAAAAAGTGTGCAAAGGTATAAAAAATATTAGACTTGAGATTTGAGATTTTAGATTTTGGATTTGAGACTATGGACTATGAGCTTTTGTTAGTAGTCAACTCCTAACAATCAATCACCACTTCCGAACATGTGTCGTCTTCACCTCCATTCTCTAAAGTTTTTTGTATCTTTGCCACTCTAAATCTTATAATATGTCAACTGTATCGATATACTGCATAACGATGAAAAAAGTGGTGGAGGTTCCCTATGGCACTCCGCTGCAAGAGTTCATCAAAACACATCATATTCAACTGGAAACGGATGTGCTTGGCGCATTGGTGAACAACAAGGTGCGAGACTTGACCTACCGTATTCACAAGCCGGCCATCATAGATTTTTTTGACTACTCCTCCACCTACGGGCACGATATGTATGTGCGTTCGCTCTACTTCCTGTTGTGCAAGGCGGTGGACGACCTTTTGCCGCGTAGTGTGAAGCTCCATATCAAGCATTCCATCTCCGGCGGGCGCTATTGCACTATCACCAATATGGACGAACCGCTTACCGAAGACCTGGTCTCACGGTTGTACCAGCAGATGCGCAAACTGGTGGATAAGGATCTCCCGATTGAGCGCGTGGGTATGCTCACTCCGGATGCGGTCAAACTCTTTCAGGATCATGGATTGGAAGACAAGTTCGAACTGTTCAAGAATCGCGACCGTATCTTCACATCCGTGTATGCGCTGGGTGATGTGGTGAACTATTATTACGGTTTCATGGTGCCCTCCACAGGTTATCTCAAAATGTTCGGATTGGAGAAATATGAAAGCGGGATGCTGTTGAAAGTGCCTTCCTCCAAAAACATTAATGTGCTGCCCAAAACGCGCCACCTGCCGAAATTGTTTTCCGTGTATCAAAGACAAAAAGAGTGGGCAGAGCAGATGGGGGTCCCGTATGTGTATGAAATGAACCGTCTTGTGGCCGAAGACAAAGCGTTGGATACCATCCTCATGGCGGAGGCGTTCCAGGAGAAGCGCATCGCTTCGGTGGCAGACGCCATCAAAAACCGCCCGGAAGTGAAGATGGTGCTCATTAGCGGACCGTCAAGTTCCGGAAAGACAACCACTTGCAAACGACTCTCCGTACAGCTTGGCGTGCTCGGTTACCATCCCGTTCAGATTTCCGTGGATGATTTCTTTGTGGAACGCGATGAAACCCCGAAGGACAAGAACGGCAAGTACGACTTTGAAGCGTTGGAGGCGGTGGATTTGCCGCTTTTCAACAAAACTTTGGCTGATTTGATTGCCGGAGAACGAGTGGAACTGCCAACATTTGATTTTGCCAATGGCACCAAACTTTGGACAGGCAAGTCCATCCAGTTGGACGAGAAATCTATCATGGTGATTGAAGGCATTCACTGCCTGAATCCGAAACTTACCGAACAGGTGCCCGATGAGGTGAAGTTCAAGATCTTTGTTTCCGCGCTTACCAGCATCTCCATTGATCGCCAGAATCCCATCCCGACCACGGATAACCGACTGATCAGAAGAATAGTGCGAGATTATAACTATAGAGGATATTCCGCTGTGGACACGCTGCGTCGTTGGCGTAGCGTGCGCAATGGCGAGGAGAAAAATATTTTCCCGTTCCAGGAAAACGCCGATGAGATGATCAACACTTCTCTGATTTTCGAGTTGGGTGTGCTGAAACCCTATGCGACCGCCATCTTGAACGAGGTTCCCGAAACCTGTGTGGAATATGCGGAAGCAACCCGTTTGCTCAAGTTCTTGTCGTTTTTCAAGACCATTCCGGAAGTCGCCATCCCGGGCACATCCATATTGCGTGAGTTTGTCGGTGGCAGTAAATTCAACTACTGATGATAGCGCTTATAGGTTCCGGCAATGTGGCCACATGGATAGCCACCAGACTGGCGGATTCCAAGGAGTTTGCCATTGGACAGGTGTACAGCCGTACCCTTGACCACGCGCGCTTGTTGGCGGACAGGGTAGGGGCAGAGGCTATCGATGACTTGCGGAAATTGAACCCCGCCTGTGAGATTTTCCTGTTTGCCTTGCGTGATGACGCGTATCCGGAAATTTTAAAGGAAGTACCGTTCCGGATGCCATTGGCCCTGCACACGGCGGGCTCCGTGTCGCAGCGCATGTTTGAACCCTATGCGGGGTCGTTCGGAGTGGTGTATCCATTGCAGACTTTATCCAAAACCATGGACTTTAATGCTGTCAAGGTGCCGTTGTGCGTGGAGAGTGACTGTTTGGGCGATAACTGTGACAAAGTGATGCGTCTTGTTTCGGAATTGTCTGCCACGCATTGTGAGATGTCGGAGCGGCAGCGCACGGTGGCGCATTTGGCCGCGGTGTTCGCCTGCAATTTCAGCAACGCCTTGTATGGTATGGCGGATCAACTGCTCCAAAAGGAGGGCTTCTCGTTGGAACTGCTCATGCCGTTGATGGAGCAGACACTGGAGAAACTCAAAACCATGTCGCCGGAGGAGGCGCAAACCGGTCCGGCCGCGCGCCATGACACGGTGGTGATGGGACAGCAGATGATGGCACTGGATGACGAGCGGATGCGTGCCATTTACGCCGCCATCTCCGATTATATTATGGGAAGAAGTGCCAAATAAGCACAAATTCAGCATTTTCCATATTAACAATCCATGTGAATTTCTTTTTTTCTGTGTGACTATAAATATTATCAAAAAAAAACTACCTTTGCACCGCTTTCGGCAAACAAGAGAAAGCAATAGTATAAACCTAAAAATCAACGTAATATGCAAAAAAAAGGTAATAAATACGGTACCCACCGTGTGATTGAACCCAAAGGTGTTCTTCCTCAGCCGGCTAATAAGATTGACAACAACATGGACGAGATCTATGATAACGAGATCTTGATTGATGTCCAGACCTTGAATATCGACTCCGCTTCTTTTACCGATATTCACAATTACGCCAAAGAACAGGCCGGTCCCGGCGCTTCTGTTGAGCAAGTGATGGAAGAAGTTAAGAAAGAAATGTTGCTGAACGTTGAATTGCAAGGCAAACACCGTAACCGTCGTACCGGCTCCGGTGGTATGCTCCTCGGCAAGGTTGAGAAAATCGGCGACGCGCTGAAGGGCAAAATCGACCTCAAAGAGGGCGACCGCATCGCCACTCTCGTCAGTCTTTCCCTGACCCCGCTGCGCATTGATGAGATCCTCGAGATTCGTCCTGAGGTTGACCAAGTTGACATCAAGGGTAAAGCTATTCTTTTCGAGAGCGGCATCTATGCTAAGATCCCGACCGACATGCCTGAGAAACTCGCTTTGTCCGCATTGGATGTGGCCGGCGCTCCTGCCCAAACCGCTAAGTTGTGCCAATACGGCCAAACCGTCGTTATCCTCGGCGCTGGTGGCAAGAGCGGTATGCTCTGCTGCTATGAGGCTAAGAAGCGCGTAGGCGTCACCGGCAAGGTGATCGGTATCGCCAACAGCCCGAAGAGCACACAGCGTATCAAAGATCTCGGTTTCTGCGATATCGTGGAGTCTGCCGCTGGCATGACCCCCGTGCAAGTGTATGAGCTCATCGAGAAACTCACCAACGGCAAAATGGCCGATGTCACCATCAACTGCGTCAATGTTCCCGACCAGGAGATGACCGCCGTGCTCTGCACCAAAGACGATGGTATCGTTTATTTCTTCTCCATGGCAACCAGCTTCACAAAAGCCAGTCTCGGTGCTGAAGGCATCGGCAGCGATGTGAACATGATCATGGGTAACGGCTATACAAAGGGACATGCTGAATTCACTCTGCAAGAGTTGCGCGAAAGCCCCGAGCTGCGCAAGATCTTCGAGGAACTCTACGCATAACCCAAGCACTATATAGTAATAATTTTGACGATGAAAAGCGAGGCCGAACACCTCGCTTTTTTTAGTATCTTTGCAACTCAAATATATAACAATGCATAATCGATTCCGATTCACCTTTTTTTTCATTCTGGCGCTTGTTTTGGCGGCCGTTTCCGTGCATGCGCAGGAATTGGTCATCTTGCACACCAATGACACCCATAGTCAGATTGAACCTTTTACCTACAAGGCAGACACCAACGTGGGCGGATTCCTGCGCCGCGAGGCGTACATCCGCGAGGTGCGCGAACAGCATCCTAATGTGCTGGTGCTCGACGCCGGCGATTTCTCACAAGGCACTCCGTATTTCAATTTCTTCAAAGGATATACGGAAATCTATCTGATGAATGCGATGAAATACGATGCCGCCACATTGGGCAACCATGAGTTTGACAATGGATGTTCCGCACTGGCAAAACGCGCCCGGAAAGCCCATTTTCCCATTCTTTGTGCCAATTATGAGTTCCATAACAAAGCACTCGCCAAAGTGATCAAACCTTATGCTGTTTTTGAAAAAGGCGGTTATAAGATCGGGGTGTTCGGCCTCACCGTGAATCTAGACGGGTTGGTCGCCCCACAAGTCGCCCAAGAACTGACCTATCTTGACCCCGTGCCCATTTCCAATAAAATGGTAACCCTGTTGAAAGAAAAAGGATGTGATTTGATAATATGTCTTTCCCACCTTGGCATCGAACCCGGAGATTTTGGTGACTATAACTTGGCAGAGACAGTCCCTGGAATCGATATCATCATCGGAGGGCACTCGCATTACGAGATGAAAGAACCAACGGTTATCGGAAACACGCGCATTTACCAGATGACCAGCAAAGGCAAGTGCGTCGGCGAAATAACGATTAACAAGCCATAAAGGTTGACATCCCAACCTTCTAATTTTAAGAACATTATAAATATTTTAAACTTTAATTCCATTCCCTCTCTCACCCTATGCATCCAAAAATTCTTGTTACTGGCGGTTGCGGCTACATCGGCTCCCACACCATCATCGAATTGATAGAGTGTGGCCGTTATGATGTGGTTTCCGTGGACAGTTGTGTGAGAAGCACACCTGAGACGATGGACCGGGTGGAGAGAATCACAGGTGTTCGGGTGAAGAATTATCGGTTGGACATTTGCGACAAGGAGGCCTTTTTCAAGGTCTTTGAGGAGAATCCGGAGGTGGAAGGTATTATTCATTTTGCCGCTTATAAGGCCGTGGGCGAGTCGGTGGAAAAACCGCTGATGTATTACCGAAACAATTTGGGCGCATTGGCCAATGTGTTGGAAGCATGCCAGCGTTTCAAAATCCCGGATCTTCTGTTTTCTTCCTCTTGTTCAGTTTATGGGGATGTGGAACATCTGCCAGTGAGTGAGTCAACCCCGATAGGCAAGGCAATGTGTCCCTATGCGCATACGAAGCAGATTGGCGAGGAGATGATTCAGAGCATGGCGGCGCCCAATCCTGATACACATTCACTTATCTTGCGTTATTTCAACCCCGTGGGCGCACACATGTCCGGTATGAACGGCGAACTGTCGCCCGACAAGCCCAACAATCTGATTCCCATCATCATGCGCGTGGCCAGTGGCAAACAACCGCAAATGCAGGTCTTTGGCACAGACTATGATACTCGTGACGGATCCTGCATCCGTGACTATCTGCATGTGTCTGACATCGCCGATGCTCATGTCAAGGCCATGGATTACCTGGTGGAAGGCCGCAATCAAGAGACTTGCGAAGTGTTCAACCTGGGCAGCGGTAACGGCGTGTCAGTGTTGGAGATGCTCAATGCGACGGAGAAGGTTATCGGACGCAAACTGAACTATATGCTCGGAGATCGCCGCCCGGGCGATATTCCGGCCATCTACGGCGACTGCTCCCGCGCCAAGGAATTACTGCATTGGCACTGTAGGTTCAATGTGGAAGACATGATTGCCTCCGCTTGGAAATGGGAGAATTATTTGGATAATCAGAACAATAAACAATAGCGTATTTTATGGCTGAAAACCTTAAACTCGTTTCCGATCTTGCGCTGATACTGATATCAGCGGGTATCGTCACCATCATTTTCAAACTCTTAAGACAACCTTTGGTTTTAGGTTATATTGTGGCCGGTTTTTTGGTTGGACCTCACTTGAATATTTTCCCGACGGTGGCCGATATCGCCAGTATCGAAGTCTGGTCGGAAATCGGTATCATCTTCCTCCTTTTTGGATTAGGACTTGAGTTTAGTTTCAAGAAACTCTTCACAGTAGGCAGTAAAGCGTTTGTGACCGCCATTATAGAGATATTGTCCATGATTGCGGTGGGCGTGTTGCTGGGCTTTATAATGGGATGGGGTGTGATGGAAAGCATTTTCCTCGGCGGTATGCTGGCTATGTCTTCCACAACTATTATTATCAAAGCCTTTGAGGATATGAAACTGAAGAACGAGCCTTTTGTGGATTTGACCATGGTTGTGCTCATCATTCAGGATGTGGTGGCCGTTGTGATGATGGTGCTGCTGTCCACCGCCGCCGCCAGCAAGCAGTCGGCCGGCATGGAGATGCTCATGAGCATCGTAAAACTTGTGTTCTTCCTTATTTTATGGTTTGTGGTCGGCATTTATGTGATTCCCACATTCTTCAAAAGAGCGAAGAAATATATTAATGACGAAACGCTGCTTATTATCTCCATAGGGCTCTGTTTTGGTATGGTGATTATTGCCAACAATGTAGGTTTCTCCTCCGCGTTGGGCGCGTTTGTGATAGGTTCTATTTTGTCAGAAACCATTGAGAGTGAGCGCATTATTAATTTGACCAAGAGCATAAAGGATCTGTTTGGCGCCATCTTTTTTGTGTCAGTGGGCATGATGATTGATCCGCAGATTCTGGTCCAGTATTGGAAACTGATTCTTTCCCTTGTGATTATAACACTGGTAATCAAGGCGGTGGTTTCTTCGGGTGCGGCGCTTGTTGCGGGTGCCACCCTGGAGGATGCTATAAAGACCGGCTTCACTTTGTCGCAAGTGGGTGAGTTCGCGTTTATCATCGCTTCTGTTGGTGTCTCGCTTGGTGTTATGCCGAAACATATCTACCCAGTTATCATTGCTGCATCTGTAATAACCACGTTTACAACGCCTTATTGGATAAAAGCAGCTTCACCCCTCTATCTGTTTTTGGACCGTAAACTTCCTGCCAGCACAAAGGCTCAATTGGATGCCTATAGTCTTTTGGGCAGAAAAAGCGGAAACAAAAACTGGAGAAGCATCATTGTCAGTACACTGCCTCGAGTGCTGATCTTTTTCGTCCTAAGTTTTGCGGTTCTTGTGCTGCTGTTTGACCACCTATGGCCTTTTATTAAAGAGCTGAAAATCGGTGAATTTCTCCCACAATGGCTCTACAATACTATTTTGGCAGTCATTTCTCTGATTTTGATACTGCCTTTTCTCTACGGAATGGTTAGAATCAAACAAAAAACGCGGCAGATGTATATTGATATGATTGAGGAAAACAAGGCAAATACAATTGTGGTGGTGGTATGGACCCTTTTCCGTTTCATCCTTGCCGGTTTTTTTGTTTTCTCCATTCTGGTCAACTTCTTCAAATATACCAAGTGGGTGATTGTTCTGATCACCATTGCCATTATTCTGCTGATGATGTTCTCGGGCCATACACTTCGTCGTCTTTCCTTCCTGGAAAACAAGTTTATGGAGAACCTGAACGCCAAGGATCAGACCGTCAAAAAGTGATTTTTTACAATTGATTGTTAAAATGCGATTAAGAATTGTTTGTTAAGGATATTTGTAAAATATTATATGACAACGAGATGCATTTAGTCGGCATTAAACCAAAGTGTTAAAAAATATTAATATTCGGATGATTGCTTGACAAAGGGGTGTCAGGAGTTTTATTTTTGCGGTGAAAACAAGAATAATTCTCTTTAGACTATGAAAGCGAACATCCGTATTGGCGTATTTCTTTTTTTGTTTTTTCTTATTGTGCCGAGACTTCAAGCGCAGTTGGCGGGTTTGCCTCCTGAGGTGCAGACGCGTATGAACCAGGACTACAGTCGTTTGAAACCCGCATTTGAAGCGGCGTATGAGCGTTGTCCGACTGTTCCTCGAGGTATGTTGGAGTCGGTTGCCTATAATTATACCCGTTTTTCCGCACCAGAATGGACTGACACGCTGGATGTGGATCCCAATACAATTCCGCGTACCTATTCGGTTATGGGACTGACTTTGTCCGGGAAAGGCTTCTTTAGAGAGAATCTGCGGTTGGTGTCGGAGTTGTCCGGTATTTCAGTGGAAGAGATAATAAGACAAGACTCCATGGCCATTATGGCCTATGCGTTGGCGTTTTCTAGCTTGCAGAAGAAATACAATTGTTATGGAAAAGAATTGGAAATATATAAACCTGTTTTAATTGATTTGTCGGAGATCCCTGTGGAATGTGACTTTGCGCTGCTCAGTTCCCTGTATGTTATTTATTTTGTTTTCATTGATGGTATTTTGTTTCATTTTGGAATTCCCGATTTTAATGTTGATTTCAATATTTTGTTTGGGGAGAAGTCCGCTATGTTGCAGCAAAGCAATGTGTCGCTGGATTATCCTTATGAGCAAAAAGCCACATCCACAGTGGATTATCCGTCTGCCGTTTGGAATCCCGCAGCATCATGCAACTATTCGTCACGCAATGGCACGCAAGTGAGCAATGTGACGATTCATTATACCTCCGGCACATATGCGGGTTCCATTGCGTGGTTTCAGAATTGTGCGGCAAAAGTATCGGCGCATTATGTCATCCGCTCAATTGACGGGCAAGTAACCCAAATGGTTCGGGAGTCAAGTAAGGCCTGGCATGTGGGCGTGGCCAATGGTTACACAATCGGCATCGAACATGAGGCCTATGGCAATGTGGCGGCCTTTTTCACCTACAACATGTACCTGTCTTCTGCCGCATTGGTGCGTAATATTTGTTCCCGGTATGCCAACATTAATCCACTGAGTGTCTTTTATAGGGACACATTGGATGACGGGACTGTTTTGAATAATGGTTTGCACAGTTTGGGAGGCGCTACTTCGTGTACGCAAATACGTGGACATCAGCATTTTCCAAGTCAGACGCATACTGATCCTGGCCCATATTGGGATTGGAATTTTTACTATAAGCTGATTAACTATCCTCCGCAGGTGGATAGTGTGACCTCCCCAACGGGAGTGTTCTATGACTCTGGAGGGGCTACAGGGAATTATCAGAATGATGAACGGAAACTGTTCCTGATTCATGTTCCGAATGCAGATAGTGTGGTGTTGGAGTTTACGGAGTTCCAATTGGAACCGAACTATGATTTTATATGGATATATGCCGGGAAAACAGAGTTCTCGCCGCTAGTTGGGCGCTGGAACACCCACAGCCCAGGCAGAGTGGCGGTTGGTGGCGAGTATATGCTGGTAGAGTTCCGTTCCGATTGCGCCACAACGGCAGCGGGATGGAAGGCGAACTGGTATGGGGTGTTTTCGCAACAACAACAGGATGCTGCACCCCCACAAACAGAGATTGTGCTGGATCATCATGAGTGGATTACAGACGATTTTCAGATCCGTTTTCGGGACACCGACGATGTGGCCGTTAAATACCGTTTCTACCAATTGATGGAACACCCACAGACTTATTGGACCGCCAATACCCAGCAGGGCTTCTTGTGTGACAATTTTGATGCCGCGTTAAGCGCTTCGGGTTGGTATGGGGATGGGTATTGGCAAGTGACTAATGGTCAATTGCTCCACACACCCTGCATGATATCCCCTTCTTGGATCAATAAGCAGTTGAACGGAACCCGGCATAAGGGGTATTTGTACGATTTCTATTTAGCTATGCAGGATGCGGGGGAGTGCTCTTTCATCTTCCATTCCAACAGTGTTGTCCAGAACCAGTTGGCTCATGCCTATGGGGTGACATTTTGCAAATCGGACAATTCGTTAAGGATGTGGAAACAACAGAATGGGGTGATGGAAAACTTGAAAACGGTGACACATGTGTATTATGCTACGGGTCAAAGTATGTTGTATCGGGTGGTTTGGGATACGGTGGCGCATCGCATTATGGTGTTCAGACACAGTAGTTTGCTGGCAGATGTGTCAGTTCCCCAGCCAGTATCGAGTAGCGCTGAATATGTGGGTTTTATTACCGACGGGGTGGGTGTGAGCATTGACAACATGCGGGTTTATGGTATGCGTGACACATCGGTTTTGGTGACCGTTGGCGAAGGAGTTGATAGGATGCTTCAAACACAGGCCTCCGGAGGAGTGCCCACCTGCAAAATTAAATCTGTGGTGATGGATGAAGGGGGGAACTTTTCGGCCTTGTCTGAAAAGAGTGTGCTGGTGGATTATACAATGCCGGATCCGCCGCGGAAAGTTCGCTTGCGGAAGGAGAATGCCAATGGCGGTGCGGAGAACGGATGCTTAAGGGTGGAGGCGGAGTGGTCGCCCGCAACCGACAACCAATCCGGAATTAAATGTTACCATTACATATACAGACTTGAAGGAAACAATGGTCCTGTTTTGAAAGTCGCCTGGGAAAATGTAGGCCTGTCAACATCTTGTATTCGTAAGATTTGTACGATGAATGGAATGCGATTGATGGTTGGAGTCGTAGCGATGGATGAAGCCGGTTGGAAGTCTCCCATTTCTTGGTCAAGTGTCTTGTTGGTAGAATAAAGCGTCGGCAATCATAGTTGTCAATGCCTATTATTTTGTTTTATGGTTATGAAAAAGGGCTGCCATTTGGCAGCCCTTTTTGCTTATAAAATAAAGATATAGAGTTATCTGTTAGTACATTCCGCCCATGCCGGGGTTCATACCGCCCATGGGAGCAGCGGGAGTCTCTTCCTTGATTTCGGCGAGCACGCATTCTGTTGTCAGCAGCATGCCTGCGATGGAAGCGGCGTTCTCAAGAGCCACACGGGAAACCTTGGTCGGGTCGATGACACCGGCGTCAATCATGTTGACAAACTGGTCGGTGCGGGCGTTGTAACCATAGTCGCCTTTGCCTTTCATGACAGCGTTGACGATGACGGAACCCTCCTTGCCAGCGTTGGCGGCAATTTGGCGAAGCGGTTCTTCCAGTGCTCTGCGCACGATGTCGATACCAATCTTCTGGTCCTCATTCTCGCCCTTGAGGTTCTTCAAACTGCTGATGGCGCGGATGTATGCCACACCACCACCGGGGATGATACCTTCTTCGATGGCGGCACGGGTGGCGTGCAAAGCGTCATCGTAACGGTCTTTCTTCTCTTTCATCTCCACTTCGGAAGCGGCGCCCACATAGATGACGGCAACGCCACCGGCCAACTTGGCCAGACGCTCTTGCAGTTTTTCGCGGTCGTAGTCGGAAGTGGTCTTCTCGATTTGGGCCTTAATCATGGCGATACGGCCAGCGATGGCATCCTTGTTGCCCTTGCCGCTCACGATGGTGGTATTCTCTTTGTCCACCGTAATCTTCTCGGCAGTACCCAGCATTTCGATACTGGCGTCTTCCAGTTTGAAACCTTTTTCCTCGGAGATAACAGTACCACCGGTCAGGATGGCGATGTCTTCCAACATCTCTTTTCTTCTGTCGCCGAAGCCAGGAGCTTTCACGGCCACGATTTTCAAACCGCCACGCAAACGGTTGACCACCAATGTGGCAAGTGCTTCGCTGTCAACATCTTCGGAGATAACCAGCATAGGACGGCCGCTTTGGACAACTTTTTCCAAAATGGGGAGGAATTCCTTCATGTTGCTGATTTTCTTGTCATAAATCAGGATGTAAGGATTGTCATAAACGGCTTCCATCTTCTCGGTGTCGGTCACGAAATAGGGGGAGATGTAACCTCTGTCAAATTGCATACCTTCCACAATCTTCACGGTGGTGTCGGTGCCTTTGGCTTCCTCAATGGTGATGACACCCTCTTTTTTCACTTTCTGCATGGCTTCGGCAATCACCTTGCCCACAGCGTTGTCGTTGTTGGCGGAGATGGTGGCCACTTGCTCGATTTTCTCGTGGCTGTCGTTGATTTCCACCGACTGGCCTTTCAGGTTCTCCACGATGGTGGAAACGGCCTTGTCGATACCGCGTTTGAGTTCCATCGGGTTGGCGCCGGCGGTCACGTTTTTCAGACCAGTGTTGAAGATGGCTTGTGCCAGCACGGTGGCAGTTGTGGTACCGTCACCGGCTTGGTCGTTGGTCTTGGAAGCGACTTCCTTCACCATTTGAGCGCCCATGTTCTCGATGGCCTCTTGCAATTCGATTTCTTTGGCTACGGTTACACCGTCCTTGGTGATTTGCGGAGCGCCGAATTTCTTGTCGATGATGACATTACGGCCTTTCGGTCCGAGTGTTACTTTTACGGCATTGGCCAATGCGTCAACACCTTTTTTCAAACCCTCACGGGCTTCCCAGTTATATTTAATGTCTTTTGCCATTGCTTTTTTTGTTTTTTGTTTATTGTTTACTTTTTACTTTTTCGTTTATTCGTTAATTTTATCTTGATTGAGACGTATGACTTAAGACTTAAGACGAATACTACCTTGTCCCAAAATCTAACGTCTAACATCTCACATCTCACGTCCTATTTGCAGATCGCGTAAATGTCGCTTTCCTTCATGATGAGGTAGGTTTCGCCGTCCAGTTGGATTTCCGTGCCGGAATATTTGCCATAGAGGACAGTGTCGTTCACTTTGACGGTCATGGGCTCATCTTTTTTGCCAGGTCCGACTGCGATAACGGTGCCTTTTTGCGGTTTTTCCTTTGCGGTGTCGGGGATGATGATGCCGCCGGCGGTTTTCTGTTCAGCTTCGGCAGGTTTTACTAAAACTCTGTCTGCCAATGGTTTAATGTTGCATTTCATAATAGTGATGTTTTTTGTTAATTATTTTTTTGATTGATATTTTTCAAAAGACGACAGGTTTTTGCAAAATCTGTGCCAAAAAAAAGACTGACATTGTGTCAGTCTTTAAAAATTCATGTAATAATGGGATGTATCAGTCTTTACCGTTTCACGATTTTACGGACAGCGATGCCTTGCGGCATAGTCACTTTGAGGATATAGACACCAGCGGGCAGGTTGGAGATACTAATGTGAGAGGTGTTTTCAAACCAGGCCACTTTTTGACCAGTGAGAGAGTTGACCTCTACCTGTTGAACCTCCATACTGAGAGTCAGTTCGCCGGTGGTCGGGTTGGGATAGACGGTGAAGCTGTCGAGGTCGAAGTCATCCATACCCAGCGGGACAAGTGCCTCAATTGTGGCGCCATTGTCGGTGTGCTCGTATGAGGTCTGCTCAACTTCGCCGGAGCGCTCCTCTGTGGCGGAGATGTTGATGTCGTCGATCCAGTTTTGACTAAGAGCGTCAGAGTTGGTAGCTACATTTCGGAAAGCGATGTATTTGCCTGTCCCGGTGTAGTTGGAGAAGTCAACGGTGTGTTGTACAAGGTTGGTGTACTCTCCTCCGTTGTAGAATCGTTCCACTTCGATAAATGTGTTCGGGTCTGTCGGATCGGTCATGACACCCACGGCGATACGGTGGGCGTATTTGCGCTGTTTCACATAGAAGGTCATGGTAAGGCCGCTGACAGAATCCGCATTGGTGATTTCGGGCAGTGCGTAGATTCCTCGATAAGTCATGTAGAGGGAATAGTTGCCACTTTGAGCGTTCGTGGATCCATAGGACACTTGAGGTGCCGTGGCCCCATCCACATCGGGCAGGAATGTCCAGCAAGCAGGGCTTACTCCGGTAGGAACTCCTGTATTGGATGTGACGGAGTCAAAATTCTCGGAATAAGGCACGGTGATGCCTTCGCATGCAATGGTCTCGGTTTCTGTGATGTTGATGTCGTCGATCCAGTTCTGGCTGACCGCATCGGAGTTGGTGGCGACATTGCGGAAAGCGATGTACTTGCCTGTTCCCGTGTAATCAGAGAAGTTGACGGTTTGCAGCACCATAGTGGTGTAGTTGCCGTCATTGTAGAAGCGGTCAATCTCAACGAATGTGGATGCGTCGGTCGGGTCGGTCATGACACCTACGGCAATGCGGTGGGCATATTTGCGCTGTTTCACATAGAAAGTCATGGTAAGTCCGCTGATATTGTCCACATTGGTGATTTCAGGCAAAATGTAGATGCCTCTACTGGTTGTGGCAAGGGAATAATTGCCGCTTTGGGCATTGGCTGAGCCATAGGAAACTTGAGGAGTTGTGGCGCCGTCCACATCGGGCAGGAAGGTCCAGCAGTTCGGACTGATTCCGGTAGGCGCTCCAGTGCTGGTCGTGATGGCGTCAAAGTTCTCGGAGTAGGGTATTGTAATGCCATCGCATGCAACGGTTCCTGTTTCTGTGATGTTGATGTCGTCAATCCAATTGTTGCTTACTGCATCGGAATTGGTGGCGATATTGCGGAAGGCGATATACTTGCCATTTCCTGTATAGGATGCAAAGTTGACAGTTTGCAGCACAGGAGTCGAGTAGTTGCCGTCATTGTAGAAGCGATCTATCTCGGTGAATGTTGTTGGGTCAGATGGGTCGGTCATGACACCCACGGCGATGCGATGCGCATATTTGCGTTGCTTAACATAGAAGGTCATGGTGATTCCTCGTATGTCGTCAATGTTGGTGATTTCGGGCAGTGCGTATATGCCTCTGCTGGTCATGGCAAGGGAGTAGTTGTTACTCTGGGCGTTGGCTGAACCGTAACTGACCTGCGGGGTAGTGGCGTTGTCCACATCGGGAATGAAGGACCAGCATCTCAGACCGACACCAGTAAGGGATCCGGTACTTGTGGTCAAGGAATCAAAGTTTTCTGCATAGGGAACGGTGATTCCGCAGGTCTCTTCCAACGAGATGTCATCGATCCAGTTCTGGCTGACTGCATCTGAATTGGTGGCGACATTGCGGAAGGCAATGTGTTTGCCATTCCCGGAATAGGATGCAAAGTTGACGGTTTGTTGCACTGGAGTGGAGTAGTTGCCCTCATTGTAAAAGCGGTTAACCTCGACGAATGTAGATGGGTCAGTCGGGTCGGTCATGACACCTACGGCTATACGGTGTGCGTATTTGCGCTGTTTCACATAGAAGGTCATAGTGAGACCTCTTACATTGTCGATGTTGGTGATCTCGGGCATCACATAGAGTCCGCGACTGGTCATGTAGAGGGAATAATTGTCGCTTTGGGCGTTGTCTAAACCATAAGATATTTGTGGAACGGCAGCATTGTCCACATCGGGTAGGAATGTCCAACAGTCAGGACTTACTCCAGTGAGTGCACCTGTGTTAGAGGTGGTGTTGTCAAAGTTTTCTACATAAGGCACGGTGATTCCGTCGCAGATTATGTCTGGGGCTGCGTTAATGTTGATGTCATCAATCCAGTTGATGCTGAGTACATCTGAATTGGTGGCGACATTACGGAAGGCGATGTATTTGCCGTTGCCATTATAGGATGAGAAATCAACACTGTGTTGGACAGGGTTGGTGTAATCACCACCATTGAAGAACCGTTCCACCTCGGTAAATGTAGTCGGGTCTGCCGGGTCGGTCATAACACCTACCGCAATTCGATGGGCATACTTGCGCTGCTTCACATAGAATGTCATGGTGAGGCCCTGGATATTGTCAAGGTTGACGATTTTGGGCATGACATAGAGCCCGCGGCTGGTCATGTATAGAGAGTAGTCGCCGCTTTGGGCATTGGCGTTGCCGTAGGAAACTTGCGGAACGGTAGCGTTGTCCACATCCGGTAGGAATGTCCAACAGTCGGGTTCCACTCCCGTTAAAACACTGGTGCTCTCTGTATAATCATCGAAAGATTCAGTGTATGGGAACGAAGTAATACCATTGAAAGAGAGATCTAGGACGATTATGGAATCAAGACCGTTGCTCGTTTGCAATGTGTCATAATAAGTCCCTGGAGTTGTCAAGGACATTTCATTGAATATGTATGTGTCGCCATAACACAAGGTTTCATGAATGTGTGTGATAATCGCTATATTTTGCACCCAATAGGCATCTTTTCCGTAATATCCCAGCAGACTGTCAATGTCCATGACACTGTCGGAGTGAACAGTTAGATAATAATATCCGCTTTGAGCGGCTATGCCATGGATGTTAACAGAGTAGAGCGAGTCTTGGATTTTCTGGATGGATACGGTGCTGTCAATGAGATTGTCGCCACCATTGCATTTCAGTGTCAAATCACGATAGGTGAAAGTGGAGTCGATGATCGGTTTGCTGAACTTCACTCGGAATTCCTCTAAAGGTTGGGTTATGACGATGTCGGGAATGCCTAAGATGGTGTCCACCTCAAGCAACTTCAGTTTTCTTCGATACACCAATGTGTAATGGATGGAGTCGCCGGTGAACGAAAGCGTATCCACGATGTGAAGCTTGTTCTCGTAAATGGGGTTGTGCGAGTTGGGCAGGGTGACATAGGTCTGCCATACATTCATCAACGGGATTATCTGACCGTCTTCACGAGTGCAGCTTATCAGTTCATATTCGTCGCGTCCCGGGTCGTTCAGTTTGTCATAATTCCAACCGATGGATGAGGGGAGAAGCGAAAGGATGATGACGGTGTCTTCGGGAGTGACCCATCCGTCGGCGCGGACACCAGAAGAACGGACCACGCCGGTTACACTTCCGTCGGAGAAATAGAGCGAGTCGGGAATGTCTTCCGGATCGGGAGTGTCGTTCACCAAGAAGTCGTTGATGCCGTCGTCCAGATTGCCGTAAGCATAGACGGTTTTCAGCAACTCATGCACCCGCATGCTGCTTACCAGACTCAATTCAGGGTTGCCATAACTGTTGTTGTGGATAACATGGGACTCGTAGGAGGTGAAATGCCCAAGCAACGAACTGGAGAACCACCATTCGGCCACGGAAGCGCTGTTGCTGGCAATATTGCCGAAGTTCACATCTTTCATGCCAGACTGGCGCTCCTGACCATTGAATGAGGTGTGCGTAATTTCGAAGTCCACATTCAATCCACGCTCGTTGTCAATAATTTGAGGTTCAGCGCTTTGCAATAGTACATTCCGGGCTGCTCCGGCTCCTCTGTTTTGGATGATGACACCGAGGTCGGCGGGAATGCTGGGTTCTATTTTGCCTTCTGTCAGCGGATCGTCCCCGAGAATGTCGCGTTGCATGAAATAATCGACATATAGGTCTGGACTTGGATTAACCAGAATGTCAACAGGATAGAGGTCGTAAACCACTTCCGTGTTGTTGAACGGATCGATGAAAGAGAAGTTTCCGCCGAAAGCATACACGGTGGGTTCTGTGGGCGCGGCTTCTTTGGTGGGGATGAATTGGAATACGGCGCTGCCTTCCGTGTTGGCCGCTAATGTGCCGTCCCCTTGCGCGCCGGTGAGTTGGTTGAGTGAGAGCAGGTTGATTTGGAACAAATCGGTTTTGTCATTGCCTGTCGTGTCTGTGATGGTGAAATGCACATCAATGTCTTCCATGGCATTTGTCTCGTGGCCGTTGAATATGGAGAGTGTGCCATTGAATGCCTCCCGCGTCATCGTCATCTCCTGCGAGAACTGGATGGTGGCATGAGAACAGACGGATTCCTCTTCCTCTGGATAGGCGTATCTTGCGCCAAATAACAGTTGGTAGCAGGTGTCCATTATACTGCAATTGGTAGGGAGATTTAGTGCTTGGAATGCTGTGTCAAAAGAATGAGAGATGTTAGTTATGGAATCCAATGGAATATAATTGTTGCTGGTGATAGGAATGTTGTGCTCCATAGCCAAAGTGTTCATGAATCTTTCTTTAAATGATTGAAGTTGATCATGAGTTAAGAAGGATGGCATATTGAATGTGATTGTGTCAGGTTGAACATGGTCAAAAGTGTCAATGATGGTAAAAGGAATCAATTCAAAAGTTGAATCTTGTGGTATAATAGTGTTGGCAATATCATGACCGTAAAATAGTGAAGTCATATCATCATAATAGGTACTTGCTTCACCGAGTGCTCCGTAAAGGTCCTCCATGTATGCTATAAAATGCTGCACTTTAATACTGTTGGCATCTCTGCCGAATAAGGGATGTCCGAAACAACTCTCAAAATCACTCTTAAATTCCCTTATGAAATCGCCTGTGTCAAATATAAGATGTGTAATTATGCCAATGGATTTGCCAATCTTAACGGATAAATTTTCCATCTGCCTTGCCATCCGTTTGTAGCAGAGAGTTGCTTCTGAATATTCAGTAATTAATTCTTCAACATATTGAGGTGATGTTAAGGTTCCTGGGTTGTTCCGCATGAAGACTGTTAATGCGTCATCAATTGTTTCATAAGGAACATAATCATACATCAGAGAACTGGATTCTTGTAGTATGGTTGGAATGCTCATATTAATTACCATTCGGTCTGTGTTTTGATCCTGAAGCGTTGGGCCGATAATTTGGCTAATGCTTTGGGCATCCTGCCAAATGTCATACACCGTGCGGATAACTTGGACAATGTCAATTATATCACTAATTCCAGGGATAAAACCTCCAATATAAACAAGCGAGTTTTTAACCAAATCCCAACAATGGCAGTTTGCTTGAACAGTGGTCTGGACCATCGGCCCTGATGTTGAAGTGGGAAGATATAGTGCCAGTTCGCTGTAGTAATTGACTATGGCTTCTCCAGGTGAAGAAGCTGAACCATAGTTTGGATGGCTGTGGTTGGAAACATGTTCTGGTCTGGGACCGCAATCACCTTCTCCAACTTTTTGTCGTGCATAACTTCTCATATCCACATCAAGCACTCCACATGTATAGCCGTAGTAAACACTAAAATCTATATCTCCACACAAACGGGCTGTAATATTACGTGTATTCCTTACTCTCGAAATCTGTGCGGGCACAATCACCGTGCTTTGCGCGTGCAAGGTGTCCAAACTGTTAATCAACACGGTGATGGTCAGTTCGTCAGTGGATATGACAGGCAGGAAGTTCACATTCAACGCGTCAATCAGTCCATGATTGGTGATCACATAGTCAAAATTGTAGGTGTCAATGCTGTCGGGGAATGGGATGTTTTTAGGACAGTCAATCACCACTACCGGTTCCGGCACATGGGTCTCAAAGTCTGTCGTCAACTCAAACGTGTACGAATCCTCAATCTCCGTGGGCACTACCTCCCAGGAGTAAGAGATGGCTTGGAACGAGATGAAAATGTTCTGGTGGTTGGTCTCCGATGCTTTGATCTCGAGGACCCCATTATACTCGTCGTGCTGCTTTGCATTCACTTTCAAGCGGTAATAACCTTCCGGAATGTTTTCCAACTGGAAAATACCGGAAGCATCCGTGGTACCCACCGCCACCGTCTCCAGCGAGTAGTAGTTGGTCAGCGTGACCGTTGCATCAGCCAAATGCGGCCCATGCCCGTTCATCGTGTTGTAGGTGTATTCGTCGGTGACATCCACTAACAGGGAACCGGTTGAGTCGGAAACACACAAGATTTCGTAACTGATGGATTTGCCGTCGCCGTTGGCGCAGTTTACCGCGATAGTGCCGCTGTAGGATGTAAGTGCCATGCTGGAGTCGGGTGCCAAACGAAGCGTGAATCGCCCTGAATCCCCAACAGCCAGCGGTGAAAGGGTGTTGCCACCCACCACAGACATCCAATTCACATCAGGCAACGATACCACAATGTCGCCAGTGGATGCTTGTCCGTTGTTATAGATTTCCACATCAATAAGTTTGGCCTTGCCGCGCGTCATGTTGGTGGCGATAGCGTTGGGTGTGAGTTCCAACGATCCTCTTGGCGCTACGCAGTAGTACCAAGCGCTGAAATCCACGGAGGCCAATTCGTCGCTTATAGCACGGAACCGAAGGGACTTGTATTGGTTGCCTGTGGTGAGTTGCGTGCCGGTAACTGTATAATGCATCTCCTTAGACTCCAAAGCATCCAATGAGATGGGTTCAAACGAAACTGTGCAGCCGTTTTCAATTTGAATGGCTTCCACTGTGATGTTGTGCAGTGGAATACGGCTTCGGTTGGTCAGTGTTACCGTTCCGGAATCCGTAATGTTTTGAGTTACAGTCCAAATGATGTTGGAAGTGGACCCCAGCATCATGCCTGGAATGTCAAAGTCATCGTGCACTTCGGTAGGATTCTTGCCCGCGCGGCCAGACCCCACTTGGTAATAACCCGCCTCAGAGTGCTGCGGCGTGAAGTCCACATCAAAATATCCGTTTGCATCCGAAGTGGTGGTGAAGGCGCGCCTCATGCCCATAACCGTTACAAAAACCTCCACATTCTGGCCGGCCGCCGGCTGGTTGAGTTGCGTGACCACCCGACCATGAATGTTGATGGTGGAATCGGTTGGATACACATTCCGGTCAACCTGCGTGGTGAAAATGAAGAAATCCGATAAATTGGTGATGAGGTCTATGCTGCTGGAAAGATTGTTCCGGCTGCCGGTTCCTCGATCACGGTTCGTGGAGTGCGACCGGGCACTGGAATTGGCGGAAACAAGTAGTGTGGCCTCATAGCTTTCTTTTACGGTTATAGGCGTGGAGGTGATGCGCAAGGTGCCACCCGTGCGGCTGTCCCAACCGTCTAACGGCGTAACGGCATAAGTGCTCTGGTCTGTTCCTGACAAACTGTAGGTGATGTCATGCTCCAAAGCCATGCCGCTGACCTGCACATCGCGATAAACTGTGTTGCCGATCTGCGTTTCTCCGAAATATAACGGGTTTGCGCTGGTTACCGTAAGCGTCGGCTCCACATTGAGTGTGAAACTCCGTGTGTTGCTTCGCACTTGAACACAGCTGTTATATGCCTCCAATTTCCAACTGTAGCTGGTGTAGTTGGGTAGGGAGGAGAATGTGTACCGGTTGGCGGAGATGTTGTCAATGATGGTGGTGTCAGCATTCGCAGGCGATGAATTGTCCCAAAGGTATAACCTGTACCGGGAGGCATTCTGCACCGGGTCCCAAGTGAAGGTTATGGGGAATGTGGTGACAGGGTATCCGTCGGTGGGAGTCATGGCTCCGAACGCGCCCAGTTGCGAGGGTATGATGTTGAGGTAAAGTTTCACTGTGCTGTCGCAACCATTTGTGGCATTAGAGTAAGTTTGAGTGAAAGTTTGCAACCCTGTTTCTTGCGTCTGTTCCGCTGAAATGTTGAAACCAAAGTCGTTGAAGGCGGTTCCTTGGCAAACATCGGCGTACCGGTGGGTGATGATGGGCGAGTATGTGCGGATGGTGTAAATACGGATGCTGTCACAACCATTGGCACCTTGTAGAGTGTCGGACAAAGTGGTGGCGGAAGTGAATTCCTTGCCGTTCCAAGTGATGGGGAACGCATTGCCGCAAACGGTCGTGTCAAAGCGAATCTCTGCAGTAGGCAGCAAAGATAAGGTCATGGTGAGAATGCTGTCGCATCCGTTGTGGTCATCCAACCGGATGGATTGCTTGCCGGCATGGTGGAAGGTGAGCCCCCTCCAAGTCCAAGGCAGTTCTCCAGGGCATACTGACTGAGCGAATGCGGTAGTGTCCGGGATATGGTGGAAGCAAGGGAAGATGGCTGCGGAGTCCAGTACGAAAAGAGCGGTTAAGGTGATGTCATTCTCCACAACATAATTGCGCGGGTTGTCAGCGTTGCCGTCGCTCCAGGAAACAAAAAGATGGTTTTCGGCGGGAGTGGCGGAGATGACAATGGTGTCGGCATACAGGAAGGTGCCTCCGCCAGCTACCGTTCCCATGGTGTCGTTGCTGGCGGCAAGCGTCACGGTATAGTAGTTTCTGGCGAAGTTGGCTATCAAGGGCACATCTTGGCTTACGATGATGGTGCGTGGGTTGTCGGTCAGCCCGTCGTTCCAATTCACGAAATGGCTGCCGGCGGCCGGCACGGCTGTCAGCGTGGCGGTGTCGCCATAGTGGTAAATGCCGCCGCCGCTCACACTGCCCAAAGAGTCGTTGTTCACCCCAGCGATAATGTGGTACTGGATGAACTCAAACTCGGCCACCAGAATCAGGTCCTGTGTGGCGATGAAGGATCTGGGGTTCTCCGTGTTGCCGTCACTCCATTGCTCAAAATGGCTCCCGATGATGGGCGTGGCCACTAAGGTCACACTGTCCCCATAAGTGTAGCGCCCTCCACCGGTGACACTGCCGGCTTGCGGGTCATTGGGGGCCACAACTATGTTGTACTGGTCGGGCGCGAAACTGGCGATGAACAGCGAGTCGCTGGTGACCACTACGGTGCGTGGGTTCGTGGTGTTGCCATCCTGCCATCCCGTGAAATGATGGTGGGCGACAGGCCATGCCGTGATCATGACATTGACGCCGTATTCATAAACGCCACCCCCGCTTAAAGACCCCAATGCGCTGTCAGACGACATGACCGTGAGGGTGAACTTGTCAGTCTCAAACAGGGCCGTGAAGGTGGTGTCGGAAGTGATGGTGGCAATTCTCGGATTTGCGGTCGAACCATCTTCCCAACTCACGAAATGGTAGTGCTCCGTCGGGGTAGCCGTTATGGTCAGCGCATCCATATAATGGGCTGTTATACTGCCCGATGCGGTGCCGCCGTTGAAAGGGGTGGCTCTGTAGTTCACCGAGTAGGTTATGATTTCAAAATTGGCGGTGATTTCCAAGTCGCTATTTATGACCTGCTCGTATATGCTTTCGGCGCTGACTTGTTGGTTGTCAATGCTCCAATATAAGAAACGGTAACCGGGATTGGTGGTCGCAGTGATGCGGACGGTGTCGCCGTCCAATGCCGTAACGGGTGCGGCTATTGCACCTGCCTCCGTGATGTTCAGATGGGTGATGATGTTGCGGTAGAACAGCACATTCACCGTAATTGTGTCATTTTCAGCACATTGGTGGCTATTGATTCCGGTCAGGATGTAGGTGGTGGTGTCGGTGGGCGATACTGTAATGCTGCTGGCGGTCTCACCAGTGTTCCAGTTATATTGGCCACCGCCTTCTGCTGTGAGCGTTATGGTTTGCCCGAAAATGGCTGAGGTAGGCCCAATGATGGAGATCTCGTTGAGCGGCCATACGGTAATGTCCAGAGCGGGTGCGCTGGTGGTGTCGCCGTCGGTCTTGTGCACGACCACGCCAATCTGTCCCGATTGCGCCTGTTCTGAGAAGCGGACGGTGATCTCGTGCGTGTTTTGTCCCGACAGTATGGTCGCTCCGGAAGGCACAGTCCATACATAGTTCTCTGCATTCGGGTATTCCGGAATGGAATAGACCACATTGTCGGTTCCGGCGCACAGGGTGTCAGGACCGGAAATCGGTCCCGCCAGATTGGGGTCCACATATGTGTAGGTGCGTGTGAGACGGTTGCCCAACTGGTCGTAGGTGTACTCAATGGTCTCCCCGTTGGCGTAACTCGACTTGATCAGCCGGTGCAGGGCGTCATACTCGAAGGTGTTCACCCGCTGGGCGGAAACATGTCCGAACAAGGTGAACAGAACCCCCAATAAGAATAATCTGTTGATATGATGAATTTTCATTGACATAATCGAAGTGAATTGATAGGTAATGCTTTAGCAGGTGAATTTATTTTATAAGTGCCCGATGCGTCCATGCGTTTTTTACAAATGCATAGATGTCATTAAGAGTATTGTTGTCTCTAATGGCATTCATTCTACCCTTAGTGGTTCTCATGTCATAAAATCCTATTCCTCTGGTTTTGCCATAGATGGATGTGTTGAGATAGTTTATGTTTTTGACACCTACCACTTTAGTGAAAATGGCACTATTGACATGGCCCAAAAGGCAGGCCCCTGCCGTGGATATGATAAGCTCCCGGGAGAAATCGTTAATCCATAAGTCACAAAGACTTCCGCCAATATCTGCTAAGAAATACTTGAACCAATGTGTGTTTCCGGATGCTTCCAGATCTTCCGCCCAATTTTGATAAAACGATTTTGACTCTTTTGCCGCTTCTACAGATTTGGTTATGGCTTTTTCGTATAAGGCCTTGCCACCGCTTTTTTCCCAAACCTTGTTAACCGTTTCTTTGGTTTTTTTAACGCAATATGATATGGCGCTAACAGGTGTGGATTTTTGGAAGTTTGTAGCAATCTTCTTCAAATGACTGCCCACTTTTTCAAGCGAAATACTGCCCCAAGGGTCAATGAGTGACAATGGATTGTTGTCCGCATAGGGATACAAGTTTGTGCTCCAAACGGGATCCTCGCTTAAGAAACGACCAATAGTTGGATCGTAGTAGCGGGCATGCATGAAATACAAGTCGCTGTCCTCGTAGGTCACGCCATAGCATCCTAAGAAGCGGAAAGGATTGTAGTCTGTTTCTTCAAAATCCACAATAAAACCAAAATCATTGTAGAGGTATTTGTGGGTGACGACAGCGGAATCGGTGGCGTCGGTCATGGCCACAACGCTACCGCGAACATCAGAAACATAATACTCGGTTGCGTTGCTTGGAAGGATGCGCGCGATTAAATCCATACCATATATGTAACAGCATTTCTCATTACCGCTGGCATCATATTCGGCTAATATCCTTGGTGTTTTCCCGCCACTGTAATCGAGCACATAGTTTGTCTTAACCCCATTAATACTTCTGCTCCTGCGATTGCCTCCGGCATCGTATGTGTAGAGTATTTGGGAACCACCGCCGTTATATTGTACCAGACAATTCTTGACATCATAACGATATGCCTTACTCCCCTTGGAGGTCATGTTCCCATTGTAATCGTACTGATAGTCGTTTAGTCCGTCTGACAAAAGCCGGTTCCCATTGTTGTATGTGTATTGGAGAGATGGGATTTCCTTTACCGGAATGTTGTCAAAAACATCCAGAATGGTTTCCTGAAGATGATTGCCAACATTATCCAAAGACACTTGATAATTGACTAATACAGAACCATTCCCATTGTTTCTCACACTGCTCTGCCCAATATTGCGTCCCTGATTGTCGTAGGTGAATGTGGTTAGGAGGTTGTTGGGGTATTTTATAGACGCAATCTGCTCGTCCGGTCTGTATGTGTATTGCGTGGTATGGTTGTTCCAGTCCGTGACGGTCTGCAGTTTGTTGAGAGCATTGTAGGTGTAACGGACTCGCTGACCGTTGGGATAGAGAATACTCGTGATATTGCCATTGTTATCATATGAATATCCTACAGATTTGCCATCATAGGTTATTTTGGTGGTTCTTTGCAGAGCATCGTATTCGTAAGTTGTTGATTTTCCATCTTTTGTAATAGATGAGACACTTCCGTTTGACGCATATTGGTAGGAAGCATATCCGTCATTTAAAATACGGCCGTCGTTATCATAAACAATAGATAGAATGTCACCATTCGGCGATGTGTAACTCTTCAGGGTTCCGTTACTGTTGTATGTGTAGTGTTTGGAGATTCCCTGGAAGGTTTCCGACAGAAGATAATCGTTGGCGAAATCATAGGTGAGTACGGTTGAATCGCCTTTGGCATTATAAATAGTGGTCAGATTGCCGTTTTTGTCATATTTGTATCGGGTAATATATCCCAGATGGTTCTTTTCAGTCAGCAACTGGTCGGCATTGTCGTAGGTGTATTGGTTAGTGGTGCCATCATAATTAATGGCTTTGGTGAGTCTGCTGGCAATATCATATTCTTTTGAGGCGGAAATGGATAGTGCGTTCAAGGTATATAGGTTGGGGTTTCCGTGTGCATCATAACCTATTGATAGAGATGCTCCAGAAGCGTCTTCCACGCGCGAGATTTCTCCATAAGCGTTGTACTCAAGGTGTGTTTCTTGCGACAAAGCGTTCTTTATAGTGGTCAAGTTGCCATTGGAATAGTAAAAGAATGTTTGGTTGCCATTGGGGTCTTTGTAACTGAGGAGGTTGTTGGAATTGTCGTAGGTGTATTCCTGGACTATGGAAGCATTGCCTCCGCTCATGATGATTTTCACGACATTACCCCGGTTGTCATAGGTGTATTGTGTGGTAACCCCTGTTTTCGTGTTTGTGCTTTTGGTTAGAAGTGTCGGGTCACTGGAATTCTCGTAGTAGGAGATGGTCTCCTCAATATTATTGGTGGTTTGCTTAGTGCACAACCCATCCTTGTTGTATTGGTAATTGGTTGCCACATTGTGTGATGCGTCTATGGCAGTGCTGACGGTAGAGGAGTAGAACACATTGCTGTTATTGGCATACGCTGGATTGTGCGTGATGCTGATAGGTGAGCTGTTGTTGCTTTTCGTGCTCGTCAGTTTCCGCTGCTCGTACTCGTTGGTGATCACATTGCCCTTGGGCAGGCGGATGGAGTCGAGCAGGTGCGCATAGTAGTGGTTGCGCGTGTCGTAGTAATAGCGCGTGGAGTCGCCGTTGGCGTTGTCGTAGCGGCACAGGTTGTCGTTAACCACATCAAAACGGACTATCCGGTTGAGCGGGTCGCTCACGGTGGCAATGTAGTTTTTGCCTGGTTTGTAGGTGAAGTTCAGCGTGCGTCCGGTGGCGTCCGTCACGCGCGTGAGCCGCGGCTCCTGCCGCTCGCCCACCTCGTAGGCCAGTACCGTGCGGTTGCCGTGGCGGTCGCTTATGGCGGTCATCATGTAGGGCGCATCCGCCGCCGCTCCGCTGATCCGGCTGAACTCATACTCCGTTTGATCCTTCGTGACAATCTTGTACTCGTCGCCCGACACCCGAGTGACTTCATCGTAAACACCCTTGGTGATGGCTGTGGGATGCGTCGGATTGTTGTCGTTGTCATATACATTCACGGTGCCGTCCGCCCAAAACACGATGATGGCCGGCTTGCTCAACGGGTTGCCGTAATCGTCCGTTATCAAATCCGTATTGATGATGTAGCTGTTATAACTGTGGGTCCAGCCAACGCCAAGCGGCTGTATGGGGAGAATCTGGTTCGGAAGCTCAGTCAAGAAGGAGTTGTATGTGTGACTGAACTCTAACGGGATCCCTCGTCCCGGAATGCTGAAACTCGCCTTCTCCGTCTGCTTGAAATTGCCCGTTTCCACACCCAACACGGAGGTGAAATTGTAGGGCGTGTAGTTGCCCGGAATGAAGAAATCGGAGGTCTCCATGTCCAGATTGTTGGTCACCGTTGGGGTGGTTTGGAGGTTCTGCATCAGGTTGTACAGCATGTTGAACGCCTCGATGCGCTTGCACGATTCGAAAGGACGGAAATCCTGCCCCGCTGGGATGATGCCTGCCTTGAACGCGGCGTTCACATACCCGTAATGCTGCAAAGAGGTGGGCACATCGCTGTAATAACTGCTGTCGTTTTCCAATGGCGCCATGTTGAAGGTTTCCAACAACACTTTCAACACCAGAATACGCTCAATGGTGCCGCCGGGGTTGAAGTTCATCTTGTTTCGGTCGAAGGGCGACACGCCGTCGCGGTATTCCAGATAAGACAACGCCTTGGCATACTTGTAGAAATAGGTCTCCGTGTTCTGCATGTCCAAGAACGGTGACGGGAAATGGTCGCTTACCAGCGAGACATTCCCGCCGAAGAGTCCTAAATAAGCGATTTTGGCCATTTCGGAGCGCGTGATGTTGTCGTAAGGCCTCACTTGGCAGTTGTGGCCGGTGACGATTCCCGCCGCCGCTAACGAAAGGGTGGGGGTGATGGCATCCATGTCCGAATAGTCCAGATCGTCAAAGATGAAATCCGGATTCACACTGACCCTGCCGCCTTGATAGGAGGCGTTAAAGAGGTTGCCGTTGCCGTCCGCGATCTCGCATTGCGACACATCCCAGGATGTGTTGCTGCTGCCGCTGGAGCAGTCGAAGTCCACATAAAACAGCGTGTCCGTGCCGAAATCACGGGGTGTGGCGGAAGCCCACACAATGTATATCTTGCCGTTGGAGGTATGGCTGAACTCGAAATTCTCCGCCATGTACGGGTGGCGTTGGTTGATCTGTGGGTTGCGCAAAATGGTGGAGTCATAGTTCATCACCAGCGAGATGGCACCGATGTTGTTCAGGTAGTTGCCGGTTACAGGCTGGCTCACGATGCCCGCGCAGTGCGAACTGGCCGGACGGGCAATCACCACGGGCTGCGTGACATCCACGGTGAGCAGCGCGCCGTCTGACACTATCGCCTCCCCGCAGGTGCCACCCACGATACAGCGGTACATCAGCCCGTTCATCTCCAACCCGATGTTGTTCACACGCAGGTCTCTGCCCGTCACATTGGCGTAATGCCCGCCATTGGCGAGGTTTGTCCAGTTGATGCCCCAGTCGGTGCTCTCCTGCCACTGGTAGTTGAGCCCTTGCCCCGAAGCACTCACCACAAATGTGGTGCTCTGCAAGGCGTAAACCGACCGGTTCTCCGGTTGGCTGGTGATCACGGGAACCTGATAGATGGTTACGGAGGTGTTGGAGAAGGCCATGGGCACGAGATTGCCCGAAGGCGTGCTGTATTCGCACAACCCCGAGGTCTGGTTTTTCCAGGCAAAAGTGCCGCTGCCGGTCTGCCCCTTGAACTGTAGCGTGAGCAACCGGTCGTTGCCGATGCTGGCACCGCTGGCCGACGCCCATGACATATATACGATGCCGCTGCGGGCGTTCACATACATGTTGTTCGCACCCATGCTGGTGTGCACATTGCTATGGCCCACAAACTCGAACTTGGAGGTGTCGTACGACAATGCCAGCGAAATGGCGCCGATGTTGTTGCAGTTGGTGACATTGACATGAATGTCGAAGGTCTCATTGGGACAATAACTGCCTCCGGTCAACGAGGTGGTGATGGTGGGCAGAATCAGATGCAACATGGCAGGGTTGGAGACCACCGCCGGCGGGCAAGTGCCGCTTACCACGCAACGGTACAGGTAACCATCCATGGAGGATTCCGTGTTGTTGACCTGCAAGTTGCTGCTGAACACATTGTTGTAATGCCCGCCGTTGGTGAGGTCGGTCCACTCCACACCGCCATCGGTGCTCTCCTGCCAATGGAAGGTGAGTCCCTGGCCGCTGGCCCCGATGGAGAAAGTGGTGCTCTGACCCATGTTGATGGTTCTGTCGGTGGGCTGGCTCGTAATGCTGGGCACATAGTAGATGTTGGCCGAGCCGTTACTGTAGTTGGTGGGGAAGATTCTCCCGTTGGGGTCGCTGTACTCGCACATGGCCGTCTGCCATGAGAAGTTGGTGCCGCCAGAAGCTCCCTTGAACTTCAACTCAAACAGCGTGGCTGTACCCGTGCCGATGCTGGCAGGCGTGGCGTTGGCCCAGGTGATGTAAACCTTGCCGCCTGTGGCGTTCACATTGACCGCATTGCCGGTTAGCGATTCGTGAACATTCTGGTGTCCAGTGAATTGAATGCGCGTGGTGTCATAGTTCAACACCAACGAGAAAGCCCCAACATTCCGGAAGTTGGTCACATTGACCGGTATGGCGAAGATGCTGTCGGGACATGCGGAGGCGCTTCCCGCCTGCGTGGTGATGGTGATGAAGTCGCTGACCGTGAGCACGGCGGAACCTGAGGTCTGGCTGGGTTGGCAGGAACCCGACACCACGCAACGGTATTCGTTGCCGTTCATGGACAGGATGGCGTTGTTGATGTTGAGCCGGTTGCTGTTGCATCCGCTGTGGTTGCTGTTGTTGGTCACGTTCACCCATTCGTGCGAGAGTTCTGGACGCACCTGCCACTGGTAACCGAGCCCTTGCCCCGAGGCCGAAACCTGGAAATAGGTGCTCTGCGTGGTCATGATAGACTGGTTTTGGGGCGAAGATGATATGACGGGCAACGCCCAAACCGAAACCGTAGCGTTGTAGTAGCCCGATGTCTGGGCGGTTCCGCTCAGATTGCTGTATTCGCATTGCGCGGTGTTCCAGCTTAAAGTGGCGTTTCCGGTCTCTTTGCCCAGAAAACGCACCACAAACAGCGTGTCGCTTGGGATGCTGATGTTGCGGGTGCCGGCCCATACGAAATAGCAGACACCATTATGGATGTTGAAATCCAGATTGCTTCCGGTCAGCGAGTCGCTGATGTTCCGGTAACCGAGGTAGGTCAACCGTGTGGTGTCGTAGTTGAATGCCAAACTGATGGCCGCCACATTGCTGAGGTTGGACACCGTGATGGGCACCTCCACGATCTCATGATGGCAGACCGACTGGCCGATTATTCGGGTGTTGGTGTTCTGCGCCGTGACCGCCGAGAAAGCCGCCAGCAGCGCGAACACGAGCACAAATTTCGTGTTCTTCATGACAAAACTATTTTTCTACAACAACTTTGAGGGTTTTGGTGCTGTCTTCGGCTTCCATTCTAATAAAATAGACGCCCGGTGTCAGGTTGCTGATGCGGATGCTGCTTTCCGAAGCGTAGGATGATCCGATTTCCACCAGTTTTCCGCATACATCATACAGATACAGGTTTTGGATCACATGCTCGGGGTCGGAGATGGTGAAGGTGCCGTGCGACGGGTTGGGATAAACCTGCACCTGCTCCCACACCGATTCCGTGTTGCCGCCCTGGATGTCTTCCACACCCAGAATGTCGGAGATGTTGGGCATGGCCAGAACAGCGCCGGAGATGGGTTCGGCATATCCGTCGGCCAAAGCGCAGCACGGACCGAGTTCGAAACGGATGTCAGGGTTGTTTTGGAGAACACGCGCCGTGATGTAAAGCAGTGTGTCATCGTATGACACGGCAAGCGGACTTAAGCTGTACCAGCCGATGCGCAAGGAGTTGTCGTGCGTATGGAAGGTCATCGGATCTCCGGTTTGATGGAGTTCCACGCCCACAATTTCCATTTCGGTTTCAGGATAGAGGATGTCTAACGAGATGGCACCCAGTGAGTAGTTGCCCTTGGCGATGACTGGAATGCGGATGGTTTCGTTCTTTTGTGGAATGTATGCTGTGTTGTATGTCTCCAGTTGGACGGTGGAATTGTCGCCTCGTGTGAAGTTGTAGGAGAAATCCACATCGCCGTACCAGTACATTTGGGTGTTGTAGGTGAAGTTGTTGTCGTTGGCAATCACCGAGTCGCAGATATAGAGGCAGTTGCCTACAGGAAATTCCTCCAAAAGTCCGACATAGCGTTTCAGGATGAGCATGGCGTCGGTGCCGTTCACGGTGCAGCTGCCGTTCACATCGGCGGCGGTCTCTTGTGTTGGACTCAGCAAACTTTGGTGGGTGAAGTGGCGCATCACCTTCAGGGCGTCGGTGGCGTTCACTGCGCCGTCAGCGTAGCTGTAGGGATGCTCGAAGACCATGCGGTTGGCGGTGGTGAGGTTCACATCGCTGAAATGGAAGTCGCTGGTGGCCCCTACGGTGGTTTGCAGCAGGTTGTTGTTCATGAAATCCTGAACCTTGACGGTGACATTGTTCATCAGTCCGTCTTCACCGTAGGTGATGGTGCCGTCCAGTTGGAGATCCTCGCCAATGCTTTGCGGTACCCACGAAACCGGCCAGTATTTCACTTCACCCTTGGAACTGTTGTCCGATTTGTCGTAAATCTTCTTGGTGGCAACCATGAGGGAATCAGTGCAACCGAAGAAACTGTAGGGCATATTGATGGTCTGATTGCCGTCTTGATACACATCATAACCTTGGTTGTTGTAGAACGAGCAGTAGGTCATGTAGTTGCCGCCGATGGTGGGTTGATTGCCGCCGTTGATGAAAAGTCCATGGTTGCCGTTGTGGTGGAAACTGCTGCTGTTGATGACGCAATTGCTGCTCTCAATCTGCAAGCCGTTGCCTAAAGAATGGTGAATGTTGCATTTTTCCATGGTGGGGAAGTTGGTCCGATCGGTGCGGATATTGTAACTCTTGCCCTGCGACACATCCACATAGGTCAAATAGCATTCGCCACCACGGTCATCTGAATAAGGGTTGAAGTAGATGCCGTTCCAGCCGCCAATACTGTCGTTGAGCGCACTGAAGGTGATAAGGGAGTCAGGGGTGCCGATGGCGTTAAGCGTTCCGCTGTGCACATTTTGGCTGCTCCAGTTGAAATAATCTCCCACCTGCATGCCTTTGTCGTTGGCAAATTTGATTGAAACACCAGGCTTTAAAGTGAGACAAGGGATATTGGAATGTCCTCTTAAATAGATATTATCCAAGACAATGTAAGGTTTTTCGCAATAGAACCAGGTGCGGTTGTCTTCAATAGTTCCACCGTCAATTATGATGCCATCGATGTTGTTGTTGGAAAAAGAAAGGTTGGTGAGGGTGTCCACATAATAAGAGTTGTTGTAGTGGAGTCCGTAACGCCCGTTGTCATTGAATTGGGAACTGCGAATTGTCACAAGACTGTTTTTATTATAAAAACCATCAATGCTGTTGTCGTGGAAGGCACTGCTCTTGATGGCGCATGGACTGGACTCCAGTTGCAAGCCGTTGCCCAAAGCGTGGTGTATATTGCAGTTCTCCATGGTAGGGAAGGTTGTGCTGACACTACGCACATTATAATCCTTACCCTGCGAAACATCCACATATGTCATATAACACTCGCCACCTTTGTTGTCAGAGTAGTCGTGGAAATAAATGCCATTCCAACCGCCAATGCTGTCGTTGAGGGCTGAGAAGGTGATAAGGGAATCGGGCTTGCCGATGGCATTGATTGTTCCGCTGTGAACCCATGTATTAGCCCAGCTTAGTTCTTCCCCGATTTGAAAACCAGTATTATTGGCAAATTTGAGAATGGTTCCCGGTTTGATGGTGAGACATGGGATGTTAGTAGCTCCCCGTAAGAATATGCTCCCCAGTGCGATATAGGGTTTTTCGCAGTAGAACCATGTGCGGTTTTCTTCGATAGAGCCGCCGTCAATTACAATGCCATCCAAGTTGTTGCCTGAAATAGTGAGATTGATGAGGGTGTCCACATAATAGGAATTGTTGTAGTGTAGTCCGTAGCGTCCATTGTTGATGAATTGAGAATCATGGATTTTTATGACGCAATTTTGATTCCACAAACCATCGGTACCGTTCTCTTCAAAGACGCTATTTCGGATGTGTTGCGCATATTCGCCATTAATCCATAAACCATGACCATCGGATAGACGGAAAGTGGAGTTTTCGATGTTAGGCATTCTGGTGTTGTTGGTGTAGAGGTTGTAATCCTTGCCTTTTTCGATAATACAGTACTTTACATCGGAATTCTCGGTACCATAGTTGTCAGAAAAGTTGTGGAAGTAAATACCATTCCATCCTCCAATGCTGTCGTTGAGAGCAGTGAAGGTGATGAGAGAGTCGGGAGTGCCGATGGCATAAAGAGCACCTCCATAATAGTCGCAATAGCGAGGACATCGTTGATCTCCGATTTGCAGTCCGGTGTTTGGGGCAAATTTCAGTGTACTGCCAGGTTTAATGCTGAAATGTGGAGTGCTATTTGCTCCTGCGACACATATGCTCCCTAAAATGCTATATGTGTTACATTCCCAAGTTTTATTACTGCTTATATCTCCACCATTGATGGCAAAATTAGCCACATTGTTGGAATAAACAACACTTTCAAGATGTGGAATATCGTAATTGGGGTTTGGCAGTTCAATGCCGTATTTGGAATTCCGCATCACGATGGAATATAGATTTGGCCAGTTGTTGGTTTCCATGCGCAAACATGAACGAGAGATGAGTTCAAAAGTGTCGGAGATGAGGATGGGAGAAGAACTGTAGAGGTTTATTCCGAACTGCGCGTTTTGAAACAAGCTGGACTCCACGGTGATGTTGGAGTTGTGTAATCTCATATCCTGGTTGATGGCGTTGCGGAAGGTGCACGACAGAATGTAGGGTTGGGTGGTATTTTCGCAATAAAGGTTACGGTCGTTGCCGTTTTCCACTACGCAATAACGCAGGGTGGAGGAGGAGTTGTAGTCGCTGCCGTCGCGGAAGAAGAGTCCTTCCCAACCGCCTACGGCGCCGTTCAGGGAGGTGAAGGTGATCAATGAGTCGGCTTTGCCCATGGCGCTCAACTTGCCGCCTTCAGAGCCGCCCCAGCCAATGTTCAGGTACTTGCCCTGCGCCATCTTCAAGGTGTTGCCAGGCGCAATGGTCAGCTTGCCACGGATGGTCACATCGCTCAGCAAGGCGTAACCGTTCTCAAAATAACCCCAGCGGCGGTCGCCGTAGATGTTGCCACCGTTCACGGCCACATCGGTGCCGTTGCCGCTCATGGTTATGCTGCCACTATGGGCAAACGAGTTGTCGGGCGTGTGCGAATAGATGCCGTACAAGTTGTTCTGCAGCGTAATGTCCGTCAAGTTGGGGTTCACATTAGCGTTGGCATAGTAGAGTCCGGCAAAACCATTGCCATCACAAGTGGCGGTGTTCAAGGTGGGGTTGGCCCCCTCCATATATACGCCGCTCTCCGTGTTGTAAGAGAAGGTGCAGTTGGAGAGCGTGGGATGCGAGTTCACCAGCCGCAGGCCGTGCCCGTCGGCATGTTGGAAATTGCAATGGGAGATTACGGGCTGGTTGGTGTTGTACAGCCGCAGGTTGGCGTTGTTGTCACCGTTGCCCGCATACATGATGGAAGTGTAGTTCATGATGGAGGACACCCCATTGTCGCTGGCATCCTGGAAATAGACACCGTTCCAGTTGGGCACCTCATGGTCGTATGAGGTAAGCGTGATGCCGGCATTGGCGGTGCCGTTAAACTTCATGTTGGCCCGTGTGATGTCCAGTCCCGTGTTGGGCGAGAAGTAGATGGTCACGCCGGAGTCAATCACATGCGTGCCGTCGGTGAAACTGATGGAACCGGTGGCCCAATAAGGGCTGTTCTCAACCTTCAGCGTGTCCATGCCGTTCAGGTTGCCGCTCAATTGCGTAATGCCTGAGAGGGTGAGCGTCATGTCCTCCAAAGTGGGTTGTGTGCCCGTGCTGGAGGTGAAACGCATCATGTATTGCAGGAAACTGCCTGAAATATTGATGTTCAGCGGATTGCTGTTGTCGGTGCTGGTCCAGTTGCTATACACCTTGTCCATGCCGGCCACACGGTAGAGCAGTTGGTAGTCGGTGGTGTTGTTGCTCAGCGTGTAGGAGAGGCCCTGTATGGTTTTGGGATCGCCAATGAGGAAGGGGGTGGAGATGAAGGTGGCGTCGGTCACCTGGCTGCTGCCGGTAATGGGGGCGTAGCGGGTGTAGTTGAGAATAGTGCCCACCATGTTCACACCACCGGCCACATAGATGGAACTGCGGTAGGCGACAGAAGCGGCGTCTTTCACACGGTCGGAGAGGAACACATCGGCAATGTTCCAATTGAAAGCGTTCCCGTTGGTGGGGGTGTAATAGAGCTTGTTGCTGGCCAGTCCGGTGTTGTCCTCACCGCCAATCACGGCCAGCACGCCGTTGGAGCACACGGCGGAGTGTCCGTCGGTTTCAGCGGGCAAGGCGGCCATGACCTGCCAACCGTTCACGGTGCCATCCGGGTTGAGGGTGGCTTTTAAAACGGAGTTCAGTCTGGTGCCGGAGCTGTTGCGGCCGCCGGTCACATAGACATGTTGTCCGTCGGTGGCCACGGCATGACGGTTTAAGGCCACGGGCAGGGTTACGGTCTCCGTCAGCTCATAAAGCTCGCCTAAGGCGTTCACCTTGCCGAGATATACCTTGTTGCTGTACCCCGAGGCGTTGTCGGAGGTGGTGCCGCCTATGATATAGAGGTTGCCTTGCGCCACCACGGCTCTCATGCCGTACATGGGCTGTGGGAGCGAAACGGGCGACACGCTCCATCCGGCAACGGAACCGTCGCTGTTGAATTTTGCTGTGTAGATGTTGCGGCAGATGCTGTCGGCGTTGTGTCCGCCAATCACAATCAGGTAATTCTGTGTGCTCACCACGGCGGCATCGCGCAGCGAAACGGGCAAAGCTGTCAGTGTGGTCCATCCGCTGATGCCGACATTGCTTGCGCCGGAATTCTGAAAGGTGGCGCGGTAAACCGTGTTCACAACTGAAGAACCGTTGTGTCCGCCGATGCAATAAAGATAGTTGCGCCAAGTGCACAGCTGGTGGCCGTAGAGCGTAGCGGGAATGTTGGTGGTGGCCTCCCAGTCGTTCAAGGTACCGCCCACCAGACTCGGTTCCGGAACAACGGCGTTGTTGTTGATCACGGTCCCGTACGAGTTGCCTTGGGTGAAATCGTCGTTCGAAGTCTGGGTAAAGGTTACCTGTGCCCGTAATGAGGTGGCGGACAGGTAGAAAAGGGTGATGAGAAGAAAATAAAATTTTTTCATAAATATAAGTTTTTGTTAATTATTATTTTTCGGATTACATAAAACAGGGCACAGGATACCCTGTTGGTTTTAAAGTCGCAAAGGTACCATTTACATTAACATATATATAACAATTAACATTGGTTTGTTGATATTGTTGATATTTTTTCGGCCGCGCACTGTCCATCATTTTCCGATAACCCACCCACCATTCCGCCGCCGAAGGCGGCGGAACCCCAAACATTTGATGTCACAATACTGCCGCGGAACCCCAATACTTTAATCGTTTCATTCTGCATCGTCGAAATCTCCCAAATCCGGTTTTGCCAATTAACAGTCATTTCTTAATATCAAGTCTTGTGAATCCGTAACTATCTGATTGTTATGGCTAAAAAAAAATCTATGAAACTCTTGACAAAAGGTTTGAGGCAATGTATTTTTGCGGTATCAATTATTAAAAACAAAGTAATTATGGAAAAATCTAATCCCATTGAAGAGGCCCGAAGGTATGTGGCCAATGCGGAAGAAGTTATCAAGAAAGCAAACTATGACCTTGAATTGAACATTTATACAGACAACAAGTATGTGAAGACTGCTGGTAATATCTTGTGGAGTGGTTGTCTGGTTGCGTTGGATGCCGCGCTTGGTGTGCGCACAGGCAAAGGACGCCCGTCCATCGAAAAGTACAAAGAAGCGGCCGGCAAACGCGATCGTAAGCTTTTGGCAGCCATTGTGACAGGATATGAAACTATGCATCTTGTGATGGGGTATGATGGTAACCAAGAGAGAAAAGTTTGTGATGCCGGTTTCGAGAGAGCCAACGACATTATCAACCGTTGTGCCAAGCTTTGTCCGGCCCCTGCCTGTGCGTAAATATGTTTTTTTTCTTATCTTTGCCGATGTTTTTCAAACACCTTTAGATTTTCAAACTTTAATTTTTATCAATATGAACGAAGAAATGCTGAATCTCAAACCTGCAAAGGTTTTCTATTACTTCAATGAAATCACCAAGATCCCGCGCCCGTCCAAGAAGGAGGAGAAAATCTCCGCTTGGCTGGAGCAAACCGGCAAGGCCCTGGGCCTGCCCACCAAACGCGACAAGGTGGGCAATGTGCTGATTTCCAAACCCGCCACACCCGGCAAGGAGAATGTCACCCCTGTCATCTTCCAAGCCCACATGGATATGGTGTGCGAGAAGAACAACGACACGAATTTCGACTTTGAGAAAGATGCGATCCAAACCTATGTGGACGGCGAGTGGCTCAAGGCCAAAGGCACTACCCTCGGTGCCGATGACGGTATCGGCGTGGCTATGGCACTTGCCATCCTCGATGACAAGGAGCTGGAACACGGCCCCATCGAATGCCTCTTCACCATCGACGAGGAAACCGGCCTCTCCGGCGCCAAAGCCCTAGAAGCGGGTTTCATGACGGGTAAAATGCTCATCAACCTCGACTCTGAGGACGAAGGCCAGTTCTTCATCGGCTGCGCCGGCGGCAAAGATACCGTGGCCACGCTGGAATGCGACTACGAGAATGTCAAGGATTTGGAAGAGGAGGAATTCAACTTCTTCAAAATCACAGTGAAAGGCCTTCAGGGTGGTCACTCCGGCGATGACATCAACAAGGGCCGCGGCAATGCCGTGAAGCTGCTTACCCGCGTGCTTTGGAACGCCTATTGCGACTACGGCGCGCGCGTGGCCGACATTCAAGCGGGCAACCTGCGCAACGCCATCGCCCGCGAGGGCTATGCCATTGTGGCAGTGCCCTCCGTCAATGCCGAATCCCTCGAGTCCTACATCAAAGAGATGGACGCCACTTACAAAAACGAGTTCCATACCACCGATGCCGGCGTGACTGTGACCCTCGAGCCCGCTGACGCTGTGGAGAAGGTGCTGGAAGAGACTTTCCAAATCGATGTGCTGAACGCACTGCTTGTGTGCCCGCACGGCGTACAGGCCATGTCACAGGATATCCCGGGCTTCGTGGAGACTTCCACTAACCTCGCTTCCGTGAAGAAAGACGGCGACAAGATGGTTATCACCACCAGCCAGAGAAGTTCTGTGGAATCCAGAAAGCAGGCCATCGTCGATAAGGTGTCCACCACCTTCTGGATGATCGGCGCCGATGTGGTTTCCGGCGACGGTTACCCGGGCTGGAACCCCAACCCCGACTCCAAAGTGCTCCATGTGTTGGTGGATGCTTACAAGAACCTCTTCAAGAAGGAACCGCAAGTGCTGGCTATCCACGCCGGTCTCGAATGCGGTCTCTTCTCCGAGAAGTATCCGGATTTGGATATGGTTTCCATCGGACCGACCCTGCGTGGCGTACACTCACCCGATGAGAAATTGGAAATCAAGACCGTCCAGATGTGCTGGGACTTGCTGATTGAGTTCTTCCGTCTGCTGAAATAGTCCTCAACACAAAAATTATAAAGGAGTTAAGATGTGAAGTGTCCTTCGTCTCTTAACTCCTTTTTTTATGGGCAATGATTTACTTTTATTTCAATTTGTTCAGGATGTTGTCATCTTTATAATAAACATCCTCCCTGTAGTGGATTTGGCCGTTGTCGCCTATGAAGCAGGTGTAATACTCTATGAACAAGGGCATTTTGTTTTTGAGCATGACGGATGAGGGGCGGAGTTTGCGATAGAAGGGTTTTTCGCTGTCGGGTAATTTTTCGTAGTATTCCTGCTCTTTCTCTTCCATCTTCTCCAGATATTTCTCGCCTCTTTTGGTTTGGGGCTTTTCACCCACCAGGATGCCGAGACGCTCGATTTCCCACTCGTCGTAGTTGTTGTATTCGTATAGGATATGAGCCAGTTCCATAGGGTTCTCCACGCGCACACAGCCGTGGCTGAGGGTGCGCACGCGGCGCTTGAAGGCGCCTTTGTTGTTGGTGTCGTGCAGATACACGCTCTCCGTATTGGCGAAATCGAACTTCACTTGCCCCAAGGCGTTGTATCTTCCGGAACTTTGGAATAAACGATAGGGGATGTTGTTGCGGTTAACCTTAGTCCAGTCGATGGTCTCCGGCACCACATACTTGCCCGTGCGGGTGTCTTTGATCAGTAGATGCTCACGGTTGATTACCGCCGTGTTGCTCTTGCACAGCTTGGGATAATACTCGTTCTTGACGATATCGTAAGGAATGTTCCATTCCGGATTCAGCACGATACGGCGTATCTCGCTGTGCAACAGTGGGGTTTCGGCTTTGTGGGCGCGCGTGATGCCGTTGCGCACACGCGCGGGATTGTTCTTGGGATTCTGCGTCTTGCCGCAACAAATCTTGGTCTTGAATACGCGTTTGTTGTCCACAAAGGTCTGCAGCGTGAAGTCCGGGATGTTCACGGCGATGTAACTCTCACCTTTTGCGTGCTTGGTTTTCCAGCGCAGGCGCTCCATGTTGGCGCTGAGTTTGTCAACATAATAGGAAATCGGTCTGTTGAGTTTCTCAATGGTCTCTTTCCCTAACGAATCGCCGGTGGGTATGTTGTTGATTAAACGGAATTTGTTGATGCCCTTCAGCACTTCCTGCGTCAGCAGCGTGGTGTCGGGGTAGTTTGCGGGAAGTTCGCCGGTGACGCGCAGACGCTGGCACACAAGCGGAATGTTGCTGCCGCTTTGGCCAACTTTTACCGAGCGTACCGGAATCTCTTTCAATGCGGTGTCGCGAATCGGGTAAAGCCGCTTCAGCTCTTCCTGAAGCTGGCGGTAAAGGGTGTCGGTGGGCTGCATGGAAGCAAGCGTCTCGGATATGTCGGGGATGCCGCTGGCCAGTGACTGGTAGAAGGTGCTGTCGGGGGCTGTCATCTCATACAGCCATTTGCCGCCATTCACCACTTTCGGGTCGGTGGCGCCGTATTGCAACGCTTTCGCATATTTCGCATAAACCTCTGACAGTGAGTTTTCCAAACGGAACAGAACACTATAAATGTTGGTGTCATTGGCGATTTTGTGCTCCTGTAGTTGGGTGATCAGTCCCATAAGGGTGTCGTAACCGAAGTGTGAGGACGGGATCCCGTGCTCATACGCCTGCTCGATGTGCTCCAAAAGGGCGTCAACCTTGTGCTGCTGGAATCCGTTTGCCGTCCAGATTGGGGTAGGGGTGTCCTGATAAAAATAGGACAAATAGGGCTTGGCGCATAACATGCTGTCATTCATGAACTCCTCCATCTTCTGCTGAAAGAATTCTTGATAATGGTTGTTGTTGAACGCACTGTAATACTTGAACCAGTTGGGCTTCGGTTCCACTCTTCCGCGCAATTTGGAACAGCTGCTCAGGCATAATATCCCAATACAGAGTAGGATTACTTTCCTCATGATAAGAAGTTTGTCATGATTGATTATGACCTTTTTTCGGGCAAACATATTATTTACTACGCTTTAGGGTTATCTTTTTTGTGCTGGAGGCGCCGTTTTTCAACAAACAGGAAGCTGTAACGGTGTGCTTTGGGGCGTTTTTGCGCCACAAGACCTGAATCTCGCCGGGCGTTGATTCTGTGATGAAACCGCCTTCCACTTTCCAGGAGGTTTGGGCAATGTTGGAATTCGACAGGGTGAATCGGGTAGGGTTCTTTTTGTCATATCCGACAGAGCAGTTCCCGCATAGGATGTCCAGGAAAAAATTCTGGATTTTGTTTTGGATGAAATAATAATTGTGGTTTAAATGGCCGTCCGCATCTTCGTAGGGGGAGTGCCCCATGCCTTCTATCGGGAAAAACTGGTTGTGGATGTGCAGTTCGTTCATGCGCTCATGTATGGCTTTGGATCCGTACATCTTGTCAAAGAGTCTTTCGCCAATATTGCTTTTGAGTGAGGAAAAGGGGTATCCTTCGTCGTAAGGTACGATATGGTCTTCAGTGCCATGGAACGAGATGATGGGGATGCGTTTGTTCTTGAGCACATCAAGGTCGTACAGGGCGCCCCACATGTTGGCGATGGCTTTGACTTTGAATTTGTTTTTTAGTGAGTTGCCGGAGTCTTCCAGTCGTCCGCATTTTTGTGTCAGGTTTTGCTCTTGCACGAATGCGGGGCAAGTGGCGTTAGTTGTCAGGGCGACATTGAGGGCGGTGATGGCTCCGGCGCTCGTGCCGGCCACGAAGATGGCGTTGGTGTCAATGCCGTATTCTTTCGCATTTGCCACCAGATACCGAAGGGCCGCATGCGCGTCCTGAATGGCCATGTATCCGCAACGCTGTATGGATGCTCTCGAGATCTGGAACCCCAAGCGGTAGTTGATGGAGGCGGTGACATATCCCGTTTCGGCAAAATGCTTGCACCATTCCGACATGGTGGTGGCCCCCTTGTCGCCGAAATAGAAGGCGCCGCCGTGCAGGAACACTATCAAGGGATGCCTGTCAAGTGTGTCATCTTCAGGCATATACACATCCATCGTCAGATCCAGGTTCCGGCGTGAGGCGGTTTTGCCGAGCGTGCTGGTCAGCATTTTCAAGTACTTGGTGTCGTTCATCGGATAGGAACACCAGTACCCTTTGGCGGTTCCATACACCACATCGGGCTTCACCTGCGCCTGGAAGATGGACTCCTTAAAGCGCTTTGTCGCAAAATCCTGGTACTTCGGCTCGTAATACCGTTCGAAGAAAAAGGAGCGTGTCAACAGCCCCGCAGGATCGGTGGAAAATTCCCCAAAAAAGGACGAAGTGTCTATGGTGACGGAGAAACGGATGCTCTTCTCTTCCCCGTTCGCCTTGAAATAGTACTTTTTGTCGCGGTATGAAATGGTGAAGGGCACTGCCTCCAGCCAGACGGAACCGTCCACCGGATAGTAGTGCCCTGAAATGGTCTGCTGGTCAGCAGCGTTGACCTTGAAATAAAAACAACTGTCCTCCAGTAATCCATAATAGTAGTATGCCGTGTCAATCTTCCCGATGTCAAAGGACTCGCTCTCGGTAATAGTGACGGCTTCTTTGGAGTGCTTGCGCTCTTTGATTTTCTCGCTGGCGGCGTCTTGGTTGCGCTTGCAGGCGGAGAACAGGAGCACGACTCCCCAAAGGATAAGGATTATATGCCGGGCAGAAGATTTTCGCATGATTATTGCTGATCAGCGCTTACACTCAGTAATTCGATGTCGAAAACCAGCGGGCTGAACGGTGGAATGCCGTAGTTGCCTCTCTCACCGTATGCATAATCGGACGGGATGAGCACGGTGGCTTTATCGCCGACATGCATTTTGGAAACGGCCACTTCCCAGCCGGGGATCACTTGGCGTGCGCCCAGCGTGAAGGTGAAAGGTTCGCCGCGGTCCACAGAACTGTCGAACTTCTTGCCATCCAGGAATTTGCCAGTGTAGTGCACGGTCACATCCTGCATGGGTTCCGGTTGTGCTCCGGTGCCTTTCTTGGTGGTTATGATATAGATACCTTCGGGGGTGGGTTGCACTTTGATTTTGTTCTTGTCTATGTAGGCGCGGATGCTGTCTGCCTCAGCGGCTTGCTTTTCCTTCAGCATATTCTCATATTCGGCGCGCATTTGCTGGAACTGGGCGGCAGGCATTTGGCCGTACAGTTTCACGTCAAAGTACAGCGGGGCATCGCCGAACGGATAGATGGTATCTTGCATGAAGTGCTTGAAGAACTCCTTGCCGTCCAAGATGAAAGAGGCGGAGTCGCCCACATGCATCATGCGCAAAGCGGCGTATATGTCGCCTTCGTACAGAGAGTCCATCAGCATTTCGTTGGGGCTCATGGGGATGAGCACGGAGTCGCCGGCGCGCAGCGAGAACAACATGCCTACCAGGTCGCCGGTCTTCGGCATGACGGCGGTGTCGTGGATATCACCGAAGAACTGGTAATAGATGCCGGTGGCACGGTCCTTCTTGTATCCTTTATATTTGCCGCATTTGCCGGAAACAAGGCAGAAAACGAGTGCGGCGATAGCCAAAATGCCAAGCACTGCGGCTATGATAATCCACAGGTTCTTTCTCGACTTTGGTGCCATAGGCGTCTCGAAGTCGTCGCCGTCAGTGGGCGTTTCCTCCTTGGCAGCCGTTTCTTCCGCTATGGTTTCGTTCACTTCTTCTTTGATTTCATCACGAATCTCGTTCGCGGTGATGTTCTCTTCTTGTGCAAATTTTTCTTCGTTAAAATCTTCCATAAAAATTAAAGGTTATAATGTTAATAATTCAAAATTCAAAGTTCAAAGTTCATAGTCATAGTCATCGTTCAAAGTTCATCGTTCCTCGCACGTCACCATCATCGCAATCGGCACTCTGCCGTTGATCTTGTTGCCGTCACCGCTCACGCCGTATGCCATGTAGGAGGGGATGACCAGGCGGGCTTTTGCTCCGGGGCGCAGGAATGCGGCGGCTTCGTGCAGGGCTTCAATCTCGTCCGAACGCCCGACCTTGAAACGCTTCACCCCATCATGTTCGGAGTCATAGACCATCTCACCGCTCAGCAGGAAAGTGTTGTATTCCAGCGTGATATCATCGCCTTCTTGGAAAGTCTCGCCATGTCCGGGCGTTAGAATCTGGTAGTACATGCCGGTGCCGGTGCGCTGCATGTCCCAACCGTAGCGCTTGATGAATAGTGACATCTCCTCATCCTCCCAATGCAAAATCTTCTTGTTACCTTCAATATACGGGGCCTCCTTGTCTTCGGCGGGCTGCTGATTGGAGTTGATGACGGTTCCGGTGCTCCTGTCATGGCAACCGCATAACAGAGCGGTGACAATCAGAAAACCCATGGAAATGATGATATGGCGAAGTCTCCAGGTCACGTTTTATTTGCGTTTTGAAGTCGTTTTTTTGGCCAGTTGGTACTCTTTTTTCACCGATTCCTCGAAGTAGCGTAGGGCGCTTTCGATGTCGCCGTCGTAAAAGGCGCCGGCGGCGTTGTGGTGGCCGCCCCCGTTGAAGTACTTGCGGGCGAAGATGTTGACATCCACATCGCCCTTGGAGCGGAAGGAAACCCGTATCCGGTTCTCCCGTTCCGTGAAAAACGCGGTGAACCGCACCTCTTTGATGGAGAGTCCGTAGTTGACGAATCCTTCGGTGTCGCCGATTTGGAAATGGTTGTCCAGCAGGTCCTGTTTGGTGAGGTACATGTGCGAGGCGCCATATTCGGGCAGTACGGTGAGCCGTTGCGACAGGGCGAGTCCCAACAATTTCATGCGGCTCTCCGTATAGTTGTCATACACTTTCCGGTGAATGGCTTCCCCGTTGATGCCGGAGGCGATGAGCTTGCGGAGCACATTGTAGGTGCTCGGGCAGTCGCACGCGTAGGTCACCGAGCCCGTGTCGGTGATGATGCCCACATAGAGCGCTTCCGCGATCGGGCGCGTGAACTTGCGCTTGGGCGTGAGGTAGCGGTACAGGAAATTGTACACCAACTCGCTGGCGGAACTGGTCTTGTGTGTGGAGTACATCACATCGCATTGGATGTCGGGCTGCACATGGTGGTCGATGAGCACCTTGAAACCCTTGAACTTGGCGATGCCGTTCTGGAGGTCCTGCCCCGCGCGGTGCGGCGCATTCATGTCAACGACAAACAGCATGTCCGCCTCCTTGATGACTTTGCGCGCCTTGGTGAGGTTCTCCTGCGCCACGATGATCTCGTCGCTGCCCTCCATCCAGTGCAGGAAGTCAGGGAATGCGTTGGGCGAGACGGCCGACACATCGTATCCGTCATCTTTAAAGTAATGATACAAAGCCAATGCGCTTCCTACAGCGTCGCCGTCCGGGTTGAAATGGAACACGATGGCGATCTTTTTCGCATGCTGTAAAGCGTCTTTGACTTTTTGGATGTCTTGCTTTTTCAATTCATGTAAAATTTAGCCTGCAAAAATACAAAAATGTATTTAAGTATTACAATATTATGTAAAGAAAAATAAATGTGTTTTTTTAAGCAAAAAGTGTATCTTTGCAGGTTTTTAAAAAATATGGATAAAAGCATCTCCGTATGAAGAAAATATACCTACTCGTTATATCTATCTTTTTGACATACAGCTTATTCTCGCAGAATGTTGTCACAATTGACCAGTGTCAGCAATGGGCGGTCGCGCAAACATCCGCCAATGTCCAGAAAGAACTGAATGAGCAGATTCTGCAGACAAGTCTCCATAACGCATCATCCCATCTCTATCCCAAACTTTCCATCGGCGGTCGATTCTCTTACCAGTCGGCAGATGCCCCGATGATGGATGCAAAACAAGAACTTTTCCTTCCCCCGTTTGATGAGCAACCGTTACTGTCCAACATGCAATATCACATTGGATTGGATTTGGAACAGGTCCTGTTTGAAGGTGCTAAGATGTTTTACGGTCGCCAGTACGCCCGCCTGCAGAATGATGCTGAGATTTATAAGATCGACTTGTCCATTAACGAGATAAAATCCAATGTCATCTCCCTGTACCTGAACCTTTTGATTGTGGAGAAACAGATGGAGATCATTGAAAATGTGCAAAGCACCTTCGACGACCAGATCAACCAACTCAAAGTGCTGCTCAAAGAGGGCGTGATTCCACAGAACACCCTCTCGCAGTTGGAATTGGAAGCGTTGAAAATGCAACAGAACCATAATGAACTCGTTTCCCGTCGGGAGTCCATCATCTCCTCCTTGTCCATTTTGACGGGCCATGACTTGAGTCATGCGGAGTTTGAGGTTCCGACAGTGCGCGAAACCAGCGCGGCTGAACCGTCACAGCGGTTGGAATTCGCCATCTTTGAGAATCAGTCCAAACAGATGGACTTTCAACGTAAATTGCATCTGTCCAACAGTTTGCCGAAAATTTCCCTGTTTGCCACGGGTGGTTACGGTCGTCCCGACTACCAGTTCTACTTCAACCGTCCCGACTGGTACTACATGGCTGGCGTGAACTTGCGCATCCCCCTGATCGACTGGGCAAGAACCACAGGTGTGGGTAAAGTGATTGATATCCAGAAAAGTATATTGAAAAGTCAGGAGGAGGATTTCAAGAAATCCAATCAGATTGCCATCCAGGACAAACTGAATGAAATCAACCGGATTGAGAAATTGTTGGTGCTCGACAAGGCCATTACGGAGAAATACCGCTCGCTTACACGCACCTATTCCAGCCAACTGGTCAACGGTACCATTACGGCTAACGATTATATCCGCCAGCACAACGAGGAGATGCAGTCGCTGATGAATCAGGAGTTGCATAATATCCAATTGTTGAAGGCCAAGTATGAACTGCTGGCGTTGAAAGGACAGCTGTAGATTAGAGAGTAAAGAGTAAAAGAGTAAGAGATAATATTATAAAAGTTATTATAAATGAACAGATTATTAAATGTTTCCGGTTCGCCGCATGTCCACAGTGATGATTCTGTGCAGAAGATCATGTGGTCGGTGGTGATTGCGTTAATGCCGGCGTTTGTGGTGTCCATTTTCTATTTCGGACTGCCGGTGATTATTCTAACTTTGGTGTCTGTTGGATGTTGTGTGCTGTTCGAGTACCTCATCCAGCGTTTCATCATGAAGGTGAAACCCACCATCAGTGACGGTTCCGCCGTGGTGACGGGTGTGCTGCTGGCTTTTAATGTGCCCGCCAACCTGCCCATTTGGATGATGGTGATCGGCGCTATCGTGGCCATTGGCATCGCCAAGATGCCGTTCGGCGGTTTGGGGCACAACCCCTTCAACCCCGCACTGGTGGCCCGCGTGTTCCTGCTCATCGCTTTCCCGGTGGCCATGACCTCCTGGCCGGTGCCTACGCCCATTTGGGGCTTCGCTGATGCCGTTACAGGTCCCACACCGCTCGGAATCCTGAAAGAGGGCGCTAACGCGGAGATGCCTACCTATGTGAACATGCTGGTTGGGCAAATGGGCGGCAGTTTCGGCGAGGTTTCCGCCATCGCCCTGCTCATCGGCGCCATCTTCCTGCTGATCCGCAGAGTGATTACTTGGCACATTCCGGTGTCCTTTATCCTGACCGTATTTGTCTTCGCCGGTATCTTCTGGCTGATTGATCCTACCCAATACGCCAATCCGTTCTTCCATGTACTCGCGGGTGGCCTCATCCTCGGTGCCTGCTTCATGGCCACGGATATGGTGACCTCCCCGGTGACCCCGTGGGGTATGATCGTGTTCGGTTGCGGCTGCGGTCTGCTCACCATCATCATCCGTATGTTCGGCGCCTATCCGGAGGGCGTTTCATTCTCCATCCTGATTATGAATGCGCTCGTGCCGCTTATTAACCGAGCTTTCAAGCCCAAAACATACGCTAAATAACCCTAAAACAAGACGACTATGGCACAGAAAAAAGAAGCTTCATTGATAAAACTGGTGGCCGTGCTGACCGCCATCGCCCTGGTGGCGGGGTTGGCCCTCACGGGCGTTTATGCCCTCACCAAAGGGCCGATTGAATTGTCACAGAAAGAGAAGAAAGACAAAGCCCTCCATGATGTGCTGCCCGGTTTCTCCGGCAATATTGCCGACACGGTGATCAGCATCGATGGCGAGGATGTTACGGTGCATAAGGCCATCAACGCGGACGGTTCCCTCTTTGGCGTAGGCGTTGAGACCTTTACGAAAAAGGCCTTCGCTGGCCGCTTCGACTTGATGGTCGGTTTTGATGACGATGGCGTTATCCTCAATACAGAAGTGATCAAAGCGGGCGAAACCCCCGGTTTGGGTGACAAGATCAACAAGAGTAAAAGCGATTTCGCCAAACAGTTCAACGGACAGGATCCTGCCGAATACAAGCTGCAAGTGTCCAAGGATGGTGGTGATGTCGATGCTATTACCGCTGCAACCATCTCGTCCAGAGCGTATTGCGATGCCGTACAACGGGCTTATAATGTTTTTAAAATAGTAAAGGAGGATTATCATGAGTAAAATAAAGATTTTAACCAAAGGTTTCTTCAAGGAGAACCCCAGTCTAATCCTGGTGCTCGGCATGTGTCCCACATTGGCCGTCACCACCTCCGTGAACAACGCCATTGGTATGGGTGCCGCCACCACATTTGTGCTGCTCATGTCCAATCTCATCATCTCCTTGCTCAAGAATGTGATTCCCGACAAGGTGCGTATTCCCTGTTTTATCGTGATTATCGCCACATTTGTGAGTATCGTGGACCTGATCATCCAAGGTTTTGTGCCCGCCCTTTCCGAAAGTCTCGGCGTGTTCATACCCTTGATTGTGGTGAACTGTATCGTTCTCGGCCGTGCTGAGGCGTTTGCCAGCAAGAATGGCGTTATAGACTCTATTCTTGATGGTCTGGGAATGGGTATCGGTTTCACCATTTCGCTGATTCTGGTGGCCGCTGTCCGCGAAATTCTCGGTGCCGGTTCGTTCATGGGATTCCAGTTCATCCCGTCGGATTACAATATCTTGATCTTTGTGCTGGCTCCCGGCGCCTTCCTCGTGCTCGGTTTCATCATGGCCCTGATGCGCCATATCATCAACCGCGTCACGGAAAAACGCAAAAATAAAATGTGTGCCGCAAAATAATCAGTAAAGGCACACGGTCATAAGTAAAGACACACGGCCGTGCGTCTCTTCAAAAAATAAACTTGTAAAAAACTGAAATTATGGAATATATATTAATGATTATCGGAGCTGTACTGGTCAACAACATCATTTTGGTGCAGTTCCTTGGAATTTGTCCGTTTTTGGGCGTTTCCAGCAAGGTGAACACAGCCTTGGGTATGGGCGCTGCCGTTACCTTCGTCATGGCACTCGCCACCCTGGTGACTTCCGCATTGCAGAAATATGTTCTGGTTCCGCTGAATATCACATTCCTGCAGACCATCGTTTTCATTCTGGTGATTGCCTCCCTGGTGCAGATGGTTGAGATTATGCTCAAGAAGATGAGCCCGTCGCTGTACAAGGCCCTCGGCGTGTATTTGCCGCTGATCACCACAAACTGCGCTGTGTTGGGTATTGCCATTAAGGTTACCGAACAGCCGCTGATCGCCGCTCACGGATTCTCCATCATCGACAGCACCATTTATTCGGTGGCTATCGCTATCGGTTTCACGCTGGCAATCGTCATCTTCGCCGGTCTCCGCGAGCAGATGGAACTGGTGGACATTCCCAAAGGCATGAAAGGCGTGCCGATCGCCCTCATCACTGCCGGCATCCTGGCCATGGCCTTCATGGGATTCCAGAACTTGGTGTAAGAGCCAGAAACGATTGGAATTTGAAAAATTAACGATGAGAAATTCTCTCATCGTTTTTTTGTTATTGGGGGTTAGACAAGTTTCACGGAAGCAAGTTCCCTCCCGATTTTGTGGATAGCATCATATGAATGAATTAATATATCATAGCCAAATTTTATATTTTTGCATTCTGTTTGTTGCGCGGGAATGCGCATCATTTCTACTGTCTGCACATCCGTGCAGACACCCTATAACTCCCCTTCTAAAATAGAAGGGGAGTCTTTGTGTGCAGCACCTCTGGTGCCGCGGACATAATAAAGAAAATGGCCCTTCACTTTTTTCATGAAAGGTCAACATCTATATCATTGCGAAAAATCGGCTAACAAATTTATGAATTTTAAAAGAATTGGCAATGATATAGAAGATGACCCAATATGATGGTCTGTTGACTAGGATTCCGCCGTGAACACAGTGAACGGCGGAATGGTGTGCGCACCGAAAGAATGTAAGAGGAAAGATGGGCGGCATGGGGCGCCTGATGTTGTATGAACATATGCTGAGGCCGCCCATCTTTCCCCTTTTCACCATGCGCGGCACACCATTCCGCGAGACGCATCAGCGTTGAGCGGAAACTAGAGCATAGCCGGGTCAACATCTATATCATTACCAAAGAATTACACCAAAATCAAAGGAATGATAGGCCTCAACGGGTTGCCGTCAGAGCAATCATCTCTCAAACATTTTCTCCTCGAAATTGATCAGATACACATTTTGCGTGCTTCGGGTAACGGCGGTGTAGAGCCAGCGCAAATACTCCTTGTCGAGATTGTCTTCTGTCAGATACCCTTGGTCGATGAGCACATGCTTCCATTGGCCGCCCTGTGTTTTGTGGCATGTGAGCGAGTAGGCGAACTTCACCTGCACGGCGTTGAGGTACGGGCTGTTCTTGATTCTCAAAAATCGGGCCCTCTTGTTTGTGATGTCCGCGAAATCCTCCTCAATGGCACGGTACAGTCGCAGGTTGTCCTCGTAGGTCAGCGACGGACCTTCCACCTCCAGACTCTCCAATATAATCTTGATGTCAATGTCCGGGTAATTCGGGTAATCGCACAGGCGCACGGTCACATCGGCGAAGTTGAAACCGTAGATCTCCTGCTGCTTGTGGATGGCCATCACCTCCATGATGTCGCCATTGGCGATGAATCCCACTTCGGAGGTCTCGTCCAGCCAGAAATAGTTGTTCTTCACCGCCATCAGGTAGTCGCCGGTGGTGATGCGGTTCTCACGGAAGAGGATGCGGCTTCGGATTTCGTTGTTGAAGATATACGCCCGTTTGTTGGAGCGGGTGACGGCCACGATTTCGTCGCAGTCGTTTTGGTTGTACAGGTTGTTGAGCAGATCCTCCAACTCGCCGCCGGGCACACGCGTGAAGTCGTCGAAGGGTTGCTTGCTGAAGAAGGGAAAGGAGATGTCGTTTTGGTTTAACTTGTCTCGTAAAAGCGTAGCGTTGAACAAGATGCCGGAGTCAAGCGTCTGTCGCACCACATGGGTGAGTCGGCTGCCCCGGATGTTCACTTGGTAGGCATGGCGCAGGTACTCGGCGTTCAGTGCGGGACTCTCGGTGGCGTGCACCGGAGGCAGCTGCGCGTCGTCACCAATGAACAACATGCGGTTGTGCGGAGCCGAAAAGACATACTCCATCAGGTCGTCCAGCAAACTGCTCATGCCCGGAAACTCACCCGGCGCGGACTCGGCGGAAATCATGGAGGCCTCGTCCACGATGAACAGGGTGTGACTGTATTTGTTCTCTTTGCGGAAAAACTGCCGAATGCCATTGCGCACGCCCAACCGGTATATCCATTTGTGGATGGTGTATGCCTTGCGGCCCGCGTATTGCGAGATGACCTTGGCCGCGCGGCCCGTGGGCGCCAATATCACCGTGTTCACCCCAACATCCTCCAACGCTCTGATCAGCGCGCTCACCAAACTGGTCTTGCCCGTGCCCGCATAACCCTGCAAGATGAACAGGAAGTTCTCACCTTTCTCGTAAATGAACGACGACAACGCCTGCATCGCATCGCGCTGGCTGTCCGTCGGCTCGAATCCGAAATGCGTTTGGAGTTTCTTATGGAATTGGGCTTGGGTCATGAAAAATGAAAAAGGAATTGGTCTCTAATCTTACATCTTAAGTCTCACGTCTTAAGTCTCACATCTCACATCTTACATCTCACATCTCACGTCTCACATCTCAAATAAACACCACCTCCTTAAACCCGCACACAAACCGTTTCCCGTTTCTGTCGTGCAGCACCAATCTTCCGTATTCGTCAAGGTCGGTGATGCGCGCATCGGTGCGGTGGTCGTGGATTAGGTAAGGATGATATTCGTTGAATTGGTATAAGTTGCTGATATACTGTTTTTTCAAATTCTCTTCATGCGACAAGTCGCATTCGGGAAAATGGTCGTACAAGGTCTGCCAATACGCTTCCAGCAATTCGTTCACATCGTGTTCGCACCCTGTTTCCAAGAGCAATGAAGTGGGGTGGGGGATGTCATCCGGAAAGTGATCCTGGTTGATGTTGATGCCGATGCCGGCGATGGTGTGTTGGAGGCGGTCGCCACTGATTGTGTGCTCGATGAGGATGCCGGCAATCTTTTTCCCGTCAACATATATGTCGTTCGGCCATTTGATGAGGGCCTTTGGGAGAAACTTTTGGATGAAAGCAAGTGTGTTCAGAGCGAAATATTGGTTGAAAAGGAATTGTCTTGATGCGGGGAGGTTGGGCTTGAAGTAAAAACTGACCAGAATGTTCCGTCCCCTGTCGCTGAACCATGAGTTGGAACCCATCCCACGCCCTTCGGATTGAAAATCGGTGTGTAATGCAAAAAAAGGAGGGACAGGATTCCCATTTTCCGAGGAATCATGGATCATCTCAGATAATAACTTGTTGGTAGATGGAGTGTTAGCGATAAATTGTAGCAACCTGTTTTTCATACCGCAAAAATAGTTATCTTTGCACACAAATTTTATAAAATGATGAAGAAAATTAAAATATTTGCTGTTGCTCTGCTTTCCATACTGGTTTTGGGCTCTTGTAGTGATGAATCCGGACAATATGCCGAACCGCTCTATACAAACAGTCAGAAATCAAACGCTATTTTGATTTGCCTGAAATCCTCATTGGACACTTCCATTGCCAAGTTGTGTAATGCGGATGGTTTTTCAAGTTACAAGGATGAATTGTATAAGCTTGATTATAAGAACATTCAACCCATGATGGACACGCTGGCCACGCATAATCTCGGATATCTCAACGACTCGCTTATCCGTCACTCCAACCGCTTGGCTGAATCTTGCGGTTCTGTGGTGAAGACCACTTTCGGCAGCGCCATCGACAATTTGGTGGTATATGATTTGGACAAACTGATAAAAGGAAACTCATCTGCTATTACGGATTATTTCGCTTCGATGCAGTCGGGCACACTCCGTGAAGGGTTAAGCAGTCAGGTGGCTATCCGTATGGGGCTTTTCAAGGTGAGTGAGACCTGGGAGGCGATGCAGGCCCAGTATTATGACATTGTGCGCAAACCTTATTCGTTTGATGTTCAAGGTTATATTATCGAAAAAATTGTGAATGGCATTGTGGAGGAAATGCGCTGTGAGGAGTATCTGATCCGCACCGATTCCACGCACCGTGTTGCTGCTGTTGAGATGTTGGCGCAATAATTTTAAGAAAATCAAAAAAATACACGAATATGAGACCAGATAAATTATTTAATGGCAAAACATTAGCGATTCTTTCAGGTGGTGGCGACACCCCTGCTATCAACTCCAGTATCGAATGCGTTCGCAACAGAGCTTCCATGCTCGGTTTCAAGGTTTATGGTATTCTTCGCGGATGGAAGGGCCTCCTTGGCGATGGTGATATTGTGGATTTGACCAATATCCCGTACAACGGTATTTACGGTGGCACGGCGCTGCTGTCCTCCCGTACCAACCCCTTTCCTAGCAAGAAGAATCCGGAGGACCGCTCCCAGCAGATCCTGCGTAACATTGAACGCTATAAGATTGATGTTTTGGTAACCATCGGCGGTGACGACACCAATGGCGCCGCCAAGAAGATGTACGAGAAATACGGTATTCCTGTCATCGGTTTCCCGAAGACGATTGACAATGACTTGAGAACGCACACTTGGCATCACTATCAGGGACAGCAGCACGAAACGGTGTTGTGCCCGGGTTTTGCCTCCGGAGCCATGGCCGTGAAGAAACTGACCAGCAAGTTGCACACCACGAACGAGTCACACCAGCGCATCATGGTGCTGGAGGTGATGGGCCGTGACGCAGGTTGGCTTACCGGTTCCGCCACCTTTGGTGGTGCCCAGATGGCCCTTGTTCCGGAAGTGGAGATGACGAAGGAACGCAAAGAGTTCTTCTTCGAGTCTGTGAAAGAGAACTACATGCGCTCGCCCAAACACAGTCTGATTATCGCCGTCTCGGAAGGAGTTCGCTGGTGGGACGATGAGAAACAGGAACTCGGCATGGTGTATGCATCCTCCGACTTGGACGAATATGGTCACCCCCGTTTTGGTGGCGTGAGTGGTGTCATCGCTTCCGAAATCAACAAAAAACTCGGCATTGAAGCCCGTGGTCAGATTTCCGGTTACATTCCGCGTTCCGGCAAGTGCTACGAGTATGACCGCCGATTGACCTCCACTTTGGCCGACAAGGTGGTCGATTTGCTGCTGCGCGAGGACTATGGCAAGATGGCCGTCATGCGCGATATCGTGCCCTACGAGGAACTGGAAGAGTTCCACGCCGCTGAAATCGAGATGGGCAATGTGGGCAACTTCCCGCTGCCTGCCGCTTACTACGATCCGAACAAGTTCATGTTCACGGATCAATATACCGATTTCCTGACCAACATTATCGGTGCTCCGTACCGCATGGAGTTTGACCAGCATTTTCCGATTGTAATTCCCGAATAATCGAGGAATTGGTTTGGGGCGCAAGGCACAAGGTAAAAGGTTCATAGTTCATAGTCAAAGTTCATAGCCAAACATGTCAGAGTTTATCATAGAAGGCGGTCATAAGTTGCATGGCGAAATCATCCCGCAGGGCGCGAAAAACGAGGCCTTGCAGGTGCTGTCGGCCGTGCTGCTCACTGACGAGCCCGTGACGATTTCCAATTTGCCGGACATCCGTGACACACAGCGATACAAGGACATTCTTTCGCTGATGGGGGTGAAAATCACCAAACTCAGCAAGGATACATTCACTTTCCAGGCTGATGATGTGAATCTGGATGTGCTGACAACCGCCGAATTCGCCAAACTGTCAACTTCCATCCGGGCCTCCATTATGGTTTTGGGGCCGCTGTTGGGGCGCTTTGGCAGGGCTTATACCGGCCGTCCCGGCGGTGACCAGATTGGCCGCCGCCCGTTGACCACCCACTTCGAGGGTTTCGAGCAGTTGGGTGCGGATATCCATCTTTCGGAGGATGGCAACTTCTTCCAACTGGAGGCCAAACACTTGAAAGGCAAGTATATGCTGCTCAATGAGGCCTCTGTTACCGGTACGGCCAACATCGTGATGGCTGCTGTGTTGGCGGAAGGGAAGACCACGATTTTCAACGCGGCCTGCGAACCCTATCTGTATCAACTGTGCACCATGCTGAACAACATGGGCGCTAAAATTACGGGTATCGGCTCCAACTTGCTGACGATTGAAGGTGTGGAGAAACTGCATGGCTGCGAGCATCACATTCTGCCCGACATGATTGAAATCGGCAGCTTTATCGGCATGGCCGCCCTTACGCAGTCGGCGCTGACCATCAAGGACTGCGCCTGCGAGCACCTGGGCATTATCCCGTACACATTCAAGAAGTTGGGCATTGATTTTGAACAGAAAGGGGATGACATTGTGATTCACGAGCAGGATTGCTATGAGGTGGAAACCAACATGGACGGTTCCATCCTCACCATTGCAGACGCTCCGTGGCCCGGTTTCACCCCCGACTTGATCAGTATTGCTCTGGTGACCGCCATTCAGGCGCGAGGCAGCGTACTCATCCATCAGAAGATGTTCGAGAGCCGCTTGTTCTTCGTTGACAACCTGCAGTCGATGGGCGCGCAGATTACGCTTTGTGACCCGCACCGCGCGATTGTCATCGGACTGGAGCGCCGCAAGCCGCTGCGTGCCACCACGATGTATTCGCCCGATATCCGCGCCGGTGTGTCTTTGCTCATCGCTGCCCTGTCGGCCAACGGCACCAGCGTCATCCAGAATGTGGAGCAGATTGACCGCGGCTACCAATATATCGTCGAGCGCCTCAACGCTTTGGGCGCCGCCATTGAACGCCGATCATAATTCACGAATTACTCCACGAATTACGCGAATTTACACGAATCTTATAGTTGTTTATTATATCGTTCACTCCATTAACCCCCTTTACCCTTTTCACCTCCTTCATCCATTCATCCAATATGCGAATCACCGGCATCATAACCACCCTTAATGAAGAGCGCAACATCACGGCGTGCGTGCAATCGCTGCTGCGCGTGTGCGATGAGGTGGTGGTGACCGACTCGTACAGCAAGGACCGGACTGTGGAACTGGCCAAGGCCGCCGGAGCCAAGGTTTATCAGCATGAGTATATCGGCGATGGGTTGCAGAAGAATCTGGCCCTGCCGTACTGCTCTAACAATTGGGTGATCAGCATTGACGCGGATGAGCGGTTGTCGGACGAGCTGGTGGACATGCTCCAGCACATCGATTTGGAACACACACCCTACGACGGCTATGCCGTGCGCCGGCGCAACTATATCGGTGATCGATGGGTGAAGTGCTGCCGCTGGTATCCCGACTATCTGGTGCGTATATTCCGGAAAGACCGGTTGCAATTTGCTGGTTTGAAGCAACATGCCTTCGTGCCGGAACAGAATACCTGCCGGTTGAAAGCCGATTTGATCCACTACCGCTATCATAATTATGATGAGTTGTTTGCCAAACCGGAGCGGAATTACAGCACCCGAGGTGCGAAAATTCTGTATCTGAATGGGAAGAAAGCGAAGGCCCTGTCGCCATTTTTGCATGGCTTTTCGGCTTTTTTTGTCAATTATTTCCTGCGCGGCGGTGTTTTTGGCGGATTGGACGGATATGTGCTGTCGAAAGCCATCGCCCACAACAGTTTCCTGAAATACGCCAAACTGCGTGAATATCACAAGGACGCTTCTGTTCGCGATAGGGAAGACTGGACAAGCGTGTGGTAAGGGAAATTCATTATTCAAAATTCATTTTTTACTCGAAACTTTGAACCTATAAACCCAAACAATATGAAAAAACAACTTTTTACCCTTGTTATTATCCTGTCCGCCTTGGTTGCTGTGGCACAGACTGATGTTCCCAATGGCGGATTTGAAAGTTGGACTGGCGGCAAACCCGACAATTGGACCACCAGTATCAATGGAAATGTGATTGTCACAATACCCGTTATGGGTGACTTTCCCTATCCGTTGAGTGCGAATTTCGGTTCGCAGGTTCCGGTTCCGCATTCAGGCAATTATGCGCTGAAGTTGCAGGCGTCTTCTTTGGGCATTCCGTCCACCGATTACAACATCACAATCCCCGGTGTCGCGCAATTGGGTGCGGCTGGCGAGTTCAACATCCCGTTGAGCACCATCACCGACCTGATGAATGGGGGACTTGATAGCATAAACATGGACAATATTGGGGATTTGGCCACTTTCTTGAATCTCCTGGCTTCCGGAATGCCTTGCGAAACCACGCCATATTCCTTGAGTATGTGGGTGAAATATTTGCCGCAGGGTATGGATACTATGCGCGTGATTGCGTTTACCAAACAGAATGGAGTTCCTGTTTCATACGCGCAAATGGAAACGGATCAGACTCTCCCCGAATACACGCAAGTCTCCATATCGTTCGACAGTCCGCAAACGGCATGCGATTCCATCTGCATCATCATTCTCGCAGGTGGTATGAGCACCGACCTGAACACGGAACTCTATGTGGATGACATACAAGTTGATTTTGGTGTGGGAATATCTGAAAATGAGCCGATTAAGGTGAATGTCTATCCGAACCCCGCTACGGATATGTTTTGCATCGCTCCCTCTACCAACGATCGTTACCAGTATAAGCTGATGGATTTGACAGGCCGTTATATTGCACAAGGACAGAATGTTACGGGTACGGTTCAAGTGGATGTGCACCATTTGGCCCCTGGGGTGTATATGCTTTTCCTGGAGCAGAACAACCGGACATTAACCCGCAAGGTGGTGGTCAGATAGAGATGAGAATCTGGCTGGCTCCGCTGCACGGGATCACGAACTATATGTTCCGCAACAGTCTATATCGCCATGTGGGTGGTATAGACTGTTGTGTTACTCCCTTTTTGCCTGTGCAGGAGACCGCGAAACTGAATATTCGCAACTGGCGCGATATCTGGCCGAAAAACAACACGGATATTCTGACAATTCCGCAGCTGATGGGCAACAAGCCCGCACATTTTGTGGACACCATGCGGATGGTGCACGATATGTATGGTTATGAGGCATTCAACTGGAACATTGGATGTCCGGTGGCGCAGGTGGTGCGCCGGCGGCGCGGGTGCGGCATCATGCCAGACGCGGATGCGGTGGAAGCGGTGGTGCGCACCGTCACCACGCAAACCCCATTCCGATTCTCCGTGAAGATGCGCCTTGGGTTGAAAGAACCCTCCGAAGGACTTGAAATATTGGAGCGTCTTAACAACTATCCCCTCGATTTCATTGTCATCCATCCCCGATTGGGTACACAAATGTATGAGGGCGAACCCGATTTGGACCAAATGGACCTGCTGTATCAGCATACACGGCACAGACTGATTTATAGCGGTGACCTGTTTTCCTTGGATGATTACTTGAAGTTGCAAAACCGCTATCCCAAAATTGACGATTGGATGCTGGGCCGTGGTTTGCTGCGCAACCCATTTCTGGCCGAAGAACTGAAAGGTTGTTTCTCCGGTGACGCAAAACAAAGATTTTCAAAATATTACCAACTGTGGACACAAGAACTGCTGGATTCTGTTAAAGAACGGAGCACCATGGCCAAACTGAAGGAGTTATGGCATTACTACGCCTGTTTCTTCAAACTTTCTCCAGAACAGCTTCAACAATTGTTACGAATAAACGATTGGGAACAATTTTTCGACCGTTCCCTGCAATTTGTTCGTTCGTAAATATTCTCCTTTCCCTTTTTTCACCCGCATGGATCCATTCCGCCGTGAACATAGAGAACGGCGGAATCCCAATCAACAGACCGTGAGGTTAGGCCAACACCTATATTATTTCCGTAGTTTTTGACTTATATGCAGTCTCCTTATTTATTTACACCGTTAACAATTTTTAACATATTTATATTATTGATAATGAGTTGTTTAAAAAATAATTCACGATTTTGATAGGATTTTTATGCTGAAAAAAATTGGATATATATAGAAAAAAATTATTTTTGCCGCTTTGAAAATTCAGTTGGAACAACTCAGTTGGAACAACCAAGTAAAATATTGCTTTACAAGAAAATACAAATTCTAATTAATGAAGATAAAAATGAAAATCAATCTCAGAAACTTATTATTGGCGTTTTTCGCCCTTATTTCCTGTCCGGCTTTTGTTGTCGCACAGGCGCAATATCCCGACACAGTCGAATTCACCACGTCAGGCTCTTGGGTGGTACCTAAAGGAGTGTTTTCAGCCACTCTTGAGGCCTGGGGTGGTGGAGGCGCTGGTGGGTATGCCAAGAATACGACCAGTTGGTTTACACGGGCTATATTACGACCAACCGGTGGCGGTGGCGGTGGCGCATACGCGCGCTCCATCATAGAGGTGGTTCCTGGAAACACGATGACTGTTGAGGTGGGTGTGCAAGGCAGCACCTCTGGAAACAATACGGAGAATCCCACGGTAGTGTCTGGCGGAAACAGCTATGTCCGTTATAACGATGCGGTTCAAGTGCTTGCCGAAGGCGGAAAAACGGTGGCTGGTGTACGAAACACAACCGGAGCCCAAGGTGGCAAAGCGGAGAATTGTACCTATAATGATGTCGCTTTTTCAGGTGGCAATGGTGGAGATGCATACGCAGGTGTTCTCAATACAGGAGCATATTGCGCTTCCGGCGGTGGCGGTGGTGCGGCTGGTGTGTCGGCCGATGGCAGTAACGGTGGCGATGGCGCATCCTATAACAAAGGGGATGGTGGTGCGGCTGGTGCCGGAAACCCGTCCTCCGGAAATGGCGGCGATGGTGTGGCCTCAACGATTATTAGCGGTAACTGGGGAGGTAACTCTGGCGAAGCTGGCGAAAATTACGGTGGTGGCGGCGGTGGCAGCATATCCAATGCGGCTGCCTACAAACCAGGTGCTTCCGGCGCTCCGGGATATGTGCGTATCGCCTATATAGTTACCGTTCTTGATGTGAACGACTGGCGCGACACTATTTGCTCAACATCCAACTTTAACTACACCCCTCAAGACGAGATCGACGGTATTGTGCCCGCAGGTACCCAATACACTTGGACCATCGTACAAAACACAAGCAATATAACAGGTGCAACCGACCAAACCACACCCGTGGATGCCATTACAGGCACATTGACCAACGCTGCCGATATTCTGGACAGTGTGGTCTATGAGGTGACTGCCCATTACAATGAATATACCACCACATTTACGGTTTCGGTTGTCGTTTATCCTGAACAAGTGGCCGGTACGATCAGCAAAGACCAACTGGTGTGCCAGGATATGGTGATTGACCAGATTGTCAGCGATACGGATCCGTCCGGCGGCGATGCTGACCACACTGTATCATGGCAGGTTTCCCATGATAATGGCACCACCTGGAGCGATATTCCAGATGTCACGGAGGTAATCTATACCCCCACGCCCAATGTGCTCAGTTCGGTTTCCAACCTCATTCGCAGAGTTTATACCACAGGATGTGGCACCGTGTATTCCAATGAGCTTACGATGACGAACCCCAATCCGCTAAGTCCCGGCTCCATTACTGTGACAGGTGACCCCGCCGGTTCCTATTGCTCTGTGAATGTGAACGCTACACTTACAGCAAATCCCACGGCCAATTCTGAAGTCATTGATCCCGTCTTCTATTATCAATGGCAAGAGTCTTATGACCAGGGTGCCACATGGAGCGACATTAGCGGTGCTGTCAGCAAAACTTATGAGGTGGCGCTTAACCCCGTGGATGATACGGTAAGCTATCGCTATCAGGTTCGCTATGAGACTTGCGATTGGATGATATCCAACAATACCTATGACATTATCTACCTGGTGGATCCGGATTATACGGAACAGATTGAAACGCTGCATGTCGTGCTTTATTTTGGGAATACCGACACGGTGTTTTCCAGCCTTCCAGCTCCGAATCTTACCCCTGCACCAATTAATATTACTCCGAATTTTGACATGACAACGCGCCGTGGAACAGGCACTTATACGATCAACTGGAATGTGGAAGGGTTCTGCGGTTCTTATAATTACGATCAGGTTGTGGAGGTGGAATTTCCTATATGCGATGAGACCGAGGATGCGGTTGATTACGAAGGAAACCATTATCCCGTTGTGGCTGTTGGAGGTTTGTGCTGGTTGGCGAAGAACTTGCGCAGCACGAAGTACGCTGACGGTGCGGATATTCCGGTGGCAAACGCTTATTACAGCCCTGAATATCCTGACCGTGACGCCAATGTGGTAAAATTCGGTCGTCTCTATTCCTGGTATTCCGCTATGAATTTGGAAGAGAACTCCACCGAAAATCCTCCTGTCGTGAATGGTCCTACGGGCGCTTATGTGCAAGGCGCTTGTCCTAAAGGATGGGCAATACCTACCCAGGAGGAATATGCTCGCTTGTGGGCCGCCATCGGTGCCGCCGACAATGCGAAGTCGTCGGATGCCACCACTTGGATCCCAGGCGAGGCGGGTTTGAACCCGGGTTCCGGCTTTGACGCTCCTGGCGCAGGATATTATAACAACGACATTTACCGCTATGAGAACCTGCTCGGCCAGACCAATTTCTGGTCATGCAGTACAGGAACCATCGTGCAAAAAGGCGTATGCTGCGTCTTAACCCACAGTTGCCCCGTCATCATGATGGAAGAGAATATGAAGGGCATGGGCTTCAGCATCCGCTGCGTCCGCAAAGAATAACCATCGCAGAATAGTGAATATATAGTCAAAAATGTAGAGGTGTTGTATGATTACATCTCTACATTTTTTGTATCTTTGCCGCCTAAAATTCTATGCTATGGATATGGATAAAATCAATCAGATTTTTGATAAATTTACTAACGCTACTGTGCTGGTTATCGGTGATGTGATGATTGACTGCTACATCAGTGGCAAGGTTACCCGCATCAGTCCTGAGGCCCCGGTGCCTATTGTGAATGCGCAGAGCCGCAACTACCGTCTCGGTGGCGCCGCCAATGTGGCCCTCAACCTGAAATCACTCGGCGCAAGACCGATCCTCTGCTCCGTGATCGGCAGCGACTATAAGTCGAAAGTCCTGTATGACCTGATGGAGGAGTGTGAGCTTGACTCTCTTGGCCTGGTCCCCATCTATGGCCGCCGCACGACGGTCAAATACCGTATCATCGGTAACAATGCGCATATCGTGCGTGTGGACGACGAGCGCGACGAGCAACTCAAGGATCGCGAAAAACGCCAGTTCCTCACCACGGTGGAACAGGTTATCGACCATAATCCCATTGACGCCATCATCTTTGAGGATTACGACAAAGGACTTTTCTCCAAGGATCTGATTGAAGAAATGATCTCCTTCGCCCAGAAGAAGAACATTTTCATCGCCGTTGACCCTAAAAAGCGCAATTTCAATAATTACCAGAATGTGAACCTCTTCAAACCGAATATGAAAGAACTTTCCGCTGGTTTGAATTTGGAGGACAATGTGGCGCTCACCTTGGACAACATCAATGCGCTGGTCAAGAAATTCGCCAATGAGAAGAATATCGACAAGGTGCTGATTACGATGTCAGACAAGGGTATGGCTTTCTATGACCGACTCACCGACCAATTCTACCACCAGAACGCGTTCACCCGTCGTGTGAGCGACCCCTCTGGCGCCGGTGATACCGTGATTTCTGTCTCCACCTTGTTCCTCTGGGCAAAAGAAAGCATAGAGATGACATGCCTGGCTTCCAATTTGGCAGGCGGTCTGGTTTGTGAATATGTGGGCGTGGTGCCCATTAACACCGCCCAACTTAAAGCTGAGATACTGAAGAACCAGTCACGGGAGTCAGAATCATAATAAAATTACGATTCCGGCGTTATTCTATGTCTAATTACCAAAGAATGAATTCTTTTAAAGTTATTATCGTATCGTCGCTCCTGCTCCTGATGGCGGTAGGCGCCTCGGCACAGTCGAGGATATTCGGAACCCCGAATCTGATACATTACGATAGTAAGATATACCACTTCGGTTTCTCGCTCAGTGGCGGATCCTATAACTACATCATCTCCACCAATCCCGATTTCACTACGATGGATGGTTGCGACTCATTGCGCGTGGCGAACCCAAGAGGCGGAAAATCGTTCGGCTTCGGTATTGTGTCCGATATCCGAATGGGTAAATATTTCGATCTGCGCTTTATTCCGAGCTTCTCGTTTCCAGACTGTCAGATTCAGTATTTCTGCAATACGGATGTCCCCAATGCCAGTTACGCTAATGGTGGCGCAAACGGCATTGTGTTTCTGGACCTGCCCCTGTTGGTGAAGTTCAAATCAACCCGTATGATGAATAATATACGGGCATACGTGGTCGCCGGTGCGCAATACAGTTTCAACCTGGTCTATAGCAAGGCGAAAGACATTGCCAATATGTCCGCCCATGAGGTGCTTCTGGTGAATGCGCATGACGTGATGGCGCAGGTTGGCGTGGGATTCGATTTCTATTGCACTTATTTCAAACTCGCTACCGAGTTCAAGTTTTCCCTCGGTCTGATGAACCAATTGCAGCAGGAAGGCAAATATGAGGGTGCCCTTAATTCCCTGCGCTCCAAAGGTTTTCAAGTTTCTCTCACATTTGAATAATTATTATGGCGAACAACGAAGAACTTTTCAAACAGATTATTGCCCATGCTAAAGAGTATGGTTTTATTTTCCCTTCAAGTGAAATATATGACGGTCTCAGCGCTGTGTATGACTATGGTCAGAACGGTGTTGAACTGAAAAACAATATCAAACAGTATTGGTGGAAGGCCATGGTGCAGTACCACGAGAACATTGTGGGCCTTGACAGTGCCATTTTCATGCACCCCACCATCTGGAAGGCCTCCGGCCATGTGGACGCCTTCAACGATCCTTTGATTGACAATAAGGATTCCAAGAAACGCTACCGCGCCGATGTGCTGATTGAGGATCATATCCAAAAGATTGAGGATAAGATAAATAAGGAAGTGGAGAAAGCACGCAAACGCTTTGAGAACTTCGATGAGAAGATGTTCCGCGAAACCAACGGCCGTGTTCTCCAATACCAAAAACAGATTGACGACATCACGGAGCGTTTTGCTGCCCTCATGAACGCCAACGACCTCGCTGGCCTCAAGGCGCTGATTGAGGAATTGGGTATCGTGTGCCCCATCTCCGGCACGCGCAACTGGACCGATGTGCGCCAGTTCAACCTGATGTTCGCCACCAAGCTGGGCTCCGTGTCCGATGGTGCCGACACCATCTATTTGCGTCCGGAAACCGCCCAAGGTATTTTCGTGAATTTCTTAAATATCTACAAGACAGGCAGAATGAAACTGCCGTTTGGTATTGCGCAAATCGGCAAGGCGTTCCGCAACGAGATTGTGGCCCGCCAGTTCATCTTCCGTATGCGCGAGTTCGAGCAGATGGAGATGCAGTTCTTCGTGAAACCAGGAGAGGAGCTCAAATGGTTCGACTACTGGAAACAGACGCGTCTGCAGTGGCATACGGATCTGGGCATTGCGCCGGAGAACTACCGCTTCCACGACCACGAGAAACTGGCGCACTACGCGAACGCCGCCACCGACATCGAGTTCAAGTTCCCGTTCGGTTTCAAAGAGTTGGAAGGCATCCACTCGAGAACCAATTTCGACCTCTCACAGCATGAGAAATTCTCCGGCAAGAAGTTGCGCTACTTCGATCCGGAATTGAACGAGAACTATGTGCCGTATGTCATTGAGACCTCTATCGGCGTGGACCGCATGTTCTTGGCTGTGTTCAGCAACGCTTATACGGAGGAGACGCTTGAGGACGGTTCCACACGCGTGGTGCTGAAACTGCCCGCCAAACTGGCCCCCAACAAGGTGGCTGTGCTGCCGTTGGTGAAGAAAGACGGTCTGCCGGAGATCGGACAGGAAGTTTTCGACATGCTGAAGAAGGACTTCATGGTGCAATACGAGGACAAAGATGCCATCGGACGCCGCTACCGCCGACAGGATGCCATCGGAACCCCGTTCTGCGTCACCATCGACAACCAGACCAAGGAGGACAACACGGTGACTGTGCGCGAGCGCGACACCATGCAGCAATACCGCCTCCCCATTGCCGACCTGACAGTGGAATTGTTGAAAAAAATGCGGTAAATATCATTTTTTAATATTATCTTTCTCTATGCAACACGACAATCCTTTGGCGGAAGTATTTGGATTCCCGTATGACAATATGTCAGAACGTGCCCGCTATTATAGGGATAATCGTCTCTGTCCATTTCATAATCGTTATCCTAATTGTACTAAAGACAAAGCCGACAATCCTTTAGGGGTATGTAGTGTAAATCATGGGGATAATAAGGTCATTACATGTCCTACCAGATTCAGAGAGGATTGGATTATTTTAAGGAATGCAGTTCAATTTGTATGGAATGAAACAACCAAATGGACTGCACTTCCGGAAATAAAACTCTTGGATGCAAGTGGTCTGTCTGCTGGCAATATTGACTATGTTATTGTGAGTTATGATGGTGATGGGAACATACTTGATTTTGCTTCTCTTGAAGTACAAGGTGTTTACATCAGTGGTAACTTACGTAATCCTTTTCACAAATATATGGAATCGCCATCTCCTGATTTTCATTGGAGTGGACGAAACATTCCTCATCCCGATTACCTGTCATCTTCTCGTAAAAGATTGATCCCTCAAATGCTATACAAAGGAGGAATCTTCAAAGCATGGGATAAAAAGCAATGTGTGGCCATTCAGAAATCTTTTTTTGAAACCCTACCAGAGTTGCCACGCGTAGAAAAAAATAAGGCGGATATTGCATGGTTTCTCTATGATTTGCAATATGACGAAACAGACAAGCAGTGTCATTTGAAATTAATAGATACTGTCTATACTGAGTTCCAATCTGCATTACAAAAGGTTATTTTCACTAATCCTGGAAATATGATAGATTTTGTTTCATTTTTACAAAGTAAATTGGATGAGAAGAAATCGTCAATTCCAGAAACACATTCATTAATGGAACTATTATGACTTCTTTCCAGACCTCGCAATTCAGCCTTTTTCCTGAACTGACACTTGCAGAAAAACGTTTGCAAGTAGTTAATGTTGCATCTGTACCAAAAAGAAGCCCATTCCGTTATCCTGGGGGGAAAACATGGCTTGTACCTACTGCTCGGAAATGGTTTAATCAAGCCGCCGAGTCCGATATCTTAATAGAACCATTTGCAGGTGGAGGCATAATCACTTTGACCGCTATTGCAGAACACTATTTCAAACAAGCAATAATGGTGGAATTAGATGATGATATGGCAGCCGCATGGGAAACTATTTTTTCTAAAGAAGATTGTGATTGGTTAGTGAGTGAGATATGTTCATTCAATGTCACACCTGAAAATATCAACCTTGCCATTCAACAATCGAATCTTGGGACTAAAGAACGAGGATTTGCAACCATCGTGCGTAATCGAACCAACCATGGCGGCATTTTGGCAAAAGGATCTGGATTGATTAAATCTGGAGAAGCAGGGAAAGGTATTTCTTCAAGATGGTATCCTTCCACCCTTGTAAAGAGAATAAAGGAAATCAACTCATTAAGAAACAGAATCACATTTATTCATGGCGACGCTTTTCCTGTCTTGGATGAGTTTTTGTTTTCAAATAATATCTTCTTTTTTATTGATCCACCATACACTATTGCAGGTAAAAGATTGTATAACCATTACGATGTTAACCATTTCAAGATATTTGAATTAGTCAGTCAAATGAAAGGTCATTATTTATTGACGTACGATAACACCGATGAAATTCGTTCGTTGGCCACCGATTTTGGACTGAAATTCCGCACAATCCCCATGCAAACAACACATCTTGTTACAAAGGAGGAATTATTGATATCTGATAATTTCAAGTGGCTATAAGACAATTAATTCTATGTTAATCACGTAATACACAACACATATTGAACAATAATATGAAAAAAATACCCTTGATATTAATAATAGTTACTGTATTCCTGACAGGTTCCGCGCAGAATATGAAGGCCTTCATCAGCCACAAGGCGTACTGCACCGACAAGATGCAACCCTACATAGAGTTCACCTTTATTATCGGAGGCAATTCTGTGAAATATGCCTTGAACGAGCATCAGAAGTACGAGGCCGATGTGGATATCCGGGTGGATGTCGCCAAGGGCGATACAGTGGTGAAAACGCTTCACTATATCTTGTCCAGTGATGAGTTCGCGGACACTACGGGTCAGTTGCCGGATTTTGCTGATATTCAGAATCTTCCTGTTCCAAACGGTGATTTTTTCCTGAATTTCTACCTGACCGATCTTCATCAGGACTCCATGCAGTTGAAGTACATTGACCGCATTGTGTTGAACTTTCCGGAAGACAAGATTTCCTCTTCCCGCATTTCGCTGTATGAGGATCTGCGTGCGCCCGAATCCACCGATATGTACATCAAGTACGGATTCTGCCTGCCCCCGTCTTATTACAATTTCATTCCCGAAAACCAATACACCCTGCCGTTTGCGCTGGAAATATACAACACCAAACATGTGCTTGGAGCAGGCGTGCCCCTTGTGGCAAAATGCTTTGTCGAAAATGCGGAAAACAAGCTGGTTGCGCTCCCCAACAATATCATTACCAAGGAGTTGACAACCGATGATGTGGTGCTGGTCATTGACCAGTTCAATGTGTTCAAACTGCCTTCCGGAAACTACAATACGGTAGTGGAACTGTATGATGAACACGACAGTCTGTTGCTGGTGAACAAGGTGTTCTTCCAAAGAAGCAACCCTTCGGTGCAACTTGACCTTACCCGATACAACGATGTGGTGGTGGAAAACTCTTTTGTGGCGTCCATGACCGACCGTAAAGTGTTGGAGGAGAATGTGCACTGTTTGTATCCCATTTCCACCACAGTGGAACGCAATTTCTTTGAAAACCGTATGAAAGATGTGGAAACCGAGCAGTTGCAGCGGTATTTCTATGCTTTCTGGCTTGCGCGCAACCCCAACAACCCTGAGGCGGAATGGAATAAATATGCCAAGATGGTCTCTTTTGTCCACGAGCGTTTCGGCAGCAAGCAGGTGAAAGGGTATCTGACCGACCGTGGCCGTGTGTATCTGCAGTACGGCCAGCCCAATGAGATTCTGGAAATCCCTTCCGACCCGACTACGGTGCCTTATGAAATATGGCATTATTATTATTTGGATGACCAGTCGAATGTGAAATTCGTCTTTTATGATCCTTCGCTGGTGGGCAATGACTATGAGTTGCTCCATTCCAACAAGTATGGGGAGCTTCATGATTCCAATTGGAAGATGAAACTGGTGAAGAAGATTCAGCCGCAGACGGACATCTACAATGGGACTCCGGAGGACTACTACGGCGGCGACATTAATGGTAACTGGCGCTATCACTGATATTTATGAAAAGATTGCTGGATATTCTCTCTTCAGCGTTGGTGCTGCTCTTACTGTTGCCGTTTTGGTTGATTATTGCCATGGCGATTGTGCTGGAGTCGCGCGGGTGTGTGTTTTATCGCCAAATCAGGGTGGGGAAGGACAACAAGGATTTCTATCTGTATAAATTCCGCACCATGCGCACGGGTTCCGACCAGAAGGGTTTGCTTACGGTTGGAGAGCGTGACAGTCGTATTACCCGTGTGGGCTATTTTCTTCGCAAATACAAGATTGATGAGTTTCCCCAACTGCTCAATGTGTTGAAAGGCGATATGAGCATTGTGGGGCCGCGCCCTGAGGTGCGCAAGTATGTGGACGTGTACACGCCTGAGCAGATGCGCGTGCTGAGTGTGCGCCCCGGCCTCACCGATCTTGCGTCTATACAATATGTGCATGAGAACGAACTGCTGGCCGCCTCTGAAGATCCGGAAAAGACCTATATTGAAGAGGTGATGCCCGCCAAACTGGCGTTGAATCTTCAATACATAGATAACCAGTCAGTTGTTGGTGATATAAAACTGATTTGCAAAACATTTGCCGCCATTCTTCGCTAATAATCTCATGGATAATAACTTACGGAATTTGCTGAAACTGATTCTATTGCCGCTGCTGCTGACGGTTTGCCTGACGGCTGTGTCGCAAGTGCAGGATACCCTTACGCAGAAGGGGGATTCCACAGTCACGAACCGATATAGGTTCACCAAGAAAGACTACATCCCCAAGTTCACCGCCACGGTTCTCGGCCGCTATGAGTATAACACCAATCTTAATGCCCATCATTTTGAGTTGCGCCATACGCGTGTGGGCGTTTATGGCAGTGTGCACCCCATGTTTTCCTACATGGCTTTGGTGGACCTTACCTTCGGCGGAAAATTCTCCCCAGTGGCTATTTTCGCGCAATTCAAACCCGTAAAAGGACTCTCGTTTCTGATTGGTTATGATAAAATGCCGTTCAGTAATGAGAATCTGCTTTCCCCATATCAATATTATTTCTCCGACAAATCGTTTCTTACCCAGAAAATCACCGCTTGGAGCGATGTGGGCGGCGTGGTGGCTTACAAGTGGGATAAAGTCGTGCCCTTTGAGATTAAAGCGGGCGTGTTCAACAGCCGTGGATTCAGCCGGCAGATGCAGTTCCAGAAAGAACTGAATTATGTGGCGCGCGGTTCGTTCAAGTTCTTCAAGTGCTTTGAATTAACCGTCAACTACGCCGCCGTGCGCCCGGAAGAGCTTCGGATGCACAATCTTGGTTTGGGTTTGGCATACGATATTGCTAATCTGCATCTGGAATCGGAGTATATATATAAATGGTATGCCGATGCGGGATTCCAACCCACTCATGCCTTGTACGGATTTGCATACTATAAGATTGGCGTGAATAAGAAATGGTTGGAACATGTGGATGTGGCAGCGCGTTACGATGCCATTACGCCCAATTGTGATGGAAGACTGCTTGAAAATGACCGATATTTCGTTGAACCTTTCCGCCAGCGCATTACTGCCGGTTTGACCTTAATGTTCATTGAAAAGCCGGTCCGGGCTGGAATCCGGGTGAATTATGAGAAGAACTTTTTCCGTAAAGGGGTGATAAATGGGGAAGACAGGGTGATTTTGGAACTCATCACGCATTACTAACCCAACAGTTGCTTCCGAACCCCTGCCAATTCCGCATCGCTCATGCCGTATGCCTCTTTGCCCCGTTGTAGGCATTTGTCGAAATTGTCCGTGTCCTTTAACCCTTTGTAGCATTGCAATTCGCTGTACCAAAGGTCCCAAAGCAGAGGCAATGCGCTTTCCGCTGTGGTGAGGCAGTCAAGCGCCCGCTGGAAGTCTTTGGCGTTCATGCACGCCTTCCCGTAAAACAGCAGATAGATGGGGTCATCGCCGGTGTGCGGTATCAGTTGGTTGATAACCTCTTCTGTATTAGCGATTTTCCCTTCGTTGAAATAATAGAGAAGCTTATGGAGCAGCATATAACGCTCGTCAATGTCTTCCTTCAAAGTCTCCATTTGGGGAATGAAATTCTTGGTGTTTGTCTTATAGAGATTTGCTATAAAGAGCTGGTAATAAAGCGGATAATCTTTCAGTTCGTCTTTATGGTTTTTCAGCAGTTGGAGCGCCTTGGCATGTTGCCCGTCCATGGTCAGTTCCTGGGCGTTTTGCAGCCAATGGGCGTTGTCGGTCGGGTTGGTCTGGATCATCAGGTTCAGTAACATGCTGTATTCGATGTTTTTCGACAAGGTGCTGCCCGTATTGTAGATAAACCCATCCTTCAGCTTTAGTTCGCCATTCACGGTGTCCACCACGAAATCCATGAAATTGAGGTTGAAGTCGTCGTAGGTGCGGAACACAACATGATGTTCCCCATTCTCAAAGTAGTATCTTGTGAATGCAAAGTCGCCGCCCGTACTGACGGCTTTCACCGCCTGCTCGCCGAGGTGGAGGCATTTTTCAAAGTACTCTTTCCCTCCTTCCACATCAAAACCGCTGTAAACGATGGAGTTTTCAGACACGAGTTGTCGGATGTTTTCCTCGTCAATGGCATTATTGAGCGCGTCGGGATGCTCTTGGACAATGCCCTTGGCAATTTCCTGTGCAAAGGCGGTCACCGACTGCTCAGTGAGTTCCGCCGGAGCTGTTACGGCTTCCGTTTTGTCTTTTTTGTGGCACCCTTGCCCCAAAAACAGTCCTAAAATACACAAAACCAATAAAAGATACCTATTCATCAATCTGTTGTTATTTAAACTCTAATCCCATTCATCTTTTGCACCCCATTCGCCTCTTGCACCTCATGTACCTCTTGCACCCCATATTCTCACTTCTTGTTTATAATCGAAATGTATGTATAAACCGGATAATGGTCGGAAGTCTTGAGTTCGGAGCAAACCTTATGGCCGAAATCGTTGTATTGCTTGTCGTGCAGAATGTAGTCGATTCGGTAGGCGGGGAACACCTCTCCAGCGTAGGTGGTGCCGGTGCCTTTGCCGCTGCTTCGGAATGAGTCTTTAAGCCGGTGGGCAATCTTGTGGTAACTGAACGAAGCGGGTGAGTCGTTGAAATCGCCGCACACGATGATGGGATGCGTGCAGGAGTCCATATCCGCGCGCACGCATTTGGCCTGATGCTGCCGCTGTTCGAACGCGTCTGCAATCTTGTGGTACAGTTTGCGCGCCTTCTGATCGATGTCGGGATCATCTATGTTGCTGTGCAACATGGCATTGCCTGTCTCATAGTCCTCGCTGCCCAACTTCATGGAACTGAGGTGCACATTGTAAATTCTTAAAGTGTCGCCATTGTAGCGGATATCCACATACATGGAGTGGTTGGCGGAGCTGTCGTTCATCTCCACCACACCGCTGCCGATGATACGGTAACGGCTGAAAATAGCCAACCCGTATTGGTATTTGCGGGGATTGCCCAACGGTAGATACAGTTTGTAAGTCTTGTTATTGTCGGGCAGTTTCAATGCCTTGAGTATTTCCTCCGTGGTGTTGTAACCCAATCGTCCGGAGTTGTCATAGAAATACTCCTGCACGCAAAAGATGTCAGGTTCTTCTTTCTTCAAGAAATCCGTGACCTGCTTGTTCAGTTCCTTGCGGTTGTCCTCGTACATGTTGAACATCCGGGCGTTATAACTCATCACTTTGATGCAGTTGGCGCAGGTTTCGGGCTTCTCTTGCGCGCGAAGCTGGAAATGTTTGTCTATGTTATTGACATTCAGCAGTATCATCAAAGTGGGCACCAGCGCCCAGCGGTAGTCGATGAACAGCCAGATGACCACGAATCCCAAATTCACCAGCAGGATGTAGGGAAACAAAAGTCCGCAGTACGCAATAACATTGGAGATGGAGGGCAGGATGATTTTGGCGGAATAAGACAGGAACAGCGCAAAAGCCGACAGTACCGTAAGCACGATAAGAAGGCCTTTGCCCAAACTTTTTAAAACCGCTGCTTTTTTCTTTGCCGCCATGCTATTTTTGGGATTGTCTGAATAAGAAATCTTTTTCTTCGGAGGAAAGGGATTCGTAACCGCCCTTTGAAATCTTGTCCAAGATACGGTCAGTCTCTTTCTTTTCCTCAAGCCGTTTGGCATTATATTCCTCGTCGCTCAATGGCCGGCCACTTTCTGTGGAGACATAGTATTTGTCTTTTTTCCTGCGCAGGCGGAAGGTCTTCTCCTTTTCGGGCATGATCCAACCGTTGTGGTTGCGCTCGTTGCGCCGCCATAGCAGGATGACCACAATGCCGAAGAGCATACCGCCCAAGTGCGCGAAGTGCGCCACGCCGTCGGAAGTGCTCAATCCAGTTACCAACTCGATTACGCCATAGATGATGACGAACCATTTGGCCTTGATGGGGAGCATGAAATAGAGGTAGATGTAGTCGTTTGGAAACAGCATGCCGAAAGCTAACAACACACCGTAAACGGCTCCGGAGGCGCCAATGATGTTGAAACTGTTGAGGTAATTTGCTTTGAAATAGACAGTTTTTGAAACAAGTTCATCCACCGAATCAGGGTTTTGCTGCAACACTTGCAAATTTTTGACCAGCATGTCGTGGACCCTCGCGTCTTTAGCGTTTTCAGCCAGATAACGATAGGTGTCAATAGACGGACTGTCGAGGAATTGGTTGAGCAGGGCCAGCATAGGGTGAATTTGGAGATAGGTGACAAGGTAGTGCACCAGCGCGGCTCCGATGCCGGTGATGAAGTAGTATATGAGGAATCGCTTAGTACCCCAGTAATTCTCCACTGCCGCTCCGAACATCCACAAAGCGAACATGTTGAAGAAGATGTGGCTGAAGTTGGCATGCATGAACATGTAGGTCACGAACTGCCAGACATGGAAATTTGTGGCGCCAGGGAAATGCAGCCCGAATAATTCAGTCAGGTCAGCCCGACCGGTTTTAAGGAAAACAAAAGTGGCAAAGAATGCCAATATATTGATAATGAGCAGGTTTTTAACGCCCGGAGGCAAAATGTTGAACCCGCCCATCCGGATTTGATTGTCCATAGGAGTGGTTTTTTTAAGGGTGCAAAGATACATTTTTTTGCGTACTTTTGCAGCATGTTGAAAACCGTAATCCTACCCAACTGCAAAAGTCTTCTGATTCGCCAGATGGTGCTGCAATATGTCCATTCTGGCGAGGTGATGGATGTTTTGGAACACGAGTCGTCCGATGTGCAGGTGACGCACCGCGCATTGGGAATGATATGCGAAAATACGGGCACTGCCGCAACTGTCGTGATTGATGTGGCCGACTGCGGAGCCGCCTACCGCTTCCTGATGGCCCTGTTGTCCGTAACTCCAGGGCACTGGCTCCTGACGGGCACGCCTCGGCTGTTGGAGAGACCTGTGGAAGAATTGGCCGAGGTGCTCTCGGGCATCGGTGCGGATATCCAACGGGTATCGGAAGGTTGGCGAATTGTTGGAAAGGATTTGCGGGCGGAAACGCTAACTGTCAACTGCGCCCGAAGCAGTCAGTTTGCTTCTGCTTTACTGCTCATTTCCCAGATGATCGGACTTAAAACACTGCATATCGTTCCTGCGGATGCAGGGTCGCTCTCGTATGTGCGCATGACGCTGGCGTGCCTGAAAGAAAAGGTGGAGGTTCCATTGTTGCCGACCATTCCCGATCATTTGGGAAAGCCAGGAGACTGGAGCGCTGCGGTGTTTTGGTATGCCATGGCTTTGTTGCATCCGGAGGACGAATATGAGTTGGTGGGGCTTTCGCTGCCCTCCATCCAGGGCGATTCCGTGGTGGCGGAGTGGTTTGCCTCATTGGGTGTCACGAGCCGGCAGACGGACCGCGGGGTGCGGGTGTGCCGCACGAGTCAGACCTGTGCGCCGGCCCGCAAGTTCGACATGACCGACTGCCCCGACCTGGTGCCCGTGATGACCGCACTGGCCTGCCTGCTGCCTGCCGATTTCACATTTTTTCACACTCAAAACCTGCAGTACAAGGAGTCCAATCGCATAAAAGCACTGCACGAACAGCTTTTGCCATTTGTGGAAATATTTGATATAAAAGAAGATAACTTTCGGATTAAAGGCAAACCCAAATCCGACTGGCTGTCCTTGCCCCATTCGTTCTGTACCTATCACGACCATCGTTTGGCTATGGCATTCCTGTTGTTTGGGAATGATGCCATTTTGGATGATGTGAAATGCTTGCGGAAATCATACCCAGGGCTAATATCATCCTTGTAGGCAATATTGTGGTAGAGACGCACGACCGTGCGTCTCTACACCCTTTCACCTATTTTACCCCATTCACCTCCTTCACCTCCTTCACCTCCTGCTCTCTTTTTACCTCTTGCACCTCTTTATCCTTTCCAGCGCCTCTAACACATTGGCTCTGGGCGTGCCGATGTTCATGCGCATGAACCCTTCGCCGTCAGGACCGTAGTCCAGGCCGCTGTTCAGTCCCACTTTGGCTTCGTGTATAAGTTTGTCCACCAGTTCTTTATGCGGAATGTTCCAAGCGCGGAAGTCGAGCCAGAGTAGGAACGAGGCCTCGGGGCGCATCATCTTGACCTCCGGCATGTTCTCATGCAGATATTGTTCCGTGAAATCGATGTTGCCCACCAGATAATCCAGCAGTTGGCGACGCCAGGGGTCCCCGTGTGCGAAGGCGGCCTCGGCGGCTACGTAAGCGAACAGCGTGCCCAACGACAGCTCGTTGGCATCCAGAAAACCGAAGAACTGCTTTTTGATGTCGGCATCCGGCACATAGCAGATGGAGGAGGCCAGTCCGGCCATGTTGAAGGTCTTGCTTGGGGCGATGAAGGTGATGGAGTTGTGCAGCGCCTCTTCCGACACCGTGGTGAAAGAGGTGTGTGTAAAACCGGGCAGCGTGAGGTCGGCGTGGATCTCGTCTGCGATAACGAGCACTTTCTGCCGGTAGCAGATTTCGGCAATTTTCCGCAACTCCTCTTTGCTCCACACGGTGCCGCCGGGGTTGTGCGGGTTGGCGAGGATGAACACTTTGCACCCCTTGGCTTTCTCTTCAAAGTCCTCGTAGTCAATGGCGAAGCGTCCGTTGACGGTTTTCAGCGCGCTGCTCACGAACACGCGCCCACTGCGATGCGGCACGTTGATGAACGGCGGATATACGGGTGTGGTGATCAGCACTTTGTCACCGGGGTTAGTGAATGCCTGCAGCACAAAAGCGATGCCTTGCACGATGCCGGGAATAAAATGGATGTGTTTCCAGCGTGTCTCGATGTGATAATGCTCACGCATCCAGTTCAGCACGGCCATCTTGTAAGAGTCGGGGGCGAAGGTATAGCCAAACACCTCATGGTTGCAGCGCTCACGCACCGCATTTACGATGAAATCAGGTGTCTTGAAGTCCATATCAGCCACCCACATGGGCAGCACATCGTCGGTGCCGAAAACCTCGTTCAGCATGTCGTGTTTCACGCAGCTGGTGCCGCGGCGGGGGATTATCTCGTCAAAATTGTAGGTTGTCATATTGTTATGTGCTATTTAGGCGGCAAAGGTAATGAAAAAAAAACTATTTTTGTCGCTGTTTTTGTGTTATGCTAGGTATTGAAACTGATAGTCGGAGAATTTTTGGGTTGGACTTGCTGCGCGCACTGGCCATTTTTTTTGTTGTTCATGGACATGGTTCGTTCCTGTTGTCAGGTACTTGTTTCGCCTTTCTGACAGGAATCAATTTGCCGCATGGCGTGGATATTTTTTTTGTGCTCAGCGGTTTTCTGATTGGAACATCGTTTCTTTCCTATTCCGAAAAGAACGAACGGATAAATTTGAAAAAGGTTGGAACATTTTATGGACGCACTGCCTTGCGTATTCTTCCCAATTATTATGTTGTGCTTCTGATTTACTGTGTTCTGGTACAGAAGGGAGCGGTAATCGGGAACATGAATGCAATTCCGTTATGGCGTTTTGCAACGTTCACTCAAAACATGACAACCCCGTTCTATGATTTCTATTGGGAATCCTGGTCTTTGCCAGTCCAATGGTGGTTTTATATAATGTTCCCAGTGCTGCTGTTTATCTGTGGAAATAGAAAGTGCGTGAGAAAAGCAACCCCGCTGATATGCCTGTTTTTTATAATTACCTCGTGGTTGTATCGTTATTCTGTTTCGTCCCATGTTTTGGATTCTTTTTGGTGGGATGTTTGGTTGCGGAAGACAGTGGCATCTCGGACGGACAACATTTACATCGGTGTGTTGGCTGCATGGGTGAGGGTTTATTTGCCCGAACAGTGGAACAAGCACACCCTTGTTTGCTTGTTGAGTGGCCTTGCATTAATGGTGTTCACGCTTGTTGTCCCCCGTCCAAGTGATTCGTTCTATTCGAATGTCGTGTTTTTGTCCATCCCGCCGGTGGCCATCTCGTTATGGTTGCCGTTTTTGACTACAATAAGGTCATCCAAAACATTCATAGGCAAGGTGATGTCCCATATCAGTGTTCTTTCGTATGCCATGTTCCTGATAAATCTGATGGTTGCACAGCTCATAGCTGTCAATTTCTCCGAATTGTTTCAATCCTGGGGCGCGTGTGGCTACGTGGTGTATTGGGTTATCGTATTGATCGCCTCGTATCTATTATACATGGTGGTGGAGCGTCCATTTGACAAATTGCGTGCACGGGTGTAATCTATTTTTTTCTTATTTTTGCCCCTTTAAAAATTTTAAAGGATATGAAAACCAAAATCGCAATCATAGGATACGGCAACATCGGCAAGGCCGTGGAACAGGCCGTTCTGGCCGCTGACGACATGCAGTTGGCCGGCATTTACCATCATAACGACAATCTTGACGCCCTTGATGCGGATGTGGCGGCGCTCTGCACACCTACCCGTGAGGTGCCGGGCTTTGCGGAGAAACTGCTGGCTCGCGGCATCACTACGGTGGACAGTTTCGACATCCACGGGCAGATTTTCGATCTGCGCACGCGTCTGACGCCCGTGGCCAAGGAACACAAAGCGGTCAGTATCATCGCCGCCGGCTGGGATCCAGGCTCCGACTCGGTGGTGCGTGCCCTCTTGCTGGTACTTGCCCCGAAGGGTATCACCTACACCAATTTCGGTCCCGGACGCAGCATGGGCCATACCGTGGCCGCCAAGGCAATCCCCGGCGTGAAGGATGCCCTCTCCATGACCATCCCGCTGGGCACGGGAATCCACCGCCGCATGGTCTATGTGGAGTTGGAGAACGGTGCTGATTTTGCCACCGTGGAGAAACTGCTGCTGCAGGACGACTACTTTGCCCATGACGAGACCCATGTCATCCCGGTACCATCCATTGATGCGCTCAACAATGTGGCGCACGGTGTGCACTTGACACGCTCCGGTGTGAGTGGCGACACCCACAACCAGCGCTTTGAGTTCAACATGGAGATCAACAATCCCGCACTCACGGGCCAGGTGCTCGTGTCGTGCGCCCGCGCGGCCATGCGTATGCGCGAGGAACAGCGTTTCGGCGCCTTCACTATGATCGAGATTCCGCCCATCTACCTGCTGCCCGGCAGTGAGGAGACGCTGATCCGCAGTCTCGTGTAAGAATCATCGGCACATAATAAAAGTAAGCATAAAAAAAGCCCTCGGATTTCCGGGGGCTTTTGCGTTTCAAACAGACGCCGCTTATTTCTTCTTGAACAAAGAAATAACGAACAGCAGCACTGCGGCACCGATAACGGCAACGATCAGCTCCCAAAGGAGACCTGCTTTCTGAATGTGGGCAAGACTCATCAGCCAGCCGCCGATGAAACCACCGATGATGCCGATGATGATGTTGCCGATAAGGCCGAAACCACCGCCTTTAACCAGCAGACCAGCTAACCAACCGGCCACTGCGCCGAAGACGAGGAAGAGAATAATGCTTAAAGCGTCCATAATTTTAATTGTTTAATGAAACATTAATAAAAGATGTGGCAAATATAAAAATTATTCATTCGCATTGTCGGGAAAAAATCATTTTTTTTGTAAAAAAAAGACGGGACCCAAGCCCCGTCTTTTCCGTTATGAATAGTGCGAATGTTATTCGAATGAGAGAATAGCCTCTTTGATCTTGGCGATGGCGTCGCGGAGTTCTTCCTCGGTGATAACCAATGGAGGAGCGAAGCGGATGATGTGCTGGTGGGTCGGTTTGGCGAGCACGCCCAGCTCTTTCATCTTCACGCACACATCCCATGCCTCTTTGCCGTTGGTGGGTTGGATGATGATGGCGTTGAGGAGGCCCTTGCCGCGCACTTGTTTGATGAGCGGGCTGTTCACCTTGTTCATCTCGTCGCGGAAAATCTTACCGAGGTATTCGGCGCGTTCGGCGAGTTTTTCCTCTTTCACCACTTCGAGGGCTGCGATACCCACGCGGCAGGCAATCGGGTTGCCGCCGAAGGTGGAACCGTGCTCACCCGGCTTGATGTTGAGCATGATGTCATCGTCGGCCAACACGGCAGATACAGGCATCGTGCCACCAGAAAGGGCTTTACCCAAAATCAGGATGTCGGGACGAACGCCTTCGTGGTCGCAGGCCAGCATCTTACCCGTACGGGCGATACCGGTTTGCACCTCGTCAGCCATGAACAGCACATTGTGCTGCTTGCAGAGGTCGTAGCATTTCTTCAGATAACCATCGTCCGGAACATAAACACCGGCCTCACCTTGGATGGGCTCCACGAGGAAACCGCAAACCATAGGATCTTCGAGGGCTTTTGCCAAAGCGTCAACGTCGTTGTACGGGATCTTGATGAAACCCGGGGTGAACGGACCGAATCCGGCGTAAGCGTCAGGGTCGATGGAGAGTGAGATGATGGTGATGGTTCGTCCGTGGAAGTTGCCTTCGCAGACGATGATCTTGGCCTGGTTTTCAGGAAGACCTTTCTTGTCATAACCCCAGCGGCGGGCGAGTTTCAGAGCGGTCTCGTCGGCCTCTGCACCGGAGTTCATCGGGAGAACCTTGTCGTAACCGAAAGTTTCGGTGACATATTTCTCATAAGGTCCGAGGCAGTCGTTGTAGAAAGCGCGGGAGGTGAGGCACACCTTCTGGCACTGGTCCATCATGGCACCCACGATCTTGGGGTGGCAGTGACCTTGGTTCACTGCGGAATAGGCGGAAAGAAAGTCGTAGTATTTCTTGCCTTCCACGTCCCATACGAACGGGCCCTTGCCGCGTGCGATGACCACGTCTAACGGATGATAGTTATGGGCGCCGTATTTGGCTTCCATTTCAATAGCCTGCTGGCTGGATGTAATTTTTTCTACCATAATCGTAATTGTTGATTTTTAATATGTTAATGTTAATCTTGCTAACTTGTAAAACGGGTGCAAATATAGAAAAAAATCATAATAAAAAAACACTCCTGAAAAGCCATAGGGATTTTTTTGTATCTTTGCCCGCTTTAATTAAAATACGATAATTATGAGAAAAAGTGTATTCATTCTCGCAGCGGTTGCCGTATTGGCAATGTGTTTTTCTTCATGCAAACCGGATGATGAAATCTATAATCCCAAATGTAAGATCAGCAAAATTTGGTATTACAGCAACAGCGACTGGGACCATCCCGATGTGACGTTCCTGTATGGCAAGAAAGGCGTTCTGGACAGCATTCGTCTGGACTCCACCACCACTTTCTCTTTCGAGTATAACAAAGACAAGACCGTTTCCAAGATTGTGAACGCCCAACCCGATTATACGGAGGTGATAGACATCACCTATACGGACCGGCTGGTGGACAAGATGGTGTACAAGGTGGATGATGTGGTCCGCAAGGAAATTAAGTTCACCCGTGATGAGGAAAGCACCCGCATTACGAATGTTGAGGAGACCTACGACAAGGAGTTCTATGAGAGTTTCCTTTACCAAAAACGCAGCAAACTGTACAACACTTTTCTCGGAAATGCTGATGAGGTGCATGACTGGATGCAACGCGTGAACACCAAGGATCTTCGGGTGCGCTGCAATAAGACTGTGGAATACGATCCCGGCAAAAAAGAGAAATATGAGGATATCGCCAAAATAGTTGAGAGTTATCCGGACTTGAACCAGGAAGTTGTCCGTGAGTTCACCTACGATGCGGAAACATACAATCCCTATTACGGGCTCCAGTATGCCTACGCAGATCTTTCAGGTTATCATATCCATAATGTGCTGAGAGAGGAACAAGTGGTGAGAACCAATGGAATCCAAACCAGAAATGTGGTGTACACCTATAATTATTCCGGTGAGAATTTCATCAACAACAAGAAATATCCGCGACAGTTCACCAGAACGTCAAGTGAAAATAACATCCCAAGAAACATTTACATTCTGTATGTAAAATAAACCGTAAGCGATGAAGTTCCACGAGGCCGGGAAGGTCAGTATTTCGGTTTGCATAATGTTTATCGCCGCACTCACCGTGTGCTATATCCTGTTTATGGCCAACTTGTGGTGGGTGAACCTGATATTCTATGCGGTCATGCTGGTCGTGGCAGCTATCGTCATCCGTTTCTTCCGTGTCCCATACCGGATCATCAACAAGGTGGAGAATGGGGTTCTCGCTCCCGCCGACGGCACCATCGTGTCCGTAGGTCCTGCCTTTGAGTATGAGTATTTCAAGGATGAGCGCATCAAGGTGTCCATTTTCATGTCCATCAACAATGTGCATGTGAACAGCTATCCTATTGACGGAAATATTGAATACATTGCCTACCATCCCGGTAAATATCTGTTGGCCAAACGCCCCAAATCATCGGTGGATAATGAGCATAACACAATTGTGGTATCGAAGAACGAGCATGAGAAGGTGCTGTTCCGCCAAATCGCAGGTTTCGTGGCACGGCGCATCATCAGTTACCCGGAGGTTGGCGACACGGTCGCGCAAGGCGATGAGGTCGGCATGATCAAGTTCGGTTCCCGCGTGGATGTGTTCCTCCCGCTCGACACCCAGGTGGTCGTGAAAAAAGGCGATAAGGTGGTGTCGAAGAAAACCGTATTGGCCTACTTTTAGCGCATTATGAAACTGAGTGTCGTCATAGTCAACTATAATGTCGAGCATTTTCTGGAGCAGGCATTGAACTCCGTGTTCAAGGCCCTTCGGAATGTGGAGGGCGAGGTCTTTGTCGTGGACAACAACTCCGCCGACGGCTCGCTGGCTATGCTGGAAGCCAAGTTCCCCCAAGTGCATGTTATCGCCAACAAGGAGAATGTGGGCTTTGCCAAGGCCAACAACCAGGCCATCCGCATCTCACAGGGCGAGTATGTGCTGCTTCTTAACCCCGACACCGTGGTGGAGGAAGACACCTTCGAAAAGTGCATCCGCTTTATGGATGAGACTCCCGATGCGGGCGGCCTCGGTGTGAAGATGGTGAACGGCAAGGGCGAGTTCCTGCCCGAGTCCAAACGCGGTATCCCGCTGCCCTCCGTGGCGTTTTACAAACTGTTCGGACTCTCCAAACTTTTCCCCAATTCCCATAAGTTCGGTTCCTACCACCTTACCTATCTCAGCAACGATGAGATTCACTCCGTGGAGGTGCTCGCCGGCGCATTCATGATGCTCCGCAAAAGCGTGCTCGACCAGATTGGGCTGCTGGATGAGGATTATTTCATGTACGGTGAGGACATCGACCTCTCATACCGCATTCTCAAAGGCGGTTACAAGAACTATTATTTTCCGGAAACACGCATCATCCACTACAAGGGCGAGAGCACCAAGACGGGAAGTTTGAACTATGTGCATGTCTTTTACAAGGCCATGCAGATTTTTGCCAAGAAACATTTCTCGCAGAAAAACGCAAAACTATATAATGTGTTGATTAACTGCGCTATATGGTTCCGGGCCTCGTTGGCGGCACTCAAACGCATCGCCTGTGCCCTGTTTCTGCCGTTTATTGATTTCATCTTCATCTATGCCGGCATGTTCCTGCTCTCGCGCTACTGGGACCTGAACATCCTTGCGGCCAGGAACAGCTCATTTCCAAAGCATTACTACCTGCTCATTATTCCAATCTATATTCTGGTGTGGCTGGTGTCCATCGCCTGTTGTAAAGGATACCGGAAACCGATACGGCTCAGCAAGGTGAACAAGGGCATCCTGATTGGCACGGTAGCCATTTTATTGGTGTATGCGTTATTGCCGGAAACCTTGCGTTTTTCCCGTGCGGTGGTGCTACTGGGCTCTATGTGGACGGTCATCATCGTGAACCTGATCCGTTACATTATAGGCAAGTTGCACCGTAACGGCAGCGCGTTTGCCGGCCAGGACCGCCGCAGAATGGCGGTGGTTGGCGCTCCCGACGAAGCCAAGCGTGTGCTGGACATGATGCGCATGACCGAGTCGAAATGCGAGTTTGCCGGTATTGTCACATTGGAGAAACAAACCGATGCGGAAGCCCCGTACATCGGTCATATTGAGCATGTTGCGGATTTGATTCCGCTATATCACCTCAATGAGATTGTCTTCTGCGCCCGCGACCTCACCTCAGAGCAGATCATTGATTGGATGGGGAAACTGCAGTCGTTCCAAGTGGAGTATAAAATTGCGCCGGAGAACGGCATGGCGATTATAGGCAGCAACTCCATCTTCTCCACAGAAGACATGTATGCCATTCCAGTGCATTCCATCGTGCAAAAGGAAAACCGTATCCGCAAACGGCTGTTCGATGTTTGTAGTGCGCTGGTTCTGCTGCTGTTACTGCCTCTTGACATCTGGTTTGTGCGGGAGAAAGGCGGTTTTGTGCGCAATATCTTCCAAGTACTGGCTGGCAAGAAGAGTTGGGTGGGATGCCAGTTGCAGAACCCGAAATACCTGCGTCCCGGTGTGCTTCACCCAGTGGACGCCTTCTCCAATCACACCTTCTCGGAAGAGATGATTGCCCTCGCTGACAGCTTATACACCCGTGACTATAAAGTGAAAGTGGATTTGATGACGATGCTGAAGGGATTTCGATGGCTGGGACGGTGAGAGATGTGAGACTTGAGACTTAAGATGTTAGACGTGAGACTTGGGATTTGGGATTTGAGATTGAAAAGAGATAATGATAAGTAAAACCAATAAACTATAAGACAATGAATTTTATTGAGCAAATTATTGAAGAAGACATTCAGAACCGGAAAAATGATGCGAAAGTACACACTCGTTTTCCTCCGGAGCCCAACGGATACCTACATATAGGCCACGCCAAGTCCATCTGTTTGAACTTCGGTATGGCGAAGAAATACAACGGAAAGTGCAATTTGCGCTTCGATGACACGAATCCGGTGAAAGAAGACACCGAATATGTGGATTCTATCCGTGAGGATATCAACTGGCTGGGTTTCCAATGGGCTGAAGAGCACTATGCCTCCGATTATTTTGACCAGCTTTATGTTTGGGCAGAACAGTTGATTTCGGAAGGGTTGGCATATGTGGACGACCAGACTCAAGAGGAGATTAGCAAGGGTAGGGGAGTGCCTACCGCACCGGGCGTGGAGAGTCCGTACCGCAACCGCACCGTGGAGGAGAACCTTGACCTGTTCCGCCGTATGCGCGCAGGCGAGTTTCCGGATGGCAGCCGTGTGCTGCGTGCTAAAATCGACATGGCGTCGCCCAACATGCACTTCCGCGACCCCATCATGTACCGCATCCTGCATGCCACGCATCATCGCACGGGCGACAAATGGTGTATCTATCCGATGTACGACTTCGCTCACGGTCAGAGTGACTCCATCGAGGGCATCACGCACTCCATCTGCACATTGGAGTTTGAGGTGCACCGCCCGCTGTACGATTGGTTCTGTGAGGCGTTGAGAATTCATCACCCGCAGCAAATTGAGTTTGCCCGTCTGAACCTCAACTACACCATCATGAGCAAGCGTAAGTTGCTGCAACTGGTGAAGGAGAACTATGTGAACGGTTGGGATGACCCGCGTATGCCTACCATTTGCGGTTTGCGCCGCCGTGGTTACACGCCTGCCGCCATCCGCAACTTCGCCGAGACTGTCGGCGTGGCCAAGCGCGACAATATCATTGATGTCTCCCTGCTTGAGTTCTGCGCGCGCGAGGACCTCAACAAGACCGCCATCCGTACCATGGCCGTGCTGGATCCGGTGAAGCTCATCATCGACAATTATCCCGAGGACCAGGTGGAGGAAATGGACGCCGTGAACAATCCGGAAGATCCCGAAGCGGGCACCCGTAAGGTTCCCTTTTCCAAAGAGTTGTGGATCGAGCGTGCCGACTTCCGCGAGAACGCCGACAAGAAGTTCTACCGCCTGACCATCGACCGTGAGGTGCGTCTGAAATACGCCTACATCATCAAATGCACCCATGTGGTGAAGGACGATGCCGGCAATATCACCGAGATTCACTGTACCTACGATCCGATGACCAAGAGCGGTATGCCCGACAGCAACCGTAAGGTGAAGGCCACCATCCATTGGGCTTCCGTGAAACACGCTAAGAAAGCTGAAATCCGTTTGTTCGACCGTCTCTTCAGCGTGCCCGATCCCGATGATTGTGAAGAAGGCCAAACCTTCCTCGACCATCTCAATCCTAACTCTTTGGTGATTCAGGATGGTTGGATAGAACCCTCTCTTACATTGGATAAGGCAATGGAAATCAAACATTTCCAATTCGAGCGTCTCGGCTATTTCTATGCCGACCCTGATTCCACGGAAGAGAAACTGGTGTTTAACAAAACGGTAAGTCTCAAGCAATAAGGTTCAAAGTTAAATACAAAAGAACTTTATAAACTTTAAAAACTTGAAGAACTTTTCGATCCTCTCCCCATTTACCCTGTACCTTTTTACCAACTTCACCTTTTATGCATTGCCTAACCGATTACGACACCAAGATTCTCATCGCCTTTAACATGAGTTTGCAGGGCGACAAGAAGTTCAGTGAGTTTCTGATGCGGAACGGATTTCCCGAGTTGGAAGCTCTTGCGGAGGCCATCCATTCCAACATTCAGGCGTTGGAGTGGTTGGCCAAGAACGGCTATCCGGAGTTTGCCGTGTTGAGCAATGCCATCGACGACGAACCCGAAGCCATAGAATGGCTGCAGAAGTATCATTGCGACTTCCTTTCCTTGTTTGCCGCCGCCTGCCGCAAGGACCCGAAGGCGATGAAATGGTTCGCTGACAACGATTTGAAGTTGTTCATCATGATGATCGCCAATATTCATAACATACTCATGTACCAGTCGTGGGATTCATCAGACATACACAAATTCCGCCGCTCGTGATAGGCCTGACATCTTCCGTCTCACATCCTATATCTCAAATCTTCCGTCCCACATCTCACATCTCACATCTTACGTCTTACATTTCCCGTCTCCTGTCTCAGATTAACCCCCAACTCTCACCATGTCCCCCAACCTAACGCTTCTTCTCTTCGTTGCAATCGCTTTGCTTCTGCCGAGAATTCCGGTGGTGGGCAAGTTTTTCAACATCATCAATACGGGTTTGCATGAGTTGGGACATGCGCTGATGGCGTTGTTGTTGGATGGCGAAGTGCATAAGATAGAGTTGTTTAAGGACACATCAGGTGCGACGGTGACGCAAACCAAGCACAAGGCGGCCGCCTTTCTGATCTCGTTGGCGGGGTATCCGTTTGCGGCATCCATGGGATGGTTTGGATTTTATTTGGTCCAAAGCGGGGCGGCCATGGGGATGGTCATAGGTTTGTCGGTCCTGTTTTTGTTGATGTTGCTGTTTTGGATCCGCAATTGGTACGGCGCGTTGTGGGTGGTGTTGTTCACGGCCATCAATGCGCTGCTGGTGTATTATCATAACTCCCAATACATTCAGTATGCGGCCATGTTTTACGCCGTGATGATCCTCACCGAGTCGGTGGTCTCGTCTTTTGTGTTGGTAGTGCTTTCGTTCAAGGATGCGTCGAAGGCCGGCGATGCCACGAATTTGGAGAATATCACGCATGTGCCGGCGCCCATTTGGGCATTGTTGTTTTTGTCCTATACCCTGTGGGTGGTGTATCGTGTGGTGATGATGGTGATATGATCAGGAATGTTTAGGTGGGGGAACCTGACATTATCGGGTCATTTTCACAAGGGCATCCGTTATTTCATCAGGAAATGTGGGATTGAAGGAAGAAAGCTTGGCGTTTCGGTTGAATGGCTCATACATCACGAACCAGAAATTTGCATTGTAGGGTAACACGGTCACAAATAGCGAGGCCTCATCAGCGGAATAGGCGTTCATGAAGTAACTGGTGTTGTTGCTTCCGGTTCCGTTCAACTCATATCGTTCAAAAAGGAATAAAGCCAAATCAGTATAATAATTGTTGGGGACCACAACCACATAACTGACTACCTGGTCGTTTTGGTCGAATGTCACCATCAAGGCAAAACCTTCTCTTTCATAAGGGAATATTGCTGCATTGGCATTTTCCTGATAAGGGGTCCCGTAGCGCGCTTTGATGGCATTCCGGCTCTCCCCGAAGTTAATGTACGGTTCGGTGTACAGCATGTAGGTAGGTTCTACCGTAACATGGATTTTTTTCTCGTCATAGTTGTTGGAAACCAGAATGTCGGTTTCGCCCACATGGTTGGCCAAGATAAGTCCGTCGGTTGAAACGGATGCGCAAAATTTGTTTAAGGAATGATATTCGTAATGACTATGTGCGGGAGCAGGAATCATATAGGATTTGTCTTTGTACAAGGAAATCTCGTAATCCGGAAGTTTTATGGGCTGTTTGAAGCATCCGGAACAAAGAACGCATAAGATAGCGATAATAAGAAGTGATGATTTTTTCATTGGTGGGTTGTATAAGAAATGATAAATAGGTTGCAAAAGTACTAATTTATAATGTAATAATCAAAAAGTGACAATCAAAAAGAGTAATATTTGAGAGAAAAATAGGTGTAATGTGTATGAATAGAGATGCTCAGGGTTGCTGTGGGTTAATGTTGGAGGTTCCTCTTCAACGCGACAGCGTTGAGTGGAATGGTGATAATGATATAATTTTTCCTATCTTTGCGGCCCCAAAACCAATCGAGTATGTCACAGTATCTTACCGAAAATATCAGCAAAATCACAACCAACACGCTGCAACGGATGCGCGACAACGGCGAGCGCATCGCCATGCTGACGGCTTACGACTATTCCATCGCCACATTGTTGGACATGGCCAAGATTGATGTCATCCTGGTGGGCGACTCCGCCGCGAATGTGATGGCGGGCTACAAAACTACCCTGCCTATAACGCTTGACGAGATGATTTACCATGCCTCTTCCGTGGTGCGTGCCGTGAAACGCGCGCTTGTGGTGGTGGATATGCCTTTCGGCACATACCAGGGCAATTCCAAAATGGCCCTGAACTCCGCTATCCGTATCATGAAGGAATCCGGCGCGGATGCCATCAAACTGGAAGGCGGCGCTGAGGTGGCGGAGTCCATCGACCGCATTCTGAGCGCTGGCATCCCAGTGATGGGACATCTTGGTCTTACACCGCAGTCTATCAACAAGTTCGGCACATACGCCGTGCGCGCTACCACCGAAGATGAGGCGGCGGTTTTACTGGAGAACGCCAAGCTGCTGGAACAACACGGCTGCTTCGGATTGGTGCTGGAAAAAATCCCGGCCACTTTGGCGAAGAAAGTGACTGAATCTATCCATATCCCGACCATCGGCATCGGTGCCGGCGGCGCCACCAGCGGCCAGGTGCTCGTGTTCCACGACATGACCGGCGTCACGCAACAGTTCTCGCCCCGTTTTCTCCGTCGCTATCTCAACCTGAGCGAGGAGATTGTGGGCGCCGTGGAACACTACATTGATGATGTCAAGAGCGGAAACTTCCCCAATGAGTCCGAACAGTACTGATCCCGTCCTGCTGCTTCAAGACCGTATTCTGTACGAAGACAACCACCTGCTTATCGTGAACAAGCGGGCAGGGGAGATTGTGCAGGGCGACCAGACTGGCGACAAACCACTGCTGGAACTGGTGCGCGACTACATCCGCGTGAAGGGCAACAAGCCTGGCAATGTGTTTTGTGGGTTGGTGCATCGCATCGACCGTCCGGTCAGCGGCGCGGTCATCTACGCCAAAACCTCCAAAGCGCTGTCGCGGATGAATGAGATGGTGAAAAACCGGAAAATCCGCAAGATTTATTGGGCTGTTGTGGAAGGTGTTGTGACGGATGCGCCCCGACGGTTGGTGCATTACATGTGGAAAAACGAGAAGCTGAACAAGAGTTTTGTGTCGGAGGTGGAAAAGGAAAACTGGCGGAAGGCGGAGTTGTCCTATACCCTGTTGGGTGCTTCGGAGCGTTATTCACTGCTCGAAATTGAGCTGCACACAGGCCGCCACCACCAGATCCGCGCGCAGCTGTCCGCCATCGGAAATCCCATTAAAGGCGACTTGAAGTATGGCGCGAAACGATCCAACGAGGACGGTTCCATCGCACTGCATGCGCATCAGCTGGTCTTTGAGCACCCCGTCAGTCACGAGACACTCAATATTCTGGCGGAACCCTTCGCTCCGCTGTTCCGAAAAATGTTGGGAGAATAAAAGAATTAGAATTCAGTAAGGATGTCCCCGTCGGTTGGGTCGAGGGAGAAAATGTTGTCGTTGTGCACGCGAATGACAAACACTCCTTTCTGGTGCGCATACTCTGCGGAGTCGCGGTCGTAGTTCACGGCGGCGACGGCCACCAGCACGCGCTTGTCGGCATATTCGTGACAAACCTCCTTGAAATGGGCCATCTGTTCAAGAAAATGATCCACATCGGCACAGGTGCAGTTGATTTTCACTTCCACCACAATGGCAATCTCATCATCCAGCAACAGCAGGTCCACTTCCATTCTTCTGCCCGCACTTTTGCTATATTTTTTGAAATTCTTCCAGCAGCGGTTGATGTTGTAGCCCCGTTCTTGGAACATTCGGATGGCCGAGGGCTCCATCAGACCTTCCAGAATATGCCCCGATTGCGAGGTGAACTTGGTGGAAAGCGCTTTGATCAGTTCCTTGGTCTCCTTCAGTTGTCGGTCGGTTTCCTTCATTCGACGGTCTGTATCTTTCATCTGACGGTCGGTTTCCTTCATCTGACGGTCGGTTTCCTTCATTTGACGATCCGTCTCTTTCATCCGACGTTCGTTTTCCTTAAACATTTCATGAATTTCGCGCATATCTTTGCTAAGGGCACTCCAGTCATGATGGGTGATTCGGTTTAATCGGCGTGTTGATGTTTTCATAAGATTAAGATTTAAAAGATTAATATTTTATTTATGCGGCAAAAATACAAAAATTACGGTTGTTTTCCTGCTTGAAATCGAAAAAATCGTCTTTGAATAGGTTGTTTTAGGGGAAATTTAAGGGATGTTTTTTTTCTGAATGTTTTTTTCCGAGCAATTAAAAAAAAGTGTATTTTTGCACCCACAAAAAAGGCGGGGTAGCTCAGTCGGTTAGAGCGTCGGATTCATAACCCGGAGGTCACGAGTTCAATTCCCGTTCCCGCCACAAAAAATACGCTGACAGTATTGCCAGCGTATTTTTTTTATATATTTGCAGGCAAAATCATTTTATTATGGATTCGTTTAGAAAATGTTTTTATTCGCTTGCCACCTTTTTGACATTATGTCTTTTGGTCCTATTTGTGCAGGACACTGTGCATGCTCAAACCTATTATAATGGCACGCCGCCGTCGTTTATGACCTTCACCGCCAATTATGTGAAATGCTATTATGGCGCATATTGGGATTCATGTAATGACAATAATGTCAACTATCACAATAATGGCAATAATACCACTCCCCCCACGCACAATACCAACCCTGGAGGGTGGACTTCCAATACGGCGGGTTCCCATCATGGCACGGCCACAGTTGGCAGACTGGCTCAGCAACCCACTAACTGGAGCCACCGTATGCTGGTGCGTGGCACCAACTGGAACTCCTCCCAATACAACCAGTCTGGCATCGCCGCAAATGGCACCGACTATTGCATGTGCTATAACAACGGCGATAACACATATACCCGGATGCCCGTGCTCCCGGTTGGCGGTTGGGACTTGGAACCCAGCACCGCCGGGGACGAGATTGACACGGTAATCCAATTGGGCGGACCGGTTGACCAAGGCACCAAAAGCCAATCCATTGAGTATTACTTCATTCCCGATCCGGAGGAGAGTGTGCTGATGGTGATGTTGGCGTTTGCGACGGAAAAGTCCAATCACCAAACCTACTATAATCCCTTTTTTGTGGTGGAAGTGATGGATTCCGCCCATAATCTGCTCGATTTGGGTTACTATCCGGATTTGAGTGGTGCGCCGATGGACCAATATCCCTATTATTGGCCCTATTCCCGTTTCCTCTATGTGCCTATAAACCCGAGCAACTCATCGTGCAATATCCCATATTGCCTGGCCACCCCGGTCGGATATGATTATTATGGCACAAATGATGAGAACAAGGCCTTTGAGATTTCCGATTGCCCATTTGCGCAATATGGCGATCATGTGCCTGAGAAACACAGCCCGTTGGAGAGCGAATGGTTCCGCTATACCCAAATCGCCTTCAACCTTTCCGAACAGGCCCGCCGTCACCAGAAAGTGATTTTCCGCGTGAAGGCGCACGCTTGCCAAGCCAGTTACCATTGGGCATACGGTTATTTTGCCGCCAGAATGGTGCCGGGCTATATTGAAGTGGACGATTGCCACCATGATGAGATTGTGCTGACTGTGCCGGATGGCTTCAGCGAGAATTCCTACATCTGGTATGCTGGCACCGATTCGGCTTCTGCCTCCCGTACCGATTACGACGGTTTGCATAGGGTGCATGTCAGCCGTACCCATGGTCCCCTTTACCCCTACTACCGTTGTGAGGTGAAAACACAAGCCGGTGTCCCCATCATATATCAATGCCATGTGGATGATTATATCCGGTTGATTAGCGGTTTCACCTACGAACAGGTGCAAAGCGATGTGGAGAACAATGCCTATACCGTACAGTTCGTGAATAAAGGTATTTATGAGCATTACACCTTGCATGATCTTGATTCTGTAAGCATGGACTCCGTTGATTTCCAAAATGTGGAGTGGGATTTCGGCGACAACTCGCCTAGGGATAACACCATTAACCCCATTCATGTTTATACAGAACAGGGTTTCTTCAATGTGATGCTGAAAGTGTGGGACAATGAATTCCACTGCTGCGACTCGCTGGTTGGACTGATTCATGTGGACAGCATCAACCATGTTTCGGTGGAGTTTTATGATACCGAGCATGTGCGTTTGTACCCTAATCCCGCTACGGATAGGGTAGCGGTTTCGCTGTCGGATAACGAGCCATTGGGCCGGATTACCATTATGGGAATGGATGGCCGTGTGCTGAAGACACTCGAGGCGTATGAGAACCCTTCGGATGTGTATGTGGGCGACCTCCCCGCCGGCAATTATATCCTGCGTGCGGAATCGAAAGACAGAACATATACCACCAAAATGGTTAAGCTTTAAAGTTGAAAATAAATAAAAGACACTTGCAACATACAAGAAGCGATTTCGTTATTATTATGTAACTAGCAAGGATTATTATTTTAAATTATTGAACATGAAAAAAATCAATATCTTTTTGCCGTTTGCCTGTATGGTCGGCTTGTTGTTGACGCTTGCAACGGAAATGAAAGCGCAGTCGTACCAATACGCGCCTTGGCGTGAAACGGATGTGCTGCCCAACGGCCAACCTCGGCCATTGGATTTCATGACATTGGGCGACCAGAACCATACTTATGTGAAATGCGCCTATGGTAACAGCCATACGGATTATAATAGTCATCAAGGCACAACAGGTTCGGGAAATACGGCCAGTCACGCGATTATCACCACCTCAGGAAACGACCCATGCCGCTGCTACCAGAATGGTTCACAATATACTCATGAGAATTTCCTGCCGCCCTCTTGGGATGGCGTGCCGGGTCACACACAGGACAAGGTTATTCGTATTGGATGTTATGGCTGCCACTCTTGTCAATGTACTCAAGCGCAAGAAATTGAATACTGGTTCTTTCCCCCAAAAGATTCCAGTACATTATTGGTGTATTTCTCCTTCTCTCAAGAGAATGCCTCGCATAGCGCTTCTTCAAATCCCAGATTTTATATTGAGGTGTTGGACGCCCAAACAAACAGCTTGATTCCCAGTGGATATTACAAACGCTGCAATGGAACTACCAATAACCAGTGGCCATACAGCCGTTTCCTTGCCGTACCTAGTGGAACTAACTCAAGTCAAAACACAAGTTGCCCGGATCCGGATGGAAGCGGTATTACCTTATATTATTGGGCATTCGCCGAATCCACACCTACAACTTTTCCATACCGTGTTTGCCCTGAAAATCAAACCAACGGATTGTCTTATGAGGATGTGCACTGGTTTGAGTACAAACCGCTGGCATTCGACCTTTCTTCATACGCCAATCAGAACAGAGCAGTGAAGTTAAGAGTTCGCGCCCGCGCTTGCGATCCCGATTATCACTGGGCGTACGGCATGTTCGCCGCCAAGCTGATTCCCGGCTACATATCGGTGGACGCCTGCGGCGACGACCTCGTCACCATGTCGGTGCCATGGGGCTTTTTGGAGGATACCTACGAGTGGCATTACGGAACCGACCCTACGCACTCCAGCAATATCATAGAGCCGAATGACCGTCCGGGCGTTACGGGAACAACTTACAATTTGGTGCTCGACCCCACACAGACCCGTATCTATCCCTATTACCGCTGCGAGATGAAATCCTACACGGGTGCTCCGTTCACCTATGAGGCCTATATCAAGAAGTACGACATCCAGCCCGATTTCTCTTATTCCCAAGTCACCGACGAGGACTTCCCTTGTTCTCATCTGATTCAGCTCCAAAACACCGGAAAAGTGTGCGTGCTTACGCCGAAAGCCAACGAAAATGGTTATGACACCACATTCCAGACGAGTGGTTATCACTTGCATTGGTATTACAAAAACAGTGCCGGCGTGTACCAGACCCTGCCCGCCAGCGAGAATGTGGATGACCCTATCTTCAATGTGTCCAACACGGCTGACATAAATCTGCAGAACTTCAACTTTGAGCCGGGTGGCGACTCCATCATGGTCAAACTTGTGGTGCAGGACTCCCTGTGTAAGTGTATCGACAGCATCGAGCTCAACGTCGGGCTGAACCCCGACTTCGTCAGGGTTGGGACCAAGGACACCACCGTGTTCGCCTGCCAGAACCAGCTGCCCTACTTCTACAATCGAGAGAAATATGGAGACCATTACCGCTGGGACTCGCCGGGCAGACGCGAATGCCATGTGGGCGCTGATTTCGGCGACAAGTCGTGGAACTATTGCGACAGCATTGTGACGGTGACCTTGCAGGTAATGCAGCCCAAATTGGAGATCCAGGACATCGGCGACTACTGCGACTCATTCCGCACGACACTCATGGTGAAGCCGGCCGCCAACCAGGAGTTCGCGCCAGAAGACATCCATGTGCAGAACTGGAACGGCGACGAGACCGCTACGGGCAGATACTACACAGCCATGACCGCTGGCGTTTACACTGTGCTGGCCGACATCGGTGAGTCCGGGTGCTCCGCATCCGCCACCTACAAGATCGCTGCCTGTATGCCCTTCATGAACCTGCCGAACTCCATCACACCATCCAACCACGACAACATCAACGACTGCTTCGAGATCCCGCAGAAGAGTCTGGTGAAGTCCATCGAGTTCACGGTGTTCAACCGCAACGGCACGGTGGTGTTCCACACCACGGATGTGAACTTCAAATGGCGCGGCGCGCGGTTCAGCGAGGACTATCCGGCCCCCGACTTCACGAACCAGACCTATGTCTATACGCTGAAGATGGTGGACTACAACGGCAAACCCTATCCGGTAATCAAAGGTTCGATACTGGTGCTGTAAAAAACAGATTATCATTATATTAAACAGATTGAAATGTCTTCTAAAATATGTAAGATCCTATGGGTTGTGGTGTGTGGTTTGCTCATGACCGCTTGTCCCTCTAAACCCAAAGACACTCCAGCACAAAAGCCGACGGTGACACCGCCGGCTTTTGACATTGATTCGGCATACGCTTTTGTGAAAGCGCAAACGGATTTCGGACCGCGCACATTGGGAAGTGCTGCCCATACGCAATGTGCTCAATATCTGGTGAATAAATTGAGCGAGTTTTGTGATACGGCATTTGTGCAGGATTTTGATGCCCGCACCTATGACGGCAAAACCTGGAAGGCGCAGAACATCATCGCTTCCTATGCTCCTGAGAAATCGGAGCGCGTGGTGCTTGCCTCGCATTGGGATTCGCGTCCCTTCGCTGACCACGATCCAAATCCTGCCAACCACGATAAGGCTATTGATGGTGCCAATGACGGTGCCTCCGGCGTGGGGGTGCTGTTGGAAGTGGCTCGCCAGCTGCGCCAATTGAATCCTGCCATCGGGGTGGATATAGTCCTGTTCGATGCGGAGGATTACGGCCCGAAGGAGGGTGTGCAGGCACCTCCAGGCGAATGGTGGGGGCTCGGTTCCCAATACTGGGCGCAACATTTCCATAAAGCGGACTATATGGCGCGCTACGGCATCCTGCTCGACATGGTGGGCTCGCCGAATGCCCGCTTCTATCAGGAGAGTTTCTCCGTGCGCGACGCGCAACCCGTTGTGGCTAAAGTCTGGGCGCATGCCTACGATTTGGGATACGGGGATTGCTTCATTAACCAGCCCGGAGGCATTATCACCGATGACCACTATTATGTCAATAAGTATGCGCCGTTCAAGATGATAGACATTATCCATTACGACATGTACTCCGGGACCGGTTTCGACCCCGTTTGGCATACGATGAATGACAATATCCAGCATATTGACAAAAACACGCTCGGCGTGGTGGGAAGAACATTGTTGCATGTGATTAAAAATGAAGAATGATGAGTTTTAAGGTTTTTAAATTCGGAGGTGCGTCAGTGAAAGACGCGGCAGCCATAGAAAATCTGCATGCTATTCTGCGCTGTTATCCCGATGACAATCTTGTTGTGGTGATTTCCGCGATGGGCAAAACCACCAACTTCCTGGAAAAAGTGCTTCATGCCTATTATCACGATCCTGACCAGGTGGAGACATTGGTTTCTGAGTTGGAGAAACAACATAAGGATGTGGCCATACGGTTGGTGCCCGACCCGGGTTCCATACTTGACCGGATCGGAGAACTCTTTAATCAGTTGAGGACAAAATTGGCCGAAGAGCATTCCAACAACTACGATTTCGATTATGATCAAATTGTGAGTTTCGGAGAATTGTTGTCCACCACCATTATCTCCATGTATCTGAATCTTGCAGGACTACCTAACACCTGGCTTGATGCACGCCGTCTGGTGCGTACCGATTCAACCTACCGTGAAGGACATGTGGACTGGGATACTACAGTGAACCAGATTTGTGAAAACATTGGTGGGCATTCAGACAGAGTGTTTGTGACGCAGGGCTTTATAGGTGGCACGGCCGAACATCTGACCACCACACTGGGTCGCGAGGGCTCCGACTACTCGGCCGCTATCATGGCGTATGCGCTTGATGCCGAAAGTGTGACTATCTGGAAAGATGTGCCCGGACTGCTTAATGCGGACCCGAAACGCTTCCCCGACGCGGTAAAGTTGGATGAGATTCCCTATGAGGAGGCCGTGGAACTTTCGTACTATGGTGCCTCCATTATCCACCCCAAAACCTTGAAACCGCTTCAAAACAAGCAGATTCCACTGTATGTGAAATCCTTCTTCCATCCGGAAGAGGAGGGTAGTGTCATCAAGTCCTGTTCCGAAAGAAACAAGATTCCCTCCATCATTGTGAAGGACCATCAAACACTTTTGACCGTTTTCCCGAGGGATTTCTCCTTTATAGCAGTGGAGAATCTGTCGGAATTGTTTGCGGTTTTCGCGAAATATCGTATTCGGGTTAACATGATGCAGAACTCGGCATTGAGCTTTTCCGTATGTACGGACGCCGAACCCGACCGCGTGGCGCAATGTGTGGCGGCATTGCACGACAAGTACAAGGTCAAATACAATGAAGATGTGCAACTGATAACCATTCGTCACTATAACAAACAGATTATCGACAAGGTGCTTGCGGGTCGCACAGCCATCCTTCGCCAAACCAGCCGCGCCACCATACAGTTTGTGGTAGTTGGAGGATGAGAGAAAGAGTAAAAGAGTGGAAGGCACATAAAGAGTTTTCTATTAACAGAAAAATGCTAACTTTATAAACTTTACAAACCTTACAAACCATATAACCACACTATGAAACAGCGTTATCTTATCAGCGGCGGCGGCACTGGAGGCCATATTTTCCCGGCCTTGGCCATCGCAAAAAAAATAAAGAAGGAGAATCCGGATGCGGACATCCTTTTCATCGGCGCCAGCGACAAAATGGAAATGAAGCGTGTCCCAGAAGCCGGTTTCCCGATAGAAGGGTTGAAAATTTATGGCATCAGCCGCGATTTTTCCATCAAAGGCATCTGGAAAAATGTGAAACTTCCCTTTGTCCTGATGGGCGCTATGAGGAAAGCCCGGAAAATTATCCGCAATTTCAAACCCGATATCGCCATTGGAGTAGGGGGATTCGCTTCCGGTCCTGCCCTGAAGGCCGCCGACCAACTGGGCGTGCCCACTCTGTTGCAGGAGCAGAACTCCTATCCGGGTGTCACCAACAAGATGCTGGCCCCAAAAGCCAAGCGTATTTGTGTGGCATACGAGGGACTGGAAAAATTCTTCCCTGCGGATAAGATTGTGCTGACAGGCAACCCCATTCGTGAGGAAATTCTGAATTTGAAACGGAAAGACCCTAAAGCGTACGAGTTTTTCGGTTTTTCCCCTGAAAAGAAAACGGTTTTGGTGGTCGGAGGTAGTTTGGGCGCCCGAACATTAAATGAAACGATGGCCGAACATCTTGACGAGTTCCGCAATGCCGATATCCAACTTTTGTGGCAGACGGGTGAGTTGTACTATAAAAACATAGATTCCAAGTTGTTGGCCGAACAGGATGAGCATATCCGCATCATGCCGTTCATCCGCAATATGAACGATGCTTACAGTATGGCCGACATAATCGTGTCGCGCGCTGGCGCATTGGCCATTGCCGAGCTCGCAGTGGTTGGAGTGCCTACCATCTTAGTGCCTTTCCCCTATGCGGCCGAGGACCATCAAACCTACAATGCCAAAGCACTCTCCTCAAGAGGCGCTGCCGTGTTGATTCCCGACTCTCAGGCAAAGGCAGAACTGATGCCCGCCCTTATGGACTTGGTGAAGGATCCCGAACGCTGTGCCCACATGGGAGAAGTGTTGCGCACCTTTGCCCAACCAGATGCTATCGATAAGATTTACAGTTATATAGAACAAGTGTAACCCGATTACAATCCTGCCATGGCTTTTTTTAAGGACAATCTGTCTGTGAAACAAACCGAATTTGAACTTGCCCCCGGCAGGATTCTTATCTCGGTGCCATATTATAACGACACCTTCTTCAACCGTTCTGTGGTACTGCTTACCGATTATGAGGACGAGCATGTGGCAGGTCTTATCCTGAACCATCGTCTGCCATATCCCGTCAGCCAGCTGGTGGACGGATTGCGCGTGGAGGCGCCCATGTACCTGGGCGGCCCGGTTCTGCCTACCGCATTGTTTCTGCTGCATTCGTTCGAGAGTTGCAAGGATTCCTCCCAAGTGGCTCCGGGCATCTATGTCGGATATGACCAGGTGCTGTTGGCACTGATTGAACACAGGGCAATACCGAATCTACAATATCGCTTCCTGATGGGTTATGCGGGTTGGAGTCCTGGACAATTGGAAGGCGAAATAGCCCGGAATATGTGGGTGATTGGTAATCCGACTCCGGAACTGGTGTTCCATACCGAACCTGAGAAAATGTGGACCAAGTCTGTGCAAGTGTTGGGTGATGGTTATCAGCATTGGCTGAATGTGCCCGAATACATCAATCTTAATTAGTTATGAAAAAATCTCTTGTCGTTCTGTTTCTGTTGTTTGCAATAACGCTCGGCGCATTTGCCCAGCGCTCCACCACTTCCAGCAATTTCAAGGGCGGTGTGCGAGCCGGTTTCACCGCCACCCAAATTTCCGGCGATGACCTGGTCGGTTTCCACAAACTGGGCGCCTATGCGGGTTTGTATGCCAACTATCCCCTGAATGATAAGGGCAATCTGAAACTGCAGGCGGAGATCAATTTCACGATGAAAGGGAGTCATACCTATATTCCGCCTAAACAAACCGCCAATATCACGCAAAAATATGTGCTGAATCTGGGTTATGTGGAAGTGCCTGTGCTGTTGCGCTGGCGCTTCGCCCGTCTGACCATTCGAGGGAACAGCGATTTTGAATTCGAACTCGGTCCCATGTTCGGCGTGAACCTGTATCAGCGTGAACGCGACTTGTATGGGCAGATTCAGGGAAGACCGCCGTTCAGCCGGTTTGAACTCTCCGCTTTGGCGGGTATTTCCTATATGTTCAATGAGCACCATGGCGTCAGTTTCCGCTTTTCCAATTCCATTTTAAGAGTGCGCAAACCCAATTGGGCGGTCAATAGGGGTGTTAAACTGCAATATAACACCGTGCTGATGTTCAGTTATTTCTATCAGTTTTAGCGATAGAAAATAATGAACAGGTGTGCATAATTTTTGTGTTAAAAAATATTATTTTTTGAATGATATTTAATATATTTGCAACCGTATTAGGAATATGCGGGAGAGTTTTCCCTTTGTAATTTATTGAAACAAAGGAAAATAAGATGAAAATTTAGGAATTCACATTTTATTAACCCTTAAATTTTAACGCTTATGAAAAAGTATTTCGCTGAAATGGTAGGAACCTTTGTTCTTACATTCTTGGGCTGCGGAACAGCCATGTTCCTCGGTTGCGCTACGCCTGCTGGCGTGGTAGGTACAGCTATCGCCTTCGGTCTCTCCGTGGTGGCTATGGCTTACACCATTGGCGGTATCTCCGGATGCCATATCAACCCGGCCATTACCCTTGGCGTTGCGCTCTCCGGCCGTATGAGCTGGAAAGACGCTATCGGATACTGGTGTGGTCAGCTCGTTGGCGGTATCATCGCTGGCGCTTGCCTGTTGCTGCTCGTCAATGTGGTGACTCCGTCCGCTTGCGGTATCGCTGAAGGCATGACAGGTCTCGGCTGCAATGGCGTGGCTAACGCTGGCGGTCCTGGCGGCGCATTCCTCGTGGAAGTTATCGCCACATTCCTCTTCGTGCTCGTGGTGCTTGGCACTACCGACGAGAAAGTGGGTGCCGGCAATTTCGCAGGTCTCGCTATCGGTATGTCCCTCATCCTGATTCACCTCGTGTGCATCAACCTGACGGGCACTTCCGTGAACCCCGCTCGTTCCATCGGACCGGCTATATTCGCTGGTGGCCAGGCCCTGTGCGACCTCTGGGTGTTCATCTGCGCTCCGCTCGTAGGTGCCGCTCTCTCCGCACTCGTTTGGAAATGCTTCTCCTGCGAAAAATGCAGCAAGAAAGAAGAATAATCCTATCGCGAAATGATGAGAAAAAAGCGCCTCTTTCGGGGCGCTTTTTTATTGCCGTTGCTTAGAAAAAAAAAGTGTACTTTTGCAATCGTATTTTTTAAACAAAATAATTCATTTTTATACCCATGGAAAAGAAAGATCCCATTGAAGAAGCCCGCAGATATGTGGCTAATGCGGAGGAGGTCATTAAGAAAGCCAATTATGACCCCGAATTGAAAATCTACACCGACGGAAAATATGTCAAGATGGCTGGAAACACCTTGTGGAACGGTTGTCTTGTCGCATTAGACGCATTGTTTGGCATTCGTAAAAGCAAAGGTCGCCCCTCAATTGACAAATACAAGGAAGTGGCCGCCCAACGCGACAAGAAACTATTGGCGTTTGTTGTGACCGGCTACGACATTATGCATTTGTCTATGGGCTATGATGGAATAAAAAACAAAAAAGTTTGTTCCACTGGTTTTGAGACGGCGAACGACATTATCAATCGTTGTGCAGCGTTAATCCCTAAGCAGATAACGGCTTAACCTGTCTCCAAACGGAAGTTCCTTGCTGTCTTACATCTTGTCCGGAACATCAATTCCCAGCAACTTCATGCCATTCCGTATCGTTGTGGCCACCCATTTGGATATCTGCAGTCGGAACAACCGTTTGCCGGTGTCCGCTTCCTTGAAGATGGGGGTCTCCTGATAGAAATGGTTGAACTGCTTGGCTAAATCGTAGATGTAGTTGGCGATTAAAGCCGGACTGTAGTTGTCGCCCGCTGACAAGACCACTTGTGGGTATTTGTACAGTACCTTGATAATCTGCTTTTCCTCACTCTCCATGACAGTGTCAGTGGGTAGGGTGTCCGTGATCTGGATGCCCTGCTCCGTCGCTTTGCGCAGCAGCGATTGGATGCGCGCGTGGGTGTATTGGATGAACGGGGCCGTGTTGCCGTTGAAATCAATGGACTCGGCCGGGTTGAACAGGATGTTCTTGGTGGGATCCACCTTCAGGATGAAATATTTGAGCGCCCCGAGTCCGATCATTTCGTACAAGGCATTCGCTTCGTCAGCAGGGAAGTCAAATTTGCCCAACGCTTCCGTGCCGCTCTTGGCCTCTTGGAACATGTCGTCCATCAAATCGTCGGCGTCCACCACAGTGCCTTCCCTGGATTTCATCTTGCCGCTGGGCAACTCCACCATACCGTAGGAAAGATGGTAAATGCTGTTGCCGAATTCCTTCTCCAATTTCTTGCCCAATACCAGCTTCAGCACATCAAAATGGTAGTTTTGCTCATTACCGACCACATAAATCATCTTTTGCGGTTTGAACTCTTCATACCGCAACTGGGCGGTGCCCAAATCCTGTGTCATATATACGGAAGTGCCGTCTTTTCGCAGCAAAACCTTCTCGTCCAAACCCTCGTCGGTCAAATTCACACGCACGGATCCGTCTTCGTGACGATAAAACACGCCTTTGTCCAACCCTTCTTGTACCAGCGATTTTCCGAGCAAATAAGTGTTTGACTCATAATAAGTTTTGTCAAAATGGATACCCAGACGGTCGTAAGTGGCGTCAAAGCCGGCATATACCCATTGGTTCATGGTTGCCCACAAGGAGCGCACTGTTTCGTCCCCGGCTTCCCACTTGCGCAGCATCTCTCTGGCTTCCAGCATGATGGGGGCTTGTTGGGCGGCCTCGTCCTCAGATAATCCTTTCTCAATCAGTTCTTTCTGTTCCTCTTTGTAATGCTGGTCGAAAACCACATAATATTTGCCCACCAGATGGTCGCCTTTCATGCCCGACGATTCCGGTGTCTCCCCATTGCCGTAGCGCAACCAGGCTACCATGGATTTGCAAATGTGTATGCCACGGTCGTTTACAAGGTTTACCTGCACTACAGGATGTCCGCAAGCCATCAGGATTTGCGACACAGAATGCCCGAGCAGGTTGTTGCGGATATGGCCGAGGTGCAACGGTTTGTTGGTGTTTGGCGATGAATATTCGATAAGAATCGGCGGTTCCTGCTGTCGCCCGTTCTGCCCGTATTGCGCATCCTGATAATGGTCGCGCAAATATTCTTTCCAGAAAGCGTCGCCGATGGAGAGGTTGAGATAGCCCTTCACAACATTGTAGCCGGAGAGCAGGTCCACGGAAGCGCATAGCGCCTCGCCAATCTCTTTGGCCACCATGTCAGGTGCCTTGCGCGCCAACTTCACATACGGGAACACCACAATGGTGAGGTCACCCTCAAACTCTTTGCGGGTGGGCTGAACTAAAGTGGTGTCCGCATCAATGGTGATATTGTATAAATCCGAGAGTGTCTTTTGCAGTGCGTTAGCTAATGCGGTTTCTAAAATCATGGTATCTATCAGTAAATAAATGTTTTATTCTTTGGATTTGTTCTTTTTGAACAGGGTTTTCCAGTAATTCATGTGCCAGAAGATGTGAAACAGGACAACAATGGTCATGGCGATGCCGAATTCCACATGGTAGTATTTCACCGTCCAAAGCCATTCCATTTTCCATCCGTAATTGATTTGCAGCACCAGGAAAAAGCCCAATAAACAGGAAACCAGAGCGGTGATGAGCAGCAGGATGTTCCATATTTTGCGGTGTGTGGTCTTTTTCATGACATTGGCCTTAACCAAGATGGAGGTGAGGGCGTACAACCCCAGTGTGATGGCCGAAATCAGGATCAGGTCATAGGGCTTTTTGGTCTTGACCGGTTCTTCGGATTCGGCGCTTTCGGGCACGATTTCATTGTCCGTCGGCTTTATCTCTTCCTCCGGCGCACCAGGAGTGGCCGAGGGCTCTATCGGGGCTTCTTCGGCGGTGGGTTTTGTGGCATTGGCTCTCTCAGGAGCGCTTTTGGCGGGCTGTGTTGCTTTGGGTTCGCTCTTCTCTGAGATGGCAACCTCTTCTACCGTGGCGGTTGATGTGTTGGACAAACGGCCGCGGTCGCAGAACCCGTCACCGTTCTCATCAATGAAGCGTCCGCAGCGTCCCGGACAATCAATGGCCCCGCAATCTTGCGGCACCTGTGCCCAGGCGGCTAAACATGCGCACAACAGCAATAGGGTGGTGAAAATGATTTTTTTCATGAAAAGGGAAAATGAATTAAAAAAGGGCAAGTCTGAACGGCTGCCCTTTTGATGTTTTATTCGAAACTGAGTAATTCGATTTCAAAAATCAGGGTGGCGCCTCCCGGAATCAAACCGCCGGCACCTTGATCACCGTAAGCCAAATCAGAGGGGATGTAGAAGATGTATTTGGAACCGGTGGGCATCAGCTGCAGACCCTCGGTCCAGCCGCGGATAACCTGGTTCAGACCGAATGTGATGGGCTGACCGCCGTTGTTTTCAGTGGAATCGAACACGGTGCCGTCAATCAGCGTGCCTTTGTAATTCACAGTCACTTTGCTGGTTGCGGTCGGTTTGGGGCCGTCACCTTGTTTGATGATTTTGTACTGAAGTCCGGATTCCGTCACATGCACATCTGGATTCTTCTTGTTCTCGGCGAGGAAAGCCAATCCCTCAGCTTTTGCGGCGTTGGCTTTGTTGGCCTGCTTTGCCTGCATGTCCTGCTGGAATTGCATGAAAATCTCCTGCATCTGCTGTTCTGAAAACTTGTTTTGTCCGGCCAAACCGTCGCGCACACCTTGTGCAAAAGCGTCCAGGTCAAGATTGACGCCGTCATGTTTTACTTGTGTGCCAAAGTTAGCGCCAATGGCATAACTCACTTTTTGATCTTGTGTCATTGTCTCTTGGGATTTAACGGACATTGCGGCACCTGTGAAGAGAATGCAGAGTCCGATGGTTAATAATCTTTTCATTGTACTATTGATTTTTTATTGTTAACTTTTTTGGGACTGCAAAAGTACAAAAAAGTTTTATTGTTTGTGAATTTTTAGGGTCACAACTTCTCGCCGACAATAATGGTGTGTTCCCCCTCCCGCATCGTGGCACCGAACAAGTATAATCCGCCTCCGTCGGCCAGCTTGAGTTGCTTGCGCAGTTCTTCGGCGCTCCAGGGGAAGTTACGGACAGCGATGTTGGCCTTTTTGATGCCCGAGAGGTGTTTGGCCGCCTCTTTTTTGTTGAAATGGAAATGATTTACAATGCGGAATTGCCTTCCCGGAAAGTCTTCTGATGGTGTGTCGCATGTATATAGATGCGTGTGCGGATGCAGTTTTTGCAGCCCGTATCGTGTGGCGATGCACTTGAACCCACCAGCCTTCATTACGGCAGCGTTGGGCTCCAGCAGATACGCTCCTAATGAGTCTGCCAATGCGGGCACCGCTTCCATCTCTTCAATGTTGCTGAACTGGAAATCCGAGATATGCCCGTTTTGTATGTTAACAGCATGATAATCAATTTTTCCCGGAATGCTATGGGAGAGCAGGAGAAGAATCTCCCTGCATTCGCCATTGACGGCAACCACATGAATGGCAGTGGTCTCCGGCAACAACGCCAGCGTGGCTTTCAAATCCAACATGGGAGAGAGCTTTACCAACACCAGCTTGCGTGCCTTTTCTAATAGTTGCTCTTTGTGTTGGGTGAGGTCGGGAGTGCACTCCTGAAGCGTGACCACCCGTTGCCCATGAACATTGCGCCGCGAGGGGTCCAGATAGATGACATCCACCTCGGACAGGGTGGGGAGCATCTCTTCCATGGTGCCGTTTAGAATTTGTAAATTATTGATATTGAATATATTGGCGTTATACAGAACCAATTTGCACAGTTCGTCCATCGGTTCCACATAGTATCCCTGCTCGAAGACTTTTGCCAGGGCCAAGGCATCTACCCCGAAACCGCCGCTCAGGTCGGCAAAAGATTCCCCACTTACAATCGACGCTTTGTATTGGGCGGTTTGGGAGGATGAACACTGCTCCATCGAAATGGTGGGCGGGTAAAGGATGTTTTCGTTCGCATAATAGTCCGGGAGTTTGTCCTTTGCTTTCTGCTTTCCTTGGATCTGCTGCAGCGCAAAGGGAAAATCCACATCCGGATCCTTGCATCCGCGCAAGGCTAACTTCCGGACATCCTCATCCCGATGCCACTGAATGAAATCCCATGTTTTCCGATTGATTGTCATATTGCTAATGTTCATTCCCCGTTTACCGTTCACCTCCTTCACCCATTCACATACCGTTCCATCTTCTCCATCCAATGCATGGCCGATTTCATGGTGGGTATCTTATGGATGATGAACAGCAGTTTGCCTTTCACTTCTTTCAGTTGTATGAGCGGGTGGTTGGCTTGCAGAAAACCAAGCACTTTGCCAAATTCTTCCGACTGGTAATATCTGGAGGAGGAATTGCCGATGAAATAACCGGTCAGGGTGTTCTTTTTCAAAATGATTTTCTCGAAATGCAACCGGCCCGCAATCAGCCGCAATGGTATGGTTTGCAGCAGTTCCTCTGTCGCTTGGGGCAGAGGCCCGAAGATGTCGAGCAGTTTTTTGCGGAATGTTTCCAGTTTGTCCAAATCCTTGATGCTCTCGAGTTCTTTGTACAAACTCATGCGCTCGCTCACATTGCTCACATAGTCGGAAGGGAATAATGCTTCAATATCCGTTTCAATAAGGCATTCGCGTGCCAGCAACTTGGAATTGTCTGCGGTTTCAATTTCCTGATCACCAAAGTCTTGCATTTCCCGAATGGCCTCACTCAGGATTTTCTGGTACATTTCGTAGCCAATCTCGTTGATGAAGCCGCTCTGGTCGGCGCCGAGAATGTTGCCGGCTCCGCGGATGTCCAGGTCGCGCAGGGCAATCTGGATGCCGCTGCCGATGTCGGAGAAGTCTTCGATGGCCTGTAACCGTTTGCGTGCCTGATCGTTGAGCGTATCATAGGGTTTGGTGAACAGGTAGCAGAATGCCTTTTGGTTGTTACGGCCCACGCGCCCGCGAAGCTGGTGCAGAACATTGAGCGCGAAGTTTTGCGCATCGTTGATAATCATGGTGTTGGCGTTCACAATGTCCAACCCAGACTCCACGATAGTGGTGGACACCAAAACATCGTACTGCTGGTTGATGAAGTCGGTCATGATTTTCTCCAGCTGCTCGCCTTCCATTTGACCATGCCCTATAGCCACCTTGGCTGAGGGGACTAGTCGTTGGATGAGTCCTGCCAACTCTTTGATGTTCTGGATTTTATTGTGTACCACAAACACTTGTCCGTGGCGGTTGAGTTCAAATTGTATGGCATCGCGAAGCAGTTCCTCGTCAAACACATGCACTTCGGTCTGGATGGGCTGGCGATTGGGTGGGGGCGTGGTGATGACGGAGATGTCGCGTGCGCCCATCAGCGAGAATTGCAAGGTGCGGGGAATGGGCGTGGCCGACATGGTCAGCGTATCGACACTCACGCGCAATTCGCGCAACTTCTCCTTCGCAGCAACACCGAATTTTTGTTCCTCATCGATGATAAGTAGTCCTAAATCTTTGAAAACCACATCTTTGCTTAATAACCGATGAGTTCCGATGAGTATATCAACCTGACCATCCTTCAGCCGTTTCAGCGTGTCCTTAATCTGTTTGTTGGTCTTGAATCGGTTGATGTACTCCACCTTGCAGGGCATGTCGCACAACCGGTCGGTGAAGGTGGTGTAGTGTTGCAATGCCAGTACGGTGGTGGGCACGAGCACGGCCACCTGCTTGCTGTCGCACACGGCTTTGAACGCCGCGCGGATGGCGATTTCCGTCTTCCCGAATCCCACATCGCCGCAGATGAGCCGGTCCATGGGATGCTCGCTTTCCATATCCGACTTCACCTCCGCCAGGGTTTTGGTCTGGTCGGGCGTGTCTTCGTAGATGAATGAGGCCTCCAATTCCGTCTGCAAGTAGTTGTCAGCAGAGAAAGCAAATCCTTTCCGTGCTTTCCGTTGGGCGTAGAGTTGGATGAGGTCAATGGCTAACTCCTTGATTCTCTTTTTTGTACGCTCCTTGATCTTGTCCCAAGTGCCCGACCCGATTCGGTGCAGGGTGGGGGCGGTGCCGTCCTTGCCCACATATTTGGAAATCTTGTGCAGAGAATGGACACTTACATATAATATGTCACCGTCTTTGTAGGTGAGTTTGATGACCTCCTGCTCCTTGCCGTTCATCTCGGTTTTCTCCAACCCTTGGTAAATGCCGATCCCATAGTCGATATGGACTACATAATCACCTGGTTGCAAGTCATATATCTCGCGCAGCGTAAAGGCCTCGCTCTTCTTGTATCGGTCGCGGATAACCACACGCTCGTGTTTCTCCAAGAACTGGTGGTCGGTATAGACGGCCAGCTTGTGGTTCTCATCGCGGAAGCCTTCGTGCAGAATGTAGCGGATAGGGTAGTAGAGCGGTTCTATTTTGTAGTTGGTGGCGTTGTGCTTGTTGTACTTGTCCAGCAAGTCCAACATGATCTTATACAGACGGTCAAGTTGCGACTGGTTCTCCGCCATGAAAACACTGCGGATGCCATGTTCCATGTTGTCGATCCATTCCAGGAAAAGGTAATCGAAGCTGCGCCCGAAGTTGTTTTGGGGTTTCAAGGCAAAGTCGATGGTCTGCCCGGCGCTGTCGTTTTTCGAATTGATATGGAATTGCAGATGGCCGGTGCAAGCGGAGTCGAAATCTCGTTTCCCGATGAACAGTTCGTCAACACTGTTTTTATGTTCCAGATTGTCGTCCTCAAACTCCTCTTTCACAGTCTTATAGAGTTGCCCGACCTGTGAGCCGATATCTTTGGGGTTGTCTAACCACAAGACAGTTTCCGGAGGAAGAAAATCCAACAGCGATATGCGTTGCTCCTCCTTGTCGAGTGACACGATTTTCGGCATGATGCGAATCTCGGGCTCTTCCCGAATCGACAGTTGTGTCTCGGGATTGAAAAAGCGGATCGACTCGATGGTGTCCCCATCCAGTTCAATACGGTAAGGATACTCCTCGGAGAAGGAGAAAATGTCAAAGATGTTACCACGCCAGGCGAATTGGCCGGGCTCAAAGACAAAGTCTTCCTGCAAATACTCAAACTCATACAGGAATTGGAGGAAGATGTCGGTGGGGATCTCGTTGCCTTGACGGATGACAAAAGAATTGTCATTCAGGAATTTAGGTGTTACCACCTTCTCGGCCAACGCTTCGGGGTAGGTGACGATGATATAATCACCATCCGGATGGTTCGCAATCTTGTTGACGATTTCGGAACGCAGTTTCACATTGGAGTTGTCAATCTCATCGGTGTTGTGCGCACGCTTGAAAGATGACGGCAGATAGTGGACTCTCTTGTTGGGCAGCGGCACATTGCGGTCGTTGAGCAACTTCTCCATATCGTTGTAAAAATAGGCGGCCCGCTCGCGCGAGTTGAGCGCAAAAAGGTGCACTCCAGTCATGTTTTCTGCGAGATTGGAGACAAAAAGCGGGTATGACGATCCCACCAGACCGTTCAATTGTACAATCTGTTGGCTTTTGGGTTCCTGAAGGAACGCTTGCATTTTAGCGGTTTCTTTGGGACAAAACCGCTTCTGTAGTTCTTCAATAGTCATAGTAGTCTGCAAAAATACAAAAATTGTATATTTGCCACGGTTTTTTTGCAATGATGAATACCCTTTTTCTTGACCGGGACGGCATCGTGAATGTGCAAATTGTGGGCGGTTATGTGGAGTCGGTGGAACAATTTGTGTTTGTGGACCATTTTTTGGATGCCATGAAAATGCTGCGCCCGCTGTTCAAGCACATTATCCTGGTGACCAACCAGCAGGGCGTCGGCAAGAAAATCTGCACGCAGGCCCAGGTGGATGCGGTGCACAGCTACATGCAGATGCGCCTGCTCGCGCAACACACCCCGATGGATGCCATTTATTGCTGCCCGCACTTGGCAGCGGAGAACTGCTCCTGCCGCAAACCCCAGATAGGAATGGCGCTGCAGGCAAAAAATGACTTCCCCGATATTGACTTCCGTAACTCCATTATGGTCGGCGACGCGCTCTCCGATATGCAATTCGCGCAGAATGCTGGGATTTTGCCCGTTCACGTTGGTACCATCTGCCACCCCGAATTTGATGAAATACTCTCCATAACGAAATACCATTTCGACTCGCTCTACGATTTTGCTAAATATTTGGATGAAAAGAGGAGAAGAGGAGAAGAGGAAAAGAGGAATTAATTTTTCTCCCTTACTCTTTTACTCCTTTACTCCTATTCCCAACTCTAAACTATACACCCCTAAAATATGCTCACCTACTTCTTCATCTGGTTCCTCTGTTATCCGCTGGCGTTGCTGCCCTTGGCGTTGCTGTATGTGCTGGCGGGACCGTTGTACTTGGTGCTGAATTATGTGGTGCGTTATCGTAGAAAGGTGATTTTGGAAAATTTGCGGAATTCTTTTCCGGAAAAATCCCCAAAGGAAATCCGAAAGATCAAGAACCGCTATTATTGGCATCTCACTCAGATAGCGGTGGAAATGGTGAAGATGCTGGTGCTGCCGCGCTGTATCTTGCGGAAGCGTTATCGTTGCAGCAATCCCGAGTTGGTGAACCGCTATTTTGACGAGGGGAGGAGTGTCATTCTGATGTCGTCGCACTACAACAACTGGGAGTGGATGATTTTGGCGTTGGATGAGATGTTCAAGCATCATGGCGTGGGGGTAGGGAAGCCCAACTCCGACAAAGTGTTTGAAAAACTGGTGAACCGTGCGCGCACCCGCTATGGCACGGAGGTGGTGTTTGCGGACACGGTGCGCGATGTTCTCGAACATTATGAGTCACAGCATATTCCCGTGGCTTACATGATGCTCAGCGACCAGTCGCCCAACAGCAAGAAGCGTTGTTATGTGACCGATTTTCTGCATCAGCGCACGGGCATGATTTTCGGTGCGGAACATTTCGCCCGGAAATACAATATTCCAGTGCTCTATTACGAGGTGGTTAAGGAACGGATTGGTAAGTATCGTGTTGATGTGCAATTGATTACGGACGCTCCGAGCGATTGTGCGGAGTATGGGATCACACAGCGGTATGTGGAGTTGTTGGAGCAGACCATCCGCCGCAAGCCGCAATATTGGCTGTGGAGCCACCGCCGGTGGAAGTTCAAGTTTTAACCTATTTCCCGCTCTTCCTTCTGTTGCATTCCCGACACAGCATCTGGCAGTTCTCGGCAATGGTTCTGCCGCCCTCGTGCCACGGCGTGATGTGGTCGGCCTCCATGTGCTCAATGTCGAAGTGTTTGCCGCAGATGGCACAAATGCCCCGTTGTCTTTCATAAACCTCGCGTTTGGTATTGTCATCGAAGGCGCGGATGCCGAGATGTCGGATATCATGGTCGAAAATGTAATGGAAGATGCCAGTCTTCTTCTGCACATCAGAGTCTGCCATAAGTCGTGAAACCTCTTCCCCGATGGCTGTGGCGGTGAGCGTGGTGTCGCGGTATTGGTTGTAGAGAAAACCCCAATCCACGGATTTCATCTCCTTTTTGTACTTGCGCCCAAACAATTTCTCCACCCAATGAATCACATCTTGGAAGTATTGCCAAAGTTGGTCGGCGTCGGTGTCGTGCTGGTGCTCAGCCATATATTGTTCGATGCTCATGTCCTGTGCGTTGCCAATCCATTTCAAGGCTTTTTCGAAATACTCCTGCCGTATGGGCGAGCCCGACATGAAATCGGAGGCGATTTTATAGGCCACACAACCGGTCTTGGAGAAACGGCGTTTGGCTTGAGTCACCCACGGACCTGAATAAATAGCGTTGCGAATCTCTTGTTCGGTCAGTTTCTCGCCGGCAATGTTGATGATGTTGAACCATTTCAATTTTTCCTCATCGGTGCCGTTTTTGCAGATGTAGATTTGCAATGGATAGTTGAGAATGCGCTCTTTCTGTGTTTCCGTGAGGTTGCTCCAGGCGCATAGGTTGCCTTCAATGTTCATCATGAACTCGCCTGCGATGAATGAGCAGATGGAGATGGTCCGTTGTTGTCCGTCGAGCAGTTCGTATTGAATGCCGTCTGCGCCGTCGGTTTCCACCCAATACATCACATTGAGTGGGAAATTGTTCCAAATGGTGTCGATGACGGCGTTGCGCTTTTTGTCGTCATAGACGAATTCGCGCTGATATTTCGGGCGGATGTTCAATCGGCCGCCGAAGCCCACGATGCCTTCTTCGGTGATGCTAAGGTCTTGGTATCCCTCTGCCAATTCGCGAATCTTGATCTGGTGAAGTGTGATTTCCATATTGATGTTGTTTTATTGTTGGTTTGGAATGATGGGGTGTTTTTTGCACGCTTTCCCGTTTCGCGGCGACGCGTTCCGTGTTCCATTGCACGCCGCATCCGCGCCGCGACCGCCATTCTACGCACCGTCCATTCCTACCAAGCGATGCACACCTACGGCGTGCGCCTGTGCACAATCCGTCCTGCTTTAAAGCACGAGTTTCCGTGCAAGGTTGCCTCGTTTCACGGTATGGTCTGAGCGTTTGTTCTACCACGATTCGGATATTCTGCCACCTCAGGCGGCGGAATGGTGGATGGCAGGCCGGAGGTCTGCCGCGCTTGGTAGCCCGGGATAAGGTGCGAGGCACGAGCACCGCCACCCCAGGGTGTGCGGGTCGTGTGCGGGTGTCGCGGCGCGCGACAATTTTGCCCCGTAGGATTACGCGTGCCGCCGCGAAATGGAGAACATGACAAATGTACCCTGTATTTCCAAACCAAGATGTCAATGAACTTGCTCTATTGATATTTATATGTATATCGTTATAAAAGTTTCCACATAATTATTATCGTTTGCGGCGGATGAGGACACGAGTGTATGGAACTGTTACTTCTCCATTAATCATCATATATAAATCACCATCAACAGTCCCTCTTTTTTGGATCTCTTTGCGATATTTTTTATGTTCTGGTTTATATGGTAGAACCCCGCATTCTAGGCCTGATGTGGCAATTCCTAACCCGATTATTTCAAACTGTTCAGGATTGTATTTGTCCAAAAATGTGATGGGCACACCCATAGCACCGTCATAATCACATGGAATATCTGTGTAAGTGTTTACATTTATGGCATTGAAATTTTCATACTTAATATATTGATCGGGTAAGTATTTTTTTATGAGAATCAAGTCTTCTTTATGCTTGGTTACAGGCAAATTGGTGAACCAGCATGAAGTAGAAACTCGAGCCATTTTTTTGCCATTTTCTAAATGATGATATTTCTCCCAATCATCAGGGACTTGAAAGAACATACCTACATTAAAATTTGTATAACCTGTTCGTATTTCGTTTTTTTGAAATAGTTTGAAAATTTCACGACAAGCAAGAGAATTTGTGTTTCCTATTATTATAAATTGCTTCTGATAATTCACTAATTGTGCTACATATTCTCTGAATAATGAGAAAGGGGGATTGGTCACAACAATATCAGCTTCCCTAAGAAGTTCAATACATTCTGAAGAGCGAAAATCTCCATTCCCATGTAATTGTGACAATACATTTCTATTATTTTGAATCAAATATTGCACATCAGCGAGATTCACGGCACCATCACCATTATAATCGTTTACTTCTGAGATCTCTAACTTGTAGGCAATTCTTGTCGGCTCTTCATCCGGAATGTCAAAGGGTATTTCCAATTCATTTCCTGCAATCAGTGAACCATTGTAGCATGTGACAATCAGTTTTTTCAATCCAAAAGAATTGAAATTGAGTGCAAAAAACTTGAAAAAATTGCTTTCGTACGGGTCATCACAGTTGCAAAACACAACTTTGCCTTTAAAAAAGGGTTTGTAGAATTTTAATTCTTTTGCAATATCGTCAAGTCTTGTATAAAACTCGTCCTTTTTTGATAATCTGGCTTCTCTTAATCCTTGTTGGGCCATAATTGATAGCATCTTGGCATTGCTATCAATCACAAGACGGCATAAAGAAAGGTGTGAACCATTCTACTCGCGTTCACGGGAAGCCTAGGAAGAAACCCGCCAGTACTTATAGAAATATGTTCACACCATGTAGGTGCAAACCATTTACCAAGTACTGTAGGCTTGCCATAAGGCTTACCGTGAACTGCTTTTATCCGACTATCGAGAAATCAGTTTCCTAGGCTTTTTTCTTGAACGCGAAATAATAGCTAATGCTTTGGTTTATAATAAAATGTTAATTTTTACAGTCGATACTTAAATTTGGTTCTATACTCAAAAAATCAGGGCAAAGATAGGCATTTTTTAGATACGCACGGCGGATAAAAAAGAAAGGGTTGCCCTGTGTGGCAACCCTTAGTTGATAATGTTGGTAATCTTTGTCAATCTTACCAAGCGAACAGCGGTCTGTCGTGCATCATGTCGTTGACCGTCTTGCGTGTCTTGGCGATGAGCTCTTCGTTCTCCACGTCGCAGAGGATGTTGTCGATCATCTCGACGATGCCGTCCATGTCGCCTTCTTTCAGGCCACGAGTGGTGATGGCCGGTGTGCCCACGCGCAGACCGGAGGTCTGGAATGCGGAACGGGTGTCGAACGGTACCATGTTCTTGTTGATGGTGATGTCCGCCTTAACCAAGGTGTTCTCAGCCACTTTACCGGTCAACTCGGGGAACTTGGGACGCAAGTCGATGAGCATCAGGTGGTTGTCGGTGCCGTTGGAGATGACCTTGTAACCTCTCTTGACGAAAGACTCGGCCATGGTGGCGGCGTTCAATTTTACCTGTTTCACATATTGGGCGTATTCATCGGTCAGGGCCTCGCCGAAAGCGACGGCCTTGGCGGCGATGACATGCTCCAGCGGGCCGCCTTGCACGCCCGGGAACACGGCGGAGTCGAGAATCTGGGACATCATCTTCACGACACCCTTCGGGGTGGTCTTGCCCCACGGGTTCTCAAAGTCTTTGCCCAACATGATGAGGCCGCCGCGCGGTCCGCGCAATGTCTTGTGCGTGGTGGTGGTCACGATGTGGCAGTGCTCAACAGCGTTGTTCAACAGTCCCTTGGCAATCAAACCGGCAGGGTGGGAGATGTCGGCCATCAGGATGGCGCCAATCTCGTCGGCGATCTTGCGCATGCGTGCCCAATCCCAGTCGCGGCTGTAGGCGGAAGCGCCACCGATGATCAGTTTCGGACGCTCGCGGAGAGCCACTTCCTCCATGGTGTCATAGTTGATGCAGCCGGTCTCTTCGTCCACCATGTAAGCCACTTGGTGGTATAGGATGCCGGAGGAGTTGACGGGGGAACCGTGGGAAAGGTGTCCGCCGTGGTTGAGGTCGAGGCCCATGAAGGTGTCGCCCGGTTGCAGGCAGGCCAGCAGCACGGCCATGTTGGCTTGTGCGCCTGAGTGTGGTTGCACATTGGCCCATTCGCAGCCGAAGAGCTCCTTCACGCGGTCGATGGCGATCTGCTCGCTCTGGTCAACCACCTGACAACCGCCATAATAACGCTTGCCCGGAAGACCTTCCGCATATTTGTTGGTCATGACAGAACCCATGGCTTCCATCACTTGGGGGCTCACGAAGTTCTCGGAGGCAATCAGCTCAATGCCGTTGGTCTGGCGTTGGCGCTCTTGCTCAATAAGATTGAAAATTTGTTCGTCTCTTTTCATATTGGATTATGTAAATTATTGATTGATAATTGATTTCTTTATCGGGGAAATGCGGTTGCAAATATACAAAAAATGTTGTATCGTTTTTAATCTTTTGAGTGTTATTCGGTTCTAATGATTTTTGATTTTAAAACTCGGAACATCGAACTCTTTTTGTATCTTTGCGCCCTGTTTTTTTAACCCTATTAAACTATTCTAAAAACAATTAATTTTTATGGAACAACAAGATCTTCTTCCTCAAGAGAATGCTGAAATGCAGAATCAAGAGATGAACTCCGGCGCTTCCGTGGAAGCCCAACCCCCTACGACACAAGAATCTTCCGCACCTGCAGAGGAAACTGAAAACCAAGTGGTGGAGACCGCTCCGGCCGCTGAAGAGACTCCCGCCGAGGCACCCGCCCAAGAGGTGACTCCGATTGAGGAACCTGCTGCGGTTGAAGCACCCGTTGCAGAAGAGGCACCCGCTGCCGAACCTGTGACAGAAGAAGCCCCCGTGGCCGAGGCACCCCAAACCGCTGAGGAAATGATGGCCGAGATGGACCAGCAACACCAGGTTGAGGAGTCTGAGACCGCCGCCGAAGCAGAAGCTGAGACAACCGAGAACGCTCCTGAAGAGACCCTCGAACAAGTGGAAGCCGAGTATGCCGGCTTTGACCTGGAAAAAAGCATCGCCGAGCTGGAAAAACTGGTGGTGGAACCCAACTTCAACCTGATCAAGCTCAGAGTGGGTGTGCTTCGTACCAAAATCATCGAATTTTTCCGTGAGAGAAAACGTGCCGCGTTAGCCGCTTTCAACGCCGCCAAGGCCGCTGCCGAAACCGCCGCCGCTGAGAATCCCGACGCTCCCGTTGAGGAAATCGAGGCCCCTTCCAATGAACCCGACGAGTTCGAAGTGCGCTTCAACAAGGCATTCCAACAATATAAGGATTCCAAAGCCAAATTCATTGAGGCGCTGGAAGCCCAAAAACAAAAGAATCTCGAGTCCAAAAACCAGATTATCGAAGGACTGAGAAACCTTATCGAAACCGAATCCAACCTGAAGACCCTCAATGACAAGTTCAAAGAACTTCAAGAACAATGGAAGAATATAGGACCTGTTCCGCAAAACGAGTCCACCAACCTTTGGCAGAACTACCACTTCTATGTGGAGAAGTTCTTCGACATCATCCGCCTCAACAAAGAGGCCCGCGAGATGGACTACAAAAAGAACCTGGAACGCAAGCTCGAACTTTGCGAGAAAGCTGAATCCCTGTTGCTGGTGGATTCTATCAATCAGTCATTCAAAGATTTACAGAGTCTGCATGAGCAATGGAAGGAAATCGGACCTGTTCCGGAGGACAAGAAAGAGGAGGTTTGGGAACGCTTCAAAGCCGCTTCTGACCAAATCAATGCCCGCAGAAAAGAGTTCTACGACAAGCTTTTCGCCGAGGAGCAGAACAACTACAACGCCAAGGTGGTGCTTTGCGAACAGGCAGAGGAGCTGGTTTCCCACTCCAGCGAAGCTGTGAAAGAGTACAATGAGGTTAGCGACAAACTGACCGAACTGCTCAACATCTGGAAGACCTTGGGTCCCGCCCCGGGCAAACTGAACGACGAGATCTGGAACCGCTTCAAATCCACATTGGACAAGTTCTTCACCCAGAAGAAAGAGTATTTCCAGCAGATTAAGGACACGCAGATGCAGAACTATAACCAGAAACTCAATCTGGCCATCCAGGCCGAGGGCATTGCCAGCCGCACCGACTGGAAACAGGCCACTGCCGAGATGCTGAATCTGCAATCCGAATGGAAGACCATCGGCGCCACGCCGCGCAAGTATTCCGACCAGATTTGGAAACGATTCCGCGCCGCCTGCGACAAGTTCTTCGAAGCCAAGTCCAACTATTTCAACAATATCCAGGAAATTGAGGCGGAGAATTTGCGCAAGAAAGAGGAACTCATCCAGAAGATCCTCACGCACGAGTTCAGCGATGACCGCAACGCCAACATGGAGGCGCTGAAAGAGTATCAGAACGAGTGGATTGCCATCGGTTTTGTGCCCAAAAAGGAGAAAGACAGAATCTACACAGAGTATCGCGAGGCCCTGAACAAGCGTTTCGCCGATCTGAAGATCAGCGCTGAGGATATGCGTCATAACCGTTTCAGAAACAAGATTGACAATATCCTGAACAATCCGAATGCCGAGAAGATGATTGACAAGGAGAAGAACTTCTTGAAGAACAAACTTACTCAGCTGAAGGAAGATATCAGCTTGTGGGAAAACAACCTCGGTTTCTTCTCCAATTCCAAGAATGCGGAGATTATCACCGCTGAGTTCCGCAAGAAGATTGAGGCCGCCAAGGAGGAAATCAAGGATCTGGAATACAAGATCAAGATGATGAACAATCCGAAACCCTCCAAGGAGGAAGAGACTCCCGCTACGGACGCACCGGCTGAGAATCCGGAACCCGAAGCATAATGTTCAAACTTCTATGAAAATTCATAAAATATTCATATTAAGTGTTTTATGTCTGACATTTTTGTCTGCGGCTGCGCAATCGGCCGCAGACAAAATTTTAGGCACCTACTACATTTCCGACGACCAGTCGGACGAGGATTGCAAGATCAGAATCACCAAAACCTCGGCCGGGTTGTACGAAGGACAAATCATTTGGGTGAAGAATCCGACATTCAAGGACGGTTCGCCCAAGCGCGACATTATGAATCCCGACCCTAAGAAGCGCAACACGCCGGGCGACAAAATCAAGTTGCTGTTCCATTTCCGCTATGATGCGAAAGACAACAAGTGGGTGGATGGTGAGATTTACGATCCGGTGCACGGCAAGTTCTACAAGAGCCGGATGTGGTTTGAGAAGGAGAATGTGTTGCGCGTGCGTGGCTACATCGGGATACCGGCCCTCGGGCGCACGATGACATGGAAGAAAATAGGATAAATCATGGAAAAACTGGATGTTAGAATCGACAAATGGCTCTGGATGGTGCGCTTGTTCAAGACGCGCTCCATGGCTACGGAGGCCTGTAATGCCGGCAAGGTGAAACTCGATGGCACCAATGTGAAACCCTCGCGCGAGGTGCGTACGGAGGAGGTTTATGAGGTGCACATCGGTTCGCTCAACAAGACCGTGAAAGCATTAGGTACGCCCAAGAGCAGAGTAGGGGCACCCTTGGTTCCACAGTATATGGAGGACCTTACCCCGCAGGAGGAATATGACCGCATGAAGACATTGAAGACGGCTGAATACCGTCCGCACGGCCTGGGCCGCCCCACCAAGCGCGACCGCCGGCAATTGGAATATGTGAAAAGCCAATATATGGAATAAAATGTAGGGACGAATATTATTCGTCCCTACATTTTATGATAATTCCAACATCCTCTGGATTGGAATTAGCGCTTTTCTTCGCAATTCTTCGTCCATGAGGAGTTCGGGTTTCTCATCAAGTAACACTTGATATATATTCTCTAAATTATTCTTTTTCATGTTGATACAATCGTGATTCGGTGCGCCTTCATATAGCGTGTGGAACACTTTGTCGGGATTGCGCTTTTGCATCTCGTAGAGGATGCCGCTTTCAGTGACCACGATGAACTCCTTGGCTTCGTTCTCGCCGATGTAGTTGAGCATCGCGGCGGTGGAGCCGATGAAATCGACCTTCTCCAGCATCTCGCGGCGGCATTCGGGATGCGCCACCACGACAGCGTTCGGGTGTTCGGCTTTCATTTTCTCCAACTGCTCCACTTCGTAGTGGTCGTGCACACAGCAGGCACCGTCCCACAAAATCATCTCACGGCCCGTCATCCGGTTGATGTAGTCGCCCAAATTGCCGTCAGGAACGAAGATGATCTTCTCGTCTTGGGGCAGTTGATTAACCAATTTTAACGCATTGCCTGAGGTGACGATGAGGTCGGAGAGGGCTTTCACGGCTGCGGAACAGTTGACGTATGACAGCACTTTGTACCCTGGATGCTTTTCCTTGTATTCGGCCAGTTTCTCGGCTTTGCAACTGTCAGCGAGGGAGCAACCGGCGCTCATGTCGGGCACTAATACCTTCTTGGTGGGATTAAGGATTTTGGCGGTTTCGGCCATGAAATGCACGCCGGCGAAGAGGATGATGTCAGCATCCGTTTCGGCGGCCTTTCGGGCTAGTCCCAAGCTGTCGCCCACAAAGTCGGCCACCTCCTGCACTTCGGGCAGGGTGTAATAATGTGCCAGGATAATGGCGTTTTTCTCTTTTTTTAAGGTCTCGATTTTCTGCTTTAAATTGTTCATTGGTATGGGGATTAAAGGGGTAAACAGGGGGTAACTATGAACTTTAAAAGGTGTCTATCATCTCTATTCTTTCAACCGCTCCACAATGTGCTCGGCAACCATGTGGCGCCCGTGCTGGTTGTAGTGCTCCGTAGGGAATTCCCGTTCGAAGAAGTCGCGGTCGCGCACCATGTACTGGTTGTTGACGACCTTTACGCCTTGCGGTTCGTACCGGTGGATAAGATATTGCACATTGCTTTTCATCAGGAATTCCAAATCCGGACCGGCCAGCACCTTGATTTGGTCCATGTTATCGGCTAATACATTGAATATCAGATTCCAACCTCTTCTTTGGCAGAGTTTTACAATCTTGTCCAGATCCTGGATTCTGGGATTCTTGTCATCCAATTGGTAGGCGAAATCCTTGATGTAGTGGCAGGTGAGCGCGATGGTGTCCTGTGACACTTTTTTCCCATTATAAAGATAACATTGCGACCCGATGGCATGATCCCAGTCGTTGGCGTTCTTGTACGGGAAGTAGTAGGGGAGGTCCAAGGTTTGCTTTTTGAATCCCTCGCGCACCAGCTTTGTCCGCTCGCTCTCTGTCCAATGAGCGTAAGCCTTGAATGCCAACAGCATGCGCTTGTACAACGCTGGCGCTTTCCGCATGAAAATCTGCTCCTTCTGCAGCGGTTTTTCCAAGTCGGAATAGATCCACTCGCTGCTGAACGATCGCATGTTCACCGTGACAATGACGGTCTGGACCGGATTTTTCCTCGGAATATTGCGCAAGATGTCATAATAAATCCCCGCATGGCAGGCGTCTTTCGATAACCGCGCCACCTTATGTCCGGGCAGCATGTCATCAATCATGTCGCTGATGGCCCGCTGGTCTTTGTCCGCAGGACTGTAGGAATGGTTGGACGACTCGCCCAAATAGATGATGTCGGTACTGTCTTTGACGGGAATCTGCGCATACTGCATCAGCGTGCAGTACCGCTCCCGGTCACGGGGATATAATGTGACACGATATAGGATGTCCAATATGACCAAAATGGCGGCCAACAGCAGGAATTTCTTTCCGAGTTTCAGGATTATATGTTGATCGTTTTCAGTCATTTAGAATTGGAAATAGATAAACGGATAATGTTGGACGGAAGAAAACACGATGATCGAGAAAATCATCACGGCATAAAGGATCCAGCGGATGTAGGGATGCTGTTCACCGCACCATTTGTCGAATCGGTTTTGCTTGAGTATAAGGTCGATGACGATAAAAGCCGCCAGCGCAATCCAGGTGATGGCGTTGACATGGAGTTGGGAGGCCACAGATGAGTTGTGAATCCAAGCGGAAAACACATCGTGGAGGTTCGCGAATGAAGTGGCCCTGAAAACGCTCCACAGCAGCGTGACAATCACAAAAGTCTTGGCGATATTCACCACTTTGATGATGGTCTTTCCGGAACGGCTTGCAATCTTGTCGAAAACATGGATGTTGCGCAGGCCTCTTTCCAGAATCAGAAGCACGCCGTAGGCGAAGCCCCAGATCATGAAGGTCCAGTTGGCGCCGTGCCAGATGCCGCAAACGGTGAACACGATGAGCGTGTTGAGTGCCCAGCGCGGCACGGCCACGCGGTTGCCGCCCAGCGGAATATAGAGGTAGTCGCGGAACCAGGTGGAGAGCGAAATGTGCCACCGCCGCCAGAACTCCTGAATGCTGTTGGCCTGGTAGGGTGCCTTGAAGTTGTCAATCAGCGTGAAACCCATGGCCAGCGCACAGCCCAACGCGATGGAGGAGTATCCGAAGAAGTCGCCGTAGATCTGGAAAGAGTAGAATACCATGCCTAGCGTGATGTCCAATGTGCTGAAATCCTGCGGGTTGGCGTAAATCTGGTCCACATACTGCCCCAGATTGTCAGCCACCACCATCTTCAAAAACAGCCCGAACAAAATGAGTCTCAATCCGTTGGCGATATTGTCGTAGTTCAGCATTTTCTCCTCATGCAGCTGGCGCAGCAGGTTCTGCGGCCGCTCAATCGGACCAGTCACCAGTTGCGGATAAAACATCACATACAGCGCGTAATACCCGAAATGCCGCTCGGCTTTCTGGTTGCCCCGATAGACTTCTATAACATAACTCAAACTCTGAAATGTATGGAACGACAGTCCTATGGGCAAAGCGATATTCAGAATCTTGTTGGGATGCGCCCATCCGAAATGTTGGGCAAGCGCCACGAAATTGGCGCTGCAGAAGTTCAGATACTTGAAGATGAACAGCACCAAACAGGTGGATATGATGCTGACAATGAGACACCTCTTCTTGAGTTTGGCATCATCCGACCATTGCTCGATGAGGATGCCCGCCGTATAGTCGATAGCGATGGTGATGAGCAGGATAAGGATGTATTTTGGGATGAACCACATGTAGAAAAAGCAACTCGCCCCCAGCAGCATCAGCCATCGGTAGTTGTGCGGCAACAGATAGAACAGAATCGTTACTATCGGGAAGAATAGGATGAACTCAATGGAGTTGAACAGCATTACTTGAAGAAAAATCTTTTGAAATCAAGTCCTAACGCATAAATCATGAGGAGGATCAGCAGGACAAAACCGATGGTGTTGGCAATGCCGAGGAACTTGTCGCTCGGTTTCTTGCCGGTGATCATTTCCACCAGGATGAATAGCAGGTATCCGCCGTCCAATCCCGGAATCGGGATGATGTTCATGAAGGCGAGGATGATGCCCAATAGGGCGGTCATGTTCCAGAAACGGTACCAGTCCCAAACTTTCGGGAAAATGCTGCCTATGGTCAGGAAACTGCCCAATTGCGTGGCACCCTCTTTGGTGAAGATGATCTTGAACTGCTTCACATAGTCGCCCAGGGTGGTGAATCCCATCACAATGCCTTTGGGAATGGATTGGAAGAAGTTGTAATGCTCTTGTACTGTGCCGAAGAACTGGTACGGCTGCTTCGGCGCGACACCCATAGTACCGTTAGAGTCTAACGCTACGGTGGTGTGATAGAGACTGTCGCCACGGTAGTAGGCGATGTCAATATCATGGCTTTTGTTGTCCATGAATACCTTCTTGAAATCAAAGAAGCCGAAGAGGGTGGAGTCGTTGACACCCACCAAACTGTCGCCTTTCTGGAGTCCTGCCGCGGCGGCGGGCGTTTCGGCCAGCACGCTGTCAATGACGAACGGGAAACGGTAGTTGCAGAAGGGTTCGCCCTGTTTGCTGGCGCCTACCACTTTGCGTGCCAGTGTTTTAGGGATGTTCAGCACCACTTCCTGTCCGTCGCGCTCCACGGTGACGGTTTTCACATCCTCCAACAGAATGTCGTTGGTGAAATCGGCCAAGGTCTGCGGTTTCACGGTGTCGATAAACAGAATCTTGTCACCATTCTGGAAACCGGCGTCTTTCATTTCTTGAGAGAATTCCAATCCGTAGCGGGCTTTTTCCAAGGGGATGTATTCTTTTCCCCAAGTAAAGCAGATGGCGATATAGATAATGATGGCGGAGAGGAAGTTGACGAGCACACCGCCGGAAATCACCAGCAGACGCTGCCAAGCCGGTTTGGCGCGGAACTCCCAAGGGTGCACTTCTTCGCTCAAATCCGATGCCTTGGTCTTCTCGTCCACCATGCCGTTGATGGCGCAGTAACCGCCCAGCGGAAGCCAACCCAAGCCCCATTCGGTGCTTTCAGGATGATCATCCCACTCTTTGGGAGGCCGGCCGGAGAAGAAACTGAAATGCATCTTCCCGTCAAATCGCTTCATCCTTAGAATGGAAAAACCGGGATTGAAGAACATGTAGAACTGGTCCACGCGGATCTTGAAAATCTTGGCAAAGGTGAAATGCCCAAGTTCGTGCGTCATAATGAGGAAGGCCAAACTGGCCACCAATCCCAATATCTGTGTCGTTATACCCATAGTCATTATTTTTAGGGCTGCAAAGATACAAAATTTTGTATCTTTGCCACGAGTTTATAATCCGTCATGTCAGAAGAAAATAACACCCCCACCAAGCCCCAAAATCGCAAGCGTAAAGTGTTGTTTATCATTGGTTTGCTTGTAGGACTCCTGCTGGGAGGGGTGCTGACTATGTTGCTTATGGACTTGCTGGATTATGAGCATCCTACAGTGGTCAAGGTGTTGGAGCACTCCGCACCCGCGGGCACTAAGGATACCGTGGTGAACTATGTGATTCACAAATATGAGTCACAAGACGGAGCAAACCGGGAAACTCAGGATGCGGATACGCTCATGGTGGATTCATCCGAGTTCAACGAAGATTATCAGGATTATATGTTGGATGAGGAGGATTTGAAGGAGTTGAAGACAGCGAAAGAGAGTCATCAAAGTGTGATGGAGGATAAAATGCTGAAAAAAAGTATGCTGAAGATAACCTATCTGGATGGCAACAAGCATGTGGTGGCGGCTCCGTCCAATGCGCCTGTCCAATGTCAGATACAACAATGGTCAACCCCCATCAAAAACAGACTATCCTATCAGTTCTCCAACAATGTGCTGAGGGTAAAAGGACTGGATATTGATAATGTGAAATTGGTCCATTACGATGACCATTATTATATGCTTGCCGGGAACCATGTTTATTTAGTGAACCCTAATAAACAATATGACAAGATGTTAGAGGCAGCGGATATGAGTTTTCCCCTAAGGTAGCGTTTTCCCGTTTTATTGTTTTTTGTTTGTTTTCTTCTTTTGTGCCCCTATGGTCGCCTTTCGTATTTTTCGGCGTATCCTGGAGTCGAAACTTTGTTTGTAGGCTAATGCGACGCCCGCTGTGTAGTTGATTTGGGAGTTCACATCGGGGTTGTAGTAGTTCTCGTCATGCTCGCCCACATAAGTGTACGCTTTCACTTTCCAGGTGCCTGCCTTGTTGATGTTGTATTCCACTGTGAAATCCCCATACATGTTGTTTGCGGCATCTGCGGTCTTGTCGTCATAATAGCCGATACTGGTGGACATGCTGACGCGGTCTTTCAGGATGTTGGCGTTCGCCTTGATGCCGTATTCGGCGGAAGTGCTTTCCGTGGCCTGGTTGTAGATGACACCGAAAGAACCGTTCTTGTTGTCCATAAGATTGCCGAGCATGTTGTTGATGAAATTGCTCAACATGGTGTAATTTCCGGAGGAGGAGGTGTTGGAGAACAGGTTGTTAGGCATGAAATTGTTCGTTATCATGAAATAAGCGAACTGCTTGGTCATGTTCTCTTTGTTGGTGGTGTCGATGGCGTTGTAGAACAGATTGCGGACCTCGTTGCTGCTGTTAGGAAGTTCGAAACTGAATGTGGGGTCAATGTTTTTCATGATTTCACCGTCAAGATGCAGATATGCGTTCACATTTGAAGAGGCGGTGCTGGTGAGGTACTCTTGAGGCACGATACTGGCCAGAGATGTTTTGGAACTCTTGTATGCGCTGGCATGCACCACCATGTTGTCCAGCGGACCGTCAAATGTGATGCTTCCTCCCGGCACCAGGGTGAAACGGGAGTTCACAAGATTGTAGAGCGAGAATCTGAAATCTCCGGAATGGAGTTCCAGCGCGCCATACAGGTTCAAATCATCCGCGTCGTTGTAAGTTAGGCGGAAATTGCCGTTGGCGCGCGCGTTCATGGTGCCGCCAATCGACTCCAGCAACAATACGATGTCAGCGGCATCCGTGACATTGAAGGTGAAGTCGAAATCCAGTTCCATGCTTCCGCCATCTTCCTCTTCAATGTCAGTGGTGTCACTGGAATCAGGTAATTTGAAGTGGATAATGTTGGATTCGGAAACGGAGTTGGCAGAACTCACCTGCAAGTAAATCTTCGTTCCAGCCAGTGTCTCCAGGTTCGGACCTCGGAAATAGAGCTTCTTGTCATTTCCAGTGATGGAGACTTGCCCTGACGCGTAACCTTTCCCATAGAACGGGGAACTGATGCTCTTCGGCGTGTTGAGCACCATAATGCCAGGTGTGATGATCTTGAGGTCGAACAGCATGTCTTTGAACATCTTATGCTTGATGCTGCCGTGCAAAACCGCCTGGTTGTCGTCCTCATCACTCAGTTTCATGTTGTCAAAGAAGATGCCTTTTTGAGTGAAACGGATATCTTGGTTCCGGACAAAGTAATTCGTTCCCAATGCCGAAATGCCCATGTTTGCGTCCAACACGGTGACGACACCGTCAAAATAGGTGGATTCGGGATTGGAATAGAAGGAGAGATTTCCCGATGCCGTGCCTTTGATGTGGTCGCTGAATCCGGAAAGGAACGGGTCGAGGAATCCGGCATTCAATGTGTCAAAGGTGGTGTGCACCGCCAGCGCTTTCTTTTCCGTGACATAGGTGCCTTGTATTTTTGCGAACAAATCTTTGTCATTGTTCAATTGTTGGATATCATAGGTTGCCAGTGACCGGGCGGTAATCTTTTCCTTGATTTGTTTGTTGTCATGGAAAAATCCGCCGTTGAATCCGATTTGCCCGTCGTCATTCCATCCTGCCACAACAAACAAGTCGCCAATGGTCTCGTCGTTAAAAACAAAGTCATCGGCCAGCACCTTGCCTAAAATGAAGCGGTTGTCCCCATTGCGCAAATGCACGTCAGCCGACATCAAACCGCCACAGCTCATGTTCGAGAGCAGCGGGTTGAGCAGGGAAAGATTGAAGGACTCGGCTTTCACATTCAGGTCGGAGTTTACCTTGGTTGAGTAGTCCCCGTTGATATAGAGGTGGCTGGAATCGTTGTCAATGATCAGATTGTTTACTGTAATCAGGTCTTTTTTAAGATGTATGGCATTCTCATTGTTGAATTTCCAACCTAAATCATTAAGATAGATAATGGTATTTTTTAGATTGAATACCAGGTCGTTAGTGTTTGAAATATCAGCTATGCCGGCAACTTTGGAAGGGTGGTCGGATTGCTTGTTAAAGAAGTTGTTCCAAGTCAAATCATAGTCGATGTTGTTTTGGTTGGAGTTGGCCTTCAAATTGATGTCGTCAAACTTCATCTTGCTGCCACGTTTGCCCACAATCAGTGAATCGGTCGTGAGATTCAGGTTGAGTTTGTTCTCTCCAATAGTATGACCGTCAACCGATAGATGGTGGACGCGCACTTTGTCCCGGATGAAGAAGAAGGGCACATCCGCCGAGATTTCATCTTTCTGCGTGTTGGAATAAAGTGCCACATCAACAGTTGAGTTGGGAGCGACATAAATATCGGGGAAAATGAGTTTCAGGACATTGTGCGTGCGGTAGGTGCTGGCGTGTGCCGCGATGTAGTAATCGCGACCGTTGGGATTGAAATCGGCGTGTTTGTCCGATTTTGCTTTTGGAGCGTCAATAATAGACGGGAAATAGTTGTGCGCCAGCGCTTTGATGGAGTCGAGTGCACAGGCCAACGGGTAGTTCGTCTCCAAAGAGGCGTTGGCGATATTGGAGGAAACGATGAACTTATGCGCAATGTCCGTGTTGATGGAAGTGACGCGGAAACGGCAGTCGGAGAGACTGTCGCCGTTGTTATAGACACGGATGTTGTCACAACCGACATATCCGCTGACATTGTCGATGTTGCTGCCCATCAGGTTGAATGTCAGATTGTCAAATCCAGTTTCCAGAGTAGGGTTGTTCTGCAATGTGTAAATAACTCTGTCCAAACCTTTTGAGGTGATGGAGTCGCGTTTGGGCATAAGGTTGGCGATAACACCCAGATTCGCCCTGTCGATGGAGATATTGCCCTGTAGCATGGGTTGTTCGCCAGTAATGTCCAGTTGTGCGAGTATGTCGCATTTCAGGTTCGGATCGTTGGAGGTGAGGACTGCATCGTATTTCCGATTCTTGTACTCGCCCTCAATACTCATGTTGCGAAGCGGATAACTGTATAAACCCAGATGGGAGATGTCGCCTTTCACGCTGCCTTCCAGCGTCTTGAAACTTTCCGAACTCCATTCATTTCCTTTCACGCTGCCGTCAAAAGCGAGATTGAAAGAGGAACTGCCCAGCGTTTTATACGCATTGGTCAGTTTGGCCAGGTTCAGTTTGTCGCTTTGCACATTGCCCTGCAACTGGATTTCCCCACTGTCGCGCAAGGAGGAAACCGATGCGGAAAGGTCGCCGACGGCGGAATTAAGATCAATCTCGGTGTTGAAGTCCGTAAGTGTTCCGACGAAGGCCACATCGAAATCGGTTTGACCAAGTTCTGACAGGTTCTTGTTGATTTTCAGATGTTTGCCACCGGGAAGAGAGAAATGTGCCAGACTGGGAACATCCACTTTGCAGGAGTCAAGTTGCACATTCAGGTACGCTTTCTTCAGCTCAGTGATGTTTTTCAGCGCTAAATCACCATGTATGCGGTTGCTGTATCCGCAGTTGGCCAGCAGATTGATGATGTTGAAGTCGTTGACACATCCGTCCAGACGGTCGGCGGAGAGGCGCAGGGTTTCCGACATGCCTCGCAATGATCCTACAAAGTCAGCCACATCGGCCAGGTTGAGGATGGTGGGCCGGATGGCGGAGGTGATGCGCACGGAATCCAGGAACTCCCCATAATCATACCAGTTGTCGTAAGTGAACAGCAGGTCGGCATCCACCACGCTTCTGTCGGATAGGATTTTCAGGTCATCGAAACGCAACTCGTGCCCGCAAATGCTGAACGAGCCGCTACCGTCTTTCATGCGGAATCCGCTGTATTGGTTGAATGCCAGATGGTTGAAGTTGGCGGCCACACTGTCGTTCAAGACAATGAAATCATTAACCTCCCAGTTGATGTCCTTGAGTTCCAAGTAGGCGTAGTCCACCGGCGGTTTGTCGCTCACATCATACACTTTGCGCTGTTCGTCGTTGATGTAAACAAATCTGGAGTTCACCATGTTGAGATGTTGGGCGGTGAGCAGGAAGGTGCCTTTTACTTCTTTTTTCGTGAATTTCTTGGCCCACATGGAGATGTTGACCGACGGGTCGCCCTTATATTTCCGAATGACCACATTGGCATCCTCCAGTGTGACATTGCCCAATTTCAGTTTGAAGGGTTTCATCGTGATGCCGCGCAAACGCCCGTTCACCGTGCCGACATAAATCATGTCGTTGTGGTGGTCGTCGTGAATGCGCAACTCATGCGCCACGAGTCGTAGGGAAGGGGTGAGCCGAACATCCTTGATGGACAACTCGGTGCCCCATTTCTCGCTGATGCTCTTGGTGATTTTGTTGACCGCAAAAGTCTGGATGGCAGGCACAAACAGCAGTCCGACCAACAGAAGGTCGAGTGCCAGAAGTCCCAGCAGAATCCATAGGATTATTTTCCCGATTTTTTTACTACTTTTGCTGCCCACAATTGATAGCTTATGTCTGTTTATATTCTCGGTATCGAATCTTCCTGCGACGACACGTCTGCCGCCGTGGTGGAAGGTACAACCATTCTCTCCAATGTCATTGCCAGTCAGAAAGTTCACGCTGAATACGGGGGCGTTGTGCCCGAACTCGCGTCGCGCGCGCACCAGCAGAATATCATCCCTGTGATTGACACGGCATTAAAGCGTGCAAAAATAAATAAAAATCAGTTATCCGCCATCGCTTTCACAAATGGCCCCGGATTACTGGGTTCGTTGCTTGTGGGGAGTTCGTTTGCGAAGTCTATGGCGTATAGTCTGCAGATACCATTAATACAGGTTGACCACCTCCAGGGCCATGTTTTGGCGAACTTTTTGAACAAACCTGACGAGGACAAGCCCAAACCGTCGTTCCCGTTCCTCTGCCTGACCGTCTCCGGCGGCCATACCCTGCTGTTGCAGGTGAACGATTACTTCGACATGCAGCGGTTGGGCGGCACTATCGACGATGCGGCGGGCGAGGCCTTTGACAAGGCGGCGAAAATACTTGGACTGCCATACCCCGGCGGTCCCGTGATTGACAAATATGCCCAAGAGGGTGACCCGAAGAAATTCCAGTTCGCCGTGGCGCATGTGCCCGGACTGGATTACAGTTTCAGCGGCCTCAAGACCTCATTCCTCTATTTTGTCCGTGATCATCTCAAAGAGAATCCGAATTTCATTGAGGAGAACATCCACGATTTGGCGGCTTCTATCCAGTATGCCATAGTTAAATCACTGATGGATAAGGTGAAAAAAGCGCTGAAAACCTCGCCGTGTCAGGATTTGGTGCTGGCGGGCGGTGTGTCGGCCAACTCCGGTCTGCGCAATGCCGCCATCGATGTGGCGCGGCGCTACCACCGCAACCTCTTCCTGCCCACGCTGGACCTCACCACCGACAACGCGGCTATGATTGCCGTATGCGGCTATTTCAAGTATCTGAAGAAAGAATTTGTCGGGGTGGATGTGGTGCCCTACAGCAGCGAGAAGAATAGGGACTTGTGAACCCCTCAAATCTCAAATCTCACGTCTCACGTCTCAAGTCTCACATCTAACTTCTCACATCCATAGCATTCCGCAAGGCGCTGCCAATCAGCATAAAAGAGAGTACCAGCAGCATGATGGCCACGCCTGGCACGATGGCCAGATAGGCTTTGTCCAACACGATATACGCGTAATTTTCTTTCATCATCATGCCCCAGGAAGGCATAGGCGGTTGCACGCCCAACCCCAAGAAACTCAAACCGGCCTCCATCAGGATGGCAGATGAGAAGTTGGAGGCGGCGATGACGATGATGGTGCCCGTGATGTTGGGGAGAATGTGTTTGAAAATGATTCGGAAATTATTGTATCCCAACGCTTTGCCGGATTCCACGAAGTCCTGTTCCCGCAAACTGATGACCTGCCCGCGCACGACGCGCGCGATGTCCACCCACATGGTGAGTCCGATGGCGATGAAAATCTGCCAGAAACCCTTGCCCAACGCGAAACTGATGGCAATGACCAGCAGTAGGGTGGGGATGGACCACACCACATTGATGATGAACATCAGCACATCATCCACCTTGCCCCGGTAATAGCCCGCGACGGCGCCCACTAAAATGCCGATAATGAGGGCGATGAAGATGGAGAGGAATCCGACGGAGAGACTCACGCGGCTGCCCATCATGAGTTGGCTGAGCACATCGCGGCCGTAACGGTCGGTGCCGAGTATGAATTTGCGGGTGATGACGGGCTTGTCTGCCAAGTCCGTTTTGTCGTAGCGCACCCAGTCGTCCTGTTCAAAAAGCTGAACCTCAATGAATTCCCCCTTGTCACGCCACGCGCTGATGGGTATGGTCTGGTACATGGCCGGTTGCCCGAACAGCATCTTGCGCACAAGGTTCACTTTGGGGACCTCGTGCCCTGGGTTCACTTGCAGCAATTTTACGGTGAAGCCCGGTTTCCGGAGGGCGATTTCCAACTGCTGATGATTGCAATACGGTGTGCTGTCAGGGGTGATCAGGTAACCGAGGACGGATATCAGAATCACGATGATGATGAATCCGAGCGAAATCATGCCCTCCCACTCCTTCTTGAACCGTTTCCAAGTCAAAGCGGTGAGCGATACTGAGTTGTATTCGTTTTTATTTTTTTTGAAAAATTTCATCATCATCCGGATTGCGGCCGCAAAAGTACTTATTTTTTTACTATCTTTGCAGCGGAAAACTTGTAACATTCCAACTTTATTAACAAATAACATTCAAACATTAAATCTTTAAAAAACCTTTTAACATTAAAACTTAATAGTCACTATGGGAAGAGCTTTTGAATATCGCAAGGCAAGAATTTTCAAACGTAACGCATATTTGGCCAAAACCTTCACCCGTTTGGGCAAGGAAATCACCATGGCTGCCAAGGCAGGCGGTCCTGATCCGGACCAGAACTCCAAACTTCGTCTGCTCATTCAAACTGCCAGAAATGAGAACATGCCGAAAGACAACATCGACCGCGCCATAAAGCGTGCCTTTGAGAAGGACCAGTCCGACTACAAGGAGATGGTGTATGAAGGTCGTGGACCTCACGGCATCGCCATTCTGATTGAGGCCGCCACCGACAACAACCAGCGTACCGTCGCCAATATCCGCAGTTACTTCAACAAGTTGGGCGGTTCGCTTGGCACCTCCGGAATGCTGGACTACCTGTTCGACCATAAGAGCATTTTCACCGTGGCCCGCACTCCCGAAATCGATTTGGAGGAGTTTGAGCTGGCTATGATGGACTTTGACGCTGAAATCGATGCCGACGATGAGGAGATTATCGTGATGGCTGAGTTCCAGTCCTTCGGTGCTATCCAGAAATATTTGGAAGACAACAAATTTGAAATCAAGAGCTTCCGTTTCGACCGCATCCCGAAAGAACTGAAAGCCCTCAATGAGGAACAACGCGCCGAGGTGAATGTCCTGCTGGATAAGATCAACGAGGATGAGGATGTCACCAATGTCTATCATAACATGGAAGAGCCCGTGGAAGAGTAACACTAACCGTTTGCCAATTGCCAACAGCTAACAACCAATAACCTAAAACCTTCAAACATTATGTATTATTACAAATTCAAAGTCTATTACGATGAGGTGGAGGATTTCGTGCGTGACATTGAGATTCTCGCCAACGACAATTTCGAGTCACTACACAAACTGCTCTATGAATGTATTGGGTTGAAGGGAAATGAGTTTGCAGCATTCTCCATTTGCGATCCCAAATGGAACAAACAGAAGGAAATCACCCTGATGGACACCTCGGATGACGAGGAGATGGAAGAGCCGGAATACGATGACGGCGATTCTTTCAGCACCAAAACGCACCTTCCCAATTTTGTGATGCGCGATTCGCTGCTGAAGAACTTCATCACAGATCCCCATCAGCATATTCTGTATGAATATGATTTCATGAACCCCAAAATCTTCTATCTGGAACTCCAGAAGACTCTTCAAACGGATGATGCGAGCGGATTTCCGCGCTGCACATACAAATGTATGGAACTCCCTAAAGAGGTGATGATCAACACGGCCAATCTGGAAGATCCCGAGTTGGAAGATGAGGATCTGGAAGAAGAGGATGACGATCTCTTTGGTGAAGAGGGCTTCAATGATGAAGATTTCGGCGATTTGAACGAGTACAGTGACTTCTGATAGGACTTTACTGGTCATCACCGGACCCACTGCCGTCGGAAAAACCGATTATACGATTTCGCTGGCGGAACAGTTGGGTGCACCGATTATTTCGGCAGACTCGCGACAGATGTTCCGCGAACTGAAAATCGGCACGGCAGCGCCCACCGAAGCGGAACTTGCCAGGGTGAAGCACTACTTTGTCGGGAATCTTTCCATTCACGATTACTATAATGTCTCCATGTTTGAGCAACAAGTGCTCGAATTGTTGGAGACGCTTTTTTTGTCCCATCCGGTGGTTATCATGACCGGCGGGAGTCCCCAATATATTGACGCTGTCTGCAACGGCATTGACGAACTTCCGGATCCGGAGCCCGGCATCCGCCAGTATGTGAATAATTTGTTCAAGACCAACGGAATAGACGCTTTGCGCGCACAGTTGGCCTTGCTGGATCCCGACTATTACGAGCGTGTGAACCACAATGATCACAAACGCATGATCCGTGCGGTGGAGGTGAGCTTGCAAATGAAGAAACCCTATTCGCAATGCTTGCATCAGACTAAAAAAGAACGCCATTTCAAAATCGAGAAATACTATCTCAATCGGCCCCGTGATGTGCTTTTCGAGCGTATTAACCGCCGCGTGGATGCCATGATGGAACAAGGTTTGCTGGAAGAAGCGCGCCAACTTCTACCATATCGGGATCTAAACGCTTTGAATACAGTTGGTTATAAGGAACTGTTTGATTGTTTTGATGGAAAATGCTCGTTGGAACAAGCCGTTGAGGACATTAAAACCCATACCCGCCGCTATGCCAAGCGCCAGTTGACTTGGTTTAAGCGGGATTACATCGAAAAAATGATGCAGGATTAAGGCAAAGGCATCCCAAGCAAGTCGCGGATGACCACAGAAGCTATGGTGCAACCGAACAGAGCGGGCATGTAGGAGATGGTGCCCACTGTGGATAACTTGTTGATTTCCGCGTCTTTCTCAATCAGAATGGCCTCATCAGGCACATTTTCCGTGGAATAGACCACAGGAAATCCCCCCCGCACGCCCAAGCGGTAAAGCCGCTTGCGCACCGTCTTGGCCAAATGGCAATGTGTGGACTTGGCAATGTCGGCCACTCGCACTTGGCACGGGTCCACCTTCCCGCCCGCACCCATCGCCGACACAATGCGCAAACCGCGCTGAAGGGCCTGTTGGATGAGATAGACCTTGGGCGATAAGGTGTCAATGGCGTCCACCACATAGTCGTATGGCGCGGCTTCCAACAGCTCGGCGGTCTTCTCATCGCGGACGAACAGCTCCACACCGTGCAGTTTTAAGTCGGGATTGATGTCCAACAGCCGCTCTTTCATCACCTCTACTTTGCTTTTCCCAATCGTGGAATGCAACGCTGGCAACTGTCGGTTGAGGTTTGACACGGAAACGGTGTCAGCGTCCACGATAGTCATCTCGCCGATGCCCGCGCGGCATAGCATCTCGGCGGAATAGGCGCCCACACCGCCCAATCCGACTTGCAATATATGCTTGTTGGCCAGCAGTTTAAGTCCTTCTTCGCCAATCAGTAGTTTCGTCCGGGATTGCCATTCAGGAGTGTTCATGTGGTGTGTTTTTGTATTAAGGGAAGATAAATGTTCTCGAAAAGATTTCTGTACGAGCGACTTAACAGGTGGTTGTGCCACAAGATGATGAAGTCGCCCTCTACGGCATGGCAACGCTGCAGCAGCTTTTCAATAAGTGCGTTGCTGCCGGTAATGTTGAGGTGAAGATAGTCAAAAAGACTCCCGTCCATCACAATCAGAGGATGTTCTATAATGTTGGTGGCGCGGTCATTTTCAGTATCATACAGTGGAAACGGGTGGCATGTGCCGCAGCGGAATCCGGGTTGCTCAGCAAACCCCAGCGTGTAGTCGTCGTGGATGCCCGCTTTCTGCCAAATCTGTACGGTGCTGTCCTTCGGCGGATTAGGATGCGCACTGTAGCGCAGATAGTGCTGCCGTACACACATGACGGGACCGCCGGATGCTTTCTCCAACCGCTCTTTCTCCCGACAAAACAGCTCCGCATCGTTGTAACTGCCATAACTTCCGTGCAGTCCCACCTCTGCGCCCGCTTCTTGAAGAGTGCTTATGCACTGTGACACTAGCGGATCGTCAATGCTGTATTGAAAGTCGGATTCACCGGGTATCTGGGCCTTGAAGAAGAAAACTGGATTGAGATTGTTTTTCTTGGAGACATCTGCAAGTTCTTGGATAGCAGATATATATGGGTCTTTTTGGGCGTCTTTTCGCCATTGTTTGTATTCATGGAAGGAGTTTTGGACTGCACTCCAGTTGCGCTCAATCAGCAAATCACGCCCCACGATGGATTTGAAGGCCTGCCATGGATTCTGGAATCGGTGGAAAAGGTCGATGTCGTGCGTGGGGATGAGTTGCGATGTACGCTTAAATAACGGCCAATCAGGAGTTAACTGCTCCAGAACCCATTTTCTCAACAACATGGCATACTCGTCCGCCAAAGGCAGATGGATAAATCCGTAATGGTGGGCCAAACTGTTCTCATAACGGAACCGGTCGTGGGCGTCACGGTTGTTCCGACATCCCTCTTCCTCGCGCGATAGCAGCAGGAAGGATGGTGTGATGAGGTCAAAGGGAATCTTCATACGGTTAGACTCCACCGTGATGTCCGGGTGCCCGTTCAACCGGGCAGGAGCGAAGACAGGAATGTCCGTTTCCCCGTCCGCGCTTTTGAGGTTGCGAAGCGGTGTGGGCCACTTTCCGGCGCGGAAGATGTCAAACTCCTCATCGCTGAATCGGGCGAATTCCAACACATATTGTTCGGCCAAACACACCGCCACATGCTGTTCGTTCATTTCAAAGGTGAAATGGACGGGCTGTCGAAGGGGGAACGCCACTTTCAGCAGGTGCGACAGCGTGTATTGTATGGCATTGGACGAGATCATGCGTTTTTTTCTTGCAAAGCGCAAAGATAATATTTTTATTCGGTTCGTTCCGCTTCCATCTCATTTACTATTTTAGTATTTTTGTCGCCCTGAATTTCAGGGATATAAAAATGTTAAATTTTATTAATTGAACGATATGAAAAAGAAAGTGTTTTTGACGGGTGCCACCGGTTTGATGGGGTGGGCCGGATTGCAGGAACTCCTCAAACAATCCGACAAATATGAGGTTACCATTTTGGCGCGCCACAGCAAAAAGAATATAAAGAAACTCGCTCCGGTTATGGATAAGGTGAAAGTGGTATGGGGCGACTTGACACGCTACGAGGATGTGCTGGCGGGTGTGACGGGCGCGGATTATGTGCTGCATGTGGGTGGCATGGTGTCTCCTTCGGCGGACTATTTCCCCAAGAAAACCATGCGTGTGAATGTTACAGCGGCCCAGAATGTGGTGAATGCGGTGCTGGCACAACCCAATGCGGATGATATCCGCGTGGTCTATATCGGTTCGGTGGCGCAAACCTCCGACCGCAACGAACCCGTACATTGGGGCCGCACGGGCGATCCCATCTGTTCCAGTGTGTATGACCACTACGGCATCAGCAAAATCAAAGCGGAGGCCATTTTCGCCGATTCCGGCTTGAAACACTGGGTGAGTCTCCGCCAGTCGGGCATCCTGTATCCCGGTATTCTGAAGAACTTCGACCCCATCATGTTCCATGTGCCCATCCGCGGTATGCTTGAGTGGGCCACAGTGGAAGATTCCGGTCGCCTTCTTGCCAATGTTTGCGGTGACGATGTGCCCGAAGAGTTCTGGAACCGTTTCTACAACATCAGTAGCGGTCCTGGTTACCGTATGACCAACTATGAGTTTGAATGCAAAATCCTGAAAGCGGTACACTGCCCGCGTCCGGAGAAGATTTTCAACGCCAACTGGTTCGTGCTCCGCAATTTCCACGGCCAATATTATTTGGATGCGGATGTGTTGGAGAAATATCTGCATTTCCGCGATAATTCCACGGCTGACGAGTATTTCGACAAGATGAGCAAAGGCCTTCCCTGGTTCTTCCACTTGGCGAAAATCGTGCCCGCCTGCATCATCAAGGCGGCCATGTATCCGATGGCCAACAAAAAGCAATGGGGTACCCAATGGTGGATTAAACACAACGACGAGAATCGCATCAAAGCTTATTATGGTAGTTTGGAAAATTGGAAGAATATTCCCGATTGGAAGCACACCGACCTGTCAGAACCCGCCGGTATGGATAAGGCCGTGCATATTGATCACGGATACGATGAGAGTAAGCCGTTGGAGACATTGACTTTAGAGGAGTTGCAAAAAGCGGCAGAGTTCAGAGGCGGAAAGTTGGTGTCCACTAACTATAGCGGTAATCCGGAAGAGAAATTGGAGTGGGAATGCCATAAGGGTCATCGTTTTATGGCGTCACCGAAACTCATTTTGTGGGGAGGCCATTGGTGTCCGGAATGTCTGCCGCCAGCATGGGATTATGACGATTTGGCTGCCCATAGTCCGTTCTTTGCACAGGTTTGGATGCCGCATCACCAAGGCGAGCATAATGTGTATGGTCCGGAGATTTTTGACGGTTGGGAATAAGGGATTATTATAGGCGTTCCCCATCCTCTCATCCTCTCTTACTCTTCTCCTCTTTTCCCCGTAACTTAACTAAATAGAAATATGAAACTAACACGAATTACATGTATACTTGCATTCTGCGCTATGGTTCTGCCATTGCAGGCTCAGGTGCAGATGCCGAATCCCGGGTTTGAGAACTGGCCAGGAGAGGTTACTGCTTCGCCAAAGGGGTGGCATTCGTTCAATGAGGCAGGAGGTGTGTTCGCCAAGACGATGTCCAACAAAGGCGGTCCTGGCAATCCGGCGGCTTTGGAACGGGTGGCAGGCCACTCGGGAAAGTATGCTGTTGTGCTCCGCTGCACGAAGATATTGGGCGTGTCGGCCAACGGCGCGCTGACCAGTGGCCGTGTCTATATGGGGGCGATGGGTGCCGCCAGCGCCAAGAATTACTGCTATACCGACCGAGCTAACGGTTATGCCTTCAAGTTTACGGGCCGTCCCGATTCAATCAGTTTCTGGGCCAAATTCGACATGAAAGAATCCGTATATGCCACGGCAAAAGCCCATCTCCATACCGATTGCGATTTCCGTGACTTTGTGGATATCGGGCAGGAATCGGATATTGCTTCTGCCATTCTTTATTTCAAGAATCCGAAAGATGGGAAATGGCACAAGTATAAGCAAGCTTTTAAAGCATACGACAAGGTATATAAAGCCACTGCGGCCCAAGCGCCAATACCAACGCTGAACACCTGGACCCGCAAACCGAGCTACCTGCTGTTTTGCTTCTCCACCAACCGCTATGTCATGACTGGAAACAAGGGCGACGCGCTCTATCTGGATGATATCCGCCTTATTTATAACAAAAATCTGTCTTTCATTCAGGTGGATGGTACGGAATTGTATGATTACAAAAAAGGCCAAAACGATTATGTGTATTTTGTCAGCAATACGCAAGAGACTCAGTTGCCGGAGGTGACGGCTTCAGCCGAGTCGCCCCGTGCGGTTGTGGAAGTGCGGCAGGCCACCGCCGAGAATCCCGTCGCTGAAATTAAAGTGTATCACGATGATGTGTATGCGGGTGAAGCGGAACCGGAAGTTTATACGGTACGCTTCGTGTCCTTGCCTTCGGTTTACGCGATGAGCGAATGGAGATAGGTGATAGGTGTTGGGGTTTAGGAGTTTGTTTCATGTTTAAGGTTTAAGTATCAGGCTCCAGGATTTAAACCAAGAACAAATTACCAATATCAAGGCCCAAAAATATTCGAGGATAAAGAATTTCCCCTTCTATTTTAGAAGGGGTGCCCGAAGGGGGGGTAGTAATATTGAATACCTGAAAAACCTTAATGCAAAAAAAAATCCTCCGACTTGCGCCGGAGGATTTTTTGTTATGGGATAACCGAGTGATTAGCGGGCAATCATGAGTTTCTGGTTGGACACGCCGTTCTCAGTTGTGATTCTCATCATATACATACCGTTGTTCAGAGCGGTAGTGTTGATTTGAACATTAGTGTCATTGGCATCGTAAGCAGCCACTCTCTGACCCATCATGTTGAATACTTCAACCATGTTGATGTTGGACGTGGCGTTAACATTAACACTGTTGTTGGCAGGATTCGGATAAACACTCACATTGTTGTTATATTCGTTGATGCTGACATTGTTGTCAACAAGGAAATTGTCAATGTAAATAGCGTCACTATAGGAACTGTAAGTGCCAAGTTCTATTACATCAATAGCTACATATTTTGTGTTGGCGGGAAGGTCTGAGTTGAAATCAAAGAACATAACATCATTAGCAGGATATGCATTAATGGATATAGCAGGGAACCAAGTGAAACTGGAGGCATTGTTGTCTGTTGAGGAGAATCCTACACGGAAAGTGGAGGTGCCATAATTGCCAAGATAATTGCGATATCCGAAATTCACATGCATTGGTTCGGTGCTGGAGAGTTCGGGGGAAACAAGCATATCCGGGCTGGCGAAATAGATGGCATAGTCACCGGCATCTGCATCAACGGTGGCAACACCGAAGTTTTCAGCATCATTAGAGCTCCAGCATATAGGAGGAACGATCCCGCTGTTGAAATCTTCAGAGAACGGCAGAGATTCTGCATCGCAAGAAACAACCTCCACAGTATGGGTTGCGGTGGTAGATCCGATAACGTTAGTAGCGGTGACAGCCACGGTGTGGTTGCCAGGGGTGTTGAATGTATAAGAAAGAGTGTTTGTGGTGGAGGATGCGGCAGCACCGTCAACCGTCCATGCGAAAGTATCGGCTAGCGGACTGATTGCTGTGAATTCGACTGCTGTGCCATTTTGAGCGATGGAAGGTCCTTCAATGGTAACCGTGGGTGCAGCTGCCAACACGTCAACGGAGAAGTTGTCAATGTAGAGATAGTATTGGTAATTGCCGTAATAGTTGATGGCAACATACTTGGTACCGGCGGGTAATACAACGGCGGTTTGGGTCCAGTCGGTGGCCACATTCGTGTAGTCAGCCAGCATAGTGAAACTGGTGACATCGTTGGTGGTGGTGGAATACATCACTCTGAAATTCTCGTTGGAGTTGTGTCCTTTGTAGTAGAATTGTGCTGAATAGGTTTCACTTGCGTTTAAGGTCAGTTCAGGAGTGATGAGGTACTGGTTGTAGTCAGTAGCTGAGCTGAAGCTGCTGAAACGGAAATCGTGGCTGCCTTCGTATGCGGCGGCATCTTCGTAGATTCCGAAACGGTTGTCGTTGGCGGGATCCATGCTGACCATGGTCCAGCAGTCAATGGTGCTCTCAAATCCTTCGGTGAAGGGGATGGTGATGTTGCTGCAGTCGAGGCATGCGCTAGTCAGAGCGATGTTGACGCTCGTGGCGCCGGTGCTGCTCAAGGTAACGGAACCGCTGTCGGTGCCGGCTGCGGTAGGGGCATATTTAACATACAGTGTGCCACCGGTTTGAGCGATAGAGGCGGTAGTGCCGAAGGTGGTGCTGTCAGCAGAAATGGTGTAAGGTCCAGTTACAGTGGCAGTGATGCCAGCAGTAAGTTGGTATGCAGAAACAGTCACCTGTTGTGTGGCGATAGAACCCAAAAGGACGGTGCCGAAGTTGATGCTTGGAACGTCTGTTACAATCGTAGGGGCTGTAGGTACGAAGGAGATTTGAACGTCGTCCAAGTTAAGACGGAACATGTCCGTAACATTGTGGTGACGGAAAGCGATGTAAACCGACTGGCCTGTGTATGAGGACAAGTCCACTGTGTATTGAGTCATGGTACCCGTTGCGGTTCCGCTTGTCACAGCTGTAGTGGCCGTAAAGGCTGCTACGGTAGGTGATGTGGCGACATAAACGGAGAAGTACTCAGAAGCCCATGCGGAATCCTGACCTGCCACCCAGAATGTCAGTGTGGAGTTGGTGGTCAAATTGATCTGCGGGGTGATGAGCCAGTTGTCCGGGGTCAGAGCAGCGCCATTATAAGAAGCAGATGTGGCATGACCATCACCGGAGTGTACGTTGTAACCGCCAGCTGAACTTTGGGAGTTGTTCAGCACGTACCAATTGTTGCCGTCGCCGTCGTTGTCGATAACAGTCCAGCCTGTAGGCAAGCTCATGTTCGGATCCTCAAAACCTTCATTTAGAAGGTATTGAGCATTAGCGGCAAAAAGCATAGCAAAGAGCACTAATGCTAAAGAGAATAACTTTTTCATTTTTTTGAAATTTGGTTAATAATAAGGTTAATTATAGAAAGTTGTATTCGTTTGATAATAAAAGTTTTATGAGATTCTGAGTCTAGGAGTATAGATAGTTTAATAGGAACTACAAAAATAACATTTTATTGTTAATAATGTTATATTATGTATATAAAAAAATAATTTTTTTAGGCTGTAATTTTATTATATTTGCATTTCCATTTTAAAAGTTATAAAAATGAATGACTCTCTTTGTAACCTGCTGATTACCAAAGGACAACTGAAGCAGGATATATTTGCCATAACGCTCGAAACCTTGCAGCTTTTCAAGGAGTGCGCCAAGAGTTTCGACGATTTCTATAAAGCCAACTATGCGGATGACCACGAGGATATCCCGGTTCTCTATACCAACAAGAACCAGTACCAGTTCCAACTGAAATTCGGCGGCGATGTGCTCGTATTCCTCATGCACAGCAACATCTTCGAGTTCTCGCGCGAGCATGAAGTGATGCGCACCCCTTATATCAAGGAGGACAAAACCCGCTCTTACTGCGGTATGATTCAGATTTTCAACTTCTTGGGCGATTCCTTCAAGTACAACCGCATCAACGACCTCGGATACATGATCGGCCGTGTGCTTATCAACAAGGAAGGGCACTACTACATAGAAGGCAAGCGTGAGCTGGCTCAGGTGCTCAACAATTTCAGCGCCAACAAAATCAACAAGGACGCGGTGAACGACATCCTCACATCGGCCATCACCTACACCATCAATTTCGACCTTTTGGTTCCAGATTATGAGGAAATGAAGATCATTACGGTCAACGATATGCTCCAAATTGAAGATCAGAACATGTTGTTGAAAACAGGTAAACGTCTGGGATTCAGGTTTGAACAAGACAAAAACGAGTGAAAAAATATTTTTTTTCCAAACAGGTCGGTGCATATCAAAAAAAGTGTATTTTTGCACCGTCAAAAATGGCGAGTTCGTCTAGTTGGCCCAGGACGTCAGGTTTTCATCCTGAAGATCAGGAGTTCGAATCTCCTACTCGCTACGAAAAAAGACCGCTTTCAGCGGTCTTTTTTTTTCACCATTCCGCCGCTTGCGGCGGAATCCCCATGATTATAGGTTATACTCGCTTGCGGCGGAATCCCATCCTACAAGCTGTCGCCAGTCGCCGTGTCACCCTCCTGTGCCTTGTTCTCCAATTCCATCTTACCGAATCTCAGCGTAATACCCGCTGACACATAACGGCTGTTGAGCATCTTGTTCGTGTTGTTGCTCAAATAGTACGGGTTGGTGTTGACGGTTCCGGAACCGAAACGGCCGCCCCAGTTGAAGATGTCCTGCACATTGACGAACAGGGACAGGCGGCGTTTGAACAGGTCGCTGCGGATGCCAAAATTCAAGGAATAGCGCGCTTTGCGCTCGCTCATCAAACTGAGAGTGGGGGAGTTGTAGTTGCCCGAGGCGGTGAACTGCAACCAGTCAAATGCCTTGGCCCACAGGTTCACGCGCACGCTCCATGACCACTTGTCGCGCTGGTCAAGCTGGTGCACTCCGTTACGGTCGTATTCCATACGGTAACCGTAGTCATACACATTGGCGTACAACCGCACATTCACGAAACCGGTAGGACGATAAGTGGCGTTCAACGACGCGCCGTAACGCCAGGAGGTGCCCAGGTTGTAAGGAATTGAATAACTGATGATTCTGTCAAGATATTCATCGTATTTCGAGTCGGTCAGAGAACTGATCTCATTGGTGCTCAAGCGTCCGTACAGTTCCACACCGATGTTGCCGAACTTGTTGAAATATTTCTGCCAGCCGGCCTCCATATTGTGCGTGAAACCGCTCTTCAACCCGTTGGGATTGCCGGTGGCGTAACTGTTGTCACTGTAACGGCGGAAAATGCTCAAATCCTCTTCATCGGGGTGCGACATGCGCATGGAGTAGTTGAGTTTGAGGTTGTGCATGCTCTTGGTGCGGTATGTGAGGTGGATGGAGGGACGGGCCGTGAAGAAAATGGGAGCGCCAGCATCCGCAAACTCCTCCATATCGGTAATATACTCGTAGCCGTCGCGCAGCATTCCCAGTCCCAAACCGGTGCTGAGGGTGAAACCGCCCCAACGGTGCGTCCAGTTCACATCGGCCGTCACATCGGTTTCTTTGCCGTTGAAATGGTAGGTGCGCAGCGTGTCCACCAATGTGCCGTCGAGGTCGTTGTAGCGCTGATAATCGTTGTTCATTTGGTAATGGCTGGCACGCAAACCGTAACTCATCTCCCCGTCCTCGCTGTAGGGACGGTTATAGCGCGCGTCGAGTGAGGCGCCGTAGCGGTTGAAGCGCGTGAGCATGTAGCGGTGCTCGTCCAGATCGTAGTAGGTGTCGTATTCGCGGTTATACCACTGGTCGCTGGCGTTGTGCGAGTAACGCCCGTTGAGCCCGATACGCAAGTTGTGCCCTTTCTTGTCAAACTTCTTGGTGTAGTCCACGCCGGCATGGCTCATCACAGACCATCCGTCTGTACGGCTTCGGGTGGTGTCAATGTATGTCAGGTCAAACGGTGGAAGCGAGTCGAGGTAGAAATAGGTCTGGTCGCGCGCGGTGATATAGCGTGTTTTGTTGTTGTTGTAAAATCCGCCGGCATCGAAGGAGATCTCGCTGGTGGTGTCTATCTCGTAGTTGATGCCAAGGAAGAAGTTGGCACCTCCACTGCGGTTGGTGTCCTTTTGGGAGGTCGTGGAGGCCCAAGTGGTGTCGTATTCACCAAACACTTCCGCATCGCGCCGCTGATAAGCACTTGATTCTCCGGCATTTCGCCTCGAGCTGTAACGACCCGCCATGAACAGGTTGACGCTCAGGTTCTCCTTAGCCCACATATAGCTCACCCATGGGGAGACGAAGGGCTGGTTGGAACCGTTTACACCGAAACTGACAAACTGGTTGCTTTTCACATGTGCGGATGTGACGATGTTGATGACCGCTTCGGCATCTGTGGCATATTTGGCCGACGGGTTGGTGATGGCCTCGATGCGCTCCAGCGCGTTGGCAGGCAGCGTTTGTAAGTAGGTCTTCAGGTTCTCCTCGGTCAGTTTGGAGGGTTTGTCGTTGATCCAGATTTCCACACTGGACACGCCGCGCAGCGTGATGTTGCCTTCCACGTCAACCTCTACGCCCGGAGCGTTCTGCAAGGCGTCCTCCGTGGTTCCCGTTTGTATGGAGGGGTCTTCGCTGACATTATACACCAGTTTTTCGCCGTCCATGGCGTAAATCGGTTTCTCCGTCTTGATGGTCACTTCTCCCAATGTGGTGGAGGCGGGTATCAGTTTCAAAGTTCCCAGATTGGTGTTGTTGGTTACCTTGAACGGGAAATATTTCATATTGTAGTTGAAGATGAAAACGCGCAGTATGCAGTCGCCTTGCGGCACGCCATCGATCTCAAAATAGCCGTTCTGGTTAGCCAAAGAACCCTTGATGAGCGAGGAGTCCTCAGCGTCAAGCACGGTGACATTGGCGTAAGACAGCGGGGTGCCCGCGATGGAGTCGCGTAGCAGGCCCACCACCTTAAAGGTGGAACCGGATCGTACTTTTTTTGGTTTCACTTGGGGTGTTTGGTTCATCTGTTCCTGATTCCAGCCGCGGTCGCCTCCGGGTCTTCCTCCAGGGTACCCGCCACCGGGCGGTCGCCCTCCCGGGAATCCGCCGCCAGGAGGTTGGGCAATGGCGCACATCGCCGATAAAATAAGAAATACTATGGTTGTGAGAACCTTGTTCGTCTTCGTGTTTTTTATGTTTTTCTTCGTTATCATAGGATGACGGTTTCGATTTAAGCGGCAAATGTCGTGTTTTTTTGGATAACAAGACATCTTTTGTTCATTTTTTTATAATAATGTTGAAATGATTTATTTTTCGAAAAAAAATATGATTTTAAAAATCTATCTTGGTTTAATCGGTTTGTTTTTTTTGATAAATATTTTATTTACTTTTGCAGTCATCATTCTGTATAATTTAAAATAATGTAAATATGTCAACACAATTCACCCCTCAAGATTTAGATTTCATGCGCGCCCGTGGCAGCAACCCCGAAGAGGTGCTGCATCAATTGGATATTTTCAAGAAAGGTTTCGACTTCGCCCGCCTCGACAGGGCGGCGACTCCCAATGACGGCATAGTGCAATTGGAGGACGATGTGGTGGAGGAATTGGTAGCCGATTACGACAATATGTTAAAAGGCAAAAAAGTGCTGAAGTTTGTGCCCGCTTCAGGTGCCGCTTCCCGCATGTTCAAGGAACTCTATACCTATCTGACGGATGATTCAGAAGCGACGCAGAAGAAAGCGGTTGCTTTTCTGGAATCTCTGCCACGCTACCCATTCTTTGAGGCGTTGCACGATGTGATGGCCAAAGACGGTTATCAACTTGAGGCCGAGATGGATAAGAAGAACTACAAACTTGTGGTGGATTATCTGTTGAATGAAAAAGGGCTCAACTATGGCAACCAGCCCAAAGGTCTGCTTTTGTTCCACCGCTACCCGGATAAAATCCGCACCGCCGTGGAAGAGCATTTGGTGGAAGCGGCCCTCTATGCCAATTCCGATGGCCAATGCTATCTGCATTTCACAGTTTCACCCCAGCATCAGGCCGGTTTTGAGCAATTGCTGGCGAAGGTGGTGCCTGTCTATGAGAAACAATACAATGTCCAATATCACATTGATTTCTCCATTCAGGATCCGGCTACGGATACCGTGGCGGCGGAGTTGGACAATTCACCGTTCCGCGACGAGAATGGCAACCTGCTGTTCCGCCCCGCCGGCCATGGCGCCCTTATCTACAATATGAACCGTCTGGATGCGGATGTGGTGTTTGTCAAGAATATCGACAATGTCATCACGGAGGAGCGTGTGGAACCGACCGTTACCTATAAGAAAGCGCTGGCCGCCCAGTTGTTGCAATTGCAGGCGCGTGCCTTCCAGTATCTGAAGGAGTTGGAGAAAGGGGATGTTGATCCTATGCTCTTCTTGGAGATGCTCGACTTCGCCGAGTCGGAACTGATGATTCCGATGGAGGAGGACATCACCCAAGAGCGTCTCTTTGAGCTGATGAACCGTCCAATCCGTGTTTGCGGCATGGTGAAGAACGAGGGTGAGCCCGGCGGCGGTCCGTTCTGGGTGCTGGATGCCGATGACAACGCCTCGCTTCAGATTGTGGAGTCCTCCCAGATTTCCCCTGAACAGAAACCTGTCATGACGCGCGCCACACACTTCAATCCTGTGGATATGGTGTGCGCTTTGAAAAATTACAAAGGCGAAAAATTCGACCTGCTGCAATATGTGGATCCCGAAACGGGCTTCATATCCTCCAAATCGTATGGCGACCGCACATTGAAAGCGTTGGAACTGCCCGGTTTGTGGAATGGAGCCATGAGCAAATGGATTACCATCTTCGTGGAAGTGCCTATCGCGACCTTCAATCCTGTTAAGACTGTCTTCGACCTGTTGCGCCGCTAATCAGCGTTGCACTAAAAAAGTGACATTCGGAAATTTTATCTTGTTGGCGCGGCCATATCCTACCGCATAGTTGATTTCATGTGCGGGAACCGGAATGGTTGCGGAAGCGTTGGCATCTCCATGGAGCATGTTCAGTATCTTGTCATGCCAGATGGCGGTCAATACCAACTCTTTAAACGACACATGAAACGGACCTGCCAGATAGTCGGTGCCGGAAAGCAGCCCTTCCGACGGATGCAGACCCATGCGAAGAACGGTGATGTTTTTTTCTTGAAAGAAATGGTAAAGGTCTTTGCACCAGTCAATTGCATCTTCCAAGGAGAGCGGTTTATAGCGGCCTTCCTGATACTCTTTTGCCAGCGGTGTATTGGCCACCACAAGGGTGGGGTAGATGCGGGTGCAGCAAGCTCCGAAGTCGGCGATTTGCCGGGCGGTGTGCAAGGCAAGTTCTTTGCTGTCACCTGGAAGTCCGATCATCATTTGCAAACCCAGGTCAAAACCATATTGCCGGATGAGTTCTGACGCCTCTTTCACTTGCTGCACGGTATGTCCGCGGTTGACGGTTTTCAGAACTGCATCGTCAAGCGATTGCGCGCCCAATTCGATGAGGGAAACGCCGTGCAGTTTCAAATTTTCCAATATCTCCGGAGTGATGTAGTCGGGCCGGGTGGAGAGTTGGATGCTGTCCACCAAACCGCTTTGCACATACGGGTAAGCCACATCCAGATAGCGGTTCTGTTCGGCGATGCTCATGCCGGTGAAACTGCCTCCGAAGAAGGCAATGCGCTTAGAATATTCCTGTGGAATAGTGCTCAGGTGCTGTTCAATAATCTGCTCCACCTCCGAAGGCGTAGGGATGCGGTTTTGTCCCGCAATGGCAAATTGATTGCAGTAGGTGCATCGGTAGGGACACGCCTTTTGCGGAATGAAGATGGGAATGACGCGATGCTTGCCCGTCATCGGCTATTGAAGCTGTTGCAGATACTGGCGGATAGTCTCCTGAAGACCCAGATAGAGTGCGTCACAAATCAAGGCATGGCCGATGGACACTTCCAAAAGACCCGGAATCTGTTCTTGGAAATATTTAAGATTCACCAGAGAGAGATCGTGGCCGGCGTTAAGTCCAATATGTTGTATTTCAGCTTCTTGTGCTGCAATGACAAAATCGCGGATGGCAGCCTCGCGGTCTTTCAGATAGTTGGCGGCGTAGGATTCGGTGTAGAGTTCCACGCGGTCGGTGCCGGTGTCTTTGGCACCCGCCACCATCTTCGGGTCCGCGTTCACAAAGATGCTGGTGCGGATGCCTTTGTCGTGCAGGCGGTTGATGATGTTGGTGAGAAACTCGCGGTTGGCAAGTGTGTCCCAACCGGCATTGGAAGTGAGTGCTTCTGGCGGGTCGGGCACTAAGGTTACCTGCGTGGGAACCACAGTTGTCACCAACTCCATGAAGCTGTCGGAGGGATAACCCTCGATGTTGAATTCCGTGGTGACGATTTTTTTCAGGTCATATACATCCTGATATTTGATGTGCCGTCCGTCGGGACGCGGATGTACGGTGATGCCCTGCGCTCCGAAACGCTCACAATCCTTGGCCACTTGGATAAGGTCAGGCATGTTGCCTCCGCGCGCGTTGCGGATGGTGGCCACCTTGTTGATGTTTACACTTAATCTCGTATTCATTTCTTATGCGTTCTTTTCCAAATTTTCAACTACAATTTCGGCAATGTCCTTCACATTGGCAGTAGTGCCGTGCTTGAATGCCTTTTTGCACATTGGGCAGGCGGTGGCGATCACGTCAGGATCAGGTGCCGTGAGATTGTCTAACGCGGCGTTACGAATGGTGGTTTGCTGCTCCAACGAAATGACCGTGTTGCCGAGGTTCATGCCGCAACACAAGCTGTTTTCCTTCTCGTTTTTAGTTTTCATCAGGTTGGCAACAGCTTCCAAAACCTTGCGGGGTTCTTGGTAGATGCCACAGCCGCGTCCCAACTCGCATGGGTCATGGTAGGTGACCTTCAGATCGCTCTTCTTGACCTTCAACATGCCCTTCTCAATCAACATGTTAATATATTCTGTATGATGCAGAACGGGAATGGATAGTTTGTATTCTTTCTTAAAAGAGGTATAGCAAATCGGGCAGGAGGTGATGAGCATTTGGGCGCCGGAACTGACAATAAGGTCGGTGTTTTTGCGGCGCAGCTCAGCGGCCTGGTTGTTGAAACCCTGCTGCAACAGCGGGCGACCGCAGCAGATGCTCTTGTCCTCGTCCATGAACCAGTATTTCTGTCCAACGGCCTTGAAAATGGTCTGCATCGACTCGGTGATGCCGGGGGTGAGATGCGACATGCAGCCGCCAAAATAGGCCACGCGGCCAATGGCGTTGAACGATTGTACTTTCTGCAGGTATTTGTAACTGTTGACGATATCCAGATCGCCTTTGTCGCGCGAGATGCGACGGATGTTCATCAAATCGATGTTCACGGGGCACTCTTCAGCGCAGCGATGGCATATAAGACAGTTCTTGCCGGCGGCGATGATGTCTTTGTGATGCTCCAGGTTACGGAGGTTGCGAAGCAGATAGACGGACTGTACATCGGTGATACCCAGATCTTTATATAGTGGGCAGGCGTCAATGCACATGCCGCAGCGGGAACAGGAACTGAGTTCGAATTTGGTGAAACCAGTCATCTTGGTATGCTCGCGCAGCCCCACCTTGCGGAAATATATGAGGAATACTTCCGTGAAGATGTGCATATAGCGTGTGAACGGCAGCAGAACGAAGAAAACGCACAAGTCGATGGAGTAGAGCGTCCAGAAGGGCATTTCCAGGAAAGAGGCCACATTGGTGCTGAACAAGTTTCCGATGGTTTGGGTAAGAAAACCGCCGTTATGGTAAAGCGCTGCGGACACGGACTCGCTGAGCAGTCGGAGCGGGAAGATGCCCCAAAGGGAGTATCGAATGGCTTTGTCCATGAGGGTGTGCTTCGTAGCACGGTTCATACCCAGCAGTTTGGATTTGATTTTCTTTACAAAAGCAAGGAAAACGCCCGACAGCACATAGAGAAGCAGGAGGTCCATCAGTTGGGTGAATACCCAAGCGGTGTGGTTCTCCGGCGGAACCTGATGGAAATAGCGGTAAAAGATGGCCACCCAATAATGGAAATGGCCTTTGGTGCCGATGCGGCTTTCGATGGCACCCACAAAAATGAGCAGGAACCAACCGAAAGCGATGCTGCGGTGCATGTAACCCAGCCGCCAATTCTTCTTGGAAATGCGGATGTGAAGCAAACATTCGCGGAACATCTCCCCAATGGCCGGCAGGAATTTGATGGAGAAGATGTTTTTGAGCAAGGTCTTTTGCTGCAGACGGTCAAATTGCCGTATCCATCTCACATATTTATATAGACAGATGACCAGGAGCGCAATGGATCCCAATACAAATGGTAATACAAAGGGACTGAAGTTTTCCATTATCCTATGATTTCATTCGTGTTCGTGAGTATTTGTCGCATGTTGATGATGAGTGAGCGCAGGTTCACGCCTCTGGGGCAAACGAGGGTGCACTTGCCGCAGAGCATGCACTTTTGGAGCTCTTGTTCCAGTTTGTCGTATTGTCCTCTGCGGAAGTAACAATGGGTTTTGCGTATGTTGAAATCAGTGAATTGGCGGGCGGAACAAGAAGCCGTGCAACCGCCGCAACTGATGCAGCGCTTGAACGACGGGACCAGCTCCAGCAGTTGCCGGTATTTGGACATGTCTGTGTCACTGAGCTTTACCGAGCGGGTTTTCGCGATAGAGAATCCAAAATCTGCCATTATTTCAAAACTTTATTGCGGAGTTCCATGCCTCCGGTGACTTCAAAAATCTTATGCACTTCCTCCATATCCTCATGGGGTATGTTTCGTAGGGCGCCAGCGCCATCGCCGTGGTAGTTTGCACCCAGTTTCGGGGCAATCTCCTCGATGTTCTCGCGGAACCATCTCCAAACGGGACCTTGTTCAATATGCTTGTTGGGGTCCACTCTGTCGGGATGCACGCAATAGCCGATGTCCAGAATGTTTTGTTCAACGCCATTCATCAATTCGACCTGCTGTCTTCCCATTTCGCTGTCCTTGAAATAACCGAGTTCCTGTGACACTTTGCGCAGGATGTTGATGATTTCGCCCGGCGCATTGCTGCGTGGGCAGCGGGGTTTGCACGACATGCATTGTCCGCAATACCAGATGGTGTCGGTGCGCAACAGTTTCTCAATGGCGTTCTCGTCGCCGCGTTGCACGGTGTCACAGATGCGGCGCGGGTCGTAGTCGTAGAACTCGGCAGCCGGGCACACAGCGGTGCACATGCCGCAGTTCATGCAGGCCTTGAGCGCTTCTTCGTATCTGATGTCTTGTTTGATTAGGTCAACTAAGGTCATATTAGCGGGGTTTAACTCGGTTCAGTTTCAGTAATTGGAAGAAAAACTTAGGAAAAGCTTTGGTGCGGTCACGCTTGAGAAAATCCAATTTGATGTTCAGGGCGCTGTTGAGCGGGATGAAGTGTGTTTCCACAAACTCGATCAGACTTCCGTCGGGGTCTTCAATATAGGTGAAATGGCCACCTGCCTTGCCCATGTCGAATTTGGCGTTGCCGGGGCAACTGTCCACCGTGAACTTGAAGCCGAGCTCGTTGCACTTGGCTTCCAATTCGCGCATGTTGATGACATCGAAGCAGAGCTGGATGAAACCGGGATCACCCCAGAACCTGCCCTCGTAAATCTTGCGCGGTGTGCGGTCGAGTGCCTGCACCAGTTCGATGGTGCTGTTGCCGTACAATTCGCTAAACGGTCCCTGGAATGGTCTGGAGCGGGTAAGGAGCACCCGGCGGTAGGTTTGGCCGCCGCCGCGCAGTCCCTGCCAGTCGTTGAACACGCCGGTCTTGTCGTACACCACCGCGTCGTAGCCCAGAATGTCGCTATACACCTTTCGGGAGCGTTCGATGTCGGTGACGCCTACCATGGCGCCCACCACACCGCCGGAGAAGCGGTTCCGGTCAATGAAGATGTAGTTGTCTTCCACAACCTGGAAGCAGTTGCCAGCGGGATCGTGAATGTAGAAGGTGGGAATCCCGCGGGGATCCATCACGACAGGGGTGATCTCAGAATACTTGGCCGTCAGCTCCTCATGGAAAGCGGCTATGTTGTGGCTTTTCACCTTGGCGGTGAAGAACCCCAAGTCGCCCACTTGAATGTCGAAGGGCACGGGTTCGGGTTTCCGTTCCGAATACTGCCAAATCTCAAAACCGCCGCCGCCTTGCAGATTGCAGTTGATGCAGGCGTGTCGTCTTTGCGGGGAATTTCCCGTATAGGGGAGCATGCGCTCCGCCACTGTGTCATCTTCCAGTATCTGCACATCGGCCTGGAACATGTCGTACAACCAACGTTCCGTGGCGTAGAAATCCTCCGTTCCAACACCCATCTGCATGATACCGGCAAACCAATATTTATCCATATTATTACTAATGTATAACAAGCGGCAAAAATATAAAAAATATCAACATTACGGGTCCATTTTTGTTTTCCCTCGTTTCCCCTTTTTTTGTATCTTTGCAACCGCTGAAATAAATTTAAACTTTAAATACTGTTTTTATGGAAGAAAAGAAAACTTCAATGATCAGACTTAGAATGAGTTCCCAAGATGCTCATTATGGTGGAAATTTGGTTGACGGTGCGCACATGCTCGCCCTTTTCGGCGATGTGGCCACCGAACTGCTGATTATGCAGGATGGCGACGAAGGCTTGTTCTGCGCTTACGACAATGTGGAATTTCTGGCTCCTGTGTATGCCGGCGACTATATTGAGGCCGTGGGTGAGATTACCCATGTAGGCAACACCTCCCGCAAGATGGTCTTCGAGGCCCGCAAGATTATCGCCCCGCGCCCGGACATCAGCGCTTCCGCTGCCGATGTTTTGGAAGAACCCATCGTGGTCTGCCGCGCTTCCGGCACTTGCGTCACCCCGAAACAATGCCAGAGAAAGAATAATTAGACTTAAGACTTGAGACTTGAGACTTGAGACTTGAGACTTGAGATTTGAGATTTGAGATTTAAGACTTAAGACTTGAGATTTAAGGATTTTAAGGATGCGTTGTCTCCAGTCTATGTCTTGGGTCAAACATTAATAAACTTAATTTATCGAACAACAATGGAAAAACTGATAATTACCGCCGCTATTTGTGGCGCTGAAGTCACCAAGGAACAAAACCCTGCCGTGCCCTATACGGTGGAGGAAATCGTGAAAGAAGCCAAGTCTGCCGTGGATGCCGGTGCCGCTATTGTGCACTTGCATGTGCGCGAGGATGATGGAACGCCCACTCAAAGCCGGGATCGTTTCCAGGAATGTGAGACCGCTATCTACAAGGCATGTCCGAATGTCATCCTCATCCCGTCCACTGGCGGCGCCGTGGGTATGACCCCGGAGGAGCGTTTGCAATCCACAGACACCACCCCCGTTCCGGAAATGGCCACATTGGACTGTGGTACCTGTAACTTCGGCGACGAGATTTTCGACAACACTATGCCGACCATGCGCGCTTTCGGCAAACGCATGATGGAGCGTGGTATCAAGCCCGAATACGAGTGCTTTGAGATGGGTCACTTGGACACCATCCTGACGATGGCTCGCAAAGGCCAGGTTCCCGGAGCTCCTATGCAGTTCAACTTCGTGTTGGGTGTGCCGGGTTGTACGCCTGCCACAGTCGATAATCTCTGCTGGCTCGTGAAGAATATCCCGGCCGGATCCACCTGGACCAGCACGGGCATCGGTCGCCATGCCTTCACGCTGGCCGCTCCCACCATCGTGATGGGCGGCAATGTGCGCGTGGGTTTCGAGGACAACCTCTACCTTGAAAAAGGTGTGTTGGCAAAATCCAACGGCGAGCTTGTGGACAAGGTCGTCCGCATGGCCAAATTGCTTGGCCGTGAGGTGGCCACGTCCGACGAGGCCAGAGTCATCCTCGGCCTGAAGAAATAATCAGGTTGTATATGATGTAAACAAAAAAGCCACCCGAAGGTGGCTTTTTTTTACTTTTATGTCAAAGCACCATTCCGCCGCAGGGCGGCGGAATCACCAATGTTAGCCGTGTGGTTTTGCTTGCGGCGGAATCACCAACTATTTGTTGATTAACTCTCTTACCGCATTCTCCAGGGCGGCTCCGCGCAGGTCCTTGGCCACGATGCGACCCTCACGGTCGAGCAGGAACATGGCCGGGATGGAACGCACACCGTAAATGGCGGCGGCTTCGGAGGACCAGTATTTCAGATCGCTCACATGGTTGGGCCATACCAGCTGGTCGTCCTTGATGGCTTTCTTCCAACTGTTACCGTCACGGTCAAGGGAGACACTGAACACCTCAAAGCCCTTGTCGTGGTATTTCTGATAGACATTGCGCACATTGGGACTCTCGCGGCGGCAGGGACCGCACCAGGAAGCCCAGAAGTCGATCAAAACAACCTTGCCGCGCAAATCAGAGAGTTTGCGGATTTTCCCATCCGGATCGGGGAACGCCAGCTCCGGAGCCATAGCGCCTATACCCGTCTTGCCCGCCGGTGAGTTCATGATGGTATAACGCTCTTTCACAATGAGGTGATTCGGGTATTTCTTGTACAGCGCGTTGATGACCGACTCGTGTAAGGATGCGTTCTGCTCCTTCGGGAACAAGTCGAGGAACATCAGCGTGGCAATATCGTCTTTGTTGTCCAAAATGGCCTGTTTGATTTGGTTGCTGATGGCGGCATCCGTTTGGTTGTACTCGTTCTGATACTTGTTCACAACTGCCTTCACCAATTGCTGGGCACCGCTTACCATGTTCGAGCCGACAGGTTTCTGTGTGTTCATGTTTAACTTGTATTCCGCTTCCGTTCGTTGAACTTTCTCACGGATTCCGTTCGGGAAAGCAGCAAGCACATTGGCGATCCAGGATGCTTTGGCACCCTTCTTGTCAAAAAGATTGAGGTAGGAGAGACTGTCGCGTTCGCTCACCAATGCTTTTGCGGCTGAGGCCAAAGGCGCGAGAACTCCGGAAGCCTTTTCCTGACGGTCATTGGTTTGGAAAATATAGTTGTCCAATAATTCGTAATAATCATTGTTGCCTGGAAGACGATTGGACTTGTAATCGAAATACATAGTCTTGTTTTCCAGATAGTTGGAGAAAGGACGGTAGTTGTTGTCCAATGCCTTGAGATACTGGTTCGCCTTGGTGACGAAATAGTCCACATCGCCGCTTTTCACTTTGTTGTTGGGTGCGAAAAGAGAGATGAGCACATCAAGAGAGTCCACATTCTCGAATGCGGCAGTCACATAATTGTCAATCTCGTTGGTGGTTTGTCGGAGATTGGTGACTTCCTGCGTGATTTTGCTCCAGTATTTCTGGGTGTTGTCCTTCTGCAACGCATTGTTCAAGCTGTCAATCACCTCTTTTTTGCGATTGGTGGCGCCACTGACATCCTGAACAAAAGCCATGGAGGGCGAGTTGGTCACACTGACCACATTTTGCAGGTCCTCGGCATCGATGGTGAGTTCCATGCTTTCGCCCGGTGTGATGACCACGAGGAAGTAGTTCTCGTCGCCGAAATCGAAACGGTAGATGTCGTTGCTCAGCTTCAGATTCATCACGAAAGCGTTGTTCTTGATGTCAGCGGAAGCGTAAACCGTTCTGCCGTTTCCGTATGCGTTCACCAAGTCCACATGTTTGAAAGTGTTGTTCAAAAGTGTGACACTGACGGTGGAGGGCGCCTGGGCCATAGCCCATAATCCCATAAACAAAATGCTGATAATCAGCGTGATTCTTTTAGTGTTGAAGAACATAGTCTATGTTTTTATTTCAAACTGCAAAAATACAAAAATATTATCTCACAATATCGAAATCCATCTGTTTCTTGATCAGGTCAACGGCCACTACCCGGATCTTGATGGGATCGCCGAAGCGGAGCGAGCGCCCGTGGTGCAGACCGACGAGCGTATAGTTCTCTTCGTCAATGTAATAGAAGTCGTCATCGAAGCAGCGCATGGGAATCATTCCTTCACATTTGGAGTCTTTCAGTTCGGCATAAATACCCCATTTGGAGATGCCGGAGACAGTGGCGTCGAACACTTGCCCCACCTTGTCGGCCAGATACTCGGCTTGTTTGTACTTGATGGAGTCGCGTTCCGCCTGTGTGGCTTGCTGCTCCATCTGCGAACAATGCTTGCAATATTCCTCGTATTGGTCTTGATTTACGGATTCTTTATTGTTCAAATAGCGGTCAAGCAAGCGGTGCACCATCATGTCGGGATAGCGGCGGATGGGGGAGGTGAAGTGGGTGTAATAGGGGAACGCCAGTCCGTAGTGTCCGATATTCTCCGTGGAATAGCAGGCGCGTGCCATAATCCGGATGGAGAGTTTGCTCAACATGTCGTAATCGGCTTTGCCTTTCTGGTTCTCCAGCATGGCGTTCAGCGAGCTGCTGAGTGATTTGGTGGAGGATGTCTTCAATTCGAACCCCAGTTTTTTCACGAAATTCTTGAAGGTGTTCACCTTCTCGTCCAAAGGTTTGTCGTGGATACGATAGACGAAGGTGTTGGGCTCTTTGCCAGCGACTTTTTTCTTGCCTATTTTCTCGGCTACCCGCCTGTTGGCCAGCAGCATGAACTCCTCGATGAGCCAGTTGGCTTCTTTCTGCTCTTTAAGATATACTCCAATGGGATGCCCCTGCTCGTCCAGTTTGAATTTCACCTCTTCAGTTTCAAAATTGATGGCGTTGTTGTCGAAGCGCTTTTTGCGCATAATTTGCGCTAACGCATTGAGCTTCAGCAATACATCCGACAGGTCGCCTTCGCCGGTTTCAATGATTTGCTGCGCCTGTTCATAGTCGAAGCGACGGTCGGAGTTGATGACGGTGTGCCCGAACCACTCCTTGTGCACTTTGGCGTTGTCGTCCAAGTCGAACACGGCACTGTAGCACAGTTTGTCCTCGTGCGGGCGCAAGGAGCAAAGGTTGTTGGAGAGTGCTTCCGGCAGCATGGGGATGGTGCGGTCCACCAGATACACGGATGTGCCACGGTCGTATGCCTCCGCATCGAGCGCGGTGCCCGGGCGCACATAGTGAGTGACATCCGCAATGTGAATGCCGATGCGGTACAGGCCATTGTCGAGTTTCTCAAACGACAGCGCATCGTCGAAGTCCTTGGCATCCGCAGGGTCGATGGTGAAGGTGGTGATGTTGCGGAAATCGCGGCGCTTGTTGATCTCGCTCTCCGGGATGTTTTTCGGGATGTTGTTGGCCTCCTCTTCCACCTTGTCGGGGAATTTGAGCGGGAAGTCGTTCTCCGCCAGAATGGCCAGCATCTCCACATTGTTGTCGCCGGGTTTGCCCAGCACATGGATGACCTCGCCCAGCGGACTGCGTGTCCCTGATGGCCAATCAACAATCACCACCACCACTTTGTCGCCGGATTTGGCTTTCTTGAGCAGCCGTCCGGGAATGATGATGTCGCGACGGAAATAGGCGTTGTCGGGGATGAAATAGGCCACGCTCTTGCGGATGGAGATGGTGCCCACGATCTGTTTTTTGCTCCGTTGCATCACTTCAACCACTTGGCCTTCAGGGCGTTTCCCTTTTCGAAGAGGGAATACGACCACCTTGACAATGTCGTTGTTCAGCGCATTGCCCAGGTTGCCGTCAGCGATGAAGATATCCTCTGCCAGCGACTCGTCACGCGTGTCGTTGGTGTCATTTTGCGGGATGACAAAGGCCATGCCGCTGCGCTTCATCTCAATCTTGCCGATGATGTAGTTGCGGCCGTTGTCCTTGCCTTTCAGCTGTTTGTAGTTGACGCGGTACTTGCCGCGGCCGGCCTTGAGCAATAGTTTGGCCGCCACCAGGCGGTCGATGTGCTCTTTGACCTCCTCACGACCTTTTTTGTCGTATATGCCGACTTTCGCGGCGATTTGTTTGTAGTTGAGTTTTTCGTTTTTGCCCTGTGACAGGGATTCCAGAATTTTTTTTGATAAGTCTTTCATAGTGTTGAGACGCACGGCCGTGCGTCTTTACTTTATTCTTTATTGTTGAGACGTACGGCCGTACGCCTTTATTTCTTTAATGAGACGCACGTCCGTGTGTCTTTACAATATCACGTCCGTACGCCTTTACAGTATATTTGCCTTGGTCATCATAGATGAACCAGGCTTTGAGTTCGGGGTGTGTGTCAAGCACCTTATGCGAGGCCTCCATGCCGAGCACCATGAAGGCGGTGGCGTAGGCGTCGGCAGTCATGCAGTCGGGGGCTATGACGGTGACACTCAGTAGGTTGCTTTGTTCCGGTTTGCCGGTGACGGGATCCAGAATGTGGGTGTAGCGCACGCCGTCCTGCTCAAAGTAGTTGCGGTAGTTGCCTGAGGTGGCTACCGCGTGGTCGCGCAGGTCGAAACGCTCGCTGCTCTCAGTCGGACCGTCGGCGGTTTCCGTGGGCACTTGGATGCCAACACGCCATGGTTTCCCGTTTTTCGTGCCCATTGCGACAATCTCGCCGCCGATTTCCACGATACAGTTGCCATAACCCTGTTCTTTCAAAAACCGTGCCACTTGGTCCACGGCATAGCCCTTGGCGATGGCGTTGAAGTTGAGCTGCACCCGCGGGTCCGCCTTGACGATGTGTCCGTCCTGAATGGTAACCAGCTGACTACCAACAAATTGTTTAACGGAGTCGATTTGTGTTTGCGGGACCACCGTCTTTTGGTTTTTCCGCCCGAATCCCCACAACTCAATCAATGGTTGGCAGGTGCAGTCAAAAGCACCGTTAGTCTCGCGGCTGATTTCCAAGGATTTCTGCAGAATGGTCAGGAAGGATTCAGTTGGCGTAATATCCTGACCTTGATTTATTTGCGAGATGATAGAAGTGGTGTCAAAAATGGAGAAAGTGCTATTCACCTCTTTGAGTACGGAATCCACTTGGCGTGGCAGACTTGCGGATGATTGCCCAAGATATGTGACATGATATAAGGTGCCGAAGGCGGTGCCTTCCAAGTGCTGGATGGGTTGTTGTCGGCAACTTGCGCACAGAAACAGAAGCAGGAGAATAGGAATTGTCTTTTTCATCATTTTCAAATAAAACGCAAAAATAATAAAAACATAAACTTTTCGTTCTTTTTTCGTTATTTTTGCCCGCTAAAACCAAACCACCTATGAAAGTACACTTTATCGCTATCGGCGGTAGTGCCATGCATAACTTGGCTATCGCCTTGAAACTGAAAGGATTTGAAGTCACTGGTTCCGATGATGAGATTTTTGAGCCCGCTAAGGGGCGCCTGGCCAAATATGGCATTCTTCCCGAATCCATCGGTTGGCATCCCGAGCGCATCACGCCTGACTTGGACGCCATCATTCTGGGTATGCACGCCCGCATTGACAACCCTGAATTGGTTAAGGCAAAGGAACTTGGACTGAAAATTTATTCATATCCGGAATATCTGTACGAACAAAGCAAAGACAAAATCCGCATTGTGGTAGGGGGAAGCCATGGCAAAACTACCATCACCTCAATGATTATACATGTTTTGCAGCAAAACCATATCGATTGCGACTACATGGTGGGAGCGCAATTGGACGGTTTTGAGGTTATGGTGAAACTTTCGGAAGAGGCCAAAATCATGGTCATCGAGGGGGACGAATACCTGACTTCACCCATTGACCGCCGTCCGAAATTCCATGTGTATCAGCCCACTATCGGCATTGTGAGTGGAATTGCATGGGATCATATCAATGTTTTCCCGACATTTGACATCTATGTGGAACAGTTTGAGATTTTCGCCAATATGATACCGGCTGACGGCAAGTTCATCTACTGTGAGGATGATGAGGTGCTTCCGAAGTTGAGTGAGCGTATCACAGGAACGCACAAACAGCCGTATGGTGTTCATCCTCATCACATTACCGATGGTGTAACCTACTTGGAAACACCGTACGGAGAGTATCCGCTGCAGATTTTCGGAAAGCACAATTTGACCAACCTCAATGCGGCGCGCTATGCATGCATGGCGGTTGGAGTGGGAGAGGAGGATTTCTATAAGGCTATCTCCACCTTCAAAGGCGCTTCAAAGCGTCTTGAATTGGTGACGAAGAACGGTGATTGTGCTGTGTATAAGGATTTTGCACACTCTCCCTCTAAGCTCAAAGCTACCATCTCGGCGGTGCGAGAGCAGTTCCCTGACCGGCATTTGGTGGCCTGTATGGAGTTGCACACTTTCAGCAGTTTGACCGAAAAGTTTTTGGCGCAATATGCGGGTGCGATGAACGAGGCGGACACAGCCATAATTTATTATTCTCCAGAAGCCATTAAATTGAAAAAACTTCCTCCCATAACTCCCGAAATGATTTTCAACGCTTTCGGAAGAGAGGATATCCAAATCTTCAACGATTCTTCTTTGCTTAAAGATAACTTATTGAGAATCAATCCGAAAAACACTGTTTTTTTGCTGATGTCCTCCGGTGATTTTAATGGATTAAATATTTCCGAACTGGGAGAAAAAATTATATCTTTGCGCGCTCAAAATTAAAACAATCAAAAAATAAATAATACTATGAAAAAGCTTGGTTTATCAGTACTTATGATTGCGGTGGCAGTTTTCTGCTTCGCGCAACCCAAGATTCAATTTGAGAAAACCACCTATGATTTCGGTAAAATTCGCGAAGAAGGTGGTAAGGTAACGGGTGTGTTTGAATTCACCAATATTGGCGACAGTGATCTGGTGCTTACCAATGTGCGCCCTGGTTGCGGTTGTACTGCCGCAAACTACACCCATGATGCCGTGGCTCCCGGCCAGAAAGGCTACATCGAAGCCACATACAATCCTTACAATCGTCCCGGTGCGTTCAACAAGAACATCCGTGTCACGACCAACGAGCCGCAGTTCAAAGGTGAAAAACCTTCCTCCCCTCACATGATTTTCATCAAGGGTGAAGTGATCAAGCGCCCTCCTACCATTTTTGAGAAAGCAGGTTTTAGTGCCGGCAACGGCATGTCCCGTATCAAGGAGTCGAACTTCAAACACGACATGCTGAATACTCAATCGGTGAAGGACACACTGCAGATTCACAATTTCTGGAACAGACCGATTTCTTATGAAGTGGAATCCAATGGTTATGTTTCTGAAGTTTACCGTTCTTTTGGCCAATCCATTCTCCCTGGCCAAGATGGTATTCTGGTGCTAAAATATGATGCTTCCAAGCGTGGCGAGTTTGGTCAGCTGAAAGACCGTGTCATGATTTCCACCAACGATTCCATTGAGTCCAAGAAGATGGTTTATTATTCCGTTAATATTCGTGAGGATTTCTCCAAACTTACCAAGAAACAGCTGAAAACTGTTCCCGTAGCGAATTTTAGCGCCACAGAACTCGATTTTGATCATGTTCAGAAAAATGCTCAAGAGAAGAGAACGATTGTTGTGACCAACAAGGGTAAAGATCCTCTGATTCTGCGTGCTACTCAATCCAGCAACGGAATGTTCAAGGTTGCCTCCGACATCAAGGAAGTGCCTGCAGGCGGTAAGGCCAATGTTATCGTCACTTTCAGAGCCAGTACTCGTGCCGGTAACCAGCAGGGCACGGTTGAGATCATCACGAACGATCCGAACAACCCTATTCAAGTAATCAATGTGAAAGCGCAAATCCTGTAATAGGTTGTGCTTTTTTACGCCCAATAAAAAAAGGGGATCCGATTGGATCCCCTTTTTTTTGTTCGGAATAGCACCTTTAGGTTTTGGGCGTGCAATTAATTTAACCCGTATTTCTTTACATAATCCTCAATCTCATTGTAAAGCAGATCTTTACGGATTACTTTCTTGTCCTTGTCCAAGAAGAACATGAATGGGATGGTGCGGGTGTCGTACAACTCATTGTCCTCGATGGTCTGGTCGAAATTCCATCCGTGCAGGTAACTCGGGTTGGCCTCTGAAGATTTCAGGTAGTTTTTCCATACCTGTTCGTCGTCTTCGAAATACACGGTGAGCACTTTGAGGTTGCCCTTGGCGATAGCCGTGTTCAAAGCGGGGAAATTGGCCATTTTGCCACGCACTTCGCGGCAGGTCGGGCAGGTCGGATGCTGCAGATACAGAAGCAGGTAGTTGCTCTGAATATCGTACAGGGAGGTGGTGTCGCCATTGGCCATCACAATACGGAAGTTGGGAACCAGATCCCCTTCCAGATTCTTGTTGATGGTTTTCAACTCTCGGCTGCATCGTCTGGTACGGTCCTCATCCAACTTGGGGTAGGAGAGTATGTTCTGCAGCATTTTGATGTAGGTGTGTTCCACTTTGTATGGGGAAATATTGCTGCCCAGGATTTTTTCCACCTTGTCATAGAAGCGATACAGGGATTGCTCATTGACGCGGGCGGAATTCAGGGCGGCAACCACGAAAGTGTCTAAATCCTTACGGTCAAGCTGGTAGATGATGTTGCAGAATTCTTTGATTTTGTCATCGGCAATCGGAGTGTCGAAAATGCGCGGGTCACTCCAAGGGAAATTGTCGAAAAAGTGCTCCACTACGAATTTTTGATACAAATCCCTGTTCTGGTAGTATTCCTGGGGCATCTCAGGAATGCTTCGGGCAAGCTGCACGATGGAAGCGAGCAAATTGCCCTTGTTCTCTTGTATGACAGACAATTGGTAGTCGTCTTGTGCCTTATTGATGCGTTTGGCTTTGGCGGTCAGCGAGTCGGCCAGCACACGCAGCATATATTGCGGCATGCTGCTTTGTGCTTGCTGGAATTCCGCATCCAACGCCCTCATTTGAGCGCCGAAAGTTTGAATGGTGGAGATGTATTTCACATTGTTCGTGTTCTCATCGCTGCCTTGGTATATGACGGTGTCATTGGTGATAATGACTGTGAATTTCTGATTCTTGTTGTTGGAAATCAGGAAAGAACCTACTTTATTGGTGTCGCCGATGATCCAATAAAAGCCGGCGGGCAGTGACTGCTTGTCCTTAAAGGAGACCTCACTGCTATAGGGTTGGGTGTAGGATATTTTATGGTTTTTGTCATGATTGTATGACTCAATCTTGACAGAATCAAATGGGTTAGAGGTGAGTTGCACCTTGATGTCCATTTGGGCGAGGCATGATAAGATGCTGATAATCAGAAAACAGGATGTGATAACAAATCTTTTCATATGCATTTCAGAAAGAATATTCGGAATCGATTTCGTCAGAAAGGTTTAATTGTTGGAACGCGTCAGAGAAGTGCAAGGGTAAATCCGAGGCGACGAGTGACCTCGGGTCGTGCGTGTTGGTGTAAAGGTCACCTGCCAACCCGTGGATGAAAACGCCAAGCAGAGCGGACTCGACGGGGTTGTATCCTTGTGCCATTAACGATAATAGCAATCCGGTCAGCACATCTCCGCTGCCGGCGGTGGCCATGCCCGCATTGCCGGTGGTGTTCACGAATTGCTTGCCATCGGGTAGCGATATGACCGTGTGCTGTCCTTTCAGAACCAGGATTACCTGATATCGTTCGGCGAAGGATTGTGCCTTCTGCAGTCGTTCAAAGCCATTGTCGCAGTTGCCTGCCAGTCGCTCAAATTCTCCAAAATGAGGTGTCAGAATGCTGTATGGGGGCAAAAATGCCAGCCAGGTTTTGTTCTCCGACAGGATGTTCAGGGCGTCGGCATCTAATATGATGGGCGTGTGTACCTCATCGAGGATGTTTTTGAGCAGGGTGACGGTTTGCAGTGCGGTGCCGATGCCTGGTCCGATGGCGATGGCGTTGATGCTTTTTTGCAGACGGCTCCAGTCGAGTGAACTGCAATGATGCTCATTGGTGTCAATGTCCAAGATGGCTTCGGGAAGTCGCGCGGGGATATGTTGGGCGGCAAGTGCGGGGGTGTGCACAGTGACTTTGCCTGCGCCACCACGCAGGCATGCGGTAGCGGCCAATATGGCGGCGCCAGGCATGTTGGAGCTTCCCGCTACCAGCAGTCCGTGTCCGAAAGTGCCTTTGTGGGCGAATGGCGGCAGCGGCCGCAGTAGTCCGGAAACGGATTTGAGTGTCAGGTATTCACGGTCCCACACCAACTCCGGTGGCGCGTTCATGCCAATGTTGACAATTTGGACATCTCCGTAAAACGGCAATGCGTCGGGCAGGAAATAGGCGAGTTTGGGATATTGTATGCTGAGGGTTTGGTCCGCCATGACCACACAAGCGTCCGCGGGGGTGGGCATATCCGCAAAAAGTCCCGAAGGCGTGTCAATGGCGATCACCATGGCGTCAGAACGGTTTATGGCGTTGATGGCATCGGCATAGATGCCGGTGGCGGGTTTGTTGAGACCGATGCCGAAAATGGCGTCCACAACCAGTGTCTTGCTCGTCATGTCTGCCACAACTTCCTCGCTGAAAACGGATAAGCGCGCGTTTGCGTTTTCGCCCACTATCGCTTCCCAGCGTTTTAAGTTGGTTTCCATCTCGGGCGAACGGTGCGCGGCGCCGCTGTCACGCTCGCAGAGTATGACATGGACGGCGGGACTATGGTGGAAAGAGGGTTCGGACAGGAGGCGGGCAATGACCAGTCCGTCACCGCCATTGTTCCCCGTGCCGCAGAATACCCTGACATCTTCAATATCGTGGTTAAATATAATGCGATCAATGATTTCGCTGCAACATTTTCCGGCTCTCTCCATCAGGTCTTGCGAGGAGATGGGCTCGTTGCGCATGGTGTGTTGCTCACATTCCCGTGTTTGGGGAACGGACAAGATAAATGGTTGTTGGATAGATTTTTCTATCTGCATCTTGATGAGCGGTTTTTTAAAGGTTGCAAAAATACGAATTTATAAGATTCCTTCTTCCAGAAAACTGAAATATGATCTTTTGTGGAGGATGATATGGTCGGTGAGATGGATGTTGAATAATTTTGCCGCCTGGTTGATTTGTTTGGTGAGTTCCAAGTCTTTCTGGCTCGGACGCAGGGAACCGGAGGGGTGGTTGTGGCAGACGATAAGGTTTGTGGCTCCGGATGTGATGGCCTCTTGCATGATCAGACGCACATCCACTGCCGTGGTTGTCAAACCGCCTTTCCCTATTTGGCAGATTTTGAGTATTTTAGATGCCTGGTTTAGGTAGATGGCCCAAAACTCCTCATGTTTCAGCCGTGCGATTTTGTCCTGCATGATATTCATCACATCATAACTGGTTAGGATTTGTTGTGCTTCCGTTACCCGTTCGGAGAGCATTCGGTGGCATAGCTCAAATGCGGCCAGCAGAGTGGTGGCCTTTGCGGTTCCCACTCCCTTGACTCCAGTGAGTTGGTTGAGGTCACTGTCCGCCAGTCGGTTCAATTGGTTCCCGCTGGATGCCAGCAGTCGTTTGGCAAGGTCCACGGCACTGTCGGTCGCGGTGCCGGTACGCAATAGTATGGCAATGAGTTCAGCATCCGACAGCGCGGAAGCCCCGCGGGCAGCGAATTTTTCGCGTGGACGGTCCTGGCAACTCCACTCTCTGATGGGGATTCGCCCTGTCTCAATGTCCGTGTCGTGTGAGGTCATTATACCGTATGTGCCCGCTTGAGCAGGTATGGCAGCAGGATTTGGTCAAACCCTTGCGTGATGTCGGCAGGAATGAGGTCAATCTGATATTGGCCGCATTTGACTTTTATTTCATGGAAATAGTCGTGGACAGCGGTCTGGTAGAATTCGCGTATGTTGTTGGCATGAACCTTGATCTCCTTCCCGGTCTCCATGTCCACAAAACGATAAAGCCGGTTCTCAAAGGCGAAGTCGTATTCCATGCTCTTGTCAAAAGTGTGGAATACCAGCACCTCGTGCTTGTTGTGGCGTAGGTGCCCCAGCGCCAGCATCAGTTCATCCATGTCCTTCTGACTTTCGAACATGTCGCTGAAAATGATGACCAGCGATCTCCGATGTATTTGTTCGGCTATCTGGTGCAACGTGTCTGTCACCATGGAGGAACGGTGCACTTCGGTGCCGATAGGTTGAAGAATCTTCTCCAGTTCCCGGTAAATCATCTTGTGGTGCGCGTCGCCCCCGCGTGCTTGCGTGTGCAGGTCAAGTTTGTCGGAAAAAACGCTGAGTCCTACCGCATCTCGCTGACTCTTAAATATTTGCATGAGGATTGCCGCGGCATATACCGCAAAGAATATTTTGTTGGGTGAGGCAAGTGTGTATTTTTCCCGAATGGGGAAATACATTGAGGAGGAGTTGTCGATGATAAGGTGGCATCGCAGATTGGTCTCTTCCTCGTATTGCTTGACGAAGAGTTTGTCCGTGCGGGCGTAGAGTTTCCAGTCGATGTGCCGGATGGGCTCGCCAGTGTTGTATTGGCGGTGCTCGGCAAATTCCACGGAGAAGCCGTGCATGGGACTCTTGTGCAAACCCGTGATGAATCCTTGTACCACCTGCTTGGCGACAAACTCAATGTGGTCGTATTGCGTTATCTTCGTAAGGTCTATCGTGTATGCCATATCATCGGTTCATTTCAAACTGCAAAAGTATGATTTTTCTGCTTGCAATCGGACAGGTGACTTTATTTTGCGGAAAAGTCCTCCAGCGTGCGCAGAAAAGAGTCCGAAAACCGGTAGGAATAGAGGTCATTCTCGAAAATCTGGTCGTTGGAAAATAAAATGGGAGCCCTGCCGGTCGCGTAGAACAAAACAGCGGGAAAATGATGGACCTTTTTTGTTATTTTGCGTGGATAACCCGCTGCTCGGTCGGTAGCCAGAAAAAACAGACTATACGGCCTATTAAGATGTTGTCTGATTTCACGGTTTAGTTCACGCTCTTGCAAAGCTCCCGGTATGAATGGATACATGATGCCTGCCCGGATATCCGTAGAATCCAATGCATTCATAGTTTGAAGTAGATAATGACTGCATGAAGAACAATCTAATTCATTGTGTAGTAGGAAGATGTATTTGCCTTTGGGTAGGTTTTCGAGCGATGTTAGTTCTTGTTGCTCGTTATAGAAGAAGGGCAGTTGGGTAAGATTATCTTCCGACAAAGACATGATTCTGATCTTGAAAACAGGATCGTGGTGCCTGAAATACTGGTCTTTGTTTTTCTGATACTCTTCATAAGTCATGTTGTGCCATGGTGACTCGCAGTCGGCTGACAACTCTATCAGGTTTCCGTTCCAACTCGTTCTGGCCAAATCTTCTAAAGGTTGTAGCAGATTGAAAGGAAAATAGTCGTCAGAGAAGGATAACGCGCTGGAACAATGACGGTTGTATATGGTGGAATGGCCCGCGGAGTCCGCAATGGCAAACATTGGCGCTGATTTCCGCGTGCAGGTGTCGTATTGAGTGTAGAACAACAAGTATCTGTTGTGGAGAGGGAAGACCATTTTAGGGTATGAATAATTGAAAATATGGTCTTTGGTGGCGTAAATCCGTTCTATCCCATACGGTATTGACAGACTTTTTTGAATATAATCCTCTTCAAATGGGTGCCAAAAGGGCAAATCAAAGCGGATGTCTTCAATCCAGGTCCCATCCAGTCCGTATTTGTGTAAAACAGGGAATCGGGTGCTCAGGAAAAATAGATTGTTCTCATTGTGAAAGAGGTAGCGGTTAGGGCTCGCCTGCACCACATGTGGCGCTTCGTAGGCGAGCTCCCGGACAAAAATTTCCTGTCCAAGTGACCGGTCAAATCGGAACCAGCGGTATCCAGTATCATGGTCTTCTTCCAGGTAATACAGTTGGTTTTGGTGCATATAGACTGCTTTGACATTTGGATGCTCGAGCATAGTGTCAAACTCAAATGTTTTTTCAGTCGTTTTACGGTAAAGGAAAATTTGGTTTTGGACGGAAATCACACAACGGTTATCGTGAATGTCGAAATCGTTGATCCAGCAATTGCTGGCAAAACGCTCTGCTTTCATGGTGGTTTTAGGCAGCGGAAGGTCGAATTCGAAAGTGTGGTAATCGTTTAGGGAAAAAGCGTACATGTGGGCGGCGAAGTCATTCTCCGCTTCCTGAAACGCCTTTCTGTCAGCGAAATAGAAAATACTGTCGCGGATGCCGCATTGCAGATGATTCATATCATAGGGCAGTTTGGAGTAGGTCGCGGCAACAGCTGTGTCTAATGTGAACTGCTGGCCGATCCAGGACTGGCATACACCAACCGGAGTAAGCCATGCCATAACGATAATACCGATGATAACCGATTGCGCTTTCATTGTCTTGTCTCGCTAAAACCGCTTTTTAGGAAGGAATCCGTTATCGTCTGTATTGCAGAAGGTCGGACCGGGTGAGGTAGATCATCATGGTTCCTTCACCGTATGCATTGTATTTCCATTCGCCCTGTACCATGTAAGTGTCATAGCCGTTGTTGGAGTTGCCTCTCGTGGCGATGGTTTTCGTGGCGCTTCCGCGAAACGAACCTCTGGAGCTGCGTTCTTCACTTTTTGCCAGCATCTCGTTGATGGCATCGGAAATCAAAGGGGCGATGCTGCTGGGTACTTGGCCGATACAATTCATGGTATAGGTGTTTTGCCTAGGCACTCTGCAGGCGCTCCAGCCGGCTCCCGAACAATCTAATGTGGCCGGAGTGTTTTCATCCAGTGAGGGCGTGTATAAGATGTCATTGTATAAATTTAACCAGGCCCAATAACCGCCGTTGGTTTTGTGAATGATGACAATCGGTTTGTCACCTTCAGCATATACACTGAATCCAATAAGACATGCACTTAAAAGAAATAATAGTTTTTTCATAGTTTCGATTTTTTTTAATTGATAATATTTTGTTTCTCCACTTTCGCAGGACAGGCTTCGCTCGGCGTGAGTCTTATTCCAATAAGCCCCATAAAATGTCTTGTTCAATGGCTGGTCATGGTTTTTGAATGTGTATGTTTAGTGACTTAAAATGCGTTTCATACAGAGCAGCCAACACTGTATGTTTTTCAACAGCACAAAAATACAATGACAATAGTGGCTTTGTCAAGAGTTTTTCGGAAAAAATTTTCGCCCTCATTTATAATAACTTACGAAAAATCAATATGTTAAATTAAGAAATGATTGTTAATTGAAATGGTTGTTTTTCGGAGTTTTTAGTAAATTTTTAATTAATTTGTTTAAAATCCAATTCGATTTTTTTGAGTTGGTAAAGTGAGGTTGGTTTTCTTTTCACGATGCATTTTTTTGTATTTTTGCACCTCAACTTTATACAAATCACGGTTATGAAAAACAACATTATTATTATGAGTATTATCGCGCTTGGAGTGGTATGTGGCGCCTGTCACAAGAAAGAAGACACTTCTCTTAAAGACAATCCTTTTATGCAGGAATGGAACACACCGTATGGGGTTCCGCCGTTTGACAAGATTAAGATTGAGCATTATCTTCCTGCATTTCAGGAAGGTATGCGTCAGCAGAATGAATGGATTGAGAATATTGTGAACAATTCTGAGGATCCGACCTTCGGAAACACTATTATCCCGTTGGAGTACAGCGATGAGTTGCTTAACAAGGTGAGTTCGGTGTTTTTCAATCTCCTGGAGTGCTGCAACAGCGAAGAGATGGAGCGGTTGGCCGACACACTCATGCCGTTATATACGAAACATGGTGATGATATCATGTTGAATGACAAGTTGTTCAAACGGGTAAAGGCCGTTTATGACAACCGTGCGAATGAGAATCTCAATCCAGAGCAACTCCGTCTTTTGGAAGAGACCTATAAGGGATTTGTCAGAGGCGGAGCCAATGTGCCGGTGGAAAAACAGGCACGATTCCGCGAGATTAACACGAAACTGGCCACGCTGACACAGAAATTTGGCAACAATGTGTTGAAAGCCACCAACGGTTATCAACTCGTGTGTGCCGACAAGGCCCGATTGGAAGGACTGACCGAGCAGCAGTTGCAGACTGCCGCCGAACTGGGCAATGAAAAGGCCGAGACCAAAGGCAAATATGTCTTCACATTGGATATGCCCACCTTGGAACCGTTCCTGATGAACTGTAAAGACCGTGACCTTCGTAAAGAGATTTGGACGGCCTATTCCTCCCGCTGTCTTGGTGGCGAGTTTGACAATGAGAAGATTATCAATGAGATTGTAAATTTGCGTTTGGAAAAAGCCAAGATTATGGGTTATGACAATTATGCCAACTATGTGCTGGACGATTGTATGGCCAAGAATGCGGATAATGTGTATGCTCTCTTGAACCAGGTTTGGACCCCTGCATTGGCAAAGGCCAAGGAAGAGGCCGCCTTGTACCAGAAAATGATTGCCAAAGACCATCCTGGCGCCACGCTGGAACCGTATGATTGGCGTTATTACAGCGAGAAACTCAGAAAAGAGAAATATGACTTGAATGATGAGGATATCCGCCCCTATTTTTCACTGGACACCGCCCGCAACGGTCTTTTCATGGTCTGCAACAAACTGTACGGATTGACTTTCCAAGAGAACAAGGACATTCCGGTTTACCAAGAGGATGTGAAAGTTTATGAGGTGATTGACAACAATGAAGTGATCGCTATTGTGTATATGGACTTCTTCCCCCGCGCATCCAAACGCAGCGGTGCCTGGATGACCAACTTCCGTGAGCAATACTACACCCGTGAGGGTGAGAATGTGATTCCGGTGGTGTCACTAGTGTTCAACTTCACAAAACCTTCTGGAGACAAACCCTCCATGCTCAATATTGATCAAGTGCAGACGCTGTTCCACGAGTTTGGCCACGCCCTGCACAGCATACTCTCGCGCTGTCACTATCGTTCCCTTTCCGGCACGAATGTGCCCCGTGACTATGTGGAGATGCCGTCGCAGTTTATGGAGCATTTCGCCTTTGAACCGGAAGTGCTGAAGATGTACGCCAACCATTACAAAACCGGGGAGAATATTCCCGAGGCGCTGGTTAAGAAAATAGAAGCCGCATCCACCTATGGTCAGGGATTCATCAATACAGAACTGCTTGCCGCTTCGTTGCTGGATATGGATTACCATACGATTACGGCAAAAACCGAAGTGAAATTACCTGAATTTGAGGATCAGCAAATGGAAAAGATCGGACTGATATCGTCCATTATCTCACGGTATAAGAGTCCCTATTTCCAACACATCTTCTCCGGTGGCTATGGAGCGGGCTATTACAGTTACACTTGGTCTGCTGTGCTGGACAATGATGCGTATGAGGCATTCAAAGAAAACGGCATATTCGACCAGACAACGGCTACTTCATTCCGCACCAATATTCTGGAACGCGGCAACACCGACGACGCCATGAACCTCTATATGGCGTTCCGAGGCCATGAGCCGTCCATTGAGCCGTTGCTTAAGAATCGAGGACTGAAATAACATGTTTTTATGGGTTGTGGCGGTCGCGCAGGACCGCCATAACTTTTCATTAATCCATATTACCCATTCATGAGCGATATTCAGCAGGAAATTGCCCGTCTTTCGGAAGAAATCAATCGTCACAACTATTATTATTATATGTTGGACGATCCTAAAATCAGCGACTATGATTTTGACCAGTTGCTGCAAAAACTCATTGACCTGGAACGGCAGTATCCTGAATATGTGCGCCCCGACAGTCCTACGCAAAGGGTAGGGGGCACCGTTACCAAGCAGTTTGCGAGTGCTGCGCACATCTATCCGATGCTGTCGTTGGGCAACACCTACTCGGAGGGTGACTTGTTGGAGTTTGACACGCGCGTGCGAGGACTCCTCAACGGTCCGGTGGAGTATGTTTGCGAGTTGAAATACGATGGCGTGGCTATCAGCTTGATTTATGAGCATGGTGTTCTGGTTAGGGCGGTCACGCGCGGTGACGGCACTCGTGGCGATGTGGTGACGGCCAATGTGAAGACCATCGGTTCGGTGCCGCTGAGTCTGACGGGCGATTATCCCGACCTGCTTGAGGCGCGTGGCGAGATCATCATGCCATACGACAGTTTCAACGCCCTGAATGCTGATCGTGAGGAGATTGGGGAACAACCCTTCGCCAACCCGCGCAACGCGGCCTCCGGAAGTCTCAAACTTCAAAACTCCGCCGATGTGGCCAAACGCGGTCTGAGTTTCAAATTGTATTACGCTTTAGGTGAGAACCTGCCGGAAAACAATCATTTTGCCCGCCTTCGCAAGCTGCACGAGTGGGGCTTCCGTTTCCCCGATGTGATGGAGAAAGTCACCGATTTGTCAGGTGTGATGGATTTCATTCGGGTTTGGGATGAAAAACGCAAAGAGTTGCCCTATCCAATCGATGGCATCGTCATCAAGGTGAATGATTTTGCCCAGCAGCAGCAGGTGGGTTCCACCGCCAAAAGTCCGCGATGGGCTATTGCCTACAAGTTCAAGGCGGAGCGTGTTTCCACTCCGTTGTTGAGCGTGGATTTCCAGGTAGGGCGTACTGGCATCATCACACCCGTGGCCAATCTCAAACCCGTGAGTTTGGCTGGCACTGTGGTGAAGCGTGCCACTTTGAACAACCGTGATTTCATCCGCGACATGGATATCCGTGAGGGCGACTGCCTTTTTGTGGAGAAGGGTGGGGAGATTATCCCAAAAATTGTGGGTGTGGATGTTGAACGCCGCCAACCCGATGCTGTACCGGTGCACTTCGTGACCGTTTGCCCTGTTTGCGGCACGCCATTGCAGCAGAACGAGGGCGAGGCGGGTGTCTTCTGCCCCAACGAACTGCATTGTGCCCCGCAGATACGCGGGAAATTGGAGCATTTCATCGCACGGAAAGCCATGAATATAGATTCCTTGGGCGAAGGGAAGATAGAAGTCCTCTATGCCCAAGGCCTCGTGTCGAACGCGGCAGACCTGTATGATTTGACATACGATCGCCTGTTTGGGTTGGAAAAGGTGATGGAGGATGAGAACGGGAAGACTAAAACGCTGAGTTTCAAGGAAAAGACAACAATCAACATTTTAAAGGGATTGGAGCAGTCGAAGAGTGTGCCTTTTGAACGCGTGCTGTATGCGCTGGGCATCCGTTTCGTGGGTGAGGTCACCGCCAAGAAACTGGCCCGCCGCTTCAAGACCATAGATGCCATTGCCAATGCCACAAAAGAGGAACTTGTTGAGGTTGAAGATGTGGGCGAGCGTGTGGCGGAGAGTATTATACAATATTTTAATAATACGGAGAATTTGGAGATGGTGATGCGGCTGAAAGCTGCGGGGTTGCGGTTTGAGATGGGGGAGGAGTCCCGGGCTGCTTCCGACAGGCTGGCTGGCATGAGTATCATCGTTAGCGGTGTGTTCTCAGTTCCTCGAGACGAAATCAAGCTTATCATAGAGCAGAATGGCGGCAAGAATGTGTCGTCCATATCCAAGAACACCACTTATGTTCTGGCTGGAGACAAAATGGGGCCTGAGAAGCGGAAAAAGGCGGAGGCGTTGGGAATTCCTATCATTTCGGAGGAAGAGTTTATGGTGATGTTAGGGGAAAGATAAATAAACCTTTCTGCTTTTCGCCTATAAATTTCCTTGAAAAAAATTATCAACATATAGAACATTCAAAAAAAAAGTGTATCTTTGCACGCTTTTTGAAGTGGAATGTTTTGAGGAATGGATGAGGGGCGGAGAAAGCGCGCAACTGCTTGATTTCACGGACTGTAAATGAATTTTGAGGATGATGTGCGGAAGGTTTTATTATAGTTTCTGATGAATAAATAGTTGCATTTTACTTCCAAAAGTGCGCTATTTTTTTTTGCAAATAATCAAATAATTAATAATCTAAATTAAATTGAAGGGATGAAAAAGATTAAAATTACACAAGTAAAAAGTGCGGTTGACAGATCTATCCGTCAAAAAAGATCTTTAGTGGCATTGGGCTTACGCAAAATGCACCAGACTGTAGAACATGAGGCCACTCCCCAAATCCTGGGTATCGTGGATTCCGTAAAGCATCTGGTATCCGTAGAAGAATTATAATGAGATTAAATAACTGAAAAGAAATTTTAGAAAAATGGAGTTACACAACTTAAAACCAGCAAACAACTCAACGCACAGAGAAAGAAGAATTGGTAGAGGTCAAGGTTCCGGCAAGGGCGGCACTTCTACACGTGGTAACAAAGGTGCCAAGTCACGTTCTGGCTACAGCCGCAAGATCGGTTTTGAAGGCGGCCAGATGCCTATCTATAGAATTTTGCCCAAGAGAGGTTTCAAAAATATCAACCGTGTTGAATATAACGCCATCAATGTAAGCACATTGCAGAGATTGGCCGAGAAGAACATCACCGACATCAACCGCGAAGTGCTCGTGGCTAACGGTCTTGCCAACAAGAAAGACCCCATCGCCATCCTCGCCAAAGGTGAACTTACCGCCAAAGTTAATGTCACGGCTGATAAATTTTCTGCCAAAGCCAAGGAAGTCATCGAAAACGCCGGTGGCACTGTTACGCTTGTGAACGCTACCGCTAAGGCAGAGTAATTTTTCCAATTAAAAAAATTATCCGATGAAAAAATTTATTGAAACCATAAAAAATATTTTCAGGATTGAAGACCTGAGAAAGCGTATCCTTTACACGCTCTTCATTATCCTGATTTACCGTTTTGGCGCGCATGTGGTGCTCCCGGGTATCAACCCCGGCGGTCTCTCCGCTTTCACCAGCGCTGCCCAAAAGGGTCTGCTCGGCATGTTGGACCTCTTCTCCGGTGGTGCGTTCTCTAACGCCTCCATCTTCGCATTGGGTATCATGCCGTACATCTCCGCATCCATCGTGGTGCAATTGATGACGCTGGCAGTGCCTTATTTCCAGCGTCTCCAAAAGGAAGGCGAGAGCGGCCGTAAGAAAATCAACCAGATCACCCGTTACCTTACCGTGATCGTGTTGGCCATCCAGGCCCCCGCTTACATCGCCAACCTCGTGAACCAGTTCCCGAGCGCCATCGCCCCGTCCATGCTTGAACACCATGTGCTCGGCTTCACCGCCTTCGGTTTCTGTGCTTTCATTCTGCTGATTGCCGCCACCCTGTTCATCATGTGGTTGGGTGAGCGCATCACCGACAACGGTATCGGCAACGGTATCTCCATGATCATTATGATCGGTATCATCGCCCGCTTCCCGTACGCTATCCGCGCGGAATTCATCGCCCGTATCAGCGAGATGAACGGCGGACCTATCGTGTTCATTATTGAATTAGTCCTTATGATGGTCATTATCGGACTTTGTATCCTGCTGGTGCAAGGTACCCGTCGCGTGCCCGTGCAATACGCAAAACGCGTTGTGGGCAACAAACAATACGGAGGTGTCCGCAACTACCTTCCTTTGAAGGTCAACGCTGCCGGCGTTATGCCGATCATCTTCGCCCAGGCCATCATGTTTATCCCCTTGACATTTGTGAATATCTCGACCGAAACCACTACCGGCTTCTGGAGCAGTTTCATCGATTATAACCGCTTGGGTTACAATGTTGTCTTCTTCCTCATGATCATTGCCTTCACCTATTTCTATACGGCAATCACCATCAACCCTCAGCAAATTGCAGAGGATTTGAAGAAGAACAACGGTTTCATCCCGGGTACGAAACCGGGCAAACCGACCGCAGAACTCATCGACAAGATCATGTCCCGCATCACACTGCCGGGCTCCATCTTCCTGGGTATTGTGGCTGTGCTTCCCGCTATCGTCCGTATGTTCGGTGTGAACCAACAGTTTGCCCAGTTCTTCGGCGGTACATCTCTGCTCATTATGGTGGGTGTTGTGCTGGATACTCTCCAACAGATTGAAAGCCACCTGCTGATGAGACATTATGATGGTCTGACCAAATCAGGTAGAATTAAAGGCCGTATGGGCGGCGTTTACGGAGGTTAATCGTGATGATGTTCAGAAGAGTGAAATATAAATCCGAGGCCGACTTTGAGAAGCTGAGAAAAAGCGCTCAAGTGGTTGCTGTTACATTGGCGGAAGTCGCCAAGTACATCCAACCGGGTGTGCCGTTGACCTACCTCGACCAAATTGGCGAGGAGTGTATCCGCGACCACCACGCAGTTCCCTCCTTCAAAGGATATGAGGGATTTCCGGCGGCGCTTTGCCTCTCAGTGAACGATGTGGTCGTGCACGGCATCCCCAAACCCGGCGATTTTCTCCAGGACGGAGATATCATTTCGGTGGATTGCGGCGCTCTTCTGGACGGATTTCATGGCGACTTCGCTTACACATTCGCCGTCGGCGAAGTCTCCGAGGAAACCCGCCTCCTGATGGACCGGACGAAGGAGTCACTGATGAAAGCCATCGATGTGGCAGTTGCCGGCAAAACTGTCGGTGATATCGGCCATACGGTGGAAAGTTATGTGAGCCAGTTCAATTACGGTGTTGTCAGAGAACTCTGCGGACACGGGATTGGCAAGGACATGCACGAAAGACCGGACATTCCGAACTATGGGCGTCCGGGTTTCGGCGACCGTCTGCAAGAAGGCATGTGCATCTGTATCGAACCGATGATTACCTTGGGTTCAAGAAAAATATACATGGAGAATGACGGATGGACCATTCGCACGCAGGATCACAAACCTGCCGCTCACTATGAGCACCAGTTGGCCATCACCTCCAAGGGAACCGAGGTGATCTCCTCGTACAAGCAGTTAAGTGAAGTAATTGGTACTAACGAAAGATATTAATACATTATGGCAAAACAATCATCATTTGACTTAGACGGTATCGTGACCGAGGCGTTGGGAAACGGAATGTATCGTGTCCAGTTGGAAAGCGGACATGTGATCATCGCCCACCTTTCGGGCAAGATGCGCCTTCACTACATCAAAATCCTCCCTGGCGACAAGGTTCAAGTGGCCATGTCCCCGTATGACCTGACCAAAGGAAGAATAACATTCCGGTACAAGGCGTAGAAACGATTAACATTTATTGATTAAAGAATATCAGTCAAAGAAATTTAATAATAAATAAAAAATAGAAAAATGAAAGTAAGAACATCCGTAAAGAAAAGATCAGAGGACTGTATCGTGGTTAAACGCCACGGAGTGGTTTATGTGATTAACAAGAAGAACCCTAAGATGAAACAGCGTCAGGGTTAAGATTATGATTCAGGAAATAATAATTATTAACAAATAAAAAACATAAAGTAATATGGCAAGAATTGCAGGTATTGATTTACCGAAGAACAAACATGGCGAAATCGGCTTGACCTACATTTACGGAATCGGCAGAAGCACTGCCCAAAAGATTCTGACCAAGGCCGGTATCAGCTGGGACAAGAAGGTAAATGAATGGAACGATGATGAATTGGCAGTAATCCGTGGTTTGGTTAATGAACTTAAAGTGGAAGGTCCGCTGAGATCAGAAGAACAAATGAACATCAAACGATTGATGGATATTGGCTGTTACAGAGGTATTCGTCACCGTCTTGGTTTACCGGTACGCGGACAAAGTACGAAGAACAACGCTCGTACGCGTAAAGGACGTAAGAAAACGGTTGCAAACAAGAAGAAAGCAACTAAGTAGTTATTAATCATTACATGGATAGAGAAAACATATAATTATGGCAAAAAATACTAAAACATCCAAAAAGAAAGTTGTCAGAATAGATGCTTCTGGTAAAGCATTCATTTATGCTTCCTTCAATAATGTTATTGTTTCCCTTACCAATAATGATGGTCAAGTGATTTCTTGGTCTTCAGCCGGTAAAATGGGTTACAGAGGTTCTAAAAAGAATACTCCCTATGCCGCTCAGATGGTGGCTCAAGACTGTGCAAAGGTCGCTTATGACCTTGGACTCCGCAAGGTGAAAGTGTATGTGAAGGGACCTGGTCAAGGACGTGAATCCGCCATCCGTTCCATCAACACAACCGGTATCATCGTGGAAGAGATCACCGATGTGACTCCGCTTCCTCACAACGGTTGTCGTCCTCCCAAACACAGAAGAGTATAATTTTATATATCGTTTAATTTTTAAAAAGTAAGAAAAATGGCAAGATATACAGGACCTAAAACTAGAATCGCAAGAAAATTTAGAGAACCGATCTTCGGCCCCGACAAGAATTTCGAAAGAAGAAATTATGCTCCCGGTCAGCATGGTCAGTCCAGAAGACGCTCCAAACTCTCCGAGTACGGTATGCAGTTGCAGGAGAAACAGAAAGCCAAATACACCTATGGCCTTCTTGAGCGTCAGTTCCGCAAACTGTTCCACCTGGCAGCCCGCAAGAAAGGTGTTACCGGTCAGAACTTGATGCAACTTATCGAGTCCCGTCTCGACAATGTGGTGTTCCGCTTGGGTATTGCGCCTTCACGCGCCGCAGCCCGTCAGTTGGTCAGCCATCGTCATATTTCCGTCAACGGAATCATCTGCAACATCCCTTCCCGTCTGCTCGTTCCTGGCGACACTGTTGAAGTTCGCGAGCGTTCCAAAGCGTTGGAAGTGATTACCAACTCCTTGAGTGGCAAGTCCATGTCATCTCCTTGGTTGGAGTGGGATGGTGGCCTTATGGTTGGCAAGTTCATGAACTATCCTCAGAGAGAGGAAATCCCTGAGACGATCAACGAGCAGGCTATCGTTGAGTTGTACTCCAAGTAGTGAGCCGTGAGTTGTGAATAGTGGACAGAAGAAACAACAGTGAGAATTTTGTTCATAGTTCGCCAGTCACCAATCACCAACCACTAATCAAGTAAAAATCAAATAAAAATCAAATAAAATGGCAATTTTAACATTTCAAAAACCCGATAAGGTCATCATGAATGAGGCCGACGATTTTCATGGAGTATTTGAATTTCGTCCGTTACAGCAAGGTTACGGTGTCACCATCGGTAACGCCCTGCGCCGTGTGCTGCTCTCCTCATTGGAAGGCTATGCCATTACCTCTATCAAAATAGAGGGCGTCGCTCAGGAATTCTCCTCGATTCCCGGTGTTATGGAAGATGTGACCGACATCGTGCTCAATCTCAAACAGGTTCGTTTCAAGAACAAGATTGAGAACAATTTCAGCGAGAAGGCAACGATCATCATCTCCGACCAGGAGGCATTCACGGCTGGTGATATGAACCGTTTCCTCAACTTCTTCCAGGTTTTGAATCCGGAGCAATTGATTTGCCGCATGGAACCCTCTGTGCGCATTGTAATGGAGATTACCATCGACAAGGGCCGCGGATATGTTCCGGTAGAGGACAACCGTTCCCTTCATGAGGGTATCGATGTTATCGCTTTAGACTCTATTCATACGCCCATCAAGAACGTCAAATATTCTATCGAACCCTACCGTGTTGAGCAGAAGACGGACTTTGAAAAGCTGGTGATGGAGATTGATACGGATGGTTCTATCCACCCGAAGACCGCTTTGAAAGAGGCCGCCAAGATACTGATTCAGCACTTTGCCCTTTTCTCTGACGATAAGATCACGTTAGACACGCCGGAGCAACCCGCTTCCGCAGAGGATTTGGACGAGAACTCCATGTTGATCCGCCAAGTGCTGAAATCCAAACTTATCGATATGGACCTCTCCGTCAGAGCGCTCAATTGCCTCAAATCTGCCGAGTTGGAAACCCTGGGTGACCTGGTGGCAATCCATAAGGCAGACCTCTTGAAATTCCGTAACTTTGGTAAGAAATCCCTCGCTGAGTTGGAAGACCTGGTGAAATCCAAAGGTTTGGAATTTGGCATGAATATTTCGAAATATAAATTAGATAAGGATTAAGAACAATGAGACACGCGAAAAGAATCAATCATTTAGGAAGAACGGATGCCCATAGAAAGGCCCTCTTGTCCAATATGGCTACATCCCTGATTATGCACAAGCGCATTTCCACCACTTTGGCGAAGGCCAAGGAGTTGAGAAAGTTCGTTGAACCGCTCGTGACCCGCAGCAAGCATGATACCACCCACTCCAGACGTGTGGTGTTCTCTGAACTTCAGAACAAATATGCCGTCACCGAACTGTTCCGCGAGATTTCCCAGAAGGTGTCCACCCGTCCTGGCGGTTATACCCGTATTTTGAAAACCGGTTTCCGCAAGGGTGACAATGCTGAGATGTGTATCATCGAATTTGTTGACTACAACGAGACCTACACCACCGATGGCGGAAAGAAGAAATCCACCCGCACCCGTCGTGGTAGCGGCAAGAAAGCCGCTAAGGTTGAGGAAGCTCCTGTGGCAGAAGCAGTTGAAGAAACCGCTCCCGTTGCTGAAGCCGAAGCTCCCGCCGCTGAATAATTTGAGAAACTCATATTTGCGATATTTGAAGACCGCCACTTGGCGGTCTTTTTTATTGGTAATGCCTAGTTAGGCCTTATTTTTCTTATCTTTGTCGGTTTAATCTATTTTTAAATAGGATTCTGGCTGGATAGACATATGCGTAAGTTGTTTGCCTTTTTGCTCATATTGACCTGGATGTGCATGCGCATGCACATCCAAGCGCAGACTTACACGATGCTATCATCGGGAAACAGTACCATAACCACTTGTAGTGGTGTAATATACGATCCGGGCGGAACGGGTGATTACCCCAGTAATTGTGACAGTTATCTTACCATCTATCCTGGTTCTGGCGGAAGCAAAGTGCGACTAACAGGAACATACAACACTGAAGGCACCACTTATGCCTGGGATTATTTTAATGTATATGATGGCACTTCCAATACTGGTACCCAATTGGGCTCTTTTCATGGTTTAGGTACTTGTGATGTTATTTCCCTTACTGGACCATTAACCATATACTTTCACTCTGACGGTTCAGTGCAACATGCCGGTTTTGAACTGAATGTCAGTTGCTGTACAGATGTTTGCGCATGCTCATCTCCGACCGGGGTTCATATCAGAACAGGTAACCAGTTTATTAAGGTGTTATGGGACCCATCTATGCTAACAAATGGTTATTTTTTGGAATATGGTCCACATGGTTTTACGCCAGGCGCGGGCAGTCGAACCTACACTTCCGCTACCTCATATACCCTTAATAATTTAATAAACGATACCGAATATGACATCTATATATGGTTTGATTGTGGCAATGACCATCGAATCACAACGGAGTTGCCTGTCATGGTGAGTGCCACACCAGGCAGTAATTGCACGATGACTTCCGGCACGCGTGAATTCGAAATCTGCAATGGTTTTGTGTATGATAACGGTGGCCCGACGGGTAACTACTCCAATTACAGCAACGATACCCTCATCATTTATCCTGCTACAAACGGATGCAAAGTGTCTATTGTTGGGACATACTATACCGAAAGCGCCTCATTTGATTATATTAAAATTTATGATGGTGCTGGGGTGGCGGGCACAATGCTCGGCAAATTTGCTGAAACAGGAACAATAACCGAACCGATATATTCAACAAGTCCAGATGGCACGCTTACCGTGGTTTTTCATTCCGATGGCTCTGTTCAAAAAAGTGGTTATGAATTCCAAGTGGCATGTATCTGCTATGTTGATCATGTTCAAGATACGGTTTGCTATAAGGAACGGTATCAAAATCATGGTTTTGACACATCCTTGGCATACTCTGGAGATTATACATTAATCAGGGTTGCCAATAGTACACTGATTGATGTGGATTTGCATGTGCGCCCAAGTCCATATGTGTCCATTGCGGGCCGCTATTATTTTTGTGCCGATGGTGATATCACCCTGACCGCCAACAATGCGGTTTCCTATGCGTGGAGCACGGGCGAGCATTCGCAATCCATACATGTCCATGATATCGGCAGTTATCAGGTCACTATTACAGACAGTCATGGGTGCGTCGCCAGCGCGTCACATAGGATAGCTCCTATCGATGAGTTTATTGATATGATAGATTTTCCCACCATGTGTGCGGGAAAGGATTATTTGATTACAGGAAGTTATGAGTCTGGCAGTGAGATTTTGATGCATCGGGTTCAATCCACTCTGTCCTCGGTCGATACTGCGTTTTTGCCCGACGGTATTGCTTGTGATCCCTATGGCTGTTCCTATCGTTCCACACTCACCTTTACAGATTATAGTTCAAATGCCTATGTTAGGGATGCTAATGACATTTATTATGTCAAAATAAACATGGAACACTCCTATATCGGAGACATATACATCAATATTACCTGTCCAACTGGACAGAAGGCGGATATAATGCGATGGTCAGGAAGTGGCTCAACTGAATGCAACTCGCAGATTCCGACCTCAGCAACAGGATGGCAAAGTGGGGATAATTATATGTACGCTTATTTTGGGCAAGCCTATGATTATCAGGATTATAACGATTATTGTGATAGAAATTCGTCCAGTAATGCCCCCGGAATAGGATGGAATTACTGCTGGTCGAATAATACGACGCAAGGTTTTGTTTACGCTGCAACCCCTGGAAGTTTGGTCTATCGTAGTGCCAACGTGCATGCCGGCATAGTGGACTCTTCCGATGTGGCTGGTGGCACGCAGTTCTATCATCCAGATCAAGCTTTTTCCAGTCTTGTCGGTTGCCCACTGAACGGGGATTGGTATATAGAGGTGGTAGATGGTTATGGTGCTGATAATGGTTATATTTTCGGATGGGAGTTGGCCCTTACCGAGGAGTTGCTACCCAATAATACCTTTAATGTGTCTGAAATCACTCCTGTCGGTCCATGGATTGCAGGAATGACCTCCGATACTTCTTTCACCATATCCCCTCCTGGTACGCTGCAAGAGGATACTACCGTTCAATATTTGCTTCATTTTTACGATTCAGACAATTGTTCGTATGACACGCTCGTACGCGTATCAGTCAATACACTCCATTATGGCGACACGGTTGCCTCTGCTTGCGAATCGTTTACTTGGCATGGCGTAACCTATACCCAATCGGGTAGTTATAACGACACGCTCCAGACTTCGGCGGGTTGCGACAGCATCGTGACCTTGCACTTGACCATAGACACGCCGCCCGATCCACCTACGGTATCCCCTTCAACCTTGATTTGTCCGGGCGATATGGTAACACTTACGGCTGAATGCGAAGATGCTTTTCTGCTAACGGAAGGATTTTCCAGCATAACAGATGGCGGGGATGAGAATGCATCAGCTCCAGGAAGTGATACTATTCATTGCAATACACTGGCCACATTCCCAATAATGTCATATGTGTATCCGGCTGGAGGTAAGGTTAAGTTTGGAAAAGGTTCCTATGCTAACACTGCGATATCTGGCAGCATGACTTCTGTCCCATTAAATCTATCCCGCCCTTTCAAAGTAGTTGTCAGAGCGAAAAACTGGACATGGGGCGGTCAGACAGGTGGAAATGTGGATGGTACGCTTGTGATTACGGCAGGTTCGCAAACCCTAACTCAGACGGTAAATACATCCCAATATTCGGATTATACATTCAATTTTAATGCTGCTGGCCTTACTCCTATTACAATTGCTTCCAATCTTCCCGGTTGGCGTTTGATTATTGATTCGGTTTATATCACAATGGAAAAGGAGTGTGCCTACACTTGGTCCGCCTCTCCCTCTACTGAAATTCTTCCAGATATTCATGCCCAAAGCATCACCGCACACCCCGAGGAAACCACGACATTTACCCTGCACCAGACTTCAAACAGTTGTACTCTTGATACATCCATTACCGTGTCTGTGGTTCCCCCTCCGACCATTACAGGTGGCGGTTTCATTTGTGAAGGGGAAAGTGTAACCCTTACGGCAGAGTGCCCCGATTTGGTGGTTTTGGAGGAAGATTTCTCAATGTGTACAACGGTGAATGCCAACATATTAAACGGTGACATTCCCACATTCCCTGTTACGGATAAAGTTAGGACGGATACGGATACAGGAAGCGTGATATTAGGTATTGGAGGAATGGGAACAACCACAACAGGAGAAATAACATCGATTCCTCTTGACCTTACATCAGATTTTAAAGTTACGGTAAGAGCCAGGAAAAAGAATAACGATGTTGAGATGTATGTGGTTGTGGGTAGTGAAACGCGGCACCAAACGGTGGCGAGTACAGACTTTGCGGACTATGAGTTTGACTTCACAGGCCAACCTGGTTGGGGTCAGGAAACGATTCATATATACAATGAATTGCCAGGAGGCAGTGTGGTTAATGGACTGAAGAGGTTGTCCATAACCGATGTTCAAATTCAAGTGGAGCCCAATTGCACATACACTTGGACTGCCTCCCCTGCCTTGACCATTACGGATCCGCATGCGCAGAGTATCACGGTGAGTCCTGCAGAAACAACGGTTTTCACCTTGACGCAAACTACGGATAATTGTACGCAAAATGTTGCACAAACCGTCACGGTCAGTACGCCTAATCATCAATCCTACACAATAGAAACCTGTGAATCATACACATGGGCGTCGCCACAAGGAGATGGTCAGACATATTCCGCATCGGGAGATTATCTGTGGTCACATAATGATAGTAATGGATGCTTGCAAGTTGACACTTTGCACCTGATTATCAACCAACCAGTGACAACAACAACCTCAGCCACCGCATGTGAAAGTTATACATGGAATGGGCAAACATACACATTGTCGGATGAATACACGCAGACCTTTACAGCCAGCAATGGGTGTGACAGTGTGGTGACCCTTAATTTGACTGTCAATGTGCCCACGACGGGTGTTGATGAGCGGGAGGCCTGCGATCATTTCACCTGGATAGATGGCGTTACCTATATGGAGAATAACAACACTGCGACCTATACTTTGACGAACGCCGCTGGTTGCGATAGCGTAGTAACCCTGCACCTGACTATAAATGAACCGACAACGGGCGACACCACAGCAGTGGAGTGCGATAGTTTTGACTGGTATGAAAATACAAACCTCACCCAGTCGGGCGATTATACCCATGTGTTTGCGGGCGGAAACGCCAACGGTTGCGATAGTACCGTGACCTTGCACTTGACCATTAATGAACCGACAACGGGCGACACCACAGCAGTGGAGTGCGATAGTTTTGACTGGTATGAAAATACAAACCTCACCCAGTCGGGCGATTATACCCATGTGTTTGCGGGCGGAAATGCCGCTGGTTGCGACAGCATCGTAACCTTGCACCTGACCATAAATGAACCGACAACGGGCGATACCACGGCAGTGGAGTGCGGGCATTTTGACTGGTACGAGCGCTCAAACCTCACCCAATCAGGTGATTACACGCATGTGTTTGTAGGTGGAAACGCCAACGGTTGCGATAGTACCGTGACCTTGCACTTGACCATTAATGAACCGACTACGGGCGACACCACGGCAGTGGAGTGCGGGCATTTTGACTGGTATGATCATACAAATATCACTGAATCAGGTGATTACAAGCATGTGTTTGTAGGTGGAAATGCCAACGGTTGCGACAGTACTGTGACATTGCACCTGACCATTAATGAACCGACAACGGGCGACACCACGGCAGTCGAGTGCGAGCGTTTCGATTGGTATGAGCATGAAAACCTCACCCGGTCAGGCGATTATACCCATGTGTTTGTGGGCGGAAACGCCAATGGTTGCGATAGCATCCTGACCCTGCACCTGACCATTCATGAACCGACAACGGGTGACACTACGGCAGTGGAGTGTGATAGTTTTGACTGGTATGAAAATACAACCCTCACCCAGTCGGGCGATTATACCCATGTATTTGCGGGCGGAAATGCCGCTGGTTGTGACAGCATCGTAACCCTGCACCTGACCATTCATGAAAGCACAGCCTCCATAGATGAACGGCAGAGTTGCGGCGAATTCACTTGGATTGATGGAAACACCTATTCTGAGAGCACAGACACGCCTACTGTTACGCTGGCCAGTTCGACGGGTTGTGATAGTGTGGTGACGCTGCATCTGACCATTAAAGAAATACTGACGAGCATAGACCGTCAGGAGAGTTGTGGCGCATATACCTGGATAAATGATGTGACCTATACGGCGAGCACCGACACGCCCACTTGTACGCTGACCAGTTCGACGGGTTGTGACAGCATCGTAACCCTGCACCTGACCATAAATGAACCGACAACGGGCGACACCACGGCAGTGGAGTGCGGGCGTTTTGACTGGTATAATCATACAAATATCACTGAATCAGGTGATTATACTCATGTGTTTGTGGGCGGAAACGCCAATGGCTGCGATTCTGTCGTGGTGCTGCATTTGTTGATTCAAAAACCGGATACTATCCGCTATGATAGAACAGTATGTAAAGGAACGCGCTTTCAGGAATATGGATTTGATACACTTATGACAACGTCCGGTACATACTTGCTTACCAGAACATTGTACGCCCAGCTAACGCCGTGCGACACGCTTGTTGAACTCACCCTTCATGTGACAGAACCAGTGGTCGTCAGCACCGTTGCCCAATCTGTCTGTCCCTCTTCCAATTCCGTTGTGGTGGTTGCACAGTTCCAAAATTTGAGTGGTGATAACAACGCCGTCATCTGGACATCAAATAATGTTGTTGAAACTCATGATAATCTTGTGACTCCTTTGCATCCGAAGGACTCCTTCACCTTGCAGATTCCGTTGAATCTTTGTGACGATTCTCTGTTTTACACGGTGGAATACTCGGATGGGATATGTATGGTAACAGAAACGAACTTCATCCATGTTGTGGATACGGTTCCGCCAGCTGTGAATGGTGTTCTGTCTTCATTGAATTTGATAGGATGCTCAGAAGATGATGTGCCTTCCGCCTTTACGAATGCCAGCGAAATCAATGCGCTGGAAAACATTTCCATTGCTGATAATTGTACGAGTATGGAGAATATCACAATCCAGCATTCGGATTCGGTGGTTTCTGCTTCGTGTGACATTTCCATGGTCCGTATCTATACGCTCACGGATATATGCGGTAACGCTACCCGTCTTATGCAAGACATAACGCTTGTCAGAACTTCGGATTTTACAATAAGTCAGGTAGATACTGCCGACACGGTTATCTGTTTCTCCATGGCGTTGGCTGAAAACTTCACACTTCCGGAGGTGCAGGACGCTTGCGGACTTGTCCTCCAACCATCCAGTGACTCGCCAACAGTATCCGGCTTGGATGGCTCGTGCGAAGGGTCGGTGCGATATGCATATACCTATAGGAATTGCAGTGGCGGTTATACCGTTTGGACATTCACCTACCATGTCGCATTGCCGGATAGTTTCACCAGTTTCCCTGCAAATGGAGTAGGGGAAGCCCAGTGCCTGGCCGATGTGTTTCCTCCAACCCCACCAGTGGTAGAGGATGCATGCGGCAATACCTTGAATGTGACATCCTTGGGCAGCACAGAGAATCTCAATCCCGACGGATCGGGAACCGTGGACTTCCTGTTCAGATATTCCGACTGCGCAGGCAATGACTCGGTTTGGACTTACACATACACCCTGACTCCTAACCAGTTCACGCCTAAACCGGATTTGTATGACACTGTTTATTGTGTGTCGGAAGCGCTGGATGACACGGTTCCGGTTGTTACCAACTGCGGCATTCCAGTGGCGTTGACACATGGAGTGGATACCAATAGGGTAGAGGACGGTTGCGGTGATATGGCCTATGTGTACAACTATACGGTGAATGATGTGCATTACACATGGACGCACTATTATCATGTCGCGCCTGTACCCTTTGTGTTGCCTGCTAACCAGGAATGCTTTATCCAATGCCTCGATTCTGCTGTTCAAGTGGATCCGCCAGTTGTCGTAAACACTTGCTCCGATACGATTGTCCCCATTGCGTTGCCGGTCGGCATTCATTCGGACGGATGCTCCGGCTATGTGACTTATGCGTGGGATTATGCCGATTGTAGTGGCAGTACAGCGAGATGGACATACACCTATGTGGTGGCGGATACCACGCCCCCTACCTTCATTGTGCCCGCTGACATGGTCATTTGCCGCGATACCAATGGAGCCTATGATGCTGATCCTGCTGTTACGGGAATTGCCATACGGATTTCTGACAACTGTTCTTCTCTGCAGGAGATCCGCAATTCTTGCCAGGAAACGCTGGTTGAAGGTGCGAACGGGGTGGACACCTTGCTGAGACAATGGATTGTGAAAGACAACTGTGATAATGAGAATGTCCAAACACAAAGGATTACCATTATGCCGGTTCGCTACACCACTGTTGTCGATTCTATTTGTGAAGGTGAAGTGTATGACACATTGAACTTCAATTTTGTGGCCAATGTGGACACGGTTGTATATCTGCAATTGTCATCGCATGAAACCAGATGCGATTCCTTGATTACATTGAATCTGACAGTGTTTCATCCTGTAAATGAAAGTGATTCTGTGACTACGATCGATGAGTACACTTGGAACGGCATCACCTATGCGCAAAGCGGCATGTACACTCATCATCATCCAGATATCCATGGATGTGACCAAGTGGACACGCTTTACCTTACCATACACTACCCGTCATCTTCGGATATTTATGATACGGCGTGTGACAGTTATACATGGAATGGCGTTGATTATACGGAAAGCGGTGTTTATACACAGCATTTCACCAATGAATTCAATGTGGATAGTACGGTGGTTTTGCATTTGGTCATAAACCATTCCAAATACACAACTATTTATGATACAGTTTGCTATACCTATGAATGGAATGGTGTCGTTTATACCGAAACAGGCGTTTACGAACAGTATTTCCTAACTTCGGATGGTTGTGATTCCATTGTGACATTGGAATTGAGGGTGAACTATAACAAAGAAACCAATATCCAAGAAATCGCTTGCGAAGAGTACACATGGTATGATGTGACCTATACCGAATCGGGTATTTATACGAAAACCCTTGAATCGTCTGATTTGTGCGATTCTACGGTGATTCTGTATCTGACCATCAATCATGATGTCAGCTCGGAGTGGTGGGATACCGTGTGTAATGTTAAGCAATGGAATGATGAGTTTTATACCGAATCGGGCGAGTATGTGCAGCATTTCGAGTCTGTTTTGGGGTGCGATTCTGCGGTGACGCTTCATCTGGTGATGAATCATAGCGATACGACAGTGTTTGATGCGACCGGTTGCGATACATACACATGGGAAAACATAGAATATGCGCAAAGCGGTGAATATACGCGCACATTTACCAATCAATTTGGTTGCGACAGTATGGTGACGATGCGTCTCACTATCCATTCAGCCACATATTCCACACTGTACGATACGATTACGCAAAACAGTTTGCCTTACGACACATTGGGGATGCATTTTACGGAAGCAGGCACGAAGAAGGATACCATATTGAACCAATACGGATGTGACAGCATCATAACGATGCATCTTTTTGTTGCTCAAAATGTAGTGGTTGAGGTGGATAGTACAATTTGTGAGAATGATCTTCCGTTCACATGGAACCATGTGGTGTTCAATCAGGCAGGAACGATGAATGACACGCTAACTGCCGCCAATGGTTCGGATAGTATAGTTGTGATGACATTGAATGTTGTTTTTAATACATATTCTGTTGAAAATGAATTTGTTATAGAAAACAATCTTCCGCATGTCTTTAATGGTCATACATTTACAGGACCTATAACCAACGAGCAAATCGTTATCCCGAATGCCAATGGTTGCGACAGCATTATCACCTATTCGTTGCAGGTTTGGTATAATGTGAAAGATACTGTGGAACGCACCATTTGCGAGAATGATCTTCCATATAGCTGGAATAATGTGCCGTTTTCAGCTCCGGGGATGCAGAATGCGGTCTTTACTCTGCCAAATGGAGCGGATTCTGTTTTGACCATGGTTCTTTTTGTCCATAACAATACGCAGTCAACGATTTACGATACGATTGTGGAGAACGGTTTGCCTTACGACACGCTGGATATGCATTTTGCGGATGCGGGCACCCTCTCGGATACCATTGCGAATACCAACGGATGCGACAGCATTGTGACAATGCATCTCTATGTCTGGTACAATGTGGCCAATACGGTTGATTCCACAGTTTGTGAGAACAATTTGCCAATTGTGTGGAACGATGTCGTGTTTGAAGCGGCGGGTGAAAATACGATTGTGTTGGTTGGCAATCATGGGGTGGACAGTGCCCTGACCATGCGGTTGGCGGTCATCCCGAAGGATGTGTCCGTTTTCCATGATGAGGTGTGCGAGGGCAGGGATTATTTCGGTCATGGTTTTGTGGTGCCAGGAAACCAAACGGTCCATATCCCAGCCCATCATCTTTCTATTGAAAACACATTTGAAAATGAGCTTGGATGCGACAGTATTGTCCATTTGGAGTTGGATATCGTGGATACGACCGTGTATATCAGACCGTTGTTTGACTTTTGCGATAATATGTCCACCACACTCTCGGTATATACTCAAATGACGGATTATGTTTGGAGCACGGGTGAAACCAGTCAGAATATCGATGTCACAGCCCCTGGACTATATTCGGTGACCGCTATGCAGGGAGATTGTCAGTCGGAGGCGGTTGTCAGTATAGAGGATTGTCCGACAGAGATTTATTTGCCGAATGCCATAACACCGGGCAAACTGGATGGGCACAACGATTGTTTCAGTCTGCCGGAACGCTGTCAAAATATGATCGACGAGTTTGAGATTACGATTTTCAACCGTTGGGGACAACCTGTTTTCCATTCCAAAGATAAGGCGTTCAAGTGGTATGGCGAGTATAAGGACAATGTGTATAGACAGAATGTGTATGAGTATTTGATCGATTATACGGAGAACAACAGATTCCATAGAAAAGTGAAATTGAGAGGAAGTGTTGTCGTGTTATGACATTGGATATTTTCTTTTTTGTATTTTTGCATAAATTTTTGAAATGAATAATAAATAGAATCAATATGAAAGGAATCGTATTAGCCGGCGGTGCCGGAACCCGTCTTCACCCCATTACCCTTGCCATGAGCAAGCAGTTGATGCCCATTTATGACAAACCCATGATTTACTACCCGATTTCAACGCTTATGCAGGCGGATATCCGGGAAATACTCATCATCTCCACACCTCAGGATCTCCCCAACTTCGAGCATTTGCTGGGCGACGGTTCCCGTATCGGATGCCGTTTTGAGTACAAGGTGCAGGAAGTGCCCAATGGGCTCGCGCAGGCCTTCGTGCTTGGCGAGGAGTTTATTGGCAACGACAAAGCGGCTCTGGTACTCGGTGACAACATCTTCTATGGCGGCGGCATTGAACAGCATCTGATGGAAAGCAAGGATCCCGACGGGGGTATCATCTTTGCTTACCATGTCTCCGATCCCGAACGATATGGTGTGGTGGAGTTTGATTCGAACATGAATGCGGTTTCCATTGAAGAGAAACCGAAACTGCCCAAATCCAACTATGCGGTCCCGGGACTCTACTTCTACGACAACAGTGTGGTGGAAGTGGCCAAGAACATCAAACCCAGCGCACGCGGCGAGTACGAGATCACGGACGTGAACAAATACTACCTGGAAGAAGGGAAACTGAAAGTGTGCAAATTAGACCGTGGTACGGCTTGGCTGGATACGGGTACCTTCAATTCCCTTATCGAAGCCACGCAGTTTGTTCAGGTCATCGAGGCGCGCCAGGGACTGAAGGTGGGTTGTATTGAGGAAATTGCCTACAAGCACGGCTTTATCGATGCGGAACAATTGGAGAAAATAGCCCAACCCTTGCTCAAGAGCGGCTATGGCGGCTATTTGATGGGGCTGTTGAAATAGAAACCCCTTAAAATTTGAAAATATGAAAAGACTTTTATCCTTATTGCTGATATTAATGCTGGGAATGTTTTCTTATCAGGTATCGGCACAACAAAATGACGGCAATATGATGCCAGGTAATGGCTCGGTTACTACCGACCCGATAGTGACAACTGCTCCTGTCAGCAATTTGATGCCCAATTCCGCTACACTGAACGCTACCATCACAAATCCCGACAATGTGAATATCTCAGAAATGGGGTTTGAGTGGAGGAAAGTCATGGGTGGTTATAACACTACGGTAACGGGTACTGGAAACGGGAATATGTTTTCTGCCACGCTCAATAATCTGACGCCTAATACGAGTTATCTGTACAAGGCCTACATTTTCTTCAACGGCACTACTATTTATGGCGAAGAGGTGTATTTTACGACGCCTGAGGAAGGCAGTCAGTGCCCTGCTCCGACAAACCTAGACCTGATTGCTTACGCATCAACATCTAGTAGTGTGACATTGTTATGGCAGCAGGAAGCCAATACTGCTAATGAGTGGGAGGTCCGCTACCGTCAGGCCACGGAGTCCGATTGGAGTGTCTATAATACGACTTCCACGACCATTACATTGGAAGATTTAGTTCCTGATACTGACTATGAGGCCTATGTGGTGGCACACTGTACCAATTCTATGACCAGCGAACCATCCAACACGGTGACCTTCCATACTGAAATTTGCGGCATCCAGGATTATCTGGAGCATAATCTCATCCTCTATCCGAACCCTGCCACCGAATTGGTGAGCGTGGCAACCGACGATGCCAGCATCCGGATTACGGGTGTGGAGGTGTACAACATGTATGGCCAGTTGCTCAATGCCATCGTTTCCGAAGAGAATCCTATGCGCATCAATGTCAGCGGTTTGGCCGACGGTATGTACTTTGTACGCATCACGACCGACAGCGGAGTGGTGACGAAGAGTTTTGTGAAGAGATAATCGTTGGCAATAGCCCATTGGCTATTAACTTTGAGAAAACGTGCGATTTCGGACACCCGGGGTCGCACGCTGTTTTTGAAGGTGGGACTTTAATAATGCCTCAACTCCTCCGTTCCAAAATGAAAAACGGAAATCCTGATGTTGCGCTCGTCACCATCAAGAATAAACCAAGGGTTTTGGAATGGGTGTGTGGAATTCCGCAGGATGTGCATGTCCCGGGCGGGTGTGTTTCCCTCCACACACAGGATGGCAACCTTTCCCGCTCTGTTTTTTGCCACATCCACTACCATGATAGCGTGGCCATATTGGTGACTGTCGCGCGCTGGATAGACTAACACATCGCCCGGCTGCACATCTTGGATGGTCCTGGGCTTCGTTTCGTGGTAAAGTGAGAATGTATTGCACATGCCATAGACTTTCTTCAAGAAACGCTCGAGGTCGGTTCTGTTTTCACTGCCTTGGTATTGCAGGGTTTGTCCATTGACATCGGTGAAATGGATGTCATTATAGCGTCCTTTTTTGTACAAATACTCGGCTCGGATTCTCATGGTGACATCGGCGCACTGCTCGGAGTTAGAGAGCAAAGGCATGTCCACAACACCTGTCGAGAGCCACTGGTAATTGGCGTCTCCGCCTGTATAAAGTTGGACTTTGCTCCCTTTGGGTTTCAAGGGTAATGCGCGAAGAAAGGTGGTGTAATCGCCCGCCTGCGCCGCCACGCGTGTGTAACCGATAGGCGCTGGAATGTTGCCCACGCACGTGGCTTCCCATCTATTGCTGACCTGAGAGGATTTCATCCACCAGCCCCAAACGCCTCCCACCAGCACGATGCCGAGGAGTACGAGCAGAAGCACTATCCGCCAGGGCGATGTCTTTCTCATTATATGACTGTAATCTTTTTATATCGAATCCGTTTCGGTGTCACATTACCGAGACGCATTTTCTTATTCTCCTCGTATTCGGTGTAACTGCCCTCGTAGAAATAGACCTGCGAGTCGCCTTCAAAAGCGAGGATGTGTGTGCAGATACGGTCCAGAAACCAGCGGTCGTGGGAGATGACCACCGCGCAGCCCGCGAAGTTCTCCAAACCCTCCTCCAACGCGCGCAGCGTGTTCACATCAATGTCGTTGGTCGGTTCGTCCAAGAGCAGCACATTGGCTTCCGATTTCAAGGTCAAGGCTAAGTGCAGACGGTTGCGCTCGCCACCGGACAACACGCCGGCTTTCTTGTTCTGCTCCGTGCCGCTGAAGTTGAATCGTGACAGGTATGCGCGCGAGTTGATGAGCCGCCCGCCCATCATAATCTGCTCGTTGCCCTCCGAAACCACTTCCCAAACGCTCTTTTCAGGATCGATAACCGTGTGCTGCTGGTCGATGTAACCCACCTTCACCGTTTCGCCGACCTTGAAATCACCGCTGTCGGGTTTGTCCAACCCCATAATGAGGCGGAAGAGGGTGGTCTTGCCGGCGCCGTTGGGTCCGATGACACCTACGATGCCGTTGGGCGGCAGATTGAAGTTGAGGTCGTCAAAGAGCAACTTGTCACCAAACGCCTTGCGCACATGCTGCGCCTCGATGACATTGTTGCCCAAGCGCGGACCATTGGGAATGAAGATCTGCAAGGTTTCCTCCTTCTCCTTCACATCCTCGTTGAGCAACTTGTCGTAAGCGTTCAAACGGGCCTTCGACTTGGCGTGGCGCGCTTTTGGTGCCATGCGCACCCATTCCAACTCTCGCTCCAGTGTCTTCATGCGCTTACTTTCCTGTTTCTGTTCCATGGCCAAACGGTTGGATTTCTGTTCCAACCAGGATGAGTAGTTCCCTTGCCAAGGAATGCCTTCGCCACGGTCCAATTCCAGAATCCAGCCGGCCACATGATCAAGGAAGTAACGATCGTGCGTGACGGCGATAACCGTGCCCTTGTATTGCTGCAAATGTGCCTCCAGCCATTCCACGGATTCAGCATCCAGATGGTTGGTGGGCTCGTCCAACAGCAAAATGTCCGGTTCGGTGAGCAGCAGGCGGCATAATGCCACACGGCGGCGCTCGCCTCCGGAGAGATGCTTGACGGATGTGTCGCCGTCAGGACAACGCAAGGCGTCCATGGCACGCTCCAACTTGGAATCCAACTCCCAAGCGTCATATTGGTCAATCAGTTCCGTCAGCTCGCCTTGGCGCTCGATGAGTTTGTTCATTTCTTCGTCGCTCATCGGCTTGGCAAACTTCATGTTCACCTCTTCATATTCTTTCAACACATCCACAATTTTCTGCACACCCTGCATGACGACTTCTTTAACCGTCAGATTGTCATCCAGTTGCGGTTCCTGGGGCAAGTATCCGATGGAATATCCAGGTGAAAATACCACCTCACCCTGATAAGACTTGTCAATGCCTGCAATAATCTTCAACAGCGAAGATTTACCGGCACCGTTCAATCCCAAGACACCAATCTTGGCGCCATAAAAGAAGGACAGGTAGATGTTTTTAAGAACTTGTTTTTGAGGCGGATACGTCTTGCTGACGTTCACCATGGAAAAGATGATTTTCTTGTCGTCTGCCATAATGGGGTGAATTTGGTGAAGTTGGTGAATGGGATAAATGGGTGAATGGGGTAAATTCGTGTAGATTCGTGTAATTCGTGGATGGATTATTCCGTCAGGCACGCATCCAATGCGGCAGTGATGGCTTCTTTGTCCATTTTTTGCCCGATGAACACGATTTTCTGCATGCGGTCGCCGTAGTGCTCGTCCCAGTCACGACGCAGTCCGGGCTCTTTTTCCATCATTTCCGCCAGTTCATCAGGCGTCATAGTGGCGAACCACAAGCCCACATCGCGCAGCAACAGTTGCCTGCCTGACTGTTCGAACAAGTAGCATACATCGTACTCTGATTTGAAGTAGCAGATGCCCTTGGCACGAATCACGCTTTTAGGCAAGGTGGAAACGAACTCATCAAATTTGCCCAACACAAACGGCGCCCGGCGGTAATATACAAAGGTGCTGATGCCGTATTCCTCCGCCTCGCCCTCGTCATGGTCGTGGTGGTGATGATGATGATGCCCTTCGTGTTCTTTGTGTCCTTTGTGTCCTTCGTGTTCTTCGTGTTCTTCGTGCCCTTTGTGTTCTTCTTCTTCCTCATCATGTATCCCCTCCACACCTCTGATCCATGCAGCGGAGGTGGCCACCTTCTCATAGTCGAACATGTTGGTGTTCAATATTTTATCCAATTCCACATCGCCGTAGTCGCATTCGATGATGGTGGCCTTGGGCTGGATGGCTCTTATGATGCCGCGCACGCGTCCCAACTCGTCGGGCGTAACCTCCGACGCCTTGTTGAGGAGTATGATGTTGCAGAATTCGATTTGTTGGATGACCAGATTTTCAATATCATCCTCTTCAATATCCTTTCGGAGCAGACGGTCGCCGCAGCCAAACTCGCTTTGCATACGGAGCGCGTCCACCACTGTGACGATGCAGTCCAGTTTTGGAATCCCGTTTTTGGTGAAGTCGCCGCCCATTCTGGGCATGGTGGTGATGGTTTGGGCAATGGGTTCCGGCTCGCAAATGCCGCTTGCCTCAATCACAATGTAATCGAAGAGTTGCTGGTTGATGAGGTCGCGGAGCTGCTCCACCAGATTCATCTTCAGCGTGCAGCAGATGCAGCCGTTTTGCAGGGCTACCAGACTGTCGTCGTTCTGGTTCACCACACCGCCCTTTTGGATGAGGTCGGCGTCAATGTTGATCTCTCCAAGGTCGTTAACAATGACGGCAAACTTGATGCCACGGCGGTTGGAAAGTATGCGGTTTACTAATGTGGTTTTTCCGCTGCCCAGGTACCCCGTGAGCAGCAGTACGGGTGTTTCAGTTTTCATTTTTGTCTGAATTAGGGCGGTTTGAAGCCCGAGGTTATTTAACGAAGTTCAAATAGATGTTTACAGATGCGTATTCATCGGAAATGTCGCTGACACTCAAGGAGAAAATCAGGAGATTGTTTCCGAAATTAGTTCTCTTTCCTTTTTCTGAAAGTTTTGCTGACAACGGTTTCTTGTCTTGGGCATTGAAGTAGGTGTATTCCAAAAGGTTGTTGGTCGCCGTGTTGCTCTTTGAAAACTTGTAGTAGCGATTCTCGTTGATGGCTCCGTTTGCAGCGAAATCGCGGTTGAAGGCGGCAATCGCTTCAGGAGAGGTCGCATATACATACGAGTTTCCTCTGACGGCGAAATGAGTGTAATGGCTGGTGTCGAACATGGATCCCTTTGGCACAATAATGCTGTCCGTTATCGGGAAAATGCCGTTTGGGTAGGTCAGTTTCATGCTTTCCGCATACGGTTCGTTGATGAAAGGGGAAAATGTGTGGCCAAGCGTGTCGCGGCGCACCAGCATGAACGGGTAAAGTTTGGAGGAATCCCCGGGGATCGCCAAATGGCAGATGTCATGCTCCGGAAGTTCGAGTTTATGGTACCAGCAGGTGTGATACGGCATGATATTGTCCGGAATGTCGCAATCGGTCTTGACTTTTGTGAGCTGTCCCAGTTTGCCATCCTTCAAAGTGGCGTATCCTGAAAGCAGAATCTCATTGGGTGAGAACCGGATTTGGAAGGCGGCCCAATTGGATAATGATTTTATACGCTGAAGTTTGCTGGCAACATCCGGGGTGAAATACTCACCGAGTACATCCCAATAAGTGTTGTTTACAAACAGCCAATTTTGTTTTTTGTTTTTCTCTGCAATGTCATACAACTGCTTGAATTCAGCCCCCGACAATAGGTTCTTGGGGTGCAGATGCTGAATGACGGCTTTCTTCAGCAGATCCTTGTTGGTGGAAATGGAGAGGATGTGGTTGAAGAATACAAAGTAGAGTTTTTGGAAATTCGTGCCATAGGTATAGACTTTTTGTTGCTCGAACTTGTCGAAATTGGCCGGATCAATGCTCAGTGCCTTGAGCAGACGCTTGAAGTCGCTCTTCTCAATGTGGGTGTTGAAAAGGAGTGCACAACCCGATTCATGAGGATGCCCCGATATGGTGATATCGTATTGGTTTGCCGGCAATGCGTTGTGCACGGTTTCAAAAGCCGGCAGAACCTCCATGGCGAACAGTTCGTTGAAATAGGGTAGTAGGGGGGTGATGTCCTTGGAGAAGGATGTGTTGTCGTTCACTTCATAAAGGAATAGAGCGTCCGTTGGCACGGCCTCAATCAGTTCCGACTTTGTTTGTCTGAAAAAACTGTAATAAAAGAAAATGCCCACCCCGATCAGCAGTACAGCAATAATGCTCAGTATCGTAATCAGTCCGCGGTGCCTCTCATTGTTGTATTCTTCCTTCATGACATTGATTTTTTGATTAACGAATTACCTATCACATTGTCCCCCATTTACCAACTTCACCATGTACCTCATGTACCTCTATTCACCCTTTTCCTCTTCCGCTTTTTCTTCCTCCAAGTCAACAAGTTTGTGCTCAACAAGAAGGTTGTACCAGGCAAGCACTTTTTTGATGTTGGAGACATATACGCGCTCGCGATCGTAGTTGGGGAGCACATCGGCAAAATAAGCCTTTAGGGCGTTGTTGTCTTTCGGAATGCTTAAAGCAGCCCCATTTTCTTTCTTAAAGATGGATTGGAAAACGGATTGCAGCGTGACCTCGTCTTCTTCTGTGAAAATAGCGATGTTGTCCAAGGTGGCCACACCGTCTTGGGAGAATGCCGGGAACCGGTGTCCGTCTTCGAGAGATTCCACGATGAAACAGTTGGGTGCGCGGGAGATGAGTTTGAAGAGTCCGCCTTTTCCTGTAATTGATAAAATGTTGCTTAAGTCCATGTTAGTTTTGATAATAAATGATTTGACGTTTACGAATGGATATAATCTGATTGTCGCATACCAGCACTTCGGTCAGCCAGTTGCAGTACCGGTCATGATCGAAATAGTAGTGTGTCTCTTTCAGATGATGGATTTTGTCCTCATAGATGGTTTTGAGTTGTTTGCCTTCCTGGCTGTATTGGTTGTAAGTGTATTCAATCATCTGGTTACCGGCTTTATACACGCAGCGGTTCACTTCGTCACCGTAGTTGTCGTATTCAATTTTGACGGTTTTGAAGACCCGGCCGTTGGGCTCGTATTCCACTATTTTGTACACCTGTCCCATGTCATTGTATTTGTTCTGGGTGTGCGTGGTGTAGTCGCCCATCGATTGTGTGCTGCTGGTGATGTTGCCGATGCCGTCCGTGTTGTAGGAGAACGCCATGGCGATGCTGTCGCCGTCAAATATCTGCTCTCCGCACAGGAAGTGGTTGCGGTCATACAGATATTTGCCGCGGGACACCATCAGGCCGGTAGAGTCGTACTCTTCCCAGCGGGTGGCCAGGGCGAGGTCGTTGTAGTGATAATCGCGTTTCAGCAAGGTGTCCTTTTTGGGACCGAGTTTGACATATTTCAAGAGAAGCCCGTCGGAGGTGTACTGCTGCATGGAGGTCATGTCCGCCTTGCGCCGTTTCAGTATTTTGGCGATATTGGCAGTGTCCTCCACCATGATGGAGTCCTCAGCCAGGTAGAATGTCTTGGTGTGGATGTATTTCACATCCCCATAGATATGGTTGCGCTGCAGATGTGTTTTCTTCACATCCGGAGTGATGACGATGGGGTCGGTTTTCTTTTTGCACCCGGCCGCCATGATCACGAGGATGGCTAAAATCATATATTTGTAGCACCCGAACATTCTCCTATACCTCTTATTACTCTTTTCCTCTCTTACTCTTTCATCGTTAAAACAACCCGTCCACCAGACTGTCTTCCACCATATTCGGGAGGGTGACGGTGAGGTTCGGGTTGGTTTCCATAGCGCGTTTGATGGCGAACAGGGCGCCCTCGTTGCGTGCCCAGGCGCGGCGGCTGATGCCGTTGTTCACATCCCAGAACAGCATGCTGCGCAGGCGTCGGTCGCTATCTTCGGTGCCGTCGAGCACCATGCCGAAACCGCCGTTGATGACTTCGCCCCAGCCAACGCCGCCGCCGTTGTGGATGCTCACCCAAGTGGCGCCGCGGAAACCGTCGCCGATGACATTCTGCACGGCCATATCGGCGCAGAAACTGGACCCGTCATAGATGTTGGAGGTCTCGCGGAACGGGGAGTCCGTGCCAGACACATCGTGATGGTCGCGGCCGATGACCACCGGAGCACTGAGCCGTCCGTCCTTGACGGCATCGTTGAATGCGGCGGCAATCTTGGTGCGGCCTTCAGCGTCAGCATACAGAATACGGGCCTGCGAACCCACCACCAAGTGGTTCTCCTTGGCACCCTTGATCCAGGTGATATTGTCTTTCATCTGCTGGGATATCTCTTGCGGCGCGGTTTCGCTGATCTTGCGCAGCACATCCATGGCCAGGTGGTCGGTGACTTCCAAATCTTCCGGTTTGCCGGAGGTGCATACCCAGCGGAACGGGCCGAAACCGTAGTCAAAGCACATCGGTCCCATGATGTCTTGAACATAAGAAGGATAGCGGAATGTGCCGTCCTCTTTCATGATGTCGGCTCCGGCGCGCGATGATTGCAGCAGGAAAGCGTTGCCGTAGTCGAAGAAGTACATGCCCTTGGCGGTCAGCTTGTTGATGGCGGCCACTTGGCGGCGCAAACTCTCTTCCACGGCGGCTTTGAACTTCTCGGGCTCGTCGGCCATCATGACTTTGGCGTCCTCAAAGGAGATGCCCACAGGATAATAGCCGCCTGCCCACGGGTTGTGCAGGGAGGTCTGGTCGCTGCCCAGGTCCACCTGTATGTTATGCTCGGCGCAATATTCCCAAAGGTCAACCACATTGCCTTGGTAGGCGAAGGAGCGGGCGATCTTCTTGGCACGCGCCTCGTTCACCTTCTCAAACAGTTCGTCGAGATTCTCGTGAATCTCATCCACCCAACCTTGGTCGTACCGCTTTTGCGTGGCCGACGGGTTGATTTCAGCGGTGATGGAGACCACACCGGCGATGTTGCCGGCCTTGGGCTGTGCGCCCGACATGCCGCCCAAACCAGCGGTCACAAAGAGTTTTCCGCCGATTTCGCCGCCAATCTTACGGCTGGCGTTCAGCACCGTAATAGTGGTGCCGTGCACGATGCCTTGTGGTCCGATGTACATGTACGAACCGGCGGTCATCTGTCCGTACTGGCTCACACCCAGTGCGTTCATGCGCTCCCAGTCATCCGGTTTGGAGTAGTTGGGAATCACCATGCCGTTGGTGACCACCACGCGCGGGGCGTTCTTGTGCGACGGGAACAAACCCAGCGGATGGCCGGAGTACATCACCAGCGTCTGCTCGTCGGTCATCTCCGACAAGTACTTCATAACCAGGCGGTACTGTGCCCAGTTCTGGAATACGGCGCCGTTGCCGCCGTAGGTGATCAGCTCGTGCGGGTGCTGCGCCACCGCCGGATCCAGGTTGTTTTGGATCATCAGCATGATGGCGGCCGCCTGGCGACTCTTCGCCGGGTAGGCGTCGATGGGGCGGGCGTACATCTCGTAGTCAGGACGATACCGGTACATGTAGATGCGGCCGTAGTCGTGCAGCTCTTTCACGAATTCGGGAATCAGTTGCGCATGCAACGACGGATCGAAGTAGCGGAGCGCATTGCGAAGGGCAAGCTGTTTCTCCTTTTTCGTTAAAATATCTTTACGCTTGGGAGCGTGGTTTACCGTTGTGTCATAAGGCTTTGCGGGAGGTAAAGTGTTGGGAATACCTCGTTTGAGATCTTCTTGGAATTCTTGAAGTGTCATAATATCGCATTTTATAAAATTGGTTGCAAAGATACGAAAAAATGATGAAACAGGATGTTTTTGTTTGTGAGCGTGAAATTGGAAAGTTTTTTTTATTTTTGCCGACTAACTTTTTGAATTATGAAAAAACTGAAATTGTTTGCGCTTGTCGTCGTAATGACTTTATTATGTGTTTCTTGCAAGAATAAAAACGATGTTTATTCCACTCCGGAGAAGGTGATGACGGAATTCATACCAGCATATCTTACGGCCGATTTCGAGTCAATGTTCAAATATACGGTCCCGACGGATGCGGTTCTCCTTCGAAATATCCAGAAAATGCTTCGGGAACACCCCGACAGATTGCAGAAACTGCAGCAAACGGAAGTGACTATTGAGAAGATGTCCTCCAAATTTGTGAACGACACCCTTGCGATATGCACTTGTGACTTTACCGCCGATAATGAGAAGAGCTCCACAGAGTTCCGAGTGAAGAAAATAGACGGTAAGTGGCTGGTGGAAATGTCTGAAAATTAATACGATACTAAATAGAAATCAAAAGAAACGATGAATTTTGTAGAAGAACTCAAATGGCGCGGCATGTTGCATGACATCATGCCTGGAACAGAAGAATTGTTGAACAAGGGCATGTGCAGTGCCTATCTGGGCATTGACCCCACTGCCGACTCACTTCATATAGGACACCTGGTGGGCATCATGATGCTGTCGCACTTCCAACGCTGCGGCCATCGCCCCATCGCCCTGCTCGGCGGCGCCACCGGTATGATCGGCGACCCCTCCGGAAAATCACAAGAACGCAACCTGCTTGACGAGGAGACCCTTCGCCACAATCAGGAATGCATCAAAAAACAACTTGGCAAGTTCCTGCAGTTCGACACCGATGAACCTAACGGTGCGGTGCTGGTGAACAACTACGACTGGATGAGCAAATTCACCTTCCTGGAATTCATCCGCGACATCGGCAAGCATATCACTGTGAACTATATGATGGCCAAGGATTCCGTCAAGAAACGCTTCAACGGCGAAGGCGATGGTATGTCCTTTACCGAATTTTCCTATCAGTTGGTGCAAGGATACGATTTCTTCCATCTCTTCCAAGAGTACGGCTGCAAAATCCAGATGGGCGGTTCCGACCAATGGGGCAACATCACCACGGGCACCGAACTCATCCGCCGCAAACTCAATGGTGAGGCCTACGCGCTGACCTGCCCGCTCATCACCAAAGCCGATGGCGGTAAGTTCGGCAAGACCGAGAAAGGCAACATCTGGCTCGACCCGGAAAGAACCTCCCCGTATGCGTTCTATCAGTTCTGGCTCAACTGCTCCGACGATGACAGCAAGCGCTATATCCGTATTTTCACGCATTTCACCAAAGAGGAGATTGAGGCCATGGAGGCCGAACATGATGCCGCTCCACATCTGCGCGTGCTGCAAAAGGCACTGGCCAAGGACCTTACCGTGCGCATCCACTCCCAAGAGGATTACGACGCCGCGGTCAACGCCTCCGAGATTCTCTTCGGAAAAGGCACCGCTGAAAGTCTCTCCGCACTGCCGGAAAAACTGTTCCTCGCCGTGTTTGACGGTGTGCCTCAATTCGAGATTCCCGCCTCCGCCATAGAGAACGGCTGCGGCGTGGTTGACTTCCTCGCGGAACACACCCAAATCTTCGCGTCCAAAGGCGAAGCCCGCCGTATGCTTAAGGACAATGGCGTCGCCATCAATAAGGCCAAAGTGAAGGAAGACTTTAATGTGACGAAGGAAAGTCTTCTGAATCAACGATATATACTCGTGCAAAAAGGTAAAAAGAATTACTATATTGTAAAAATCAACTAACTCTAATCTCAACAGTCTCACATCTCACATCTCACATCTCAAATCTCACATCTCAAATCTCAAATCTCAAATCTCAAATCTCACATCTCAAATTTCCATGGGCTGGTTTTCAATCATATTCATCATCGTTGTCGGCATCTTGCTGATGATATTGGACTTCCTGGTCATTCCGGGTGGCGTGGTTGCCATCATCGGAGTGCTGGGACTGGTGGCCGGCGTGGCAGCCGCATTCATACAATACGGTCCGCTGGCGGGTTTCCTCACCTTGCTGGTCACCGCAGTGTTTACCATCGGTTGCTTTGTGCTGATGATGCGCACCAAAACGTGGCGCAAGTTGCAGCTGAATACCCGTATTGACAGCAAAATGAATGAGTTTGACCCTCAAAAAGTACATGTGGGCATGCAAGGGAAGGCTATCTCCCGCCTCGCGCCTATGGGCACCGGCGAGTTTGATGGCGCCGTGGTGGAAGTCTCCTCACCCCAGGATTTTATCGAGGTGGATACCGAAATTGAAATTACCCGCATTGAAGGCGGAAAAGTTTTTGTGAAACCAATAAATTAAATTAATACCATTATGACCCAGACTATTTTAATCATTATCGGTGTACTGGCGCTGGTTATCCTGTTCTTCTGGATGGTGCCGTTGCGCCTTTGGTTTATCGCCATTCTGAATGGTGTTCATGTTTCCCTTATCCAGCTTATCCTGATGCGCTGGCGTCGTGTTCCGCCAGATATGATTGTCAACGCTATGATCACCGCCACCAAAGCAGGTATCCCGTTGAACCGCGACCAATTGGAAGCCCACTTCCTCGCGGGCGGTCATGTTAAGCCTGTGGTCAGTTCCCTGATTTCAGCCGACAAAGCCAATATTCCGTTGGATTTCAAAGCGGCTACCGCTATTGATTTGGCAGGCCGTAATGTGCTGGAAGCTATCCAAACATCTGTGAATCCGAAGGTTATCAACACACCTCCAGTGGCGGCAGTGGCCAAGGACGGTATCCAGCTTATCGCCAAAGCCCGAGTGACAGTGCGTACCAATATCCGCCAATTGGTGGGTGGCGCAGGCGAAGAGACGATCATCGCTCGTGTGGGCGAAGGCATCGTGTCCGCTATCGGTTCTGCGGAAACCCATAAGATGGTGCTCGAAAATCCGGATTCCATTTCCAAACTGGTGCTTTCCAAAGGTTTGGACTCTGGTACCGCTTTTGAGATTCTCTCCATCGATATCGCGGATGTGGATGTGGGTAAGAACATTGGCGCAATGCTGCAGATGGACCAGGCCAACGCTGACAAGAACATTGCGCAGGCCAAGGCAGAGGAGCGCCGCGCCATGGCTGTGGCTTCCGAACAGGAAATGAAAGCCAAAGCCCAAGAAGCGCGCGCTAAGGTGATCTTGGCCGAAGCCGAAGTGCCGCTGGCCCTCGCCGATGCGTTCCGTAGTGGCAACCTCGGTGTCATGGACTACTACAAACTCCAGAATATCAAGGCCGACACCCAGATGCGCGAAGGCATCAGCAAGGTTGGACAAACGCCAACACCGACCAAACCCGCCAGTAAGTAATCATAATTGGATAAAAGAGTAGGAGAGTAAGGGAGTAAAAGAGTAAGAGAGTAAGAGAGTAAGAGTTGTCTTTTCCTCATCTCCTCCTTTAATCATAAAAATATTATTCAAATGAAAAAAATAACCTTTTTATTACTTGCAATTACCATAATCGCAACCAGTATGGCACAAGAAATCAAATTACCCGCACCGCAGACCAAAGGCGGCATGCCACTGTATGAGGCATTGTCTCTGCGCCAGACAAAGCGTGAGTTTTCCGACAAACAACTTACCGAACAACAATTGTCCGATCTGTTGTGGTGCGCCAATGGCATCAACCGCAAAAACGGCAAACGTACGGCCCCGTCCGCCCGCAACGCACAAGAAATTGACATTTATGTGTTCAATGAAAAAGGCGTTTTTATCTACATGCCCGAAGAGAACATCCTTAAAATGGTTCTTCCCGAAGATCACCGCGCAGAGATGTCAGGCAGGGGAGGCAAGATGATTACATCCGCGCCTGTCACATTGCTGTTCTTTGCCAATTATGAGAAAATGGACGGTTTCGATGAGGCGGGATGTGAGTTCTACGGCGCTACTGATGCCGGTTTTGTCAGCCAGAATGTTTATCTCTACTGTGCCGCCAATAACTTGAGTACCGTGGTAATGGGTGCCATCGACCGCCCAAAAATCATGGAATTCTTGAAAGTTAAGGGCAAACCCATCTTGGCCCAACCCGTCGGTTATCCCTTGAACTAATCTTATGAGAAGAATATCAATCTGTTTGCTATTGATCGTTTTGGGCATAACCTCAGCATGTTATGCCCAAAATCGTTCATACAAGTACCAGTACAGGATGGTGCGGTTGGACTCCACCTATGATGCCAAACTGGATCCGGCACTGTCCAAGTACCTGGAGCGCCATAAAGCCCGTTTGGACAAGAAAATGAGCGAGGTGATCGGCTATTGCGCAGTAACGATGAATGTTGCTTCGCCTCAAAGTCCGCTCTCCGACTTGCTTACCGAATGGTTGCTGAAAGACGGTCCCGCTGCCATTAACCAACCGCCCTGTGATCTCTCCATTCTTAATTTCGGAGGTATCCGCACCAACCTGCAGGCGGGAGAGGTAACGGTAGGGGATATGTTTAAGATATCACCGTTTGACAATTATCTTACCGTGGTTTCCATTAAAGGCAGCGAGCTCAAGAAGGCGGTTTACCGATTCCGCCTGGACCGTTTAATGGCCGCGTCGGCGGGCATGCAGGTGTTTTATAAGAACAACACGCCCTATCGGATTGTTATTCAGAACAAAGACCTTGAGGATGATAAGATTTACCGCCTGATTACATTAAACTTTATTTCTGATGGCGGAGATCATATTCTTTCCGATGTCAATTTTGAGAATAAAGAATATTCTATGGTCGTTTTCCGTGATTTTCTGATTGATGAAGTGAAAAAAATGACCAAAGAGGGCAAATCCGTGTCAGACGGCTTCGCACAATAACAAATTCAAAGTTCAAAAACTTCCCCAATAATCAATCAATAGTAACAAGCAAGTATGATTACATTTTGTATAGCATTAGTCCTGTTAGTATTAGGTTTCTTGATATATGGCAAACTGGCCGAACGAATCTTTGGCGCGGATCCTGACAGGGAAACCCCTGCCACCTACATGGCGGATGGTGTGGATTATGTGCCGATGAAACCATGGCGTATCTATCTTATTCAGTTCCTGAATATTGCGGGCGTTGGTCCGATTTGCGGAGCCATTATGGGAGCACAGTTTGGCACTTCCTCCTTTCTGTGGATTGTGTTCGGCAGCATATTTGCGGGTGCTGTGCATGATTATCTGGCCGGCATGATGTCGCTTCGCGACAAAGGATGCTCCTTGCCTGAGATTCACGGCAAGTACTTGGGCAACGGAATCAAGCAGTTTATGCGTGGTTTTATGGTATTGCTGATGATACTGGTGGGTGTGGTGTTCGTGAATACGCCTGCAGTATTGCTCAACGCGAATTTCACGCCGAATTGGAGTATTTATATCTGGGTGGTCGTCATTCTCTGTTACTATCTGATTGCCACATTGTTACCCATTGACAAACTGATTGGGCGCATCTATCCCGTGTTCGGTTTTTTGCTGCTGGGTATGGCGTTAGCCATTGTGGTGGCGTTTGTGGTGTATCGCCCTGAAATCCCCGAATTGTGGAACGGTTTGCAGAACCGCCATCCCGATGCCGCGCATAATCCCATATTCCCGATGATGTTCATCTCCATCGCATGTGGTGCCATCTCCGGTTTCCATGCCACGCAGTCGCCGCTCATGGCGCGCTGCATGACCAACGAGAAGCAGGGCAGGCCAATTTTCTACGGCGCGATGATCACCGAAGGCGTGGTGGCGCTGATTTGGGCCGCCGCCGCCGCCTATTTCTTTGGCCCTAACAGTCCAGTTGATACGGCTGGTAAGGGCGGACCCGCCATGGTGAGTTTGATCGCGAACAACTGGTTCCCAAGTGCAATTGCGGTGATTACCATCTTGGGCGTTATTAGTGCGGCCGTCACTTCTGGCGACACAGCCCTTCGCTCCGCCCGTCTTATCGTGGGTGACTTTATGCACTTTGACCAGAAGCCTATCCGTAATCGATTGATCGTGGCTGTCCCCATCTTTGTGGTCACAGCCGTGATGTTGGTGTACAGTCTCGCTGACAAACAAGGTTTTGATGTGATTTGGCGCTATTTCGCCTGGGCAAATCAACTGCTGGCCACCTTTACCCTTTGGGCGATTACCGTTTATTTGCGCCAGAACAAGAAAGGCGCCTGGTACTTCATTACGCTGATTCCTGCTTTGTTTATGACGATGGTGACGGGCAGTTTCCTGTTTGTGGCTTACAAGGAAGGTCTCGGAGCGCTGATTCCCCGTCCTGTTGGCTATGCGATAGGCGCTGCCATTACTGTGCTGGTATTGGTGGTTTTCGCTCTGAAATGCAAAAAACCGGCAACGACAGAAAAACTTTAATCCCCGGCTATGTTTGCGGACGACATATACTATCCTCTCGTTAAAGCGTTGAGTTTTTTCCCGAACGAACCCGCTGTCAGCGTTGGCGGCAAAACCTGCGACAACCGGCATTTTGCCATGCTGGTGGCCCCCGTGATGAATGAACTGGACACCTTTTCGGAAACGGCGGTTGCCGTGCTGATGGAGGATGAACCGCTCACATACGCGGCGTGTGTTGCGTGCCTGCTTTGCGGCAAGACCATCGTGCCACTCTCTACCGCCTGGCCCGACAACCAGCGCGAACAGGTTGTCCAGACCGCCCAGGTCCACCGTGTCCTTTCCAAAGAGAGCATGTACTACTATTACTGGATGTGCTACGAAGACGCCATCTGCCGTATCGACAGCGGCTGGCTGCCGGAGCGCGATATCCCTCATGCGGCACGGATCTTCGAATTTGATGAAAACGGGCAAATGTCAGAACGCATCTGCTCCGCTGAAGATTTTTTTACTTATTTTTGTAGTCCTCATTTCAAGAATATTATTAAACACCCATAATTATGAAAAAACTGACGACTATGGTAATCGCATTCGGCTGCTTGGCCTTGATTACAACCTCCTGCAAGGAGAAGAAAACCGAGAACCCCGAAGTGATTTCGGCAAGCGAACTGCAACAGAAAGTGGACGAATACGCTTTCTTTGACCTGACCACCGATATTTCCAAGTTGAGCGAGAACGACAAACAGCTCATCCCTATTTTCTTTGAGATCGGACAAATTATGGATGACCTGTTCTGGGAACAGACCTTCGGCGACAAGAAGATTCTGGATACCATCCAGGACAAATGGATGAAGGAATTCGCCCTCATCAACTACGGCGCATGGGATCGCTTGAACGATGACAAGCCGTTTATTCCCGGCTATGGTCCAAAACCCGCCACCTGCCAGTATTATCCGCAAGATTTGACACTTGAAGAGTATGAGGCGTTCCAGGACAAAAACAAGGGCTCGCATTATACCGTTCTGGTGCGCAACGATGACGGTTCCCTGAAATCCGTGTGGTATCATGAGTATTACAAGGAAAAAATCGACAAGGTGTGCGAATTGCTCGACAAGGCCATCGGCATTTGCGAGAACCCGTCTATGAAGAAATATCTGACACTCAGAAAGAAAGCGTTGCAAACCGACGATTATTTCGCCTCCGACATGGCTTGGATGGACATGAAGGACACCAAACTGGATTTCGTGTTCGGTCCCATCGAGAATTATGATGATAAGCTTAATGAGGTGAAGACTTCCTACGAGGCTTTTGTGCTGGTGAAAGATGAGGAAGCCAGCGGCAATCTGGCCGACTTTGTGAAGATGCTTCCGCAGTTGCAAAAAGAACTGCCTTGCGATGCCAAATACCGCAACTATGTGCCCGGCACCTCTTCCGATATGAATGTGTATGATGTGGTGTTCTACGGCGGCGATTGCAATGCCGGCGGTAAAACCATCGCCATCAACCTGCCCAACGATGACAATGTGCAAGACAAGAAGGGTTCCCGCCGCTTCCAGCTCCGCAATGCTATGCAGGCCAAGTTTGACAAGATTATGAAACCGATTGGCGAGATTGTGATTGAACCTTCCGAGCAAGACCATATCAAATTCGACGCTTTCTTCTGGAATGTGACTTTCCATGAGGTTGGTCACGGACTGGGTGTGAAAACCACCATCAACGGCAAAGGACCTGTTGACGACGCTATGAAGACCGAGCGTTCCAACTGGGAAGAGGCCAAGGCCGACATCATCGGTTTGTACTTGGTCTGCTCCCTTATCGACAAAGGTGAGATTAAGAATATCACCAAAGAAGACGCTATTACCACATACATTGTCGGTCTGCTTCGCTCGGTGCGCTTCGGTGCCGCCGATGCCCATGGCGTGGCTAACATGATGTGCTACAACTTCTTTGAGGAGCAGGGCGCGTTCAAACGCAACGGTAACGGTACTTACCACATCGACTTCGACAAAGCCCAGAAAGCCATGGAAAGCTGGATTGCCACCATTCTTCAAACGCAAGCGGAGGGCAATTTCGAATTCGCTTCCCAGTTCAGCAAAGAAAACGGCACGATCGGCGCCAACCTGCAAAAAGATCTGGACAAGATCAACAAGGCCGGTATCCCGCGCGATATCCGCTTCAACCAGGGACTGGATGTGTTGGGACTGAAATAGTTTAGAGTTTAGAGATTGTTTTGTCCTCCTATTCTCATTCCTCATTCACCTCTTGTACCCCTTTCACCTCATTTACCCCTTTTATCCCTTGTATCTAAAACACATACATATTACCAATTTCAAAAGCTACGAGGAGGCTGAGTTTACATTCGATGAGAATGTGAACGGCATTGTCGGCAAAAACGGCAGTGGCAAAACCAACCTCCTCGACGCTATTTATTATCTCTCCTTCTGCAAAAGCTATTTTGCTGCTCAGGATATGTTTTCTGTGCGCTTCGATACCGATTTCTTCGCTATTCACGGGGAGTTTTTCAACCGCGAGACGCAGAATAACACGCAGGTGAGTTGCACATACAAGAATGGACACAAGTCGATGCGGGCAAACAAGAAAGAGTACCAGCGGCTTAGCGCCCATATCGGTCAGTTCCCGGTGGTGATGGTCTCCCCGTATGACAGCGACATCATCAATGGCGGTAGCGAGGTGCGTCGCAAATTTTTCGACACCATCATTTCCCAGTTCGATGGCGAATACCTCCAACAGCTCATTTCCTACCGCAAACTGCTGATGCAGCGCAATGCGTTGTTGAAGCAGATGTTTGAGAGTCGCAAAATGGATACCTCCCTTTGTCAAATTATTGATGAACAGATGATTCCATTGGGCAATTTCATCTTCACTCGCCGGCAGGATTTCATCCAGAACATTTCTCCGATATTTCAGAAACACTATAACCAATTGTCGGAAGGGCAAGAGGAAGTGGAGATACAGTATCAGTCGGGGTTGCTCACCAGCACCTATCAGGAGGGCTTGCAGAGCACATCGGTGGCGGATGCCCGGAGCGGATTCACCAATTTCGGCATCCACAAGGATGATTTTCTGTTCCTGATCAACGGCCAGCCGGTGAAGCGCTATGGATCCCAGGGGCAGCAGAAATCGTTCTCGCTGGCACTTCGCTTAGCGCAGTTCGACTATTCTTTCGAACGCAAGAAGATTAAACCTATTCTGTTGTTGGACGATATCTTCGACAAACTGGACCGCACCCGCATTTCCGAACTGCTGGGTATGGTGGGCAAGGACCATTTCGGGCAGGTGTTCATCTCCGATACTGATGAGAATCGCGTGAAACAAATCCTCACGGAATATGGCATACAGCATCAGATTGTGGAGATTCGTTAAGGCCTTGGATTTTACCAAAAAAAGCCGCATCAGTATGGTGCGGCTTTTTTGTGATAGAAACGGATTGTACTTTATTTTTTATGCAGGCCGCATTCGCGGTGTTCCGGCGATTCCCACCACCAACGCCCAGCACGGATATCTTCACCAGGTTTTACCGCTCTTGTGCATGGCTCACAACCGATGCTCGGATAACCTTGGTCGTGTAAGTTGTTGTAAGGCACATGGTTCTTTTTGATGTAATTCCAAACCTGCTCTTCGGTCCAGTCAATAAGAGGATTGATTTTTAAAACATTGTGATGACTGTCCCATTCAATTTTTCGCATGTCTGCGCGCGTGATTGACTGCTCGCGTCGGAGTCCGCAAATCCAGGCATCCAAAGTTTGGAACGCGCGTCCTAACGGTTCCAATTTGCGCACTTGACAACAGGCGTGTCGTTTTTCAATGCTTTCGAAAAACGGATTGATGCCCTGTTCCCGCACGAATTGCTGCAAAGTTTCCGTCTGTGGACAAAACACTTCCATTCGGATGTTGTAATGCAAATTTGTCTTGTCAATCAATTGATATGTTTCCGGAAACAAACGACCCGTGTCCAAAGTGAAAATTCGTGCTTTCGGACTGATTTTCAATATCATATCGGTTAATGTTTGGTCTTCAATGCTCAAACTTGATGACAATGCAATGCTGTCCCCATAAAAATCCAGAAAATAGTTTAACATCTCTTCTGGTGTTGTGTTTTCAAACTGCAGATTCAGTGCGTCAATCTGTTCAGAACTATAATGATTCATAATGATTTTTTTATTATGTAAATGTTATTTTCTTTTATATCACCATGCCAGCTCCCACCGTTTCAAAACTGTCCGGATCAATGAAGACCAAAGAACCGGTTACCCGGTTGGCACCATATTTGTCCACAACCAGTGGATTGGCTGTCTTTATGGTAATGACGGCGATATCGTTCATTTTTAATGAGTTGACTTCTTTTATGTGTTCTAATGTGTTGATGTCCAGACGATAGTCAATTTGTTGTACGATGCCGACTGTTTCAGCCACAGCTGTACGGATTAGATAGCGTTTTCGCAATTGCATCTCCGCCTCATTGAACCAGCAACAGTGCATTTTCAGTGTCTGTGTCACCTCTGGAAGCGGTTTGTCAATACTCACTAACATATCACCGCGACTGATGTCAATGTCATCCTCCAACAGCACGGACACGGATTCCGGGGTGTGTGCAATCGACATTTCCATAGTGGTCTGCATGATGGATTTTACGGTGCTTTCCAGTCCGGAAGGCAGGATTCGCACGCGGTCGCCTATGCGTAGCACACCGCCTGACATCCGGCCAGCATAGGCACGATAGTCCGGATACTTGTCTGAGATTGGGCGGATGACATACTGCACAGGGAAGCGCATGGGTTCACATTCGTCGCCCATTTTGTGCTCTATGGATACAGTTTCGAGAATGTGCATGAGTGTTCCGCCCTGGTGCCAAGGCATGTTCTCCGACTCGCTTACCACATTGTCACCATATTTTGCTGATATGGGTATAAATAACAACTTCGCGCGAATACCCAGATGATGGGCCATCGTTTCGTATCGTTGACATATTCCAAGGAAAACCTCTTCAGAATAGTTTACCAGATCCATTTTATTGACGCAGACTGTGATGAATGGAATGCCCAGCAGAGAGGCGATGCAAGAGTGGCGTACTGTCTGCTCCACAACGCCGTTCCTTGCATCTATGAGGATTATGGCAAGGTCGGCGGTTGATGCGCCGGTCACCATGTTGCGGGTGTATTGGATGTGTCCGGGAGTGTCGGCGATGATGAATTTGCGCTTGGGCGTGGCAAAATAGCGGTATGCCACATCAATGGTAATGCCTTGTTCACGTTCCGCCCGAAGACCGTCGGTTAGCAAAGCAAGGTTTACTTCTTCGTTGCCGCGACTCCGCGAGGCGGTCTCCACGGCTTCCAATTGGTCTTCAAAAATCGACTTGCTGTCATATAACAATCTGCCTATCAGGGTGCTTTTTCCGTCATCCACGCTTCCTGCTGTGGTAAAACGGAGCAATTCCATGTCTAAATATCCGTTGTTCATTTCTCTCTAATTGATGGTTGATTAAAAATATCCTTCCTTTTTGCGGTCTTCCATGGCGGTCTCACTTCGTTTGTCATCGGCACGCCCGCCTCGCTCGGTTATGCGTGTGGCTGCTATTTCCGCAATGATGTCCTCGAGATTGTTCGCCTCAGAGATGGTGAGACCCGTACAAGTGATGTCGCCAATAGTGCGACAACGAACGCGGCGTGTGACCACCTCCTCGCTAGGTTTCAGTGTCATGCATGGTTCTGCCGCCAGCCACTGTCCATCACGCAGGAAACAACGGCGCTCATGGGTGAAATACAATGAAGGCAATTCAATGTTTTCTTGGTAGATATACTGCCAGACATCCATCTCTGTCCAGTTGCTGATGGGGAAAACCCTGAAATGCTCTCCCATGTTCTTGCGCCCGTTGAAAATGTTCCACAACTCAGGACGCTGATTCTTAGGGTTCCATTGCCCAAACTCGTCCCGGTGCGAGAAAAAACGCTCCTTGGCACGGGCCTTTTCCTCGTCGCGACGCGCTCCACCTATACATGCGTCAAACTTGTATTTTTCAATTGTGTCTAACAAAGTAGTGGTTTGCAGTCGGTTGCGACTTGCATTATATCCTTTTTCCTCTTTCACACGACCTGTATCAATACTTTCCTGAACGGATCCTACAACCAATTGGACACCTAATTTTTTCACCAATGCGTCACGATAGTCGAGGGTTTCTTGAAAATTATGCCCTGTATCAATGTGCAGGAGCGGGAATGGGATTTTGGCCGGGAAAAAGGCCTTGTAGGCCAGATACGTGACCACAATGGAATCCTTGCCGCCAGAAAACAGAATGGCCGGTTTCTCAAACTGTGCAGCCACTTCTCGAAGCACATAGATGGACTCCGATTCCAATTCTTTCAAATGGGTAAGTTTATACATGCTTTATTTCTTTAAATATTGATATTCATTATTTTATCACACTTCAGTGTTGGTGGGATTATCCGCAATGATAATGAAGCACGCTTGTTTTAACTAAACGCTCCCGACAAATATTTCTTTGTGAGCTCTTGCTGGGGATGGTTAAAAACCTCTTCTGCGCTGCCCTCCTCAATGATTTCGCCCAAATACATAAACACCACATGGTCGGCGATGCGCAGTGCCTGCCGCAAAGTGTGCGTGACCATGATGATGGAGTACTGTTCTTTGAGTTGCACAAATAAATCCTCTATGGTTTTGGCTGAGATGGGGTCCAAGGCGCTGGTGGCCTCGTCAGCAAGAATGTATTCCGGTTCTACCGCCAACGAGCGGGCAAGGCAGAGTCGCTGTTGTTGCCCGATGGAGAGTCGCGAGGCCGGAGTTCGGATACGCCCCCGTATCTCGTCCCAAAGACCAACGGCTTTCAGATTCTTCTGCACTTGATAAATCAACAGGCGTCGTTTGTTGAACATCTTGTTGATGCGGCACCCGTATGCCACATTGTCGAAAATGGACATGGGCAGTGGGCAAGGGCGTTGGCTCACCAACCCGATCTTACGGCGCAATTCGGTCACTTCGGAACCGCTGTGGATGATGTCTTGTCCGTCAACCAGAACTTTGCCTTCTATCGTTACCCCTTCGGTTGACTCGATCAGTCGGTTGAGGGTGCGCAAAAGCGTGGTCTTGCCGCATCCCGATGGACCAATGATACATGTGATTTGCTTTTCAGGCAGTGTCACATTCACATTCTTGAGAATATGATTGTCCTTGATGTGAACATTTAAGTTTTGAACTTCGATAGACATAATCTTGCTGTTTCTTAAACTTTGTTTTTAGAGAACCTGTTGGTGATGAATCGTCCCGTGATGCTGAGTGCCAAGACAATGACGGTGAGCACGAGAGCGGCTGCGTATGCGCGGTCAACAACCTCAGGAATAGGACTTTGCAATTGAAAAAACACGGCGAGGGGCAATGTTGCGGCGGGTTGTGACAAGGAGGTTGGGATGCTGTCCGTATAACCAGCGGTGAACATCACGCTGGCCGCATCGCCAATGGCGCGTCCCACGGAAAGAAGTGTGGCGGTGGCGATGCCCGGGGCAATCTGTCGGAGCACCACTTTCAGCGTTTCCAAACGCGTGGCGCCGAGCGCAAAACTGGCATCCAGAATGTCGCGCGGGAAGTTGCGTGTGGCCTCATCCATGGTTCTGATGAAAATCGGAATGATCAACAGCGTTATCACAATTATACCGCCCAATAAGGAGGTGCGAAGCCCGAAAAAGATCATAATGGTGAACCCGAAAGCGCCATAAACGATGGAGGGTACGCCAAACAACACATCAAATGCCAGCCGCGCGAGGTAGGCCACTTTGGATCCTTTTTTGAGATAAACATTCAGGAAAAACACAACCGGAATCGAGATTAGCAATCCTATAAGGGTGGAGGCACCTACGATATATAGAGATCCGACAATGGCGTTTAGAAATCCCCCCTCCTTGCCGATGTAAAAACCGCCGCCCGGAAGTTTGCTCACCATATCCCAACTCATGGCTTTCATTCCTTTGGAAAAAATTGTCCAAAGTACGCTAAACACAAACCCGAACACGATTAGCATGGCCAAACACATGCAAACCTTGGCAATTTCTTCCGATATTTTTTTACTTTTGCTGATTCGCATAAGAAAGTAGAAGTATTATTTAGGTTAATTAATTATTTTGATTCAAATCATCCCAAACGCTTCTCCAGCCGATATAGGATAATACGTGACAACAGATTGAAAAACAGCACAACCACAAATAAAATAAGGGCGGCGAACATCAACGCTGCCTCGTACATGGGCATGGAGAGCATTTCGCCGTAGTTGTTGGCAATGAGGGCGGGAATTGGGTAGCAGGGGTCCAATATGCCGGTAGGGATTCCGATAACGCAACCGCAGACCATTAGCACGGCGATGGTTTCGCCCATGGCACGGGAAACCGCCAGCACTGTGGCGGCAATGATACCGGAAAATGTCTGCCGGAAAATCACCTTTCTGACTGTTTGCCAGCGTGTTGCGCCTAATGATAGCGAGCACTCACGCAAGTCCGTTGACACAGAAGAAAACACCTCAATGAAAAGGCTGACCAACAATGGAATCACCATTACACCCAAAACAATGCCAGCGGCAAATACGGTATATCCAGTGGAGAAATCCATAAAATGAGGTGCCACATGCTGCGAAATCCAAGGTACGATCACCAGCACGCCCCATACCCCATAAATGACCGAGGGGAGTGCCGCCAGAATATCCAAAATGGGGAATACAAGCCGCTTTATATAGGGTTTGGCATATTCGGTGATATAAACAGCTGTAAGCAAGGAAACAGGCAATGCGATCAAAATGGAGATGAGAGTGACCCATAATGTGCCTGCGACAAACGGCAGAAATCCGAATTCTCCTTTCATCGGTTTCCATTCTGATGAGGAGAGCAGCTGCCAGAATGACTTTTCCTGTAATACAGGTGAGGATTTCAGGTACAGGCCCACAAACATCACCACTACCATCAAAATAGCTATGATGGTCATCAAAAACATCAATCCTTGCGCCGTTTTATCTTTAATGATTCGTGAATGGCTCATATAATCTATCTGTAACGGTTTATTTGCCTAATTTCTCAAGTCCTTTTTGCAATTTTTCTTCTTTCAGACTGATGTATCCTACAGGCACATTTTGTTTTTGGCCTTCGGTAAGCACATATCGAAGGAATGCGATTACCGTCGGTTTTTTAGGAATACCATGGCTTACCAGATACAGATCGCGGGCGGGAGGAGAGGGGTATTTATCCTCGGCAACGGCAGCGATAAAATCATCTTTTGTATCATAGAAATATTCGTTAGATTCAATGACACCATCATTGTTGGGGTCAATTGGACAGACGAGCAACCCTTGGTTAGGTTTGCGGCTCTTCTCATCGTATGCATAGCCGATATTGTTGAGTCCGATGCCAAGTTTGTCGGCCTGAATGGCGGAGGCAAGTCCTGGGTCGCCAAATACGGCGGTGCCTAAGAGATCCTCTTGCTTCTTGCCCATCCAAAGCGCAAAAGTTTCCGCAGCGCCGCAGGCATCCGAACGGGTGTACACATGAATTGGTGTTTTGTCAGAAGTACCCAAAACTTGTCCCCAGGTAGTATATTCACCTGTGATCCAGATTTTTGTGGCAGTTTCTTTGGAGATTCCATGTTTCACTAATTCTTTTGCCATCGGATTTGCCGCGTTGATCACGATGACTACTGCATCCTTGGCCGAGGCGAACGGAACCGCACCCTTCTCAAGCTCCGGGGCGTATATTTCGCGTGACACCATGCCCAAGTCCACCACATCGGCCAGCACATCCGTCATGCCTTTGCCTGCACCACCTGCGGAGAGGTCAATGTGCACACCAGGATGCATTTTCTGGAACTCTTCAGCCCATTTCACGGCCAACGGATAGAGTGCGAATGCGCCTGAGATGGAGATATCCCCCTTCAGGTCGCCATTGGATGAATCCTTTTGTGCCGACTTTTTTCCACAAGATCCTGCTGTGACTATAATCACGAAGGACAAAATCCATAGAATTGAATTCTTTAGTGCTTTCATATATGTAAATTTAAAGTTTTGATTCTTAAAACACTGCGCTTATCATGGCCGTGATATTATGCCCGATTTGAGGCTCTTGTTGTCGTTGTTTAAGTGTGTAAGCTATTTGGACACGAAGGTGTTTTTCCGGCCACCATTCCACGCCTGTGGAATAATACATGGAAGGAGTGTTTGCGGCAAGATCTTTCTCATAGTAGTCAAAGCGCAGAACAGGACGGAGTTTCTGCCGCACGGTGCTGTTTGCACCCCATCCGAACTTGAACCAATACCCAGCGGTCAAGTAGAATCCATGTGTGTGGAGTGGTGTAGGAGTGTATGTGTCCTGTGTTTCATCCAACATGGCGAATTCGGTATTGCCCCATAAGTATTCGCTACGAAGCACCCAATTTCCATCCGCATATTGCAATCCGCCAGCATAGCGTATCCTTTTTCCATCAATGTTTGTTAAATTGTTGTTGTAAAACATGTCGTATTTTCCCCAGTATCCAGAAACGGACAGTGTTAGATGCTTGACAAAAGGACAAAATTCAATACGTGCAGATATGTCTTTGGCCAGATTGTCGGTTTTAACATTGATACCGTTTCCGCCAAACACTCCAACTCCATAACGAAGAATAGGGATTTTCTCATCTCGAATGGTCGTTTCCACCAAAGTGCCAGTGAGCATTGCACCAATTTCACGTCCATTTGCATAAGAACTGATTCCTGTAACATCTTTATAACCTGACAGAGCACTTATGACCTGTGCGTTTTCCATCAACTCCAAATCCAAAGGAGACAAAATGTTTTCCAGTGAAAAGGGTATCTTGAATTGCCCTACTTGCAACTTGGCGTATTTGCAAAAATTAACTTTAATAAAAGCATCAATCAGGCGTGGTGTGGGTGCAAAATCGGCCTGTAAACGGAAATCCACCCATTTGGAAAGACTTCCTTTGAAGTCAAGACGGGCGCGCCGAATCTGAAACACACTGCTTTGGCTTTCTGTCCAGTTGTTGTCATATTGGTATTGCGCATCTATCCAACCACCAATTTTAAAATTCTTTTCAATATATTGAAATACAGAAGTTTTTGTAATTTTACTTGAATCATCAGGTGAGGTGTTGCTGATTTTCTCATTTTGGGAGAAAACCGTATTTAAGGTGAACAATAGTGCGGCAACACAAAAGATACTTGTTGGCAACTTCTTTACCATAGTTGAATAATCGATTCTATAGTGAAAAAATGTTAATGATTTGTGTCGGCAAATATAGGTCGCTCGAACGGATTATTTGTATGATTTTCTTGCTAAAAATGTAATAAATCAACACATAATTTGTAAATATTCGTTTATTTTTGTAAGAAAACAAACAAAATTATCTAAAATTGTGGATTTTTGACAAAATATCAGATAACATTTCTTTTGATTTTTTTATTTTTGTCACCATGAAATTTGATCCACTTTATCTAATTGCTATTGTCTCCATTATTGCCAATGTGGTTTTGGTGATTCTTTTCGTACATAGTAGAAGATCATATAGCAAACTTATGTCGAAATGTTTAAAGGAAGAGCAACGAAAAGAGGCTTTGATGAATGATCTGGTATATGATGCGTCAGTCTTGTTGGATGAACACGACAAAGTTGTGCTGAAATCCTTACGGCAATGTCTTGAGGAGGAAAAAGTATATTTGAATCCCGACCTTTCCATACAGGAACTCGCCCGACTGGTTGGTACTAACAAGAGCCGTCTCTCCCATGTCATTAATACAGGGTTGGGACAGAATTACGCTTCGTTGGTTAATAGGTATCGTGTGAAGGAATCCATACAGCTGTTGAGCGATGAGCAGTATTTTCTTGAGAAATTGGAGGCGATAGGGGAGATGTGTGGTTACAGCAACCGCCAGGCCTTTCACGCTGCATTTAAAAAAGAAATGGGCATTACGCCCATGCATTTTAGGAATATTAACAAAAATAGAGTCAAAAAAGATAAGGCATCATAAGGTGGCATTCTGTCAAAATGCGTATGAATATACGGTGGACGAGGAGGATTACACCTATCTCACCTCTTCCAACATAAGCTCGCCTAAACCGATGTGATAGCCCTCGGAAACGAACAGAATGTTACCGTTTTTGTCCAGGACAAGGCAGACAGGGCGCTCGCCGGTGGCGTGCGGCAGAGAACCGTCGTGAACCGCGTTCTTCAAAGCTGCCAACACGCTCTCAGTGAGGTCGCCGACCTTTGCGGAAACCACCTCTACATTTGCGGGTTGGTTCTTTTCTTTCTTCCAGTTGCCGTTGTTGGCCACCAACAAAACCTTGCCACCCCAAGCCTCGTAGTCGGCCTTCTTGGCGGCGATTTCCTTGGCCATGTGGTTGGTCGGCTCAGTACCGGGCGCCACCAGACAAAGAATCATCTTCTCTTTGCCAGATTCTTGAAGAATTTCTGATAAAGATTTGCCATTCAGTTTGTTAATGTTCATGTCAAGATGCCCGTAGGTGTTGTTGCGCGGCACCAATTCAGGAATCTTGATGGTATATTCATCTTTCTTGTTCAGCGTGAAGAAGCGCAGTTCGGAAAGAACCTCGCCGTCGCTGTAGCGGTTGCCGGTGGAGAGGCAGTACTTGCCCGGAGGCAGGTTCAGGACAATGTCACGAACCTCCACACGCGGGTCACCTTCGAAGTCGTAGGACACATACTCACCGTTCTCAAAGCGTTGCAATGTGTAATGAACATAGTAGGTGTAACCCTTCGGGTTGTGCAAGGTTAGTGTGGCGAGCTCATCGTTGGAAACAGGCGTTTCTTCTTCAAATGTAACTTCCTGCCAATCATTGTTTTCCCATACATAAATCTTGTTGGAGGCGTTGTCTAGGTAGCATGGGATAAACAAACTGCGGCAAGCGGCCACGAAGAAGATGTCGCGGGAGTGCGCATCGGCGCGACGGGTCTTCAAAACCCCCATCGGACTGATCGGGCAGTTGTAGTAGTTGCAGAGCGGATCAATGATGATGAATCGTTTGGTCCAGTCCTTCAACTGGCTGGCCGTCGGAGTGGAATTTCCGGGAAGAATATTGAAGAACACCTCACGCAGGTCATGACGCCAGTCGCGGATCAGCTCGTTGGAGATGCGGGCGGGAAGCACACCTTTGACGAAAACCTCCTTGGGGTACTTGCCAGTCTTGTATGTCACGAGTTGGCTCTCCAAAGTCTCCGCTTTCGTATCCCGCAAATCCTTGTCTGCCAAAGCGTTGACAAACTCTTTCAGAAAAAGGCCTTCCTCTTTCTTGCTATGGTTTTGCAGGAATTTGATGATTTCGGTGTGGTTGCCCTCGCTGCGGTGAATTATATCATAAAATTCATCATCGGTGAAATATTCGTTCTTGTATTTTGCTGTTTGCGCCTTGGTGGGGAAAGTCTTGCGGTAGGCCTCGCGCATCTTGTCCTCCTTGGCCATCCGCTTCTCGCAAGCCAGTTGCGCGGTGGCGCTCACATGGTTGTTCAGCGGTTTGCCCACCGGAGGAACCATATCCAGCGCCATGACAAGATTACCAGCGGACATCCATGGGTTCGGACCTTTGTCGCTCAAAATCAGCACTAAATGGTCTTGTTTGCGCAGATCCAATTTGTCGAAGGCGTAATCATCGCCTTGTTTTGCCCAGATCAGCAGGTCGCCGAGCCCCGTGTTGAGTTGGGCGCGGCCATTCTCGTCGGTTTTCACCTCTGCCAGCGTGTAATATTCGGCGTAATTGTACAGTTTGAAGCACACGGAGGCGTTTTTGGCGGGCAGGTGGCGTTTGTCATATACCGTGACATATGCCGTGGCCGTGTCGGCGTAGTTGGAGAGCAGGTTGATGCAGGAGTAGTAAGGTGTGCGCTTGTTGACCTCTTCGGGACCTTCGTAGCGGCCGAAGACATTGGTGTGTACCATCATGGTGCGTGTGGAAACATTGGCGAACCAGCCCATGTTGAGGGCGGGGGCGGGTTCGCAGGCGCCGAGGAAGTACCATTTGCCATCGACCCAGACCTCGACCCAGGCGTGGTTGTCGTCGCAGTGCGCCCAGCGCGGGGTGTAGCACTGGCGGGCGGGGATGCCAACGGCGCGCAGGGCAGTGACGGTGAGCGTGCTCTCCTCACCGCAACGCCCGTGCGAAGTCTTCAGGGTGGCCAACGGTGCGGAGGTGCGCGCGTCGGCGGGCTGATAATCAACATACTCGTGGCACCAGTGGTTCACCTCCAACGCCGCATCGTACATGCTCATGTTTTTAATGCGGTTTTTGAGTTGGTGGAAGATGTACGACCGCGCGGTGTCCAAATTCTCGTTGTTTACACGATAAACAACCACAAAATGACGGAAGATGTCCTCTGGAATCGTCTTTCCCCAAGCAAAAGTCTCCCGTGCCTCGCAGGCAATCTTCACCTGTTTGTCGAAAAAGTCGAAATTGTAGTCGGCCAAGTCGCTTTGCGGCATGTAGGCGTACAGGAATGTGAGATATTGTGCCATGTCGCGGCTCCTGAAGTCCGATTTGACCATATATTGGCCGATGTGTTGGCGAACATCTTCGGAAATGCCGTCCCGCTTGTTGAAATCCTGCTGCACTGCGCTCCAGTAGCCGGTTTGGGCGAACAGGGTAGGGATGGCGATGAGGGAAATGATGATGGTGGCGAAAATTTTATTCATGAATTTGAGATTGATTATGATTTTATTATATTTGCGAACTGAAAAATATTTACGATTATGTCCGAATACAAAAGATTAACTCGTGTCCGTGAGGGACGGAAAATTGCCGGTGTCTGCGGCGGCCTTGCCAAATATCTCGATATTGATCCTACCGTGGTGCGGATCATCTTTCTCGTACTCCTTTTTATGGTGGGCGGCGGATTGCTTATCTATCTGATTATCTGGATTTGCGCCCCGGAAGAACCCGAACTGCCCTAACGGTTAAAAGAACATCCGCGTATTGCGGCGGTATTCCTCGTATTCTGGTTTGTTCTTCAACTGCCGTTTCTCCATCAGTGGCACACTGATGAAACGGAACATGCATGTGTTGAGCAGAGCGCCGATAGCACACAGGTCTTGAATGGAATGGCCCCCTTGTGAGGTGGAAAGATACATTATCCAAACTCCCCACCACATCAGGATTTCCCCGAAATAGTTGGGATGGCGGGCGTGTTTCCACAACCCCACATTGCAAACCTGGCCTTTGTGGGCTTTGGCAAAACGATGCCGTTGTGTGTCAGAAACCAATTGCAGCGTTGCGGCCACTATGCAGAGCAGGAACCCGAAAACCGTTAATATATTGGCGGGTTCGGCGGCATCAATGACGAAAAAGCCCGGAATCATAACCAGAAAAACGATTATGGTGGGCATCATGTTGAGCCCGAAAAAGTTGATGAGGTGGAAGACAAACGGCTTCTGTTCGGTTCTGTATTTGGTGTAGCGCCAATCTTCGTGGTTCAAACCCTTGAATGTGTAGGCCCAGTTGCCGGTGAGGCGGATGCCCCAGTACCAAACGGCAATGAGCAACAGCCCAGTGGCGCTGCTCCATGGCCCTGAAGCGCAAGCCCATAGAGTGAGCACTATAGGCGGAACCACGCTCCAATAGGGGTCATAGACGGACACATTCTTGAATATCAAGCCGAAAACCCACACGAAGATGGTGGCCACGGCATCTGCAATGAAAAGTTTCCATAAATAATGCCATCCTGTCGGGGCTAACAGTTTGTAGGTGGCCCAACCGACAAAAAATGCCAATATGTATATGATGGCAACGATGATGAAACTCCATGTCCTGGATTCTTTGATGTTCATAATCAATGTTTTAATTGTTTAGTATGTGAATTAATTGCTTAACGATTTCCGTGTCGGTTTCCTCATAACCGCCGTCGGTGCGTACCTTGCAGGAACCGTGTATTTCCTTGGCATGAGTGAACTCCACCAACGCTCGCGCGTTGTCGGGGCGCACGCCACTGCCCACGAGGATGGTGATGCGGTCGCCGGCCAGGTGGACCAGCTCCTTGAGCGTTTCCTTGCCCTCCATGGCGGTGGGTTGGCAGCCGGAAGTCAGTATGCGCTTGCATCCGCAGGCGATGACCTCTTCCAGCGATTTGCGCCAGTCCTTGCAGCGGTCGAAGGCGCGGTGGAAGGTGACGGGCACCGGGGCGGCGGTTTCCACGAACCGGCGCGTGAGCTTCGTGTCAATGCTGCCGTCAGGGTGTAGGAATCCAACCACGACACCGGCTACACCAAGTTCCTTGCAAATGCGCACATCTTCCAGCATGTTTTGGATTTCCACATCATTATAGACGAAGTCGCCCGGCCTTGGACGCACGAGCACAAATACATCAAGATGCAGATCCTCAACGCATTGCTTTATGGTGGCGTAGGATGGGGTGGTGCCGCCTTCGTTCAGGTTCTGGCACAGTTCTATGCGTGTGGCTCCGGCGGCCTTGGCGTTGGCCGCGGATTGGATGGAGCCGCAACAGATTTCGATTTCCATATTAAACGGTTAATTTCACTTGGGTATGGGCCTCCACCACATTGATGGCGTAGTCGCCCAGTTTTTCACTGTCCCCGATGATGTCCATGTAGGTGACACCAGTCTGGTAGTCGTATTTCTTGTCGTTCACATCCGTCACATTCGCCTCTTTCAACTGGGTACGGTAGTGGTTGATCTCATTTTCAATGTTGAGGGAGATACGCGGGTCAACCTTGTGGTCGGTGTCTTCCAAAATCAGCTCCATTTGGGTGAGCGCCTTGTCGCACAGGTCCCACATGTGCTCGATATGGGTGCTTTGCTCCTCGGTGAAGTGCTCCCGTAGTTTGTATTTGCGGTTGATGGCTCGTGCCATATTGTAGCAACTGTCGCAGATACTCTCGATTTCGGAGATTTCACGCAACATGCAGCGTATCTGTGTCTTACTTTCAGGACTCAAACGGCCCTCGGAAACTTGGTTGAGATAATTGGCGATTTCAACCTCCATGTTGTCGCTGATGCCTTCGTATTTTTCAATGCGGGTGTAAAGTTTCACGAACTCGTCGTTGTTCTTGAGTTTCAGCAGCTGCGGCACAAAACCGAACATGCGGTGCGCACGCAGGGCGAAATGGTTGATCTCCTTGCGGGCCTCCAGCAGGGAGAGCTCGGAGGTGGACATGAGACCGCCGCTGATGAAACGCAGGCGCATATCCTCGTCTTCTTCCTTGCCTTTGATGATGGAACAGACCACCTTCTCAAAAAGCGGGATGAACCACACGAGAATCAGCACATTGCAAGTGTTGAACGCGGTGTGGAAGGCGCAAAGCGCGAAGTTTATGCGGGAGGAGGCGTTGGGATCGACGGAGAGGTCGGCGGTGGGGTCAAATCCGACTATAGAACATACCAGTTTGATGAATGGGCGGAACACGATGAGAATCCAACATACACCAAACAGGTTGAAGATAAGGTGCGACAAAGCCGCGCGTCGGGCGGAGGTGCTGGCATTCAGGGCCACAATGTTGGAGGTGACCGTGGTGCCGATGTTTTCGCCCAAAACCAGCGCGATACCCTGGTAAATATCGGCCACACCGGTGGAACACAGAATCATGGTGATGGCCATGATGGCCACGGACGACTGCACACACATGGTGAGCACGCCACCTAAGATTAAAAATATGATATAGGATAAGAAACCCAGGTTACGGCAGGAAGTGAAGAAGTTCATCACCGCTTCGTTGTGCGAAAGGTCCATGGCGATGGCGTTCTCGCGCAAGGTGGCAATGCCCAGAAAGAGGAACGAGAATCCGAAAATGAAGTCACCGAACGACTTGGCGCTGGGATTTTTGAAGTAGGAGAGCATGATGCCAAGCGCGAAGAGCGGGAACACAATGACGCTCATCTGGAAGTTGAATCCGAAAAGGGCGATGATCCAGGCGGTGATGGTCGTGCCGATGTTGGCGCCCATGATGACCGAGATGGCCTGCGACAGGGTGAGCAAACTGGCGTTCACGAAACTCACGGTCAGCACCGTGGTGGCAGTGGAGGATTGCACAGCGGTGGTGACCAACGCACCGGAGAAGATGCCGGTGACGCGGTTGGTGGTCATCGTGCTCAGCACTTTACGCAAACCGCCGCCCGTCAACTTTTGGAGTGCCTCACTCATCGTCTTCATACCGAACATCAACAAGGCAAGGCATCCTAAAAGTTTCAAGAAGGTAAAAACGGTCATAATTGTTGAGTATTAACAAATGTTTGATTAGTCCATGGTCATTTCCCCGCGCAGCGAGGTTTCCATCTGTTGCCTTACCTCCTCGGAATTGTCGTACTGTCCCAGCAGGAACATCAGTTTGGTGATGGCGGCTTCGGTGGTCATGTCACGGCCGCTCGCAATGCCGATGTCGGCTAAGTTCTTGCCTGCCTCGTAGCGTCCCATCTGCACACCGCCGCCACCCTTGCACTGGGTGACATTGACGATGACAATGCCCTTGGCGACTGCTTCCTGCAAAATGCGGGTGAATTCCGGTGTTGTGGGCGCGTTGCCCACCCCGAAGGTCTCCATCACCACGGCGCGAAGACCAGGTGTGTTGAAAACATTGCGCATGAATTCAATGCTGATGCCAGGGTAAATCTTGATGAGTGCCACATGGCTGTCCATGTGGGTGTAGTAGCGGAACGGAGCGCCGGGTTCTTCGTAGTGCAGCAAGTTGGTGTGGAATTCCGCTGTGGTGTTCACCTCGGCGATGATAGGGTAGTTGGGGGAGTAGAAAGCGTTGAAGCGCGAGGCGTTGTCCTTGTAGGTGCGGTTTCCGCGATACAGGTTGTTCTGGAAATAGATGCAGACCTCCTGGATGACGGGTCTGTTGTCCACATATTCTGCGGCGATGGCAATGGCATTCAGGATGTTGCGCCGCCCGTCGGTGCGGATGACTCCCAATGGAAGCTGCGCACCCGTGAGGATAACCGGTTTGCTGAGGTTGTCGAGCAGGAAACTCAATGCGGATGCGGTGTAAGCCATCGTGTCGGTGCCGTGCAGGATGACGAACCCGTCGTACAGGTCGTAATTCTCACCCACCATCCTCGCCAGACGGATCCAAAAGTCGGGATTGGTGTCGGATGAATCAATAAGAGGCAGCATTTCCTTGAAGGTGATGTCTGCCTCTATAAGGTGCAGCATGGGAAGCTGCTGGTGTATGTTCTTGAACTCGAAGGGTTTGAGTGCTTTGCTGTCCGGGTCCACCATCATGCCGATGGTGCCTCCTGTATAGATAACCAGTATTTTTCGGTTGCTCATAAGTATCAAAAAATTACGGCTGCAAAGATATAGTTTAATTGATAAATTTTCAAGAAAAAAAATCCTGTTATTCATATTTTGTCTCATGGTCATGGTGTGGATTCTTCTGTTTTTGTGATACTTTTTGTATTTTTGCCTGCTTTTTTGATGATTATTATGATATACAGATTTTCAGACGGTGAAACGATAGAAACAACCCCCGACAGACTTCCTGAATTGCTGAAACAGAATGAGTTGTATTTGCAGAATTATCAGGAAGTGGCTGATGAGTTGGACGATCCCTCATATGTGGCGCGCGGCAACGGCTTCTGCGACACCAAGTACAGCGAGGACTTCATTGAGTCGCAAGCGGAAAAGTACCGCCGGCGCATCGCGGATATTAAAAAATGGATGAATTCGCTTTAAAGATTTACTAACAATACTAAACAAACTGAATTATGGATAGATACATTCAGCGCTTTACGGTTACGGCTAACGACATGAATAATCAGTATAGACTTACTCCTCATGCCGTGTTGCTTTATTTTCAGGATTGCTTTGCCCGGTATATGTCCTGTCTCCATCTGGCAGCGTTCGATTTGGTGAAACAACATCAGATGTGGATTATCACGGAATTCCGTGCGGAGATGAATCCGGTTGATGTTTTTTGGACGCACGATTTGGAGGTGACCCTTTGGGTTAGTGAAATCTCAGCGTTACGATTCTATACCGAATTCAATATTTGTGAAGTCTCTGATCGGTCGGCAGTGGCGCAAGGTATGGGCTGCTGGAGTCTGCTCAACACCGAAACCCATCGTTTGGTGCCGATGACGGATTTGGCGAATCGGGTGTCTGTTGTGCCGGAATTGCCTTTGGGACCGCATAAGAAAAGACGTTTCCCTCAAGTTGGCGAACCGATAAAAAAGGTGCTTCATACCGTAAATCTGCTGGATTTGGATTTCAACGGCCACATGAACAACCGAAGCTATTTGAGCATTGCCATGTTGACCGCCACGGATACTTTTCTTGCCCAAAACCGTCCTATCTCGTTTGACATCCATTGGATGCATGAGACCTTTGAGAACGATGTGGTTGCCTGCGAATTGTTCAAGGTGGGGGAACGGCAATATGTGCACCGGCTCTCCAAGTCAAATGGGGATGTGGCAGCGGAGATTTTCTCAACATGGGAGAGTATGTCAATACAAACGGATATCTCGGAAGTAATTGAACGTAAATGACGATCAACCATGACGATAGAAGATAAGAAAAAGAAGAATAAGAAATTTCTGGAGAAACCCCAATATCCCGGCGGCGCAAAGGCGTTGCGCGAGTTTGTGAAAGCCCATTTGCAGTATCCGCAAGACGCTATGGAACAGCGCATTGAGGGCGTGGTTACCATCGGGTACCAGGTAAACGACGACGGTTTTGTGGAGAATCCAACCGTGATAAAGAGTCTGTGCCCCTCCTGCAATGAGGAAGCCATCCGTCTGGTGCAGATGCTGCGCTACGACAAGGCCCGCAACCGCGGTATCCGCCTCAAGGTGAACTGCAAACTGAACATCAACTTCCATCTGGCCCCCGCACCCGCCCCGACGGGCGGCACCATCTCCTATACGCTGCAACCCACCAAGAAAACCGCCAAAGACAAAAAAACGCCCAACCCTTCCGGCTCCGGCGGTTATAATTACTCCATTTCTTGGTGATTTTTATTTGGACCGCATCCTTGAAACCATAGTTTTTTTGTACTTTTGCCACCGCTAAAAAAATGGCTATGCACATCTATAAAGCGGATCTTCATACACACACACTGTTTTCTCCCTGCGGAGACTTGGAGATGACACCCGATAACATTATCTCCATTGCGTTGGAGAAGGGCATAGATGTGATTGCCATCACCGATCACAACTCCACACGCCACTGCCGGCTGGCGGAACACTACTCCCACAACCGCGACATCTTTGTGCTCTGCGGCGCCGAAATCACCACCAAAGAGGAAGCGCACTGCCTGGCATACATGCCCGACCATGAGGCACTCGACAAACTGCAGGCATATCTGGATGAGCATCTGCCCGATATTCCCAACAACCCCGATGTGTTTGGCGACCAGGTGCAGATTGACGAGGAATATAATATTGTATATGAGGAACCCCGCCTGCTGACTTCCGCCCTCGACCAGTCGGTGAACGAGATTGCCGATTTCGTGCACTCCATCGGCGGTCTGTTTGTCCCCGCACACATCGATAAAAGCACCACCAGCTTGATCAGCCAGTTGGGCTTTATCCCGTTTGATCTGGATTATGATGCGGTGGAACTTTCAAAACACGGCAACAAGGAGGAAATGCTGAAAGTGCATAAATATTTGAAAAATAAGATGTTTACCCGTAGTTCCGATGCCCATCTGCCCGATATCATCGGCACCGCGCCCTGTTATCTGGAGATGGAAACGCGAAGTTTTGAGGAGATCAGGATGGCACTGCGTGGCGAGAACGGGAGGTGTGTGCGTCTGGAGAAACCATAAGATAAGTAAAGACGCATGGTTGTGCGTCTCAACATAAAGTAAAGACGCACGGCCGTGCGTCTCAATATAAATAAAACGATATGACAGTTAGAGAATTAGTAGAAAAATTGAATCTCACCGTTTTTTGCGGCGAGAAGAATCTGGACAATGAAATCAAGGGCGGCTATGTGTCCGACCTGTTGAGCGATGTGATGGGCTTCGCCCAGGAAGGTCATGTCTGGGTGACCTTGCAGACGCACAAGAATGTGATAGCGATCGCTTCCTTGAAGGAACTGGCGTGCGTGGTGCTCGTGAAGGGCAGCAAACCCGACGATGACATGCTCGAACAAGCCAAGGAGGAGGAAATCCCCGTGCTGGGCACTGCCGAACAGACTTTCGAAACTGCCGGAAAGATATACCAAATGCTAAACGCTTAGCCATGAAGGATTTATCCATGCATATTATGGACATCCTGCAGAACTCCACACGCGCGAAAGCCACGGAGATCACGCTGGAGGTCCTGTTGGACAGTGCGCAAGACACACTGACTCTGATATTTAAGGATAACGGTTGCGGCATGAGCGAGGAGACCGTGCAGAAGGTCATAGACCCGTTCTATACCTCGCGCACCACCCGTAAGGTGGGACTGGGATTGCCTTTGTTGAAACAGAACAGCGAGATGACGGGCGGCTCCATGTCCATCCAATCCAAGGAGGGCGTTGGCACTACCGTCACTGCGGTGTTCGGACTCACACATCTGGACACGCCGCCGATGGGCGACTTGGCGGGCACGATTGTCCTGACTATTTCCGCATATCCCGACATACGCTTTATCTTCCACTACAAACGTGACGATGAGGTTGATTATGTGCTGGATACGAATGAGGTGTATGAGATTTTGGACGGCGTTCCCATTAACGATCCGGATGTTATCGCGTCATTGAAAGAAATGGTTGAGGAAAATATCAAATAGAATCATAAAAAATGTATCTTTGCCCGCTTTTTTGAAAAGAAAGCATGTTTTAAAATTGAAAAATAGTCGTTTTTGAAGAATTATGCTCGTAATTAACACTATTGCAGAACTTACCCGTATTGTAGATGAGGTTAAATCGGAAGGCAAAACCATCGGTCTGGTGCCCACTATGGGTGCGTTGCACGATGGTCATCTTTCCCTGATCAAGCGCGCACGGCTGGAAAACGAAGTCGTGTTCGTCTCCATTTTCGTCAATCCGGTGCAGTTCAACAACCAGGATGACCTGGTGAAATATCCGCGCACGCTGGAGCGTGATGTGGAACTGATAGGGGAGTATGCGGACTACGCGTTTGCCCCAACGGTTGAGGAAGTGTTCCCGACGCCACCCACCGAAGAGTACCATTTCGGTCCGGTGGAGGAGGTGATGGAAGGTGCCGCGCGCCCTGGCCATTTCAACGGCGTTGGCGTGATTGTGCGCCGCCTGCTCGACTGGGTGCGTCCCGACAAGGCCTACTTCGGCGAGAAGGACTATCAGCAGATTGCGGTGATCCGCGAACTGGTGCGCCAGTGCGACATCAAATCCGAGATTGTGCCCTGTCCCATCGTTCGCGAGCCTAACGGACTGGCCATGAGTTCCCGCAACCGCCGGCTTACACCGGAGCAGTTTGAGACTGCCGCCAACATCCACAGCATTCTTGTGGAATCGCAGCAACTGGAGGATGTGCCCCAAATCAAAGCGTTTGTGGAGGCCGAAATCGCCAAGTATCCGGAGTTCAAACTCGATTACTTTGAGATTGCGGACGCAGATACTTTGCAGACGGTGCACTCCATGGCGGATGCCGCTGGCGTGATGGGCTTCATCACCGTTTATGTGGGTGAGGTGCGCCTGATTGACAATATCCGATACAAATAATCCACGAAACTGGATGAATTTAAATAGAGAAAAATGACGATTGAACTGTTAAAATCCAAAATCCATAAGGCCACGGTTACCGAAGCCAACTTGAACTATGTGGGCAGCATTACCATTGACGAAACCTTGATGGAAGCCGCCAATCTTATTGAGAATGAGAAGGTTCAGGTGCTGAATGTGAACAATGGCGAGCGTCTTGAAACCTATGTGATCAAAGGAGCCAAGGATTCCGGTATCATCTGCCTCAACGGTCCTGCGGCGCGCAAGGCGTGCGTCGGCGATGTGGTGGTCATCATTTCCTATTGCGCCATGGACTTCGAAGACGCCAAACACTTCAAACCCTGGATCATCTTCCCCGACAAGGAGAATCGGATTTAGCTATTGGTTATTAGTCTTTCATTACTCTAATTCTTCTTCCTCTTTTCCTCTTCAACTCCTTTACTCCTTTACTCCTTTCCCCCTTTCCCCTCATTCACCAAATTTACCCTTTAAACTAAAATTTATGTATAAACTTATCTTAGTGCGGCACGGACAGAGCGAATGGAATCTATCCAATCAGTTTACCGGTTGGACGGATGTGGACCTTACTCCCCAAGGTGTGGAGGAGGCCAAGCAGGCAGGCCGCATATTGAAGGATGCGGGTATGGATATCCGCTATACCTATACTTCTTATTTGAAGCGTGCCATCAAGACGCTGAATTATATTCTGGAGGAGATGGACCGCATGTGGCTGCCGGTGGAGAAGAGCTGGCGACTGAACGAGAAGCACTATGGTGTGCTGCAAGGTCAGAACAAGCAGGAGGCCGTGGAGCGGTTCGGCAAGGAGCAGGTGATGCTTTGGCGCCGCAGCTATGACGTGGCCCCCGATCCGATTCCGGACGATGACCCGCGCCATCCGAAGTATGATATCCGTTATCAGGGCATCAAGAGCCGTTCCGCACGCCCCGGCACCGAGTCTCTGTCGGATGCCACCCGACGCATCATCCCCCTGTGGAACACCAGTATCGTGGAGAACCTCCACCAGTACAAACAGGTGATGATTGTGGCGCACGGCAACAGTATCCGCGGTATCATAAAATTCATGAAAAACCTTTCAAATGAGGAAATTGTGAAGCTGAATATACCCACCGGAATCCCCTATTTGATGGAGTTGGACGAGGATATGCAGATTCTGAAAGATGAGTATATTGGGGTGAGCGATGAGGAACTTCAAGCCATGCAGACCGTGGTAGCAAATCAGACAAAGTAAATTATTTTGTCTGATTTTTTATTACGGAAACAATATTTTTACTATATTTGCGCCGCTTTTCAAAGAGAAACACACATAACATTTATTAATAACTTAAAAAACGTTTATTATGCCACAAAAAAAAGTTAGAAATGTCATCATCATTGGTGCTGCTGGAAGAGACTTCCACAATTTCAACACCTTCTTCCGCCACAACAAGAACTACAATGTAGTGGCTTTCACGGCCGAGCAGATCCCTGGTATCGACGACCGTATGTACCCGAAGGAATTGGCCGGTGAGGATTTGTATCCGAAGGGAATTAAGATTTATCCCGAATCCATGCTGACCGAGTTGATCCAAAAGTTTGATGTTGACGACTGCGTTTTTGCATACAGCGACAAACCTTATTCATATGTAATGGGTGTGAGCGCTATCGTGAACGCCGCTGGCGCCAACTTCTGGCTGATGGGCCCGAAAGACACGATGATTCCTTCCAAGAAACCTGTTATCGCCGTTGGCGCTACCCGTACAGGTTGCGGTAAGTCACAGACCTCCCGTAAAATCATCGAATACCTCGTTGGTATGGGCTTCAGAGTGGTTGCCGTGCGTCACCCTATGCCGTACGACCCCGATTTGAACAAACAAATCGTCCAACGCTTCGCTTGCGTTGATGACCTCAAGTATCAGAACTGCACCATCGAAGAGATGGAAGAGTATGAACCGCATGTGGTGACCAAACGAAATGTCATCTACGCTGGTGTTGACTATGAGGCAATCCTCAAGGGTGGCAAGACCAAAGATCCTCAAACCGGCAAGTGGGTTGAGATGGCTGGTGCAGAGAAAGATCCTGACGGATGCGATATCGTACTCTGGGACGGTGGTAACAACGACTTCCCGTTCTACAAACCGGACCTCACCATCGGCGTCGCTGACCCGTTGCGTCCCGGCGCAGAGGTGAGCTACTATCCTGGTGAAGTTGTCGCCCGTATGGCTGATGTTATCGTCATCAACAAGATCGACTCCGCTTCCCTCGAAAACATCAACACCGTTCGCGCTAACCTCGCCAAGATTAACCCCAGCGCCAAACAAATTGACGCCGCTTCTATCTTGACAGTTGACAAGCCGGAACTCCTCAAGGGCAAACGCGTCCTCGTGGTTGAAGATGGTCCGACCTTGACTCACGGTGAAATGAAGATCGGTGCCGGTACAGTGGCCGCTATGAAATATGGCGCTTCTGAACTCGTTGATCCTCGTCCTTACACCGTTGGCGAGCTCACCACCACCTTCGAGCGTTACCCGAACATCGGTACCCTGCTTCCTGCTATGGGCTACGGCGCTCAACAGATGAAAGACCTTGAGAAGACCATCGCCAATACTCCTTGCGATGCCGTTGTAGTAGGTACTCCTATCGACCTGCCGCGCTTCATCAAGATCAAACAACCCGTTGTTAAGGTTGGTTATGAACTCCAAGAGATCGGCACCCCGACACTCAAGGAAGTTTTGGACGACTTCGTCGCAAAACACAACCTCAAACCGAGAAGAAAAAGAAAATAATTTTTCTCACATATGATTTTTTTGAGAGGATGACGGATTTCGTCATCCTCTTTTTATTTTTTTTGTATTTTTGCAAAATAAAATTTGTAAGAAATGAAAAAACTGTTTGTCATATTATTTGCCTTGATGGCGGTGTCAGCATCCGCACAATCCGTGCAACTTTATGTGGATGGCCAACCTCTCGACCCTGAAGCCACCGTTGATCTCCCGGTCACTGTCGGCGACACGGCTGAACTCTATGTGGAGTACGCGAATGTTAGTCCGAAAAACCTTTGGCTCCGAGTCAAACGGGAGGATGTGCAATTCGTGGACGGCGATGTTATCGAATTCTGTGTGGGCGGCTCTTGCAATGCCTACACATCCGTTGACTTTGAACTGCTTGCCGGCGAAACTGTTCACATCAGCGACACTTTAAAAGTCTTGCATATCACATATGTCTCAAACAGTGAGGGATCTTCTCGGGTTAAGTTTTCCTTTGTCAACGACGACACCCAAGTGACTGAAGGGTGTTTCTACCTGCACACATCCACTCCGAATGGGGTTCCGAGCATAACTTCCCGTTCCGTAGTGTCCGCATACCCCAATCCGGCTACCACTTCCGTAAACATCAGTTATCGCACTGAAGATCCGGATGCTGTTCTGGTTGTCCGCAACCTCTTAGGAACCGAACTGTATCGTCAGCCGGTGTCCGGAAAAGGAATTGCCAATGTGTCCCTCGCCGATTTCCCCGCTGGCGTGTATGTGTACGGCGTTATGGAAAAGGGTAGGACCACCTCCTTCAAAAAACTGATTGTGAAATAAGGACTGCGTTGCATCCACTGTTTTCCCACCATGCTCTCGCTGTATCCGGCTTCTGCTCGGATTCTGTCGCCAAACCCAACAGTTGGGCGGTGATTGTGTTGTGCGTGCTGCTTTTTTTCCTGACCATTTCCGTGGTCCTGTTCCGGCGAAGACTCTCCTATGTTTTCAAGTCGCTCTATTCACAACGATTCTATTCCCTGCTGCTGCGCGAAAGCAAAGTGCTGGAGGATATGATGTTCCCCGTTGTCCTCTTGTATGATTTGCTGACCGTTTCGCTCGGCACCCTCATGATTGTGGAGCACTTCTATGCCCATTTGGTGCAGAAAACAACCTACTTTGGCATGTTCGGCATCATCTTCGCCATTATGCTGGCGCTGTATTTCCTCACATTCACCGCGAATATCGTCTATACCGGACTTTTTGAACATCAGAAAGAACGCTACAGCTTGAATCTGTATAAGTTCATCTTTCTGACCAATGTGGCGATAGTGTTGTTCCCCTTCCTGGTCGCCTATCAGGCAACGGGCTATTTTGTTGTGCTATACGCCTTTATTCCAGTATTCTTGGCGCTTTTGGGGCTCTTTTTGTACCGAATAATGAAAATAAATCCTCGAAATATAAATTTGTTTCAATTTTTTCTCTATTTTTGCACCCTCGAAGTTTTACCATACCTGTTATTGGTAAAATTATTGACAAAATTTTGAAAATTAGTTAGTTAGAAAGACTTTAGGTCTGATAGAAAAAGGTGTGAAATGAAAATTAAAAACATACTTATCTCCCAAAATGCTCCGGCCGATTTTGAGAAATCACCCTATGCTGACTTGAAACGCAAGTATAGCATCAATATCGATTTTTATAAATTTTTCAAGATTGAAAGTGTTACGGCCATAGAGTTCAGACACTCAAAGATCAACATTCTGGACCACCCGGCGGTGGTTTTCACCAGCAAGAACACGATCGACCATTTCTTTGAGTTGTGCAAGGATATGCGCTTGGAGATACCGGAGACCATGAAATATTTCTGCTCCACCGAGGCTGTGGCCAACTATCTTCAAAAGTACATCCAATACCGCAAGCGTAAGATCTTCGCCGCCAAGGACAGCAACCTTTCCAGTCTCAATGACCTTTTGTACAAAAACCGTGATTTGAAAATGCTGGTTCCGTGCGGCCCTGATGGCGCTTCCGCCCAGATGCTGGAGTTCATGGACGCTAAGGGCATTCAGTATGATCAGGCGCATGTGTTCACCACATCACCCGCTAACCTGGTGGATGATATCGATATCAAAAAGTACGATATGATCGTGATGTTCAGTCCGAACGGAGTGAAGTCATTGCAGGCCAACTTCCCTGATTTCCAACAAGGTGAGGTGGCGTTTGCCGCTCTTGGCTCTGCTGTGACCACCGCTCTGGAGAATGCAGGATGGAAGGCCCAGGTGATTGCGCCCACTAAGGACTATCCCTCCATTACCGATGCGTTGGATGCCTTCCTGAAAGAATATGCCACCCGTAGAAGATAGTGCCGCTTTCCCGAGTTTAGAACACCTTAAATCAGCCCTCCAGATCAAACGCGTGATGGAGGATGACCATACTTTGTTCGCTTTCCCCATAAAGTGCTTCTACCGTTTTGTCCCTAAAGACACCCCGGCAGACCTGCAACTGGCTGTTATGGTGCCCAAGAAGCGCTTTCACCATGCGGTTGACAGGAACCGCATAAAACGGCTGATGCGGGAGTGCTACCGCTTGAACAAATCCTCCCTGGTGCTGCCCTCGGAGCAGAGTTGCCAGATGTGCTGGATCTTTGTCGCCCATGAGATGCCCACCTTCGGGATTGTCGAAAAGGCCGTGGTTTCCATTTTCCAGAATTTGTCTTCCACAACAGAAAAACAGGTCTAGTGAAAACGCTCTTCCGATATATTTCCAAATCCATCGCCGCTGTCATGATCGGTTTCATCAAACTGTATCAGTGGACATTGTCTCCGCTCATCGGACGCTCCTGCCGCTATACGCCCACCTGCTCCAATTACGGCATTGAGGCCATTCGCAAGCATGGCCCTTTCAAAGGCGGCTGGCTGACTCTCAAGCGCGTGCTTTCCTGCAATCCATGGGGTGGCAGTGGCTATGATCCGGTGCCGTAAAAAAAATCCTAGCCCCAACCGATACATTAATTATATATATTATATTTGCAACTTTGAAAAAAGTTGTGTTGATTTTTTGTATATAATTAATAATAAATAACTTACATCTATGAAAATCTCTTATAAGTGGTTGAAAGATCTGATGACTTTTGATGTTTCCGCCGATGAAGTCAGTCGTTATCTCACCAATTGCGGTCTTGAAGTGGAGGGGATGGAGACGGTTGAGTCGGTTCGCGGTGGTCTGAAAGGGCTCGTGATTGGTGAAGTGCTCACATGTGAACCGCACCCCAACTCCGACCATTTGCATGTCACTACCGTGAATGTGGGCAGTGAGGAGCCGTTGCACATCGTCTGTGGCGCCGCCAATGTAGCCGCTGGCCAGAAAGTGGTGGTGGCAACCATCGGCACGGTGCTCTATAGTGGTGACGAATCTTTCACAATCAAGAAGTCCAAACTTCGTGGTGAGCCCTCCGAAGGTATGATTTGTGCGGAGGATGAGATCGGCCTCGGCTCTTCCCATGACGGTATTATGGTGCTGGACGAGAATGCCGTGCCCGGAACGCCGGCCTCCGAGTATTTCCATCTGGAGTCGGATGTCGTTTTTGAGATCGGGCTGACACCGAACCGTTGCGACGCCATCTGCCATGCGGGTGTGGCCCGCGACCTCTACGCCGCCTTGCTGCAGGATGGCCGCGCTTGCTCACCGCTGATTCTGCCGAATGTGCCGGAAGTGAAACCCATCGCAAATGTGAAGTTCAGAATAGATGTAAGTGTGGAGAATACAAAAGATTGCCCGCGGTATTCAGGACTTCTGTTTGATAATGTCAAAGTGGCCGAATCGCCCGAATGGCTGCAAACCAAACTGAAATCCGTTGGCATCCGCCCGATTAACAATGTGGTGGACATCACCCAATTCATCATGCTGGAACTTGGCCAGCCCATGCACGCTTTTGACGCGGACATGATCACGGGCAATAAGGTGATTGTCAAGAATTTGCCGGAAGGCACACCGTTTGTGACCCTGGATGGTAACGAGGTGAAACTCAGCGAGCATGACCTGATGATCTGCAATGCCGAAGAAGGCATGTGCATCGCTGGCGTTTACGGCGGCCTCAAGTCCGGAATCACCGATAATACCACTCGCCTGTTCCTGGAAAGCGCCTATTTCAATCCGGTTTCCATCCGCAAGACGGCAAAACGCCATGGGCTCAAGACCGATGCCTCCTTCCGCTATGAGCGCGGTTGTGACCCCAGCATCACGGTGTATGCGCTGAAACGCGCCGCTGTCCTTATTCAGGAACTCACGGGCGCTTCCATCATCTCTGAATTGGTGGACATTTATCCTTACAAGATTGAACCCGCCCAGATCACACTGAAATATGACCAGGTCAACAAGGTGGCCGGCAAGGTGATTGACAAGCAGACCATCTCCCGCATTCTCTCCATGCTCGGTATGGAGGTGCAGAGCTCCGGCGATGAGCAACTGCTGGTCAGAGTGCCCCTCAGCAAAGCGGATGTCACCCGCCCGATTGACTTGATTGAGGAAATTCTCCGTATTTACGGCTATAACAATATTGAGATTCCCGACACGCTGTTCTACAAGATGCCGACGCCCAATGAGGACAATCTGGCATATCAGTATCAGATGACCATCTCCTCCTATCTTGCCGACAACGGTTTCTTCGAGGTGATGAACAACTCGCTGACAAAAGCGGAGTATGCTGAGAAGTTTGATTTTATTGATGAAAAGGGTTCTGTAAAACTGCTGAACCCCCTGAGCAACGAACTCAGCGTGATGCGTCAGACTTTGTTGTGCGGCGGTCTTGAGAATGTTGCCCGCAATGTGAACAATAAGAACTCGAACCTTCGTTTGTTTGAATTCGGAAAGACTTATCATTTCAACCCTGAAACGCAACAAGGCGATGATGTGACGCTCCGTTATCAGGAGAAGGACGAGTTTGTGATGTTTGTCACGGGTAAGGAGTGCGAGGATTCATGGAACTACAAAGCCAAGGACTTGGATCTTTTCTATCTGAAGAATATGGTGGAGAATGTGCTTGTGAAGATCAACTTCCCCATCAGCCAACTCACCCTCACGATGGAAGACCCTGCCCGCATGTTCTCCGACCACATCACCTATTGTTTTGGCAAGGATGTGGTGGTGTCAATGGGACAAATTAACCAAGGCGTACTTAAGAGTTTTGATTTGAAGAAACCCGTCTATTATGCCGAGTTCAACCTTGACACGGTGCGTCGTGTGGTGGAACAGCAGGCGGTGAAGTACAAACCCATTGCCACATACCCCGCTGTGAAACGCGACTTGGCGCTGGTGGTGGATAAGTCGGTGACATACGACACATTGGAGAAGATTGGTTTTAAATTCGCCTCCAAGTTGGTGAAACAGATCTCCTTGTTCGATGTGTACGAAGGCGATAAGATTGAGCAAGGCAAGAAATCGTATGCGCTGAACTTCGTGTTGCAGAGTCCCGACAAGACGCTGACCGACGAGGAAATCAACAAGGTGATGAACAAGCTGATTGCCGCCTACGAGCGTGAGGTTGGTGCAAAACTCCGCTAATTTTTTTTGAAAAATGATTGTATATCAGGGGTTTGAACATATTGACAAACTGGAGAATCCGGTAGTGGCCATCGGCTCGTTCGATGGTGTGCATCTCGGACACTGCCGCATATTGCGCTATTTGTGCGATACGGCCAGGCAGTGCGGCGGTCAGAGCGTGGTGGTCACCTTTGACCCGCATCCCCAGTTGCTCGTCAACCCCGATTCGGATTTCTTCGCCATCAATCCGCTGGATAAGAACCTCTCGCTGATTGCCGAGCAGGGTGTGGATGTGGCGGTTGTGGTTCCATTTACACAGTCATTTTCGGAATTATCATACACGGAATTCATTGAGAACCATATTATTGGAATGCTGCATGCCAAAACGCTCGTCATGGGGCCGAATCACGCGCTTGGCCACAATAGGGAAGGCGACCGCGCCAAAATCGAGGCACTGTGCCGGCAGCACCATGTTTCCGTTGTGGATATCCCCGAGTTCATGATGAACAACGCCCAAGTCCATTCCTCCACCATCCGCAAACTGATCCAAAAGAAGGAATTCAGCAAGGTGGACGAACTGCTTGGCTACCACTGGGAATCCAAAATTCAATATTAATGCCTAACATCTAACGTCTAACGTCTAAAGTCTAACATCTAAATAATCTAAAAAAACAAAATATCCAAACACTATCGCTTATGAGTAAGAATTTGATTATTGTAGAGTCTCCTGCCAAAGCCAAAACCATTCAGAAGTTTATAGGCAAGGATTTTGATGTGGTTTCCAGCAAGGGCCACGTGCGTGATTTGCCCCAGAAAGATCTGGGCATTGACATTTCCAAGAATTTCGAACCCAAGTATGTCGTGTTGGACGACAAGAAGTCGTTGATCAGCGAGATCAAGAAGAAAGCCGATGCTGCGGATGTGGTGTGGCTCGCAACGGATGATGACCGTGAGGGCGAGGCTATTTCCTGGCACTTGATGCAGGTGACGAAAATTGATCCGAATAAAGTGAAACGAATTGTTTTTCACGAGATTACGAAGTCTGCCATTGAGAAAGCGCTTTCCACGCCGCGTGATTTGAATGTGGACTTGGTGAATGCGCAGCAGGCGCGCCGTCTGCTGGACCGTCTGGTGGGTTTTGAGTTGTCGCCGGTGCTCTGGCGCAAAGTGAAACCGCAACTCTCCGCCGGCCGTGTGCAGTCGGTGGCAGTCAAGCTCATCGTGGAGCGCGAGCATGAGATTGAGAAGTTCAACTCCACATCCTCCTATAAGGTGGAGGGTGTCTTCCGTCCTGTGCGCGACAAGAAAGTGGAACTGAAAGCCGAATTGAACAAGCGCTTCAGCGACAAGGACTCGGCTATGGAGTTTCTGAAGGATTGTCAAACGGCTGAATTCAAGGTGGATGCGATTGAGACATCACCCGGAAAGAAGAGCCCGGCTCCGCCGTTTACCACTTCCACATTGCAGCAGGAAGCTGCCCGCAAACTGGGCTTCTCCGTGAGCAAAACCATGGTGGTTGCACAGCAGCTGTATGAATCGGGTTATATCACCTATATGCGTACCGACTCGGTGAACCTTTCCGCACTGGCTTTGGGGACAGCCAAAGATGTGATCAGCGAGATGTTTGGCGACGAGTATGTGCACATCCACAACTATGTGACCAAGACCAAAGGCGCGCAGGAAGCGCACGAGGCAATCCGTCCGACCGACCTGTCACGCCAGACTATCCCCGGCGACACATTTGCAAAGCATCTGTATGAGCTGATTTGGAAACGAACCATCGCCTCCCAGATGAGCGATGCGAAGACAGAAAAAACGAGTATCACCATTCCTGTGTCCCGTAGAAAAGAGAAATTCATCGCTTCCGGCGAGGTGATCCTATTCCCGGGTTTCCTGAAAGTGTACACCGAATCCAAAGACGAGGAGGGTGAGGAAGTGCGCGGCATGCTGCCCTCGATGACACAGGGCGAACTGTTGGATGCCAATGTGATTACAGCCACCCAGCGTTTCGCACAACCTCCGACACGATATACGGAGGCCAGTTTGGTGAAGAAACTCGAGGAACTCGGCATTGGCCGTCCTTCCACCTACGCCCCGACCATCACTACGATCCAGAAGCGCGGTTATGTGCAGAAAGCGAACCGCCAGGGCGGCGAACGGAATTATAACTGCCTCATACTCAAGAATAACAACATTGCCGAAGAGACTAAGAAAGAGAAATTTGGCAACGAGAAGGATAAGATTATCCCGACCGATGTGGGTATTATCGTGAACGACTATCTGCAGGATAATTTCACCGAAATTATGGATTACGGCTTCACCGCCGATGTGGAGAAGGAGTTTGATGACATTGCCGAAGGAAAGGAGAATTGGCAGAATATGATTCAGCGTTTCTATGGCGGATTCCACGATTCCGTTGACCATGCGCTGAATTATTCCACCAAAGCCAGTGGCGAGCGCCTGTTGGGCTATGATCCCAAGACCAACGCCAAGGTTTTTGCCAAACTCGGCAAGTATGGTCCTATGGTCCAGATTGGCGAGAATTACGCTGACGAGAAACCCCGTTATGCCCGTTTGCGTCCCGATCAGTTTATAGAAACCTTAACTTTGGAAGACGCGCTCGAACTCTTCAAGTTGCCGAGAACTGTTGGCTCATGGAACGATATGGATGTGGTGGTCGGAACCGGCCGCTTCGGCCCTTATATCCGCTACAACAATGCGTTTGTCTCCATCCCGAAAGATGAGGATCCTCTGACGATCACATTGGAAAGATGTGTGCAGCTGATTGAGGCCAAGCAGCAGAAAGACGCCGACCGTGCGCCGCGCTTGGTGGGCCACCTGGATGGTAAGGAGATTCTCGCCGCCGCCGGCCGCTATGGTCCCTATCTGAAGTACGACGGCAAGAATGTCACCCTCGACAAAGGCATGGATATCCATACCATCACGGAAGAGGAAGCCATTAACTTCTTGCAGAATCTTCAAAACAAGAATGTGATCCGCTCTTATTCCGAAAATCCCGATGTGAAAGTGATGAACGGCCGTTATGGCGCTTATATCACCAACGGAACCGACAACTATCGCATCCCAAAAGACATGCTGGCTGAGAATCTGACCTATCAGGATTGCCAAAACATCATTGCTAATGGTACTCCGACTTCAAAGAAACGTGTTATTAAGAAAAGATCATAACTATGGACTTGTCACTCTATTTTGACCCGGTTGACCTGCCGTCACTTGGTTTTGAAAAGGATATCACAGATGTGAATCTTCTGGCATCCTCCATCCTCATGTATAATCCTGAGGCCCCGCTGAATATTCAGGATGCGCAATTGGCGATTGTGGGCGTGCCCGAGTCACGAAACAGCTACCAGAACGCCTCTTGTTCCCTGGCCCCCGATGAGATTCGCCGCCAATTGTACCAGTTGTACCGTTGGAACAAAAATGTGCGTATCATCGATTTGGGAAATGTGAAAGTGGGACAAACCATAGAGGATACCTATGAAGTGGTCTCTAGTATTTTGGCGTATTTGCTTGAGAATAAGGTGATTCCGATTATCCTTGGGGGTGGAAACGATTTGGCGTTCGCCAACTATCGCGCATACGAGAAACTGGAGCAGGTGGTGAACCTGGTGGCGGTGGATTCGCGTTTCGACCTCGGTAACGAGAACCAGCCGATTCGCTCTGACGCGTACCTGAACAAAATGGTGCTTCAACAACCGAACTTCCTGCTGAATTACGCCAATGTGGGTTTCCAAACCTATATGAACAGTCCGGAAACCATCAAACTGATGGAAGATCTCTTCTTTGAGACCTACAGGGTAGGGGCGATGCGGAAGGATATTGAGGAGGTGGAGCCCATCGTGCGCAATGCGGACATGGTTTCCATCGACATCGCAGCGGTGCGCCGGCCTGACGCGCCGGGCTGCCCCCACACTTCCTCCAATGGATTCTATGGCGAGGAAATCTGCCAGATTGCCAAATACGCTGGTTTGAGCGACAAACTCACCTCTTTCGGCATCTACGAGTATGATCCCACAATGGACTATTGCAACCAGACCTCCCAACTCATTGCCCATATCATCTGGTATTTCGTGGAAGGGTATCTGTATCGTCAGAATGACAACCAGTTCAAACATAAACAAGACTACCGCCAGTATAGTATTGCCGTGTCGGGTGCCTTGAGCGAGCTGGTGTTCTTCTGCAGTCGTCATACGGGCCGCTGGTGGATGCTCATCCCGATGATCAACAAGGAGAAGGATATCACCCAGAATTATTACCTTCCATGCTCCAAAAGAGATTATCTGATGGCTTGTGATGACCAAATTCCCGACAGATGGTGGAAGGCATATAATAAGTTCAATCATTAAGATGCTTTGATAATTATTTGATTTGTAAGTGTTTATTAATAATAAAAAAACAAAAATTATGAAAAAAGGACTTTTACTCTTAGTGCTTTGCGCGATGGCCACTACTTGGGTTAATGCGCAAGTTGATGAAAAAACGGCAGCCAATGAAGCCGTCAACACCAAGGTTAAATCCGCCGAAGTGGATAGCGCCAAAAACTGGAAATTCACGGGCGTGGTCGGCCTTAATGCCGCTCAAACCGCACTCTTCAACTGGGCGGCCGGTGGTAACAACAATGTGACGGGTTTTGTGTTTGGCAATGTGACCTTGTCCTACAAAAAAGACAAATGGACTTGGGATACCAATCTGGACACGGAACTTGGCGAGATGTTCTCCAGTGATTATCAGTATTACCGTTGGAGAAAAGCAAACGACAAAATCAATTTGACAACTAAAGTCGGTTTCCAGATGCATCCGCAATGGTATCTCACTCTGCTGGGAAGTTTCAGATCTCAGTATGCTCCTGGTAAAGACTACAAAAATGTGGACGCCGGTGTCTTGGATGAGAACGGCCTGTTGGTGGAACCCACTCTGATTTCCAAATGGCTTTCCCCGTCCTATACCGATTTGGCACTTGGTGTTGAATACCGTCCGAATGACATCTTCACCGTCGGTATCTATCCGATTGCCGGTCGTATGACGACATGTACCGAAGAGATTCTTCGCCAAAACTACGGTCTTCCTATGCGTGAGGATGGCACCTACAAGAAAGTGGGTTTGAACATGGGTCTCCGTATGTATGGTGGTATCAACTATACATTAGTGAAAAACCTGAAGATCATCTCTACCATCACACTGTTTACGCCTTATACGGCCAAACTGCATGATAAGGTGAATGGTCAGCCGTTCGGCAACTTTGATGTGGACTGGGATGTGGCAATCACCTATAACTTCCTCAAGGTGTTCAGCGTCAGCTTGATGACATCCTTGAAGTATTATGACAAGGTGATGATTGACGGCCCGGCATGGCGCAAATACTCAGAAGGTCCCCGTGCTCGTGTGCAGTTCAAGGAAGTGGTCGGCTTGGGTATCGGCTACAGTTTCTAATGTAGAAGTCTAAACGAAAAAAACTATAACAGAATATTTTATAAAATCGGACTATTCTAAAAAATGAAAAGATCAAGAATAAAAGATGTACTGAAACATCCGGAAACTATTGGATTTGGCAATGATGTTTGTGTGAAAGGTTGGGTGCGCACCAAGCGTGGCAACAGCAATGTCACATTCATTGCGCTGAACGACGGTTCCATTGTCACCAACCTGCAGATTGTGGCGGAACCTGCCAAATTTGACGAGGATTTGATGAAGAAGATCACCACAGGATCCTGTATCCATGTGGAAGGCAAGTTGGTGGAATCCGCTGGCAAGGGCCAGACCATGGAGGTGCAGGCCGAGATGATTGAGCTTTACGGCACCGCCGATCCGGAAGTCTATCCGTTGCAGAAGAAAGGCCACTCCATGGAGTTCTTGCGTGAGATCGCGCATTTGCGCCCGCGTACGAACTACTTCGGATGCGTGCTCCGTCTGCGTCATGCCATGGCATTCGCTATTCATAAATACTTCAACGACAGAGGTTTCTTCTACCTGCACACCCCGCTTATCACCGCTTCCGATGCGGAAGGCGCTGGCGAGATGTTCAATGTGACCACTTTCGACCTGAACAATGTGCCCCGCACCAAAGACGGCCAAGTGGATTACAAGAAGGATTTCTTCGGCAAACACACCAACCTCACCGTATCCGGTCAGTTGGAAGGCGAGCTCGGTGCCCTGGCGCTCGGTAATATCTACACATTCGGCCCTACCTTCCGCGCTGAGAACAGCAACACGCCGCGCCACCTCGCCGAATTCTGGATGATTGAACCCGAAATGGCATTCTACGACATCACCGACAATATGGACTTGGCCGAGGATTTCATTAAATATCTGGTGAAATACGCCTTGGATAACAATATGGATGATCTGCAGTTCCTCAACGATATGTTTGACAAAGGTCTGATTGAACGACTGCAGTCTGTTATCAAAGAGGAGTTTGTGCGTCTCGACTACACATCCGCTATTGATATTCTGCTCAAGGCCGACAAGAAATTTGAATATCCCGTTTCCTGGGGTATTGATTTGCAGTCCGAACATGAGCGTTATCTCGTGGAGAACCATTTCAAACGCCCGGTTATCCTGACCAACTATCCGAAAGAGATCAAGGCGTTCTACATGAAGCAGAACGATGACGGCAAGACTGTGCGCGCCATGGATGTGCTCTTCCCGACCATCGGTGAAATCATTGGCGGCTCCGAGCGTGAGGCCGACTACCAGAAACTGCTCAACCGTGTGCACGAATTGGGCATGACGGAGGAACAATACTGGTGGTACTTCGACACCCGCAAATTCGGTTCCGCCCCGCACTCCGGTTTCGGTCTCGGCTTCGAGCGCCTGCTGCTCTTCGTGACGGGCATGACCAACATCCGAGATGTCATCCCATTCCCCAGAACTCCGCAAAACGCTGAATTTTAACAAATATCGTAAGGGCGAATGATTATTCGCCCTTACATTTCATATCGTATGCCAACAAAATTAACCCAACAGCAGAAAACGGTTCAACGCCAAATTGCCACACAGCAGACCATTCGCCTGATGCAGCTGGTAGAACTTCCGTATGCCTCTTTGGAACAGGAAATCCAAAAGGAGGTGGATGAGAATCCCGCTTTGGAGTCCTATCGTGAGGATGCCGACGAACATGCGGACGCGTTTGAGAATGCGCCGACATCAGAATATGACGAGAATGGCGATCCGTTAGACTTGTCGCAAGGGCAACTGCCTGAAGAAGAGATATTTAAGGAGGATTATTATCGGGATGATGATTTGGATGATTATCCCTCTGAACGGGAGATTGAGAGCCGTATTCAACGGCTGAACGCTCCCGAATTGTCTTCCAACACCAGCGAAAGGGTAGGGGTGTTCTACAACTCATTGCAGGAGCAATGGCAACTTCAGTTGGGCGAGATGAACATGACGGAGCGTCAGAGTGTCATTGCGCATTATCTGGCTGGAAATCTGGATGATGATGGTTATTTTACCATGGATATACAGGCGGTGGTCAACGAACTGCTCTACATGAACAACCTGTACACCACCGTTGAGGAGGTGGAGGGTGTGCTGAAGCAGTTTGTGCAGGAACTTGACCCGCCCGGCGTAGGGGCGCGCGACCTGCGGGAATGCCTGCTGCTGCAACTTTACCGCTATGTCCCGCAAACGGAGGATGTCAAATTGGCGATCCGGGTGTTGGAGAGATGTTACGACCAGTTTGTGAAGAAGCACTATGACCGTATCTGCCAGGTGCTTTCGGTTGATGAGGAGCAACTCAAGCAAGCGCTTTCCATTATCCGCAAACTCGATCCTCGTCCGGCGGATTCCGGTTCCCCGTTGGAAAAAAACGCGGATGTTATACGGCCGGATTTCACCATTACGACAAACAATGGTGAGTTAACCCTCACGCTGAACAACCAATATGTGTCTAAAGTGCGCATCAACAAAGAATTCAGCAATGAGTACCGTTTCCTTACCAAAGAGGCCTCGGCGAAAAAACGCGCGGAAGCGGAGAAGTTTATGCGCGAGTATGTGGACAAAGGGGAACAGTTTATCAATATCTTGTCCACTCGGGAGATGCTTTTGTACAATACCATGTATGCCATCATGCAGCACCAGAAAGCTTATTTTTTGTCGGGTGACGATGCGGATTTGAAGCCCATGATTCTGAAAACCATCGCTCAGGAGGTGAATCTGGATGTCTCTACCATTTCCCGCGTCTCCAACAGCAAGTATGTGCAAACCGACTTTGGCATTATTCCATTAAAACACCTGTTTTCAGAGGCGGTGAACGATGAGGATGTCTCTTCCAAGGAAATCAAGCGAATCTTGAAAGATGTGATTGACGCGGAGGACAAGCAGTCGCCGCTTGCGGATGAAAAGTTGTGCGAATTGCTTAAAGAACGGGGGTATAACATTGCCCGGCGCACCGTGGCCAAGTATCGCGAGCAACTGGATATTCCGGTGGCCCGCCTTCGAAAAGAGATATAAAAAAAGCCGCTCATTTTGAGCGGCTTTTTTTATAGGAAACAATGTTTATTAGTCTTCCACATTGTCAACTTCATCCGTAGAAGTGAGGTTGCCGTTAGCGTCCAAATAGAATTTTGTGGCTTCCAGCAGAACATTGCCGTCTTTTCTGTACATTCTGTAGTAGAAATAGTCATCAGCGGCCATGTGAGTTTTGATTTCGTTGCCATGAGCCAGGATGGCGAGTTTGGATTCTACAAATTTGGTCTGAGCTTTGAGGTCGGTATAACCTTCGTCGTTGCCAGTGAAGGTGTAATCGCCATTCCAGAACAGGTTGATGGTGCCCAGGACGGCTTTGATGCTGATTACACTTTCTGTATTTTCAGCTTGGGAATAGCTTACTGAGGTGTAATAGGTGTGCTGGTCTCTGTTACAGCTGGAGAAAACCATAGCACAGCAAACGATTGCTAATAAAGCGATTTTTTTCATTGTTTTGATTTTTTTATGAATAATTAATGGATTAAACGATTTGTTTGCGAAAATATTGCCTGAAAAGACATTTTATTATTTCAACACGCCCAGTTCCTTGCCAATCTTGGTGAAGGCGGCGATGCACTTGTCGAGGTGCTCGGGTTCGTGGGCGGCGGAGATTTGAACGCGGATACGGGCCTGGTCTTTCGGAACCACAGGATAGTAGAAACCGGTGACATAGATGCCTTCTTCCTGCAGTTTGGCGGCCATCACTTGTGACAGTTTGGCGTCATACAGCATCACGGCGCAGATAGCGGACTCGGTCGGTTTGATGTCGAAGCCGGCGGCTTTCATCTTGGCCACGAAGTATTCGGTGTTGCTGTGCAGTTTGTCTTGCAGTTCGTTGGTCTCGGACATGATATCCACCATCTTGCAGCCGGCAGCGGCCACCATCGGAGGGATGGAGTTGGAGAACAGGTACGGACGGGAGCGTTGGCGCAGCATGTCGATGATTTCCTTTTTGCCGGTGGTGAAACCGCCAATGGCGCCGCCGAAGGCCTTGCCAAGGGTACCGGTGAGGATTTCGATTTTGCCACGGAGGTTGTAGCGTTCGGTCACGCCGCGGCCAGTGTTGCCCACCACGCCGGCGGAGTGGCTTTCGTCAACCATAACCATAGCGTCGTATTTCTGGGCCAGTTCGTAAATCTTATCCAGCGGGCACACATTGCCGTCCATGCTGAACACACCGTCGGTGACGATGATGCGGAAGCGCTGTGCCTGAGCGGCTTTGAGTTGCTCCTCAAGGTCGGCCATATCAGCGTTTTTGTAACGATAGCGCACGGCCTTGCAGAGGCGCACGCCGTCGATGATGGAGGCGTGGTTCAGGGCGTCGGAGATGATGGCGTCCTGTTCGGTGAGCAGGGGCTCGAACACACCGCCGTTAGCGTCGAAGCAAGCGGCGTAGAGGATGGTGTCCTCCGTGCCGAAGAACTCAGCGATTTTCTTCTCCAGGGCCTTGTGCAGGTCGGAGCAGCCGCAGATGAAACGCACGGATGCCATGCCGTAGCCGTGGGTGTCCATGGCTTCCTTGGCGGCCGCGATCAGACGCGGGTCGTTGGCGAGGCCAAGGTAGTTGTTGGCGCAGAAGTTCAGCACCTTGCTGCCGTCCTGCAGCGTGATCTCACCGCTTTGCGGAGAGGCAATGATTCGTTCGTTCTTGTACAAGCCGGCTTCCTTAATGTCGGCCAATTCTTTCTGAAGATGGTTTTGGAAATTTGTGTACATATAAAGGGGTTTAAAAGTTATTAAAGTTATAAAGTTCTTAAAGTCATCGTTATAGTCCAAATAAGAGGTGCAAAATTAGAAAAAAATTGAAAACATGCCATTACTTTTTTCTCTTCCCTTTCCTCTTTTCCCATTTTTTCACCGCTTCCTTGTATCTTTTTTTGCATCCTTTGATGTATTCGTCGGTAAACTTGGGGTTGCCGTAGCGTGCCATGCGGCCCTGTATGACGGAGGCCTGGTTGGAAACATAACCGGAAGGCCGGGCGGGGTTGCGCTTCAGCGGGGAAGGGTAGCAGGCCGTGATGAGGGCGGCCTGGCGCGCGCTCAGGTGTTTCGCGCTGCAATGGAAATAGTGCTGCGCGGCGGCCTCGGCACCGTAAACCCCCGGCCCCATTTCAATGACATTCAGATAGACTTCCATGATGCGCTTCTTCGACCAGAAAGTCTCAATCAGAAAGGTGTAGTAGGTCTCAAACCCTTTGCGGATCCACGAGCTTCTGGGCCAGCAGAACACATTCTTGGCCGTCTGCTGCGAGATGGTGCTGCCACCGCGTTTCCGGATGCCGTTTTTGCGCTCCTGCAAGGCCATGTCCAAGGCGATGACATCAAATCCGTTGTGCCCTAGGAAATAGTTGTCCTCCGAAGCGATGGCCGCCTTGTACATGTTGGGCGAAATCTCCTCAAGGGGCTTCCAGGTCTTCTCAATAGGATAGCTGTACTGGATTTTCCGAATCACCATAAGCGGCGTGACCGGCGGATTGATCCAGCGGAAGATGATGGTGAAAAAGATGCTCAACAAAAAAAACAGGAGGATGATCAGGCCAAGAATCTTCCAAAATCCCCTTTTCTTAGCTTTTGTCGCCATTTTTTCAAATAGAATACGAAACCGTGGAATATGTTAGAAGGTGTAGCGCACACCCAGGTTCACGCTCCAATCAAAATAGTGGGCGTCGAAATGCTCAGCGAAGAGGCAGCCGTAACCCGGACGGAAGTCGAACTGCAGCGCCACAGGAGCTTTGAACTTGTATTCCATGCCGAAGATGCCGTTGGCCCCGCACTTGCCGAAGTCGCTGCGCGTGTTGAACCACCCCCAGGAAAATGTACTCCATGAATAACCGATACTGCCGCCGATGCCAACCAGACCGTACAAACCGCCGGCAAGTCTGCCTTCGAACATGATGTTGGGGTTCAGTTCAAGTGTCCAGAAATGAACGTTGGTCAGGTCAGCATTCTTGAAATGCCCGTCAGTAGCGATATATTTGGTGCCTAAATCCACCTGGAAGGCGAAATGGTTGCCGGCAAAAGTCTTGAATGAAAGCGCTTGCATGTTGCCTACGGAAACGCCAATACCGTTTTTGTAAGGTGCTTGGGCGTTGGCAGCGATGGAAATTCCCATGAAAAGGGCGAGAATGATAAAAATGTTTTTCTTCATAACTACTTGTATTTTAATGTTTTATTATAAAATTCAGCGTTCTTGAAAAAGTCTGCAAAAATACAATTTATTCATTATTCATGGGTCTCTATCGAGGATGTTTCGGCAAACATGTTTTTCCGGAATTGTTTGGGCGTAATTCCCGTGTTTTTTTTGAAAAAGAAACCGAAATGACTCGGTGTGGCAAAGTGCAATTCTTCGCTGATTTGGGAAACCGATTTGGAAACATCCATCAGCAGGATCTTGGAACGGTGCAGGATTCGCATGTCCAGCCACTCCTTGGGCGTTTTTTGGGTGGCGCGTTTTACGGCATTCGACAAATTGTGCTCCGTGATGCCCATCTTTTGGGCGTAAAAACGGATGCTGTGCTCCTGAAGCGCGTATTGTTTCGTCAATTTGTAGAAGTAGCTGAATAGTTGGTCCGACCGCTTGAATGATGATTGTGGCTTCGTCGCCGATGTTTGCGTTTTGTAGCAATTGGTGAAATAGTTGAAGAAGGATTGAAGCAGGTCGAGGATAATGTGGTCCTGGAGCTGTGAAGGCGGGACGCTTGCAAGGGAGTACATTAGGGCAAAATACTGTTTGCAGGTTTGCAGGTTGTTGCCAGTCAAGCGCAGGACCGGGGTCTCGATGTGTTTTGCATTGAAATGGAAACGGGTGTGAAAATGAAGTTGGCTGAAGAAGTTTTGGGAGAGACAGCATACATAAAATTCCGCGTCCGGCGTGATGTCAGCCAATTCCCAGAAAGTGTTTGGCATGAGAAAAATAAGACATTTTTCGTGCAAAACCACCTTTTTCCCCATGTTGAAAACAAACGAGGCGCTGCCTTTTAAACAAAGAATCAGGACATACTCTTTGGTCATGAAAACAGCAGGTTCGGAATGGGGATGGCGCACATCCAAACTGACGGATAAATCCGCCTTGTAATACAATCTGTCTTTAAGACTGTCATGCAAAGAGAGGATGGTGAGGTTGCCGGGATTCTTCTTCATACGCTTTTTTTTAGAATGCACAAAGATACATTTTTTACTCGGATTTTTGTAAAAAAAAGGATATTCTTTGATCGTGGTGCCGATGTTTCATGCCCGATGAATTGTAGGTTTCTTGAAAAATGTAACCTTTTTGTATTTTTGCATCTTATAAATGTACGACAAAGCAAAGGATGACGAAAGAAGAGTTTTGGTCGAAGCAGTATAAGAGCCACATCGGTAAGATGGTGGGCGTGTGTTACCGCTATGTCGGCGACTGGCAGGTTGCGGAGGATTTGGCCCAGGACGCTTTCCTGCACGCCATCGAGAAGTCGGACACCTACCACGCATGGGGAAGTTTTGAGGGATGGCTGAAGAAAATTGCGGTGAATGAGGCGTTGATGTATTTGCGTAACCGGCCCGAGATGGTGGAGATAGGGGAGGAGATGGCTTTGGAGGATGAAACAGACGACAAGTCCCAAGTGTTGCAGGCAGCATTTTCTCAGGAAGAGATTCTGGAAACTGTCAGCAAGTTGCCGGTCAAACAGCGCATAGTGTTCAACCTCTACGCCGTGGAACACTACTCGCACGCGAAAATTGCGGAGACGCTCGGCATCTCCGTCGCCAACTCCAAAGTGCTGCTCTCCCGTGCTCGCGCCGAACTTCAACAGCGACTGCTCGTGCTGGCAAGGAAAAAGAATAAGAATAAGATAACACACAACACCCCATAAGTTATGAGTATAGTATTCCTTAAGCAGTCCCGAAGGGACAACACGCACGAAGTGCGAGTAACCCCACACAAGCGCAGCGCAGTGTGGGGAATATCACCCAAGCGCAGCGCAGTATGGGACGTAGCCATCCTCCTGATGGCCGTCGCTTTCCTGATGACCGCTTGCACGAAACCCGAAAAGAAAGAGCTTGCCGGCACTTGGCGATGGACCGCCACCACGGGCGGGATAGCTGGCGTGTGGTTTACCCCCGAAAGCGAAGGATTCGAGGCCGAACTCGTCTTCAAAGGTAGCAGTTTCTCCCTACTTAAAGATGGCGAGAAGGTTGTCTCCGGAACCTATCGCATTGATTATGATGTGGATGAAACATTCTACACCAACAAAGGAGACCAGGACGAGCCCTTCTATTCCTGGTTCAACATACGCTTCCAGCTCACAGAGTCGCAGCATGAAAAAATTGCGGAGGCCACCAACGGGAAGATTTCGTTGGGCACATTATCCAAGTTTATTGCCACTCTCGTTCACAATGAAGAGGATGGCCAAGTCTTTTCGATGTGCGAAGACGGCATGTTTGATGGTTTCTGCTACACCTTTGTAAAGAAATAGAACAATAAAACTTTAAACTATAAGGACGATTATATGAAAAAAGACATTTTCCTTAAGCAGCCTCGAAGAGACAAGACGCACGAAGTGCAACTAACCCCACATAAGGCCGAAGGCCGCAATGTGGTGATGGAAGCTACAGGCCGCAGTATGTGGACAATCCCCGTCATCCTGCTCCTCGCCGTCATCTTGACCGCCTGCGACCCTGGCTACAACGAGGAAATAGTTATCCGAAATGAGTCCAATTACACCGTGACGGCCATCCCATGTACGGCAAACATACATTCATCGTCACGGACGAACATTACATTGCTGCCATGGAACAGATAGAGAGATAAATGGTAACCCCCAAAAAAACAATTATGAAAAAGAACATTTTAAAAAAACATTCGCGTAAGAACCTCCTGTTGTCCATTCCGAAATCCGGAAGCCGGATAGGGTTGGGCACCATTATGATGCTAATTCTGGTCACACTGGTCCTATCCTGTGACAAGCCTGAGTTACACACTTCCGTGACCACTTCCGGAAGTGTCTTGTCGGCTTGCCAGGCCGAAGATAAATCCGAAACGGATACCCTTACGTACCAGCTCAAGGACGGTGTGCTCCACATCACCCACGAACTGCTGTTGAATTGCGCTTCATCGGCCGTCATTGTTGATGCTTCTGTATCGGGCAACGTCATTACCGTTAACTACACGGTGGATGATAACTTGTCTGCAAATTGCTTGTGTTCTAAAACCTTGGATTACGACCTTCAGAACCTGACCGCTGGCACCTATACCCTTGTCATCAACATAGATGGGTATGAGAGGCTTCAGCTGAGCATCACGATATAACCATACAAGTCTTTTTTCAGAATATGCAATCAAAGCAAACACAGCAGAATGCGAATATGAAAATAGATCGTCTTTTTGAGCGAGGATTGTCGGATACAGCACGCGCACCCCTTTCGCCGATGACGGAGGCGCAAATTGCAAGTGCTGCTGCCAAGTCAAAGGCAGGCGCGGCTATCTGGCTGCTGTCACATGCTAAGGAGATACTGATTGGAGTCGTAGCGTTTTTCATAGGCGTGGGCGCAACCCTGACTGCCACCCGTTTGGCAGCGGATAAGCCAGCACCCCCGCCAGATGCCGAAAAGGTGGTGGCTACAACCCAGGACACGACTACAGACAACAGGCTGATGATTGTTGAAACATCCGTGGAGGAAACAGACTCGGCGTCCATTGCCGTAGAGACGAAGCGCGCTCCATCTCCATTAGCCTCAACCTCTGTAACAAAACCAGCTTCTACCGTCCCAATCACCACTTCCCGCAGCACTCAACCAATGCCAAACATTCAGCATTCGCCATCCCACACATCCAACAATGAGCCGGTGGTCATCAAGAAGATCATCGTCCGCCGCGATACTGTGCATCTTCGCGAAACGGTCATTGTCAAGGATACCGTTTATGAGACTGAAAACTGATAAAGCTCACTTGTTAACGCACACACTAACATAAACTACACCTCTTATGAAAAAAAGTCTATTGTTGCTCTCTTGTTTGTGCAGTTTGCTGATTCTGAAAGGGCAAAACATTAACATTACTATCAGCGGTTATGTGTATGAACAAGGTAGCTTGGAGACATTGCCGGGATGTCTGATTTATGACCCCGTGTCGCAAACGTCCACCTCAACAAACAATTATGGTTTTTATTCCATCACGCTGCCCTATCAAGAGAACTTATTTCTCGTTTTCAATAGTTTCGGTTACGAAAACGACACGCTTAGGATAGCGGAGGCCCGCACATTTGAATATGATGCTCATTTGCCGAAAATCAACACGTTGCAGACAATCGTCATCCAGGCTGAGAAGCGGAATACCGAGCAGGTTCGGATGAGCAGCTTATCGCTCTCCACCAAGGAGATACAGCAGCTACCGGCTTTGTTGGGCGAGAAGGATGTCTTCAAGACCCTGATGCTGATGCCGGGGGTGCAGTCGGCCTCGGAGGGCACATCGGGCATCTATGTGCGCGGCGGCGGCCCCGACCAGAACCTTGTCATTCTGGATGAGGCCACCATCTACAACGCATCCCACCTATTAGGGTTCTTCTCCATCTTCAACGGAGATGCCATAAAATCGGTGGAACTCATCAAGGGCGGCTTCCCGGCACGCTACGGCGGACGCCTCTCATCCGTAATCGATATGGTGATGAAGGACGGCAACAAGGATAGTTACCATTGTGAGGGTGGGGTGGGCCTCATTTCCTCTCACCTGATGGTGGAGGGTCCTTTGGCAAAGAATAAAGCCTCTTTTATGGTGTCAGGGCGCGCCACCTATCTCACCTTGTTGGCCAAACCTATTATGAAACATGCCCTTGACGGTGCTGGGGTTGGCTATTATTTTTTCGACATCAACGGGAAAGTTAACTATAACATCAGTAAAAAAGACAGACTCTACCTTAGTGCCTATTATGGCCAGGACAAATTCTCTATGGAAAGCGACATTCGACAGTCGAGCCTCGAAAGGGAAAAGGTGAGACTGGGGCTCTTCTGGCAGAACGCCACCGCTACAGCAAGATGGAACCACCTCTTCTCCAACAAGGCCTTCTCCAACCTGTCGTTCGTCTTCAGCGACTATCAGATGAACACCTACAACCGTTCCAAGATCACAGGCAGCGCCAATCCTGCTGACAATACCGCCTTCTCCTCCAACTTCACCTCCGGCATCCGAGACTACACCTTGAAATATGATGTCAGCTACCAGTTCAACCCCACCCACCGCCTGCTTGCTGGTGCAACGGTCATTTACCACGTGGCCCGTCCCAATGCAATGGTTGTGAAAAGCGACACGTCATCAATGAAACGGGTGGAAAAGGAAAACGCACTGGAATATGCACTGTATGTGGAGGATGAGATCAACTTCCGCAACAAGTTCCGCATCAATCCAGGTATCCGAATGACTTGTTTTTCGGTACCTCACAAAACCTATTTTTCTCCGGAACCGAGACTGTCGATGAGTTATAACTTCTTGCCCAACTTGGCCCTCAAAGCTTCATACGCTATGATGAGCCAAAGTATGACATTGCTGAATACCAGTACTATAGGACTGCCCACAGACTTGTGGGTGCCCATCACCGACAAGGTGAAACCGCAACGCTCCCAGCAGGTGGCCTTGGGTGTGCATTACGACTTGAGAAATCCGCGACTTTCATTCTCCATAGAAGGCTACTACAAGAGTATGAACAATATATTAGCCTACAAGGAAGGAGCCTCCTTTTTTATGGATATGATTGAAACGATGATGGAGAACCAGCCCGCCAACACCACCAACTTCCAGAATCGGTGGAGTCAGAATGTCACTTCAGGAAAAGGCTGGTCCTATGGTGTGGAGTTTTTAGTACGCAAAGAGATCGGGAAAGTGACAGGTTGGGTAGGCTATACCCTCTCATGGACCAAGCAGCAGTTCGACGAGCTTAACTTCGGCAAACCCTACTTCGCCCGCTACGACCGCCGCCACGACGTGTCCATCGTGGTGATGTACAGCCCTACACCGAAAATCAACCTGTCGGCCTCATGGGTTTTTGCCTCCGGCAATGCCGTGACCCTGCCAAGCTCCATCTATATGTACTATACTATGACCGATCATCTCAACTTGTCCGAAAACGTCAATAACGACATAACCAACACCGTTTTTCAAGGTTTTACAGAAAACTATGGCGACAAGAACAATGTCAGGATGAAACCCTTTCACCATCTTGACATCGGTGTCCAGTTCCTGAAACCACACAAGAAAAACAAGGGCCAGAGCATTTTCGAGGTCAGCATCTATAACGTGTACAACTATAAAAACCCGTTCTTCTATTTTGTTGGAAGTGAATACGATGAGCAGGCACAGAACTCCGTACCTGTCATCAAACAGATCTGCATCTTCCCCATTATCCCGACATTCACATACTCCTTTAAGTTTTAAAAATCAATAGCTTCCGATTATGAAATTGTCTGAAAACCCAATACTGTTAATTGTATTAATAATATGGATAGGATTCCTGTTTGGAGGATGCGAGGACACGCTCAACATTCGGGACATTAATGATGAAACACCGAAGCTGGTGTTATACGGACGCTTGTGTCCGCAGTTGGACAGTACTTGCATCGTACTATCTCACAGTAAATTGATGTATGGTCCAGGAAGAAATGAATACATCCACATTATTCCGGATGGTATCGTTGAGCTTTCGTGCGATGGCGAGCACTGGGTGACGGGAGTCTTTGACAACAACCGCAAGAAGTATGTCTTTCACAAGCAGGATTTCCCCATTGAAGAAGGGAAAACCTACTTCGTCAGAGCCTCTTATCCTGGATATGAAGGTATCACCGCCTCCTGCACCGTGCCCTACAGCTATGAGGCGGATTGCCATTTTGATACAATTGTGGTGGAGCACGACATCCACGATGGTGTGGTGAGCAACAATCCACATCGCGATGTTTATATGCAGTGGCGAGATGATCCGACAAGCGAGAACTACTACGCTATTGCATATTATGGCATGGTTGGCGAGGGTCCTTCCGAATTTTGGTTCAGGGAATGGACATTGGAATCTCTTTCAGATGGTGAGACTTGGCTACAGACCTTCTCCGATGAGGGACGGAACGGACAAACCATCCGGCTGCTGAAAGACAAGCTCCTGCCTTTGGAAGACGACGGAGTGGACAACGGATCATACTATCTGCTCTTCTTGGATAAAAACTGCTATCTTTATGAAAACACTTGGACCGACTCGCAGGACTATCTTAACTCGCTACTGTTGGAGCCGTTGCACACCTATAACAACATCCAAAACGGGTACGGACTTTTCGGTGCCTTTTGTATGAAAAAAGTGAGTCGTTAAGGGCAGAAAGTTTGTAACCTTTTTTCATTTCTGCATCTTTAGATAAACGACAAGGAATATTAGTATGAAACAGCAAAACATTTTTCCTATGAACAATGGATTATTGAGAATAATACGCTATGGAATGTTGCTGAGTATCTTGCTTATATCTGCCTTAAGTGTTGAGGCACAGCAGAGCGATACCATCTATGTGGTCGAGACACAGGTGGTGTACGACACCATCGTCTCTCGTGACACGATATTCCTGCACGATACGATTCAGTTGCATAAAGAGGTACGTAATGATAATGTTACCGGGAAACATAATGTTACCGGGAAACATAATGTTACCGGGAAACAAAATGTTGAGGAGAATATATTTGCCACAAATTCGGACACTACCGCCCAAACAGTCCGAGCGACTGCTTCGAAAGAGTCTCTCTCCCGGAAAGAACCTAAGAAGAAGTGGTATGCGGACCTGCCAGATCCTCTTTTCTTCAAAGGTTTTCAGCTGGGTTATGTGTTGGAGGCTGACATCCTGTCAAAGGCAAAGTTGTCGAATACACAGTATATGAAGGCCAAGAATTCCATCGGCGGCCATGTCGGTCTGGAGTTTGCCTATCATTTCGCCAAGTATCTTGGCATCTCGGCAGGGCTCGAATACGGCACCACAGGGGCACTCCGCTTCCGCAACCGCAATGACGGGGAGGAATCGTGGATGGCAAACGAGAGCAGAGTTTCATTTGACAACACCGAGTATGGCATCTACAGCACCGGTTTTTCAATGCCGGTGAAGTTCGAGTTCCACGCACCCATCTCCCAAAAAGTGTGGGTGACGCTCTCCGCAGGTGTGCGCCTCCGCATGCCGTGGTACACCTTTGTGACTGGCTACGATGACGATGTCAGCAGTCCGTACTCCTTGCCTGGCTTGATATGGCCCGATACCACGGAGTATTACGACCATCTTCGACTGGCCCCGGAAGTGCTGGATGCCAACCGCTTCCATGTGGACTTGCTGGCGAATGCGGGTTTCTACTTTCGGTTGGGCTACGGAGGACTGCTCCGCTGGACTATCGGCATAGACCTCCCGTTCAGGGATTTCGCCAGCGGCAACTACTCGGTGCGGAATGAGGAGTATGATCAAAACCATAACCTGTTGCCACCCACTTACGACAACGGCTCCTTCCGCTTGCGCAGCAATATGTTCAACACGCAAATCACTTTCATCCAGACATTTCAAAAGTCGAAAAGGTGTGCTGAGAAATGTGAAAAGTGGAAAGAAAAAGGGCTGTATCGCCACGAGTTCAAATTTGACGTGTGCGACCCCACGGGCGTGATGCTCTTCGACCGCTATTTCGTATTCGTCTATCCCGAAGGAATGGAGCCAAACCGCAGTTGGCGCAGCAAAGGTTTTGCAGCCACGCCGGTATTTTCCGTAGGCTACCATTACCGCGCCGCAAAGTGGTTTTGGCTGGGTTTGTCGGCAAGTTATGCCCATTACACGGATTCTCAAAACCACTTGTACGAATCCGGGGTCACAGGGCGGTGTCAGCGATATTTCCACACATTGGCCATTATGCCCGAAGTGCGGTTCTCCTACCTGAACCGTCCGCACGTTACCCTCTATTCAGCTTTTTCAGTAGGATTTGCGCAGTTTTTCGGCGAGGAAGAGTGCTCGGATGTCTCTTACCCCGAGAACCGTCATCCCTGGTTCAGCGACGGCATAAGCGGGGACTATACGCCCACGCAGTTCTCCACCTTCCACGTGACGCTGTTGGGCGTGAAGGCCGGTTGGCGCCATCTGTTCGGCAGCATTGAACTGGGTGCCGGATACAAGGGTCTGGGAAGTGTTGGCATAGGATATGAGTTCTAATGAAGAGAATTAAGAAACTAAGAAATTAAGAGAATTATTAAAATTATTAAAATTATGAAAAGAGTAGCTTTTATTTCACTATTGTTTGTCTTGGTCATCGCTGCTTGCGAGCGGCCGGCGGTGGACCCGAGTGTGCGGTTTTACGTGGAAGGGGAGGAACTTACCTCCGACACGCTTGTGGTTCCGCTGAACTCATACCAGGAGATTGGCATCAAGACGGTTTCCCAGCGTTCACACTATGATTTCTATTGGCAGCTTCCCACGGGCTATCCGGAGTCGCTGGTCAACGGGAGCGACAATTTCCACATCTACCAGCAAGGTACAGGATACAACGGGGGCAGCAACGGCGCGGTGCTCACCACTTCCGCCGAGTTCAGGATGTGGTTCAGCGACTCGCTATATCATGCGGGCGATGTGTGCCGCCTTAGGGTGTATAGTCCTGATTACCAGCGTGTGCTGAAGGTAGTGGTGGAATAAAAAAGGTATCTTGGATTTTTTTGCTGAAATTATGAGGCTTCGGCGATAACAACGGTTCCTTTGCCTGCGTCCATTCGGATACGGTCGCCGTTCTTCAGCAACTTGGTGGCCCCTTTCATATTAACAATGGCCGGTAGTCCATATTCACGCGCCACGACAGCCCCATGCGACAACGATGATCCGATTTCGGTAATCATACCGCTCACGATGGAATAGTACGGCGTCCAGCCGATATCAGTGAACCGCGCCACCATGATTTCTCCCTTTTTCAGCTTGTTCGCATCGTCAACGGAGTAAATGACACGTACAATTCCCTCACATTCCCCGTTGGAAACGGGAACGCCTTTCATCACGCCGTCGTTTTCTTCCACAGCGAAGACATCCGCCGTGGGTTTGCCGATATAAATGTCGTCGAAAGAGAGGTCTTCCTGAATGGCGTATGCTTTCCGGCGCCTTTCGGCAACAGCGGGAAGGGTTGAATCGCCGTCAATCAGTTTGCCGATCTCGGGGTGTGTCAGAAAATAGATCAGATCCGTGTCCGCCAAGAGACCCGCCTCCACCAGCTGTTGGGCCAGCCGCGCGTACTGTTGTTTGAACAGGTCGATGATCTGAATCAACCGTGATTTCGTGTATTCGCGATCCACGACCGCCTGTCTGGCCTTTTGGGCAAAAAGGATGGAAGCCCGTTTCAACAGCGGATTCCGGATAAAGGCAAACGCCTTGCGAAGGTCTATCTTTTCGTCGCTTTGAACCAGATTCATCGGCGAATTGATGATGCTCTGCAAGTAATTCATCAGCGGAATCTCATCGTCTCTCCAGGGTTTGCTCCTCATTTCCGCCTCCTTGATGCAACGATGGCCGTGACGGGATAGGAAATCCTGATATTTGGCATAAGTTTCGGCATCGTTTTTAATGTATTCCAACAATTCGTCGGCAGTGAAACGCACCGCTTCCGGATGGCGCTTCTTGATCAATGCCGCCATCTCCTGCAAGCGCGATAAAATATCGGCACTTTCAATGTTGGGAATGTTGGAGAGCAGATGCGACAGGAACGACTGATACATCTTTTTGTCAGGAAAATACTTGTCGAGCATCATGTACAAGGTGCTGGAGGCGCTGCCGGACGACGAGGACGAGGCATAGTGGTAGATGAGGCTTTCGTCTAAATAGTCAAGATTCTGGTCAATGCTTTTATAAAGTTCTTGGTATGAGGATGTTTCAGCAAAGTGGACTTTGGTCAGCAGCGTGTCGAAACGCTTCATCGCGCGTTTGCCGGACAGCACATAACGCAGGAACTTGACGGAATTGAAACCGCGGACAATCGGATTCGAGAACTTGGCGGTGATGGGAGGGTAGTCGTGGTATTCGCCCATAATGGACAGGTTCATCGACTGCGGGTTGGCGATTCCGACTTTGGTGTACATGTTGTATAGCAGGTTCATGTCGAAGAACAGGTGCCCCGATATGGAAGAGATCAGCCGCAACGGCTTTTCCTCGTAGGGCGAGCAGTAAACTCCGGCCTTGTAGAGCATATACCGCATGCCGTAGTCGATGGCTTTTGCGGAGGTGGACAGTGTTAGTGGAGTGACGGCTCCCGGCATCATCTCGCCTACATTCCGTTTGGTGAACAGATGCCCGCTCAGGTCATCGTCGCGGTCAAACTCCTCAATATCAATAATTTCTGTTGTAATGGGGCGCATTTGCAGCAGATAGAGTCGCCCGTCTTGGATGGCCCATTCCAAGTCCTTCTCCTCTCCGAAAACTGTCCTGACCTTTTTCCCGGTCTCGTAAAGTTCCCGGATTTCGTCTTCATGGAGCAAATCATCGCCGCAGGGACGGTAGCATTTGCGGGAAATCTCGTAACGGTGGGCGGTAACCTGGCCGGAAACCAGATTCTCGCCTTGTCCGCTGACCGCTTCAATGAGGATGGCCGATCCGTTGTTCGGGCCGGCGGTGAAAAGCACACCCGCCTTGTCGCTGTTGATCATCTCCTGGACCACAATATTCATCAAGCCCTGGCCCAACTCAAAGTGGCGGGCGTAGTCCTCCACACGGCGCGAATTCAGCGATTCCAGACACTTGTTGACGCTTTCCATCAGATGAGCGCGGTCCACAAACAGGCAGGTTTCATACTGGCCTGCATTGGAGGCTGAAGACTGATCCTCGTTGGAGGCGGAGGAACGCACGGATACGAGCTCCGTATTCATGGAGTCAAAAGCTTGATAAACAGCGTCTTCGTCTATCTGCTCCGTTTCGGTGATGACAAACCCTTGCGGAACAGCGAATCCCTTCCGGACCAACATGTCCAATCCTTTCGCCTTTCCTCCCACAAGCGGATAAAGTTCCTCGGGCAGTTGCCCTAACTTGTATATTTTCATCGTATGATCTTTTTTAATTCTCTTTGATTGAAATAACGGTTGCTGTCCGCATTGAACCCAATTTCCAGAATACCCCGACAGCGTTTGCCGTCAATGTTGAATTCCGCGATGTTCTCGTGCAGAATGTATTGACCATCCTGGAAATGATACGCCAAGCCTGCTAGAAATTTGGCCTCGACATCGATTGTTTTGGAATTGTCCAGTTTCATGCGAAAAGCCAGCTCACGGGGAACGGTTCCCTGGTTGATTCGCTGAAAGTCCAAATCCGCCTGCAACATATAATGCAACCCTGTTTCGTCCCGGTAATGGCCCACCTCCAAAACGCTCATCACGGGATAGGAGACCAGCGAGTAATTGAACTGTTGGTGTGGGGAGACGGCCATCAGCCAGAGGTGGTTGTTCATGTAGTTCCAATCCCTCTTCCCGAACGAGTGGTCGCGCACGCAGGGCAGATGGAAATCGATGGTGTTGCCGTTCAGGGTCAGCTGGCCTTCAAGCATGCCTTCCTGTTCGTAATGGCACTGTCCGCTAACATTTTGCAACTGGCCGAAAAACGATTTGCTCCATGTCTCGTTGGCAATTCCAGTGGCCATTCTCTCCGCCGGCATATCGCTCGTGAAATCGATGGGTTCTTGGTTTCCGATAAAGGTTGCCTGAACACTGGCTTCCTCGTTTTCATTGAGTTTGCCTTGAAAAGAAAGGTCCCAGCCGTCCCCGTTTTTTCCCACATGGACGGGCGCGGCGCCAACGGGGAAGAATTCCTGTTGCATGGAATAGAGTTTGCCATCCAGATAGACGGCAAACCAAGTCTCCTCCGCATGAACCCTCTTCCCCAGACGGGCAAAGATGGACATGTTCTCGTTGTGGGCTGAAAAATAGTAGGAATTATTCAGCCAGGTGTCCGTTTCGCCTTCGAGAGAGAAATTCTCGGCATATTGGTAGTCAAATGGATTTTGTTTGTTCCGTTTGGCCAATGCCCGGCACATGATTCGTTTTTTGAAATGGTAAAGCATAATCTCCAAATATGATGCTGCAAATCTACATAATATTCGGTTTGCTCATTAAGTTTTTTTAAGATTTATATATTATTGATAATCAAATATATAATCGTCTTAATATACGATAGAAGGAAAAAATATGCCTCAGATTTGGTCGTGTTTTCGGATCTGTTGTCGGTTGTGCGGACACGTGTCATAGTTACGGAATACGATAACGAATAAGTTCACTCCTGTCCTCTAAAACCAACGGTAATGATTTAGAAGATGTTCCTGTTGAGTTTTAGATTCCGCTCAACGCTAGCGCGTCTCGCGGAATGGTGCGCGCACCATTCCGCTGTGAACATAGTGAACGGCGGAATCTCTATCAACAATTCTTTTTGCATGCCTTCATCCTTGTGCCCGCAAGCGGTCACCGGATTCCGGCACAAAAAAAAAGGCAACGCTACGCATTGCCTTTTTTCTTGCGGAAAGTGAGGGATTCGAACCCCCGGTAGCTGTGACACTACGGCGGTTTTCGAAACCGCTGCCTTAAGCCACTCGGCCAACTTTCCGTGTCTCAGTTTTGAGGCCGCAAAAATACAAAAAAATCACAACAAATATCCAATGCCTGCCAAAATGGAGAAGACGAACGAGGAAATCACCAGCAGGGGCAGATATTTGTCCAATGCGCTGCCGTGATGCTTCCATACGCCAACAAGATGCATCACATACAAGGGTAAAGTTAACAGATAAAGGAGATTCCAAATCGAAGAGTAGGTGAACAGCGTGAAAACAATCATACAAATCCAACCGCCTGCAATGAGCACGGTCTCGTAAATCTTGGCTTTGCGCTCCCCGATTTTCAACGGGATGGTGACGCGCGTGGCCGCATCCGACTCCATGTCGCGGATATTGTTGGTGTTGAGCACGCCCACACTGAAAAAGCCGATGGTGACGGCCGGCAGCAGGACGGTCCAGGTGTCAAATGTGCCGGCGGCGACGAAATAGCCGCCCATCACGGACACCAGTCCGAAGAAGATGAATACGGAGATGTCACCCAGCCCGCGGTAACCATACGGCCGCTTGCCTAAGGTGTAGTGCGTGGCCGCCCAGATGGCGCACGCGCCGAGGATGAGCAGGATTATGGGTTTCAGCGCAAACAAGGTGCCGAACGCCATCATAATCATGACGCTTCCGAAGAAACAGCATAGGAAGACAAACAGGACGATGAGGCGTTTGAAGTCATCCACGCTGATGTTGCCTTCGGCGAGACTGTACAGCGGACCCTCGCGCTGCTCGCCATCGGTGCCGCTGAGGTAGTCGCCCAGCTCGTTTGACAGGTTGGTCAGGATCTGCAAGCACACGGTGGTGAGCAGAATCAGGACGATGACCCACGGCGAAACGCTGTGGTCGGCGCAAGCCAGAAATATGCCCATTACCACCCCTGCCAACGATAAGGGCAGGGTGCGCAGGCGCATGGAATGTATGGCGGCTTTCAGTGACATGTCACAAAGAAATATTTGCTTATGACGAAAGACTTGAGATCTAAGACTTAAGACGGAGAAGACCATGATTTTGCTAGCCAACACCGTCTTAAGTCACAAGTCTCCAGTCTCTACAATGTCGGTCCAAACGGCACCAGAGCGCGACCCTGTTCCGTATCGCTGAAATTCTCGAAATTCTTGATGAACGAGGCGGCCAGTGTCTTGGCGTTCTCAGCGTAAGCGGCCTTGTCGGCCCAGCTGTTCTCCGGATTGAGGATGCTGTCGTCCACGCCCGTTACATGTTTGGGGATGTAGAGGTTGAACGGTTTCACCAATTCGGTCTCGCAGTTCAGCAGTTCGCCGTTGAGGATGGCAGTGATGATGGCACGTGTGGCCTTGAGGGATATGCGTTCGCCCACGCCGTAGCCGCCGCCGGTCCAGCCGGTGTTCACTAAATAGGCCGTGGCGTTGTGCTGGTCGAGTTTCTTGGCCAGTTCCTCGGCGTATTTGGTGGGGTGCAGCAGCAGGAACGCCGCGCCGAAGCAGGACGAGAAGGTGGGCTGAGGGGTAACGATGCCGCGCTCGGTGCCGGCCAATTTGGCGGTGTAGCCGCTCAGATAGTAGTACATCGTCTGCTCACGGTTCAAGACGGCCACCGGAGGCAATACGCCGAAGGCGTCAGCCGACAGGAAGATGATCTTGCTGGGATGCGTGCCTCTGGACACGGGCTTCACGATGTTCTGGATGTGGTAGATAGGGTAGGAGACGCGGGTGTTCTCGGTCTTGGCAGCGGAGTCGAAGTCGATGTTGCCCTCGGCGTCCACCACGAGGTTCTCGAGCAGGGCGTCGCGCTTGATGGCGTGGAAGATGTCCGGTTCCTTGGCCTCGCTCAGGTTGATGCACTTGGCGTAGCAGCCGCCTTCGAAATTGAACACGCCGTTGTCATCCCAGCCGTGCTCGTCATCGCCGATGAGGGCGCGGTTCGGGTCGGTGGAAAGGGTGGTCTTGCCGGTGCCGGAAAGGCCGAAGAAGATGGCGGTGTCGCCGTCTTTGCCCTGGTTGGCGGAACAGTGCATGGCAGCTATGCCTTGCAGCGGCAGGAAGTAGTTCATCACGGAGAAGATGCCCTTCTTCATCTCGCCACCATACCAGGTGCCGCCGATGAGGGCCATTCTTTCGGTGAGGTTGAAAGCCACATACACCTCGCTGTGCAAGCCCATCTCCTTCCAGTCGGGGTTGGTGGTCTTGCCGGCGTTCAGCACCACGAAGTCGGGTTCAAAGGTCTTCAATTCCTCGTCGGTGGGGCGGATGAACATGTTCTTCACGAAATGGGCCTGCCATGCCACCTCAGAAACGAAGCGCACTTTCATGCGCGAGTTCTCGTTGGCACCGCAGTAACCGTCCATCACATACACCTTCTTGCCGGTGAGCTGTTTCTGGGTGATGGTTTTCAAGTGCTCCCAGGTCTTGTGGTCGATGGGTTTGTTGTCGGAACCCTTCTTGTTGGGGTCTGCCCACCACACATTGTCCTTCGTGTTCTCGTCCATGACGATGTATTTGTCTTTTGGGGAACGGCCGGTGAAGATGCCGGTGTCCACAGACAAGGCGCCGGATTTGGTCTTGTAGGCCTTCTCATAACCCGTCAGCGCGGGATTGGTTTCGTGCTCGTACAACTCGTCGTATGACAGGTTGTGGTAAATTTCAACAGGATCAAGGACGCCGAGGTCTTTCAATTGTTCTTTGAGGTCTTTCATGATAGTGTGTTTTTATTATTGAATATTGATAATCAATGTGATGTTGCAAGATTGCCGGAGTTGTCGGGGGCTCCGCTTCCAAGGGAGCGGAACGGAGATGCAAAATTACAAAAAAAAGTGGGTAATTTTTTGATGGTTTAAAAGATATTCAATTAATGCTAATATACAATATCTTTTTAAGGGCCGTCTCAATATTTTTTGTACTTTTGCTAATCTTTAAAGTGTTATCTTAAACGATTATAATTATTTGTAAAACAATATTGTATAATGCGTATTAGCAGTTTTGATAGTAATAACAATATTGAAACTATGAAAACGAAAATTGATATGAACGGACAATCACAACCACCACATGAGGAACGGATAAAAATTTTACAATCGCTTATGCCAGAAGTCTTTGACGAGGGCAAAATAGATTGGGAAAAGATGAAAGTGACGCTTGGTGAAGATGTGAACTTTGCCAACGAGCGTTATGTGCTGAATTGGGCGGGCAAGAGCGATGCGTTTCGCATCATGCAACAGCCCACTTCGGCCACATTGGTGCCTTGTCGGGAAGAGTCGGTTGATTTCGACCAAACAGAAAACATTTTCATTGAGGGCGAGAATATGGAGGTGCTGAAGGTGTTGCAAAAGAGCTACTTCGGCAAGGTGAAGATGATTTATATCGACCCGCCGTATAATACGGGTAACGATTCGTTTATCTATCCTGACAAGTTCTCCGAAACCAAAGAGGAATACATGAAGCGCGTGGGCGACAAGGACGAGGAGGGATACATGACCCGCGAAGGCATGTTCCGCAAAAACAGCAAGGAGAACGGGCAATACCACAGCAACTGGCTCAACATGATGATGCCGCGCCTCTATTTGGCCAAGAGCCTGCTGCGCGAGGACGGCGTGATTTTCGTTTCCATCGACGACAACGAAGTGCATAACCTTCGCTTGCTGATGAATGAGATTTTCGGGGAGGAGAATTTCAAAGTGGATATCGTTTGGCAGAAAAGATACACAAGAAGCAACAACACTGTTGATTTTACAACAGTTATTGAACACATTTTGGTATATTCCAAAAGTCAAGAATTTCACGTAAGCCTTTTGCCAAGAACGGAAGAAGCAGATGGTAGATATTCAAATCCTGATAACGATCCAAGAGGCGATTGGAAAGGTGCATCCTTTTTGAATCCAGCGACTCCTTCACAAAGACCTAATTTATGCTATCCGATTACAAACCCTAATACGGGAGAAACCTCATTGCCGACAACAAATGCATGGAGACGAGAGAAATCAGTTTACGAACAACTATTGAATGATAACAAATTATATTGGGGAGCTGATGGAAAATCAAAGGTTCCATCTATTAAAATGTTTCTATCAGAAGCGAGAGGGCTTACCCCCATTAATTTTTGGAGTCATGAATATGCTGGAAACACTGATGATGGAACGGATGAATTGTCCTCATTATTTGGAGTAAAAGTATTTGATTTTCCAAAACCTTCTTTGTTAGTGAAAAGAGCATTGGAGCATATTGGTGACAAGGATGCTTTGATTCTCGACTTCTTCGCCGGCAGTGCCACCACCGCCCACGCGGTAATGCAACTCAACAAGGAAGACGGCGGCCATCGCAAATACATTTGTGTGCAATTGCCCGAGTTGTGCGACGAGAAGAGTGAGGCCTACAAGGCAGGGTATAAGACCATTGCTGAGATCGGCAAGGAGAGGATACGCCGTGCGGGCGCAAAAATCCGTGCCGAGGTGGAAGCGGAGCAAGCCAAACGGAAGGGACAATTCGAATTTGAGGAAGACCAAGCCATAGAAATGCCAGACTTGGGCTTCAAGGTGTTCAAGTTGTCGGAAAGCAACTTCAAGCAATGGCGCGAGATAAAAGGCTCAAACCAAGAGGAATGGAAACAGCAGATGCTGGACTTCATTAATCCTGTGACAGAAAACGCCACCACGGATAACATGGTGTATGAATTGCTCCTGAAGAGCGGCAAGAGCCTGACCAGCACCATCGAACACAAGAACGGCTACCATGCCATCAACGGCAAGGAGCTGACACTGATGCTTGAAGCAGCCACGCAGGAAACGGTGGACGCCATTCTCGCCGAGCATCCGCAGAAAGTCCTCGCCTTGGACAACCTGTTTGAAGGCAATGACCAATTGAAAACCAACACCGCCCTGCAGATGAGAGACGCTGGAGTGGAGTTTAGGACGATATAAGGAGAAGTTTTATGAACTTACAAGAAATATATACCAAATTAAACCTGACGGAAGATAGCCTTATTCGGGTGTCTGCTGATAAAAATTGGCAGAAAAAGGTTGCTCTTCCCAGTCGCATCTACCGCTTGTTGGAAAAAAACGATTTGCTTAAGACCCTTGATGCATTCTTCTGCTTCGATAATAAGCCCCTAATTCTGTTTTTCAATCTTGAAAATAGCAATAGGAAACAAGAACTTCACAAGGCGATTTGGAATTTCAATGAATCGCCCATTGCCATTATTGTTGAGAATAACGCTGTCGAAATCTTCAATGGCTTTTCTATTGATGAGAACACGAAGTTACTCCATTCAATAGGCGGTGTCGAAAAATTGGATGATTTCACCTATTTTGAACTGGTTACTGGAAAGACGTGGGAAAAGTATCAGAAAGACCTCAGCCATAAAAACAGGGTTGATTATAAATTGTTGGAGAACATTGAGGCAGCGCAAGGTTTGATGATGAATCTTGGACTATCACAAACTTTGGTTAATGCTTTAATTGGCAAGATTATCTTCTATCGCTATTTGATAGACCGCAAGGTAAGGCTGAATTATCAAGGCAAAGAGAGATGGGATAATGGGGACTTGTGCCAATGCTTGGCTAACAAAGATAGCTTTTTAGCCTTTGTCCGTCATTTGGAAAACAAGGACACTGGCTTTAATGGTGACATGTTCAGAATCACCCCTGAAGATTATCAACTAATTAGTCAGGATGCACTAAATGTACTTATTAGGTTATTAGAGAGTGAAGACCTTATGACAGGCCAACGCTCTTTGTTTGACTTATACGATTTCTCTATCCTTCCGATAGAGTTCATAAGTAACATGTATGAAAAGTTTATCGGAGTTGACAAACAGGATAAAGAAAGTGCATATTATACGCCAACCTTCTTGGTTGATTACATTATTGCCGAAACGGTAGAAAAACATTTGAGTGCCGACGACAACAACTATAATTGTCGGATTTTAGACCCTTCTTGCGGGTCGGGCATTTTCTTGGTTGAATCTTTGCGTAGAATCATAGAAAAATATGTAAGGGTTAAGAAGATTAAGAACACAAACACTGAATCGTTCAGGGAGGAACTTAGGAAGCTGGTTTGTGACAATATCTTTGGCATAGACAAGGACTACGATGCTATTCAGGTGGCAATATTCTCCATTTACCTGACCTTGCTTGATTATCAAGAACCAGCGGACATCGAAAAATTCAAGTTCCCAAATTTGTTCGGAAAGAACCTGATATGTAGTGACACTTTTGATGTTGACAACCCGGAATTAAAGGACCTGGAAGAAAGGAAATTGCAGTTTGATTATATTATTGGGAATCCGCCATGGAAGAGAGGTGGTGTGAAAAGAGGTTCATGTTGCGAAAAGTATTTGAAACAACGTGGTCTGTTAAATGACGTAGGTAACAGAGAGTTGGCTCAAGCCTTTGTCTTGCGAAGCATGGATTATACATCACCAAATACACAATGTGCTTTAGTGCTGGTCAGCAAGGTTTTGTACAATCTTGACAGTAAGAAATTCCGTTCATTCATTCTTGACCATTTGTATATCAACCAAGTTTTGGAGTTGGCTCCAGTTCGTAAAGAGGTGTTTAACAAATCCAACGATCCAGCCGTTGCTCCTGCTTGTGTGCTGTTTTACAAAAATGCCAATGGTGAATCAACTGATAGCAATGTCATAAATCACATTGCACTAAAGCCAAGTCGGTTTTTCACTTTATTTAAAGTTTTCAGTTTGACTCGTAACGACATTCAAGAAATCCAACAGGATAGATTAAAGAAATACGATTATTTGTGGAAGGTATTAGTTTACGGGTCATATTTGGATTTTATCTTCATTAAAAGATTAAAAGAGCACGAATCGATTCATAAAGTCGTTAAACAAAATAAATGGTCTATTCATCAAGGATTTAAAAGTACCGATGGCGATACTACAATAAACACGAATGAATTATTTGGGTGGAATTGTGTGGAAAACAGAAAAATGATACGTTATTATGTGCCATCAGTATTCCCTAAATGGGATAGGCAAAGTGTTGGTTATATTTATAGAGAAAATGGGAAGATTGCAACTAATATATATACAGCTCCATTGTTATTAATCAAAGATGGTGTTCCCAATGATTTGAAATCAGTATCTGCAATATGTTATCAGAATGCAATATATAATGATTCCATTACTAGTATTAGTGGTAATGAGATTGATTTAAGTGTGTTACGAGATATAATGGGAGTTTTGAATTCTCATGTGTTCTCTTATTTTAATCTAATGACATTTAGTTCTTCTGGCATAGAGAGAGAACACACACATGATGTTGAAAAAATGAGTGCGCCTTATTGTGCAGGATTGAATGAGGCTGTAGAAATATTAGAGCAGTTGAGTGATAGTATCGCCAAGTGCACATTAGTTGATAATGTTCTTGAAAGCAGTTTAGAATCGCAAATAGATATAGTTGATGAGCTAATTTGTAATAAACTGAATTGTTCTTTCATAGAAAAGGACTTGATTGATTATGCTGAAAAGATCTCCATACCGCTTGCCACCAAATCTCGTGGTTATGAGAAGGTTTTTTATGCAATTAAGCCAAATGATTCCTTGTTGTTGGATTATGCTCAAGTGTATATTGACCGTTATGCCAAAAGTTTCAATAGAAACGGGAAGCGATTTACCGTTGATATTCATTACTCTGAACAAATGATTGGTATGTTTTTCAGAGTGATTGATGAAAAAGATTTTACCGAAGAAATACATGTTTCCCAGACAGACAACAATCTGTTAGCTTTGGCAACCAAACTATCGTCTCAACGAATAACGGACCGGTTGTTTGTTCAAAAAGACATTCGTGGTTTTGAAAAAGAGTTCTTCTACGTTTTCAAACCAAACGAAAAGCGCTTGTGGCACAAGGCTATTGCCCATTTGGATGTGAATGAATTTGATGATGCAATGTTAAGAGCGGGGAGGAACAAGTGATGGAAACAAGTTCAAGTTTAAACGCAACATCCTTCGTTTACTCTCAAACACGAAGAGATTCTTACTTTGAATTAATTTTGACAACATGTGTTGATGTTTACCATGCTATTATTGGTTCTGCTATCCAATTAGCTAACGATGAGAATACAATAAGGGATGAGTTCTTGAAGTACTTACAAGACATGTGTTTTAAGCAAAGCCATGAATTGAAAAATTTGAAATTCGATAAAGAAACTGTTGAAAACTCGGGCCGTGCGGATATCCGGGTTTTGCCAACAAAAGATGAATATATTAACGATGAAGAATACTATCTGATTGAATGTAAGAGGCTTGATTCAAAAAACCTAAATGGAATATATGGGCTTAATGCTGAATACATAAAAAATGGCATTTGCCGTTTTGTATCAGGCTATTATTCTACCTATTATGGATGTAATGCAATGTTTGGTTTTGTTGTCGAATCAGTTAATAATATTGATAATGAACTTGTAGGTGGCATAAAATCATTACTGAATACAACAATGACAAACGATCATGGAATTGACGTTAATGCACAGGCAAAAGATCCATTACAATACACAGATTTCGCTAACGGTTATCCGTATTCATACATATCAACTCACACCCATATTTCTGGCAAAGAACTAGTTCTTTATCATCTAATGTTTGACTTTTCTAACAATATTATATGAAACTCTCCTTCGAATCCAATCTTCAGTATCAGCAGGAAGCCATCCAAGCGGTTGTCGGGCTCTTTGAGGGACAGGCGCAGGGCGAGTCTGTGTTCCAATACAACCTGAATGAACAACAGGCGAGTCTGATTGATGGCATTGGCAACAGGTTGGCCTTGTCGGAAGAACAGATTCTTGCCAATTTGCAGAATGTGCAGAATCAAAATGAGATTGCCCTATCTGATAAACTTGATGGGATGCACTTCTCTATTGAAATGGAGACAGGAACTGGTAAGACATACGTTTATCTGCGTACCATCTATGAGTTGAACAAAACATACGGATTCAAGAAGTTTGTTATTGTTGTCCCGTCTGTTCCGATTCGTGAGGGCGTGTTGAAGAACCTGCAAATCACCCACGAGCATTTCCAGACGCTTTACGATAATACTCCGATGCGTTTTTATGTCTATGACCGCAACAAGATTTCGCAATTGAGAGGTTTTGCGGCCGGCGACAACATTGAGGTGCTGGTTATCAACATTGATTCTTTTGCCAAAGACGAAAATGTCATCAATAAGCCAAATGACAAACTCAATGGTCAGGAGCCTATTAATTTCATCAAACAAGTTCAGCCTATTGTTATTGTTGATGAACCGCAAAACATGGAGTCGGAGAAGCGCTCGGCGGCCATCGCCAACCTGAATCCGCTTTGCACCTTGCGTTATTCCGCCACGCATCGGAACTCTTATAACCTGATTTATTCGCTGAACCCAGTCAAAGCATACGATTTAGGCTTGGTAAAACAAATAGAGGTGGATTCCGTGTTGGAAGAGCATTCGTTGAGCAGGGCTTTTGTGGAGTTGGTTTCCGTAACGGCGACCAAGACAAGGATCTCCGCCAAAATCACCATTGATTGCAATGACAAAAATGGTGTGAAGCGCAAAACGATTACGGTTAAAGCAGGCGACGATTTATATGAATTGTCCAATGAGCGGGAGATTTACCGCAACGGATACATTATAGAGGAGATTGATGCCATTGAGGGTTATGTCTCCTTCTCGAATAATGACATATTGTACAAAGGCGAAAAACGTGACGATCTGAATGATGAGGTGATGAAAGCGCAAATGAGGAACACTGTTGAAGAGCACCTGAAAAAGGAGTTGAAACTCAACAAATCAGGCATCAAGGTGCTGTCTTTGTTTTTCATTGATCGCGTGGCCAATTATCGTTCATACAATGAAGACGGCAGTGAATCGAAAGGAAAGTTTGCCCTTTGGTTCGAAGAAATATACAACGAATTGATCTCCAATCCCAAATATCAATCTTTGAACGTCTATTCTATTGACAAAATTCATAATGGCTATTTTTCACAAGATAAGAAAGGACGTGTAAAAGACACCTCTGGAGAGACGCAAGCCGACGACAACACCTATAACTTAATCATGAAAGACAAGGAGACGTTGCTGGACATGCAGAATCCGCTTCGTTTCATCTTTTCCCACACTGCTTTGCGGGAAGGCTGGGACAACCCTAACGTGTTCCAAATTTGTACCTTGAACGAAACCAAATCAGAAATCAAGAAACGCCAGGAGATAGGCCGTGGTTTGCGTTTGCCCGTCAATCAAGCGGGCGAACGGATTTATGACAAAAACATAAACCGTCTGACTGTCATAGCCAATGAATCATATAACGATTTTGCCAAAGCTTTGCAAACCGAAATCTCAACCGAATGCGGTGTCGATTTTTCCGGAAGAATCAAGCCAAAAAGAGACAGAGTTGCTGTAAAATACCGAAAGGGCTTTGAAGCCGATCCCCGATTCCTGGAGATTTGGGACAGAATAAAGGGGAAGACGACCTATCGTGTTGTTTACGACACCGAGGAGCTCATAAAACTGGCAGGTAAATCAGTCAAAGAGATGCCCGCTATCACCGCCCCTGTTATCCGCTCCACCAAAATGCGAATGAATATTACCGATGAAGGTATCAATGGAAATTTGGCGAGCGATGTAACGGTGAAATATGAACGCTCCTATCCGATCCCGGACGTATTGGGTTATATCCAAAACCGAACGGAGCTTACACGTTTAACCATTTGGAAAATACTGGAAGTGTCAGGAAGAATTGACGATTTGCCAAGAAACCCGCAATTGTTTATAGATAATTCTGTCGCTGCTATTAAAAGTGTTTTGTATGCTTTGATGATTGAGGGCATCAAATATCAGCGAATTGGCAGCGAAGAGTATGAAATGCGATTGTTCGAGGCAGAGGACTTGGAAGTTTATATGAATGATTATACCTTTAAGGTCGGTAATTCAGATAAAACCATCTATGAAGAATTTGTTCCGCTTGATTCAACCGTTGAAAATCAATTTGCCAAAGATTGTGAGTCCAGCGAACAGGTGAAATTTTATTTCAAATTGCCAGATTGGTTCAAAATTCCAACTCCAATTGGTAACTATAATCCGGATTGGGCTGTTGTGTTTGAAGATGATAAGAAAGTGTATTTTGTCGCAGAAACCAAAAACACAGGAACCCCGATTGTGGATTTAGACAAACTCCACCTGAATGAAAAACAGAAGATTCGTTGTGGAAAGGCTCATTTTAAGAATTTTGAAGATTTGGAATACCGTGTGGTGAATAAAGTTAGCGACCTTATTAGTTAGTACGAATTTTTAATGCATTTTTTATGAACGATACCCTTAACACCCTTCTCAATCACGTGAGCGTGCGCGAGTACGCCGACCGCAAGGTGGATGACGAAACCCTTAACTTGATTCTGAAAGCTGCCTGCAGTGGCTCCACCATGGGCAATATGCAGCTGTTCAGCATCATTGTCACGCGCGATGAGGCGATGAAACAGAAACTCGCCCCGTTCCACTTCAACCAGCCCATGGCGACAAAAGCGCCCGTTATTCTCACTTTCTGCGCCGATTTTCGACGCTTTAACTGCTTTTGTGAATACCGCAACGCAGATACCGATGCCTACAGTAACATCCAATCCTACCATTGGGCCGTTATAGACGCGCTTATCGCCGCCCAAAACGCCTGCGTGGCCGCCGAATCGCTCGGACTCGGCTTCTGCTGGCTCGGCACCATCACCTACAATGTCGATAAGTTCATCGAGGCGCTCCAACTGCCCGAACATGTAATCCCCGTGGCGTGCATCCCGATGGGCTACCCGGTTGCTAAACCTGCCCTGACACAAAAACTTCCCCTTGAGGCCATGGTCCACAATGAGACCTATCAGGATTACGACAAGGCGCGCATTGATGCTTTGTATGCGGAAAAGGAGAACTCAGCTGAAACCAAAGGGATTCTCGCCGAGAACCCCGACTGCGAGAACCTCGCCCAAGTGTTCACCAAACACCGCTACACCAAAGCCGATAACGAACACTTCGCACAAGTCCTGCTCGACGCCCTGAAAAAACAAGGATTCCTACAATAAAAAGTCTCACCTCTCACGTCTCACTTCTCACCTTTTACGTCTCACATCTCACCCCTCACCCCCAAAAAAACATGACCCCCCGCCACCCCCTTATCCTCATCCTCCTTATCCCGCTGCTGCTCTTCACGAGCTGCAAAACGGACAAGATGCCCGCAACCCAAGTGCAAAGTCTGGATAGCAAATCGGGCTGCATAAGCAACGACTGGCAGTTCCAGTATCAAGGGCAGTGGTATCCCGCCACAGTACCGGGTAATATCCATACCGACTTGATGGCCAACAATTTGATCCCAGATCCCTTTTTCGGCACCAACGAGGATTCCGTGCAATGGGTGGCCGACAGTGTGTGGACTTACCGCCTTCTTTTCGATGCCGACTGCGCCGGCAATGGCCTCCAATATGAGAACCGTTGGCTTGTGTTTGACGGACTGGATACATACGCGGAAGTGTGGCTTAATGGCAAGTTGCTGGAGTCTTTTGACAAAGAAGACTATAAAACATTGTTGAACAATATGTTCCGCCAATGGCGCTTCAATGTCAAGGATGTCTTGAAAGAGAAGGGCAATGAATTGATTGTCAGATTTTATCCTTCGTCGCCTCGTGATTCCGCCGCTGCTGCCCAACTGCCCTACAAGCTTCCCGACAACCGCGTGTTTACCCGTAAGGCACAGTATATGTCGGGTTGGGATTGGGGTCCGAAACTCATCACTTGCGGCATTTGGAAAAATGTGCGTTTAGAGAGTTTCAGTGACTTGAAATTGGAAGATGTGTATGTGCTGGATACTAAGACAACTTCTGATACTACTGAAAGTTGGGAGACTTTGGTGCAGCTGTTGGTCAAGTCGGTGCAAGACAGAAAAAGATGCAAGGTTCTGATAGAGGTGTTTGATGAAAACGGGCGGTGCGCCAAGATCGAGAAGCGCATCAAACTGGATTATGATGACCATGTTGTCGAGATTCCTGTTACGGTTGCCCACCCCAAACTCTGGTGGCCCAACGGCATGGGCAAGCAGCATTTGTACACTTATGTGGTGACGGTTAGTGACAGGAAGCAGGAAACCCAATACACGCTCCGCCACGGGTTGCGCACCGTGGAGCTGGTTCGTGAGAAAGACTCGATAGGGGAGTCCTTTGCCTTCAAGGTTAACGGCAAGCCCTGTTTCATGCGCGGCGCTGACTGGATTCCGGCATCCTCCTATCCGGGTACGCTCAACACGCCGGAGGGCAGCGATGTGTATTACCGGCTTCTGCACGATGCCGCGGAAGTGAACATGAACATGATTCGTGTATGGGGCGGCGGCATCTATGAAAATGACGCATTCTATAATTATTGTGATGAATTGGGCTTGATGGTTTGGCAGGATTTCATGTTCGCCTGCAATCCCTATCCCGGGGATAAAGCGTTTCTGTGCAATGTGGATTCCGAGGCCATGTACCAGATCAAGCGCTTGCGTAACCACCCCTGCATCGCCCTTTGGTGCGGGAACAACGAGGTGCACAACGGTCTGGAGGACTGGGGCTGGCAAACCACATTGGGCTGGAGTGACGCGCAGTACAAGCAGTTGCTCACTGATTTCAGTAAGCTGTTTGAACAAATGTTGGCCAACAAAGTGAAAGAAAACCATAAGGGCGTCCCGTATATTTCGACTTCGCCAACTTACGGCTGGGGACACCCCGAGTGCTGCACGCACGGGTGCTCCCATTACTGGGGCGTATGGTGGGGCGAGCAACCGTTTGATGTTTGGAAAGAGAAAACGGGCCGCTTTATGTCAGAATATGGGTTCCAATCCTATCCGGAAATGGCAACTATAGAGACATTTACCACCGAAGCGGACCGCAAGCTTGGTTCTCCGGCGCTCAACAAACACCAGAAGCACGGGCGTGGCGTGGAGATTATCCGCAAGGCCATGCGGGAAGAGTTCGGCTATACGAGGACCGACAATCTGGAAGAGTTCGCCTATATGTGCCAGCTGGTGCAGGCACTGGGCATCCGCCGTGCCATTGACGCGCACCGCATCCAGCACGACCGCTGCGCCGGCACGCTCTGCTGGCAGCTCAACGACTGCTGGCCCGTGGCCTCGTGGAGCAGTATCGACTACACGGGCCGCTGGAAAGCTCTGCACTATCAGTTTAAGGAGGCATACCAGAATGTGGCGCTCTGTGTGGACCAGCAGGATGTGTATGTGGTTAATGACCAAATGGCAGCCGTGAATGGCGAGGTGCGTTGGCAACTCTTTGCGCTTGATGGAACTCCTTTGAATGAGCGCCAGTCCGTTCGCGTGAAAGTGCCCGCCGACCAGGCCTTGAAGGTGCTGTCTCTGGATGCCGGGAAACTCCATGTTTCACCGGCTACGACATACGCTCTCGTGCAACTTTCCCTTAATGGAAGTCCTCATGCCGAGAGAGTTGTGTTCTTCACCTCTTTGGGCAAAATGAAATTTGAATCCGGCGATATCCGTCAGGAAATCAAGAACTTCGGCGATCATTTTGAACTGACTCTCACAAGTCCTACATTCTGTTACGGCGTGCATGTGACGGAAACCACTGGCAAAGAGGTGAAGTGGTCGGACAACTATTTCAGTTTGCTTCCCAATGTTCCGAAAACCATTTATGGCTATTATGACGGAAAACTGGAAGATGAGCCCATGGTAGCGGTGCGCTGTTTGCAGTAGATGCGTGATATAGAAGTAGAAAACAAGATTTTTCATGCGCAGGCCTCGGCAATTTTCCCCCTTGCCCCTCCCTGTCCCTCATGTACCCCCTTCACCTCATGCACCTCTCCTGCACCTCACACAATAAATCCCGCATCTCTTCGTTTTAAGTGAAATTAAAAATGTAAGTATGAATGTGAAGATTTTATGGGCTGACGATGAGATTGATTTGCTGAAGCCCCATATCCTGTTTTTGAACTCCAAGGGCTATGATGTGATTCCCGCACTCAGCGGCATGGAAGCGCTGGAAATTCTGAAGAAAGAGTTTGTGAATATCATTTTTTTGGATGAGAACATGCCCGGTTTGAGCGGCCTGGAAACACTCCAACGACTGAAAAAGGAATATCCTCATATTCCGATCGTGATGATTACCAAGAGCGAAGAGGAGCATATCATGGAAGACGCGATTGGCTCCAATATCGCCGATTATTTGATTAAACCCGTGAATCCCAACCAGATACTGTTGTGCTTGAAGAAAAACATAGACAACAAGAAACTGGTAACCGCCAAGGTGACCATCGATTACCAGCAGGCGTTCCGGGATTTGTCGATGCGCATTTCCGACCGCCTGTCGGTCAAGGAGTGGGAAGACCTCTATCGTGAACTGGTGAACTGGGAGATGCAGATTGAGAAGATTGAAGATGAGGGAGTTGCGGAGATGCTGGCCGCCCAGAAGGAGGAGGCGAATGTGCAATTTGCCAAATTTGTGCAGCGCAATTATATTGATTGGGTGAACGGTCGCGGCACCGACAAACCGATACAGTCGCATACGGTGCTGAAAGAGAAAATGTTCCCGTACCTCAGCGAGCAGAAACCGACTTTCCTGTTCGTCATCGACAACCTGCGCTATGACCAGTGGCGGTGCATCTATCCGCTGCTGCATGATTATTACTATGTGGATGAGGAGACCATCTGCCACAGCATCTTGCCTACGGCCACGCACTACGCGCGTAATGCGCTCTTCTCAGGTCTGATGCCCTCCATGATCGCCAAGAAATATCCGCAGATGTGGTTGAACGAGAACGACCAGGGCGGCAAAAACCAGTTTGAGGAACAGTTGTTGGGTGAGTATCTGAAACGCTATGGCAAGAATATCAAATATTCGTATGCCAAAGTGCTGAACGCTGATTTCGGAAAAAAGGTGTTCGACAACTTCAACCAATTGATGCACAATTCTTTGAATGTGGTAGTGTTCAACTTTGTGGATATGCTTTCCCATGCCGGCACCGATGTGAATGTGGTGCGCGAACTGGCCGACGACGAGAAGTCCTACCGCAGCATTACGGCATCCTGGTTCCAGAATTCAGTACTGTTGGATATGCTGAAATATCTGTCCGACAAGAAAGTGCCCGTATTTATCACCACTGACCACGGCACCATCAAAGTGGAGCGCGCGCTGAAGATGGTGGGCGAGCGCGAGGTGAACACCAACTTGCGCTACAAGGTGGGCCGCAGCAGCATGGATTATCCCGCCAAGGAGGTGTTCGAGATCAAGAATCCCGATGAGGCCTTCCTGCCGAAAGAGAGTCTTACTCAGCGCTTTATCTTCGCCACCAAATCCGATTTCTTCGCATACCAGAACAACTTCAACCAGTATGTGAACCTTTACAGGCACACATTCCAGCACGGCGGCATTTCCATGGAGGAGATGCTCACCCCGTTCGTGAAGTTGTTGCCGAAATAATGACTGGCGAAGGACTAAAGCGCCTTCAATAGATTGTCAATTGCACCCCAAGAGAATGTTCTTAAACCGGGTGTCGTGCTCATGATGAGGATGACATCCGATTTTTTTATCTCTTCTTTGATGTTCAAATCGTGGGTGAAGGTTTCCTTTGTGAAACTCTCCGGATAGACGGAACTGTTGTAGTACCAGAATTTGCCTTGAAACCCTTGTTGCTGGATGCCCAGATTGTAAACCTCCCAATAATAGCTGTCGGAAATGACGGTCAGGGTGGGTTTGGGTGACATAGTGTCGGCGGTCCAGTGCCATTCGGGATAGCAGAGCGGATAACTGGGCAACGGCTTGTCGGAAAGGTTCAGGAGTTTGCCCAAATCATAATCCGAGTATTGCGGTTGGCGGATAAGCACATTGCGGTCTATGACGATGCGAGGCAGCGTGAGGCCGCTTTTCTGTGCGATGTAATGCATCAGACTGTCGGTGGCCTTAATCAGCCCATATTCGCTCCAATGGATGCCGTATTGCGCATACAACGGATATGGGGTATGGGATTTTTGGCCTTGGTAAAAACCGTTGTAGTCGATTACATTCACCCCGTATTGTTTCAATAACTTGCTGTATTGCTTGTAGTTAGTATTCTCGGTATTGTCTCTTTGTTGTGATTTAGGAATATATTCCGGGAAAAAGTCGGCTTTGCTGGGGGAGAGGAACACTACCAGGGTTTTGCCCCTTGCGGCCAGAGAGTCCTGCAAACGGCGAGTCCTGATGACCATGTGGCGAATGCTGTCCAGCCCGATAAAGTCCGTGCCATAGTGCGCGTCAATGTAGTCCTGCTCAAAAAGGTAGTTGTCTTTCCCGATGACCACATTATGGGCGTTGGTTTGGTGGAAAATATTGAAACAGAATTGATTGCGTAGTCTCACCAATTGCCTGTGAAATCCCAGACTGTCGTTGATGAACTGCTCGTAGGCGGTCTGGTAGGAACCGTTGAACCAGTCGTGGGCATTCCATTCCGGTCTTTCGTGCGGAGTGAAGGCGCCCGTGAGTTCGGGTTCTTTGAAATGGCGCGTCCGCATCTGCCAGAGCGGCAGCAGCAGCAGTGTCAGGAATATGAGGTATAATATGGTTTTTCGCAGGTTCATGGTTTAGAATTTGAAATAGATGAAGGGGTTGAATCCGGATGAGGAGAGATAGGCGGCGGAAGCCACGAGTAATATCACGGCGCACAAGAACGACACATAATGCTGCCATTCGGGACGCTCCGGCGCATAGCAGAATGCTTCGGCTTTGCGCCCCGGTTTGCAAAGGGTCACAAAAGAGAAGAAAACAGCGATGCTGAGTACAGTGATGAATTCAGCGGACAGATGTGTGGTCGTGTGGCTGAATTCAAAGAGTTTTCCGATGTAGAAAAGGGCGTCGCCGAACAGGTCATTGCGGAAGAATATCCAGCCCACGGTGACCACGGCAAAGGTGAGTACTACGCGCAATATGGCTGGCACTTTTGATAACCATTTGTTCAAGAACAACTTGTCTCCGATGATGAACAAGCCGTGCCAGATGCCCCAGATGAGAAAATTCCATCCCGCGCCGTGCCAGATGCCGCACACGACGAACACGATGCCCAGATTGATGTATTGGCGAACCTTGCCAGCCCGATTGCCTCCAAGGGGAATGTAGAGATAGTCTTTGAACCAAGCCCCCAGAGTGATGTGCCATCTCCTCCAGAACTCGCTCACACTCTGAGAGGTGTATGGGTTGTTGAAATTCTCCGGAAACTTGAACCCCAGCAGATAGCCCAAGCCGATAGCCATGTCGGAATACCCGCTGAAGTCAAAATAGATCTGAAACGAGTAGGCGAGGGCGGCTATACGCGCGATGGTGCCCGTGACATGCTCGTGCGGGAGCGCGTAGAATTGATCCACTTGCGCTCCTAAAATATTGGCAATGAGAACTTTCTTCGCCAATCCGAGTGCGAAACGGTAAACTCCGTACAGCTTGTTGTCTATCGTGTCGTTGTGCTGCCGGTCTTCAATGTCGTCGGCAATGGTGTTGAAACGGACGATAGGTCCCGCGATGAGTTGCGGAAACATCAGAATATAAAGCAGATAGTCGTGCAGATGCCGCAGCGGGGCATGCACTTTGCGATATACATCAATCGTGTAGGTTAGGGATTGGAAAGTGAAAAAGGATATGCCGATAGGCAGGGCCACCGTCATCCAGGGAATCGTATTAAGTTCTACGGTAGATAACAGTTGGTTTAGATTGTCAATGAAGAAGTTAGCATACTTGAAATAACCTAAGAGACCGAGATTCAGAAGCAGCGAAAACACGAGTCCGGCTTTCCGATGTTGTTCCTGCCGGCTCATGGATTTCACGATATAGAAGTTGAGAATAAGGGAGCCCAGCAGGATAAAGAGGAACTTCGGTGCCCCCCAGGCGTAAAACGCCAGACTGGCGATAAGCAGTACGATATTCTTCCCCTTTGCCGGTGTCAGGTGGTATATGACTAAAAATACCGCCAGAAATACAAAGAGGAATAAGGTGCTGCTGAAAACCATATTTTTTTATTATAGTCGGCAAAAGTACAAAAAAAAGATTATCTTTGCCGCCGTAATTATGAGGGAGTAATTGGCGGCCGTATGGCCGTGGGCGGCATCAACAAACCCAGTCGAAAAGACTTGGTGCCGTTCTTAAAACAATAAGACTCATAGATTCTGTTTGGTCAGGTCTATGAGTCGTTTTTTTTCATGATTGCCACGGAATTGAAACTAAAAAATTGAGATATGAGCAGGTTTTTGTTTTTCGGATGTTTTATGGTCTTCATCATTCTGATGCTGGCCATGGATTTGGGTGTTTTTCATAAGAAAGACCATGAAATAAAAGTTAAAGAGGCCTTTATTTGGACTTGCATTTGGGTGCTGATGGCCATGGGCATGGCCCTTTTGATCCGTTTCCGTGCCGAGTGGGTGCATGGTATCTCCAGTATGGAGGAGCTGCTCACCTTTGCCAGCGGCACTTCCCTGGAAGGGCTTATCCAATCAGGCATGGATTTCTCCGCCGCATTGGATGTGTATCGGAAGGAAATGGCCAACCAATATCTGGCCGGCTATTTTCTGGAGGAGTCCCTGTCCATTGACAACATCTTTGTGATGATCATGATTTTTGTGAGTTTTGGCATTGATAAGAAATACTATCACAGAGTGCTGTTTTGGGGCATTTTAGGCGCCATAGTGCTGCGTTTCATCTTTATTTTCGCCTTGGGCGCTGTGGTGGCCCGCTTCTCCTGGATTTTGGCCATCTTCGGTGTGATTTTGATCTATTCCGGTGTCAAAATGTTCCGCGACAAGCGTGATGAGAAGATCGATACGGCCAACCATCCTGTGGTGAAGTTCGCCTCCAAGCATTTCCGCGTAACCCCCGATGTGCAAGGTCACGACTTTTTCGTGAAGAAAGACGGTAAAAACTATATCACCCCGTTGTTCTTGGTATTGCTGGTGATTGAGTTCTCTGACATTATCTTTGCCGTGGATTCCATTCCTGCCGTGTTTTCAGTCACCACCGATCCGTTTATTGTATTCTTTTCCAATATTTTCGCCATTATGGGCCTGCGGTCCCTGTTCTTCCTGCTGAGCAATGTCACCGACAAGTTCTGGCTGCTCCAATACGGTTTGGGTGTGCTGCTCTGCTTCATCGGGTTCAAGATGATCGGCCACGAGTTCTTCCATTTGAACATTTCTACTGTGGCATCCCTCTTCACCATTTTAGGCATTCTGGCATGCTCCGTGCTCGGTTCGTTGGTGTTTCCAAGAAAGGTTAGTGAATCCTAATCACGCTCTTCTCCCGCACGAGCATCAGAAGTCCGCGCAGGGTGAGGAACAGGAGAAAGGCGATCCAGAGGCCGTCATTGCCCAAGGAGTTGTGCAGAGCGTAGTAGGCGATGAAAAACACGCCAGTGGCCACAAACATCACATTGCGCATGGCTTTGCTGGCGGTGGCGCCGATGTAGATGCCGTCGTAAATGAAGGCGGCAAACCCGGTGAAGGGCACCAAAATGGTCCAAATGATGTATTCCATGGCTTTGTCAACCACCGCTTTGTCGCTGGTGAGGATGCCGAGCAGCGCGCGTCCGCAAGTGGCATACAGGATAGTGAAGGCGGTGGCCAGTCCCACGCCCCAGAGCAATAACTTGCGTATGCAGATTCTGAGCGATTGCTCGTCCTTGGCCCCATAAAAGCGGCCTACCAGCGATTCGCCCGCATAGGCGAACCCGTCCATGATGTAGGAGAGCAGCGTGAACAGCTGCATCAGCAGTGTGTTGGCGGCCAGCACCTCGTCACCCATCTCAGCGGAAATGTAGGGGATGAAGGTGAACACGGCAATGAGGCACAGCGTGCGCAAGAAGATGTCCCCGTTGATTTTGAAGAATTGGACCATCTCGTGCCAGTGCAGACTCTCACGGATGCGTATGTCGTGGCGCAGTTCGCCGTATTGCACAAACCAAAGCGTGACGGCGAGGAGGAGTCCGCTATATTGGGCGATGACGGTGCCCCAGGCCACGCCCGCAATGCCCGCATGCAACACGAATACGAACACAAGACTGCAAATGATGTTGACGATGTTGAGGATGATGGCGATCCACATGGGCGTCTTGGCGTTCTGCATGCCGATAAACCATCCTTTGAGCGCATAAAGCGCCAGGTTGGCAGGTGCTGCCCAGATGCGGATGTAGAAGTAGGTGAGGGTTAGCGCTAAGGTCTCCTCACTGCTGTGGATCCACTTTTGACAGAGATACCCAATGGGTCTTTGGAGCAAGATGAGCATCAGAGCGGCGGCCAACGCGATGGTGAGACCGCGCACCAAAACATGGAGATACTCCGCTTTGTCGTTCGCTCCGTACGCCTGTGCGGTAAGTCCGCTGGTGCCCATGCGCAGGAACCCGAAGTTCCAGTAGATGAGATTGAACACCATCGTGGCCAGCGCGATGGCTGCGATGTAACTTGCGTTCCCGATATGCCCCACAATGGCCACATCCACCATGCCTAATAAAGGCACTGTGATGTTGGTGATGATGCTCGGAAGCGCCAAACGGAGGATTTCCTTGTTCAATTTCCTGATTTTAGGCTGCAAAAATACAAAAAATGAAGATAAGGGATGGTTAATTTAGGGTAGAAAACAAAAAAAGAGACTTTCCGGTCAGGAAAGTCTCTTTTTGATGATGATTAGCTAAAAGCAAACAGCCAATAGCAAATGGTCAAAACTTACTTCTTGACGATGCGTTTGGTCACCATGCCTTTCTCGGTGAGGATACGGACGAAGTAAACGCCGGAAGCATAACTTGTGGCATCGATGGTCACCGTGTTGTCGTTGACCTCAACGCTGTTCATCAGCTTGCCGAACACATCAAACACTTCCACACTTTGAATGCTGAACTTCGAATTCTGAATTCTGAATTCTCCTGTGGTCGGGTTCGGGAACAAAGCGGTGCTGCTGAAGAGGTAGTCCTCAATACCAACAGCGGTGAAGGTGACATGATTGGACTCGCCACTGTGCTGTGCGCCACAGTTGGCCACCACATACACTTCATATTCAGCACCCGTTTCCAGATTTTGTAATACGAAAGGATGACTGTTGGCATTTGCGGCGGTGAAGGAACCGGCGGAAGTCTTCTTGTAGTTGACTGTCCAGCTATCGGGTGTTCCTTGTTGATTCCAATCAAGGGTGACACTGCCATCCGTGATGTTGGTGGCGGTGAGTGCTGTCGGAGCATAACAGGTCTCTTGGCCTTCTGCCAATGTGGTGAAGGAGGCGGTCATAGACCAGTCGCTGACATCAGAAGAGCAAACGGCCTGAACGCGCACCAGATAAATGGTGTTGGAGGAGAGTCCAGTGAAGGTGTAAGTGGGTGCATTCACCAAGATGCTGGAACTCCAGTTGCCGCCCACGCTCATATATTGCACATTCCATTGTGTCTCGTCACCACCCGCTGTCCAGTTGGCGACAGCGCCGGTTTGGGAAATGTTGGCAAATGTGATGTTGGCGGGCGCGTTACACTGGGTGGGTGTAGTGCCGGATGCTGTGGTGAAGGTGTAGGTGAAGGTGGCATCTGGATTCGGATCCTGAACGGCGCAATTGGTGACGACATACACATCGTATGAGGTGTTGGCAGTCAAGCCAGAGAGGGTGACGCTTTGAGTGTTGGCTATAACAGATTGCCAAGCGGAACTGTTCGAAGGTGTGTAGTAAACTGTCCAAGAGTTGTGTGAAGGATCGTTGTCAATCCAAGAAATATCGGCGGCGATGTCGCTGATGTTGGACGCTGTAACGCTGTTTTTCACAGGAGACGGACACTGAGGAGCAATTTCCACGGTGAAGTCGTCCAAGTTCCAAGATTGGCTGGCTGAAGTGTTCGTATAACGGAGGGCAATTCTACCGGTGGTGGCCGTTACACTGTTGAAATCAAACGGTCCCATATAATTGCCGTTGCCGGCACTAGCGCTACCACGCTCGCCGGGTCTTCCGGCATCGCTCAACAACTCAAATGAGTTGGGATTGTCAATATTTGTGATGACACCGACTTCCAGAGTTCCTGTGCTAGGATTCGTGGATGTTGCCCAGAAGGAAAGACGCAACTCATGAATGTCATTGGTGAATTCTGGTAACACCATCATGTTGGTGCCGCCCTTCATTTCGGCAGAATAGACACCGGAGTGGCAGGATTCCCCGTGGGTGCCATATACGAACGGTCCATGGTAGTATGTGTCTGTGATAGGAGTTGCCCAACAGCGGAACGGAAGTTCACCAGTGCCGGTATAGGATTCGAAGTCCTCGAACCACGGTGTGGAAGATGTGACGGTGATGGCGTCGCAATCGGTGGTGAAGGTGCCACCAGTCCAATAGCTGTACTCGCCGCCACCGCAGTCAGAACGCATACGATAGTTGTAAACAGTGTTGCTGGTAAGGTTGGTGAGTGTGGCAGGTGATGCCGTTACGGAGCCGAAGCTGTTCCAAACGGTGTCAGATGCCGTCTTGTATTCGATCTCCCAAGCAGTCTCCTGGTATCCAGCTACCCAGTTGATGTCGGCGGAGTTTGCCGTGACATTGGAAACATTGGTGTGCGGAGCTACGCAGGTGGTGGTAGTGTCGCATGGTGAACCGAAAATCACATTGTTACGGGATGTGGTACTAGTTCCACTTGTTGGCGTGGAGGATGTGCTGTAAGGATTGTTGTCATTATAAATGTATCTGGAGGCCTGGAAAGGAGCAGTATGTGTACGCCATGTGTTTCCAGAAGAATATGTTCCTGTTTCATCCAGTATGATCATCGCCAAATTGTCTGTGCCGTTGTAGTTGAACGGTGTGGAGAATTGGAAGGTGTTTAAACCAGTGTGTAATGTGGGTGAACCAGAATATACAAGCTGTGCGGAAGTTGCTGGAATCCAGTTGGCAGAGGTGCTCTCTGTGGTGTGCATCAGGTAAATCTTGTAACTTCTGGAGGTGCTGAAAGCGGCCATGTCTAAGGTGACAGACTCAATTGTTCTGGGTGTGCCGATTTCAGAAGCGAGGAAGATCTGTTGAGAGTATGAGTAGTTGTAGTAACTGTATGAGGGCAGGAAGCTGTTAGTGCTGGTGCCGTCACCGATGGTGAAATCACCACCCACCAGACAGTTGGTGTGGAAGGTGATGGTGGTCCAATCGCCAGTAGCGCTATTGTCGCAGTTGGGTCTTACTCGCAAATCATAATAGGTGGAGAAGTTCAAACCGCCTAACAAATAGGTGTTTCCTGAGATGTTATTAACGGTTGTCCAGTTGTTTTGACCACCTTCTGAGTATTCCAGTGTGTAGTCCGTTGTTGTGCCGAAATGTCCAGCACTCCAGGAAACTTCTGCGGAGGTGCCTGTGATGTTGTTGACTTCCAAGTTGTTGACAGGAGAACAATCCGGAGCGATGTCAATGGTTACATCGTCAATGTAAAAACCGCAACTGGAAGCATTGGAAACACGGAAGGCGATATATTTGCCGTTTCCAGTGTAGTTGTTGAATTGAACGAATTGTTCTGCGTATGCGTAAGTGTTGGATGCGGACAAGTCGATAGTGTCAATTGGGAAGAAGGTGGTGGCATCGTTCTTGTCGGTCATCACACCCACTTCCAAGGTGCCGGAGGAACCGGTTCTGCAGGCCCAGAAGTTGGCCATTAAGGTGCTCACGTCAATGCTTTGGTCAAATTCGGGTGAAATGGCAATGTTGAAGCAATTGTCAGTCCAGTGGAAATCCAGATAGTGCGAGCCGCTGTGGGAATAGGTGGTGCTATTCGGGATATAGACATTGTGACTATGGTCTGAGGCGTAACGGTCCCAGCAAACGATATAATCGCGCTGACCAGACTGATTGTCCACTCCCGTATCATAAATGCCCGATTCGAAATTCTCGGTATAGGGCACGGTGATGGGGCCGCAATCGGTACGGGCGCTGTTGCTGATTTGTGTGCTGATCAGTCCGCCACCGCAATCCGAAAGGACATAGATGTCATATACGGTGTTGGCGTCCAAATTGCTGATGGTGAAAAATGTGTCGGTGCTGGTGAGCGCTGTGCCGCCCGTTCCAGGAGTGAATCCTTGAGGACCATATTCCACAACCCATGAACTGGCACCGCCAACTTCTGTCCAGTGAATGTCAATGAAGTCGGAACCGACGGAGTCGATTTGCAGGTTGACAGGGTGCTGGCAAGTGGGGATGTAGTCCAGAACAACATCATCTAAACGAACATTGTTGCTGCCGTTGCCGTTGGAAACACGGAAGGCAATGTATTGGCCAAAGCCGGTATAGTTGGCCAGGGAGTACTCAAACAAAGAGTAATTATCACTTATAGGAAGATCAATGGTGTCCATGATTTCAAAGGAAGTGGGATCCGTCTTGTCTGTCATAACACCAATCTCAAATATGGCAGGTGATGCGGGCGTGGAAGATGTCTTTCTGGCATAGAAAGAGACTTGAAGCGTGTTAATGCCGATGCTGGCATCCACTTTAGGCATAATGGCGATATTGGTAACACCGGCTCCGTCGTAGAAACGCAAAGCGTTAGGTGTGGAATGAGCGGCAGAGGTGGGGTAGAGGTAAACCGGTTTTGACGGCGTGTTGGTGTAACGATCCCAACAATAGATATACGCATCGTCACCGGAACCGTAAGCGCTGTTGTCGAAATTCTCCGTGTAAGGCAAGTTTATGATGTCGTCGCACTCGGTACGGAAGTCCAAAACACTGGACCAAAGACTGGTCTCGTTTGCGTCACATATTGCGCGTACGCGCACATTATACAGGGTGTTGATATCCAATCCGGTCAGCGTGGTGGTGGAACCGGATGTGGAGGTTACGGAGTTCCAAATGGTGTCATTGTCCGCTTTGTATTCAATCTCACAATCCTGCGTGGTGTTCGGGTTGACCCAGTTGATGTCGGCAGATGTGGAGGTGATGTTGGATGCGCTAACCGTGTTCGGACGGATACAGCTGCTGTTGTCACAAGATAAGAACTTGAAGTTGTTCACTTGTGCGTAAGATGTACCGTTGACATTGGGGTTGAACGGATCGTAAGGAGTGTTGTCACGGTAATTGTAACGTGCCATGCCCGAAGAGGTGCTGTGTGTGCGGAAAGCACGGGAAGAAGTGTAGGTGTTGGTGTGATCGTTGAAAACAACTAACATGTTGTCTGTACCATTGTAATTGAACATCGTGTCAAATTGGATTTCAACCCAGTTGTCCGGGGCGGAATTGTTGAAGTTGATCATTCCGGAATATACGAGTTTGAACTCAATGTTGTGGGTGCTGGGCAGGATCCATGAACTGGATAAGTTGATGGAATCCGGAATGTTGGACAGATAGATGTCAATGTTACGGGAGTCAGCGGTAGAAGCAGTGTATTGAACGGCAAGAGCGGAGAAATCAACGGCGGTGTTCTCCAGTTCGGCTGCCGTGATGATCTGCTGTGAGTAAGAGTTGCCATAGTATATGTTAGTAGGAATGTAGTTGCTTGTTGATGTGCCGTTGCCCACGGTCAAATCAATGGGAGAGTTGCAAGGCGTCATGAAAGTGAGAAATGTAGTGTCACTGCTACTGTTGTCAATGCAATCTACAAATACACCGACTCTGTATTGGGTGAGTTCGGACAATCCTAAAATGGTGTAGGAGGTAGTCGTAGAGGTGTATGTGATGTCTGTTCCGGCTATGAGATCCTCCACATAAATATTGTACAAAGAGGCTTCACCAACCTGATTCGGACTCCATGACAAAGTGGCGTTGGTACCATATACATCGGAAATCTGCAGGTTTTCAACAGGGGAACAAGTCGGTGCCAGTTCCACTAAGATATCGTCCAAGTAAATGGAAGTGTAAGAAGAACCAATAAATCCTTTGAAAGCGATATATTCGCCACGAGCGGCATTGCCGAGATACACAACATGCTCTTCTTGGGAGTTTGTGGTGTTGTTGGTGAATGTTTGTGATGCGCGGAAAGTGGAAGCGTCCGTGGGGTCAGTCATGGTGCCCACGGTAATGGAGTTGCTGGCGTTGGACATTCTGGCATAGAAAGTTACCATCAAACTGCTGAGCGGGTAGTTGTTGGTGTCCAGCACTTTAGGCAGGATGAAATATTGTTCAGTGCTCGCCGTGTAGGAGTAGAAATAGATGGTGTTGCTGCCGCTATGAGCGTAGGAGGAATAGCTGTATGCATAAGGATAAGTGTTTGGCGTAATGCGTTCGTAGCATTCGGGAACGCTGCTGCTGGTGGCGCTTTCAAAATCTTCGCTGAACGGGATGGAAGCGATACCGCAGCTGTCCACATAGGTGGCTTCTATTGTGTGGTTTTCGTGGATGTCATTGAAATCATAAGAGTTGTCCGTGACAAATATTCCATCCACAATAGCGCCTGTGAGATGCCAGCGTGCGGTGTTGTTGAAGTCGTAATGCACATTGCTGCCGGCGTTCACGGTGTTTATACCATTGATACCATAGGGCTGTACCAAGTTGTTGAAGTGCAGGGTGTCGCCCAAGTCGGTGAGAATCAGTGCGGAAATGGTGTATGTGTTGGAGAGGTAAATCTTCACTTCGCCCAATGTTCCGTTGGGATCAACCGTGATGGTGGCAGTGCCCTCACCGAAGACATCTCCGAAAATTTCAGTTCCATTCAAGGTTACGCGAGACACACGGTAATTGGCATCCGGGGTAACCGTGAATTGTACGGTGCCTGTGCTGCCGCAACCGATAGTGGTTTGGTCCGGAGTTACCGTGGCGTGAACTTGGCTGTCGTCGCTGGGAACAACGGAAGCGGTGATAACGGCTTGCGGAAAGACTGTGACCGTTGAGGTGTGTGTGAAAGAAGCGCCATTGCTGGTTCCGGTTACCGTATAGGTGGTTGTGGTGGTTGGACTCACCGTAATGGATTCGGTAGTGGCTCCATTGCTCCATTGGTAAGAGTCATAGCCGAAAGCGGTTATCGTGACCGACTCGCCAGAACAGATGCTGACTTCAATGGGGTCCACACCTGCCATGTAGGACATCACTGGATAACCATTATTGATGCCGTTGTCCATCTTGAAGGCATCTCCAAGGTCTGTGATGATAGAATCGGACTGCATGTAGGCTTGAGATACTTCAGTGCCGTTGCTGGCACCGCTGGAAGCGGATACATTACAATAAGAATAACAGTTGTTCACAGAAGCACCCCAGGCAGACATGGCTCCGTGGTTGGAACCGCGATCGTTTAAGGTTCCGGCAAAATAGCAGTTTTGAAGATTGGAATGCTCGCCGCTGGCGCAAATGCCAGAAACATAATATCCAGTAATAGAACCGGTGGCACCACAATTTTGTATGTATGTGTAATAGGACGAGGTGTTGTTGTAGGCAGCACCGATGATGCAAGCACTGTTGTTGTTGCTGGTGGCATCAGTGTTGGCGGGTGCTTCCAAGCGGGCGTTCACAACTAAACAGTAGCGAATGTAAACATTACCGCTCGTACGGGTAAAACCGGCGATGGCACCCATCATGCCGCGAGATTTCACGACAGGGTTGATCATTACTAAAGAGTCAATGGTACATGGGCTTTGAACGCATCCGATTAAACCTCCGTGGAAAGTGTTGCCCTTGTCGCAATACAGATTGTAGATGGTGTGCCCCTGACCATTGAAGGCCCCACGGAAGGCATTACCCGTACCGGTGGACTCACTGGATGGGGAACCGCCGCCGATGGGCACCCAGTTGTTAGTGGAGTCACCCGTGCTGTTCAACCAAATATCGGTGGTCATGTTCAAGGTCTTGCCCTCGAATGTGGTGGTACCGCTGTTTACCAGCTGGGCTACGCCCGCAAGTTGCTCTGGAGTGGAGATGTCAAAAGTGTTTTGGGAAGCATCATACCAGGAAATGTCGGCAGTGCCGTCCCAGATTGTCTGCGCCTGCAAATGCTGAATCGGCATTAAAAAACTCAATGCGAAAGCCAGTGTTGCGGCTAAAAATAAGTACGTTTTTCTCATATTTGTTGATTTTTAGTGGATATTTTTTTTGAAGTTTCAAAAATACTATATTTGCGTTATTAAAAACGCAATGTTAATAACTTTTGATATTATACCCAAAAAAGCCGACAGAATTACCCTGTCGGCTTAATATGGTTTACTTTGCCCAGTGTTGTATTTTACAAGTTACCTCTCACTCCTCATTTTCAATATCTCTTCCTGCTTGGCGGCAGGCATCGGCATGTATTGGTAAAATTCCATGGAGTAGTTGGCTCTGCCGGAGGTGACATTGCGTAGCGCAGTGGCGTAACCGAACATCTCCATCAGTGGGCAGAAGCCGTCCAATTTCTGAGATCCCTTGCGGAAACGGCGCATGTTCTCGATGCGTCCTCTTCGCTTGTTCAAGTCGCGGGTGACATTGCCGATGAAATCGTCCGGTGTGTTCACTTCAATCTTCATCACGGGTTCCATGATGATGGGATTGGCTTTCTTGAAGGCCTGCTTAAAACATTGTGCGGCACACAGTTGGAAGGCCATGTCGCTGGAGTCCACGGGGTGGTAGCTGCCGTCCACCAGTACGCACTTCACATCCACCACGGGGTATTCGGCCATCGGGCTCTTCTCCATGGCTTTGCGGAGTCCTTTTTCAACAGAAGGAATGTACTCTTTGGGGATAACGCCGCCCTTGGTGACATCGATGAATTCGAATCCCTTGCCCGGGTTGGGCTCAAAGCGGATGACGGTATTGGCGAATTGTCCCTTACCGCCGCTCTGTTTCACATGCTTGTAGGCCTGCTCCACCGAGGTGGTAATGGTCTCGCGGAACGATACGGAGGGCTCGCCCACGGTGATGGGCACCTTGAACTCGTCACGGATGCGCTCCACCAGGATTTCCAGATGCAGTTCGCCCATGCCGGCGATGATGGTCTCCTCGGTTTCCTCGTCAAAATGCGAATGGAAAGAGGGGTCTTCGTTGCAGAGCTTGGCCAGCGCCTCGCCCAACTTGTCGCGACTCTTCTTGTCTTCCAGGTTCACTTTCATCTCGATAACGGCAGGCGGTACGGAAATGGATTCCAGCAGCACGGGTTGTGCTTCGTCGCACAGCGTGTCGCCCGTGCGGGTGAGTTTCATGCCCACCAGCGCGACAATCTCTCCTGTGCCCGCCTCGCTGATTTCCTCACGCTCTTTCGCCTTGATGCGGAAAATACGGCCCACACGCTCGTTCTTGCCCTTGTTGGTGTTGAGCACACTCATGCCGCTGGTGAGCTTGCCGCTGAAAATGCGGATGAATGTCTGCTGCCCCACATACGGGTCGTTGATGAGTTTGAACGCCAATGCGGAGAATTTCTCGTTGTTCGACGGGTTGCGCTGTATAGTACGCTCCTCATCGTAGGGGTCGTGCGCCATCACCGCACCAATGTCGGTGGGAGAGGGCAGATAATCGACGATGGCATCCAATAACAGCTGGATACCTTTGTTTTTGTAAGCGGCGCCGCATAGCACAGGCGTGATGAGCAGTTTGATGGTGGCCTCGCGTATGGCTTTCTTCAGCATCTCCTCGCTGATTTCGCCATCTTCCAGATAGAGCATGGCGATGTCGTCGTTGTAGTCGGCGAGTTTTTCAATCATGTTTTTGCGCGCCTCTGTGGCAGCGGCCATAAGCTCCGCGGGAATGTCGCCCACAATGCGCTCCTTGTCAGTGAAGGTGATGGCTTTCATGCTGACGAGGTCAATCATGCCTTGGAATTCGTTTTCCGCGCCGATAGGCAGATGGATGGGTGTGGCATTGGCGCCCAGGTATTTGTTCATCTGGCCTACCACTTCGTTGAAATCGGCACCGGTGCGGTCCATCTTGTTGACGAACGCGATGCGCGGCACACGGTATTTGTCGGCTTGGTTCCAGACAGTCTCGCTTTGCGGTTCCACGCCACCCACGGCGCAGAATACGGCCACCATGCCGTCAATCACGCGCAACGAGCGTTCCACCTCGATGGTGAAATCCACATGCCCCGGAGTGTCTATCAGGTTGATTTGGTGTTCTTTCCATTGTGCTGTAATGGCGGCGGAGGCGATGGTGATGCCACGCTCCTGTTCCTGTTTCATGAAATCCATGGTGGCTTGCCCGTCATGGGTTTCGCCCACCTTGCGGTTCACGCCGGTGAAAAACAATATTCGTTCCGATACGGTGGTCTTGCCCGCATCAATATGGGCGGCAATGCCGATGTTTCTGAGTTTGGATATTTGCATAGTTGTCTTTAAAAATAGCATCCGCTATACCTTGGGGTACAGCGGATGCGTGTTGTTATGGAGTGTTATTCACTGTATCTATGATTATTCTTCGCCTTCAGTCATGCCGAACATGGCTTTCAACTCGTCCGGAGCATCTTTGATGGGCGTGGAGTCAGAAGGACGCAGGAAGTTGGAGGCCTTCACTTTTTTGTCAGGCGTCACTTTTGTGGCCGTTTGGATGATGGTCAACTCATCACCGTTCACATCACGGGTGATTTCCACACGCAACGGATAACCTTTCAATCCCGGATAAGTGCTGAAATTAATATCGTTGCCGGTCAGGAGATCATCCGTGACCCACAATACCATGCTGTCTTCTTCATCAGACTCCAGGTCGGTCATTTTGATGATGACTTTCTTGCAGTTGTAGCCAGCGATTTCTTTGGATTCGGGGGTGTAATTGAAATCCAGTTTTGTGGTTTCAAAGGATTTCTTGATGTCAGCGTCTTCTTTTTCGATGTAATATTTACCGTAACCGGGGATGTCGATGATAGTAGTGGCAAGTTTGTAGTCACCATTGGTGATGTTGATGATGCCAACGCCCATTTGGTTGATGACGGTCTTGGTGTTGTTGCCCATGATGGTGACTTCTTGAGTCATTTCGGCCAATTGGGCGGCCACATTGGGATCGTCTGTTCCTTCGGCGGTGGTTTCAAAAGTAATGGTGCCCGCGAAAGGTTTCTGGGCGAATGTGGTGATGGTGCCGAACAGCATGATGACGGCCAACCATAAGGTGATTTGTTTTTTCATTGTATTGATGTTTAAAATGTTATTCTAAAAAGCGCGGCAAAGATATAAAAAAAATCGATGCTAAAGACGGATAATATGAGGTAAGGTTTAATCCACCCATTCGTTGTTGGGACCCGAAGTCGTGCGTCTCAATCATTTCAAAAACTCATCATCCGTCAGCGTGTTTAAAAATGCTTTCAGATCGGCGATTTCGGAAGGGGAGAGCAGAACGCCGCCGTCGTTTATATGGTGCATCAGCGGACTGACATACGGAGAGGGCTGCAGTCCGGAATTGTAAAACGCCAGCACCTCGTCTAATGTCTTAAACCGTCCGTCATGCATGTAGGGTGCGGATACGGCGATGTTGCGCAGCGAAGGCGCACGGTACGCTCCATGATCGGCGGCATGCCCTGTGACGGAAAAACGGTCGGACGGCTCGTTGAAAACATTGTCTAATCCGTTGTTGTAGAATAAGTTGGTGGTAAATAGGGGAGAACCCTCGCTGCCGTGGCAGTGGAAACAGTCGGCCCCCTCTTCCGTGGTGAAGAGGATGTACCCGTGCAGTTCTTGCGGCGTCAGTTGCTCCTTCCCTTGCAGGTAGCGGTCGAATTTGGAGTTCCCTGACACGAGCGAGCGCACATACTGTGCAATGGCTTTCTGCACACACTCCATGGTGATGTCGTCGGAACCAAATGCTTTCTTGAACATCTCCGGATAGCGGCTGTCGGCGCGCAGGGCGGCCAGCGTGCGCTCTTCCGTGCTGCACAGCTCATCATCTGCGGTAATGGCCATCAGCACAATGTCCTCAATGCTTCTCCGATTGGCGTTAGTGTTTGAAGGACAAATACTTCCGTTCCAGAAATAGCCCTCGTGGTTGAATACCAGATTCATCAGGGGCATGGCGTTATGGCGGGTTGGTTTGCCGGTGCGCCCGACCGGACGGCCATTTTCCAATCGCGGGTTGTCAGCCCCCAAATCATAGTTGTGCGTTTTGTCGTGGCAACTGGCGCACGACATCAGCGAGTCAGGATGGTTTCCGGTATAGCCGCACAGGTGCGGGTCATGGAACAAACGCTCGCCCAAGGCGACGCCTTCCACGGTCATGGGATTGTCATCCGGAATGTTCAATCGGGTAGGGAATCCGTAAGGGATGGTGATATTCAGCGGGGTAGGTTCTTCCGGTTTGTGCGGACAGGCGGTACAAACCATTAGCAATCCAGCCAAAAGCGAAAGGAACAACCGATGCTGACCCCCGTTACTCATCGAAAATGGATAATTGAACACCTTCCTCATCCATCTTGTTGGGATCGGGTTTCGAGGGTTGCGGATCAGACAGGAAAATCTCTTTTGCTATCGCATCGTCCACATTCTCAATGTTTTCAGTGCCAATATCATCAGTTTCTTCCATGTCATCCTCCTCCGTTTCTTCCTCCGGCTCTTCGTATGGAAGCGGCTCGATGAACTTGATGGATTTGATTCCGGGGAAGTTGATGCGCTTGCCGCGTGCGCGGAAGGTCATGATTTCCACAAACTCGGCGACGGGGATGATTTCCACGCTGTCCTCCTCGGCTTTCTTTTTGCGGTAGGTGACACTTATTTGCGGTAAATAATCAATGGAGATGCCGATGACCTTGACATCACTCTCATCAGGAATGAAGTCGATTTTCTTGTTCGGAGTGTCGGCAGGAAAGCGTTTCAGATAGTATTTGTCTTCTTTCTTGTTGAAATATACTGCCGAGATAACCAGATTCTTGTTCCATTTCCGGATGTAGAGCAAGTCATCCTCAAAGTGTGTGGACAGCTCGAAACCGGTGATACGGTACCATCCGCTCTTGTAAACGGTGAGGATTTTGTCGTCGCTTTTGAATGCGCCGAGCAGGGTGCCCCGACCGTCGTTGTTGAGGCGCATGACGGACTCTTCGTAATAGACATTGATCGCGCTCAAAGTGGAAATGCCCTTCTGACTCAGTTCAATCTTGGAAACCGGATTGCGCGTCAGGATGTTGCCCATGGCGGAGCGGCTTTTCACCGCCAGCTGGCTGAAGTCAAAGTCAAACTCTTTCTTTTTCAACTTGGGTTTGGGTTTGAGCCTCACCCGTACCACTTCCGCTTCACCGTTGGGGTTGGAGGTGAAGTAGATGACTTTGGAACCGGACTTGCCTTTGGTGAGGTCGTATTCCTTGTCGCGCGACACGCCGCCGATGGCAAAACGCTTCACCATGGCGGGTCCGTTGGTGCCGTTGGTATAGACCATGTTGTAAATATGGCGGTCATCGCCGCGCTTGAACACCTCCACATGCAGAATGTTCTTTCCAACGAAATGCTTGTCGGCCACTTTGCTGATGGAGAAAGTTCCGTTTTCGTGGAAAACGATGATTTCGTCCAAGTCGGAACAGTCGCAGGCATACTCCACGCCCTCGTCTTTTTTGAGTGCGGTGCCCACGAAGCCCTCTTTCTTGTCCACATACAGTTTCTGGTTGGCAACGGCCACGGTGGAGGCCACGATGTTGTCAAACTCTTTGATTTCGGTGAGACGCTGCTTGTCACCGCCGTATTTTTTCTTCAACTGGCGGAAATAGTTGACAGCGTAATCCACCAGATGGGCGAGGTTGTTCATCACCTCCTCCATGTACAATTCAATGTCGGCAATCTCCTGTTCCGCTTTCTTGATGTCGAATTTGGAGATCTTGCGCACGGGCTTCTCGCAGAGCGAAAGGATGTTCTCGCGCGTGATTTCCTGACGGAAAAGGGAACGGTATGGGTCAAAAGCGCGCTCGATGTTGGTGACTTGCGTGTCCCAGGTGTCGGTGTCTTTCTCCAGTTCTTTATAGATTCTCTTTTCGAAGAAGATTTTCTCCAATGAGATTTTATGCCATTGCTGGTCCAACTCGTCCAGTTGGATTTCCAGCTCGCGTTTGAGCAGTTGCAGCGTATTCTCCGTGTTGATTTTGAGAATCTCCTTCACATTGGTGAACCTCGGTTTGCCGTCCCAGATGACGCAGGCGTTGGTGTAGTAGGTCATCTCGCAGTCGGTGAAGGCGTACAGGGCGTCGATGGTCTGGTCGGGCGACACGCCGGGCTGCAGGTGGAGATAAATCTCGGCATTCGCGGCGGTGTTGTCGTCGATGCGCTTGATTTTCAGTTTGCCGCTGTCCACGGCGCTGGAAATGGAGTTTTTGGCTTCCGAGATGAGTTTTCCAGTCGTGGTTCCGAAAGGTATCTCGGTGATTACCAATGTTTTATTGTCAACAATGTTGATTTTGGCGCGGTTGCGGATTTTGCCGCCTTGCGCGCCGTTGTTGTATTTGCTCACATCGATGGTGCCGCCGGTGGGGAAGTCGGGGTAGATTTCAAAGTCCTCTCCACGCAGAATTTTGATGGAGGCATCGATCAGTTCGTTGAAGTTGTGGGGCAGGATTTTGGTGGACATGCCCACGCCCACGCCGTCCACGCCCTGCGCCAGCAGCAGCGGGAATTTGATGGGTAATGCGATGGGTTCCTTATTACGGCCGTCGTACGAGATCTGCCATTCGGTGGTTTTGTGGTTGAAAACCACTTCCAAGGCGAATTTGGAGAGGCGTGCCTCGATATAACGGGGGGCGGCGGCGGGGTCGCCGGTGAGGATGTTGCCCCAGTTTCCTTGGGTGTCGATGAGCAGTTTCTTCTGTCCCAACTGCACCAAGGCGCCACCGATGGACTGGTCACCGTGCGGGTGGTATTTCATGGTGTTGCCCACGATGTTGGCCACCTTGTTGTACCGCCCGTCCTCCAGCTCGTCCATGGAGTGCAGGATACGGCGCTGCACCGGTTTCAATCCGTCGTAAACATCCGGAAAAGCACGGTCCAGAATGACATACGAAGCGTAGTCCAAGTACCATTCGCGGTACATGGTCTGCGCGAAAATGACTTTATGGAGATCCGAAGTCTCGGAGCCCGTAACATCTTTAGAATCAGTAGGTATGATGTCCTCTTTTTCGGAATCGAGGAGGTCGTCTTTTTTATCTGACATAGGTTGGTTTTAATGGACCGCAAAAATAGTAAAAAAGTGTGAAAAAGTAAAGGCGCTTTTCACTTTCAGTTATTCATGTTTTCATACATGATGTCAACGGCGGCTGGGTCAGGAATTGTCGTGGTATCTGTGGTGACCAATTCGTTTTTCTGCTTGGTAATGATGGCGTTGGCTTCATTCAGGATCTTTTCCGCCATATCCTCGTCGCCAAAATAGTATTGTATGGATGTGTTGAACTGTTCGCGGGTGACCTGGTAGCGGTCGAACATGTCCTTGTAGTATGCTTTTGTGCTTTCAAAACGGTTGACCGTATCGGCAGGATTGTATCCCACCATATTCTCGATGACAAAACATTCGGCCACCATCTTCACGATGGTGTTGCGGGGGATAAGTTTTTCGGGTTTTTCCTGAACCTGTTTCTTATGACAACCGGTTGCGAGTGCCATAAGCGGAATGATCAATATCCAAATGATGATTTTTTTCATAGCAGTTCTTCCGGTTTGTTAACAGTTTGATATCCAAGTTTTTCGCCTTCTTCGATCATGCGTTGCAGAGCGGCGGGGCGGGAGTTCTCAATCTCCCCGTCCAGTATGGCGTCGCAGACGGCGTCTTTGATGATGCCGATGTCCTTGCAGGGGCGCATGTCAAAGGTGCGCATGATATCTTGGCCGTCGAATGGCGGCCGCCAGTTGCGGAGTTTGTCTTTTTCCTCAATCTCGCGCATTTTCTCGCGCACTTTGGCGAAATTCTGGAAGCAGCGGGTTATTTTGGCGGAGTTTTTGGAAGTCACATCGGCGTGGCAGAGCATCATGAGGTCGTCAATGTCGTCGCCGGCCTCGAAGAGCAAGCGTCGCACGGCGGAGTCGGTGATGGTGTCCTCCACCAGCGCGATGGGGCGAAGGTGCAGACCGACGAGCTTTTGCACATATTTCATCTTCTCGTTGTTGGGCATGTGCAGCCGGCGGAAGATGCGGGCCACCATTTTCACGCCCACGGCATCGTGCCCGTGGAAAGTCCAACCCACAACGGGGTCGAAACGTTTGGTGACAGGCTTGGCGATGTCGTGCAACAGGGCAGCCCATTCCAGCCATACATTGGGCGTTTCACTGGCCATGGCTACATTGTCCACTACCTCCATGGTGTGCAGGAAGTTGTCCTTGTGCCCCTTCCCGTTGATGAACTCCACACCTTGAAGCGCGATGAGTTCAGGCAGGAACTTGTCCAACAACTTGCTTTCTTCAAGCATCTTAAGTCCTCGTGACGGGCGCAGGCAGGCAAGAATCTTGTTGAGTTCCTCCACAATCCGCTCGCTGGAGATGATCTCCAAACGGTAGGCGTTGCGTTTGATGGCCTCGAATGTTTCCGGATAGATGTCGAAGTTCAGTTGTGTGGCGAAGCGCACGGCGCGCATCATGCGCAGCGGGTCGTCGGAAAAGGTCTTGTCAGGGTCGCAGGGGGTTCGGATGATCTTGCGTTTGATGTCTTCGATGCCGTTGAACGGGTCAATCAGCTCGTAAGCATGGGGCCCGTTGAGCGCGATGGCCATGGCGTTGATGGTGAAGTCGCGGCGCATCTGGTCGTCTTCCAGGGTGCCGTCCTCCACCACGGGTTTGCGCGAGTCGTGGCTGTAGGACTCCTTGCGCGCCCCCACGAATTCAATGACGCAGCCCTCGTAGTTGAACTGGGCGGTGCCGAAGTTGCGATAGACATTCACATGCAGGTCGGGGTCGATGAGCGCGGCGGTCTGTTTGGCCAGCTCGATGCCACTGCCCACGGTCACAATGTCAATATCGGTGTTGTGGCGGCGCATGATGATGTCGCGCACCACACCGCCCACCACAAACGCTTCGCAACCCATGGCGTCTGCCGCCTGGGCCACCAGCGCATATATGGGATGCTGTAAATCCTGCTTATATTTTTTTGTGGTATCGCTCAAATCCGATAGGTCTTTAATTACTTTTGTGAAACCTGCAAAAATAGTAAAAAAATCGGTAATGGCCACTATTTGCTACTGATTCAGCTCAAAAGTGCCGATTAGAGCACCCGATACGCTCCAGGAACTGAAACTGCCTCCCTCGGGCTCCCCTTGCGGAATGGCGATGGTCATGGTGTGCTTGCCCGGAGTCAGTCCGGAAAAGTCAAAATATACCGGTTGTGTGGCAGTGCCCGGACACCAGCCGGAACGGGAATAATCGGAACTGGACATGCCATTCCAGAAATTGCCGGAGGCGGGATTCGAGGTTCTGTAGGTGCCGCAGTCCCCGCGCCAAGGCGTATATCGGTACTGGGGAACACCGTCAATCAAAATGGTGTTCTCTTTGGGAACAAACTCGTCACCGGTGTCCCAACCCCCATGTCCTGTTGATATGTATCTCAATTTGAGCTCTTTACAGTGCAATGGCACATAAAAGTCCACCGTAAGACTGTCGGTGCGGAAAAGTTTGCCGTAGTTCTGTCCCGCCATCTCCATGACATTGCAGGTGTTGAAAAGCGGCAGCAACATGGCGAGGGTGCTGTCCGAATATCCCCAATGATCATCTTCAGGATATGCTTTCAGCGTGAGCGATAATTTATGCCCGCCCGCATCGTAATTGCCGATGAAAGCCCCAATATACACATCGCCTTGTAACAGTGGACTCAAATCGCTGATATCCTGCTTGTAATAAACCTGGTCAGCCCATTCCTGATCCGGCAAAGAACGGTATTGGTTATATTGCCGAACCCCAAACGGAGTGAAAAAACGCATGATTTCCACTGGTGGTTGGTAGGCCTTGGTGGTCACCATACCCTGATACCGCTCTCCTGAACGGTCGGTGAAATAGGGGAGCACCTCGATGCTGTCGCGGAAGGCGTTCAACATGCTGTTCCGCACATTGGCGGGAATGATGAACACGGATCCGGTCCGGTCGTAGGCGTCGCCATTGGAGTACTCGGTGACTTCAGCAAATAACCGGTAGTGCTCTGGCAACCGTGTCATATCCACTCTTTTAAGAATGACGGTGCCGTTGGCCACATGATATACCGTATCGTAGTCAAATTGGGTAGGTTTGGGGAGTTTGGGATTGAAGCAGATCTGTTCCTCTTCAAAAATCGGCAAAGTGATGATGAGCTTGTCTTTTTCCAACTGGTTCAATTCAGCGGAGGTTTTCTTCTCCCCGAATTGATTGGGCAATATTTCGGTGATGGATTTGTCCTTTGTGGCGGTAGCCAATTCCATCACGGCATTGCCGTTGCGCAAGTATTTCACCAGTACGCCTGACAGGTTGGCGAAACCCGAAATCGGAGTGGCCTGGAATCTCAAATCTTCTGTTGTCCATAATTCTATCTTGTTGGAAAACAAAACGATAGAATATTTTGTGCAATTATATCCGTTTACTTTCTCTTTGCCTTCTTGTTTGAATTCATAGTCTTTTCGAATCGAACTGCTGAAAAAATACTTCTCATCGTCATGATAGAAGAGTTGGGTGATGACGGTATCTTGGCTGTAGTCGATGAAGGTGAAATGTTGGGCCATGCCGGGGATGGGGTTTTCCACGGGTTTATCGCCATTTTGGATTTTAATCTGCTTTCCCTTTTGCAGCACTTCCGTGCGGGAGGTGTCGCTTCCACCGATGGAGTATGATTTGTATTGCAGACGGTATTGCGCCGAAGCGGTGGAAAGAAGTAAGGTGATGCCGATGGAAATAAGGATATGTTTTTTCATAAATATTTGATTTTCAAAATGATATTTACTTTTTGGTCAATAGGATAAAATCCAGAACCACCATGGCGGCCATGGCTTCCACCACAGGCAGCACGCGTGGTGCCACGCACAGGTCGTTGCGGTTGGAACCCTTATATACGGCAGGATTCCCGTCAAAGTCGATGGTGTTCTGGTCGAAGCGCACCGAAGGGATGGGTTTGAAGGCCACGGAGAAACAGACATCCTCGCCGTTGGTGATGCCGCCTTGCACGCCGCCGTCGTGGTTGGTCTTGAAGGAGAAGTCAGGGTTCTGGAGGTCGTTGTATTCGCTGCCGCACATGTTGGCGGCCTCGAAGCCCTTGCCGATTTCGAATCCCTTGGCGGCGTTGATGGACATCATGGCGTATGCGAGGCGGGCGGAGAACTTGTCATATACGGGTTCGCCCAGTCCGGCGGGCAGGCCATGGATGCGGCATTGCACGAGTGCGCCCACGCTGTCGCCCTCGCGCGCGGGCGTGGCTGTGCGCATGGTTTCAGCAGCTATCTCGATACCCTGTTTTCGCAAGACCATCTTGGCGATGGCGCCCGCCACCACACGGCAGGCAGTCTGTCGCGCCGAAGCGCGACCATTTAACTCGTTGTCACGGTTCCCATATTTCTTAAAGTAGGTATAGGAAACATGTGACGGCTTGATAACATGACGGTTATCCTCGATTACCTGAACATCTTGATTAGGTATCTGAAAACGGATGGGCTCGCCTGTGGCCTTGTGGTTTTCATCTATTCCCGACAGGAAAATGACAGGGTCTTTCTCGCGGCGTTGGGTGCTTTCGGCGCTTCGATTTGGCGAGCGGCGGGCCATCTCGCTTTGGATGAAATCGAAATCGATAGGTGTCCCTTTGGGACAACCCTCAATCGCCCCTTCCAGAAAGGGATCATGTGTGCCGCCCGTATCGGTGAGCTTGTAGATGATTCCGAAAGTGTCTGTTATCGTCATAGTCCTACTACATTGGCTTGATTTTCCGAGCCAGTTTGGCGCACAGTCCCGGGAAGAAGCGCTTGATGTGGGCCATGATGAGTTCACCGCTGCCTACGAGTTTCTCGCGTTTTTCCTTGGCGATTGCTTTGAAGATGATTCGGGAGGCCTTCTCGGCGGTGATGCCGCCCGCTTGGCCCGCGTCCATCTTGCCGTGCTGCCGTCCGTCTTTTTCCAAGGAGTTGACGGAGATGTTGGTCTGCACGCGCCCGGGAGTCAGGATTGTTACCCGTATGCCGTCCTTGTAGTTCTCGGCAGCGATGGTTTCGAAGAATCCGTAAAGGGCGTGCTTGGCTGAGGAGTAGGCGCAGCGCAGCGGAAATCCGAATAACCCGGCAATGCTGGTGGTTACCGCCAGCTGGCCGCCGCCCTGTTCAATCATCTTGGGCAAAACGGCTTTGGTAAGGATGACCGGCGCGTAGAAGTCAATGTCCATCACCTTGCGGATGACGGCCATGTCAGTCTCCACGGTGGTGCCGCGCTGGCTGATGCCGGCGTTGTTGTAGAAAAGGTCGATGCGCCCGTAGGCGTTCAGCGCGTCCTGCGCGAGTTGCGGCAGTGCGTCGGTTTGCGAGAGGTCGAAGGGCAGGTTGGTTACGGCCTTGGCGCCCAGGCGCAGGCACTCCTCGCGCACCTGCTCCAGCAGGTCGGGCTCCAGCGCCGTGAGAATGAGCCGCGCACCCGCTTCAGCGAAGCGGAAGGCCACCTCTTTGCCCATGCCGGACGAGGTGCCCGTGATCCAGATAATCTTGTTAGAAAAGTCTTTCATAAATGTTGGTGTGGCTATGGGTGCAAGAGGTGAAAGGGGAATATACACTCTTGTACCACATGTACCTAATTTTATTCGTCAATCATCTTCTTGAAGAAACTGGCCCTGGCTGCGCCTTCACCGGTGTTGAGGAGAACGGTTTCGCCGTTGCGGATCTGCCCCTCTTCCAGCGCTTTGTAGAAACCGGCGAAGCAGACGATGGAGGCGGGTCCGAGGTAGATGCCGCGCTCTTGCTTGACAATCTTGCCGTAGTGGGCCAACTCTCTCTCTTTCACCTGCAGGAAGGTGCCGCCGCTCTTGCGCACGATGGGCGCCACAATCGGGAACATGCCCGGGTTGCCGGCGGAGAGGATGGATACCATGGTCTGCGGATTCGGGATAACCGGATAGTTTTTCTCATATCCATCTGGGAATCCGGCTTTTACCGCATTGTTCCAGCCCTGCACCATCGGGTCGCAGGTGTCTTGTTGGATGAGCAGCATTCGCGGCAGTTTGGTTTCCGGGAAGGTGGTTTGCAAATCACGGATGCCCTTGTCCAAGGCGATGGGGCCTGTGCCGCCCGCCACGGCCTGCACATACACATCGGGCATCTTGCCCAATTGGCGGAGATACTCGAACACCATGGTTTTCTTGGCCTCCACACGGATGGGGTCGATGTTGCCTGTGGAGATGAGCACATGGTTCTTCTCGTGGAAATCGTTGGCCTCTTTCTTGGCATCGCCGTAGTTGCCGTCGCACACGATTACGGTCTGTCCGTAGGAACGGATGGCCTTCACGGTGTCCTCGCACGCGTCATGTGGCATGAAAACGGTGAATTTGATGCCGGCTTCGGCAAGATAACGGGCGTAAGCAGTGGCGGTGTTGCCGGTTGAGGCCACGCAGAATTCCTTCACACCGTTCTCTTTGAAAAGCGAGGCGGCTAGTGAGGCGGCAATGTCTTTGAAGGTGTTGCTGCCGCCGTTCAGGTCGTTGCGATAAACCATCACCTGACAGTCGATGCCGTATTTGTCTTTCGCTAACTTTTCCAGAAAATCCCATTCCTCAATCGGAATGGCGCCCTCACCGAAAGAGACAATGTTTTTCTTGTCCATAACGGGCAGGAAATCGAAATAATGATAGAAGTTCTCGGGATGGTGCTCCGGTTTGGTGAGTTCCGTTATTTTGTGATAATCAGCACTATACACGACATCGGCGCGCTTGCATCCGCATGGGCATTCTTGATTCATTTCAAACCATGTGGCGAAGTCGGGGATGACTTTGCCGCATTTGGTGCAGACTAATTTGTATTTGTTCTCCATAAAAGCAGTTTTAAATTTTTAAAGTGCAAAAATACAAAAAATGAATGATTGAGTTATTTTCTTATTTTTGTCATGTTGATTCTGTCAATGATAAAATCATTATTAATCTAAATAAATGCCTTATGGTAAATGCTTTACATTTTTCAAGTCCGAACAGCTGGATGCAAGGAAGACGGAATGCTCTTTCCTTGTTCCTGTCGGTAGTCCTGTGCATGGTTTTGGTTCTGACGGCAAACGCGCAGACCACCACCTCTTCCATTTCGGGCTTTGTGAACGATGACGGCGGCCCTGTTGTTGACGCTGTCGTGACCGCAGTGCACATCCCGACCAACACCGCCTATTATTCGGTGACCAACAAGAAGGGCTATTATGTCTTCAACAATGTCATCGCGGGTGGTCCATATACCATCAAAGTGGACAAGATGGGGTATCAGACAGTGATGATTAAGAATGTGTATGCCCCGCTGTCGGAGTCGGCGGTGGCGAACGCGCCGATTAACAAGGCGGCGGTCGATTTGCCCGAAGTGGCCATTTACGGCGATGGCGATGTCTCTACGATGAACATCCAGCGATCAGGTGTGGGCACGCATATCAGTACCCGTGCGCTGGAGACCATGCCTTCTGTTTCCCGTAATTTGAATGATATGTTGAAACTCACCCCTGAAGCAGCAGTGGTGGGTGGCGGATTCTCCGTGGGTGGTGGCAACTATCGCGGGTCTTATGTGTCGGTTGACGGTGCCACATTCAACAACATGTTCGGTATCGGTACCAACCTTCCTGCCGGCGGCGCCCCCATCTCCTTGGATGCCATCGACCAGATTGGCATTAACCTCACCCCGTTCAATGTGCGTCAGAGCGGTTTCCAAGGCGGTTCCATCAATATGGTGACCAAGCGAGGCACCAACACCTGGCACGGGTCTGTCTATGATTACTTCACCTGTAACAAGATGCAAGGCCAAAAGGTGGATACCAACCTGCTGACCACTTCCTCTACGCTGAACAATTTGGCGGGTTTCACCTTGGGTGGTCCTATCGTGAAGGACAAACTCTTCTTCTTCCTGAATGGAGAGTACATTGTGGACAATGAGGCCGGATCATCTATCCAAGCCCGCTCGGATGCAAGTCAGGAATATGGCGGCAGCACGGGTTATAACCGCCCGACCGTTGCCCAGATGGATAACATGCTGGCATTCCTCAACGACAAGTTCGGTTACAATCCTGGACGCTACCAGAACTATTCGCTCAGCACTCCCGACTATAAAGTGCTGGCGCGTATTGATTGGAACATTAACAAAGACAATGTCTTCTATGTCCGTTTCAGTCATACACACACCTCCAATTCCAATTCCGCATCCAGTTCTATGAGCCCGTTGGGTGGTACCAATACTACGATTACAGATCTTTTCGGTGTCAACTATACGATAAACCGCTATTCGGCTGGCCGTCAATCCAATTATGCCATGCCTTTCGAGTCGGCCCGTTATTTCCAGGAAATGAACTTTACTTCCATCGCTGCCGAGTTGAATAGTCGCGTGCTTGATGGAAGAGGCAACAATATGGCCCGTCTCACCTGGTCTTTGCAGAACGAGCCACGCTCATTTGTGGGTGATCTGTTTCCAACGGTGGATATTTTGGAACCCTATATAGATGCGGAAGGCAATCAGCAGATGGCCATGTACACCACATTTGGTCCAGATCCGTTTACCTACGCCAACTTGCGCAAAGTCAATACTTTGAATGCTACGGATGAATTCACCTATACAAAGGGTATCCATAGCATTCTGGCGGGTGCCCAGTTTGAGTGGAACCGTATTGTGAACGGCTTTATGCAGGGTGGTGCCGGCTGGTACATCTATGACTCTTGGCAGTCGTTTGTGAATGACGCCAACGGTGTGGCAGGTTATCATCCTGTGGCTTTCATGATCACGCATGCCAACTCGGATGATCCAACGGAAACCCTGTATCCGACCTTCGACTATTCGCAGGCCTCTGTCTATGCGCAGGATGAGATGGAATTCAGCAAGTTTTTCAAACTCACGTTTGGTCTCCGTTTGGAAATGCCCATTATCCGATTCCCCAACGACAACCGGAATCTTGATTTCGATGCTGTTGCGGCCGCACACCCCGAGAGTTCCTTCGCTGGTCTCAGCACAGCTGACATTCCCAAACTGACGGTCAATGTGTCACCTCGTATCGGTTTCAACTGGGATATCACGAAAGACCGCAAGGTCATCATGCGTGGTGGTACCGGACTCTTCACAGGCCGAATTCCGAATGTGTGGCTTGTGAGTGCCGCTGGCAATTCCAACTGTTTGCAGTACCAATATATTGCCAACAACAACACGGGCAACCCTGTGGTGAACTTCAGTTCTGATCGTGCTGATATTATCAATAGCGTATATGCTGGAAATGCGTTTCAACGTCAGAATCTTCCTGCTCCCACCAGTGCCACTATCATTGCCAAGGACTTGAAGATGCCCACTAGCTGGAAATCCTCTCTCGCATTTGACTTCACGATCCCCGGTGATGTGAAACTCACTGTTGAAGGCATTTATTCCTATAATATCAATGAGGTTTATGCTTCCGTTCTTGGTTATAAGGAGGATGGCACAGTACAGTTGCCGGGTGAACCGGAAGCTCGTACCCATTACAGTTCAGAGAATATCATGAATAGGAATAATGGCAAGATGAATGGTTACTATCTCCATAATGAGAAGGGAATTCACGGTCAGTATCTCGCATTGTCAGCCAAACTGTCCAAGTCTTTCAACTTCGGCCTTCACTTGATGGCGGCTTACACATTCAGCCATTCCTACACGATTTCTGATGGCGCCGGCGATCAGGTTTCCTCTTTCGCCAACACAGCTAATCGAAACGATGGTAATGCGCCTGAGCTTGGATACGCAGGCTTTGTTCCTCCCCATCGTGTGATAGGTGCCATTGGTTACACCATCAAGGAGGGCAAACACACTGCCACCAGACTAGGATTGTTCTATGAGGGCTACAACATGGGTGTTTACAGTGGTTTATACCAGACTCGCCATTCTTACCTCATCAACAATGTGAGCGGCATGGGAAGTACTCCACAGTTGATGTACATCCCCACAGTGGATGAACTGGCTGCCATGCCATTCATCTCCGATGAGAACAAGGCTGCTTTTGAGGAATACATTGCGAGCGACAGTTATTTGAGCAAGCACAGAGGTGAGTATTCCAAACGCAATGCTGGCAAAGTCCCGTGGCTGAACCGAATCAACTTCAAGTTTTCCCAAGAGTTCTATTTCAATGTGTCCGGTCATAAACACACATTGGATGTCGGTTTGGATATTAATAACCTTGCTAATTTGTTCTACAGCAAGTGGGGCGTCTGCAAAGTGCTCGACAATGATGTGGTATTGAATTACAAAGATGGTACCTATACATTTAGCCAACCCACATGGTCGGTCTATAACAATCTTTCCTCTACATGGCAGATATTGGTCCATCTGCGGTATGCGTTTTAAAGAAACATTTTATGGATTAAATAGTAAAGGGGCTTTGCAAAGCCCCTTTTTTTGTGTTAGAGTGTTTGGCCACAATTAAACCTCCCGTCTTCCCCAAACAATTCCGTCACATCCATGCCGTCTTGCAGGTGCAGGGCGTGCAGTCCGCAGGACCGCGCGCCCGCGAGGTGCTGCGGCGAGTCGTCAATGAACAGCGTCTCCTTTGGATTTAAATGATTATCCTCCAATATTTTATTGAACCCCTCCGCTTTCGGTTTCCGGATGTGCATGAGCTGCGAGAAATAGCATCGCTTGAAATAGCGGTCGAAAAGGTCGTAGCCGAACTGTGAGCGCATGTCGGCCCGAAATTCCTCATAGTTCAGTTGGTTCGTGTTGCTGAATAGATACAGGTTGTAGTGCTGGCTCACGTTCTCCAGCATTTGCTCATGCTCTTTCGGGAAACCCAGCAGGATGGCGTTCCAGCAGTCGTCAATCTCCTGGTCGGTGATGGGGCGGGATGCCAGCGAGCGTATGTATTGGCGGAATTCCTCTGTGCTGATCAGCCCTTCTTCGTACTGGTCCATCACATCATTCTGGTGCTGCTTGCTGTAGATTTCCTCGAAGTGCGGAATGCCGCATCGTGCAAATGCTTCGGGGATGTTCTGATACCGAATGCGATACAGAACACCCCCGAAGTCGAAGATGATATTTTTTATCATTGTTATTGCTTGATTAAGGCCATGTCGGGCATCGGTTTGTCGTAGTCGCCCTTGGCTAAACGCTCTTTAATGTCGCGGAAGGCTTCCAAAGTGCGGTTAACGTCCTCCATGCTGTGCGCGGCGGTGGGGATGACGCGGAAGATGAGCATTCCCGGAGGAATGACAGGGTAGGTGACGATGGAGCAGAAGATGTTGTAGTTCTCGCGGAGGTCAACGGCGATGTTGGCGGCTTGGTCAACGCCACAATACAAGTGCACCGGAGTAACGCAGGCCTCTGCTGGTCCGATTTCATAACCGAGGTCGCGGAAGCCTTTCTGCAACGCGCGGGTAACTTCCCAAAGATGTGCTCTGAGCTTGTCGCCTTCTTCACTGCGGATGATTTCGAGACGCTTCAAGCAGCCGACCACGATGGGCATCGGGAGTGACTTGGCGTACATCTGTGAGCGCATATTATAGCGCAGGAAATTGATGATGCCTTTTTCGGAGGCGACAAAACCGCCGATGGTGGCCATAGACTTGGCGTAAGCGCCGATATAGACATCGATGTCGTCCATCACGCCGAAGTGCTCGGAGGTGCCTCGTCCGTGAGGGCCCATAACGCCGAAACCATGGGCGTCGTCAATGAGGATACGGAACGGATATTTCTTCTTGAGGGCGGCAATCTGGTCCAAGATGCCGAGTGCGCCGGTCATGCCGAACACGCCTTCTGTAATGAGCAGCACGCCACCGCCTTGTTCTTCGGCGATTTTGCAGGCGTTGCCGAGGATTCGCTCACAGTCCTTGATATCGTTGTGGCGGAATTTGAACTTCTTGCCGATGTGCAGGCGGATACCGTCAAGCAGGCAGGCGTGGGCCTCAGCATCATATACGATGACATCGTGGCGGCACACCAGAGAGTCGATGGTGGACAGGATGCCCTGATAACCGAAGTTGAATTCGAAAGCGGCCTCTTTGTGCTCAAACTCAGCGAGTTCGCGTTCCAGTTGCTCGTGAAGAGCGGTTTGGCCGGTCATCATACGGCTGCCCATCGGGTAAGCCATGCCCCAGCGGGCGGCGCCTTCCGCATCCGCTTTGCGGATCTCGGGATGGTTGGCAAGACCGAGATAGTTGTTGATACTCCAGCAGAGCACATCCTTGCCGTTGAAGCGCATGTGAGGTCCGAGTTCGCCTTCCAGTTTCGGAAATGCGAAATAACCGTCGATTTTTTCACGGTATTGTCCGATCGGACCACCGGATGATTCTTTGATTCTTTCGAAAATATCCTTCATTGTAAAGTAAAATTATAATTGTTAATAATATGATCACTCTTGGCTGGCGGCGCGTTCCGCCTTGGCGCGTTCCACCTTCTCGTATTCCTCAAAAAACTGCGGCAGATTGTTCATTTCGATACGTTTGTTCAAAATGATTTTGTGGTCTTTGTTGTCCATGATGTACATGGCGGGATTGCCGATTTCGTAAATGCCGAAATAGTCCAGATAGTCTATGTTGCCTTTGTTGCCACCCACATTGGTCCAGGGGTAGTTGTTCTCCTTCACATATTTCTTCCAAGCATCGATAGTATCGTCGTTGCCGATGGCATACACATCAAAATTACGTTTGCCGATAACCTCGAGTGAGTCATACACCTGCCGCAGGGCTTTGGATTCCTTCTTGCAGGTGGGGCAGTTGGGGTCATAGAACCAGAGTATGGTGTAGGGCTTGTGCATACGATACGAGGATTTCCAAAGGCGGGCGTCTTCATAAAGATTGGTGTCGGGGATGATCAGTTCCGGTGCAATCTTTCCAATCAGGGTCGGTTCCAGGCGTTTGATTCGTTTCTCGTATTTGGAAATCAGATCCTCATCCATCCAATAACATTTGCCGGCCAGTTGGTTGGTCTTGGCCACATGGCAGAACACAGCGTCGTGACCCACCACCTTGCTGGTCTCAAACTGGTAAGAAAGCCAGTCCACGCAATAGTGGAACATGAAGGTGTCTTTCTCGGTCTTGGCCAAAAACATATCAATATATTTGTTGATGGTGTCGGCCTCCTGATGATAGAGCAGTTTGGTGAAGTAGTCCTTCAATTTTGGATCAAAGGAGGGAATGTAGATGAAGCGGTGGTCAGCCAAATCGAAATTGTCCCAATAATGGGTGCGGTAATAGGCGGCCTGCTTTTCGTAATCGGGATCGCCGTTCTCTTTTTTGAATTCGGGGACCTCAATCTGCATGTATGATTTCTGCATTTTGGAGAACAGATAGTCGGGATGCTTGTCGATGATTTCCTGATGGATGAAGTCCAGCATCTCATCGTTGATGGTGCTCAGTTTGTTTTTGTAGTAGTCAGCGCTGTCCTTGTTGCCTGCAGCGTCAAACTCCTTGAATTTCTTTGACCACTCGTTCGCTAATTTCTGGGCACTGGCGGTTTTGCGTTGGAACTTCAGCATCTCCTCGTTCTCGGGTGTGTTTTTGACGCTGAAATGGTCCACATTGGAGGTGGTGTCCAGATTGTACTCGAAGTGCTGGTTGCGGTCAATGATGAAGTTCAGATAGAGTTTCTTGTCGCCGGAAACCAGGGAGTATAGGCCGTCATCGTAACGGTCGCTGCCCTTGAACACGAACTTGCCTGGAGCCACCGGAGTGGTGGAGTCCTTCAGGATCAGTTTCTCATTGTAATGGATGACCAGATAGACCAGTTTGTCTTTGGAATCCTTGATGTTGAAAACAATCTCGTGGCCTTTCTGCTGGCCCGAAGCGCTGCTTTTCCCTTTTTGCGCGGAGATGTTCCCGCAGAGGAAAACGGCCAGAATGCACAATAGTAAAAAGCGTCTTGTCATTATAAATGTTGTTTTATTTTTGTCGTTGCTCTGTCCGCGAATTACACGAATCTACGCGAATCTATGCGAATTTGGATGAGTCATTGTAATATATCCGACTGTCACATTTGCCCAATTCATCTCTTTTACCTCACTTTCATCTGTCCTGCCTCATTTTCGAAGAATTTTTGCAGTTCCGATAACGAAATCTGGCGTGCAATTATTGTGTGATAGTTGGAATTGTCCACCAAAATAATCACGGGTGTGGTCAGAATGTCAAAATACTCGATGAAATCCAGGTTTTGTTCGCCCATGGAGGTGCTGAGATTGATCCAGTCCCAGAGGTTGTGCTCGTCGGAGAATTTCCTCCAGCGGTCGTAGTCGTCGTTTACCTCAACGGCAAATACCTCAAAATCATAATCTTCCGCATGCTCCTGATACATTTGGTGCAAAACCGGTGTCATTTCCTGGCAGTGGTCGCAGTCGGGGTCCCAGAACCATACGACGGTGTATTTGGCTTTGATGTCGTTGGTGGAGTGGGGCATGCTGTCAATGTCGTGCGAGATGAGCTCCGGGATTTTGGCGCCTGCGATGACCTTGCGCAAACCTTCAATCTTGCGTTTGATGGCGCCTTCGCGGCCCTCCTCTATCCACTCGTGCCCGTAGTTGTCGTACAGGTGGACAAGCACAGGGTCATAGACAGGGTCGTGCATGTCCATCATGGAGAAGAATTTGAGAAGAAAGTAGTTCCGGACTGTCGGGTTGGAGCATCGTTTCAGAATGTCATCCATGGAGGCGATGATCGTGTCGGTGTCGTCCTCGCGCAATACCCATTGCTGAATCAGGTATGGGGTCATGACGGGGGTGTGCAGCAGGCGGGGCTCCGAGAAGTCGAAGTCGTCCATCATCTGACGTTTTTTGAGCAGGTCACCTTCAGGCGTGTCGCCTGGCATCTGGTAGGTGCCGTAGGCGGCCATGATGTATTTGGCAGCGAAACTCTCCGGGGTGGTCTTGAGATACTCCTCGCACACTTCGCGCACATTGGGCGTATATACGGTCATCAGTCGGTTGCGGAAGGCGTAGAGGATGTCGTTGTCGGGGGAACCTGCAATGTCAAGGTCGTTGACCACATAGCCGCTGGCGCTGTCGGTGTGCTGCGTATGCCGTATCAGGAGCTTGGCGTTCTGGTTGATGATGAACTCGCCGATGATGTGTGTGAAGGTGTGTGACTCGTCGAAAATGGCCAGAAGATAAACACCGCAGGGCAATTCGCATTTGCTCTTCTTGAACACGGCGGTGCCGTTCTTCACCACAGCGCTGTCCACCAGGTAATAATCGCTTCCGTAAAATCCTTGAATGTAGAGTTTTGGATACTCGGAGGTGGTTTGGACTTTGATGTTATACTTTTTCACGCAAGGCGTGCCTGCGGGAAAGGTACTTTGGGCATAAAGCATGCCGGCATACACGAAAAACAATCCTAATAAGCACCAAAATCTTCTCATAATCAATATTTTCAGTCTTTAATCATTTCCCGGATGTCCATCATGATTTTCTTCGCGATGTTGTCGGCCATGCTGTCGGTCATGGCTTCGGCGTAGATGCGGAGGATGGGCTCCGTGTTGGAACTGCGCACATGCACCCAGCTGTCGGCGAAGTCGATCTTCACGCCGTCGATGGTGTTCACCTCATACTGGGCGTATTTCTCGGCAATGGTTTTCAGCAGTTCCGGAATATTAATGTTGTTGGTAAGTTCGATTTTATTCTTGGAGATGTAATAATCGGGGTAGGACGAGCGGAGCTCGATGCAGTCTTTGCCGGAGGTGGCCATATAGGAGAGGAAGAGAGCGATGCCTACGAGCGCGTCGCGGCCGTAGTGCAGTTCGGGATAAATGACGCCTCCGTTGCCTTCGCCGCCGATGACAGCGTTGGTCTCCATCATCTTTTCTACCACATTCACCTCGCCCACGGCAGCGGCGTTGTATTCCACGCCGAACTTCCGGCTCACATCACGCAGCGCGCGGGTGGAGGAGAGGTTGGAAACAGTGTTGCCGGGCGTGTGCTGCAGCACGTAGTCGGCCACGGCCACCAGCGTGTATTCCTCGCCAAACATCTCTCCGTCGGGTTTCACGATGGCCAAACGGTCCACATCAGGATCCACCACAAAACCCACATGGAAGTTGCCTTTGCGCATGGCTTCGGAGATGCCGTACAGATGCTCCGGAATGGGCTCCGGATTGTGGGCGAAGATGCCGTTCGGTTCCCCGTTGAGCACGGTCACTTTGCGCACGCCCAGCTGGTTCAGCAGTGGGGGCAGCGCCAATGCGCCTGTGGAGTTGACGACATCCAGGATGACGGAAAAATCGGCTTGCGCGATGGCTTCCTTATCCACCAGCGGCAGTCTCAAGATGGCGTCGATATGGTCTTGGATGGCATTTTCGTAATAGGTGTATTTCCCGAGTTCGTTGACTTCGGCAAAGTTGAAGTCGCGGTTGGCGGCAATCTCCTGCAACAGTTTTCCGTCCTCGCCGGAGATGAACTCGCCCTTGGCGTTGAGCAGTTTGAGCGCGTTCCAGTGCATGGGGTTGTGCGAGGCGGTGATGATGACGCCGCCATCGGCATGGTGGTGCAGCACCGCCATCTCGGTAGTCGGCGTGGTGGAGAGTCCGGTGTCGATGACATTGGCGCCCATGCCTTGCAGGGTGCCGCACACCAGACGGCTCACCATGTCGCCCGACACGCGCGCGTCGCGCCCCACCACAATAGTGAGACGATGCGCTTCCGTGCCCTGGCGCAAGAACGCCACAAATGCGGAGGTCAGTTCAATAATGTCAATGGGGGTGAGGTTTTCGCCCACCTTCCCGCCGATGGTTCCTCGTATTCCGGAAATAGATTTGATGAGAGACATGCGATGGTTAAAAGATAATAGATGATAGATAATAGATAATAGATAATAGTTTGAAGTTTAATAGCTGTTAACTATAAGTGGGTGCAAAAGTACAAAAAAAAGCGTTCATCATTGAATGAATTTATCAAGATGGTTTAATAATTTTCTTTCGTATTTTTGCATTTTCTAATTCTGTTTAATATGAAGATAAAGTCAATTGTTAGCTTATATATATGTCTGATTTCAATGGTTGTTACCGCCCAAACCACCGGCATCATCCCTTCGCCGCAACAAGTGGCTATGCGCCCTGGTGAACTGTCGCTGATGACAGCATCCGACTGCAAACCGGTGAAAGAATTGATTGCCTCATTCCCGGTGGATATCAATGCCGACCAGGGATATATTTTGGAGGTGACAGAGAAAGGGGTTTTGATTCAGGCACTTACGGAAACGGGACTGTTCTATGGCGAGCAGAGTCTCAAGCAGATGCTGCGACATTTCGCCCAAGAAAACGGCCAAGTTGTGATACCATGCATGCGGATTGTCGATTATCCCAAACTGAAATACCGCGGATGGATGGACGATATCAGCCGCGGGCCGATTGTGAACATGGCGTTTCTGAAACGGATGATTGCCACCATGGCCGAATACAAGATGAACTTCTTCAATCTCTATACCGAGCATGTTTTCAAACTGGAAGACTACTATGACATCGCCCCATCGGACGGGCTTACCGCTGCGGAGATCAGGGAACTGGAGGAGTTTGCCGCCCAGTATCATATCGAGTTCTTTGGCAACCAGCAGTGTCTGGCGCACGCGGAGAAGACGCTGCGCATTCCCTATTATCAGGAGATGGCGGACACCAAGGCAAACTGGAATCCGGAAAAGTCGAAGGACTTTCTGAAATATGAATTGGAAACGGTTGCGAAGGCGTACAGCTCTCCGTTTTTCAATATCAATTGTGATGAAACGGAGGCGTTGGGCAGCGGCAAGGCCCGCGACTATGTGGCCCAACACGGCGCTTCGCAGGTGTATGCCGACCACATCCGTTGGGTGTATGATGTGCTGAAACCCCTCGGCAAGCGGGTGATGATGTGGGGCGATATTGCCGCGAAAGATTCCGCCATTACGGCCCAGTTGCCCAAAGACATGCTGATGATTGTGTGGGCGTATTCGCCGCTGGACAGTTATGTGAGTATGATAGAACCCTTTGAGAAACAGGGACTTGAGTTTATGGTGGCGCCGGGCATGAGCATGTGGGGTTCGGTATTTCCGAGTTATGATCTCTACACCAAAAACATCGCCAATCTGGTGCGCGACGGTTACCAACATGGCGCGTTAGGCATGATGAATACCGCTTGGGACGACTCCGGCGAGTCGCTTGTCAACAGTGCATGGCATGGCATGTGCTGGGCGGCGGAGATGGCCTGGAAACCGCTGGAACAAACAGAACCGAAAGCTGCCGATTTGGAGCGTGAAAGCCGGTTGAATATCTTCAACCCGTTGTTTGAGCGTCGTTTCGCCGCCCCCGCCGACCATTTTCAGCTGATGCGGGATTTGGAACATGTGAATGTGCCGAACTTCTTTAACAGTGGCGCTTTGTACGAAAGCATTTGGGATTTCTATCCGACGAAAGTCAGTGAGGAAAACTTTCGCGAGAACCTTCGCGCTTACGATCTGATTGGGCGTGAAATGGACCAATATGAATATAAGGGTCAGACCGATGCTCCTCAGTTTTCAGCCCCGATGCGCATCGCCCATTATGTGGCGTGGCACCAGTTGGCGGTGGTCAAACGCAACATACTCCGACATGAGATCTATCAATATCTCCAAGGGAATCAGTCTTTTACAAGAGATTTGATTGAGGAGGAGATACGAAATGAAATAGAATTGCTGCATGTGGTTAAGCGGTTGTATTTGAGTTTGTGGGACGAGGAAAACCGCCCGTATAGCCGCAATATTGTGGAGGCGCGCTACGACCAGGTGGCACAGGAGTTGATGGATATCCCGTACCATGTGCTGATAACCACCACGCGTGATGACAAAGGCGAAACCATGGTCTCGATGCGTACCCTTTTTGGCGATCAGCCCATTTACTATACCCTTGACGGTCGCAAGCCGCATGTGGGTGAAAATGTATATACTCAACCGTTTGCGCTTCGGGAAACGGCCACTGTGCGCGCGATGGCGCGCAATGCGATGGGCGAAGAGGTGGAGTCGGAGCGCTATGTGCTGCTGCACAAAGGGTTGGGCAAACTTGTCCTGTTGCACACGCCGTATGCCGATTACAAACCCGAGTACGCCGCTTCGGGCAAGGGTGCGCTGGCGGATGGTGTCACGGGCGGTGACATGTACAACGATGGCAACTGGCAGGGGTATTGGGGCAAGGATATTGATGCGGAGTTTGATTTTGGGAAAGCCACGCCACTGCATTCCGTCAAGATGCGGTTCTTCCAAAATGTTCACGATTGGATCATGTCGCCTAACACGGTGGAGATTTACACCTCTAAGAACGGCAAGGATTATGAGTTGTATAAAACATTGAAAATGAGTGATGTGGACTATAATGTCGGCACTTCGGTCATCTATACGGTACAGGATGACAACCTCTCATTGAAGACCCGTTATGTGCGTGTGGTGGTGAAGAACGCTGGTCCGCTGCCCGTCTGGCACCAAGCCAAGGGCCAGCCGTCGTACATCTTCTGCGATGAGATAGTTTTGTGGTAATTTTCTAAAAAAATATTAGGTAATTATATAGATTTTGTCCCAGCTATGTAGTAGTTTCCGCTCAACGCTAATGCGTCTCGCGGAATGGTGTGCCGCATACGGGTTAAAATGGGGAAAGATGGGCGGCTTCATATGTATTCCAATTATGGCAGGCACTCCCGCCGCCTATCTTTCCCGATGTATTCTTTAGGCGTGCCCACCATTCCGCCGTGAACATAGTGAACGGCGGAATCCAAATCAATAGACCATAATGTTTGGTCATCTTCTATATTGCTTTTAAAAATTATGTACCTTTGCCGCGTCTTGTTTCAAGATTTCCAAGACTGACTATGATGAAATTATTATTTAACAATAAGGTACACCATTCCGCCGTGAACGCAGTGAGCGAGCGGAATCGTCAGATTTTATTCCTGCTCCTGTTGTTCGCCATGCCGTTGGTGATGGTGGCGCAGACCGACTGTGGTACGGTGACCGACTATGACGGCCATGTGTATGCGACGGTGCAATTGGGCAACCAGTGTTGGATGCGCGAGAACCTGCGCGTGACGCACTATGCGGACGGCACGGCCCTGCAATTGGGCACGACCACGGATGCCGATGGGCGTTGCTATTATTATCCGGACGGCTCTGCCGCCCATGTGGAGCGCTACGGACTCCTTTACAGTTGGTTCACCGCTCTCAACGGGGCCAAACCTACGGAGGATGTGCCCAGCGGTCTGCAAGGCATTTGCCCCAAGGGCTGGCACCTGCCCTCCAATTTCGAGTGGATGGCGCTGGAGGATTTTCTCGGTTACAAGGAAGAGCACCGCTGCGGCACCGATGTGAACAATGTGGCCAAAACGATGGCCTCGCAAGAGGACTGGTACTTGGATGTGATGACGAAGGCACCCGAATGCTCCATCATGGATGACCCTGCGAAAAATAACCAATCTCGACTCAACATACTCCCCGCCGGCAGTTTTTGGAACAGTTACTATGGCTTCGGTACCAACACGGGCTTCTGGACCGCCTCCGATGGCAGCGATGTCACCTCGCCCATCCATTATCTGGTGAACACCAATGCCACTGTCGAAATCAACTGCACCCCAAAAGAAGCCGCCTACTCGGTAAGATGCCTGAAGGATTAGAGATGTGAGACTTGAGATGTGAGATGTGAGACTTGAGACATACCTTTTAATTACGAACGCTACATGACTTTCGAAGAATTACGCCAACGATATCCGATTTTCACCTACGAAGGATACGACTACCGTCTGCAGGATGGTGATTTGCATATCCAATTTTTCTACAAGATAGGGGAGAAGATTCAATTTCAGCCGAAAATGGTGCTGAAAGCCGGTAAGTATGCCCAATATCCGGAGGACTTGAAGTCGCTGGAGGGCATCATTTTCAATATCGGCATGATAGAGTTGATCAGTTACTGGAAGTGCACCTGCAGTCCCCTGGTGCACATCAAGCCATACCGGCTCAACAGTGAGCAAGCGTACTGGTGGCGCAAGCTCTATTGGTATGGGCTGGGCGAGTTCTGCTACAAGAACAGGATCAAGTGCGATCCGAACGATTTTATGGACTTCACCTTTGCGGTTGGCGCGCCCGACGCGAGTGCCTTGACATTCCCAAGGGTGGGGGAGAGCGCACGGGTGATTGTCCCCATTGGCGGGGGCAAGGACTCGGTGGTCACCTTGGAGGAACTGCGCGCGGAGCGGGAGGTGGTGCCCTTCATCATCAACCCGCGCGGGGCCACGCTCGAGTGCGCGCGCATTGCGGGGTTCCGTGCGCCGGAGGACATCATCGTGCTCCAACGCCAGATAGACCCTGAACTGCTGAAACTGAACGCCGAAGGATACCTCAATGGCCACACGCCGTTCTCCGCCATGCTGGCCTTCTATACCACCTTGCTCAGCGCCGTGACCGGCATTCGCGATGTGGCCCTTTCGAACGAGTCGAGTGCCAATGAACCCACCATCCCGGGCACCTACATCAACCACCAGTATTCCAAATCGCTGGAGTTTGAACTCGATTTCAGACAGTATGTGCAGGATTTCATGGGCGATATCAACCACTATTACAGTCATTTGCGCAAACTGACGGAACTGCGGATTGCCGAGCAGTTTGCCAAATACCCCGCCTATTTCAAGGTGTTCAAGAGTTGCAACGCGGGCAGCAAGGAGGACAAATGGTGTTGCAACTGCCCCAAGTGCCTCTTCGCCTATATCATCCTCTCGCCGTTCATTGACGATGCCACCATGATCGACATCTTTGGCGAGGATCTGCTCAACAAACCGGAGTTGGCACAGACCTTCGATGAATTGGCAGGACTCTCGCTCAACAAGCCCTTCGAGTGTGTGGGCACCATCGGTGAGGTGAACGAGGCACTGCATCGCATCCTTGACAGCCGAAAAGATAAATATCTGATTAAACACTACATAAACAAGCAACTGAGCCAGCTGGAAGAAGGCATGTTGGACGAATACTACGCCATGGCACCTTAGGAAAATGTGGAATGTGAAATGGGGAATGTGGAATTTATTAATCCCCTTCTATTTTAGAAGGGGTGCCCGAAGGGCGGGGTAGTAATATTGAATTGAAAATTAATAAACAAAAGCCCCAAAACTAAAAACTATACATATAACTATTATCTATTATCTCTAAACTTTAAACGCTAAACTATAAACGAATATGTCACCTACATTATTGATTCTCGCTGCCGGTATGGGCAGTCGTTATGGCGGACTTAAGCAACTGGACCAGATGGGTCCGAATGGTGAAACCATCATGGACTATTCCGTGAAGTATGCGCTGGAAAGCGGATACGGCAAGGTGGTCTTTGTGATCCGCCGGAGCATGGAGGCGGACTTCCGCGAGCATGTGATGTCGCGCTACGAGGATAAGATTCCCGTGGAGTGCGTGTTTCAGGAGCTTGACATGCTTCCGGAGGGCTTTCGTGTGGACCCTGAGAGAAAGAAACCATACGGCACGGCACACGCCATTCTGGTGGCTAAAGATGCGGTGAAAGAACCGTTCACTGTGATCAATGCCGACGATTTCTACGGCCGTGAGGCCTTTGAAGTGATGGCCGATTTCCTGATGAACGAGCCGGCGACGGTGCCGCCCACATACGCGATGGTGGGGTACAGGTTAGATAAGACCTTGTCGGAGCACGGCACGGTGTCGCGTGGCGTGTGCAGCACCGATGAGCAGGGCTTTTTGAAGACCATTGTGGAGAACCGGAAGATTGGTTATACGGAAAAAGGCATTGAGAACCAAGAAGATAACTTGTATAATCTGTTCAAGGGCGATGAACCGGTGAGCATGAACTTCTGGGGATTCACGCCCGATTTCTTCGATTGTCTCAACGATCTTTTTGTGGATTTTCTGAAAGAAAACCAGGGCAACATCACGGCGGAGTTCCCCATCCCCAATGTGGTGTCGTATTTGATGAACAGTGGCAAGGCCCGAGTAAAGGTGTTGCACAGCAATGCCGAGTGGTTTGGCGTAACCTACCAGGAGGACCGTCCGGGCGTGGTGGCGCGGTTGGCCGCTCTTGGCTGTTAGCCGTTAGCTTTTGGCCGTTGGTCGTTGGTAATGATATAGCTGTTGCCCCGGCTATGCAGTAGTTTCCGCTCAACGCTAATGCGTTTCGCTGAATGGTGCGCCGCATATAGCCGTGCCCACCATTCCGCCGTGAACGAAGTGAATGGCGGAACCCAAATCAATAGACCATCATGTTGGGTCATCTTCTATATTATTGCCTTCGTTTATTATGTTCGCGGCACAAAAGTGCCGCGAGAAACAAACTCCCCTTCTGAATCCAGAAGGGGTGCCCGCAGGGCGGGGTAGTTAATATGGATTTTTATTCCTTGATTACAATCTTTGTGTGCGGTATGTTTGAAAATGAAGTGTCGTAAATTCCTCACCACAGGATTGCGGGAAGTATTGACGGGGCAGTCGTTAATTCCAATGCCGTAAATAATAGTCCCATTTTTCTCTTTAAGGTATTCTGATGCTTTATATTACTACCCCGGCCTACGGCCACCCCTTCTTAAAAAGAAGGGGAGTTTTAAAGTGTCCGCACCGCTGTGCGGACAATAGAAATGATGCGCATTCCCGCATAACAAACTACATGCAAGAATATAAGTAATGATATAGGTGTTGACCCTGCTATGCAGTAGTTTCCGCTCAACGCTAATGCGTTTCGCGGAATGGTGCGCCGCATATAGCCGTGCCACCATTCCGTCCTGAACGAAGTGAATGGCGGAACCCAAATCAACATCCATATCATTGTCTTTTTATTTTTCCCGAATTGTTGATTAACTTTTTTTAACAAATACAACATACTAAAAATAAAACAGTTGCAAAAAAAAGTTATCAACACATGGCCAAGATATTCGGGATAAGTGTACTTTTGCCGCGTGAAAAATTGCATTATTGTGATATATTGTTGAATATTAAAAAGTTAGAATAACAACCGCATTAAACGACAGAATACCTTTCGCTAATAAATATATAGTATCAAAATCGATTATTAATTTAAATCTTATCATAATGAAAAAAACATTAACCTTTTTAAGTGTCTTGCTGTTTCTAACCGCAAGCGTTTTCGCACAAGGAATTTACCAATTGCCGAATTCGGATTTCGACAACTGGCGCAGGACTAATGGCAATGGTGATGATATGCCGACAAGTTGGCATGCCTTTGACGATGCGCAATGCACTTTGTCAGTCGGTTGTTCATATGCTACAACAAATCACAACAACCGTATTCAGGGTTATAATACAAGTTATGGTGCAGAGATGTACGCTAAAACCATTTCTTTTTTAGGTATAAATCTTGGCCTCGCAAATGGTGCTATGTCAATAGGCCAAACCGTTGTAGGCTCTTCGAGTTCTGAAACAACGGATAATTACATTATTTGTAAAAGCGGTTATGAATGGTCTTTCCAAGGTGTTCCGGATTCGCTCTCCTTTTATGCAAAGCAAGGGAGCTCTGTAAATATGAAAGGCAATTCCATAACCAAAATCTTTCTATACACCAGTTCCACGTTTAAGGATGTAACCTCCAAGGCTACACCCTATGAAGGTACCTGGGTGGGGTATTCCATTTACCCGTTTTCAGTTCAAGGCAACCAAACTTGGACTCGTTTTGTGACAGCCTTTAAATATAGCGGCGCAACCGATTTGCAAGGGACGAATGGTGGTGCTACGCTGCATAGCAATTATGCCTATAATACGGATAACGATTTGTCCACCATACAGCGTCCGTCCAAAGTAATGATCTCGTTTTCCACGAATAAAGACTCTAAGGTAGGTAATAATAATGAAAAATTGGACATTGATATGTTGCGTATGATTTACGACAAGAGTTTGTCCTCGTTGAAAATAAACGGCACGGAAAATGCATCCTTGCGCAATGCGTACAATACTGCGGAGTTTACCACACACAGCGGACTTACGGGTTCTGGCACCAATACAGGGCATACACACAGCAATTATACTACCGCCTTTTGCTATAGCACAGCGGCGGACTTTCCACAAGTGGCAGCCACTGCAAAATCCAATCATATTCTTTCCTGTGAGGTTACTCAGGCTACGACTACGAACCATTTTGCCATTATCAAGGTTACTCATAATGATTTTTCCACCTTCACGGATACGATTTTCTTTACAAATGCGACACTAAGTCCTACCGTCAGACTCTCTACCAACAAGGACCAAAATATTTGTGAGGGTTCAGCTATCAATCCCATTACCGTAACGGCCACTGGCGGCACGGTAACTGTGAGCAATCTGCCCACGGGACTTACATATAACGCCTCTTCTCGACAAATTACCGGAACCCCAACCACAAGTGGCACTTATACCGTTACAGTGGCTAATGGTAGCTGTGTGGCAACGGCCACAGGTACCATTTCGAGAACCACCGTTAATTCGTCCATTTCATCAATAACAGGTAATACAACCATTAATTGTGGCGGAAGTACAACACTTACGGTAAGAACATCTACTGCGTTGAATACAGGTACTCATTCATTCTCCTGGTCGCCTAATACGGGCGTTAGCAATGGAAGTGCCGCAAATATGTTTGTTCTTAATCCTACCTCAACCACTACTTATACCGTAAGTCATACCCTAACCCAAAATGGTTGTACATCCACTTCCACTAAGGATGTGACCGTTACGGTGAATGGGGCAAATCCAGGCACTCTTAATGTGACGGGTAATACCACCCTTTGCTCCGGGAACAGCACCACATTGACCGCCAGCACCACAGGAAGCACGGGTACGGTGACATACGCGTGGAGTCCTTCCACAGGTCTTAACACGACGACGGGGGCCACCGTTACAGCCAGTCCTACCACTACAACCACCTATACGGTGACCGCAACCGCTACGCAAGGCGCATGTTCATCTTCCACCACCGAACAGATTACCGTTACGGTGTATGATGCGCTTGTGGCTCCGGTGGTTGAAAACCAAACCCGCTGCGGTGCCGGTACCGTTACCTTTACCGTGTCTAATCCTGTGGAAGGACAGACCTACACCTGGAAATCGATGACTGGCTCCGTGCTGGGCACTGGAACTTCCTTCACCACGCCGTCCTTGTCTGCCAATACAAGTTATAAGGTTCAGGCGAGCAACCCCGCTTGCGGCGCTGGTTCGGATGTTGTCGTTAGCGCCATAATTGTCAATACAACTCTCACGATTAACAGCGTTACTTCGGATCAGACCATCTGTCCGAACCAGGCGATATATTTGTCCATTTCCTCTACCCCTAGTTCTGGCGCTGTGTTGAGTTGGGATTGGAATCCGGATGCCGGCATTATTGAAGGCGATGGAAGCAGTACGATTAGAGTGCGCCCTGAAACCACCACCACCTATACCGTGCAGGTCACGGCCACTAATACGGTGAATGGGGTAACATGTACCGCCAGTGATTCACGAGATGTTACGGTTACGGTCAACACCCCGGTGGCGGGTACTACCTCCGTTACGGGTCCGACTTCCATTTGCGAGGGAGAAAGCGCTACGCTGACGGCCAACACCACGGGTTATGTGGGCGGAATGAGCTATCAGTGGAGTCCGGGCACAACGCTGAACACCACCACAGGCGCTTCGGTGATTGCCACCCCCACCTCCAATACAACCTATTATGTGACCGCCACCGCCACCAATGTGGTGAATGGTGTGTCGTGTACGGCAACTTCATCTTCTTCCATCATTTATACAGTCAATGTCACCCCAATGCCGACTATCACTGCCCCTGCCAATAAGGACCAGACGGTATGTGCGGGAGGACAAATAGAAAGCATCCAGTTTATTTGTTCAGATAACTGCACTGTTACGGCATCCAATCTTCCTGCCGGATTGAATTTCAATTCTAATATTGGTTTGATTACCGGTCGTCCTACGGAATCGGGTACCTATACCATTACGGTGTCAAACGACTGCGGTTCTGTCACGGCCAGCGGTACCATCACGGTGAATGCGCCTGCTGTCACACTCCAGGATCTGAACATTGCTCCCGCATGTGAAGGCGGTACAATCAATCTGGCTGCCACCCCGAGCGGCACTCCTACAGGAACGGTGACCTATCACTGGTCAGGTCCGAACAGTTTCACCTCCGATGAGCAGAATCCTCAAATCACAAATGTTACCTCAGTCAATGCCGGCAGTTATTATGTGACGGCCACGGCCACTAATGTGGTGAACGGTGTGTCTTGCACGGCTACATCGACGAAAAGCACCATAGTTTCCGTTTCAACGCCCCACATTGAATTGGCGGACCTGGAAGACACGACAGTTTGCGCTGGCACAACATTGTCGATGAGAGTCCAAAAGGTTGGATCTTCCTCAGGTTCAGTAACATACGAATGGTCTGGGCCGAACGGCTTTACCAGTTCTAACAACTATTTTTATCGAAACAATATGACGGCTGCCGATGCGGGCCTTTACACCGTGACCGCAACAGCCACTGCAGGTGTGTGTTCTGTGACAGATATCAAGAGTGCGAATGTTACCGTTCTCAGTCCGTCCATCACATTGGAGGATTTGACGGCACAAACCGTTTGTTCTGGCACCACACTGAGTCTCTCGGCCACACCATCTGGCACTCCTTCAGGCACAGTGACCTACTCCTGGTCAGGTCCGGGCAACTTCACTTCAACCCTGCAGAATCCCCAAATATCAAATGTGACCTCAGCCAACGCTGGCAGATACTATGTGACGGCCACGGCTACAGAGGGCTCTTGTACGGCCACATCAGTAAAAAATGTCAATAACACGGTGAATACCGTTTCTGTTGGTACGATTAATCTGTCAAATCAAGAAGTCACCATCTGCAAAGAGCGGGGACGCGCCACTTTGAGTGTCAGTTGTAGTGGCGGTTCCGGTACAAGAACTTATGCCTGGAGCCCCGCAGATGGTCTTAGTACCACTTCAGAATCTACGACATATGCCAATCCGCAAACCACTACAACCTATACGGTAACCATTACGGCCACCAATACGGTGAATGATGTGGTTTGTACGGCATCGGAAACCCGCGAGTTTACGGTTACAGTAAATGCACCGGCCGTTACTTTAGGGGATATTACCGCACAAAGCGTCTGTGCTGGAACCACTTTGAACTTGTCTGCTTCGCCTTCTGGCACTACTACGGGAACGGTGACATATTCTTGGTCTGGTCCAAACAGTTTCACTTCCACGCTGCAAAATCCTCAAATCACGAATGTAACCTCAGCAAACGCCGGCACATATCATGTTACGGCCACTGCCACCAATGTGGTGAATGGTGTGTCTTGTACGGCTACAAGTTCTAAAATAGCCAATGTACAAGTTAAGGAACTGCCATATATCACGGAACCTGAGAATAAGAATCAGACGGTCTGTGCCGGCAGAGCAATCAGCAGTATTACTTTCTCACACGGAACGGGAACAATGTCTGTGAGCAATCTTCCTGCCGGATTGAATTTCAATTCCACCATAGGTTTGATATCGGGCACACCGACTCAGTCGGGTACTTACACCGTTACCTTGACGAATGATTGTGGTACGGTTACGGCCAGCGGTACCATCACCGTGAACGCACCTTCGGTCACTCTTGAGAATATGGCCAACCAGACCGTTTGTGCTGGTTCTGCGCTGAACTTGAGCGCCACCCCGTCAGGCACACCTGTGGGTACGGTGACATACGCATGGACGGGTCCGAATGGCTTCACTTCTAATGAGCAGAATATCCATATTGAAAATGTTACTTCGAATCATGGTGGTAATTACTCTGTGACGGCGACTGCCACGGTTGGTTCCTGCACGGTGACCAGTGTGAAGAGTTCTTCGATTACGATAAACACTCCGAGTGTTACGCTGCAAGATATTGATTCTCAAACTTTGTGTGCTGGCGAAAACTTGCATCTTACTGCTGCTACTACTGGCTCCACTGTCGGAACCGTAAGTTACGCTTGGTCTGGTCCTGCAGGTTTTACAGAGAGTGGCAAGGATATTTACCGCAATTATATGACGAGTGCCTATGCTGGAACCTATACTGTGACCGCTACAGCCACCCGAAATTTATACGGTACCGTATGTACGGCCACAGACACGAAGAGTGTGCTGGTGACCGTGAACGCTCCGGTGGCGGGCACGCTCAATGTGATTGGCAACACAACGATTTGTGCGGGCAACAGCACCACACTGACCGCTTCGGTCACGGGCAATACGGGCACGATGGCATACGCCTGGAGTCCCGCTACGGGCCTTGATGCCACCTCCGGCGCACAAGTGACGGCCAATCCTACCGCTACTACCAACTATACGGTGACAGCCACTGCCACCGTTGGAACCTGCACGACTTCCACTACGAAACAGGTTACGGTGACCGTAAACCAAATTCCTACAGTAGCGATTACCGGTAATACCACCTTCTGCCAGGGCAATACAGAAACATTGTCCGCCACTTCCGGATATGCGCAATATCTGTGGAGCAACGGCGGTAGAAACGCAAGTATCGATGTTACCACATCGGGTTCTTATTCGGTGACGGTGACCAATAACAGCGGATGTCAGAACAACGCTTCCGTAACGGTTACGGTACTTCCTGTTCCGGCAACTCCTACCGCTACAAGCGTTAACAACACCAGTTGCGCTTCTCCGAACGGAAGCATAACCGTGACCGCTCCTACCGGATCCAATTACACCTATTCCATCGGAGGCGCATTCCAGAGTGCGACCACCTTCTCCAACCTCTCGGCTGGCAACTATACACTGACGGTGAAGAACAGCAGTGGCTGTACCTCAACCACCGAGGTGGAAGTGGGTGCCACGGGCAACAGTGTGAATGCCACCGCAACGGCCAACACGCCATGTGCTGGAGATATGCTTCAGCTGACTGGCGCGTCCACCACGACGGGTGTTACCTACGCTTGGACAGGACCTAACAGTTTCACCTCCACACAACAGAATCCTCAAATCAGCAACGCCACCTCTGCCAATGCCGGCACCTATACGCTGACCGTTACGGAAACGGCCACCAATTGCACGAAGATTGCCACCGTGAATGTTACCGTGAACGCTCTGCCGACGGTGACCGTCAGCGGTGCCACCACCATTTGCGCTGGCACCTCAGCAAATCTGACTGCCCAAGGTGCCAATGACTATGTCTGGTCAAATGGTCAGGAGGGCGCTGAGGTTTCCATAGCAGAGGCCGGTAGCGTTACAGTGACGGGTACAGATGCCAACGGTTGTTCCAATACTGCTAATGTGACCATCACCATTAACACGCCTTATGTGGCCTTGAACGCTATGACGGATGTTGTTGCCTGCGAAGGTGATAATGTGACATTATCGGCCTCTGTCGCGGGTGCTAATGGTCCTATGACCTTTGTATGGACAGGTCCGAATGGTTACAGAATCTCCAATCAGATTATTCATCTTAATGGTATTACGACCGCACAAAGCGGCCAATACACGGTTGTAGTCACGACCACCAGAACGGTGAACGATCTTACATGTATCGCTACCGACTCTAAGAGTGTGAATGTGACGGTGAATGCGTTGCCGACCATAACTATCAGCGGTGAAACCACCATTTGTGCTGGCACATCAGCAAACTTGACCGCTCAGGGTGCCAACAACTATGTATGGTCAAATGGCCAGGAGGGCGCTGATGTCTCCATTGCAGAGGCCGGTAGCGTTACAGTGACTGGTACGGATGTTAACAATTGTACCAGCACGGCTTCCGTTACCATTACTGTCAATGAACCCTCTGTGGCATTGAACGCCATGACCGATGTTGATGTTTGCGAAGGCGGAAATGTTACGCTGAATGCTGTGTTAAATGGCACTGCCACGGGCGATGTGACCTACGCCTGGACGGGACCGAACAGTTACACTTCTGCACAACAGAACCCGCAACTCAACGGTGTGACTACCGCTCAAAGCGGCGAATACACAGTGGTGGCTACGGCTGCCAATGTGGTGAACGGTGTCTCCTGCGCCGCTACGGACAGCAAGACTGTGAATGTTACTGTAAATGCTTTGCCTGCTGCTCCAGTACTCACCACAGTGAACAATACAAGTTGCGCTACTCCGAATGGAAGCATCACGGTAACCTCACCGACAGGTGCTAATTATCAATATGCTATTAATGGAGGCGATTATCAGACCTCAACGATTTTTGAAAATCTGGATGCTGGCAATTTCACGGTTTCCGTAAAGGATGTCAACACGGGATGTATGAACGAGAATAGTGTCCGTGTTACCACCCAAGGCAGTACTTTGGAGATTGAGATTGCCGTGAATGAAGTGTGCGCTGGTGGCACCGCCGCCTTCCAAAGCACGCTTACGAATGCTACAGGCGATGTGACCTACGCATGGACCGGTCCTGCCGGATTCACTTCTGCAGCTGAGAATCCCACCATTAACAATGTTCAATCCCGCAATGCCGGCACTTACACCTTGCAGGTGACCGAAACGGCTACCAGCTGCCGCGTTTCCGCCACAACAACACTGGTTGTGAATGAACCGACCACGGGTGACACTTCCGCTGTCGCTTGCGTATCCTTCGACTGGTATGAGCATACAGGACTCACCACTTCCGGCGACTACACCCATGTGTTCGTGGGTGGCAACGCCAACGGTTGTGACAGTACGGTAACCTTGCACCTGACCATCAACAAACCGACCATGGGCGACACCACGGCAGTGGCATGTGTAAGTTATGACTGGTACGAGCATACGGGTCTTACCACTTCCGGCGACTACACCCATGTGTTCGAGGGTGGCAACGCCAACGGTTGCGACAGCACCGTAACCCTGCACCTGACCATCAACACGCCGACCACGGGCGACACCACCGCCGTTGCGTGCGACAGCTTTGACTGGTACGAGCATACAGGTCTTACCACCTCCGGCGACTACACGCATGTGTTTGTGGGCGGCAACGCCAACGGTTGCGACAGCACGGTAACCTTGCACTTGACCATCAATAAAACTCCGGTGGTCACCGTATCCGGTGAGTTGTCCATCATCAATGGCAACAGCACGACCTTGACGGCTTCCGGCGCTGACTCATACAAGTGGAACACCAACGAGACCACCGCTTCCATTACCGTTTCTCCGACCGTAAATACAGAGTATTCAGTAGTGGGTACCACCAACGGCTGTACATCAGCACCTGTTAGTGTAACTGTGCTCGTGAATGAATGCGTTCCTGGACACGGAGACACAACGGTTGTGGTTTGTGAGGAATTCACATGGTACGGAACCACCTATACCGAGTCCACGGAAACCGCTATGCATGTGTTCGAAGGCGTGATGGCTGACGGTTGCGACAGCATCGTGACTTTGCACCTCACTATCAACCATGCGGTTGCATCTTCCATGACAGCCACCGAATGTGGAAGCTTCACATGGAACGGCGAAACCTACACGGAGTCTGGCGAGTACACCCATGCCTACGCGGCTGCTAACGGTTGCGACAGTGTGGTGACCTTGAACTTGACCATCAACCAGCCAGTGACATCGTCAAGCACCATCACCGCTTGTGACAGTTACACTTGGAATAGTGAAACCTACACGGAGTCAGGCGATTACACGCAGACCTTCACCGCCGCCAACGGTTGTGACAGCACCGTAACCCTGCACTTGACCATCAATAAAACTCCGGTGGTCACTGTGTCCGGCGAGTTGTCCATCATCAATGGCAACAGCACGACCTTGACGGCTTCTGGCGCTGACACCTATGAGTGGAACACCGAAGCGACCACCGCTTCCATCACGGTTGCTCCAACGGAGAATACAGAGTATTCGGTAGTGGGTACCACCAACGGCTGTACATCAGCACCTGTTACGGTGACCGTGATTGTGAACGATTGTGTGCCTGGTTCTGGCGATACGACGGCTGTGGCTTGCGAGGAGTTCACTTGGTACGGAACAACCTATACGGAATCCACAGAAACCGCTATGCATGTGTTCGAAGGCGTTATGGCTGACGGTTGCGACAGCATCGTGACTTTGCACCTCACTATCAACCATGCGGTTGCATCTTCCATGACGGCCACCGAATGTGGAAGCTTCACATGGAACGGCGAAACCTACACGGAGTCTGGCGAGTACACCCATGCCTATGCGGCCGCCAACGGTTGCGACAGTGTGGTGACTTTGAACCTGACCATCAACCAGCCGGTGACTTATCGTATGTCAGCCACCGCTTGCGAAAGCTACACTTGGAACGGACAAACCTACAATGAGTCTGGCGAATACACGCAGACCTTCACTGCCGCCAACGGTTGCGACAGTGTGGTGACCTTGGATCTGACCGTCCAACATGCCGTGGCAGAGACAATCTCTGCTACCGCTTGTGAAAGCTACACTTGGAATACGGAAACCTACGATGAGTCTGGCGAATACACACAGACCTTCACTGCCGCAACGGGTTGTGACAGCGTGGTGACCTTGAACCTCACCATCAACCAACCGGTTAATCAGCAGATTGAAGCGGTTGCTTGTGGAAGCTACACTTGGAATGAGGAAACCTACGAGGTGTCTGGCGAATACATGCAGACCTTCACCGCCGCCAACGGTTGCGATAGCGTGGTGACCTTGAACCTGACCATCAACCAACCGACTGAGGGCGACACGAACGCAGTTGCATGTGAAACATTTACTTGGTATGAGCATGCGAAAATCAACGAGTCCGGTGACTATACCCATACCTTTGAGAATGGCAATGCCAATGGTTGCGATAGCGTGGTGACCTTACACCTCACCATTAACCACATGGTGACCAATTCGATTTTCGTCACCGCATGTGAAAGTTACATTTGGAATGAGCAGACCTACACGGAGTCAGGTGAATACACGCAAACCTTCACCGCCGCGAATGGTTGCGACAGCGTGGTGACCTTGGATCTGACTATCCAACCTGCATTGGAAGAGACAATCACAGTTACCGCTTGCCAAAGCTACACTTGGAATACGCAAACCTACACGGAGTCTGGCGAATACACACAAACCTTCACCGCTGCAACGGGTTGTGACAGTGTGGTGACTCTGATTCTCACGATCAACAATGAGATTGATGAGCAAATTGAAGCGGTTGCTTGTGGAAGTTACACTTGGAATGAGGAAACTTACGAGATGTCTGGCGTATATACACAGACCTTCACCGCCGCCAACGGTTGCGACAGTGTGGTGACCCTGTATCTGACCATCAACACGCCGACAGAGGGCGACACGACCGCAACGGCATGTGGGACATTTGATTGGTACGAGCATACGGGAATCACAGCGTCTGGCAATTACACGCACATCTTTGAGAACGGCAATGCCGATGGATGTGACAGTGTGGTGACCTTGCACTTGACCATTAACCAACCGGTAAATGAGCAGATTGAAGCTGTTGCTTGTGCAAGCTACACATGGAATGAAGAAAACTACGAGATGTCTGGCGAATACACGCAAACCTTCACCGCCGCCAACGGTTGCGACAGTGTGGTGACCTTGAATCTGACCATCAACCTGCCGACTGAGGGCGACACTACCGCAACGGCATGTGAGACATTTGATTGGTATGAGCATACGGGAATCACAGCGTCTGGCAATTACACGCACATCTTTGAGAACGGCAATGCCGATGGATGCGACAGCGTGGTGACCTTGCACTTGACCATCAACCAACCGGTGACCAACGCAATCTCAGCTACCGCTTGCCAAAGCTACACTTGGAACGAGCAAACTTACAATGCGTCTGGCGAATACACGCAAACCTTCACCGCCGCCAATGGTTGCGACAGCGTGGTGACCTTGAATCTGATCATCAACCAACCGACTGAGGGCGACACTACCGCAGTGGAATGTATGACATTTGATTGGTATGAGCATGTTGGTCTTACGACATCAGGAAATTATACGCATGTGTTTGAAAATGCCAATGCCGCTGGTTGCGACAGCATCGTGACCCTGCATCTGACCATCAATACGGAGATTCACAACAATCTTACGGAGCATGGCTGCGACTCTTACGAATGGGATGGTGATGTATATTACACTTCTGGTGTTTACACAAAATCCTATCCGCTTCCTAATGGTTGTGACAGCATTGTGACCATCGATCTCACCATTACTCCATCGTATCATATTGAAATTAAAGACACCATTTGTGAAGGTGCTTTGTATGCCCATTACAATTTCATGGAGACTGAGGCCGGTGATTATACGCAGAACCTGCAAACCGCAAACGGTTGTGACAGTATCGTGATCTTGCATCTGGCAACGAAAGAATGCTCTTCCGATTGTGGTACGGATGTTCAGGATATTGATCGCAATGTTTATGGCACAAAGGCTGTCAACCACTTGTGCTGGATGACCTCCAACTTGCGCACCACTCGTTATTCTGACGCTACTCCTATCCCGTTTGCTGTTGTTTACTCCTATCCGTATGATCCGAACGATACGGCTAATCTTGAAACCTACGGACGCTTGTACGACTGGGCTTCCGCCTCACGCAACGCTGCGCCTACGCGCAATCCTCATGTCCAAGGCGCTTGTCCTTTCGGTTGGAGACTTCCTTCTCAAGAAGAGTTTGAAGAATGGGCTTCCGCTTACACCATGGATCAGCTTCGTTCCACTTCAAACTGGCTGATTGAAAACGGTAACAACGCCAGCGGTTTGAATATGCAACCGGCCGGTTTCTACAACAGCAACACTCAACGTTGTGAAGAACTGCATGGCAAAGCTTATTTCTACACTTCCGACTACTACGGTTCCACGCAAGATGTTGTACACATGGTGGCCCAGTGCGGATGTTGGGAACTGCTCTTCACCCGAGACAAGAATCTGAATGACGCTTACAGCGTTCGATGCGTAAAAGACATCGAATAATTATCAATAACTATTGATTCGAGGATGGCTGAATTTTTTCGGCCATCCTTTTTTTTGAAAATTTTGTTATTTTTGCAACTTGACAATTTTGTCAGTTGTCATAGTATGAATCTATAAAAAAACAGATGAAAGACTGCAAGAGAGAAGCGATTGTACGAGCCGCGGAGATGGAGTTTATGCAGAAAGGTTTTGAGGGGGCGCGCATGATGGGGATTGCGAAAAGGGCAGGGGTGGGGCATCCGCTGCTGCACTATCATTTCAACACGAAAGAGGCGTTGTTCCATCATGTGGTGAAAGAGAAAATGGGACTTTTGTCAGCCGCGGTGCAGGTTTCGCTGGATGATTCGGACAAGACTTTGGCGGAGAAACTGGCGTCAGCCATCTCATCCCATTTTGATTTTGTAAGGACTCATGTGGACTATATCCGTTTTGCCATCCGGGAGATGGAGAAGCATCCCGCTTTGTTTGAGACAGCCAAAAGCGAGGCACAGGTTAAGTTGAAGGGGATTGTGGACAAACTCCAGCGAGAGTTGGATGCCGCTGCGGAAAGAGGGGAGATGCCCGCCACAGACGCTGAGCTTTTGCTGGAGGATATGATTGCCCTGAATGTTTTTTTTCATGTGGCCATGCCAGCATTGAAAAACATAAAGAATTCCGTCATTGACGATTCTTATTATGAGAAACGTAAGAAAGAAAATGTAGATTTGATACTACATCGTTTGGGGCTTCCGCAAGGCGATTCCATTCTGGTGAAAAATATTGTAAAATAAGTAAATAGAGATTTTTTCAATCTAATATAACTATGGAGAATCATTTAAAGGTAGGCATTGACATTGGCTCCACGACGGTGAAAGTGGTGGTGCTTGATCACAATAACGAAAACTGCTATGTGGATTACCGTCGGCACAATATGAACATTCGGACCACGGTGTTGGAGTCGCTGGCTCCGGTGGCCGGGAAGTACCCGGACGCATGGCTCAAGGTGGCCGTTACCGGCTCCGTAGGCATGGGCTATGCCGAGTGCTGGCACCTGCCCTTCGTGCAGGAGGTGATCGCCGCCGCCACGCTCGTGAAACAGCAGTTCCCGCAAACCCGCACCTTCATCGATATCGGAGGGGAGGACAGCAAGATGATTTTCTTTGAGGAGGGTAGGGTGCCCGACATCCGCATGAACGGCAACTGCGCCGGCGGCACGGGTGCGTTCATCGACCAGACCGCCAGTCTGCTGAATGTGGAACCCTCGGAGTTGAACACCTTGGCCGAAAATGCCCAGACCGTCTATCCCATCGCGTCCCGTTGCGGTGTGTTTTCCAAAACAGACATCCAGAACCTGCTCGCGCGTCATGTGAGCAAGGAGGATGTGGCCCTGTCGGTGTTCCACGCTGTGGCCTTGCAGGTCATCGGCACGCTCTCGCGCGGGCTTGATGTGCGCCCGCCTGTGTTCTTCTGCGGCGGCCCGTTCGCCTTCCTGCCCATGCTGAAAAAGACCTTCCTGACAAATCTCCATTTGACCGAAGCGGACTGCGTGCCCGTGCCCGACGCCCGCGTGGTGCCCGCCTACGGCACCGCCCTGATGGCGGAAAGCCAATGCCAGGAGCCACTGGCCATGCGGGATTTTTTACATGATATTGAGAATCTCTCCATTGATAATGATGTGTTGCTTCAAAACCGCCTTGCACCCCTCTTCGAGAATGAATCGGCCTTTGCCGCCTGGAAGCGACAGAAACAGAATTTCTTCGTGCCCCGTGTGGATTGGAGCGAGGTGAAGGACAATCGTGTCTTTATGGGCGTGGACTCCGGCTCCACCACCACCAAACTCGTGGTGCTGGATGCGGAGGGCCGGCTGCTCTATCGTGATTACCGCAATAACAATGGCAACAGTTTCGACGCGTTTCGGCAAGCGCTGCAACAGTTCAAGCAGGTGTGCGAGGAACATCATTTCCAACCTGAAATCGCGAACAGCGCGGTGACCGGCTATGGCGAGAACCTGCTCAAGACCGCCTTTGGCCTGCACCACGGCGTGGTGGAGACCATGGCGCATTACTTGGGCGCGAAAAGCGTGTCGCCCGATGTCTCGTTCATCCTTGACATCGGAGGACAGGACATGAAGGCCATCTTTGTGGAGAACCAGGCCATCCGCCGGTTGGAGATCAACGAGGCCTGTTCGTCGGGTTGCGGTTCCTTCATTGAAACATTCGCCAAGATGCTGGGTTATTCGGTGGCCGATTTCGCCCGGATAGCGTGCGAGGCGCGTCACCCGTACGATTTGGGCACGCGCTGCACGGTGTTTATGAACTCCAAGGTGAAACAAGCCATGCGAGAGGGTACCACGCCTGAGGACATCTCCGCTGGATTTGCGTATTCCGTGATTAAGAACTGTCTTTTCAAAGTGTTAAAACTGAGAAAGATAGAAGAACTTGGCGACCATATTGTGGTGCAAGGCGGCACCTTCAAGAATTTGGCCGTTGTACGTGCCCTGGAGCTACTCACCGGCCGTGATGTGCGTTTCTCGGACATCCCCGAGTTGATGGGTGCCTACGGTTGTGCGCTCTTCGCCAAAACCCAGCCCGTTGCAAAGCCTCTAACGCTTGACGAACTGCTGGCTATACGTGAGTTCGAGACCGAACAGCAGACCTGCCCCGGCTGCGCCAATCGCTGTACGGTTATCCAATACAAGTTCTCCAACGGACGTTGTTACTATTCGGGCAACAACTGCGAGAAAATCTTCGCAAACGAGTCAGAAGTGTTGCGAAAGGGCACGAACCAACATCATGAACGACTCAAAATGCTCTTCCAACGCTCGATAGTTTCCAAGGAAAAAGCCAAACTTACGATAGGCATTCCCCGTGCACTGGGTATGTATGAGCTTTATCCTTTTTGGAATACTCTTTTCTCCGAATGTGGTTTCCGTGTGGTTCTTTCGGGAAAATCCACCAATCCGCTGTACGAGCAGGGCATCCATACTGTGATGTCGGAGAACATCTGCTTCCCCGCCAAGTTGATGCACGGCCATGTGTATGATCTGGCGAAGAAAGGTGTGGACCGTATTTTCTATCCGTACATTGTGATGGAGCAGAAGGCCGACGAGAAAGTGCGCAACAGCTACAATTGTCCCATTGTGGCTGGTTATTCCGATGTAATGAAGAATGCCATTGACACCGTGGAGCGATTCAACATTCCGTTTGACGCGCCGGTGGTATCGCTCAACAATGACGAATTGCTGTATGCGGGATGTCGTGCCTACCTGCGCACATTAGGTGTGGACCGGAAACGCGCCGACAGTGCCATCTCTGCAGCGGTGAAGGCTCAACAACGTTACATCACGCAACAGCATCAGCGTGCGCAGGAGATTGTGCGGTTGGCCAAAGAAAACAACCGCATGGTTGTGGTCTTGGCGGGTCGCCCGTATCATACCGACCCCCTTGTCCAGCATAAGATCTCCGATGTGCTCGCTGATATGGGAATAGATGTGGTGACCGAGTTTGTGGCCAATGATACCGATACGGAAGTTTACAAGGAGTTGGTGGCGGTCACGCAGTGGACCTATCCCAACCGCGTGTTCAAAGCCGCGCACTATGTGGCCAACAGTCCCGATAATGTGCATTTCATGATGATCACCTCCTTCGGTTGCGGTCCGGATGCCTTCATTATTGATGAGACGCACGATATCCTAGACCGTAAAGGCAAGAGTTTCACGCTGTTGAAGGTGGATGATGTGAACAATATCGGCTCGTTGCGCCTGCGTGTCCGCTCCATGGTGGAGAGTTTGAAGTTCAGCCGCAAGATGGAGGTCAACAAGCCGTTTGTCACGACGCCTGCCTTCCGGGAGACGGACCGCCGGCGCACGATTCTGGCGCCCACTTTCGCTTCTGGCTATACCGAGTTTTTCCCCACCTTCTTCAAGATGGCGGGCTATAATCTGGTTGTGTTGCCAATGGGTGATAAGGAGTGTGTGGACTTGGGGTTGCAATATGCCAACAACGAGGTTTGCTATCCGGCCACCATCGTGGTGGGCAGTCTGCTCAAGGCGTTGCGCAGCGGCCAGTACAATCTGGATGACGTGGCCGTGATCATCACGCAGACGGGCGGGCAATGCCGTGCCACCAACTACATCATGCTGATAAAGAAAGCGTTGGTGGCTGCGGGCATCGAAAATGTTCCAGTACTATCATTGGCATTGGGCAATACGCTGGCCAACGAGCAACCCGGATTCGTGGTCGATTTCAAGAAACTGGCGTTGCCTGCGCTGTTCACTTTGTTATATGCCGACTGTCTGTCGCGCATGTATTATGCCGCGCGCCCGCGGGAACTACAACGCGGCAAGGCCAAAGAGATACAAAACAAGTATATTGAAAAATCACTGCCACACTTAGAGGCCCATGATTATAAGGGCCTGCGCAAGCTGTTGGCGGAGGCGGTGAAAGAGTACATGGCCAATATGGATTGCAACAAGCCGCTGCCGCAAATTGGAGTGGTGGGCGAGATTTACATCAAATACAACGAGTTCGGTCACCTGAATGTGCTGGATTGGCTTGCCGACCAAGGCGTGGAGGTCATCGCCCCGTCCATTTACAACTTCTTCATGAACAGTTTTGTGAATCGTCATATCAATAAAAAACTGAATATCAAGGAGGTGGGTCAGCCGTTGTGGGTTTCTGATGCCATCTACAAGCTCATCTTCCATTACGCTAAGGTATATGATAAGATCTGTGCGCCGTTCCCGTATTACCGGCCTTATGCGGACATGTTTCACGATGCCGAGTTGGCGTCGCGTATCATCAACATGGCGGCCAATTTCGGTGAGGGATGGCTCATTCCGGCGGAGATGTCGGCCTTGGCGGAGAGTGGCGTGAAGAACATTATCAGTTTGCAACCTTTCGCATGCATTTCCAACCATATCATAGCCAAGGGTATAGAGAAGAAAATCCGCAAGTTTTATCCCGATCTCAACATGTTGTTCCTCGACTTTGACGGTGGCACCAGCGAAGCCAATGTCTTCAACAGGTTGCATTTTATGATTGAGAACGAACAATAAATGCTTGGAGGATTGAGTTATAACATTATAATTTTTAAAAATATGAAAAAAACATTTTTGGTAATAGCGTTTTTGTGTTTTTGTGCGATGCCCATATTCGCTCAGAATTGTATGATTTTCGGAAAGATAGCGGTGCCGGAGATGGAAAAGAAGAAGGTTTATTTGAAGAATATGAACACGGGTGCGACTTTGGACTCCACCATGGTGTTTGACGGAGCTTTTGCTATCGGGGCGAATGTGTCGGAACCGTTTGTGGGGTATTTGCAGACGGAGCGGTTGTCGCAAGTCAACTACTATTATCTGCTTTTTGTGGCAGAGCCGGGCAGGATTTATTGCGACATGGTGACGGACTCGTTGTCGGGCACGCCGTTGAATGACAGGTATTATTCGATGATGAAGCAATACAATTATGAGGTCAGTGTGCTGAACGCGTTGACCACGCAGATGAATCAGGCGATTTCCATGCCTGCGGATGTGGCGAAAGAGTTTGCTGACAAATTTGCGAAACAGGACAAAGTGGTGATGGGTATTCTGAAGTCTGCGTATGAAGAAAACAGGACGAATCCGGTGGGCGCTCTTGCCATGGAGAACTATCTGGACTGGATGGTGAACTATGAGGCGGCGAAGCGCGCCATGGAGGGTGCTGCCCCGGTGGTGACCAGTTACCAGCGTTTGGCGGACAAATACGCCGCCATGGAGCGGTTGAGTCATACGGCGGTAGGCAAGCCCTACAAGGATTTGGACTTGGTTGACCAGAAGACGGGCAAAAAGGTGAAGTTGAGCAAGTATGTGGAGGGCAAGGTGGCATTGGTTGACTTTTGGGCGTCGTGGTGCAGGCCATGCCGAAAGGAGATCCCGAACATTGCCAAACTGCATGAGAAGTATGGGAAGCGGAAGGATGTGGTTATTATCAGTTTGAATGTATGGGACAAGCCGGAGCCGCAGGCCAAGGCCATCAAGGACATGGGGATGGTATGGACGCAGTTGACGGATCCCACGCGCAAGGCCACCGACACATACGCGGTGGACGGCATCCCGCAGATATTGTTGATTGGCAAAGATGGTCGTATCCTCGCCCGCGACCTCCGCGGCGACGAGATTGAACCCGCCCTGAGGAAGGCGATAGGGGAGTAGGGAGCCGTGCGGATGCTCCAAATCCCCTTCTATTTTAGAAGGGGTGCCTGAAAGGCGGGATAGTAATATGAGAGATTGGCCGTCAGGCCATCCTTGTGGAATTAAAGATTCTTAGGGATTTCTTCCTTATGTGGCGCTTTCATGCCCATAATACTCAATAATGAATTTTCTCAATTCTTCCAACATGAAGCACACATGTCGCAAGACAAGGATTTCCGTGCACCTGAATTCAGAAAACGATTTCGACCAGATTGCCCGCCTTTCGGTTCTTGCAGGCATAGCCCCGCGATTCACTGTTCACGGGTAGATTGTGTACAGGGCGGTCTATGATTTTGATGCCGTTGATGTTAGTCATTTGTTTAATTGGTATTATGACCCTTTATATTACTACCCCGGCCTACGGCCACCCCTTCTTAAAAAGAAGGGGAGTTATAGAGCGTCCGCATGACCATGCGGACAATAAAATTAGGTACATCATCCCGCGTGACGCATAAGCGTTGAGGGGAGAATACAACATGGTTGGGTCAACACCTATATCATCACCTCAACACACAAAAAAAAGGGCCCCCGCTTCCGGAAGCCCTTGTTATTATTTTTAGCCAGCTAACAGCTAATGGCTAATGGCCATTTATTCCACCTCCCAAGTGTCGCCGCTGTTCAGCAGGTCATCGACACATTTGTACTTGCCGATGGCTTTCTGCTCGTCCATCTGGTCTTCGTACAACTGGGTGTAAGAGGTTTTCTTCACATTGCGGATCACACCGATGGCCACGGGAAGGTCGCCCTTCATACGCGCCAACATCATGTGGATGCCGGTGTCCTCGGTGGTCTCGTCGTGAATCATGATGTCGTCAATGGTGATGCCGTTCTCGCCAATGGTGACGGCTTCCAAACAACGGCCGTTGAAACGCAAACCTTTGTTCTTGTCCTTGCCGAAAATCATGGGCTTGCCATGCTCGAGGATGATGGTACGGTCGTCACGCACAGCGCGGTCGGTGATGGCGGCGTGCGCCTTGTCGTTGAAGATCATACAGTTCTGCAACACTTCCACCACGCTGGTGCCGTCATGCTGTGCGGCACGCGTCATGATTTCCGTGGTCAACGGCGGCAGACAGTCCAACGCGCGGGCATAGAATGTGCCCTGCGCACCCATGACCAACTCGCCCGGGTTGAACGGATAGTCGATGGTGCCGTAAGGAGAGGTCTTCGTGACCTGGCCGAACTTGGTGGTGGGACTGTACTGGCCCTTGGTCAAACCGTAAATCTCGTTATTGAAGATGGTGATGTTCAAGTCCTGGTTTCTGCGCACCGCATGGATCAGGTGGTTGCCACCGATGGCCATGGAGTCGCCGTCGCCCATGCTCACCCACACGGAGAGGGCAGGGTTGGCCAGCTTCACGCCAGTGGCGATGGCGCACGCGCGTCCGTGGATGCTGTGGAATCCGTAAGTGTCCACATAATAAGGAATACGCGATGAGCATCCGATACCGGACACCATACAGATGTTTTCCTTCTTGTGGTTTGTCTTCGGGAAGGTGTTCAACAATGAGGCGAGGATGGCGTGGTCACCGCAACCGGGACACCATTTCACCATTTGGTCGCTGGTAAAGTCAGCTTTTGTATATTCGCGGTCCGCTCTGGGAACAAAATGTCTTTCTGCCATAATTTCTGTTTTTTAAGTGTTTTGGTTTGATTTATTTGGCAAGCAGTCTTTCGAATTCGGCCTTCAGTTCGCCCACCTCGAAAGGCAAGCCCATGATCTTGTTGTATTGCGTCATGGGGCATTCCGGGAACTGGGTGCGGAGATAACCGGCAAACTGGCCGTTGTTGAGTTCGCAGACGACAATCTTTTTGTATTTCTTGAAGATGTCGCCCGTGTTCTTCGGCAGCGGGCAAATATAGTTGAAATGGGTGTAAGCCACCTTCTTACCTTCGTTGTTCATTTCTTCCACGGCGAGGGTGAGTGCTCCGGAGGTGCCGCCCCAACCCACCACGAGAAGCTCGGCATCAGGGTCGCCGGTCACCTCCTGGTCGGGGATATAGTTGGCCACGCGGTTCACCTTTTCCTGGCGGTTGTGGACCATCAGGGCGTGGTTTTCTGGATCGGTGCTGAGCGGGCCGTCGGGACATTTCTCGAGGCCGCCTACGCGGTGACGCAGACCTTCCATTCCGGGGAGTGCCCACCAGCGGGCGAACTTCTCAGGATCCCTGCGGAACGGACGATAGTCGGGATCGTTCGGAGTGGCCAAACGCGGCGTGATGCTCGGCAGGTCGGCCACCTTGGGGATGCGGAACAGCTGGGAACCGTTGCCCAGATAGCCGTCGGTGAGCAGGATGACGGGAGTCATGTGCTCCAAGGCGATCTTGGCGGCGTTATAAGCCCAGTAGAAGCAGTTGGCGCTGGAAGAGGCGGCCACCACTACGAGTGGTGCCTCACCATTACGGCCGTAAAGCGCTTGATTGAGGTCGGATTGCTCCGTCTTGGTGGGAAGTCCGGTAGAAGGACCACCGCGCTGCACGTCAACCACCACGAGAGGAAGTTCCACCATCACGGCCAGACCGAGTGCCTCACTCTTCAGGGAGAGGCCGGGACCGGAAGTGGAGGTGCAGGCCAGTGCGCCGGCGTAAGATGCGCCGATAGCGGAACAAACGCCCGCAATCTCATCTTCAGCTTGGAACACGCGTGCGCCCAAGGATTTGTGTTTGGCTAATTCCACCATCACATCCGTGGCAGGGGTGATAGGGTAGGAGCCCAGGAACAACTGGCGGCCCGAACGCTCGGAAGCGGCCAACAGACCCCATGCAGTGGCCACATTACCCGTGATATTACGGTAACGGCCCTTCGGCATCTTGTCGGCATGGGCAATCTCAAAAATGTGGGAGTGCATCACTTCCAACTTGTCGGCATATTCATAACCTTCTTGCAGGACGGCTTTGTTCAGCTTCACCACTTCGGGTTTCTTGGCGAACTTGCGCTCCAGATAAGCGAATGTCTGATCCAGTTTTTTATGCGTGGCATAGAAAATGATACCCAGTGCGAACATGTTGCGGCATCTGTCAGCCGTCTTCTTGTCGGCACCTTGCTCGTTGCCAATACGCTGTGTGAAAGAGGTGACAGGGGCTTTGATGATGGTGTAGGCACGCTCCATCTCATCCGTGAACGGATTGTCGTTCTCTGTGTAACCGGCCTTTGCCAATGCCTCATCTGTGAAGGTGTCAATATCCACAATGATGGTGGCACCTTTCTTGGCCCATTTCATATTCGATTTCAGAGAGGCGGGGTTCATGGCGACGAGGATGTCACACTTGTCACCCGAACTGTAAATGTGGTTTCCCACATGCACCTGGTATCCGGAAACACCCGCTATGGTGTTGTGCGGGGCGCGGATTTCGGCGGGATAGTCAGGGAATGTGGCAATGTCGTTGCCTGTGAGCGCGGAAGCGTCGGAAAAGAGGGTTCCCGACAACTGCATTCCGTCTCCGCTGTCTCCAGCAAAACGGACGACGATGTCGTCAATTTTCTTGATTTGATCTTCTGTTGACATTTTAAAATTGGTTTATATTTTTATTATTTATTGTTGTATCAGCAAGTTACAGTTATTGCAAACCGTTTTCAGAATGACTCCGAAAACGGCGGCAAAGGTAATTATTTTAAGTAAGAAAATCAATCGGAAATACTAATAATATTTACTTATTCTTCTTGTCTTGCCAGACAGTGGAAAATATGGTGGGATTGATGTTCAGCATGATCCATCCCCAGTGAAGTTGCCGTTTGTCGGTTAGCTTCTGGAGTGTCTCCATCGTTTTGGTGCCGCTCATGAAGGAATAGCCGGCCGAAAGCTTGACAAATTTTAAAATGTAGGCGCGTGACACATGCATAATGGTCGAATTTATTGTTTTTTTGATGTTTGTCCTCCGTAAAAGGAGGTTATCGAGCGCAAAATAATAAAAAATAAGTAAGATACTCCTCGCCAATCACAATATTTTGTACTTTTGCGACTGCATAGAAACAAGCATTCTCGCACGGATGGGACAGAAAAATGAGATTGTCTGGCAGGATTGTTTCGGAATGACGAAGCAATACACGATGCTGATGGTGAAGTCGCAGCACGAGCCGATGCGGTTCGCCTCGCTGTTGTCAAAATTGTACCAGCGCCCGTTCTCGTTCATCGCCGACTATGCCCCCGATCTCACACATCCTGACATACAGTTCCCCACCTATTTCTCCGTCATTGACCCTTCCAAAAATGTCAATATGCTGGTGATGGCCAACCGCACCACCGTGCCGGCGGTAGTGGATCAGGTGTTCAATCCATTGCAAAGCATGTCTTTGTTTGACGATTATTTTTACTTCTTTAATCAGAAGACGAATAAGAAACTGTTTTCAAGTCCGCTGAGGAATTATGATTTTCTCATTTTTCTCTATAGCGATAAGGATTATAACATTGCCGAAGTGATCGATAAACTCGGTTCCCAACCCTCGTTTATGATGCAGGATGTTTCAGAAATGCTGCAACCTGATGGCAAAACCCAGAAGAAACAGGTGACCCTATTGCAGGGTCTGATTGAATACTTTGGAGTGGAAATGAATGAGGTTCAAGAGAAAAAAATCCGTGCCCGACTGAGAAACAAGGAGATACCGCAGAATAATGTTATTGACCGCCGGTATGATGTCAGACAGACCATCACCAGTCCGTTGTTGGGTCGGGAGGATATTTAGCGCTTTTCTTTCTTTAACGGCAAAACCTTTAATGTCAGACTGTTGAACCCGTAATTGTCGAATTTCTCGGCTTTGCGGTAGAAAGAGATGTGGTATTCGCCCGACTGGCTCAAACTTTTGCGTGGGAACGCCACCAGATTTATGTTGCAGGCACTGCCGTTGCCCGCGGGCATGATGTTCTTGTTGGTCTCTTTGTTGAAATCGAAAATGCTGGTCACATATGTTTCCTGTCCATCCGGATAAATCAGGGTGATGGTGACGGGCAGTTCTTCCAGCACATTGGTGGTGCTGTCGTAGTTCAACACAAACTCAATGCGGTAATCTTTGGTCGTATCGGTGATGTTGAAAGGCATGTCCAACACCTGTTCGTCATAAGTCCAGTTCGTATTTGGGAAGTTGTGCATCACGCTGATTTCAACAGCGTTTTTGTTTTTCCTGTTCTGACATCCAATAATTAAAACACTGGAAATAAGAATGATAACAGCGTATAAGAAAAGGTGTTTTGCGTTGTGCTTTTTCATGTTCGGATACTCTTTTAAAATGGCCTGCGAAAATAGGAAATTTATTGATATTTTTACTATTTTTGCAACCGAAAACAAAATGTATTATGAGTTATAAATCCGTGAAAGACTAATAGATCTATTAGAGGCAAATGGCTTTATCATAAAAGGACAAAAAGGAAGCCATATCAAGTTTGAAAAGAATGGGATAATGGTTATAGTTCCCAATCATGGTAAGAAAGGGGTGGAGAAGGGGACATACTTCAACATTGTTAAACAAGCAGGGTTAAAAAAACAGAACAATTAACAACATAAGAAATGAAAACAATTGAAGTGAAAGTTGAATCTTCCGGTGAGAATTACAGCGCCTATATAGAAGGATTACCTATCATGACAGTAGGGGATAACATGGAAGAGATTAAATCTAATATGCAGGAAGCCATTGATTTGTATCTTCAAGATAATCCTAATGTCGATGAGATGTTTTTTGGAGAATATGAATTGGTGTTCAAACCTGTCGTCCAGTCTCCCAAGTCTTCCCAATCTTCGATAAGTGCACCAATATATTCAGTGTAATAAATTGAAATATAAATATTTAACATGACAACAAAAAAGAAATTTTATGTGGTATGGAACGGCGTGAAGCCCGGAGTGTATGACAACTGGGCGGAGTGCAAGGAACAGGTCTATCAGTTTGAAGGCGCCAAATACAAGTCTTTCGGCACATTGCAGGAAGCCCAGAGCGCTTTGGAGGAAGGATATGCCGCCTATTATCGTAAACATCCGGCCACAGCCAGCGGCGTGGCGTTGCAACTGCAAACCAACGATGCCAACGCGCAGAAGCCCATCCTTGACAGTTTGTGTGTGGATGCCGCCTGCAACATGGTAACCAAAGTGATGGAGTACCGGGGTGTGTATGCGGCCACGGGCGAAGTGTGGTTCCACAAAGGCCCGTTTCCCAACGCGTCCAACAACATCGGCGAGTTCCTGGCCTTAGTGCACGGTCTGGCCTTGCTCAAGCAGAAGAATCTGGACATTCCCATCTACACCGACAGCATCACGGCATTGTCGTGGGTGCGGCACAAAAAGCACAAGTCCATTGTTTTGCCGACAGAGGAGAACGCCTTGCTGTTCGATCTGCTCGCGCGCGCGGAGAACTGGTTGAAGAACAATACCTACGCCAATCCGATCTATAAATGGAACACGCCTCTTTGGGGCGAAATCCCCGCCGACTTCGGGAGGAAGTGAGGGGCACTCCTTATTTCCCTCTGAGGGGGATAATTACCACGCAATCTCTTTGATTTCGCCCTCTGGGGTGCGGAATACATAGCGTTTCACGCTCTCTTGGCGCGTCAGCAACATGTAATCGCATTGGCAGGTGATGGGCGTGCCGTTGATGCTGACCAGGTAGTCGCCGGTGCGGATCCCTTTTTCGTACGCTTTAGTGCCCTTGCGCACGAGTGCTTTCATCGCACCGAGAGGGTCGTCCTCTACGGCAGGTACAAAATCTAAACCGCCGGGCTTGTTATTCACCATGATTTCCGGATTTCCATCATTCGGCAGAAAGTAGAAACTCTTCTTCGGCGCGTCGATAATCAGTGAAATATGTTTCAGAATGGACGAGCCAATAGCCCTGTTGTGTGTGGCGGTTTTCACCCACACATCTTTGAGGATAATGTCGCCCACTTCAATTTCAGGAAAGCAAAGTTCTCTGTTGATAACCGTATCGTAGGAGGCGCCGAAAAGCCCCGCGTAGGTCATGACAGTTGTGTCCATGTTTACCGTCATGGCATCCAGTTGCTGCTTGATTTTGGGATCATTTTTAGACCACAGGTCTAGCAAGTCCTGCGGGAGACCGTACCAACCGCCGATAGCGCCCATGTCGAAAAGCATTTTAGGGTGGGCAAACGGGATTTTCGTCCAAACATGGGGACGGAAGCCGTTGCCTGTGTATTTCACCTTGGCGTGTCCCTTTTCCTCCTTGGCGAAGAACCCTTTGTGGGAGGTCATGATCAGCAGGCTGTCTTTGGTGTCAAACTTGAACGAAATGCCTTTGGCGACGAGGTCAAAGCCGAAGGCGCCGTCAATGATTCCGCAGGTAAAATCGCTCATTGCGTCGTCCACAATCATCGGATATCCCTTTATGGTGATATTGCCCATCTTGATGGCAGGGATTTGGATTATCTCCATCATTTTGCGTCTGTTCTGGGCGTCGGTGGTGTATGTGCTGTCGCCAGTAGACCTCATCCATGGCTCTTTTTTCCCAATCCAGAACCCACTTCCGGCCCCGGTGTCGAACATGAGGTTTTTGGTTTCGCCTTCAATTTCCACGGGGATGATGATGGCCCCGTCCCACATTTTGATTTTGATGGTATCGGTGAAAACCTGTTGGGAGACGCCGAAATACCGGTCGCTCAGGTGCTGAGCCGAAGCTTGCCCCAAAGTCATGATCCCCAGCAACAGGCCAAGGACAATTGCTTTACTTTGCTTTTTCATCAGGATGATTTTTAGGCCACAAAAATAAAAATTTTGTCTTTTCCCGCCCAAGCCCGTAGGGCTTCCATTGCCTACAGTTAGGCATCCCCTACGGGGATGTGTTAGCAATCTTCGCCCACCATTGCATCCACCCGTACAATGCTGTCCATCAATCCAATATGGGTTCCGTCGGTGTGGTGGTGGACGCCGATGCCCGATCACGTCCCCACATCCCGCCCAAGCCCGTCAGGGCTTCCATATCTGTAACATGTGGCGGTACAACCCTCTCTCGTAAGCCCGTCAGCCCGCAAGCCCGTCAGGGCTTCCATATCTGTAGATGATGTGCCCACCCGCGACCCACAACCCCGTTAGGGGTTGCATAAAACCAAAATAATGCATATCAGCACGGTCAAATGTTATTATTATTAACAATTAATTGTTAAATAAATAATTGATTTTCAATGTATTATGATAAATTTTGTATATTTGCCAGAAATTTAAAAATTATAAATCATGGCAAACACGTATTCTCAAATCTATCATCATTACATTTTCGCCGTGCAGCACCGAAAATGTCTCATCCTTCCTGAATGGAAAGATGAATTGTACAAATACATAACGGGTTGTATTACCAATCATAAATGCAAATTGTTGAGTATTGGGGGAGTGGAGGATCATATCCATATACTAACGGGTATGAATCCTTCAGTATCGTGTGCCACCTTGATGGCCGATGTGAAGCGTAGTTCCACCCTATGGATAAACAGTAAATTCTACCGTCCTGGTTTTTTTTCATGGCAGGAGGGGTATGGGGTTTTCAGCTATGCCAGGTCTGCTATTCCGAATGTGGGCACCTATATCGAGAATCAGGTTCAACATCACAAAAAACGGACATTCCAGGAGGAATATCTCAAAATTCTTCAAGATTACCATGTCGAATACGATGAGCGATATATTTTTCACCCCGTATTGTAATCCTTTTTTTGTGCCATTTCGTAAATATGAATCTCCCACGGAGATTGAACCCGCGCATGGGCATCCGCTACAGATAGGCATCCCCTACGGGGATATGTTATCGATTTCCGCTCACCAGCGCCTCTATCGGCACCGTATCCTCTCGAAGCCCGTTAGGGCTTCCATATCCGTAACCTGTGGCGATGCGCCCGTGCCTCGTAAGCCCGTCAGGGCTTACATATCTGTAGCACGATGATGTTTCCGACCATACCCCACAACCCCGTTAGGGGTTGCACATCGGGCACGATAATAATTCGGTAACCCGTTGAATATGAATCCCCGATGGGGATTTGAAACCGCGCGTGGGCATCCGTTTCTACAGACAGGCATCCCCTACGGGGATGAGTTACCTCGCTCACCAGCGCCTCAATCGGCACCGTGCTGTCCATCAGCCCGATACGGGTGACGGAAGCGTGGCGGTTGACACCGGTTCCAATCCCGTCTATGCATTCCGCCCAAGCCCGTAGGGCTTCCATATCTGTAGTACGAGAATGTTTCCGCCTATGCCCCACAACCCCGTGAGGGGTTGCACATCATTTTGGGACAAAGGTTGCGTTTACGACATTTATTGTAATTTTGCAGAGGATATCAAACGATATACAAACTGTAATACCAAATCATTATGGAAGAAACAAACAAAGAACTAAGAGGTATACTTGTTGATATAGCCTTGCAATGGCAAGCAAGATTTGGTGTTGCACCACAGATTACCACGGTAGTTTCTGAATATGATGCAGCAATGTTAGTTGGTATGTCTGAAAGTCAATATTCAAAATATATGCAGGATAAAACTGCTGTAAATAAGGGTTATGATTTTGTTTTTAATCATACAAGATACCAAGTAAAAGCAAATAGGCCAAGTGGCAAACCAGGAAGTTTTGTGACGAAAGTTCCAAAAGTATCGAATTATGAATGGGATAAACTAATTTGGATATTATATGATAAAAACTATTTAATGTTAGAGGCATGGGAATGGAACATGGAGGAATACAAATTAGCCTTCGATAATGTAAAGCGGCTTTCGCCCAATCATTACAGAAAAGGGAAATGCTTATATTCTATACCTCAAAAATGAAATGCACTAATAGAATAAGGGACTTTTTATTGATTGTGAAAAATGCAATACACAAAGCTTGGAAATTATGACTTGCATATGTCGGGCACTGGCCTGCGAAAAAGAGCTTCGGGAGGCCACGCTTTCAGCGGCGGCCTCCCGAAGTGTTGTTTTTGAGGTTGAGAGTTTATTTCACTTCATTTCATAATGAATTCAATCATCACCGTATAGGAAATTTATTGCCAAAGCTTTGGTTAGCCTTTTCAAATAGCTATCCTCTTCTTTTGTGAGTTTCGCTTTTGCTGCAGTAAACTCTGGCTCAAGGGCATTCGAACGAGCTTCTTGCTCGGCATTTGAGATTTTCTTTTGAAAATTCAGTTTGAGAGGTTCGGTTATCTTATATGCGCATTCTACAGCATCCTGTAGATTTGCAGACAAAGAGTCTCCACGATTTGCAGAGCCAATTTCAATTATAAAGAAATCATAGTCAGGATATCCTAAATTCAAGCGATCACCAGGCTTATTAAAATGATACTTCACCTTGTTATTATTTGTCGTACGAATAAATCCATCGAAATAGACAGTTGAATAGTTGGAAATGTTTTTGACTGTATTGTAGATATGGTCTGTTTCTAAACTATCGTTATCAACGAAATATAGGCAGTTGAATTTCACTTTACGGAATTGCTCACGCTCATAATAGATGGTAAATTTAACTTGGGTAATATTGTCAGTTTCTATCGTAGAAATATTGTCTATCGTTCCAGTCCAATTTACAAATAATTTCACCGAATCTATGTAGTTAAATAAATCCTGCTCAAACTGCTTCATGAATTCTGCTTCCTGTATGTCATTGCCTATATCATATTTATGGCTATTCCTATCAGAAAGGAATCTATCAAACGCTGTTTGTTGGTTATTGTAGGGTGAGGATTTGACGGAACTTGGATTAGTACAAGATAATAATGCAATTATCGTTGCACTTACTATGCCCAATAATGTAATCTTCTTCATAATGTATGATTTTAAGTTTGACCATTGTTTGTTTTTTAGGAAAGAAATAATCTTCTATATCTTTCCCAAAAGGCTGTAATATGCTGCAAAAATACTCAAAAATCATCAATACAGACATTGTTGAGTTTTTCACTTGTTGCCTTTAGATACTCTTTTGGGTAGTTGAGAATCGCCTTTTGGGTAGTGGTTTGTCGCTTTTGGATAGTTTTATCGCCCATTTCTTCGCTGGCCATTCCTTTTCCCCATCAATTGCGCAATCCTTTTGCGGTTCTCCGGGATTCTTGGGAAGAAGAAGATGTGCTGGTCGTGACGCTCCTGCACGGTTTTTGCTGTGTGCACCCTGTCGCCCGTGTATGGATTGTACCCCAAATAGTAAAGCGCCGTGGCAAAGGTCATCGGTGTGGGCGTGAAGTCCTGCACCTGGTCCGTCATCAATCGGTATTTCTGGGCAATGTTGCCCAAGACGGCCATCTTCTCCACCGTGCAACCCGGATGCGAGGAGATGAAGTAGGGGATGAGCTGCTGGTTCTTGCCACATCGCCGGTTCTCCTGATTGAACCGCTCCAGAAACTCCAGAAAATGGTCGAAACTGGGTTTGCGCATCAACTTCAACACTTCGGGGTCGGTGTGCTCCGGCGCCACTTTCAGTCGCCCGGAAACATGCTTATTCACAATCTGATGCAAGTATTCACTCAAGTTGTACTTTATGTCTTCGGAGCGGTCTTGGGGCAGCAGCATTTCGTACCTGATGCCGCTGCCAATGGTGACATGCTTCACCTCTTTGAGCCCGTCCACCATACGGTACAACTCAATCAGCGGCTTGTGGTCGAGCTGCAGGTTGGGACAGATTTTCGGGGTGAGGCACGAGGGGCGAGGACAACCCTTGCACTTGTCCAAATCCTTGCCCGCCATGCGGTACATGTTGGCCGAGGGACCGCCCAAATCGCTGATGTGCCCCTTGAAATAGTCGCGGTGCACCAAATTCCGCACCTCGGCCATGATGGAACCGGTTGACCGAGAGGCAATCTGCTTGCCCTGGTGCGCGGCGATGGCGCAGAAACTGCACCCGCCGAAGCACCCGCGGTGGATGGTGACCGAGTTCTTGATCATTTCGAACGCCGGAATGGCCCCGCGCTTCAGATACTTGGGATGCGGCGCGTTCATCATCCGGTCGAAGAGCGCGAAACTGTCCATTTCCTGCTCCGTGGCCACAGGGTAGGGGGGCTGCACAATCAGATAACGGTCGCCATACGGCTGTATCAGCATCCGCTGCTCCCGCTTGTTCGACTCCGTCTCGAACTTCACGAAATTCTCCCCGTATTTGCGCTTGTCTTTCAATTCCGCCTGATACGAATGCAAGATAATGGGATTTTGCTCGGTGTATGGGTCGATTTTAGAATCGAAATAGGCAATCTGCCTGCAATCTCTCAGATGCTCGCGCCAGTCGGGTTGGCGAAACAGTTCCGCCAGCGCCACCATGGGCCGCTCGCCCATGCCATAGACGAGCACATCGGCCTGACTGTCTTGCAAAATGCTGGGCATCAGCTTGTCGCTCCAGTAGTCGTAGTGCGACAGTCGCCGCATGGAGGCCTCAATGCCGCCGATGACGACGGGCACTTCGGGAAACAGCTGCTTCAGGATGCGCGCATAGACGGTGGTGGCGTAGTCGGGACGGAACCCGGCCTTGCCTCCGGCGGTGTAGGCGTCGTCGCTGCGCAAGCGTTTGTTGGCGGTGTAATGGTTGACCATGGAGTCCATGTTGCCTGAGGTCACCCCGAAAAACAGCCGTGGCTTGCCTAATTTCTTGAAGTCGCGCAAATCATCCTGCCAGTTGGGTTGCGGCAAGATAGCCACCCGCAAGCCCTCGCGCTCAAGCACACGCCCGATCACCGCCGCCGCGAAGGAGGGATGGTCCACATACGCGTCGCCGCTCACGAGGATGACATCCACATAATCCCACCCCAGATAATCCAGTTCCTTTTTGGTGATCGGTAAAAAATGTTTGCCAGCAGACATAGTGCGCAAAGGTACAAAAAAAAGTAGAGACACACGAATGTGCGTCTCTACAAATAATATTTATCGGAATTCATTATTCAATCGACCATTCAGCGCCGTCTTTGGTGTCCTTCACGGAGATGCCGGCCTCTTTGAGCTCGTCGCGGATCTTGTCGGAGATGGCCCAGTTCTTGTTGGCTTTGGCATCCTGACGGATGGCCAGCACGAGGTCCATCACCTTGTTCATGGCCTCGCTGTACTTGTCGGCCACATTGGCGGTTTCGGGCTTCATGCCCAGAATCTCGAAGAAGAAGGTGCGGAAGGTGTTCTTCAGCGTCTCGATATCCTCGGCGGTCAGGGTGGCGTGGCCGTCTTTCACGGCGTTGATGATGCGGGAGGCCTCGAAGAGCTCGGCGATGACCTTCGGACTGTTGAAGTCGTCGTTCATGGCCTCGTAGCAGCGCTCCACCCATGCGTTAATGTCCTCAGTAGATGTTGCGCCGGCTTTCAGTTTGTCGAGATGGCGCTCGGCCGCGTACAGTTTCTCCATGCCTTTTTCGGCGGACTGCAACGCTTCGTTGCTGAAATCGACGGTGCCGCGGTAGTGGGCCTGCAGCACGAAGAAACGGATGGTCATGGGCGAGTAGGCCTGCGTCAGCATCTTATGCGAGCCCGTGAAGAACTCGTTGAGCGTGATGAAGTTGCCCAATGATTTGCCCATCTTCTGGCCGTTGATGGTGATCATGTTGTTGTGCATCCAATAGCGCACGGAGCTTTTGCCGTTGGCCACGGTGCTCTGGCACACCTCCGACTCGTGGTGCGGGAACAGGAGGTCCATGCCGCCGCCGTGGATGTCGAATTGTTCGCCCAAATATTTGGTACTCATAGCCGTACACTCGATGTGCCAGCCGGGGAAACCTTCGCCCCAGGGAGAGTTCCAGCGCATGATGTGCTCCGGCGCGGCCTTCTTCCACAAGGCGAAGTCGGCGGGGTTGCGCTTCTCGCTCTGACCGTCCAGCTCACGCGTGTTGGCAATCAGTTCGCTAAGCACGCGGCCCGACAGTTTGCCATAACCGAAGGTCTTGTCGAACTTCTCCACATCGAAATAGACGGAACCGTCCGAAACATAGGCGAAACCTTTTTCAAGGATTTTCTGCACCATCTCGATTTGCTCGATGATGTGCCCGGAAGCGCGTGGCTCAATGGAGGGATTCTTCACATTGAGGGCGTCCATGGCCTTGTGGTAGCTGTCCATGTAATATTGGGCCACTTCCATCGGTTCCAGTTGCTCCAGACGGGCTTTCTTGGCGATTTTGTCCTCGCCCTCGTCGGCATCGTGCTCCAGGTGGCCCACATCGGTGATGTTGCGCACATAGCGCACCTTATAGCCGATGTGCGTGAGATAGCGGAACACCAAGTCGAAGGTCACCGCCGGACGCGCGTGGCCCAGGTGGGGTTCGCCATAAACGGTCGGACCGCACACATACAAGCCCACATGGTCGGGAACGATGGGGTTAAGCAGTTCTTTTCTCTTGGATAAAGTGTTGAATAATAAAACTTTGCCTTTGTTGTCGGAAGGAATCATATCGATATTGGTTAAGTTCGGATTATTAAGGGCGCAAAGATACAAATTTTCTGCAAGTGGGTATTACTTGATTGTTGCAACTCTATTTGATATTTTGTATTGGATATATTTACTCATAAATATTTTTTTATAATAAAGGTTTTTGCGGAAATGAACTTTTATGTTTATTTTTGCAGTCTCAATATATTTTAAATTATGAAACAAAATTTATTAGTTGAATTATTGGAAGATGGGAGTAAGGTTAGTTTTTACTCTCCTCGTTTTGACGGTGAGGAATACACCGAATTTGAAAAGTTTCTTCTTGAATCATCATTACAATCAATGGCACAAAATTACTGGGACCCTTGTCTTTTATTATAGAATTGGAAGAATAAAATAGAATAATATGAAAACCAACAAGTTGTTAGATGAGATCAGACAAACTATGACACCAGAAATGAAGTGTCAGATGGAGTTGTCCTTTGTAATTGCTAATCGCATCTATGAGATTTTGGAAGAAAAAGGCCTTTCACAGAAAGATTTGGCCCGACTTCTTGGTAAAACAGAGACGGAAGTTAGTCGTTGGTTGTCAGGAACCCACAACATGACATTGGCAACTATAGCTAAAATTTCCACAGCACTTGACACTGACATAGTTAAGGTGCCCGTACGCAAGAAGCATTTATAACGGTGTGACGGAAAATAGTATTATCCCCGACAAGTTTGACAAAAATCTCTACACAAACAACTGCTCAATCTGCTCTTTGTATTTCTCCAAGAGCACATTGCGCTTGAGCTTGAGGGTGGGGGTGAGCTCGCCGGTCTGGATGGACCACTCGTATCCAATCAGGATGAAACGCTTGATCTTCTCCGTTTCTCCGAAGAATGTATTGTAGTGGTCAATGATCTTCTTGAACTTCTTCAGAACCTCCGGATGCTTCACCATCTCCTCATTAGTGGTATAGTCGATGTCTTTGTTCTGGCACCAGGAACGCAAGTCTGCGAAGTTGGGCACGATGAGGGCGGCGGCAAACTGCTTGTTTTCGCCCACCACCATGATGCTGTCCACCAACGAATCCTCAGCCACTTTGTTCTCTAAAATAGTGGGGACCACATATTTACCGAAGGCGGTCTTGAACATTTCCTTCTTTCTTCCGGTAATCTTGAGTCTTCCTTCAGGCGTGAGTTTCCCAAGGTCGCCGGTATGCAGCCAACCGTCCTTGTCGATGGCTTCGGCGGTCTGCTCAGGGGCTTTGTAGTAGCCCTTCATCACATGTGCGCCTTTGGTGAGAATCTCGCCGTCCTCCGCAATGCGCACCTGCGTGCCGGGCAGCACATGCCCCGCCGTGCCGAATTCCAATCCGCCTTTGAAGAAGTCGCTCACCGCGATGACTGGTGCCGATTCCGTGGTGCCGTAACCTTCCACCACACGCACGCCCATGGCCCAGAAAACCTTGGAAATCAAGGGCTGGATGGCGGCGCCGCCCGTGACGATCACATCCAAATTGCCGCCCAAGGCCTTGTACCACTGGTTCAGAACCAGTTTGCGCGCCAGTTTCAGCTTGCGGAAATAGGATTTGCTCTGGTTGAAATCGAAATTCTGTGCAATATCATTTGCCCAGAAGAAAATCCTGCGCTTGACACCCTCCAGTTTGCGGCCCCGCGCGAGAATCTTGTCGTACATCTTCTCCAAAAGACGCGGCACCGAAGTGAAAATGTCGGGCTGCAACTCCACCAACTCTTCCTGAATTTTCGCCAGGTTGTCGTTGTAGTAGATGGGAATGCCCAAATATTGCCAAGTGTAGTTCATCATGCGCTCATATACATGACACAGAGGCAGATAACTCAAGATACGGTTGTTGTTCTTGACCGGAATGATGGGCAAAACGCCGTATATGTTGGTGAGGAAATTGCGGTGGGTGAGCATCACGCCCTTCGGATTGCCCGTGGTGCCGGAGGTGTAAACGATAGACACCACATCATCGGTGGTGATGCTGTCCTTGATTTGCTGCAGGTATTCGGGACTCGGGTTGGCGCGCCCGATTTCAATCAACTCGTTCAGGTGGCGGTATCCGCGCAGGTTCCGGAAGGTATAGACCTTGTCGGTGAGCGAAGGGATACCTTCGATGATGGTGTTGATTTTGCGCAGCAATTCCCATCCGGACACGAAAATGAGTTTCACATCCGCATGGTTGAGGATGTACTGGTAGTCGCTTTCGCTGATGGTGGGGTAGATGGCCACATGAATGGCCCCGATCTGCATGATGGCCATGTCGAGGAAGTTCCATTCCGGGCGGTTCGGCGTGATAGTGGCGATACAATCGCCCCGCTTGATGCCCAATTGCAGCAGTCCGTAGGAGATGTTGTTGACCTTGTCAACATAATCTTTGGTGCTGTGCTTAATCCAGAGGCCATTCTCTTTCCCGCAGAGCGCATCCTCCTTGGGGAATTCCTTCAGGTCTCGTTCAAGTATATCAAATAGTCTGGTTATTTCCATTATACCGTATTTTTTAGGCGGCAAAAATACATCTTTTTTCAAATGGCGTTGCGCACGTTCACCATGAGCTGGGAGAGCATGTTCTTGGCGCGCAGCAGCTGTATCTTGACATTGGAAAGACTGATGTTCAATCTTTCAGATATTTCTTCGTACGAAAGGTCCTCGAAATAGCGGAGTTCCACCACTTTGCGGTACTTGTCGGGCAACTGCCTCACCGCCAGTCGCAGCATCTCCACGCGCTGCTTGTCCATCACATGGTCCTCCGGCGTTGGGGTGACCTCCGACTGCGTGTGCTCGATGAGTTGCTCCGGCTCATAGTCCGAGAGTTCGCTGTCCACACACTGCGGAATGTTGTTCTTGTGCCGGATGAAGTCGATGCTGTTGTTCACCGCGATGCGGAACAGCCAGGTGGAGAACGCGTATTGCGGCGAGTACTTGTCCAAATACTTGAACGCCTTGCCGAAGGTTTCCAGCGTCAGATCCTCAGCGTCGTCCGTGTTTTTCACAATCTTCACCAGGATATAATAAATGCTGTCGCGATACAGTTTCATCAGCTCGGCGTAGGCCTTCTGGTCGTTGTGGTCTAGGGCCTGCCGCAGCAGGATGTAGTCGCGTTTGGCTTTTTCAGTGGTACAGGGATTCTCCATTATTGAAATTTATGGTGATAGATTTGGGCTGACAGGAAATATAACGGATTCATTACGGCAAATATTATGTCGTAGAGCAGCAGGAACGGGATGACTTGTTTCTCGTTGAGTTTCTTGGCGGCGAAACCATAGACCAGGTACTGGCTGAGGAGCCGCGCTGCGGCGATGCCCAGGATGGTGAACAGCAGCGGTTTGTTGGCTAACGAGCCGAGAATGGCGAGTACGAGGCAAACATAGAACAGCAGGTTCAGAATGGCGTAGAAACCAAGCAGCAGGCGGTTTTTGAGCGTGTTGAAATGACGGGTGTAGTAAAGCCCCATCTTGTGGTTTTTCCAGTAACTGTAGGGGATTTTGTGCTGCGACAGGACGAAGGATTCGGGCGAGAACTCCACCGCCGTATTCTGGCGGGTGGCCGCGCGCGAGATGAAGATGTCCTCCTCGCCGCAACTGATGTGGTTGTGGGAGGCGAAACCCTGCTGGGCGTAAAACAGTGTCTTGGTGAACGCGATGTTGCGTATGTCACCACGGTAGGTGGAATGGCACATGGCCAACGAGAAATACTGGATGGCGTTGTGCAATGTGTCGAAATGTAATAATCTGTTAAACAGATTGTTGCGCTTTTCATACGAACTGTATCCCAATACAATTTGCTTTTGGGATACGAAGTTCTCGGCCATTTTCTCCAGCCAGTGCGATGAAGTGGGGTAGCACTCCACATCGGTGAACAGCATGTGCTCGTAAGTGGCGCAGCGGATGCCCATGGATAGGGCAAACTTGCCTCCGCGGATGGTGGTCACCGCGCTCTCTAAATTCACCAGCTTGATGTTGCTGTACTGGCTCTGATACTCCTTCACCACCAGTTCGGACTGGTCGTGCGAGTGGTCGTTGACAAGTACCAGCTCAAACTGCGAGTATTGCTGGCTCATCATGCGCGGCAGGAACTTCAGCAGCGAACTGGCCGCATCCTTGATCACCACGATGACGGAAACCGGCACCTGCTGCATGGCCACCGCTTTCTTCTTCCGGGAGAAGGAGAAACGGGCGTACACTACAAAATAGTAGAGCAGTTGGAGTAGGGTGATGGAGCCGAAAACAATTAATATAGTGAGAGATAGCTTCTCTTCCAACATAGGATAATGGTAGGTTAATAATTTGTTTGCAAAAGTAGTTTTTAGTTGAGATAAAAGATGTATTTTTGCCGCCTATTTATCAACAAAATGAAGTTTATAATCGACAAAGAAGATGCCAAAAGCCATGCCCGTGCGGGCGTGATTACAACGGCACACGGCCAGATTGAGACGCCTATTTTCATGCCGGTGGGCACATTGGGAACGGTTAAGGCCGTGCATATCAAGGATTTGAAGGAACATATCAAGGCCCAGATTATCCTGGGTAACACCTATCATCTGTATTTGCGGCCCGGATGCGAGGTTTTGCGCAATGCCGGCGGACTGCACAAGTTCAACGGCTGGGACCGCCCCATACTGACCGACAGCGGCGGTTTCCAGGTGTTCTCACTCAGCCATCGCCGCAAAATAAACCCCGAAGAGGGCGTCTGGTTCCAGTCGCACATCGACGGCTCGCGACATCTGTTCAGTCCGGAAAGCGTGATGGACATTGAGCGCGCCATCGGCGCCGATATTATCATGGCGTTTGACGAGTGCATCCCGTATCCGTGCGAGTACAACTACGCCAAAAAATCGATGGAAACCACCTTTAAGTGGTTGAAACGCTGCGTGAAACGGCTGGAGGAGACGGAACCGTACTACGGTTACGAACAATCGCTGTTCCCCATAGTCCAAGGCGGCATTTACCACGATCTGCGCCTCAAATCGGCGGAGTATTGCGACTCCGTGAACCCCGACGGAATTGCCATCGGTGGGGTAGCGGTAGGGGAGCCCGTGGAGCAGATGTACGAGATTGCCGACTTCTGCTGCAGGGCGCTTCCGAAGGACAAACCGCGCTATCTGATGGGCGTGGGAACACCGGCTAATATCATTGAAAATATCTCGCTGGGCGTGGATATGTTCGACTGCGTGATGCCCACACGCAATGGCCGAAACGGCATGATTTTCACCTGGGAAGGCATGCTGAACATGCGCAACGAGAAATGGAAAAACGATTTCACACCCATAGACGCCGGCAGCGAACTTTTCGCCGACCGCGAATATACGCGCGCTTATCTCCGCCATCTGTATGTTTCTGACGAGATTCTCGGCCCGATGATCGGCAGCATCCATAATTTGCATTTCTACCTGGATCTTGTAACCACCGCCAGAAAGAAAATCCTCGATGGATCGTTCGCTACTTGGAAAAATGAGATTCTCCCGAAGATATCGAGACGACTGTAATAGTACTGATATACAGTTATTTAAGTTCATAATCGTATTTAAATCACCTATGTCTTGCGCCCCTGTCTGTTTGTCTCATAATTTATATTATGTTAAATAGGATTTGAAGGGACAGGAAGAGGGGCATTTTTCGTGCCCCCTATTGATATGCATATTTTATATTCAAATATGAAGTCGTCTATGGAGTTGGGATTGGGAAATACTTAGTTGTTGCGTATCTCCCGTTTCCATTTCTTCGTCCAGCTGCGCAATTTAAGTCCTATAACGCCGAAAATGGCTTCACGGAAAATTCCGCCGCTCATCTTGGAGGTTCCCATCGTACGGTCACGGAAAATGATCGGCACTTCCACAATCTTGAAACCAAGCTTGTACGCGATAAACTTCATCTCAATCTGGAATCCGTAGCCCACATGCTTGATAGCATCGAAATTTATGGCTTTCAACACATTAGCACGATAACATTTGAATCCTGCGGTGGTATCGTGCACAGGAATGCCCAGCACCGTACGCACATACATGGAGCCGAAATAGGACATCATCAAGCGCCCTAACGGCCAGTTCACCACGCTGATACCCTGGCAATAACGCGATCCGATGGCCACATCGGCGTTCTGCTCCACACAAGCGTCGTACAAACGTTGCAAATCGTGCGGATCGTGCGAGAAATCGGCGTCACATTCGAACATGAAGTCATAATCGCGGGCCAAACCCCAGCGGAAGCCATGTATATATGCGGTTCCAAGTCCCAGCTTGCCGCTGCGTTCCTCGATGAACAACCGGCCCTCAAACTCAGGCATCAAGCTCTTCACGATGTCCGCTGTGCCGTCTGGACTGCCATCGTCAATCACTAAAATATGCACATCAATCAAACCGAAGATGGTCCGGATGATGTTTTCAATGTTCTCCTTTTCTTTGTAAGTTGGAATTATTACCAGTCTTTTATCCATAAGTTATTGAGTATTATTTCGTTAAAACAAGATAAACCGGAAGATGGTCACTGTAGCCACCCTGATACACGCCACCGGCGAACATACGGAACGGATAGCCCATGTAGGAACCGGATTTGGTGAACAGATAGTCTTTCCGGAAAACTTGTGCGGTTTGGTACTTGTAACCTCTTTTAGGATACACCAGTCCGCCCGACACAATCATGTTGTCCAGCATCTCCCAAGAGTCGCGGTATGCGTAAGAGCCGATTCCGTCACGGTACAACTTCCACATTGGGTTGAACAAGTCATTGGAAGTCACATTTTTAATATTCGTTTTGGTACCTAAGCACTCCATGATGGCTTTGGAATTCGGGTTGTCGTTCAAGTCGCCCATGAGGATGAACTTGGCGCCGGGATGCTTGGCAGAGATATTGCTCCAGATGTCGTGCGACAGCGTGCCGGCGGCCAGACGGCCCGGCAGACTGCGCTTCTCCCCACCCGACTTTGACGGCCAGTGGTTCACCAATATATATAATGTGTCTGTATTGTCCAGAATTCCGGTCATCAGCCATTGGTCACGGGAGATGAACTCGGGCTGGTTGGGCACGATAAGCGGAAATGCCGCTGTATCAATAATATGGAAGCGTTTTGGATCGTACAGGAAAGAAACATCCACACCGCGTCTGTCAGGTGATTCATGGTGACAAACCTTCAATCCGTAGGGTTTCAGACGCTCCGTGGCGACTAAATCCCAAAGGACATGCTCATTTTCAACTTCAGAAACGCCCAAAACCACCAATCCGCCATCAAGTTTGGCTATGTCGGCAATTACTTGTGACAAACGGTCCAGTTTGTGCATATAGCGTTCCGAGGTCCATTGGTAATCGCCTTGAGGCAGGAACTGCTCATCGTTTTTGATCGGGTCATTGATGGTGTCGAACAGGTTTTCCAGGTTATAAAAACCTATAATGGCCTTATTCGGTGTGTTTTGCGCGAATATGGCGTTCAAACCCATCAGCAGAATGCAAATAAGAAATCCTATTTTTTTCATGTAGGAAGAATTTTAAATGCAAAGATACAAAAAAATCTATTTCAAATACTTGTCACGAATTAATTCGGCGATTTGCACGGCGTTGGTGGCGGCTCCTTTGCGGAGATTGTCGCCAACCACCCACAGATTCAGTGTGCGGGGTTGTGAAAAGTCGCGGCGGATGCGGCCCACGAATACCTCGTCTTTGTCTTTCGCCCACAAAGGCATCGGATAGATGTTGTGCGCCGGATCGTCCTGCACCACCACGCCTGGCATGTTGCGCAGAAGTTCGAACACCTCGTCCAACTCAAATTCATTATAGAATTCCACATTCACCGCTTCGGAATGACCGCCCGTCACGGGCACGCGCGCAACGGTTGCGGTGACTTGTATGTCGTTATCCCTTAATATTTTACGGGTTTCATTCACCAACTTGATCTCTTCGGTGGTGTAACCGTTGTCCTCAAAAGTGCCGCCGTGCGGGAAAAGGTTCATATCAATCTGATAGGGGTACGCTTTGTCGCAACTCTCCCCTGCCCTCTCCTTCATCAGCTGGTTCACGGCTTTCATGCCGGTTCCGGTGACGGACTGGTAGGTGGAAATCACCAACCTCTTGATTTTGTATTGTTTATGCAATGGGCACAGGGCCATCACCATCTGGATGGTGGAGCAGTTCGGGTTTGCGATGATCTTGTCGGTGGCCTTGATCACATCGCCGTTGATTTCGGGCACCACCAGCGGTATGTTGGGGTCGCTGCGCCATGCCGAGGAGTTGTCAATGACAACCGTGCCCTTGGCGGCAAACTGCGGGGCGTATTGCAGCGATGGACCGCTGCCGGCGGAGAATATGGCGATGTCGGGGGCCGCTTCGATGGCGTCTTCTACCGAAACCATTGTATATGTTTTGCCAGCAAACTCAATCTGCCGGCCAACCGAACGGACAGAGGCCGCAGGGATGAATTCCTCATTGCCGAAACCTCTCTCTTCCAATACTTTACGCATAACGCCACCTACAAGTCCCGTGGCACCAACTAACGCAATTTTCATTTTGAATGTTTTTTTTCTGAAAAATTGATTTTGATTCTGCAAAAGTAGTATTTTTGCGGAAAACAAAATATAAAATTTAAAAATTATGAAAAACAAAATTTTAGGGGTCACCCCTCTCCTACTATGCTTTTTAATTTGCTGTAAAACAGCTTGTTGTCAAACTACTACGCCTACGCGCTACGACATTGTCATCAGCGAAATCATGGCCGATCCAACGCCTGCGGTCGGGCTCCCCGCCGCCGAATATGTGGAATTGCACAACCGTTTGCCCGCCTCATGCCGCTTGGAGGGCTGGAAATTGAAGATTGGCAATACCACGAAATCGTTGCCTGCCATGGATTTGGACAGTAATGGTTACGCCATCCTCATCGCGGCCAAGTATCTGGAGGATTTTATTGAATATACACCGCATGTCTATACGATTTCGTCTCTTTCACTAGCGGATGCAGGACAAACTCTAATTTTGTATGATGCTGATGATCAGGTTATTCATACTGTTTCCTATCGTCCGAAATGGCACACAGAGCCCATCAAGCAGGAAGGCGGCTGGTCGTTGGAAATGTTGGATGAGTCGCTGCCTTGCTGGGGCGAGGAGAACTGGAACTCCTCCACTTCTCCATTAGGTGGCACACCGGGATTGCCCAATGCGGCAAGCACGGTCTTGTCCGACAACAATCCGCCGGAAATGGAGCGCATCACCCTCTTGGACAGTCTTACTGTGCGCATATTCTTTTCTGAACCGGTTTCTCTAACGGATGAAAATACTATCCCATTCACTCTTAACCCTTCACCTCATTCACCTACTTTACCTATTATCACATCCATCTCCGAGGTTCCTCCCACCTTTTCGGCACTCGATTTGAGACTGTCTTCGCCTTTACTGGAAGGTCAGGTTTACACGGTCTGTCTGACCGGTGATATGAGCGACTGCGCTGGAAACAAAGTGCGACCAGACAGTTTCATGGAATGCGGGTGTCCTGGTGCTCTGGAGCACGGCGATCTTGCCATCAATGAGGTGTTGAGTCATCCGTTTGACGGCACGGATGCGGACTTCATCGAAATCTTTAATAAATCTTCAAAAATAATTGATTTAAAGGATGTTAAAATAGGTTCAGGAGGCGATACGATCCCTTTGAAGGCAGTCTTGGCTTCCAGTAGTGGAATGCTGCTTTTTCCGAACCGATATTGTGCTCTCTGCAAGAATAAGAAGCTGACGCAACAACAATATGTATGTCTGGAACCATTGAATTTGCTCCAGTGCGATTCTTTGCCTGCCTATAATAATGATGATGGCGTGGTTTTTCTTACGGATATATCACTGCAAACCATTGACAGACTGCAATATACGGAAGATATGCATTATCCGAAACTGCAAACCACGGAGGGAGTGAGTCTGGAACGGCTCTCCCCTACGCTGCCCACTCAGAATCCGGATAATTGGCACTCGGCTGCCGCCACGGTCGGTTTTGCCACGCCTGGTTATGCCAACTCGCATGTGATAAGCGATACGGAACAGACGGAAACTGTTATCACGCCGGAGGTGATTTCGCCTAACAATGACGGTTTCGAGGATTTTGCGGAGATAAATTTGCGTTTCCCCGATTTGGACAATCGTCTTACCATTAGCATCTACAATGCCCGTGGAAAATTAGTCAAACATTTGGCAAACAATGTTTTATGTGGGAATGAGGCCCAATTCCGCTGGGAGGGTCTTGATGACCAAAACCAATTGCTGCCGTCGGGAATGTATGTGGTGATGATCCAGTATTGGAATCTGTCGGGCCAGTCGAAACGAATTAAGCGGGTGTTGTCAATTGCCAATTGGTAGTCGGTATCAGCCGCCAAAGTCGTCATAATGAATCATTTCCGAGGTCACGCCGAGGGAGTCCAGCATCTTGAGCACCGCTTGCAGCATCATGGGCGGGCCGCAGATGTAGTATTCAATATCTTCCGGATTCGGATGATTTTTGAGGTAGTTTTCATAAATCACCTCGTGAATAAAACCGGTATAGCCGGTCCAGTTGTCGCTTGGTTGGGCATCGGATAGGGCGATGTGGAATTCGAAATTGTCGTGCTCGGCTGCCAATTGCTCGAATTCTTCCTTGTAAAACAGTTCTTTGCGTGAGCGCCCGCCGTACCAGAAGGTGGTTTTGCGCTGGGTATGCTTGTTCTTGAACTGGTCGAAGATATGCGAGCGCATGGGGGCCATGCCCGCGCCGCCGCCGATGAACATCATCTCGCGGTCGGAGTCCTGCACGAAGAAGTCGCCGTAGGGCCCCGAAACCGTCACCTCGTCGCCGGGTTTCAAACTGAAAATGTATGAGGATGAAACACCAGGGTTCACCTTCTCCATGCGTCTGGTTTTGCGGTTTATTGGTGGTATGGCAACGCGCACATTCAGCATCACGATGTGGTTTTCAGCGGGATGGTTGGCCATGGAGTATGCTCGGATGGTGCCGGCGGGATTGCGCATCTTCAGGTCGAACAATCCCATCATCTCCCAGTCGCGGCGGAAGGGTTCATCCACCTCAATGTCAGCGTATTTGACCATACAACGTGGAATATCGATTTGCACATAGCCGCCGGAACGGAAGTCCATACTCTCCCCTTCCGGCAATTGCAACACGAGTTCCTTGATGAATGTGGCCACATTGTGGTTAGAAACCACCTTACAGGTCCATTTTTTGATGCCGAAAAACTCTTTGGGTATTTCAATGGCCATATTTTTGCGCACTTTCACCTGGCAGAAGAGCCGGTAGTGGTCGGCGGCCATCTTGCGGGAGATGTGTGCCAGCTCGGTGGGCAGTATCTCGCCGCCGCCGGAGAGCACCTTCCCTTTGCAAGTGCCGCATGAGCCACCTCCGCCACATGCGGAGGGAACAAACACCTGCTCGTCGGACAACGCCTGCAACAGTGTGCAACCGCGCTCATGCTCAATCTCTTTCTCCCCGTTTATCGTTATCTTGACCTTGCCTTCGGGAACCAGTCGCTTGCGCACATAGAGCAGCAGGGCCACCAGCATCCAGATGATAGCCAGAAAGATGATTATTGCCGCAAGAGTTGTCCAAAGTACCATATCCGAGTTCACTTAGATTCCTAAAAATGCCATAAATCCCATGCCCATAAGTCCCGTGATGATATAGGCGATACCGTTGCCCCGCAAGGGCTCCGGGATGTTGGAGTATTTCAGCCGCTCCCGGATGGCCGCCATGGCGGTGATGGCCAGCAGCCAGCCCAATCCGGAACCGATGGCGTATGCGAAACTGTGCGCCACAGTCGGGAAGTTCTTTTCCTGCATGAACAACGAACCTCCAAGAATGGCGCAGTTCACTGCAATTAACGGGAGAAATATGCCCAAGGCCATGTACAAGGCGGGCATGTATCGCTCAATCACCATCTCCAACAGTTGCACCATGCCGGCAATGACTGCGATGAAGATGATAAGTCCCAGAAAAGACAAGTCCACCTGAGCGAAACGATCACCCAACCACGCCAGTGCCCCAGGTTGCAATAAATATTTGTTTATCAGATAATTGACGGGAACTGTGATCGCCAACACAAAACAAACCGCCATGCCCAGTCCCGACGCGGTCTTCACATTCTTGGACACCGCCAAATAGGAGCACATGCCTAAGAAATAGGCGAAAACCATATTGTCGATGAAAACCGAACGGATGAATATGTTGAATATGTCGGACATGATGATGAACTTTGACTATGAACGATGACTATGAACTTTGAACTTTATGGTGATTTATTATCTTTAATTTCTAATTCTCCTTTAGTCTTTTACTCCTTTCTCTCTTTTCCCTCATTTCTTCGCTCCTTTAATCCAAATCATGGTGCCTACGAGGATGAGTGCCATGGGCGGAAGAATCATGAGACCATTGTTGAGATAACCGATTTGGTATAGGGCTTTAGGGATGACTTGATAATTCCAAAGGGTGCCTGAACCGAGCAGTTCGCGGAAGAAGGCCACAATGACAAGCACCAGTCCGTAGCCCAGGCCGTTCATCACGCCATCCATCAGTGAGGGCCATGGCTTGTGCGACAGGGCAAACGCCTCCAAACGGCCCATGATGATGCAGTTGGTGATGATGAGTCCGACGAAGACGGAGAGCAGTTTGCTGATATCGTAGAAATAGGCTTGCAGGAACAAGTCCACCAGCACCACCCAAAAGGAAACGATGAGCAACTGTACAATGATGCGGATTCGGGGAGGTATCGTGTTGCGTATCAGTGAGATGATGAGATTTGAGAAAGCGCAGACCACGGTTACCGAAAGCGCCATGACCACTGCCGGCTTCAGTTGGGCGGTAACGGCCAAGGCGGAGCAAACACCCAGTGTCTGCACCAGAATCGGATTATCCTTGCTTAATGGTCCCAAATATTTCTTCATCTCTCAATTTTCAATTCAATATTACTACCCCGGCCTTCGGCCACCCCTTCTACAATAGAAGGGGAATTTTTCAATTCTCAATCTTCAATTTTCCCATCATCTCATCTACCCCTTTGGATGTTATTGTCGCTCCCGAGATGGCATCCACCCGGTTCTCTTCGCGGATATCACCCTCCTGTCCTTTCTTCACCACCCGAACGGATGTGAATGCGCCATTTTGATCGTATAGTTTCTTGCCGATGAAGGCGTTGGCAAACTCGTCGTCTGTGATTTTCGCCCCCAGACCGGGGGTTTCCGACTTGTGTGCGAACGACACGCCTTTGATGGTGGAACCGTCCTCCGACAGTGCTACATAGCCCCAAATGGGTCCCCAGAGCCCCTTTCCCTGCACGCGAACCACCATTCCGGGGTTGCCGTCGGCGCAACGGATGTGATACTTCTCGCTCGTCTTGTCTCCCTTTTCGGGTTTGGCAATTTCTTGGAAAAACGAAACCGTATTCTTCTTGGAAACATCCTTATAACCAGCCGCTTTCAAGATCTGTTGGTATTTTTCCCGGGTCACATTGGCTTCCCGTTTCGATTTCAGGCCGATGGAAACGGTTGTGAGCACTACGCTGATGAGGAGCACCAGCGCACTGACATATAGGAATATGTATCTGTTGCTGAATTTTCTCATCGGGATGTGTTTTGTTGGATTAATTGCTTTTGACGTTTGTGAATGTGGGCCTGCACCACGCAGTAGTCAATGAGTGGCGCGAATATGTTCATCAGCAGGATGGCGAGCATCATGCCTTCGGGATAACCCTTGTTGAGTGTGCGGATGAAGATGGCGAGTACGCCGATGAGCAAGCCATAGATGTATTTGCCGGTTTGGGTGTGTGCGGCGGTCACGGGATCTGTGGCCATGAAGACCGCACCGAACAAGAATCCGCCCATGAGAATCTGTTGATAACCTGCTACGGGGCAAAGTCCTGTAACACGGCAGATGACTGCGGTGACATAACCGCCCACCAGTACCGACAGCATGATGCGCCAGTCGGCCACCTGCGTGAAAAGGAGAATGACCGCGCCGATGAGGATGGCAATCTTGCAGGTTTCACCGATACAGCCCGGGATGGTGCCGACGAACATCTCCCAAGTGGAAGGCATGGCCTCGGGATGACCGTTCATGATCATGCCCAATGGCGTGGCGCCGGTGATAGCGTCTGCGCCCGAAATCCAGACCTTGTCGCCGGAAATGACGGAAGGATAAGCGAAAAAGACAAAAGCGCGGGCCAGCAGCGCGGGGTTCAGGAAGTTGTAACCGGTGCCGCCGAACACCTCTTTGCCGAAGAGCACGGCGAAAGCGGTGGCTACGGCCACAATCCAAAGCGGCACATCGGGCGGCATGATCATCGGGATGATGAAGCCGGTGACAAAGAATCCCTCGGCCACTTCCTCTTTGCGGATTTGCGCAAAAAGGACTTCTATTGCCAAACCGCTAATATATGTGACAATCACTAAAGGCAGCCATTTCAGGAAGCCATACCAGAGGCAGGACCACAAGGCCGTGACACCATTCGTAGCCAGAAAATGCTGGTAGCCCACATTCCACCACCCGAAAAACAGCGCCGGACACAGGGCAATCATCACGGTGATCATGATGCGCTTCATGTCCACTGCATCTCGGATATGACTGCCCTGGCCGGTCACGGTGGCCGGCGTGCGCAGGAAGGTATCCATGGCATCAAGCAGTGCGTTGAATTTCTTGGGCATCAGCGTTTTTTTCAAAGCTGCAAAGATACGCATATTTCTGTTTGCAGCGGCATTACAAAAGAGTTTGCTTTTTGATGTGAAAAATCAGTTTGATTGCATGATATTCGTGAATAAAATGTATTTTTGCACCATGAAAATAAATATTCATGAAAACATCAGATATATTAAGAATACTGCAGGAAGCAGGATGTAAACTCATCAGACACGGAGCAAGTCATGACATTTGGTATAGTCCCATTACTCAAAAAAATTTCCTGTTCCGAGGCATATCGCCAAAGAGGTTCCAACAGGTACATTAAAAGACATTGTAAGAAAATCTGGAGTTGAATTTTAGTAACACAATGAATATGAAAAAGGAAAAAGTGATTGTGGAAGTTAGCCAGGACGGGTTGTTTGCCGCATATATGCCGAATGACGAATACAATTTCGGGTTGGCTGGATATGGGGATTCTGAACAAGAAGCCATTGATGACTTTTACATTACCGTGGAAGAAATGAAAGAATTGGAGAAGGAGAATGGGCGTGTTTTCCCTGATCTGTCATTTGAATTTGAATACGACAAGGAAAGTTTACTAAAATATTATAGCAGTTTGATTGGTGTCAACACCTTGCATAAGATGACGGGGATTCCAAAAAGCCGCCTTAACCAATACATTTTAGACGAGACTAAACCCACAAAAAAGAGTCTGCAAAAGATACAGGACGGTATTCGGAAATTCGCTGAATCACTGAACCGTGTGGCGCTGATGTAACATCAAAACTTATTCCAATGCCCCCCTACAACATAAAAATCACCGTTGTAAGAAAGGTACAACACGCCGACCTTTCCGCTTTATACGAGAACCCCATCGAGCACGCATGCGAGGTGCGCGAGGGTGAAAGCTGGATATCCGTGGGTGGAAAGAAACCCGAAGGGCTCTGCGATAGTGCGTGGGAGTCGATGCGGTGGTTTGTGGAAGAACTGGCCGCCGGGCACGGCAACTTCTTCGACGGCTGGATGAAGAACCCCTACTCCGCCATGATCAGCTGCAATGACGGTTTCCGGCCCGTAAGCTTCCTGCTGGAAAGGTGCAAGGAGGGTTGTTAGCTATTGTCTCTCAACTCTTTCATCGCCTCCTCCACAATCTTCTGGCATTCTGTTTTGGAAGGACATACTACCTCGCACAAGGCGAAATCCTCGGAGTCAACCTCATAAATCCCAAGGGCCTCCATTTGCTCGATGTCCTTGATGGCACAAGCTTTCAGGAGTTGCAATGGCAGCAGTTCAAAGGGAAAGACTTTTTCATACACATCCGTCATCATGAAAGTGCGGCGACCGCCATGCAGGGAAGTGTTGAATTGATAGGTCCGTTTGGGTGTAAGCCAGGAAAGGAATGTGTGCGACAAACTCCATTTCTTGAGTCCAGGCAGCAGCCAACCCAGAATCTCGCGTTGTCCGCCCTCCTCTATCGCGGTGACCTGCCGGTCGTAGAAACGCACGGAGGGCCATTCATCCAGAATTTTACCGGTCAGAACATTGCCGGAGATATTACGCGCATGTAGAGACGCGCGGTCGTGTGTCTCTACATGTGTATCCAACAAAACCGAAAGATCGGCACCGTATGGCATCCGCACATAACAGGGGTTCTGCATGCAAGGCCCTGTCAATGCCACCGTGCGCTCGAAACCAAGCTCATGGCGGCTGAAGAAACGCCCGATGGTTGCGACATCATCTGGGGAAATATACCAGACGATCTCGCCCTTCTGGATAGGTGCGATTCTGTGAATCTGAGTGCCTACATTCCCAGCGGGGTGTGGACCACTAAAATAGTGTTTCTCCGTATTTGGAATATTCTCAAATATCTCATTATCAGCTTCTTCACGCATACACAGGTGCATGGGTGCGTTGGCTATGGTTTTCACCACTTGAATGCCTGCGCGAAAGTCCTCTTCCCTACCCTTCATCAAAAATGCGTAATCAGGAGCCAAAGGCGCTGAGTCAAAGCAGGATATAAACACCGCTTTGGGTTTTGTATCGGGATTTGGAATCGTGGAAAATGGTCTTTGCCGCAACAGGGACCACAACCCGTACTGAAGCATCAGTTGCAGATATTCTTCCGCATTCTCTGGATTCTGGAATTCCAGTTTCCGAGAGGTTTGAGCGTTTGAAGTGTCCACGATTATCGTGCGGATTACCCGTTTTTCACCCCGCACAACTTGCCGGACGGTACCATACACGGGAGAAACAATTTGTATGCGCTCGTCATTTTTGTCATGAAACAAAGGTGTCCCTATCTCTACGGCATCCCCTTCCTGCACGGACAATCGCGGGGCAAGCCATTTGAAATCAGAGGGATGAATATAACAACAGGCAGGTGTTTGCCAATTATCCCACTCTTGGGCGGCGGCACCTGCTAGTTTAAGATCCAATCCTTTTCTGATACGGAAACGCATATTCAAAAACGATATTAGCGAAGTCTATCCGCAGATCTTACCAAAGCTTCGTCTTTCTTTATGAATTTATTGGCCAGATAGAGGCATACCGCTTCTACGCATATTAGTATCAATATCAATGCTTTATATGCGAAGGTGAATTCGAAATCCACACCTCTTGTAGCGAAATACTTCTTGAAAATAACATCCGGGCAAAGCCATAAGATCAGCATCAGCGCAACCAAATACACAATCATGTTGATGGATATGATGTGGGTTTGGCGGATGCGGTTCTTATACGAGAATAAGGCGATAAGGGATAGTGCCGAGCAGATGACCAGACACAAAGCCACATAATAAACGCGGACGATGGTGTGTCCTTCTGGGATGTTATATTTCAACGAGATGGCGTTGAACAAGAATTGGGAATCTTCGGTGTTAATGTATCCGAATGGGATAAAAAGCAGCACGATAGGGATAATGGCTGCAACTAATAAAAACAAAGATTGAATTCGTTGGATCATGAAGTTGGTTTTAAAGTTTGTAAGGTTCGTAAAGTTCTTAAAGGTTAGGGCTTAGCGCTTGTGTGTGGAGGCCTCTTTTGCTTGTTTTCGGTCCTGTTTTGTCGCTTTTGGCGAGGACTGGAAGGTTTTGGTCAGGGTGATTGGGGAGAGTTTGATGGGAGTTCTTCCCATACTGAGGTAAGGGGTGAATTTCACTTTCACATCGGAGGATGTGCCATTGCCTTTGTCTTGTATATCCTTGATACACTTGATGATACTGCCAACCTCCCGATTCTTGATAACCGAAACCAGATTCATTTTCACGGGAATCGGAATCACCATGGAACTGTTTGCAGGAATGATGTACTCTTTGTCGCGGCTGCTGCCGGTGGCAATAGCGTTGGGTTGGTTGTTCAGGAACAGTTCATAGTCGTAGCCGATCAGCCGTGCCATGCGGTTGGTGGGGTTCTCCGTTTTCACATTCACATCACAAGTAATGGTGAAGTCCAGATTCTTGATGGCTTCCATTGCTTTGGAAAGGTTTGTGATGGAAAGGTCCTTCGCGCTGCTGACATTGCTGAAATTGATGCCCGCCCATGTTACATTCTGCACACCGGCCATGGCAAATTTGCAGTTCAGCAGATTGGAGAATTGGAGGATGCTGCAGCCCGTCAAGGTTACAATACTGCATACAATGAGGCAGATAAGGACATGTTTTTTCATAATGATTATTGTATTACTTTTCCATCTTGCAGGATGATTTTGCGGTCCGACAAGGTGGCGAGTTCTTCATTATGGGTGACAATGATAAAGGTTTGGTGGAATTGGTCGCGCAGATCGAAGAAGAGTTGGTGCAGTTTTTTGGCGTTGTCGGTGTCCAGATTGCCGGAGGGCTCGTCGGCCAGGATGAGTTTGGGGTTGTTCATCAGGGCGCGGGCCACGGCCACGCGTTGCTGCTCACCACCAGAAAGTTCGTTGGGCTTGTGGTTAACACGCCCTTTTAGTTTCAGGAAATCAAGCAGTTCAGTAGCCTTATATAAAGCATCTTTGCGGGACTTTCCGGCTATCATGGCGGGCAATGCCACATTCTCTACCGCTGTGAATTCTGGCAGCAGATGGTGGAACTGATAGACGAACCCGATATGCTGGTTCCGGAACTCCGACAGCTGGTTGTCGTTGAGCGAACCGATTTTGGTGTTGTCGATGACAATCTCGCCGCTGTCGGGTTTGTCCAGCGTGCCGATAAGATGCAACAAAGTGGTCTTGCCGGCCCCGGAAGGACCGACAATGGTGACCACTTTGGAGTCTTCAATCGTGAGGGTTATGTTCTTCAGCACATGAAGATTGCCATAACTCTTTTCGATATTGCGGATTTGGATCATTATTTTTCAATTTCCTTGGCGAGGCGGGCGGTAAGCAGCGGAACCACTTTATTGAGGTCGCAGACAATACCGAGGTCGGCCACGCTGAAGATAGGTGCGAACTTGTCCTTGTTAATGGCGATGATCAGTTCGGATTCTTCCATACCAGCGAGGTGCTGGATGGCGCCGCTGATACCACAGGCCATGTAGAGGTTGGGGCGCACGGTCTTGCCGGTTTGTCCCACTTGTCGGCTGTGGTCGATGATGCCGGCGTCAACCATAGCGCGGGAAGAGGAGACTTCAGCGCCGGGGAGCACATCGGCCAGGGCTTGCAATTTGTCGAAACCCGTTTTGTTGGCAACGCCACGGCCGCCGGAGATCAGGATCTTGGCATCCGTAATGTCCACCGTGCCCTTGTCTTCTTTCACATTCTTGACCAGACGCACTTTGAACTTGCTGCTGTCGAAAGTGGGCTTGAAGTCGATGATTTCACCCTTGCGGCTGTTGTCGCGGGCCATTTTCTGCATCACGCCCGGACGCACGGTTGACATTTGCGGTCTGTGCTCCGTATTCAAGATGGTGGCCATAAGATTGCCACCGAAGGCGGGACGCGTGGAGGCCAGCTGCATGTCCTCGGTGATCTCCAACTTCGTGCAGTCGGCGGTCAAACCGGTGTTGAGGCGGCATGCCAAGCGCGGCGCAAGGTCACGGCCAATGGTGGAGGCGCCAATCAGCATGATGCTGGGCTTGAACTCCATTACCACTTGGTAGATGGCTTGGGTGTATTGCTCTGTGAGATAGTCTTTTAACTCAGGAGCGTCCATGCAAATCACTTCGTCAGCGCCATATTCGATCAACATCTGGGCCTGATCCTTGATTTGATGGCCGGCTAAAACGGCCACCACCTTCTCGTGAAGGTCGGCGGAAAGCTCGTGTGCCTTACCGAGCAATTCCAAAGCCACGGATTGGATAACGCCGTCGCGTTGCTCCACAAATACATGAATGTTCTTATAATCAGTTTTTTCCATAGTCTTATAAATTCTCGGTTAAATAATATGTTTCTCTTTCAGTTTCTTGACGATAATCTCAACAGCTTCTTCAGCATCGACTTCGAACACCTCACCGGGTTGTTTCTGAGGTTTGGTGAACGACTTCTTCACGCGGGTGGGCGAGCCGGAGAGACCGAGGCGCTCCACTTCCACATCGAGTTTGTCAGCGCCCCAAACTTCCACTTCCTTGTCGTAGGCCTCCATGATGCCCTTGACGGTCATGTAGCGCGGTTTGATGGCGGAGGAAAGTACGGTGAGAACACACGGCGTTTCCACTTCGAGAATCTGATAACCCTCTTCCGTCTCTTTGGTGACGGTGCAGAGTTTCTTGCCGTCAAAATCGAGATTGGTGGCGTAAGTGACCTGCGGGAGGTCCAAGTGCTGTGCCAGGGACACCGGGGTTTGGGCGGTGTCGCCGTCGATAGCCTGGCGGCCAGCCAGAATAAGGTCGTAGTCCAGCGTCTTGATGGCACCGGAGAGCGCGTAGGAGGTGGCCAGCGTGTCAGCGCCCGCGAACTTGCGGTCAGACAGCAGGATGGCTCTGTCGGCGCCCATGGCGAAGGCCTCGCGGCAGATGGCGTCGGCTTGCGGTGGACCCATGGTGATGACGGTGACATGCGCACCGAACTTGTCCTTCAGCTGCAATGCCATTTCCAAGGCCGATGCATCGTCCGGATTCAAAATTGAAGGAACACCGTCACGGATCAATGTGCCCGTCACCGGGTTGATCTTGATGACATTGGTGTTCGGAACTTGTTTTATTGTTACAATGATATTCATTTTATGCTTTTTTATTTGTTGAGACGCACGGCCTATTATCGTGGAGACGCACGGTCGTGGTCTTTGCGATTTTTTTATTTGAATAATTTTCCGGCGATGACCATGCGTTGCACCTCAGAGGTACCCTCATAGATCTCAGTAATCTTGGCGTCACGCATCATGCGCTCCACTTCGTACTCGCGGGTGTAACCGTAACCGCCGTGGAACTGGACACACTTGGTGGTTGTCTCCATTGCGGTTTCCGCGCAGTACAACTTGGCCATGGCAGCGTCCACGGAATACGGAAGGTGCATGTCTTTCTTCCAAGCGGCCTGGCGCACCAGCAGACGGGCGGCCTGGATCTTGGTCTCGAGGTTGGCCATTTGGAACTGGGTGTTCTGGAACTGGGCCAGCGTCTTGCCGAACTGCTTGCGCTCTTTGGTGTATTTCACCGTTGCGTCCAACGCGCCTTGGGCGATGCCGAGTGCCTGGGAGGCGATACCGATACGACCGCCATCCAGCGTCATCATGGCAATCTTGAAGCCCTTGCCGAGCTCACCGAGCAGGTTGGCCTTCGGGATGCGGCAGTTTTCGAAAATCAACTCACAAGTGGCGGAACCGCGGATACCCATCTTCTTCTCCTTCTTGCCGATGGAGAAACCGGGGGTGCCCTTCTCCACGATGAAAGCGGAGATGCCCTTGGTGCCGAGCGACTTGTCGGTCATGGCCATAATCACATACACATGCGCATATCCTGCGTTGGTGATGAATATCTTGCTGCCGTTGAGCACCCATTCCTCACCATCCAACACGGCTGTGGTCTGCTGCATGGCAGCATCCGTACCAGCGTTGGGCTCGGTAAGGCCAAAGGCGCCAATCCACTCGCCGGAAGCGAGTTTCGGCAAATATTTCTGTTTCTGCTCCTCTGTGCCGAATTCCAGAATCGGGTTCATACACAGGGAGGTGTGCGCACTCACGATAACGCCTGTGGTGGCGCAAACCTTCGACAGTTCTTCCACTGCCATGATATACATTTGGTTGGTGCCGCCCTGTCCGCCGTATTCCACGGGGATGGGAATGCCCATGATGCCAATCTTGGCCATTTTCTCTACCGTCTCGATCGGGAAACGCTCCTGATCGTCAACCTCGGCTGCCAACGGTTGAACTTCTTCCGCCGCAAATTTGCGGATCATCTGCAGGAAAAGTTCTTCTCTTTTGTTTAAACTAAAATCCATTGTTCAGTTATTTGTGATTATTATTCGATATTGTACTATTTTAAGTGAAATGGGTAAAAGGTACATGTGGTGCATGTGGTGAAATGGGTACATGAGGATGATCCCAATCACCTCATTCACCTCCTTTACCCCTTTTACCTCATGAACCTATCCATTAATCCAATTGCATGGGTTTGAGGTCCGGGGAGACGGTGAAGTCAGCCTCCGTGGCGGCTTTCACATCCTCTACGGTGAACTCGGGGTGCAACTCGGTGAGCACGAGGCCTTTGTCGGTGACGACCATGACACCCATTTCCGTGACAATCATGTCCACAGCGCCTTTAGCGGTGAGGGGCAGGTTGCATTTGTGCAGGATTTTGGGATTGCCTTTTTGTGTGTGCTCCATAGCCACAATCACAGTCTTGGCTCCGATAAGGAGGTCCATAGCGCCGCCCATACCCGGGGTGAGTTTGCCGGGGATCATCCAGTTGGCAATGTCGCCGTGTTCATCTACCTGCATAGCACCCAAAACAGTAGCGTCCACATGGCCGCCGCGGATCAGGGCGAAGGAATCAGCTGAGCTGAAAGAGACTGCGCCGGGTTGTGCGGTGATGAAGCCGCCGCCGGAGTTGATCAAATTCAAATCTTCTTTGCCTTCCTCAGGGGTGGGACCCATTCCAATCATGCCGTTCTCGGTTTGGAGAATCACATGCACATCGTTTGGCAAATAGTTAGGAACCATGGTCGGCAGACCGATACCCAAGTTCACAACGTCGCCGTCTTTGAGTTCTTTGGCAACGCGCTTGGCAATCACTTCTCTCATTTGAGCTTTTTCCATAATCGTGTATTATTTATTAATTGTTAATATTAAAAAACGAAACGCCCATATTAAAGGCGGGCAAAGATACAAAAAAATGTTTATTTTTGTTGCGATATTTCACATTTTAAAACACAAACACTATGGAGGAACAATTCAATAATGAGTTTGATAATGAAGTCGTTAATCAAATTCCAGAAAAACGGCATCAGTTTAATGAAACGGAAAAAGGGCTGATGACGCAGGCCTGTGCGTATGTGTACAGCATCAGCAAATGGATGAAATTCTTTTTCGTCCTGATGATTCTGGGTATTGTTTTCATGGCCATTTTCGGCCTGGTATTCGCCTGTGGCGGTTCTTTGTTCAGCGCTGTCTCGGATGTGGCTTTACCGGTATGGCTTTTCGGAATGGTGTATTTGGCATGTGCCGGCTTATATGTGGCCCCCGCCATTTACATGAGACGCATCTATAAGGCGACAGACCAGACATTGATTGCCAATGACAATGCGGCCATGGTGGAATTTTTGAAGAATAACAAGTCGCTCTGGAAATATTTCGGAATATTGACCATTGTCTTGTTTGGCTTGAGCATCACGGTCTTTCCCCTTATCGGAGCCCTTGTTGGTTTGGCCAATCTATAATAGGAAATGGGTTGTTTCCATAGGTACATCTTCGGTACCCAAGTCACTTGCTTTGTCGGCAAGGCGTTATTCCCGTACCACTTTGCCACCGCCCATGACCTCCACCTTCCCTACCTCGCTATAGTTTGAGAAGTACGAATCTGAGATATATGCGGTATCCGTGACATTGGCTTTAATTTGGCCTGCGCCACTATGCGTGATATGTGCTGTCTTCGTCACCAAGGATTGAGCCATTATATCTCCAAATCCAACGCAAAACAATCTAAGAGTTTCTGCTTTGCCGTTCAGAAACACATCGCCCGTTCCTATGTTTTTCAACTCCATCAGCTTCGCATTCAGGTTGAGAAGATTGATTTTGCCAGTGCCCTTGTTCTGCACTGTCATGGTTCCGGTGGCGGTGTTCAGCAGGTTTGCAAACACATCGCCCGTTCCCTGATTGTTCAACACGATAGAGTTGGCCGAACAGGCTTCAAGGGAGATGTTTCCAGTACCCGAATTGTGAAGGAGCAGGGATTCGGTGCTGACTACGGGGACGATGAAAGGGATACTTTCGCCAGTTTCCATGTCAAGCCGTTCCACAATCTTGATAGTGCCTGTTCCATTGTTATGCAATTCCAAGAATTTTCCAATATTCAACGCTGTTAAATTACAATTACCTGTGCCGTAATGCAAGACACTCAATTGTGGCTCATTGCGAGTGGCAATAAGCACATCGCTTGTGCCGTGCAAAGAAAGTTCCTTCAGAACAGGAAGCTGTATCTCCACCTGTATGCCCATTTTCACTTTCGGTGCAGAGTCGTCCAGATAGAGAAGAAGTTTTCCATCGACGACTTCAGCGTGGACATACTGTGTGTAATTATGGTTGCTGGCTTTTACGCTCCACATTTGAGTTCCGGTGGATTGCTTTATGATGATGTTACCTGGCAAATCAATATCCACGGCTGTGACATCCATATCGGAATTGCCGTTTGATTGTGCATGCAAAACACTGATTGCCAAAATGATAATGCAGGTTAATACTATTTTTTTCATTGGTGTTGGATTTAAAAACATAAATAAGCGCTGAATGTTAATGTTGAATCAATTCTTTTAGTTTGTGCGTTACGGGCACCACCTCCCGTCCGGTCAGGTCAATCAAACCGTATAAATTCCCTTTGCGCACCCATGCCCTTCCATCCATATAGTAACCGAATGTGCCGATTTCATCGTATTGGGGGTGTACGACCTCCCGCCCATTGCTGTCGATAAAACCCTTGAATCCGAACAGGTCCACCATTGCCCAGCCGCTCCTGTACTTGTCAAACGGTCCGATGTCGGAGTATTTCGGATACACGATAATGTTCCCTTCTTCGTCTTGCAGACCGCAGTAGCCATTGCGCCGGAATATTTTTAGGCCATGATTTGATTTGGGCGCAGAATGTACGGTCTGGCGTGTTTCGGGTTGTGTTGGGGCTGGGCGTTGCGTTTGTTGTTCGGTGGACGGATTGTTTTGTTCAGGGGAAACAGCGGATTCGTTATCCTGTAGGGACGATATGCGCGTTGTCTCTACACATACAATGGTATCTGTGTTTTGCGGAGATACCATCAAGGGTGTTTCAATCGTGTCAATAGCAGATTCCGGGATGCGTGGAGAGGTGGGCTCCGAGGGTTGGGCTTGCCATATTGCCACAGACCCGGCCACAGCGGTGGTGAGCACCCCTGTAGCCATGGCAGGAGCTTTGGCGGCGGAAAGAACCAGCCACGAGGAAGGTTGTGGCGCGGTGGTCCATTGGAATGCCGTCAGCGGGGACGATCCCGTCGGCGTCAAGGACAAATGCTTCAGTTTGGCGCGGCAAAGACGATCCACGGCATGCCCCCGTAATGAAATCAAAGATAGAAGAATCATAATGCCGGATTTTTTATGTTGTTGTTTGTCTTTCAATAGCTGCTGCAACCTAACCCTTGCTTCTGCAAGATAACGCTTGGAACTGCGCTCCCCTATTTGCAGGGTTTCGGCAATTTTGGTGTGCTTCTGGTTCTCGAAGACATGCAAGTTGAATACCATGCGGTGTTTGTTAGGCAGCTGGGCAATGGCATCCAGAATGTCGGATTCGCTGAAATTGTCATAATGTGACTCTTCTATCTCTTGGGGTGCCTCCATCACATCCATATTGTCAAACGACAAGAATTGCGGTTGCCGACGCATATAATCCAGTGTGTTATTCAGATTCACACGCATTAACCACCCCTCAAAACTGCCCAAATGACGGTAGTTTTTCGATTTCTCAATGGCCTTGAGAAAAGCGTCGTGCGCAAGGTCTTCGGCAATGGCACGGTCGCCCACATAGCGGAAGTTCATTCCGATCATCTTGCCGATATTGCGCTGATATGCCTTCGTCCAGAATTGCTGTGCCTGCATTTACCTGTTTTTACAATAATGACGCAAAAATACGAAAAGGGGCCAGCAAAAATAATACTATCTTTGCACGCTAAAAAAAAACACTTCAAACACTAATTGTCTTCTAACATGAAAAATATTTTAAATATCCTCAAAACCAAGAAGTTCTGGGTTGAATTGCTGATTATGACAATCGGTATGATGATTACCGCTTGCGCCGTTTATTACTTCCTGGTTCCGAGTAAACTGATTATCGGCACCATCTCCGGTCTCTCCATCGTTATCAGTGGAGTGTCTCAAAGTCTCTTCGGCGTGGCGTTGCCTGTCTCAACGGTTATTTTCGTGGTTAATGCCATCTTGCTGATTCTCGCGTACTTCCTGATTGGCAAGGAGTTTGGCATCAAAACCGTTTACACGGCCCTGATTCTGGGTCCGATGATGCGTGTGCTGGAAACCTACTTCCCCTACGAGCGTTTCATCCAACCCGATGCCGCTGTCCCATCCATTATGGGCGATATCTGGTTTGACCTCTGTTGTTTTGTGCTCTTGCTGAGCGCCGCCCAAGCCGTGCTTTTCAAGATCAACGCCTCTACAGGAGGTTTGGACATCTTGGCCAAGATTGTCAATAAATACTTGCATTTTGATATAGGCGCGTCCGTTTCTGTGGCGGGTGCCATCATCTGCTGCACCGCCTTCGCCATTAACCCCTTCCACATGGTGGTTATCGGTCTTATTGGCACTTGGATCAACGGTTTGGTGGTGGACTATTTCACCGCGGGCCTCAACAACAAGAAGCGTGTGTGCATCGTCTCCAAAGATTACGACCGCATCCGCCGTTACATCATCGACGAATTGGTGCGCGGCTGCACGCTGTACGAAGTGACGGGTGGTTATACCAATGAGAAATCCATCGAACTGGAAAGTTTGCTGACCAAGGACGAGTTCGTGCAACTGATGGCGTACATTAATCAAAATGAGATCAAAGCGTTTATTACCGCCGGCAATGTCAGCGAAGTGTATGGCTTATGGCTTGATAAGAAGCATATCAAGTCGCGCGCCGATAAGCGTTAATAATTGATATTCCGTTAATTACGGTTGAATACCAACCTTTCGCCGCGGCACTCATCGTGAATCTCCCCGTTCTCGAACACCAGATTGCCGTTGACAAAAGTGTGCGTTATTCTGGTGTGCACGGATTGGCCAAGATAGGGTGTCCAAGCGCATTTGTAAAAGAGTTCCTCCGGCGCAATCTGATGCTCGGAGTGCGGGTCCACTATGACCAAGTCGGCGTGATAGCCCTCCCGGATGAAGCCGCGACGGTCAATCTGATACAAGATGGCCGGGTTGTGGCACATCAGCGTCACGAGTTGTGCCAAGTCCACGCCCAGTTCCATCATCATGGTCAGGGTGTGCTGTATGGAAGGGAAACCGGATTTGGCGGTGAAGTAATCGTCGGTGAACTTCTCCGGTATAAGATGCGGGGCATGGTCGGAACCGATGGTGTCAATCAATCCGCTATGCAAGGCATCCCGTAATGCTTGTTTGTCAGCCGCCGTCTTGATGGCCGGATTGCACTTGATGGCGAACCCCAATTTGTTGTAATCGTTATCGTCAAAAATCAGATAATGGGGACAGGTCTCCGCTGTTATCTTCTTGTCTTGCAAGGATATATCATTTCTGAACAAGGAGAGTTCCTGTTGGGTGGAGATGTGCATAACATGCAGGCGCGCGCCTGTTTTGGCGGCCAGTTCCACGGCCTTGGCGGAGGAACGGTAGCAGGCTTCCGCCGTGCGCACCAAAGGATGCAGATTCGCGGTTGGCAGTGCCCTACCCTCTTCTACCAACTTCTTGTATTGCAGTGTGTTATTCCGAATAATCTCCTCATCCTCGCAATGGGCTGCGATGATGCAGGGCGACTCTTTGAAGAGGGTTTCCAATGCGGAATCCTGGTCCACCAACATATTGCCGGTGCTGGAACCCATGAACAGTTTGATACCGCATACTTTAGCGGGGTCAGTGGACATAATTTCCTTCAGGTTGTCGTTGGTGGCCCCCAGATAGAAGGAGTAGTTGGCGAGCGACTTTTCGGCCGCAAGGTCGAACTTGTCTTGCAAAAGCGCTTGGGTGGTGGTTTGCGGAATCGTGTTGGGCATCTCCATGACGGAGGTCACGCCGCCGGCGACGGCAGCGCGGCTTTCGCTGGAAATGTCTGCCTTCGCCGTCATACCCGGCTCGCGGAAGTGCACATGTTCGTCAATAACGCCCGGAAGAAGATATTTTCCACGGCCATCGATCAGGGTGGCGTTTTTTGCGTCAAAATCGGCTCCTTCAGGCACGATCTTGGCAATTTTGCCATTGGAAATCAAGACGCTTCCCGCAACGGTTTTGCCTTCATTGACTATTGTGATATTCTGTATGAAATACTCCATGTTTCAGATTTTTAATCAGTGCAAAAATAGGTAAAAAAAATTAGTCCCGAAGCGACTGCACATAGTTATCAATAAATATTGCTATTTTTGCAGTCATAATTTAAATTTATTTGTCATGAAACGTATTTTTATTTTTTCCGTTCTTTTTTCATCGTTTCTATTTGGATTCACACTCTCACACGCACAACACCAACCGCATCACCTATCCGCCACTCAGACCTCGCTGACCATCGTGTCCGACCAGCAGTCATTCTGGGTCTTTATTGATGATGTTCAACAAAATGAAACATCCACCCGCTCCATCAGAATCGAGCGAGTTCCGGCTGGTGAGCACTATCTGCGAGTTGAGATGGACAACAATGAGCACATCACATTCGGACAATATGTTTTTATTGACCAATCCAACAATGTGTATCGCATTGAAAATCAACGACATTTATATGGATTCACCTCATACCGTGGCATTCCGCGTCCCGAACATGTGGTTTCTTTTCAGAGAGCCGTTTCTGTTCCAACACAACGCCATGGCCAACCTGATCCACACCAACATGGGGAACATCCTCATAATCACGATATGCACCAGCCCATGCCGGTTCCAACACCCGCACCCGGGCCCATTGCTATGAACGAGATTGATTTCCAACGGGCTTTGTCCGTGATTAAAAGCGAGGATTTTGAAAATACCAAGCTTTCCACCGCTAAGCAGGTGGCATCCAACAACCTACTGACGGTAAACCAGATCAGTCGGATTTGCCAATTGTTTGAGTTTGACAATACCCGGCTGGACTTCGCCAAAACCGCCTATTCCCGTTGCGTGGATCAGAACCAATACTATCTGCTGCATTCGGTTTTTGAGTTTGACAGCAACAAGAAAGAACTGGACAAATTTGTTCAGCAACAGAAATAAATTTGTATTTTTGCAATCGTTTTAGAAAATACACACCTATATGGAATACAACTTTTTAAAGATACAAAACACAGGTGCGGTTTGCACGCTGGCCATTTCCGCGCCCAAGTCCCTTAATGCGCTCAATTCCACGATTTTGAAGGAATTGGATGATTTTGTTACGAATATCAGTAAGGATATTCGGGTGCTCATCATCACGGGTGATGGAGAGAAGTCGTTTGTGGCTGGTGCCGACATTTCGGAGATGGCCAATTTGAACGAAGCCGAAGGCGAAGTGTTTGGAAAGTTAGGTGCGCAGGTGTTCCGCAAAATCGAGACGCTGCCTATTCCGGTGATTGCCGCCGTGAACGGTTTTGCGCTGGGTGGCGGATGCGAGCTGGCCATGGCTTGCGATATCCGTATCGCGTCCAACAAGGCCAAATTCGGACAGCCGGAGGTCGGACTGGGCATCATACCGGGTTTCTCGGGCACTTATCGTCTGGCCAAACTCGTGGGCATGGGCATGGCCAAGGAACTGATATACACAGGCCGCCCCATACGTGCGGATGAAGCCCTGCGCATAGGCCTGGTGAACGCCATTTATGAGCCGGAGCAACTGATGGAGGAGGCCATGAACCTCGCCAACCGCATGCTGCCTAACGCACCTATCGCCATCCGCTACGCCAAAGAGTGCATCAATGAGGAGTACGACCTGGCCGCTGATGACGCTATCGCTTTCGAGAACAGGATGTTTGGCAAATGCTTCGCCACGAAGGACCAGAAAGAGGGCATGTCGGCATTTTTGAACAAGGCAAAACCGGAGTTTCGGAATGAATAAGCTGTTAGCTATTGGCCGTTAGTCATTAGCTTCAATCAATATTAAACTATAAACTAATAAAAATAAATCGCTTATGAAAATTTGTGTTATCGGAACAGGTACGATGGCCAAGGGCATTGTGAAGGCATTCGCCGCCAAGATGCCGGTCGTTATGAAAAGTAGAACCCAGGAGAGCTTGGACAAGGCCATGGGCTCATTTGCCAAAGGTTATGGCAAATTGGTAGAGAAAGGCAAACTCACACAGCAAGCTGTTGACGCCATCCTCGCCAACATTACCACCACCACGGATTACGCTACTTTTGCGGATGCTGACCTCGTCATTGAGGCTGCGGTGGAGAACATGCAGCTCAAGAAAGATGTGTTCACCGAACTTGACAAGATCTGCAAGCCGGAGACTGTCTTCGCTACCAACTCTTCTTCATTGTCCATCACCGAGATTGCCGCTTGCACGAGCCGTCCTGACAAATTCATCGGCATGCACTTCTTCAATCCCGCCGACCGTATGGCACTGGTGGAAGTGATCAAAGGACAGAAAACCTCTGAAGAGGTGTGCAACTGCATTGTGGAGTTGGCCAGTTCCATTGGCAAGACCCCGGTGCTGGTGAACGAAGCCCCCGGTTTCGTGGTGAACCGCATCCTCATCCCGATGATCAATGAGGCAGTGGGTATCTTGGCCGACGGAATCGCTTCCGCTGAAGATATCGACAAGTGCATGATGTTGGGTGCCAACCATCCGATGGGCCCGCTCGCACTGGCTGACCTGATTGGCAACGATGTGAACCTCGCCATCATGGAAGTGCTCTACAACGAGTTCGGCGATCCGAAATACCGTCCGCACCCGCTGTTGCGCAAGATGGTGCGCGCCGGCCTTCTTGGACGCAAAACCGGCGAAGGTTTTTACAAGTACTAACAGTTAGTATAACTGAAAATGAAAAAGGCGACCGTATGGCCGCCTTTTTTTTATCTCGGATAATACTCCTCAAAGCTCCTATCCTCGTAGAAAAACACGATTTTCACCAGTTTTTTATCGTCCTGAGAATTGGATATTCGCTCGCGCCTTGGACTGGCGACCGAAATACGCGAATCTGACACACGCGACCTTCCACGGCTCGGACGGGTGACGATTTCGTTTTTGGGTTGTGGTTCCGCCACCGTCACGGCAGGTTCCTCTACAGGCTCTTCCGTTGGGGAGTCTTTCTTCACTTCTTTGCTTGTTGGCTTCGTTACGGGTTCTTCTTCAGGTGGGGTCACAGGGGTTTCCTCTACGGGTTGCTCGTCTTGAACTTCTGGCGTGGGTTCCACATAGGCGTCTTCGGTCCCAGAAAACAAATCCGTCTGTTGCATGTTGTCCACCGTCTTGGTGATCGGTTTCTCTGGTTCCGCCGCAACCGGTTGCAACATTTCTCCCATACCCATAATCAGCCATTCAGTACTGATCTCCGGAAAGGCAATCAATATCTTCTTGGCAATATCCAAACTCGGTTGATTACGCCCTGAAAATATGTGTGTCAAACTTGATCGGTTGACATTAATCTTGTCTGCAAATGCCGTTGGTGACATTTGTTCATAATCCATTACTTGTTTAATTCTCTCAACCATATTACAAAAATAAATTTTATAAACTCAAAAATCAAATTAGAAAACAACAGGCAGTACACCTCGTTTTTTACAGTTGGCAAAAATAATACAGTCTGATATATGTTTGGCGAGAATGTTCATAAATTCCCGTATTTTACTTTAGATAGATTAATTAAATTATTAATATACAAGTTGTTTGATAATAATAATTCAATTTTTAAGAATTGTTAGTTAAAATACAACAATATATAAAGTAATACTATAAATATAAAGTATAAATATATTGGTTTTCAAATAAATAAATAATATTTATTAATACATAAAATATACCCACAGGCTACAAACGGGTTTAATAAGTATTTGGTCTTTAGGTGGCCGATTTCGCGAATCCAAAGCTGCATATAAGTAACACATAGTTTACAAATAAAACAACTCAGCTTTACATCCGTAATTACAAATATAGTTGATGTGGTATAAATGTAAACTTGTATGGTTGTTTTTTACGATTGTAAAAAATGACATTGTTGATGTTTTACTTTTGTAAATATAACATTTGGATAAGGTGACCAGAGTGGCGTTGTCCCACCAAATGATTAGTCTGGGACAATAAATTTAATGCATATACCATAGTCATTGATTTTGGTCTGGAATTAGATATTTCAATTTTCGTGGTCGGATATAAAAGTGCAGTCAAAAATTGAATTCTCGTGAGGATATTCCTGTTCGCATATCTTTTCTATTTTTGCAGCGCTTTAAATCTAGATCGAATTTTTAATTAATAATTTGTATATGAGAGGTTTATATAGTGTTGCGCTCCTACTCTGCTCCAATGTGTTCATGACTTTGGCGTGGTACAGTCACCTGAAACTGCAAAGTGTGTCCTGGTTTTCCAAATTGTCCCTCCCCCTGGTGATTCTGTTCAGTTGGGGCATTGCCTTGTTTGAGTATTGCTGTCAGGTACCTGCCAACCGTATTGGTTTCATCGGGAATGGTGGCCCCTTTAACATTTGGCAGTTAAAAGTCATCCAAGAGGCGGTGTCATTGACGGTTTTTACCATTTTCATGCTTGTTTTTTTCAAGGACCAGCCGCTCCGGGTGAATCATCTGATCGGTTTTGCGCTTTTGATACTGGCGGTTTACTTCTTGTTTAAGAAGTAGTTATATTCTAAAATAAGAATATTTCAATTTTTTTTGAAAAAAAATATTCAGGTGGTAAAATATTTCCCCGTGTAGTTGCGTTACAATATCGTTCAATGAAATATTAACGTAAACCACATTGCATGGAGAAAACCTCTACCTCTTTAGCGAGGAAATCTGTGAAAAAAGAAAGGCCGTCCCGTCGCATCATCAGCAACATCCTGAACTACTCAAGGTCAATGGAAATGATTGCGAGCGTATATGGCAAGCAGATTTTACTCATCAACAATTAAAGGTGCTTTTTCAAAGCATCTTTTTTTTATCTTTGCGGCATGAAAATGAAAAGGGCGATTATCGGCATGGGAAGCAATCTTGGCGACAGGGCCGCCTATTTGGCGGAGGCCCGCCGGTTGATTGCGGAGCGCGTGGGCGAAATACTGGACACCTCCTCGGAATTGGAAACGGAAGCATGGGGGTTCGAGGCGCCTGCGTTCATCAATCAGGTTATCGTCGTCGGCACGGAGCTGGAACCGTTGGCGCTGCTGGACGAGCTCCAACGCATAGAGCGTGAGCTCGGGCGCACGGAAAAGACCCGGTGGAGTGACGGACAACCGGAGTATCACAACCGTACGATAGACTTGGATATTTTGGATTACGACCATCAAACATATCAGGATGAGCGACTTACACTCCCCCACCCGCGTATCCGTGAACGCGAGTTTGTGAAGACGCAATTGGAGGAACTGGACCTGTTGGGTGGCATCCCTTTCCCTGAAAATGCGCCCACCCGTACTGAACCGAAAGGGAATGTACCATATAGTTATATAGTGGTGGAAGGGTGCATCGGAGCCGGCAAGACCACCTTGACCAAGATGCTGGCGGAGGATTACAACGCCGAGCTGGTGCTGGAGCGATTCGCCGACAACCCCTTCCTGCCCAAATTCTATAAGGACCCCGTGCATTATGCATTCCCTGTGGAGATGACCTTCCTCATGGACCGTTACCAGCAACTCCGTAGCTTGCTGACAGCCCGTGACATGTTCAAGGATTTTGTCATCGGCGACTATTTCATCGACAAGTGCATCATTTTCTCCAAAAACAACCTCCTTGCCGATGAGTACAATTTGTACAAGAATGTTTTTGACACCATATCTTCGTTTTTGCCCAAACCGAAACTCATCTTATATTTATATAATGATGCGGAGCATCTGCTGCGCAACATCGCCATGCGCGGACGCGAGTACGAGAAAGACATCACGGCAGAATATCTTAACAGCATACAGGACAGTTATATAGGATATTTCAAGCAGCAGACGCAGATCCCGATCCTGTTGGTGGAGACGGCCAAACTGGATTTTGTGAAAAATCCCGGTGACTATCAGCGAATCAGGCAGTTGGTGGAGGCTAAGTATGAACCGGGTATCCACCGTATCACATTCTGAGCGGTTGCGTTGCAGTTTTTTTTTCAAACTATGCGCAACCAATCTTTTTTTTTACTACTTTTGCCTGCTTATTTTTAGCGTGATAATTAAGAAATAAAAACATATAAAAGTTATGAAAACCAGAACCTTAATCAGTACCCTTTTGGTAATCCTCGTCGTTATCCTGGCTATCTTCGCCGCACGAAGCATCATGCGCCCCGAAAAGTTCAGACAAACATACGAGGACCGCAAAGCTGCCAATGTGACGAACCTCAAAACCATCCGTTGCGCGCAGACCATCTACAAAAATGTCTATAAGAAATACGCTTCCGACATTGACAGTCTGGTAGATTTCGTCAAGAATGGTCAGGTGGAAGTGGAGAAGACCGTAGGTAACTTCCCCGACACCATGAGTCAGGAGCAGGCCTTCAAACTCGGTCTCATCCAGAAGAAAGTGGTGAAGATCCCCGCCATCGACAAGATGCTGGAACTGGATCCCAATTTGACCAAGGAGAACTACAAGAACTTCCAGTATATCCCGTATAGCGACAAGCAGAAGTATGAAATCCAGACAGGTTCCATCGCTTCCAAAACTTACGAGATCCCGGTTTACAGAATTGATGTCTCCGAAGACCAGATTCTTGTGAACATGGACCGCAGTATTACACCGGAAAACGCTGGTGTGTTCACCAAATTCTGGAACAAGATTTTCTATAACAACCTGGCGGAGGAAGACCAGTACAAAGCCCAGTATGGTGACCTTTACATGGGTTCTCTCACCGAAGCCAGCACAGCAGGCAGTTGGGAGTAATCTATGGACACGACATTATCCAATTACTATAAAAAATCCATTCGGCTGACCCCGAATGGATTTTCACTTTTTAAAGTGAACGATAACGGGAAGATGGAACGCCATGACGTTCCGGCGGGTGAGAATGTTCTGCTTACCACCAAGGCGCCGGAGTTTTTCGGCATGGAGACCGCGCCCCCGCAACCCATTGACATTATCGTGGGCACACATGTGCCCATGCTGGTGCCGGATGTGATTTATGATGAGGCCAAAGCGAAGGATTATCTGAACATGCAGTTCGACATCACCCATTACGGCCAGCATTTCAGCGACCAACTGGGGCATTACCGCTCGCTATACTTTCTTACCCAGAACGAGTATGACACCATAAACCATCTTCCGTGCATCCCGCACTTTATCAGCGAGGGTACGCTGCTTTACCGTTTCCTGTGTGAGAAGGGCGAGTCCGAGGCCATGCTGTTGTCCGTCAATGACCACTATGTGGATGTTATAGCCACACACGGCGGCGAGCCATCCTTTGTGAACCGCCTCACCCGTACGGAGAATGTGGATGTTTTGTATTACACCTTGAACTGCATGCAGCAGTTTGTGATGAACACCCCCACTCTTTTCGTGCATTATTTCAACAAACCCAACAAGAAACTTAACGACCTCCTGATGAAGTATCACGAGAAGGTTGTTTTATTATAGGATATGAGAATCATCAGCGGCAAGAACAGAGGCAGGCAGATTATCGCGCCAGACAATCTTCCTGTGCGGCCCACGACCGACATGGGCAAGGAGAGTCTGTTCAACATTCTGAACAACTATTTCTATTTCGACCGGGTGAAGGTGTTGGACCTGTTTTCCGGTACCGGAAACCTCTCCTACGAGTTCGCCTCGCGCGGTGCTGTATCCGTCATTGCGGTTGACTCGGACCAGCGTTGCACCAACTTTATCAAGAAGACCATCGAAAAACTTCAATATCAGAACGTTGCGGTTATCCGTCAGGATGCTTTCGCCTACACGGCCGCCTGCCGGCAGAAGTTTGACATCATCTTTGCAGACCCGCCTTACGAGATGGAAGGCATCGAGAAAATCATCGACAATGTGTTCAACAACGGACTGCTGAACCCGGATGGCTGGTTGGTGATGGAACACTCGAAGTATCACGATTTTTCCGCGCATCCGAAGTTTTATGAGCACCGCAACTACGGGAAAGTGAATTTCACCTTTTTCGTCAATATGACGGAAGAAACTGAAATGGAGGAGGCAAAAGATGAATGACAAGAAATATCTGATTGTGGGATTGGGCAATGCCGAGCAGAAATATGCCGGCACGCGCCACAACTACGGTTTTGAGGTGGTGAACGCCTTGGCCAAGAAGTTGGGTGCGGAGTTCAAGGTGGACAAGCTGGCGTATGTGGCACGCGCCATGTACAAGGGCCGCACGCTGGTAATGCTGATGCCCACCACCTATATGAATTTGAGTGGCAAAGCGGTTAAGTATTGGCTCACTGCCGAGGATGCGCCCGCTGACCACTGCATGGTGGTTTGCGACGATTTGGATTTGCCGGTGGGCAGTTTCAAGATCAAACCCAAGGGCGGTGGCGGTTCGCATAACGGCCTGAACAACATTATCGAGATGCTGGGACACGCCAACTTCCCGCGGTTGCGTTGCGGAATTGGCAAGAACTTCGCCCAGGGGTATCAAGTTGACTATGTTTTGGGGCGTTTTGACAGCGAGGAACTGAAACTCGTGGAACCGTGCATAGAGAAAGCCGCCGAAGCGTGCCTGTCGTTTGCCACCGCAGGACTGCAGCGTACCATGAACCAGTTCAACACCCAGAACGACCCCGCAAAAGAAAAAAACAAAGAAAAAGAACCTGATAACGATTCACCAAAGAACCTGTAATATGAAAAGAATTCTGTTGTTTGCCCTTTTGACCGTCACGGTGCTTATGGCCAACGCCCAAGACAAGTGGTACCAATATGGCGTCAAAATCGGGACTAGTTTTCCAACCGTCCGTGAATACTCCGTAAACGGAGACTTTTTAAGCGGTTCCGGGAATGCCGATTTCGGCGTTTTCTTCCGCGCCGGCCGCTATGTTTTTGGCGAAGTCGGTTTCGGTTACACCTTCCTGAAGGGAGTGTACGATTATTATATCACGGACACGACAACGCTTTTCCATGACCAGAGTGCCACCACTCATTATCTGCAAATTCCCGTTAAAGTGGTTGGAAATGTGCCTGTTAGCAAGGCGGTCACATTCCTTCCGCATGCCGGTATTATCTATCAGCCGTTGGTGAAGATTGCGGACAACAGCATCGGATACAACAAGAAGTCCCTGAACACCAATCAGGTGTTTGTCACTGGCGGTTTTGATTTCAAGCTTGGTCCGATATTACTGGGAGTCAACTATCGCTATTCCATACAAAATTTCTTCCAAAACAAAGAAGGAAAACATCCTCAATTTGTAAATATTTGTGCTGGAATTCAGTTGTAATGCAATAGTTTTCAAATATTTACAAAAAAATGCCCGCAAGCTGTGGAGTATTAAGAAAAAAAACTATCTTTGCAGCGCTTTAGAGCAAAGGGAGCTTAGCTCAGCTGGTTCAGAGCACCTGCCTTACAAGCAGGGGGTCACTAGTTCGAATCTAGTAGTTCCCACAAATGAAAAAACACCTGCCTTGCAGGTGTTTTTTTTATGTCTGTCTCCGTTAGTACAAGAGGTGCTGTTTCGATTTGTTCTTCCACCCCGCCTCACTCTTGTATTGGGTGAAATACACCTTGATGTCCGCCTCGGAACGGTAGTCGGTGAAATAGATGATTTTTTTGGCTTCGCTCTTGTATTCCGTGAAATACCATATACCCTTATTGTCGGTGGCCTCCGATTTGTACTTGGTCTTATAGACGATGATATCCGCTTCGGAGCGGTATTCGGTCACATAAATTTTCACATCGGCTTCGGATTTGTAGTTGGTGGAATAGACGCGTTGGGCGCGCAGTGATCCCGCTATGGCGACAAGGAGCAGCAGAAAAAGTATCGTTTTTTTCATAAGAAACAAATAATTAACATTGATAACACTTGGCTGTACAAGTTTAAAAAGATGCCTCAAAGATACAAAAAAAACGCTCACCTGGTAAAGTAAGCGTTTGTGTTTGTGGAGCATACGGGAGTCGGACCCGTGACCTCCTGACTGCCAGTCAGACACTCTAGCCAACTGAGCTAATGCCCCATCAGTTAACGGCTGCAAAAATACACTTTTTTTTGAATCCCTGCCTTCATTTAATATTTTTTTTGAAATTATGAATCTATTGCGCAATTGCAAAAAAAATCGTACATTTGCAAACTTTATATAAAAGTATCTACAACAAACAACAACATAATTAATAACTAGTTAAATCACAAAATTATGGCATTTAAAGGAGCTTTAATCATTGACACGGAAAAGTGCAAAGGTTGCGGTGTCTGTATCACGGGATGTCCCAACCAGTGCATCGGACTTTCCAAACATGTGAACGCGAAGGGTTACAATTACCTGGAGATGACAAATGAGGACGCCTGCGTCGGCTGTGCCAGCTGTGCGGTAATCTGTCCTGACGGCGTCATCGAAGTGTATCGCGCAAAGGAATAATCCGTCCACAACTTACAAATCAGAATCATTATTAAAATTAACAACTAAACAACTTAGTAAAAATGGCAAAAGAATTAAAATTAATGAAGGGTAATCAAGCCATTGCTGAGGCTGCTATCCGCTGTGGTTGCGACGGTTATTTCGGATATCCCATCACGCCGCAGAGCGAAGTGCTCGAGCATCTTATGGCTGAAAGACCATATCTGACAACCGGCATGGTTGTTCTTCAGGCCGAAAGTGAATTAGCATCCATCAACATGGTATATGCTGGCGCTGCTGCCGGCAAGCGCGTTATGACCTCCTCCTCATCCCCCGGTTTCTCCCTGATGCAGGAAGGTCTGTCCTATATCGCTGGCGCCGAGCTTCCCGCCTTGTGCGTGAACGTGGTGCGTGGCGGCCCTGGTCTGGGTACCATCCAACCCTCACAGTCCGACTATTTCCAGACAACCAAGGGCGGCGGTCATGGTGACTACCGTCTGATCACGCTGGCTCCCGCCTCCGTGCAGGAGATGTACGACTTTGTGGAACTCGGTTTTGACTTGGCTTTCAAATACAGAAACCCGGTTGCCATCCTCTCTGACGGTGTGATCGGCCAGGTGATGGAGAAAGTGATGGTTGACGACTACAAACCGCGCTGGACCAACGAATACATTGAAGAAAACTGCCCGTGGGCTGCCACCGGCCACCGTTCCACCGGCAAACATAGAATTGTGACTTCTCTTGAACTCGAAGCGCTCAAGCAAGAGGCCATCAACGACCGCATCCAAGCCAAATACAGAAAATGCGAGGAAGAAGACGCCCGCTACGAGGCCATCCAATGCGATGACGCCGAGTATCTGTTCGTGGCTTACGGCTCCGCCGCCCGTATCTGCATGAAATCCATCGAACTGGCACGCGCCGAAGGCATCAAGGTCGGTTTGGTTCGTCCTATTACGCTGTGGCCGTTCCCGACCAAGGCAGTTGCCGAAATCGGCGGACGCATGAAGAAGATCCTCAGCGTCGAGATGAACGCCGGTCAGATGATCGAAGACGTGAAACTGGCTGTTGACTGCAAGATTCCGGTTGAGCACTTCGGCCGTTACGGCGGTGTCATCCCGACTCCTGTCGAGATCGTCGATGCTTTGAAAAAAATGGTTAAATAATTTAATGTATTTGAAATTATGACAAGAGAAGATATAATTAAACCCGAAAACTTAGTGTACAAACGCACTCCGGTTCTCACGGATGCAACGATGCACTATTGCCCAGGTTGCGGTCACGGTGTGGTTCACAGAATCATCGCCGAGGTGATCGAAGAGATGGGCATCCAGAACAACGTGATCGGCATTTCCCCTGTCGGCTGCTCCGTGCTGGCTTACAACTATTTTGATGTGGACTTCGTAGAGGCCGCTCACGGTCGTGCACCTGCGTGCGCTTCCGCCATCAAGCGTCTCCGTCCGGAAACCTTCGTGTTCTCCTATCAGGGTGACGGCGACTTGGCTTCCATCGGTTGCGCCGAGGTGATGCACGCCTGCAACCGTGGCGAGAACATCACGATGATCTTCATCAACAACGGTATTTACGGTATGACTGGCGGTCAGATGGCCCCCACCACCTTGGAAGGTATGGAGACCGTGACCTGTCCTTACGGCCGTGACCCGAAGATTATGGGACACACCATGCGCCTCACCGAGATGCTGGCTCAGCTGCCCGGCACCTATTTCGTGACCCGTCAGGCAGTCTATACCCCTGCCCTCGCCCGCAAGTGCAAGAAAGCCATCCGCATGGCCTTCGAGAACCAGAAACTCAACAAGGGCGTTTCCTTCGTGGAAGTGACCTCCAACTGTAACTCCGGTTGGAAGATGACTCCCGTACAAGCCAACAAGTGGATGGAAGAGAACACCTTGAAATACTTCCCGCTGGGCGACATGAAGGTTGACGGCAAGTTCGATCCTAAATTCATCGAGAGAGTCGGCACATTCGACCAACCGAATGAGACGATCTTCTCATTGAGAAAAAAATAATAACCTTAAATTCACAAAGAAATGACAGAAGAAATAATTATAGCAGGCTTCGGCGGTCAAGGTGTGCTCTCAATGGGTAAGATCCTGGCATACGCCGGCATTATGCAAGACAAGGAGGTCAGCTGGCTTCCTTCCTACGGTCCTGAAATGCGTGGTGGTACTTCCAACGTCACGGTTATCTTAAGCGACGAGCGCATCTGCTCCCCTTATCTTAACCAGTTCGACACCGCCATCATTTTGAACCAGCAGTCTATGGACAAGTTCGAGTCAGCCGTGAAACCTGGCGGTCTGTTGATTTACGACCCGAACGGCATCACGAACCACCCTACCCGCAAGGACATCAACATCTATCAGGTGGCCGCAGCCGACAAGGCCAACGAGTTGGGTATCGCCAAGTTGTTCAACATGATCGTGTTGGGCGGCTTCCTCGCAGTGAAACCGCTGGTTACTCCCGAAATGTTGCACAAAGGTTTGGAGAAATCCCTTCCTGAGCGTCACCACCACCTCATTCCGAAGAACGAGGAAGCTGTGGAAATCGGCAAGGGCATCCTGAAACCGTATCACACGCTGTAATTGTCAGCCATTGGCCATTAGCTTTTGGCCATTGATACATATTAAAAAGGCAGTCTGAAAGGACTGCCTTTTTTTTGTATTACTCATGCGCCTTGGACACAACGGTCTTCTACTCCCTTATTCCCAAACTCCCAATTGGCAGCTCCAGTTTTGAGAATGCAAACAGTTTTTTGCCGAGGTCTTTCAGCGATGCGCCAATGTGATATACGGCGTCGTCAATAATCAGGAAGCGGTCGTGATAGCGGGAGTTTTCACGGATAGTGATGGGCGGATACTGGCGGTTGTGCCGTTCGATGTCTAGTGCAAGCGTTTCGGTTATTTGCTTGGTGACAATATTCGCTGTGACATGCTCGTTTCGTTTGGCCAGCACGAGCAGCACCGACTCGTCGATGTAATTGTCAATCAGCACAATTCTCAGTTTGGCCGACCGTATCAGCTCCGACGCAAAAGTGTAAGCGTCGAATATTTGTCCGTCGTATAAGATGCCCTCCTTGGGTGGCAGGGCTGTGCGGACGAAGAAATCTATTTTCTCTTCGGTTCTGCTGACGCGTTGTTCCAATCGTTCAAACCGTTGGTTAATAGCGTATCCGCGAAGCAGGTATTCTTTCAGCACGGAATTTGCCCACTGGCGGAATTGCACACCATGTTGGGATTTAACCCGATAGCCGACAGACAGAATCATATCTACATTGTAGTATTCGATTTCCCGATTCACAATACGAGAACCTTCTTGTTGAACTGTCGCAAATTTTGCGACAGTTGACAAACCGTACAACTCTTCTGCCAAAGCGTTATTGATATGCTTGCCAATAGTCTTCACATCCCTGCCAAACAAAAGAGCCATTTGTTGGCGGTTAAGCCATGCGGTATCTTCCGCGATTCTAACTTCCAACCTGATGCTCTCATCCGGCTGGTACATAATGATTTCGCCGTTTCTTATAGAAGGATCAACAGTTGTTTTCATCGTGTTATGTTTTTAAAGTTGCTGCAAAGATAAAAAAATATTATTAAAACACTGTATTACAGTGTTTTATTAAGAAATAACTGTTAATTTACGCCCGTTGTTTTTCCGAAAAAGGTAATTATAAAATTCTTATCTTTGCCCCGTTGTCTGCACCGATGCCCGGACAGGCGGAAGGCGTGCGACGGAGAAAACAAAATCAATTTTTAATAAACCTTTTCTATGAAACAAGAAGACAAAATCCAACCACACAAAACTTATGTCAGCACTGTTGAGAATACAACAGAGGTACCGAATACGGGAAACTCCGAGTCCATCGGGGCGATGATTATGGAATTTCGCGGGCAGCAGGTGATGATTGACCGCGACCTGGCGCGGCTTTATGGGGTGACAACCAGTCGATTGAATGAGCAAGTGAAACGGAATATTGCAAAGATATCGTAATACCTGAAGGTGTGGTTGGAATCTGTAAAGGTTCCATTATAAATTGTTGTATAGATAGCCTTACTTTACCACAAAGCTTGAAAGAGGTATTCAATTTGGCCATTGTGGAATCAACAATTAAAGAACTCAGGGTTCCCAATTGGAAATCATACAAACCCATAAGTTGGGTTGCCGCCTACTCCACCATTGGGATTATTCGTTCAAATATTGATGGCGAAATTTTGGATGAACGGATAATTGAATATTGGAGAAGCTGTCTTTGATTATTCTGAACAGGCGATCCATCGTTTCCAGTTATGTTCCGTCATAAAGAGGACTTGCATTTTGTGGTTCCTGGGAAGTGGAAATCGTAATTTATCCCCACTACACCTTCAACTTCAACCTGCAGGAACAACTCCATTCTCCCCTACTCTTCCCAGGCTTCCTCCTGACCGCGCTCGCGTTCCTCCAACTTCTTTTCCTTCTCTTCGCCCTCTTCGGCGCTCGCATCTTTGTTGTATTTGAAACGGCGGATTTTCTGGGTGGCGGTCTTCTCAAACGGATCCTTCATCACTTCCACCTTGTCAATCTTAGAGTTCTTGCCCACCGTGCGGTTCACGAAGTCCTGCACCGATTTTTTCAACGATTCTATCTTCTCAATCAACTGGTCTTCACGCTCCTGATCCCAGTTGATAACATAGTCCTGGAACTTCACCAACGCCACTAAAGAACCGTTGTCTTCCATCACTAAGGACTCGTCCACGCCCTTGATGTCGTTGATCACCATCTCAATCTCCTCCGGATAGATATTTTCGCCGGAAGGGCCTAAAATGGTGTTGTTCAGACGGCCTTTGAGGTAGTAATAGCCGTCCTTGTCCATATACCCGATATCGCCTGTGCGGAACCAGCCCTCTTCGTCAAGCACCTTGATGGTACGCTCCGGGTCTTTGTAATAGCCGAGCATGACATTGTCGCCACGACACATGAGCTCGCCTTCGCCGGTTTTCGGGTCCACATTATCCAATTTGATATCCACCTTGTATGAAGCCACACCGATGGAGCCCAACCGTTTGCGCTTGGTGACGATGACATTGCACACCAGCGGTGCGGTTTCGGTAAGTCCATACCCTACGGCATACGGGAAACGGCTCTTAATAAGGAATTCCTCCACTTTAGTGTCGATTTTGGAACCACCGACCCCGAAGAAACGCAACTTGCCGCCAAAAGTATGGATCAGTTTCTTGCCAATGAACCAATAGAGCAATTTGGGTATATGCTGGTCCATCCATGACAGGAAACGACTTTTCTGAATGGTAGGCAGCACACTGTTGTGGTACACCTTCTCGATGATGAGGGGTACCGACAGCATAATGGTGGGTTTCACCTTCTGCATAGCGGGAATCAACAGCGTGGGTGTGGGCGGCTTGGACAGATAGTAGCAGCACGCGCCCACATACATGGAATAGAAACTCGACACACTCATCTCGTAGGCGTGCGCCATGGGCAAAATGGACAGAAAACGGTCGTTTTTGAAACAGGGCTGTGCCTTGAATGAGGCCACCAGGTTTTGGCACAAATTGCGGTGACTGAGCATCACGCCCTTGGCTTTGCCCGTGGTGCCGGAAGTATATAAGATTGCCGCCAGATCGTCGGGTTGTGGCTCCTTGGCCCAACCATTGCACTGGAAATCCTCCTTGCGGCGTTTGATGAACTCCAAGGTCTCAATGTCCACCACCAGGGTCATCTGGTCAATGCACTCCTGACTGAGCTTGTACATCAGTTTTTTGGAGATGAAGATGACCTTGCTTTCGGAGTGCGTCAGGATGTTGGTGACTTCGTTTTCGGAACTGTCAGGCAAGATGGGGATGGCCACACGCCCAAAAGCGGCGGCGGAAAAGAACGCCAGCGTCCAGTTGGGCATGTTCTGCGACAGGATGGCCACCTTATCGCCCGCACTGATACCGAAACGCGACATTCGGGTGGAAAGCATCACGCACTTCTCACGGAAACTGGTATAGGTGTATTTCTGTCCGCCATCCACAAACTGTGACATAGTGCGGTCCATGTATTTGGTAGCGGTATAATCCAACACCTTGCTCAGCGTGGTGCAATAGTTCTCGCGGTATTGTTTTCGTTCTTTATAGGGGGATTTTATCTTTTTTGCCATAGTATTCTTATATTGTGGAGACGCACGGCCGTGCGTCTTTACTTGTATATCGACTGTGCGCCTTTACCATTGGGTTAATCGTAGCAATAGCCGCTGCGGTTGCGGCCTTTGAGGCCAAGTGTTGAGTAGTGTTCCTGTATGCGCTTCATGTCGGCGTTGGCGTCGTCGGTGAGCGGCCATTCCTGGCCAACGGTAATCTCTTTGCGGCCCCAGTCGTAGTAGCCCACATATACCTTCGCACCGGTTTCGCGAGCGATGAGATGGAAACCGTTTTTCCATTTCTTCACAGCCTTGCGGGTGCCCTCGGGGGCGATGGCCAGGTGGAAGAACTCGTTTTCGTTAAAAGTCTTGATGATGCTGCGGATAGAAGCGGCGGCGTTGCTGCGGTCAACAGGCACGCCACCTAACGAGCGCAAAATAGGGCCAAGAGGCCAGAAGAAGAATTCCTTCTTGATCATGATGTGCGCCAGCGTTCCGTACTGTGCATAAAAAAGATAGCAGATAGGGAAATCCATGATGGATGTATGAGGCACGCCCAGCACGATGGCCTTGTTGCCCTCCATGATGCCGCCCACGCTGGTCCAACCCAATTTCCGGAGGAGCCATCCGCAGAATTTTGCCCAGCGTTTGCCAACAGTAGTTTTAACTTTCGTCATAAAAACTATTTTTGGAGTATGGAATCCCTTACGAGAGGAGGTTCCTAACTCGCTGATTTTGTGGAGAAGACGGGATTCGAACCCGCGACCCCTTGATTGCGAACCAAGTGCTCTACCAGCTGAGCTACATCCCCAATTTTGAGGGTGCAAAAATACACTTTTTTAACATTTTTTCACCCCTCCGGAAATCCCAAATCTTGCAAACATTTAACTTCCGATACTCAAGAAGTTACATTTATTCCAACGAGTACGGCTTCTCTGTGAACCACTTCTTGTTCGGTTTGCTGCCCATCATGAAGATTAGCTCGCCGCCGGCCATGATCTGCTCGTAGGTGATATAAGCAGTGTGCAGCGGCTTGCCGTTGAGCGTCACCGACTGGATGTAGCAGTTCTGGTCGCTGACATTGGGCGCCTTGATGGTCAGGGTGTTACCGTTTTGCAGATGGAGGACATTTTCGGGCAGGTAGGGTGCGCCGAAGACATACTGGCCGCTGGCGGGACAGACGGGATAGAAGCCCATCGCGCTGAAGATGTACCACGCCGACATCTGGCCGCAGTCGTCGTTGCCGCACAGCCCGTCGAGGTGGTTGCGGTACATCTTGTTCATCACCTCGCGCACGCGCAGCTGCGTCTTCCACGGCTGGGAGGTCCACATGTAGAGGTACGGAATGTGGTGGCTGGGCTCGTTGCCGTGCACATAGCCGCCCAACATCCCCTCGCTGGTAACATCTTCGGTCTCAGCGAAAAACTTGTCGGGCACATACATCGTGAAGAGCTCGTCCAGGCGGTTCACGAAGACCTTGTCGCCGCCCATGATCTTGATCAAGCCGTTGACATCGTGCGGCACATAGAACGAATAGTTCCAGCTGTTGCCCTCGATGAAGCCCTCGTTGGAGGTGGAGAGCAGGTCGGCGGGCGTCTTCCACGAGCCGTCCTCGTAGCGTGCCTGCGCAAAGCCTGTCTCGGGGTTGAAAACGTTCTTGAAGTTCAGCGCGCGCTGGCGGTATATTTCTTTGTCTTCGGAATCAACTCTGATTTTACTGTCAAGCAATCGATAAATCACCCAGTCTTCGTAGGCGTTCTCCAATGTAATAGAGGTTCCAACGGCCGACTTATCATACGGGACATAACCCAATTTCTTGTACAGGTCTGTGTGGTCATAATAATCCAGATTTGCACTATACAAAATATGAGGGAAAACCGCATAATCTAAATTCGAATGCACCTTGTCATTGTAGAGAAAAGCATCCGCCACCGCTGAAACGCCGTGATATCCGATCATGCACCAATTCTCATTACCTGCATGGCTCCACACCGGCAATATGCCGTGTACGCTTTGAT